>OLGB01000016.1_pt1 | contig 238529 bp, 212 predicted proteins | sample 1605691 | NCBI WGS metagenome assembly OLGB01 (sample SAMEA3888925, study PRJEB22519) | human gut metagenome | biome: human gut; feature: human-associated habitat; material: faeces | place: Denmark | collected 2010 | reverse complement strand
CCGTTTCTGTTATCTCTGTTTCCGTAAGGTCTGTCGCCGCCCTGACCGTTTCTGTTATCTCTGTTTCCGTAAGGTCTGTCGCCGCCCTGGCCGTTACGATTGTCACGGTTTCCATAGGAAGGTCTGTCTGCCGCATTTGCCTGTACGGGTCTGTCTGCCTGACGCTCTGCAGCCGTTCTATCCGTTGCGGGTCTTTCTACAGTAGGCTTAGGAGCAGCAGTGCCTGCTGCAGCCGTATTGTCTGTCTGGCTCTGAAGCTTCTCTTCCCTTGCGGGTTCTGCCTTGGGAGCTGCCTTCTGAGGCTGACGGGACGGTACCATCTGCACACTGGGTGTGGGAGAAGGAGGTGTCAGCGGTTTAATGGGACGGACCGGTGCAGGCTGTCCGGAGCGGACATTCTGGTTGTTTCTCTGGTTCTGACCCTGGTTACCGTTCATGCCGCCGCGGTTTCCCTGCCCCTGGTTGTTTCTGCCGGAGGGCTGACCGGGTACACGGGAATTCTGTGGATTGCTGACAAAGATAATCGTCTTTTTCTTCTTGGGCGCTTCCGCATTTTCCTTTCCTGCTTCTTTGTTCTCCGCTGCCTTTACGGTTTCTTTGTTTTCCACGGGTTTACCTGCTTCCTTTGTATCTGTTTTGACTACTTCTTTCGTTTCTGCCGTTTTGGTGCTTTCCTTTGCTTTGGGCGCCGCCTTGCTTTCTTTTTCCTCTGCTGCGGGCTTGGGAGCTCCACTGCCGAAGTGCTTTCTTACAAGGCCGGCTGCATCATCCTCTACCGCACTCTGTGCCGCTTTGGCTTCGATGCCCTTACTCTGCAGAAAGGCAATGACCTCTTTGCTTTGTACACCAAATTCCTTTGCAAGTTCATGTATCTTAATTTTTGCCATGCAATTATTACCTCCTAATTTTCGGATGCGTTCAGATATTGAATCATTTTTTCTGCAAGACCTTCGTCCACGACGGCAAGGGCGGCTCTTTCGTCCTTTCCGATACAATGTCCTAATTCCGCTTTCATGCCGTAATCAAAAACAGGCACTTCATAGAACGAACATTTGTCATGGAATAGTTTCCGGGTATTGTCTGATGCATCCTTCGCTACAATAACCAGCACAGCAGAACCGTTTTTCACTGCATTTTCCGTTGCAAACTCGCCGCTTACCACATTTCTTCCACGCGCTGCGAGCCCCAGCAGTCCATATATTTTATTCTGCATTTGTCTCACTAAACTCCTTCTCCAGTTCCTCATATACCGCATCCGGTATGCTCATTTTGAACGAACGCTCGATGCCTTTGTTTTTGCGTGCTTTCTTTAAGCATTCGCCGCTCTTACAAAGGTATGCGCCTCTTCCGTTCTTTTTACCTGTTAAATCCAGTACGATGGTATCCTCCGGTGTCTTTAAGACTCTCATCATTTCTTTTTTATTCTTCATTTCACCGCAGCCCACGCACTGTCTTAAGGGAATTTTTTTATTCATTGTCGGTATCAGCACCTTCCTCTTCGGTCTCTCTTACCTCTTCCTCGTACTCCTCAGCATCGTAGCCGTCATCTTCGTACTCATCCATATAGTCTTCGTAACGGAAGCCCGGTGCATCCTTTGCCTGGGTTTCGGACTTGATGTCAATCTTGTAGCCTGTCAGTCTTGCTGCCAGTCTTGCGTTCTGGCCTTCCTTACCGATGGCAAGAGATAACTGGTAATCGGGTACGACTACCTTAGCGGTCTTTTCATCAGGGTCTGCAAATACGGCTACAATCTTGGCGGGAGAAAGAGCATTCTGAATCAGATTGCCGGGGTTCTCATCCCAGTTTACAATGTCAATCTTTTCTCCGCGGAGCTCTTCCACAATGGCATTTACTCTGGCACCATTCATGCCGACGCAGGCACCCACGGCATCCACGTTGGGGTTGTTGCTCCATACGGCAATCTTGGTACGGCTTCCGGCTTCACGGGCAATGCTCTTGATTTCTACGGTGCCGTCCTTGATTTCCATAACTTCGGACTCAAACAGTCTCTTTACTAATTCCGGATGCGTTCTGCTGACATTGATGCGGGGTCCCTTCGGGGTGTTCTTCACTTCCAGAATGTAAACCTTAATTCTCTCGGTGGGCTTGAATACTTCACCCTTTACCTGTTCGCTCTCATTTAACATGGCATCGGCTTTTCCTAAATTGATGCTGATGTTTTTTCCTACATAACGCTGTACCACACCGGTAACTACGTCATGTTCTTTTTCATAATACTGGTTGAAGATAACACTTCTTTCCTCTTCGCGGATTTTCTGTAAAATCACGTTCTTGGCATTCATGGTGGCAATACGTCCGAATTCCTTGGACTTGATCTCCACATGCAGGATGTCTCCCACCTTTGCCTTCTTGGAAATTTCCTTTGCGTCATCCAGTGCAATCTGCAGGCAGTCGTCTTCCACATCTTCCTTTGTGGGTACGACTTCCTTTTCCGCATAGCAGAGGAAATCGCAGGTATCCCTGTCAATTTCCACCTTAATATTATCTGCTTTTCCGAAGTGATTCTTGCATGCTGTCATAAGGGAATTTTCAATCGCATCGAACAGAGTTTCCTTGCTGATTTCTTTCTCCTTCTCCAGTATGTCAAGTGCCTCCATTAATTCTTTATTCATCTTCCCAAATCCTCCTTGTTTTTGCGGAGCAAAAATCCGAGTCTCCATGACGAGGAGAGGATTTATACTCCTTGTTTTTGCGGAGCAAAAATCCGAGTCTCCATGACGAGGAGAGGATTTATACTCCTTGTTTTTGCGGAGCAAAAATCCGAGTCCCTTGACGAGGAGAGGATTTATACTCCTGTGTTCTATATTCTATATATCCGCTAAAAATCCAGTGCCAGCCTGATGAGCGCCACATCGCTTCTTTCAAAGGTCTGCTCACCGTTTTCTGTTTCAATGGTAATGCTCTTGTCATCGAAGCTCTTTAAGATGCCTGCAAATTCCTTACATTTTTCAATGGGCTTGTAGGTCTTTATTTCCACTTCTTTCCCTATGCTTTTCTGAAGGTGCTTATCTTTTTTCAAGGTTCTGCCCAGTCCCGGACTGGATACCTCCAGGATGTACGCATCTTCGATAAAGTCCTCTTTGTCCAGTGCATCCGACAATGCCCTGCTCACTGTTTCGCAGTCATTGATGTTTACACCTTCCGGTTTGTCAATGTAGGCGCGCAGATAATAATCCGCTCCCTCTTTGACGTATTCCACATCATAGATTTCCACCCCGCAGCCTTCTGCAATGGGTAAAAGCAGCTTTTCCGTTCTGCTTTCGTAGTCTTTTCTTGACATGTCTTTTTCCTTTCTCAATATGAAGTTGTAAGTGACTGGAACATATGCCCCGGGCATTAAGAAAGAGTGGTACGCGACCACTCTTACCTTATGTTCCATATTTAACTGTATTCAGTGTAAACCTTTAAGATTGAAAAGTCAATGGTGAAAATGAAAAAATGTACTATTTCTCACATTTCTCTTCCTCATCGGTCAGAACCAGTTTCTGTTCTACCGTAACTTTTTCTTCATAACATTCAAAGATTTCGTTTACCTTGTCCCCGGAAAGCTTCGGGGTGATAAGGCTTACCACCGGCACTACGATTAATCCTGCCACCATGGCTATGGCTCCTGCATTGATGGGAGAAGCAATAAAGTGGAAGAACATGTTGGACACGGTAATGCCCACACCGCAGATAAAGCTTGCCCAGACAGCGGATTTCGTCACGCCCTTCCAGTACAGTCCGTACATGAAAGGTGCTAAGAACGCGCCGGCCAGAGCGCCCCAGGAAATACCCATGAGCTGTGCAATAAATGTGGGCGGGTCAAGGGCGATCACAACGGAAACTACCACAAAGAACACTAAGAAAATTCTCATGGTGAGAAGCTGCTTCTTCTCGTCCATCTTCTTGATGATGTTTCCCTTCAAAAAGTCCAGTGTCAGGGTGGAGCTGGATGTCAGCACCAGGGAGGACAGCGTGGACATGGATGCGGAAAGCACCAGCACAATCACGATACCGATCAGGATATCGGAAAGGGAATTTAACATGGTGGGAATAATCGCATCGTATACAATGCCGCCCTGGGCGTTCCGGATGGCATCGGAGTCAAACAGTCTTGCAAAACCGCCCAGGAAATAGCATCCGCCGGATACCACAATGGCAAACAACGTGGAAATCACCGTACCGGTCTTGACTGCTTTTTCATCCCGGATGGCATAGAATTTGCTTACCATCTGCGGCAGGCCCCAGGTGCCTAAGGAGGTCAGAATGACAACCCCCAGTAAGTTAAGCGGGTCGGGTCCGAAGAAGGAAGTAAAAGCTCCCTGCTGTCCCATTGTCACGGGAATATCGCTGGGAATTTCAGACAGCTTAAAAACTGCCTGCATAAAACCGCCCTGCCCGTTTAATACGGAAGCAATGACTGCCACAATGCCGACCAGCATAACGATACCCTGTACAAAATCGTTAATGGCCGTTGCCATGTAACCGCCTAAAATCACGTAAACGCAGGTAAGGGCTGCCATAACCACAACACACACCGTGTAGGGCACATCGAACGCCATTTCAAACAGACGGGAAAGTCCGTTGTATACGGATGCGGTATAAGGAATCAGAAAAACAAAGGAGATGACGGCTGCCGTGACACGAAGGGCATTGCTGTCAAAACGCTTTCCAAAATAGTCCGGCATGGTCTTTGCCTTTAAGTGCTTGCTCATAATTCTTGTTCTTCTGCCCAGCACAATCCAGGCAAGCAGGGAACCGATCAGGGCATTGCCGATACCGATCCAGGTGGCGGAAATTCCGTATTTGTAGCCGAACTGTCCTGCATATCCTACAAAAACCACAGCACTGAAATAGGACGTACCGTAGGCAAAAGCCGTCAGCCACGGACCGACACTTCTGCCTCCGAGTACAAAGCCGTCCACGTTGGTGGCATGTTTACGGGAATAAAAACCGATTCCTACCATTACGGCAAAAAACAGTATTAGAAGTAATACCTTCACTATCATCTCTTTACCCTCATTTTCCTATGTTTTTATTTCCTGTATTTCTTTTTTTACACCGTTGTCCGGTGTATTAAACCGTCTTCTGGATTTCATCCTGTGTGACAAATTCCACATCGGTTTCTTTTAAGAGCTCTGTTGCTTTTTCCAGATCGGAAGTCTTCATGACGATGGAAGCATCATCGTTTCCGGTCTCAAGCGCATACATGTACTCAATGTTGATATGGGATTTGCAGATTACCTCCAAAAGCTCCTGCAGGCAGCCCACCTTGTGGCGGAGCTTTACCCCCAAAACATCCGTAAGCATGGCGGAAAAACCATTTTCACTCAAGGCTTTCCTGCCTGCTTCCGGTTCGGTAACCAGAAGCCGTAAAAGCCCATAATCACTGGTATCTGCCAGACTTAAGGAAACGATATTGATGTTGTTTTTCTTTAAGACATCCAGGACCTCTTCCAGTCTGCCTTCCCTGTTTTCGATAAAAACGGATAACTGTTTCAAATACATACAGCCGTTCTCCTTCCTTAATAAAGCCATGCGGGCACCGGACGTGCCCGCACATTTTCCTGTTCTTAAATCAGCTTTCGGTTGTCGATTACATGCACGGATTTGCCCATGCTGCGCTCAATGGTCTTGGGCTCTACCAGTTTTACCTTTACGGCAAGACCGATGGCGTGCTGGATGACCGTTGCAATCTTCTTTGTCAGTTTTTCTAATTCCTTGATTTCATCGGAGAAGAAACGCTCCTCTACCTCCACCTGTACCTCCAGGGTATCCAGGTTGTTCACACGATCCACAATCATCAGGTAGTGAGGCGCCACTTCGCCCATTTCCAGCAGTGCAGACTCAATCTGGCTGGGGAATACATTGACGCCGCGGATAATCAGCATGTCATCGGAGCGTCCTTTGAAACGGCTGATACGCGCCGTGGTTCTGCCACATTCGCAGGGTGCATAATCGATGCTTGTCAGGTCCCTGGTGCGGTATCTTAAAATAGGAAGTCCCTCTTTGGTAATGGTGGTAAATACCAGTTCTCCCGTCTCTCCTGCCGGCAGGGGCTGCAACGTATCCGGGTCAATAATTTCCGGAATAAAGTGGTCTTCCTGCACATGCAGTCCTCTGTGATATTCACAGTCGCATGCCACACCGGGTCCCAGTACTTCGCTTAAGCCGTAAATATCATGGGCATGGATGTGCAGCTTGTTTTCAATCTGCTTACGCATGTTTTCCGTCCAGGGCTCCGCGCCGCAGATGGCGGTTTTTAACTTAACCTTGTCAAGGTCTCCCATTTCCTCCAGGGTCTCCGCAATATGTAACAGATAGGAAGGGGTGCAGGCAATCGCCGTTACATCGAAATCCTTCATCATGGTAGTTAATTTTTTCGTATTGCCGGTGGACATGGGCACAACCGTGGCTCCCAGTCTTTCCGCACCCGCATGGGCGCCTAAGCCGCCGGTAAACAGACCATAGCCGTATGCAATCTGGATGGTGTCCTCTCTGGTAACACCTGCCATGGTAAAGGCTCTTGCCACACATTCGCTCCAGAGGTCCAGGTCCTTTCTGGTGTATGCCACTACCGTTGCTTTTCCGGTGGTACCGCTGGAGGCATGCACGCGCACAATTTCAGAACGGGGGACTGCCAGCAAGCCGAAGGGATAGTTGTCTCTTAAATCGCTTTTGGTGGTAAAGGGAAGCTTGGTAATGTCTTCAATACCCTTGACATCTCCTAATTCCAACCCCATTTCCTGCATTTTTTTCCGGTAAAAAGGCACATTATAATACACACGCTCCACCATTTTTACCAGTCTTGCACTCTGCAGGGCATGCATTTCATCCCTGCTCATACATTCTTTCGACTCATTCCAGATCATGCGTTTTCTCCTCCGTCAAATCCTAACAGGAAAGCCTTCTTATTGATATCCACGGTCTTGAGCGGAACTGTTTTTTCGATTACGGAAAGCCATGTCTCTTTATCGAAATCCATGTGCTTTGCCGCAAGTCCCAGTACAATGACGTTGAATGCTTTCACATTGCCGATTTTTTCTGCCTCTTCCATTGCATTAATGGAATAGACCTTATGTTTTTTTGCCAGATTTTCAATGATATCGTCCGGATAGGATGCCGCACCCGTCACAACGGTAATCGGGTCAATTCTCCAGTCATTGACAATAATAACGCCGTCTTTTTTTAAGAAATGGGCATAGCGCAGGGCTTCCAGTCTTTCAAATGCTATCAGCACATCTGCCTGTCCTTCTTCCACGATGGGCTCTGCCACTTCACTGCCGTAACGTACAAAGGTGACCACGCTGCCGCCACGCTGCGCCATTCCGTGCACCTCCGATAATTTTACATCATAGCCGGCAGCCTTTGTCATTCCGCCCAGTATACGGCTGGTAAGAAGGGTTCCCTGTCCTCCCACGCCTACAATCATAATATTCTTCGTCTTCACTGTTTCGCCCTCCTATTACTTTGCGCAGGTCTCAATGGCCTGGAACATACAAAGATTTTTACAAAGTCCGCATCCGTTACACATGGTAGTGTCAATGGCAATCGTGCCGTCTTCCTTCTTTGTCAGGGCAGGACAGCCGGGACGCAGGCAGGCGCCGCACTTCTTGCATTTTTCGGGAATGGGCTTGCATACGTTGGGGAATACATTTCCTTTTAAAAGTACGCAGGGAGACTTGGTAATGATAACGGAAACTTCATCCCTTGCCACTTCTTCCTTAATAACTCTTTCCAGTTCCTTTAAGTCAAAGGCATTTACTTCCACTACATGCTCAATGCCCATGGATTTGCACAGATAATAAATGCTGATGGCCGGAACGATTTCTCCCTTTAAGGTCTTGCCGGTTGCCGCATGGTCCTGATGACCGGTCATACCGGTGGTGGAGTTGTCCAGAATCATAACGGTACCGGTACCCTGGTTGTAAACCATGTTCATCAGGGAATTGACACCGGTATGCATAAAGGTGGAATCGCCGATTACGGCTACCCAGTTTTTAATGTAATCCTTGCCCTTCGCCTTTTCCATGCCGTGCAGGGTGGAAATGCTGGCGCCCATGCAGACGGTGGTATCAATGACGTTCAAAGGCGCTACGGCGCCTAAGGTATAACAGCCGATATCGCCTGCGGCGTGGATTTTGAGTTTATTCAATACGGAAAATACGCTTCTGTGAGGGCATCCCGGGCACAGAATAGGAGGTCTTGCCGGAACCTGTGCCGGTGTTTCTACGGAAAATTCTTCCGGCTTCAGGGCTTTTCTTAACATATTGGCGCTGTATTCGCCCTGAATGGTAAAAATTTCCTTGCCGATTGCCTTGATACCCCAGGATTTTACCTGTTCTTCAATGACCGGCTCCAGCTCCTCGAATATGTACAGCTTATCTACCTTGGAAGCAAATTCCTCGATTAATTTTCTCGGCAGCGGATGTACCAGACCGAGCTTTAATACGGAAGCATCGGGACAGGCTTCTCTTACATACTGGTAAGGAATGCCGCTGGTGATAAAACCGATGGAGGTATCTCTGTATTCCACACGGTTAACAGGAAAATCACAGCCGTCCTCCGCCATTTTTTTCATTCTTTCTTCTACATATAAATGACGCTGCTTGGCATTGCCGGGCATCATGACAAATTTTGCCGGGTTACGGGTATAGGGCTTGTCTTCGATTTCCTGTCTGTCGCAGAGCTCCACCGTTCCCTGGGAATGGGAAAGTCTTGTGGTGGTGCGCACCATAACCGGAGTATCGTATTTTTCGCTGAGTTCAAAGGCATACTTGGTAAATTCCTTCGCTTCCTCGCTGTCGGAGGGCTCTAATACCGGCACAATGGCGGCTCTTGCCACGGCACGGGAATCCTGCTCGTTCTGGGAGCTGTAAAGTCCCGGATCATCCGCTGCCACCAGCACCAGACCGCCGTTTACACCCGCATAAGAAATGGTGTAAAGAGGGTCGCTTGCCACATTGACGCCTACATGCTTCATGGAAACAATGGCTCTTACACCACTGATGGAGGCGCCGATTGCCACCTCTGTTGCCACCTTTTCATTGGGAGACCATTCTGCATAAATCTCCGGGTATTTTACAATGTTTTCACTGATTTCTGTGCTGGGAGTACCGGGATATGCCGCGGATACTTTCACACCTGCTTCGTAGGCGCCTCTGGCAATAGCCTCGTTGCCCAACATGATTTTCTTTTCTGACACGATTACTCTTCCTTTCTCCTATGGTTCATTTTACATTCTCTCTTTTCTCCGATTGCATCTGCAATTTTGCGCAGAAACAGATACAATAATCATACCACGCATTTTTAGTACTGTAAAGCGTTACTGATACAAAGCATCCAACAGCTGTTTCATGGTTCTGTGCAAAACAGGGTGGCGGAAATTCGGTGCGATTTCTGCCATGGGTTTCAGTACAAAATCCCTGTTCTCCATATCCACATGGGGAATGATAAGATTTTCATCCTCATAGATTTCCCTGCCGTAAAAAATAATATCCAGATCAAGAGTTCTCGGCCCCCAATGGATTTTGCGCTCCCTGCCCGCTTCCTGTTCGATTTCGTGCAGCCTGTCCAGAAGCTCCGTTGGCGTATAAAGTGTTTCGGCAAGAAGGACGCCGTTTAAGAAGTCCGGCTGCTCCACTCCACCGTAAGGTTTGGTGGAAATAATGCTGCTCACCTTTTTTATCCGGATATATTTTTCTTCCAGTTTTTTTATGGCATCCTCTATTAACTTCCTGCTGTCACCTAAATTGGAGCCGAATGCTATATACACATCCGTCCGGCCTCTGTGGATTTTCACGGAAACCGATTCAAAAGGCAGAGGGATGGGGGCTTCCGGTTTTCTCAGCTCCAAATCCAGCGCCTTTACATTCGGAAACGAAAGCAGTACCGCTTCCGCCGTTTTTTCCGCTGCCGTTTCTATCAGATCATAGCTCTGTTCCGTCAAAACCTTTTCCATCAAAAGGCATACCTCTCCGTAATGCGTGGATGCCGTCAGATCATCGGATTGTCCTGCCTTTCTTAAATCCGTGTAGAGGACGGCATTTACATAAAAATGCTGTCCTTTCTCCTTTTCTTTTGCAAACACACCGTGGTGTGCATATATTTCAAGATTGTCGATTCTGATTTCATCCTGTATCATAGTAAACCTCATTTCTGAGTCATTCTGCATCTCTGAGTCATTCCGCATCAGCTGTTCAAAATAGCCTCCGTCATCCGGATGGCACGCACATTTTCCTTGATGTCATGCACCCGCACAAACATGCAGCCCTTCATCACGCCCATGACCGTCGTAACAAGTGTGCCCTCCACCCGTTCGGTAACCGGCACATCCAGTGTCAGACCGATGACGGACTTGCGGCTGGTTGCCAGAAAAATCGGGCATCCCAGCACCTTAAGGCTTTCCACGTTGTTGATAATCTGTAAATTCTGCTCGTAGGTTTTGCCGAAGCCCACACCGGGGTCTAACAGAATTTTATCCGGTGTGATGCCCGCCTTGTCCGCAATGTGCAGAGTTTCCGCCAGATCTGCTGCCACATCCTGCATGAAGCTCTCGTACACAGGCTCCTTCCGGTTGTGCATCAGGCAGCAGGGCAGACCGCTTTTCGCAATGACATCCGCCATTCTTTTGTCCCACTTTAAGCCCCAGATATCGTTAATAAAGTCGATGCCCGCCTTCACACCTTCTTCCGCCACCTCCGGCTTATAGGTATCAAGGGAAACAGGCACATCAAATCTTTTTTTGACCGCCTCAATAACCGGCAGCACTCTTTCCAGCTCTTCCTCGCAGGAAAGCAGACGGTAACCGGGTCTGGTAGACTCGCCGCCGATGTCCAAAAGGTCCATGCCGTCCTTAATCATTTCTTCCACATGGAACAGCGCCTTATCCTGCTCCACCCATTTTCCGCCGTCGGAAAAAGAGTCGGGTGTCACATTCAAAATACCGCAGACATATGTTTTACCGCTTTCCTGAAATTCCCTGTTTCCTATTTTCATGCTTACGCCGCCTTTCTTCCTCACACTCCAAGTGTCAGGTTCTTCTTCTCATTGCTCCAGTTGCAGGCTTCCTTTGCTTCACAGGCAAAACATGCCCTGCTTTTCTTGTCCGCCCGGTACAAAACACCGCTTAACGTGGGTTCTCCCGCTACAGACTTTGTGCGGTGCTGTAAAACAGCCTCCGTAATCTCCGCTATTTCCGCCTCCGTGTACCCGCATTTTCCCAAAATAAGCGGGGCAATCCTTGCGCTTGCCTCTTCATGGGGCGTCCCGTTTTCATACTGTTCATGTTTGCCGATATCATGCAGAAGCGCCGCCGCATAAAGCAAATCTTCCGGAATTTGCAAATTTTCCCGAAGATTAAAAATCATGCCGATACGCGCCACATCCAGAAAATGTGCCATATCATGCCGGCAGAAAATACGATCCTTTTCCGCTTCTTTGTTTTTCCCAAGGTGTTCCCGAAAAACTTCATTTTCCAAAATCCGGTTTACTCTGTCCGTTTCCACTGTCCGTCCCCGCTTGTTTTTACTGTCGTTTTCTGCTGCCATTATCCCGTTATCTGTGAAGCATCATAAAAAACTGCTTCTGCAGCTCCGTGTTTTCCTTAAACTCGCCGCGGACCGCCATGGTTTCGGTGAGACTTCCCGGCTTTTTCACACCGCGCATGGTCATGCACATGTGCTCTGCCTCAATCACCACCATGACACCCCTGGGGGACAAATGCTCCATAATGGCATCCGCTATCTGTGCCGTCATCTGTTCCTGAATCTGCAGTCTTTTTGCAAATACCTCCACTGTCCGCGCCAGCTTGCTTAAGCCCACCACCTTGCCGTCCGGGATGTATGCAATATGCGCTTTTCCGTAAAAAGGCAGCATGTGATGCTCGCACATGGAGTAAAATACGATATCCTTTTCCATCACCATCCCGCTGTCCGAAACGGAAAACGTCTTCTGAAGGTGCGTGCCCGCATCCTCCGACATGCCTCCGCAGATTTCCTCGTACATTCTGGCAATGCGCTCCGGGGTTTCCCGTAACCCCTCTCTGTTCAAATCCTCTCCGATGCCCTCCAAAATCAGACGGACACCGTCCTGTATTTTTTGCTGATTCATATCTGTATCCTCCGGGCAGTTTCGCTGCCGTATCACTGCTTACCTAAAATATCCCTGACCCTTCCCAAAAAGGAAAGGGAGCCGAAACACAAAATCACATCTTCCTTACCGGCTAAAAGATATGCCATTTCCACCGCTTCCTCCACACTGCCAGCCGTGGTCACCCGCGGATGATACGCACTGACCGCCGCTGCCAGATCCATGGCGGAAAGCGCACGTTTGTTTTCCGGCGGTGTCACCGTGATAATCTGGTCGGCATAAGGATATGTGATTTCCGCTACTTTTTCATATTCCTTGTCTTTCAACATTCCCATTATATAGATAATTCTTTTATTTGAAAAGTAGGCAGACACAGATTGCACAAGTTTTTTGGCAGCCGGCTCGTTGTGGGCGCCGTCAATGACAAAATACGGTTTTTCCCGCAAAACCTCAAACCTTCCGGGCCACGAGGTTTCTAAAAGTCCGCGTCTTAAATTTTCATCCGATACATAGAAACTCTTCTGCCGGTTCAGTGCTTCCACCACTTCTATGGCAACTGCGGCATTTTCCGCCTGACAGACTCCGGGAATGGTTATTTCCATATCCTTGTGCAGAGTGCCGAACGCATCCCGGTAATTAAACCTCTGCTTTTTCAGACCGTATTTTTTCTTTTCGGGCACAGTTGCAAAAAATAAGGAACAGCCTTGTTTTTCCGCTTCCTTCCTTATTTCTGCTGCCGCCTCTTCTTGCTGTGCGGCGCTGACTGCCACACAGCCTTTCTTAATGATACCCGCTTTCTGATATGCAATTTTGTCTAACGTCCCGCCTAAAAACTGCATATGGTCCATACCGATGGGCATAAGCACCGCAGCAAGTGTCCGGGTAATCAGATTGGTGGCATCCTCCCTGCCGCCCATTCCGGCTTCCAGTATCACAATATCGCACTTTTTATCCGCAAAATAAAGGAATGCCAACGCCACCTCCGCTTCAAATGCCGTGGGTGCTGGCAGGCTATCCGCCTTTATCGCCTCCACTGCCTCTTTTATTTTTTCCAGACCTTCCGTGTATGCCTTCTTTGTCATATTTTTCCCGTCCACCCGGATAGTTTCCCGGGACTTAAACACCGCCGGTGAAGAAAAAGCTCCCACGCGGTAGCCGGCCGTTTTATAAACGGTAGAAAGATATGCCAGCACGGAGCCCTTGCCGTTTGTACCCGCAATGTGAATGCAGGGGAAGGCATCCTGCGGATTTCCAAGCCGTCTGCATAGCTCCTTTATGCTGCCGAGTCCCGGCACGATGCCGCTTTTCTTTAATTCATCCATAAAATCCAAACATTCTTTTTCCGTCATCATTTTCTACCCGCTTTGCATATTTTTTGCTTTCCCGGAAACACTTTTCATAATAGAAAAAAGGAGTTCCGTTATCTTGAAAAAACTACTGCACAATTTTCTCCATTGCGGTATCTTAGGCTGGTGCATGGAGATTATTTTTACAGCCCTGTCTTCCTACCGCAGGCGGCAGTTTTCCTTAAAAGGCAATACCTCTGTCTGGATGTTTCCCATATACGGCAGTGCCTGCCTGATTGCCCCGCTTTGCAGACGTCTGCGGGGAAAACCGCTGCTTCTGCGCGGCTTTCTGTATGCCACCCTTATCTTTTCCGTAGAATTTCTAAGCGGAAAGCTCTTGCAGAAACGGCACATCTGCCCCTGGGATTACAGTCATTCCAGGTGGAATATCGGAAAAATCATCCGGCTTGATTACCTGCCCTGCTGGTTTCTGGCCGGCTTACTGTTTGAGCGCCTGCTTTTGGAGAACGAACCGGTTTCCGCATCCCGCCGTCTTACCGAAGAAAAGGACGGAGACATCTCTCCGCCCTTTTGAAGTCATATCCTTAATCGTTATCCATATCGTCCATGGTTTCCGTGCCGATGTTTAACGTATTTAAGGTACGTCTTCTCATGCGGGCTGCTTCGGAAGCCTCTAAAATATAGTTTTTAATTTCCCTGGACTTTTTCACATGTTCAATAATGAGCTTGGGATGGGTAGTATCACCGGTAAAGCAGGTAATGGTGCCGAGTCCCACCAGTCTTTCAAAAAAAGTCTGTGTATGCTCTACATCCTGTACTTTATACATATAACAGTCATTTTCAATTTTTTTGAAAAATCCCTGATCTATCGTAAGTACATCATCCTTGATGATGTAAACCGTGAATGTAAACGGCAGTCCCAAAAACACCCATCTTTTTCTTTCCCTGTACTTGATATTCTCATCCGTTTCTTTAGCCATATCCGCAATCCCTTCCCTTTCCTTTTGTACACAAATATCAATATTATAAAGAAGATTATACGTGAAAAGAAGATATTATGCAAGGCTATTACGGGATGGAAAATTATTTTCAAAATATTTTTTGAAATCCCCCAAAGACTAATTGCATCACCCCTCCCTTTGTGTTACAATGTTAAAAATCTGAAAAGGAGGATGATATCGTGACAGCTAAGGAATGTATTAAAGGACGCAGAAGTATTCGTAAATTTGCAGATACTCCCGTTTCCAGGGATGTGATTGCAGATATTGTAGAAACCGCTTCTTATGCTCCCAGTTGGAAGCATACACAGATTACCCGTTATATTGCAGTGGAAGGCGAGCTGAAAGACAAAATCGCCGATGAATGTACCAGCGCTTATGCAAAAAATGGTGAGATTATCAAAAATGCTCCCATGCTGATTGCTGTTACTTTCATTAAAAACCGCAGCGGATTTGAACGTGACGGTTCCTATTCCACCCCCAAGGAAGGCGGCTGGCAGATGTTTGATGCCGGTGTTGCTTCCGAAGCTTTTTGTTTAGCAGCTTACGAGCAGGGACTCGGTACCGTAATTATGGGGATTTTTGATGAAGCCAAAGCCGCTTCCCTTCTGGAAGTTCCCGAAGAAAGAGAATTGGTTGCTTTAATTCCTATCGGCTATCCCGCTGAAAGTCCTGCCGCTCCCAAACGCAAGAGCGTGGAGGAATTATTATCATTCAAATAAATACATTAAAATCGAAGAGTTTTTTCTCTTCGATTTTTTTTGGGTCTTTCGCAATGTTCCATGCCGCATCCGCGGCAGAATAAATACAATGCGCCGCAGTTGCGGCAGAATGTGAGGAAATAGAATGAGACATTTAATGAGCCCACTGGATTTTTCCGTGGAAGAATTGGACAAGCTTTTTGACTTGGCGGAGGACATTGAAGCCTCTCCCGAAAAATATGCCCATGCCTGTGACGGCAAGGTACTTGCTACCTGTTTCTACGAACCCAGCACCCGTACCCGTTTAAGCTTTGAGTCCGCCATGATTCATCTGGGTGGAAAGGTACTCGGCTTCTCCGATGCCGCCAACTCTTCCGCTTCCAAGGGTGAAAGCGTATCCGACACCATCCGCGTTATCTCCTGCTTTGCCGATATCTGTGCCATGCGTCATCCCAAAGAAGGCGCGCCCATGGTAGCTGCCGAGAAATCAGGCATTCCGGTTATCAATGCCGGCGACGGCGGTCACCAGCATCCCACCCAGACCCTGACGGATCTGCTTACCATCCGCAGTCTGAAGCACCGTCTGGACAACATGACCATCGGTCTTTGCGGCGACTTAAAGTTCGGCCGTACCGTACACTCCTTAATCCGTGCCCTGGTGCGCTATGAAAATGTCCGGTTTATCTTCATCTCCCCCGAAGAGCTCCGTGTGCCCGACTACATCACGGATATGTTAAAAGAAAAAAATATCCCCTACGAAGAAGTCATCCGTCTGGAAAACGTAATGCCTTCCCTGGATATTTTGTACATGACCCGTGTACAGAAGGAACGTTTCTTCAACGAAGAAGATTATGTCCGTCTGAAGGATTTCTACATTCTGGACAAGACCAAAATGGAATATGCCAGACCGGATATGCTGATTTTACATCCCCTGCCCCGTGTCAATGAAATTTCCGTAGAAATTGATGATGACCCCAGAGCCGCTTATTTCAAGCAGGTGCAATACGGTGTCTATGTAAGAATGGCGCTGATTTTAACACTCTTAGGAAAGGATTGAAAATTATCATGTTAAACGTAGGAAAGATTGAAGAAGGATTTGTACTGGACCATATCGAAGCCGGCAAGAGCATGGATATTTACAAAAACCTGCAGCTCGGCAAATTAGACTGCACCGTTGCCATTATCAAAAATGCCCGCAGTAACAAAATGGGGAAAAAGGATATTCTTAAAGTGGAATGCGACATCAACCAGCTTGACTTGGACGTTCTGGCATTCATTGACCACAACATCACCGTAAACGTCATCAAGGACGGTGAAATCGTGGACAAAAAGGAACTGGTTCTTCCCAAGACCATTACCAATGTCATCCACTGCAGAAATCCCCGTTGCATTACCTCCATTGAGCAGGGCCTGCCCCACATCTTTGTTCTGGCAGACGAGGAAAAAGAAATTTACCGCTGCAAATACTGTGAAGAAAAAGCCGACAGAAAGAAGCTGTAAATTAAAAAGCTGTAAATTAAAAGGAGAGACCCATCCGGGTATCTCCTTTTTGTTTGTTATCTTTTTTTCTTACTTCACTTATCTCTGTCTTTTTTCTTACCCAGCCAGCCTTCTTTTTGCAGCTCCTGTAAATCCTCGTCATATAACCTGGACTTCATGGTCGGGTTGTTCTTGAATATCTTCGCTAATACCTTGTTGTTGCGCATGCTTTCATGCTTGGCGGCATTAATCCTGTACTGCGCCTGCAGATCCATAATTTCCTCTCTGTCGTCCTGGGAATACTGCTCGGATTTCTGACGCAGGTTTTCCTTGATGGCAGCAAAGCTCTTTTCGATGCCTGCCATACTTTCGGCAAATGCCACCTTTTTCTGTTCCATACTCTCGGCAAATGCCTCTTTTTTCTGACCCATGCTCTCGGCAAATGCCTGTTTCTTCTGGTCAACCGTTTCCGCAAAGGCCACTTTTCTGCGCTCCGCATTTTCCGCCATAGCTTCCCTGCGTTCCGCCCAGTCCTCTCCCGCTACTGCTGCAATAACCTCGGCTCTCTTCTGGATACGCTGCATTTCGCCCTTAAGCTTCTCCATAGAAACCAGCACATCCCGCAAATCGAGAGCTGCCTTGAAGGAAAGAGCAAAATCCCACACAATATAACAGGTCAGAAGAAGTGTCGCTATGGTCAGGATATTGTCCGGAATAGCCAGCACCAGTTTTTCCACCGGTTTGTGGATAACATAATTCATAAGCAGGGTAAGACCGCCCCAGGCGAGTGAACAGCCGAGACAGATATGTCCCTGAAAGTTAAAGGGCTGATTGGAATAATCCCAGTACCTTACCTTGAACAGAGCTTCCATTGCCACACCGGTAAAATACTCTAAGATGGTGGCGCCGATGCATCCGGCAATATAGACCGCCCACCAGTGTCCGATAAAAGGCTTCGAAACCACTAAAAGAAGAATGGCGCCGCTGCCGTACAATGGCAGGAACGGTCCCTTCATAAAGCCTCTGTTTACCCAGCGTTTTGACTTTAAGGACACGTAACATGACTCAAAGCACCAGCCGAAAAAACAGTAAAAATAAAAGAAAAACAGCCATTGAATGATTGTATAAGAATACATAAAATCTCTCCCATCAGGTAAAGGTCTCAAATCGCAGACAGAGCTTACCTTTTTTCGTTGTGTATTTTTCTTCCGCAAAAATAAATTTGCCGAAGCCCCTGACGTTGACCACATCTCCCACGGCAAGAGGTCTGCTGTTGTTTTCCGTCAGCCTGCCGTTCACAAAGACCCTGCCTGCCGTAAACATCTGCAGGCTTTCGCTTCTGGACAAATTACACAGCCTGGAAATACAACCATCCAGGCGCAGGGAGCTGACAAGTACCTCCTGCTCACCCGGCTTTTCAAAGGAAAAGCTCACCGCCGGGTCTGTTTTTTCACATTTTACATGGGTATGCTTAATCTGCAGAAGATTTTCGCAGATAAAGTCCGCCATGGAACGGATGCAGAAAATATAACCTTCTTTTTCTCCGGTCCGGATGTCTCCGATGCAGCTTCTCTCCATTCCCAGATTCATCAGTGCACCGAGAAAATCCCGGTGGGAAAGTTCATCCGCAAACTTTGCCAGAAGCGGCGTCACATGAATGCAGGTAATGGGAAACTCTTCCTCATAGCCGAATTCCTGCGGGGAACCAAACCGCACCATCTGTCTTTCCGCCATCTCATAACCGCCGAAAAGCATCGGATGGGCAAAGGAAATCTCTTTTTTCATCTGCTCATAAACCGATATTTCCGAGAGTCCCAGGAACGCACTGAAGGTGTAAATATTCTGCTGATAGGATTTATTTGCAAGGTCCCGCAGCCTGTTGCAAAACTGCTGCTCCTCTTTGTCTGAACTAAATGCCATAGTGTTTTTTATTCCTTCTCCGGTCTGCTGCCCCGGGTCCGGTATGCAGCACATGCCGGGTAAATCTTATTCCGCTCAGCCTAATGCCACATCCAGAATCATCATTAAAAGAAATCCCACCAGAACGCCCAGCGTACCCGCATGGGAATGTTCGCCCAGATGCGCTTCGGGAATCAGTTCTTCCACCACCACATACATCATGGCGCCTGCCGCAAAGGATAAAAGCCATGGCATGAAGGGAACCAGTATGCCTGCCAGAAATACCGTCAGAATACCGAAAATCGGTTCTACAATGCCGGAAAGGCATCCGTACAGAAATGCCCGGAAAGAAGAAGTTCCTTCCTTCTTCAGAGGCAGGGAAATGGCTGCGCCCTCCGGAAAGTTCTGGATACCGATACCGATAGCCAGTGCAAACGCCGCCGCATAATCCGCCGCCGTGCCTCCGTTAATGCCCGCATTGGCAAACGCAAGCCCCATCGCCATTCCCTCCGGAATGTTGTGCAGGGTTACGGCAAACACCATAAGCGTTGTCCTTCCCAGGGATGTGTGGGGTCCCTCCGCCTTCGTTTCTCCTATATGAAGATGTGGAATGAGTATATCCATCAGAAGTAGGAAAACAGCTCCCAGCACGAAACCTCCCGCTGCCGGAATCCATCCGATACTACCGTTTTCTTCTGCCTGTTCAATAGACGGAATCAGAAGTGACCATACCCCTGCCGCTATCATGACTCCCGCCGCAAATCCTAAAAAAGCCTTGTGAACGGACTCTTTCATGGACTTTGTAAAAAAGAAAACCACTGCTGCTCCCAATGTCGTCATAAGCCACGCAAAACCGGTACCTTCCAGTGCCAGTATAAAAGTATTCATTTTTCCTCCTAACTTTAATTAAAACTGATGACCTCTTTTTTCGGTGCCTTGGCTTTTTCCACACTGACAGCCGTAAGCACCGGTCCTTCTCCCTGGTAATCAGCCCAGTATTTTCTGTGTACCACCGCTTTTACCTTTACCCATTCCTTCTGTTTCAGGGCATCCGCTCCTTCGTATTCACAGGCATAGCCTAAGAAGGAAATGTCCTCTGCGCAACAGGTCATTGCCATACGGCCGGGTACAAAATAATTCTTGGGAAAATCCTTGGGTTTCAGAACCATGGCAAGGAACTCGACGGTCTTTCCTTCGTATCGTTCCGGATGGTCCATAATATCCAGAAACCAGATACCGTATCCGTTATCATCCAGCTTCAGCACATCCGCGGATAAATCGTAAGGAAGGTCATCCTCTAAGATATCCGTAATTTCTCCGTTGGCATCTTCAAAAATAACGTCTGCCCTGGGATTTACCGCTTTAATGTTTCTCTTATACGTATTTAAATCCTGCACTCCGTCACAGCGGTTCATGATAATCATTTCGGAATTCTTTACCATTTCCGCAAGCTGGGAACGCATATTTGTATAATACATGGGGAATGTGGAGCCGTCAATGGTGGTGATCTGCTGCTCGATACGCCATGACCTGGGCAGCTTCATGCTGCGGATATTCCACATACCATTATATTCTATGATAATTCTGCCCGGTTTGTGCTTCTTCTCCAGCTCCGTCAGATATTCCGGAGTAAAATCTTCCTCGTTTTCAATAACTTCCATTACCGTGTGGCTCTTTTTCAAAAGCTTTTCGTCATATTCTTCCACACCTTCCTCGCAAAGAACCAAAAGGGTTGTTTCCCTGCTCTGGAAGTAGGGCTGTCCCAGTGTATAGGAAATGAACTGTGTTTTGCCGCTTTCCAAAAAGCCATTAATCATATATACGGGTTTCATACTTTTCAGGTCTCCTTATCTCAAGATACCTGCCGGCTTTCACCGGCAGGTATCCCCTACTTGTCACGTTTACTCATTTATTTCAGGAAAAGGTCTGCCAGCTTGTCCTCGTCAATCTTGGAGCCGATGACGCAGAGCTTACCGGTTACCTGTGCGGCACCGCTGCGGATATCGCTTTCTCCGGGTACATAATCGAAATAAATCCAGGTACCGTCTTCTGCGGGCACCATGCCCTTGGCACGGAGAATCATGCCGTAAGAACCGTCCTCCAGGGCATGAAGCTTCTCTTTGATTTCATCGGTTGTAAACTTCTTTGCGGTTTCTTCGCCCCAGCTTGTAAACACCTCATCCGCATGGTGATGATGATGGTGGTCATGGTCGTGACATCCGCATGTGCAGTCCGGACCGTGGTCATGGTGATGCTCATGCTCGTCGTCATGATGATGGTGGTCGTGATGGCAACATTCGTCGTCATCGTCATCATCATGGTGGTGATGCTCGTGGTGACAGCATTCGTCCTCATCGTCATCATCATGGTGGTGATGCTCGTGGTGGCAGCATTCGTCCTCATCATCATGATGATGATGCTCATGTTCATGATCATGCTCTTCTGCCAACAATGCCTGAATCATATCCTCCAGCTTGTCCGCTCCTTCGATGGTCTTTAAGATATCTTCGCCCTGTAATGCCTCCCAGGGAGTCGTAATAATGGTTGCTTCCTTGTTGTACTCCCTTATCATATCGATGCAGGTCTTAAGCTTATCTTCGCTCATATTCTGGGTTCTGCTTAAGATAATGGTTCCGGCGCAGGCAATCTGGTTGCAGAAAAATTCGCCGAAATTCTTGATATACATTTTGCACTTGGTGGCATCCACAACGGCAACGGCGCTGTTGACCTGGACATCCATATCCTTTGCCACATCGTCAACTGCCTTTACCACGTCGGAAAGCTTGCCAACGCCTGACGGCTCGATTAAAATCCGTTCCGGCGCATAGGTGGAAAGAACTTCCTTTAAAGAAGTACCGAAGTCACCTACTAAGGAACAGCAGATACAGCCGGAATTCATTTCCTTGATTTCAATACCGGATTCCTTTAAGAAACCGCCGTCGATACCGATTTCACCGAACTCGTTTTCAATTAAAACCACCTTGGTATCATGTAAAGCTTCTTTTAAGAGCTTTTTAATCAGGGTTGTTTTGCCGGCACCTAAGAAACCGGAAAAAATGTCTATTTTTGTCATGATAAAAAACCTTCTTTCTGTATGCATTTTACACTGTCTTCCGCACATTGCTGCCGGAAGCATATAAAACAAAAAACCCTTGAATAAAATCAAGGGTCTCTTAGAGCTGCTGACGGGAATCGGACCCGTGACCTCCGCACTACCAATGCGACGCTCTACCGACTGAGCCACAGCAGCGGATTTTTGGAAGTTTGTCTCCCGCAATCACCGAAAGTTAATATACCATACGGGTATGCAGATTGTCAATCACTTTTTTTATTTTTTTTGACTTTCTGCATACCCTTGCCAAAAGCCTATGCCTTCGTCTCATCTCCCGGATATTTGGAGTACAGAAGCTTCAGCAGAATAGGTGTGGAAATACTGGATACAATAATCAGCAGGATAACCGCTGTAAAATAAACGTCGGTCAGAAGTCCTACGGAAAGTCCCTTCTGGGCAACAATCAGCGCCACTTCTCCACGGGTCATCATGCCAATACCGATTTTTAAGCAGTCATGATTCTTAAACCGGCACATCTTCGCCATCAGTCCACAGCCGATAATCTTGGCAACCAGACCTACAATCACAAAGCATATGGAAAACAGAAGGATTTCACCGGTCACACCGCTGATATTGGTCTTCAGACCGATGCTGGCAAAAAATACGGGACCGAACAGCATGTAGGAGTTGATATCCATCTTCTCCGCAATATAACCGGAGTCCTGAATGGAGCAAAGGATAATACCTGCCACATATGCACCGGTGATGTCGGCAATACCGAAATATTTTTCCGCAATATAGGCAAAAGCCAGACACAATGCCAGACCGATAATGGGAATACGTCTCGTATGCGGATATTTTTTATCCACAATCTTAAATACCTTATAAATAATATAACCCACCACAACGGCAAAAACAAAAAACAGAACCGTACTTAAGATAACCTTTCCCGGATTGGAATCCGGATTTTTGAAGCCGATAACAAAGGTCAGTACCACGATACCGATTACATCATCAATAATGGCGGCGCTTAAAATGGTGGTGCCTACCGTACCCTTTAATTTTCCCATTTCCTTTAAGGTCTGTACGGTAATACTTACGGATGTGGCCGTCAGAATAGTACCGATAAAGACTGCCTCGTAAAACTCATTATCTCCCCACGGTGCAAATCCGTAAAATCCCATGTAAAGCAGGGCTCCGCATACAAGGGGCACAAATACACCGGCCGTTGCAATCAGAAATGCTTTCGGTCCGGTTTTTAACAGCTCTTTCAAATCGGTTCCGAGACCTGCGGAAAACATCAGAAGCACAACTCCGATTTCCGCCATCTGTACAATAAAGTCCGTCTGCTGTACCAGTCCCAGTATGCTGGGTCCGATCAGTAAGCCCGCGACAATTTCTCCTACTACCTGCGGTGCCTTCAGCTTTCTTGCAAGCAGCCCGAAAAACTTTGCAAAAATAATAATAATCGCCAAATCCTTAAAAATACTGTACGCTTCCATAATTCTTTCCATTCTCCTTCATTTAATCAGAAAAAGCAATCCTTGGATTTGCTCATCAGGAACCGGATTTTGTCCCCGTTCTCCCCGGCAAGTCCGTTAATCAGCTCTTCCGCTTCATCCTTGGAATTCTCGTTTACGCAAAATACACAGACATTTTTGCTGTTCCAGAAAAAGCCCTGTTTATACCATTTTATGTAATAAGAAATCCTGTTTTCCAGAAGTGTCTTTTCAATCCGGCTTTTGACATCCATATCCGCCGTCTCGCAAAGCTCCACTTCATTATGAACCTTTACCTTTGTGTAAATCGTCTGCATACCCGTTCACCTCTTTCCAATTTTACTATGAGTTCTAAAAAAATCAACTGCAAATAATTCTCTTTATTTTGGATTTTATCCGCTGCAGCGCATTGTCCGTGGATTTTTCATCCTTTCCCAGAACATGTGCTATCTGTACATACGTCATGCCGGTTATATACAGATCCAGCACTTCCTTTTCAAATGAACTCAGCTCGTCCTCAATTTTTTTCTCCAGATTTTCCAGGTTCTCCCGGTCAATCACAAGCTGCTCCGGATTCTGCCCGTCATCCACAAGCTGGGCAAGCCACTTCTGCTGTTCCTCTTCTTCCCCTTCTTTGCTTTCTGCCGAAAGAGAAATATAGGAATTGAGCGGAATATGTTTTTTCCTTCCCGCCGCCTGTATTGCCGCATACATCTGCCTGCTCACGCACAAATCCGCGAAAGTATAAAATCCGGCATCCCTGCCGCTATCGTAATCCCGGACCGCCTTAAACAGGCCAATCATGCCTTCCTGAATCAAATCCTCTCTGTCAGCTCCCAGTATATACATGGATGCCGCCTTGTTACGGACCAGATTTTTATACTTTTCCATAATATAGTCCGTAACCGGTACTTCGCCCTCCCGGAGTCTGACAATCAGTTCTTCATCCGTAAACTGCCGATAATCCTGCATCGTAATACCTTCTCCTGCCGCAGATTATTACCCCCGCAGACGCTGTCTTACAATCTCATAAGCCAGTACGCCTGCTGCCACTGAAGCATTCAGGGAGTCAATATCCCCCTTCATGGGAATGGATGCCACCATGTCGCATTTTTCCTTCACCAGTCTGCCTACGCCTTCCCCTTCGTTGCCGATTACCACACCGATGGGACCTTTCAGGTTCAAATCATACATCACCGTACCGTCCATATCCGCACATACAAACCAAAGACCTTCTTTTTTCAGATCTTCGATGGTCTGCGCCAGATTGGTAACCTTTGCCACGGGTGTATAATTTAACGCACCTGCGGATGTTCTGGCAACGGTGGCCGTAAGACCTGCCGCCCGGTTCTTGGGAATAATCACGCCGTGTGCTCCCGATAAGTTTGCAGTACGGATAATGGCGCCCAGATTATGCGGGTCCTCTATGTTGTCTAAAAGGAAAATGAAAGGAGGCTCTCCCTTCTTTCTGGCATTTTCTAAAATATCCTCTACCTCCGCATAGGAATAGGCTGCCGCATAGGCAATAACCCCCTGATGCTTGCCGGTTTCCGACATCTGGTCGAGTCTTTCCTTCGTTACAAACTTAACGAGGGTTCCCGCTTTTTTTGCTTCCCGTTTGATGGTCATGACCGGTCCGTCCGTGCAGCCGTCCAGGATAAAAAGCTTATCTATGGTTTTGCCGGCACGGTAGGCTTCAATGACTGCGTTCCGTCCTTCTATGGTAAATTCTTCGTATCCCAATTCAATCTCCTTTGAAAACAATGTCTATTCCGTAGACATTGTTATTCTCCCTGTTATTTTCATTCAGTTCCGTTAATGTCCTTCGCGTACCGTAAGCTCCAGCCGGGTAAAGCCCTCTTTCATAAGCTCTAACACCCTGTCCATTCTGTCGGACAGATACAGATAACCCATAAGAGCTTCCAGTCCCGTTGCTTTCCGGTAGTCCGCCACGCTGGCATTCTTTGCCGTGGTGTAAGCCTTGGCGTTCCGTCCTCTTTTGTAAACCGCTTCTTCCTCTTCCGTAAGCAGCTCCTCCAGCGCCTCTATCATGGCGGCCTGGGTCTGTGCCTTTACAAAATGGCTGGAAATTTTATGCAGATCGTGTGCGGAGCGGTTGGCATGCTCCACCACAAAGGTGCGCACCACCACGTCGTACACATCATCCCCGATATAAGCAAGCGCCAGCGGAGAATAACTCCTTACGTCCACCCCGGGCAGTGCAAATGTCTTCCTTATTTCCGAAACAAGACTTAAGCCTTCTTCCATTTTACGCCCTCTCTGGTATCTTCAATCACAATGCCCTTTTCCAAAAGCTCCGCACGGATGGCATCCGCCTTTGCAAAATCCTTTTCCTTCTTGGCTGCTTTTCTTTCTTCAATCTTGGAAAGCACATAAGCCTTTAATTCTTCATCCACGGACTCCTCCGTGCTGTCTGTAGCCCTGCCGGACAGTAAATCCAGGGAAAGTACTTCATCAAAGCTCTTTACCAGTTCTCTCTTGGTCTTGTCGTTCATGTCTGCCTTTAGCATCTCATACAGAACGGTAATCGCCATGGAGGAATTTAAGTCATCGCAGAGAGCATCTTCAAAACGGGTTTTGTACTCTGCAAATTTCGCTTTGTCCACTTCTCCTTCATCGGACAAATCGGCAATTCTCTTTAAGAGCTTATTGTAAGCGGTCGTCATGTTGTCCAGCACTTCATAGGAAAACTCAAGCGGCTTGCGGTAATGGGACTGTAAGCAGAACAGTCTGTATACAAGGGGATTGTAGCCCTTTTCTTCCAGTAAGGAAACGGTCAGGAAATCGCCCTTGGATTTGCTCATCTTGCCGCTCTTGTCGTTTAAGTGATGCACATGGAACCAGTAATTGCACCATTTATGTCCGAGATAGGACTCACTCTGCGCAATTTCATTGGTATGGTGCGGGAAAATATTGTCCACGCCGCCGCAGTGGATATCCATGTATTCGCCCAGATGTTTCATGCTGATGCAGGAGCATTCAATGTGCCAGCCGGGATATCCCAGTCCCCAGGGGCTTTCCCATTTTAATTCCTGGTCATCAAATTTGGACTTGGTAAACCAGAGCACGAAATCACTCTTGTTCTTCTTGTTGGTATCCTCTTCCACGTCGTCCCTGACGCCTACCAGAAGTTCATCCTCGGTCTGTCCGGAGAATACGTGGTAATTCTGCAATTTGGAAGTATCAAAATAAATGTTGCCGCCCATTTCATAGGCAAAACCTTTTTCCAGCAGTACCTCAATCATATGGATAAATTCGGGAATGCAGTTGGTTGCCGGTTCTACCACATCCGGACGCTTGATATTTAACTTTCTGCAGTCGGAAAAGAACGCATCCGTATAGAACTTTGCCACCTCCATAACGGTCTTGTGCTCTCTCTTGGCGCCCTTTAACATCTTGTCCTCGCCGGTATCCGCATCGCTGGAAAGATGCCCTACATCCGTAATATTCATGACACGCTTTACATCATAGCCTAAGTAGCGGAGTGTTTTCTCCAACAGGTCCTCCATGATGTAGCTTCTTAAGTTGCCGATATGGGCAAAATGATATACGGTAGGTCCGCAGGTATACATTGCCACCTTGCCGTCCGTATTGGGCACAAACAATTCTTCCTTCTTGGTAAGGGTATTGTAAATGTGTAATTTATTTTCCATTTTTACATTGCCTCCGATTGTCGTTTTCCTATATTGTTTTTGATAAGAAACCGTTTTTCCATGGGTACACTACCACATGTATAGTATACATTTAGTAGAATAAGCAAAAAAATGCCGTTTGTCAAGAAACAAAGCGCTTCCGAGCCCTCTTTATTCCTGCATTACGGCAAAAGACGCAGCCCGTTGTGAGCTGCGCCTTGTCTTATAAATTTTTCGTACATCCCGTGCATCCTGCACATCCGGATGCGGTTCTGCTCTTTTCCAAAAGCTCCACATCCTGGGCGTACAGTTCTCTCGGGCTGTTTAACATGCAGACAGCCTGGGCGGATATTCCTTCCTTGTTGCCGGTAAAGCCAAGCCCCTCTTCCGTAGTGGCTTTTACGTTTACCTGGGAAAGGGTAATTCCCAGCCGTCCTGCGATGTTTTTCCGCATTTCATCAATATAGGGACGCATTTTGGGCGCCTGCGCTATAATGGTGGCATCAATATTTTCCACGAAGAAACAGTTTTCCTCCAGCAAATCCCTCACTTTTTCCAAAAGCACCAGCGAAGAAATGCCTTCGTAAGCGGCATCCGTATCCGGAAAATGTTTGCCGATATCGCCCAGTGCCGCCGCTCCCAGCAACGCATCCATAACGGCATGCAGCAGTACGTCCGCATCCGAATGCCCTAAAAGACCTTTTTCATACGGGATTTCCACCCCGCCGATAATCATCTTTCTGTTTTCCGCCAGTCTGTGTACATCATATCCCATTCCGATTCTCATATGTTACCTCCGTTGGTATCTCCACCGGTATTACCGTTTCTGTTTTGTTTCTGTTTTGTTTCTGTTTCTGTTTCGTTTTTCCGCTTCTGTTTTCCCTGTCTGTTCCGATTTTTTTAGTCTGCCGTGTGGCTATGCGGTTTTTAAGTCCGCCACATGCTGTGCGATCAAATTTTTCGCCTCTTCCATGCTGATACCCGCTTCCGCAAGCATCCTGGTAATGGCCTCCGCTTCCTTGTTTCTTTTTTCCGTAATCAGGTCATTCAGTTCTCTTTCCTCCGACTGGATACGCACCTTTAATGCCCCAATCAGTTCTTCCTTTTCCCTGATTTTTTCGTCTATGGATTTTCTCTGTCCTCTTGCCATATGCTGACCTCACATTCCGCCCCTCGGGGCTTTTTTACCAGTATATGGACAAGATGGGGAAATTATACCTCGGAATCCATTTTTTTGTAAATCCAGCCTCGGTCCGCGTAGCAGGCATTGCAAACCCGGAATTCATAGCCGAAGGGCAATGTCTTTCCGCAGTATTTACAGGTGTTGATATATTCTTTTTTATTCTTGGCAAGAGCCTGCATGATGCTTAACTCCGTCTTTTCCCTTGCCGCATCCAGACGCCTTACGTCGATTTCCTTGCCCAGTCTGTTGGAAAACTGGTGGTATAAATCCAGCATCTTATAGTATGTTTCGTACCGCATCAGACCCTTGTCGTTGCAAATGCCGAGTGTTGGGAAAAACAACGTCACATCCGCCGTATAGGTCTTGCAGTATTCCAGCCACAGGGACACAATATCCCTGTTTTTGACATCGATGGAGCAGGTTAACATCCGGTAAAGAACATGCTTGTCCTCAAAGCCGTCGATGTCCTTCCGCTCCCGGTAAGCCTTTTCATAGAGGAAAAGCATATCCTCAATGCTGATTTTTTCAAAGGGCTCGTCCGGCTCCACGCTTTTCCACACCGTTAAAATCCGGTCAAGGGGCTCGTCCATGTTAAGAAGCACCGTCGGAAAGCCCAGACTTACCTTTTCAATCGGAAGTTCTTCCTTATTATAGCGTTCTTTGATGTACTCCCATTCCTCGTCACCGCAGGCATTCACATAGCCGGTATCGTACATGCCGAATCTTCCCGCTCTTCCCGCTATCTGACGGATTTCCGGTACGGTAAGCTTTCTTTTTTCCTTGCCGTCAAATTTTTCCGCCTGTAAAAATACAATTCGTCGTACCGGCAGATTCAAGCCCATGCCGATGGCATCCGTGGAAACCACCACTTTCGTTTCCTTTCCGGCAAACAGATGAATCTGTCTGCGGCGGATTTCCGGCGGCAGGCTGCCGTAAACCACACTGGTCTTGATGCCTTCCCGCTCAAGACGTCCGGCAATATCCAAAACCGCCCTCTTGGTAAATACGATCAGGGCGTCGCCGTCCCTTACATCATCCGGGAACACAAAGGGCTTATCCTCATAAACAAGCGGCGTCTTTCTTTCATAGTGATGCTCCTCATAGGTATCGCCGCACATGTTGATTAAGTGCTTGATAACCTTTTCCCCGGCAGGACTCATGCAGATGTGGATTTCCTTTGCCTGTACGCCCAAAACGGCTCTCGTCCAGGAGTGCCCTCTGTCGGAGTCCACTATCATCTGCGCCTCGTCAATGACCGCAATATCATAGACCTGTTCCGTATCCATCATTTCTATAGTGGAAGAAATGACCCGGCTGTTTTCCTGATAAATGCATTCCTCACCGGTCAGCATGGTGCAGGTTACCCCTTCGTCCGTCATCTTTTCATACACTTCCAGCGCCAGCAGACGCAAAGGACCTAAGTACGCTCCGTTTTCCGCTTCCTTTAAGCGGGTCAGGGCATGGTAGGTCTTTCCGCAGTTAGTCGGACCGATGTGCAGGATAAAATGTCTCTGCATGGCACGCGCTTTGGGAAATTCCGTTTCCGGCTTCAAGGGTACCAGATCAATAATCTGTTCCCGGATGCCGTATTCCGCATAGGAAACCGTAAGCTCTTTTAAGGTTCTGACACAGAGTTCCCCATTCATCTCATTCCTAAGATAGTCCAGAAATCTCTCCGTGACAATTTCCTGTTCCGAAGGCTTCATGGCAGCCAGATCCAGCCGTACCAGCTCCGGCAGAAGGAAATCCCGGATTTGCATAATGGCTACCTGATTGTTCTGCTTAAAGGCAAAGTAGCAAAGATTTCTCACCTGTCTGTGATAGTCCTCCAGCTTTGCTTCCTTCACATGACCGGACCTTATCCTCTGCAGCTCTATGGACAGGCTTTTGGCTCTTTTGGCATAACCCGCCTTGCCGTCCTGATTCTTTTTTCGGTACCGGGCTGTACCCTCCCGGTATTGTGTAAAATAAAATTGTGACAGTTTTTCCTTCTTTACCATGCTCCTGCTTCTCTCCCATCCTTTCCAGTATACACTAACCGCCACAATTGCACCACAAAAAAATGCAGAAAAATCCGGCACTTTATGCCCTCGTACAAATTTCTTCAAAAATTTTCAAAAAATCTATTGACAAAATGCCCTTATATAAGCTACAATAGCCAAGTCGGTTGCGACAAGGGGTCTTAGCTCAGCTGGGAGAGCATCTGCCTTACAAGCAGAGGGTCATAGGTTCGAGCCCTATAGGCCCCACTCCGAAAAAACTTTCGGAACAAAATTTTATATCTTTTTATTCCTTATGGCGAGATAGCTCAGTTGGCTAGAGCATACGGTTCATACCCGTAGTGTCGAGGGTTCGAATCCCCCTCTCGCTATTTTTTTATGCCCAAAATTATCTTTGTTCTCATTCAAAAAAGTAAGATATTGAAACCATATTTTTTTTGTGCTATAATATAAAAAGTTAGAAAACAAATGCAAAAAGTACTACCCGTATAGCAAGCGGTTAGTCCCAAAATAATTGAATTATCGTAAAAATAACCGCTTAGTTTGGTCGACTGGGGCGGTTATTTTCGTTTACCGGAAAGTTTTCCAATAGCATATCCTATGGAATAGGAACCTCCGGCGACTGCAATAAGAACTAACGAAAAGTTAAATAACGTTTCAAAAGTAACCATAACTGCAATCCCCTCCTTTACCTTAGTATTTCTTCACGGAGAAGATATCTATGTAAACAGAGGGTCCAGTCCCTCTGAACGAGGGACTAACCGCCTACCGTTTTAGGTAGTACTTCTTTTTCTATCATATCATGTACGATATTTTCTGTCAAAGTTTTTGTAAAATTGTTTCTACATCCTGTCCGGTGCGGAGAAGCCCAGCACATCGATACAGGTTTCCATAATTTCCTTGGTCAGTACCAGAAGAGCAATCAGGCCTTCTTTTCTCTTCTCATCCTCTTCCGCCAGAATTCTGGTTTCGTGGTAGAAACGGTTGAAGGCGTTTGCCAGGTCGTAGATGTAAGCGCAAATCTTGTGGGGCGCCAGTTCGGCTCCCGCACTCTCCATGGTGCTCTTGAAGCCCGCAAGCTGCATCATCAGATCCTTTTCGGAAGCGCTTACGGCATCCATAAGCTCTGCCGTATCCGGGCTGCCGCCCTGTTCCTTATACTTGTTCAGGATGGACTTGATGCGGACAATGGTGTAAAGGATGTAAGGACCGGTATCACCCTCAAAGGAGGTAAAGCGGTCTAAGTCAAACACATAGTCCTTGGATGCCTGATTGGAAAGGTCGCCGTATTTCAAGGCTGCCAGTGCGATCAGTTTGGCTGTATTCTTGGCTTCCTCTTCGGAAAGCTCATGGTTTTCGGTAATCTTGCGGTACATTTCCTCGGTAGTTTCCCGAATCAGCACCTCTAAGCGCATAACGCCGCCATCACGGGTCTTAAAGGGCTTTCCGTCCTTACCGTTCATGGTGCCGAAGCCAATCCACTTTAAGATGGTTTCCGGCTTAACAAGCCCGGTCTTTCTTGCGCAGCGGAATACCTGCACAAAATAAAGCTCCTGTCTCTTATCCGTCAGGTAAATGATTTCATCGGGATGAATATTCTCCATACGGTCCATGATGGTTGCAAGGTCCGTGGTGTTGTAAAGGGATGCGCCGTCGGATTTCAAAATCATGCAGGGAGGAATTTCCTTGGTATCGGTATCTTCCTTCACATCCACTACGAGGGCGCCTTCGCTTTCGTGGGCATAGCCTTCCTTCTTCATGTATTCCACCATGCCGGGAATGATGTCATGGACATCGCTTTCCCCTTTCCATAAATCGAAATCCACATTCAGGCTGCCGTAGTTTTTCTTTAAGTCCGCTACGGAAACATTTAAGATATGCTTCCAGATAGCGCGGTATCCTCTCACACCGCTCTGCATCTTGAAGGTAACATCCATGGCTTTTGCCTTGTATTCCGGGTCTTCCTTGCTCTTTTTGCTGGCTGTGGGATAAAGCTCCTCTAATTCGGAAATGGTAAAGGGCGCTTCTGTGGGATATTCTCCGGTAAAGCTGTCATCAAAATAAACCAGATCCGGCTTTCTTTCCTTTAATTCGGTAATAACCAGACCCATCTGCAGCCCCCAGTCGCCCAGATGCACATCGCCGATGACCTCATGACCGCAGTAACGTAAAATACGCTTTACGCTTTCGCCGATAACAGCGGAACGGATATGTCCTACATGGAGGGGTTTTGCGATGTTGGCTCCGCCGTAGTCCACTACAATTTTCATGGGCTTTTCCGGTTTGTCCAGACCGAATTTATCCGCCTTTTCCATTTCTTTTAAGTAATCGGTAAAAAAGCTGTTCTTTATTTTCAAATTAAGGAAACCGGGAGCCACTGCCTGCACCTCGGCAAAAACCTTGCTGTCGCTTAATTTTTCTGCCACATCATTAGCAATCATAATCGGCGCTTTGTGGTACTTCTTGGCGCCTGCCATGGCGCCGTTGCACTGGTATTCACAAAGGTCGGGGCGGTTGGATACGGTTACCCGTCCCAATTCCGCATCGTATCCGGCTGCCGCAAATGCCTGCTGCATTTCCTCCGATATCAAATCCAAGATTTTCTTCATACTGCTTTTTTCAATCCTTTCCTAACCTGCACATTATTGGTAACAACTTATTCCTTTTCTCTGCGCTGTCTCTCCCGTTCCGCCTTGGAATAGGTGCAGCCGCAGAAATCCTGTCTGTATAATCCGTATTCCCCGGACAGCTCTATGGACTGCTTATAGCCTTCTTTTTTCTTAAAATCCGACGGCAGCCACAAAATCCCCAGTTCTTTTTCGATGCGCTGTCCGATTTCATTTAACTTTGCCGCGTTTTTTAAGGGGCTGATGGTAAGGGTGGTGCCGAAATAGGAAAATCCCCGTGCCAGCGCTTCTTCCGCCGTTTTCCGAAGCCGCATTTCATAGCAAAGAAAGCAGCGCTCACCGCCTTCCGGACAGTCCGCATAGGGCTTTGCCATTTCAATAAATTTGTCAAAATCAAAACAGCCGTCCACGTAGGAAATTTCATAGCCTTTTGCCTGTCCCGATTTTACCTGTTCATTGTAAATACCAATCAGCCGTTTCTGTTCCTCCGCCCGTTTCCGGTATTCCTCCTGTTCCGTAATGTTGGGGTTGTAGTAAAACACCGTAATCGCAAAATAAGAGCGGAGATATTTCAGCACATAACTGCTGCAGGGTGCACAGCAGCTATGCAGGAAAAGAGTGGGGACTTCTTCTCCACTCTCTTGTTTCTTTTCTATCCCTGCAAGGATTTTTTCTAATTCCTTCTGGTAATTCACTACCTGCATTACAATTCCTCTATGGTAAGAAACGGGGCAAAATCCTCTGTGTCGGAGCCTGACTTTCCGCCGAAGGAAGCCATCCATTTCTGCATGATTTCTTTTACGCTTTTCGCTTCCTCTGCCGGATAGGTCACCGAATATACCTGCTGCATTCCGAGCCCGGAAAGGGTGTTCTCATCCTCTTTCCGCAAGGACTCCTCAAAATCTTCCACATATACCGAACCGTTTTCCAAAGTAAGCTCCAAAAGATTGATTTCTTTCCAGATTTCCACTTTTTTCTTGTCAAAGCCCGCATCGGTCAGCACCTGTGCCAGCTCCTCTGCCGTGTGCTTTTCGGGAAGCAGGTACAGAAATGATTTCTCCACTGTTTTCTCTCCCATAAGTCCTCCTTACTATAAAGAAGCAATATCCACTAAGGAAAGCTTGTCAGCCGTATGCTCTAAGCTGGTGGCCAGCGCGTTTGCCGTATCCATGGCGGTGATACAGTAAACACCGGTTTCAATCGCGGTACGGCGGATTAAGAAGCCGTCTCTTGACTTGTCACGTCCCTGGGTCGGGGTGTCGATTACCAGGTCAATCTTATGGCCTAACAGAAGGTCCATGACAGTCGGGGATTCCTGGGAAATCTTATTGATTTTACGCACCTTCACGCCTGCATCCTTTAAGGCTGCCGCCGTACTTCTGGTTGCGTAAATGATATAGCCTAACTTTTCAAAGCGGCGTGCCACATCCACTGCTTCCGGCTTGTCCGCATCCTTTACGGTAATAATCATCTGCTTATGCTTGGGCAGTTCCACACCGGCTCCCAGGAACGCCTTAAACAACGCTTCGTGGAAGGTTCTGGCAATACCTAAGCATTCACCGGTGGACTTCATTTCCGGTCCTAAGCTGATTTCCGCACCACGGATTTTTTCAAAGGAGAACACGGGCATCTTGATGGCAAAATACTCTGCTTCCTTCTGCAGTCCCGGCTCATAGCCCAGTTCTTTAATGGTCTTTCCTAAAATAACCTCTGTTGCCAGGTCCACAATGGGAATACCGGTTACCTTGCTGATGTAAGGTACGGTACGGGAAGAACGGGGGTTGACCTCGATAACGTAAACATCCTCGCCGATGGCAATAAACTGGATGTTAATCAGACCCTTGACATGCAGCGCCTGTGCCAGTCTCCTGGTATATTCCGCAATTTTTTCCTTCACTGCCATATCGATGGTCGGTGCCGGATATACGGAAATGGAGTCGCCGGAGTGGATACCGGTTCTCTCGATATGCTCCATAATGCCGGGGATTAAAATGTCCGTACCGTCGCAGACTGCATCGACTTCCACTTCCTTACCCTGCAGATATTTATCTACCAGAATCGGGTGGTCCTGTGCAATACGGTTGATGATTGCCATAAACTCTTCGATTTCTTCATCGCTTGTAGCAATCTGCATACCCTGACCGCCAAGCACGTAGGAAGGTCTTACCAGTACCGGATAACCTAAGCGGTTTGCCACTTCCTTAGCTTCTTCCGCGGTAAATACGGTACCGCCTGCCGCACGGGGAATTTCGGTCTTCTGCAGGATTTCATCGAACAGCTCTCTGTCCTCTGCCGCATCCACATCCTCTGCCTTGGTGCCTAAAATGGGAACACCCATCTTCATCAGGCTTTCGGTCAGTTTGATTGCCGTCTGTCCGCCGAACTGTACCACCGCGCCGTCGGGCTTTTCAATATTTACTACATTTTCCACATCTTCCGGTGTCAGCGGTTCAAAATACAGCTTGTCCGCAATATCGAAGTCGGTGCTGACGGTTTCCGGGTTGTTGTTGATGATAATTGTCTCATATCCTGCTCTTGCAAATGCCCAGGTGGCATGTACGGAGCAGTAGTCGAATTCAATACCCTGTCCGATACGGATGGGACCGGAACCGAGTACTAAAACCTTCTTCTTCGTGCGTTCGCCGTTTGCCTCGCACTCGCCGCCGAAGCAGGAATAATAGTAAGGCGTGCTTGCCGCAAATTCTGCAGCACAGGTATCTACCATCTTGAATACTGCCTTGATGCCGTTTGCGTAACGCATTTCCTTGATTTCTGCTTCTTTTTTGCCGGTCAGTCTGGCAATGACGTTGTCCGGGAATTCGATTCTCTTGGCTTCTTTTAACAGCTCTACCGTAAGAGGACCTGCCTTTAAGGCATCTTCCATTTCCACAATTCTCTGGATTTTATCGATAAACCAGAGGTCGATCATTGTAATGTCATGAATTTCTTCGTAAGTAATGCCCTTTCTCAAGGCCTCTGCGATAACCCAGATTCTCTGGTCATCCACAATCTTTAATCTCTCGTATAAATCTTCTTTGGACAGTGCGGAGAAATCGTAGCTTAACAGGCAGTCCACATGCTGCTCCAGAGAACGGATTGCCTTCATGAGGGCGCCCTCGAAATTGGTGCAGATGCTCATAACTTCACCGGTTGCCTTCATCTGGGTGGTCAGAGTTCTCTTTGCGGTGATGAACTTATCGAACGGCAGTCTGGGCATCTTGACAACACAGTAGTCCAGAGCCGGTTCAAAGCTTGCATAGGTCTTGCCGGTAATGGCATTCTTGATTTCGTCCAGTGTATAGCCCAGTGCGATCTTTGCCGCAACCTTGGCAATGGGATAACCGGTTGCCTTACTTGCCAGTGCGGAAGAACGGCTTACACGGGGATTTACTTCGATAACACAGTATTCAAAGCTGGTGGGATGCAGGGCAAACTGTACGTTACAGCCGCCGGTGATGCCCAGCTCATTGATGATGTTAAGTGCAGAGCTACGAAGCATCTGGTACTCTTTATCGCTTAAGGTCTGGGAGGGTGCCACTACGATACTGTCGCCGGTGTGCACACCTACCGGGTCAATGTTTTCCATATTACATACGGTGATGCAGTTGCCTGCGCTGTCACGCATTACTTCATATTCGATTTCCTTCCAGCCGGCAATACATCTTTCCACCAGAACCTGTCCTACACGGGAAAGACGGAGACCGTTTTCCAGAATTTCCTCTAATTCGGTCTGGTTGTGGGCAATACCGCCGCCGGAACCGCCTAATGTATATGCGGGACGAAGCACAACCGGATAACCGATCTGTTCGGTAAATGCCACACCGTCCTCTACGTTTTCCACTACCTTGGATGCGGCGCAGGGCTCTCCGATACGCTCCATTAAGTCCTTAAATTCCTGACGTCCTTCCGCATTGCGGATGGTTGCCGCCGTGGTGCCCAAAAGCTTTACATTGTGGGATGCAAGGAAACCGGATTCCTCTAATTCCATACCGAGGTTTAAGCCTGCCTGTCCGCCCAGGGTCGGTAGAATGGAGTCGGGCTTTTCTTTTTCAATAATCTGTTCCAGTACCTTTAAGGTAAGAGGTTCAATGTATACTTTGTCTGCAATATCCCGGTCCGTCATGATGGTTGCGGGGTTGGAGTTTACTAAGATAACCTCCACTCCCTCTTCCTTTAAGGAACGGCAGGCCTGGGTTCCTGCATAGTCAAATTCTGCTGCCTGACCGATGACAATGGGGCCGGAGCCGATTACCATAACTCGTTTTACATTGGGATTCTTAGGCATTTTTGTTTCCTCCTTCCTTCTTGTCCTTCATCATATCAATAAATCTGTCAAACAGATAGCCGGAGTCCTGCGGTCCGGGGCATGCTTCCGGATGGTACTGCACCGTGAAGATGCGTTTGCCGGTGTAGGAAAGACCTTCGTTGGTTCCGTCGTTTACATTGATGAAAGCGGGAACCGCAATCTCCGGGTCCAAGTTGTCCGTGTCTACCACATAGCCGTGGTTCTGGGAAGAAATATACACTCTTCCTGTGGCAAGGTCCTTGACCGGATGGTTGCCGCCTCTGTGTCCGTATTTTAATTTATGAGTATCCGCTCCTGTGGCAAGCGCCATAAGCTGATGGCCTAAGCAGATAGCAAAAATAGGAATATCCGTGTCATAGAGCTTTTTAATCTCTTTAATAATTTCGGTGCACTCCTTCGGGTCTCCCGGTCCGTTGGAAAGCATGATGCCGTCCGGTGCATCCGCAATGATTTCTTCCGCTTTTGTCTGTGCGGGATAAATGGTTACCTCGCAGCCTCTCTGGCAAAGAGAATGAGGAATGTTTCTCTTTGCGCCGAAGTCCATCAGCGCTACCTTTAAGCCGGCTCCGTTCAGCTCCTTTACCATGGAGGGGCGCATCTCGCGCTTTCCTGCTTCATAATCGGCTTTCACGAAAACGGCAGAACCGGAAATGGGGCCGTTGTCGGCAAGATCCTTAGAAGGCGCCATGGTATATTTTTCACTGCAGGTTACTTTTTCCACCACATTGCCCGTGGTATAAGCCTTTAACTTCGGAATGACTTCCTCTAACTTGTAATCGGCATTGGTGGTAATCATACCGTTCATGGTACCCTTTTCTCTCAAAATCCGGACCAGGGCTCTGGTGTCGATGCCTTCGATACCGGGAACGCCGTTCTCCTCAAGATATTCCTGAATGCTTACATCGCATCTGAAATTGCTGGGAATTCTGGATAATTCCCTTACAATAAATCCGTCCGGCCAGGGCTTTAACGACTCACAGTCCTCTCTGCACACACCGTAGTTTCCAATCAAAGGGTATGTCATACATACAGCCTGTCCCGCGTAGGAAGGGTCCGTCAATACCTCTAAGTAACCGGCCATTGAAGTATTAAATACGATTTCGCTGATAATTTCCTTATCCGCGCCGATATGATTTCCTTCAAATACGGTTCCGTCTTCCAAGATTAAAAATGCCTTCATACATGCTCCTCTCTGCATATTCCTCCATGCTTGATATTCCTGTTATTTATCTTTGCGCAATCGTTTTATTATAGCATAAGTCATTTTGCGATTCAACTCATTTTCTATTGCCAAAAAGCGGTTTTTTCTTTTATAATAATCCATATCATTTATAAGAAAAAGGAGCTTTCACGTAAAATGACCGAAAAAATATATGACACAAATCCCCATATTACCCAATTTGAAGCCACAGTGCTGTCCTGCGTCCCCGTAGATGACTGCTTTGCCGTTATTCTGGACCGCACCGCTTTTTTCCCCGAAGAAGGCGGCCAGGGCTCCGACAGCGGTACGCTTGGCTCCCTCCCCGTACTGCATGTGTCCATTGGCAAAGACAATACCCTGACGCATTTCCTGCCGTCCCCTCTTCCCGTAGGCGAAAAGGTATCCGGCACGGTTGACTGGGAACAACGCTTTGACTATATGCAGCAGCACACCGGCGAACATATTCTGTCCGGTCTCATGCATAAAAAATGGGGCTACGACAACGTAGGCTTCCATCTCAGTAATGATTATACCACATTAGATGTAAACGGTTCCATTTCTTTGGAAGATATTTCCGAATTGGAAAAAGCAGCCAACCGGGTGATATTTGAGAATCTCCCCGTAAAGGCCTACTTCCCTTCTCCCGAGGAACTATCTTCCCTTTCCTACCGCAGCAAAATCGAAATTGAAGGGGCCGTCCGGATTGTGGAAATCCCCGGAGTGGACCTCTGTGCCTGCTGTGCTCCCCATGTGGACACCACCGGTCAGATCGGACTTATCAAAATCACCGAAGCCGTTTCCCACCGCGGCGGCATGCGCCTTACCATAAAATGCGGCATGCGTGCCCTCGCCGATTACGGTACAGACCTTTCCGTTCTCCGCCTTTTAAGCAACAGCCTTTCGGTACCCTTTGAAAAAATCCCGGATGCCGTGGAGCGCTTAAAGCAGGAGGCTTTTGAAAAGCAGCAGCGTATCAATGTGCTTCAGGAAAAACTGCTCCTGCAGTCCCTCTCCTCCCTGCCGTCGTACGTCGAAACGGACCATGCCGTTTTGTTTACGGAGCCTATGGATGTAAAAGCTGTCCGCAATGCGGTCAATACCCTGACGGCTTCCTATCCCGGCTATTCGGCTCTGTTCTCCGGTTCGGACGATACCGGCTACACCTTTATTGCCGGAGGCGGCGAAGCCTTCGACTGCACGCAGTTAGCGGCTATCCTTCGGGAAAAGCTTTCCGCCAAGTGCGGCGGCTCAAAAAAAATGATACAGGGCAATGTAAATGCCACGAAGGAGGCCATCCTCGCTGTATTACCGTAATCCGCAAAAACACCCATAAGACTGTCATTTCCGACAATCTCATGGGTGTCTTTTTATACTAAAACCTTGGATAAAAATTCTTTTAAACGAGGGTTCTTCGGATTTGCGAAAAATTCTGCCGGAGGCGCACTCTCCAAAATCTGTCCGTCATCAATAAACAGAACATTGGTCGCCACTTCCTTGGCAAATCCCATTTCATGAGTCACGATAATCATGGTCATGCCCTCTTTGGCAAGCGCTTTCATCAAATCAAGAACTTCTCCTACCATTTCCGGATCCAGCGCACTGGTGGGTTCGTCAAACAAAATGACATCCGGCTTCATGGCAAGACTTCTGACAATGGCAACTCTCTGCTTCTGTCCTCCGGAAAGTGTGGAGGGATACACATTTGCTTTATCCTCCAGACCGATTTTCCGAAGAAGCTCCAGAGCTTCCGCCTTTGCCTCCTCCTTAATCTTTGCCGGAGTGGTGTTTATGGGCACCGGCTCCTTTTTTGCATCCTTTTTACGGAATACATTGGAAATTTTAAGGAAGAAATTCTTTTTCTTTGCTTTTCTTAAATCCTGACATCTTACATACACGGGAGCCAGCATAATATTCTGCAGCACGGTCTTGTTGTTAAACAGGTTGAAATGCTGGAATACCATGCCCATGTGTCTTCTGTGCACGTTGATATCCACTCTCATATCGGCAATATCCACACCGTTGAAGATAATCTGTCCGCCGGTGGGATCTTCCATACAGTTTAAGCATCTTAAAAAAGTACTTTTACCGGAACCGGAAGGACCGATTACCACGACGATATCACCCTTGTTGATGGTTACATCAATACCCTTTAAGACTTCGGTATCTCCAAATTTCTTTTTCAGATTAATGACGTCTATCACTTTTTCTCAGGCTCCTTTCCATAATCTTAATGCCTCCGCTGATAAGCAGCACTATCACTATATAAATGATGGCCATTACCAGGTAAGGAACCATAAACTCGTAACTGTTGCTTCCGATGTAGTTGAATGCCACATACAAATCAGCTGCGCCTACAAAGCTTACTACGGAAGTTTCCTTAATCAGAGCAATAAACTCATTTCCCAAAGTCGGCAGAATATTTTTCACCGCCTGCGGAATGACAATTTTCATCATGGTCGTACCAAAGCTTAAGCCTACGGCACGTCCCGCCTCCATCTGTCCGTGGTCCACGGAAAGAATACCGCTTCGCATGATTTCCGAAATATAGGCACCGCTGTTTAATCCGAATACCAGAATGGATACATTTACGCCCGTCATTTTCACTCCTATAATCGGCAGCATAACATAGTAAAATACCAGAAGCTGCACCACCATGGGAGTACCTCGGAAGAGCCCTACATAAAAGCTGCAGAATCCATTTAAAATTCTCGGAAGCACCTTGTATTTGGGAATGACCCTCACAGTGGCAATCAGCGTACCGATGACAATACCGATAATAAGACCGATTACCGCAATCAGAAGAGTATTCTTAAGGCCTTCCACAACCTTAACGTAACCGTTCTGTTCAATAAAAATGTTTATGAATTTATCTACTTTCAGATTAAAATTGCCCATGAAATCTTTTCAGTACCTTTCTGTTTTCGCTTTTACTTACTGCATCTTGTTGATGGCTTCGGTAATGCATTTAGCAGGTGCGGAGTCAATGATCACATATTTGATGTTGCCGTTAATCAAATCCTGTACGGCAAGGGAACCGTTCTTGTAGGGAACACATTCTGCTGCGGAAATTCCTGCGAATCCCCAGCTCTCATCACCTTCTACATAGAACTGACCGGTAGTACCGTTCTGCGCACCGATCTTAACGCCGCCTTCTGCTGCTTTTTCGTTTAACTTGGCTTCTACATCTTCTGCGCTCTTGCAGTCATCGAAATCGGTATCATCAGCCATAACAATCAGTCTCTGGGAAGCGCTGTAGTACGGATTGGAGAAATCTACATATTCTTTTCTGTCTTCCTTAATGGTAAGACCTGCCATAGCGATGTCGCATTTCTGCTGGCCTACGGAAAGACAAACCGCATCGAAATCCATGTTCTGGATAACCAGCTCTTTGCCAAGATAATCGGCAAGTGCTGCTGCGATTTCCATATCGATACCATAGTAGCTTTCACCCTGCATGTATTCAAAAGGCTCAAATGCTGCGTTGGTTGCTATTACAAGCTGATCCTTGGATTCATCTAAAGCTGCAGACTGTACGCCTTCCGGAGTGCCGGAGCCGAAGTAACGGTCACAGATTTCATCAAAGGTACCGTTTGTTTTGATTTCCTCAATAAATTCATTTACTTTCTCAAGCAGTTCCGGCTGTGTCTTATCCACACCGAATGCATATTCTTCACTGGTTAAGTCCACATCGATGACTTTGGTCTGCTTGGAACCGGAAGTACCGGCTTCTTTGCTGCCGCATCCCGCAAGGGTAGCTGCAGCGGTTACACATGTTAATACGATTGCTAATAACTTTTTCATAACTTTCCTCCTGTTTCAATATGCATTTTCATGCATTTATTTGCATAATATACCACTTTACATAAGAAAAATCAATCCGTTGCCGGCATTTCTTTTTGTATTTCTTTCGGTACCTTCTTCTGCTTTTCATATTCCCGGATATATAAGTACAGCCCGATGCTTCCCGCTATCACTTCCGACACCGGGAAAGCCAGCCAGGTATAGCTAAGCCCTATCAGGGAAAACAGGTAGAAGAACGGTATCAGGCAGAAAATCTGTCTGGTCAGGGAAAGCATCACACTTTTCACCGCCATGCCGACCGCCTGGAAATATACCGGCAAAATCAGGGAAATTACCGCCGGCAGAAAACTTAACCCTATGAGTAGCTTAACAGCGGCACGATGCAGGTCTGCAGTCCCATCAACGGAATAAAGAAAAAGGTCTGCAGCTTGTAATACAGTCCCAGTACCGTTACCGCTTCATCGGAAAAGCCCGCTAAAATAATATTTAATGCCACAATGTAAACCGTGTAGAGCATCTGCATCAGAATGGACGGATAACCCAGCCGGTAAATTTTTGCCGCATATCCCTTGAATTCTCTCCCCACGGGAAGTTTTCTTATGGCGGAGGAAGTAATCACGGCTGCCACAATCCTGTTTCTTATAAAGAAAAAAGACCCTTGATACAATCAAGAGTCTTATGCGGAAGAAGGGACTTGAACCCTCACGTACGTACATACACATGAACCTGAATCATGCCTGTCTGCCAATTCCAGCACTTCCGCAAGCAAGACATATTGTATCGTCTTTTTGACATTCTGTCAACCCTAAATTTTTTCTTTTTTTCACACAATAGAAAAAGCCACGCACTCCGCATGTTTTGCACCGCTTTGTGTATGGCTTTCTTTTATGTACTTCTTATTTTAGAAATATAAATTCAACAGATTTCCGGTATTGTAATTGTTGCCGTATCTGCCGTTTGCCGTATAGGTACCTGCCTTGCTTGCCTCACTGTCCGCCGCAAAATTAATCATGGATGCCTGTGCGGAAACACGGTAACCATAGGAACCGTTGCCCTGGAACAAAGACTTTGCAGTACTTACATCCGCCTTCATGAAGCTGTCCTTGTCAATGCTTAAGGTATTGTCCTCAGTTATCGTAATACCCACCTTGGCTAACAGCTTGCTGTTGGTAGCTGATGCATAAACCATATTGGTGGTTCTCTGGTTTATGGAACTGCTGTCCGTCTTTCCGGCTGCGGAAACTACGGAATTGTAATCCTTTACAAAGCTTTCCACTGCCTTGTAATCCTCATCCGTCATTTTATCTTCTTTGAATACGGCCTGGGAACCGGTTGCTAAAAGGGCATCTGCCGAGTCTTTTAATTTGTCGGTTGTACTCTGCACTTCTGCTAACTTCTTGGCGTCCTCGGAAGTATCCTTTGTAACCTTAGCATTTGCCAAAGCAGCAACTTCCTTGCTGTGCCCCGGATTGTAATATGCCTTCAGAAGCTTTCCGTAGCTTCCGTTCTTGATGCTCATGTAATCCGACAGGAAATTTAAGTTGGTGCTTCCAGTAGAACTGCCAAGTCCCTGAAACAGATAAGAATAATTTTGTTTCGCTGAAATATACATACTCCATCCTTCCTTTCGTACTTACTATTATAACAAGTTTTCCGAAAAATGGCAATTTATTTTAGAGTATTTACCGCTTTTCGTCAGCTTCTGCCATTACACAAGAAGGAAGCAGGCATAGCAGGCAATAATTCCCAGCATGCCGCAGACTTTTACCCAGTTCTTCTTAAATTTAACGGCTGCAAACATCAGCACGGTTCCCACGATGCCGAAGTAAATCAGGTTGACCGTCTTGGGGTCACTGAAATCGTATACGCCGCCCTTTATATACAGTACATCCGTCAGTGCTAAGATTGCCATATTGAAAATATTGCTGCCAATCATATTTCCTGCTGCAATATCAAAGCTTTTCTTTTTAAATAAAGCAACGGACGAAGCCAGCTCCGGGAGAGAGGTTGCAATTCCCATAAACAAGGCGCCCGCAATGCCCTTTCCCAAATTGAGTTTATCGGAAATTTCATCCGTAACATAAGAAATGACAATGCTTAATGCTATAATTCCGATGCTCACCAGCACAAAACGCACAATAACCTGTTTTAAGGTAAGGCGGCTGTCATCCTCATCGGAAACCTCTCCTTCTTCCCCCGATAAATGCTTGAAGCTGACACCGTAGCATACGAAAATAATAAGACTGGTAATGCTTACCGTGAGAATTTCTACCTTCAGAATGCCCAGCATGTTCAAAAGAATTGCCGCGTATCCCACCAATATGGTGCCCAGTACATACAAATGGCTCTTGGAAATATCCGCCTTGGAATAGGTCTTAAAGAACACCAGTGCCAGAACCGCCAGTATCAGCAAGTTGAACAAATCACTTCCCAAAATGTTTCCCATGCAAAGTCCCGGCTGTTTTAGCATAAGTGTCGAAGAAATGCTCGTAAACATCTCCGGCAGGGACGTTACCGCCGACAGCATGACACCGCCGATGAAAGCTCCCGACAGACTTGTCTTTTTGTCAATCAAGTCCACATAATCCGCTGCTTTAATAGCCAGAAAGGTAAGTCCGGCCGCCACACACAAGTACACTACATAAATCATAATTCATCCTCCTGTAAATAAAATGGCCAAAAAAATACCATGTATGCAGGTAATCATACACGGTTTTAAAAACTCCATGCACAATTACAGAATTGCACATGAGTCTCATTATTTAAGATATGCCAGGCATTGCTGCCGGTATGTTGACACATCGCGCTTTCGGCGCCAACTACTCCCTCATTGGTAACTTTTGCATTTTATCGCATTTTTTCGGCACTGTCAAGTACGATGCTGTTCGTGTACCCATTCAAAGTTCTGCCTCTTCTGTCTGATTAAAAAGGGACAGCCGGCACGCTGGCCGGCTGTCCAAAACCCTAATACACCCTGTGGTCCGGAGAATGTCGTTTTGATATTATTTAGTGTAACATATCGGACCACAATCTATGGATAAAGATGTCTTTACGCTTCCAGTAATTCCGATTCGAATCTACCGAATATATGTCGATTAAAATATGACTCTGCCATGGATTCCCCTTTCCAGGCATACCAGATGTCTTCCGGCACATCATAAAATCTGAGTATCTGTCCATCCGGTAATAATTCCAACTCCAGAGTGGCGCAAAGTGCATCGTATCCCGCAGCATTAATTGCTTTCGTAATTAGGTGGTATTTCTTCATTTGAATTCTCCTTATCAGGGTTTGACATATTTAAATCCATCTGTTGTGTTGTCATAGTGATAATAATTTCCTCCTATGTATGCGTAATGTGTACATTTAATGCGGTAAGTTTCTCCACTCACTGCATTTGTACAGTCACAAGAACCGCAAAAAGTATGGTCATTTGTAACCGACCCTCCACCTGAAGTTGCTATGGTATTCCAAAAAATACCATTTTTTATTTGAACTTTTATATCTTTTACTCCCAATTCCGATGCATCTACTGTCGTACCAGTTTCCGTTTGGATATACATTCCATAACTCATAAAAGCTGCTGAGATATTGCAATTTTTAAGATAGCTAGAATCTCTGCTCGTATTTGTCATGTTTGGATATCCATATGTTACAATGTCTGGATTTTCTAAAACATCATCCGTAATTCTTATCTGCATATACTCTACAGAGTTTGTACTTGCTGCAAAAACATCTGTCGGAAAAATTCCCGCAAAAAGAATTGCTGCTAAGAGTAGTGACAGAAACTTTCTTTTGTTTCTTTTTTTCATGTTGATTTCCTCCTAAAGTTTTTAATATTTTCCCCCCTATTATATATATGTGTTTAAAATGACATTTTGTTTCAAAATTTTTTAAAAAATATTTTTTAATTAAAAAAACTTTGCAATATGAGTTTTTATCCACTCACATTGCAAAGTTTTCACTGTCTAAAAAGAATTAATTATTTTTTTCATCTCTTCAAGAGAACAGTCACTATATATATAATATATATTCTGTTCCATGATATATATTATAATATTTTCTTCTCCATTCTTATACACATAATATTCTATATTACCATCTGTTTTATAATCTACATATTCTGCATCGGGATTTGTTATTTGGTCCCTTATTACTTCTGTTTCAAATTGTCTTACAGAAATATCTATATATTCCTCGTTGTTATTCATATACCTTAATTCAACGCGGTGGGGCTTGTTTCCAAAAATTTCAATCTCTTCCAGTTCCATCCCCTCCGGCAAATATCCCGGCAGTAAAATTCCTTCCTTTGCTTCATCCGGTACCTCGTCCCAGGAAGTGTACACCTCTTTATCATGTACCTCATAGTCCATACCCATATCCCCTTCCCCTACATACATGTTGGACATGGTATTTTTGCGGTTGATGATAAGGTCGAACAGGTCTTTCCTTGCCGTGGCATACGTTGCCAGGTTCAGACCGGAAAATATCAGAATCATAATAGCAGCGGCAATTCCTATATTTTTCAGTACACGGAAACGGCGATGCTTCCCGGAAGCGGCTTTCCGCTCTGCCGAATCGGCAGAGTCCATAGCTTTCTCCCGCAAAGCTGCTTTCAGTTCCGCCCTGTCCGCCTCTTCCGAAGCCTGCTCCAGCTTTTCCGGATTATCCAGATAATCCTTTTCCAGTCGTTCAAAGGCTTCCTCCGGGTTGAAAGCTTTTCCGCCGGGCAGAGGCTTTAACGTATCCAGAAGATTTAATATATTTTCTATTTCCTCTTCATTCATATCCTCCGCCGGTTGACCGGTGAGCCGGTCCAGCCGGTTTTCCAGTTGTTTAATCAGTTCTTCCGTGGAATTTCGGTCCCTTCCGCATTCCGAAGTCTGCTTATTACTTGCACTCATTCCAGTTTCCCCTTATCTTATCCTTCATTCTCTTAATCTTTACACGCACCGTATTTTCATTCATGTTCAGTTTTTCTGCAATTTCCGCTGACTTATATCCACACAGATAATAAGTGAACATTTCTCTTTCTTCCGGCTCTGTCAGCGTTTCCCTCAAAAGCTGACTATCATCAATAAAATCCAGATTTGAGTCCGTGACGCCTATATTTTTAATCATATCCTTCTCTTGATAAGAAATCGTCTGATTGTCTTTCATTCTGATTTGATTATAAATATAATACTTGGCCGTCACCACCAGCCATCCCATCGGTTTACCGGACTTCCGGATTTCATCCCACTTAACAAATGCCAACAGGAAGCTTTCCTGCACAACATCTTCCGTAATATTTCCCACTTTACCCTCTTGTATCTCCTGCAAACGTTCCACTACCCGATACAATTTCTTGGCGTACTTCAAATAAAACTCCCGGAAAGCTTCTCTCTCCTCCATAACTTTTCTTCGTACCTCTCCCGCCTGTATCCGTCATTCCCCGACATGCGGCAGCACACCATTCATTGTCATGCCGCTGCACACTGAATAGTTGATTATCTGGTTACCAGTTTTCCGATGTATTCCAAACATCTTGTCAGCAGCTCATCTCTTTTCTCACGGTCACAGCTTGCCAGATAAGCATCCAGGTCAAAGTCATCCCTTTTCTGCCCATTCACCAGGTAGTTGCTGTCTATGTGTAACTTTTCAAATAAAAGCTGCAGTTTTTCCACGGTAAGTCCACTGGCTCCGCTTTCCAGCCTGCGGTAATGGTCGTCACTGACATCTAAAATCTCTGCAAATCCGGCTTGTGAATAATTCATGTTTTCCCGAATTTGTTTTAACCTTTTTTCAATCTCCACATTACAATTTTTCTTCTCTTTCATCCTGTCATATCCTGCCTTTTTGCATGATAACGTAATCATATCAAGTAAAAAGGAAGCAAAGAAGTACATGATATGCCACATTTACAAGGCATATTATGCCCGCTTATTTTAAGTATATGAAAGGCACTTTTCAGAGTATCATTCGCAACCTTTTGCATATCATCGGTTAAATCTGTTTGTGTTCTAAATGGAGATTGTGTTTTTCGGATTTCGGTTATAAAATAAAAAGAAAAGGAGATAGACCATGTTAGAAAAAAAGGAAACCATGCCTACGAATGAAGCTATGGCCATTAATCAAAATTATATGGCAGCAGAACGTACAGAATTGTCCAAAGTCCGTACCTCTCTTGCTTTGAATAACAGCAGGCTTGCTGCGGAACGTACCCACCTTTCCTATCTGCGAACCATCGTCACCCTGCTCGGCAGTGCTGCTACCTTGTATCAGGCGCTCCCCCTGCTCGGCGTCAGTAAAGTTTTTACCGCCGGTCTTACCGCCTTCCTGCTTCTTGCAGCCGCCTTCTTTATTTACAAGGATGCCACCACTTATCCCCGGCTCAAAAAGGAACTCGCCGAGATTGAACAGCGTATCTCATTTTTAGCTGACGAAACGGAAGGAAAAATGTATCATTGGGAGGAAGACTAAGCTTCCTCCCTTCCTCTTTACACACCTTTAATGTCTTTAATTTTCTGTTCTAATTCCTTGGCTCCGGTCTGTGCATTGGCAATCGCCCTGCACTGCTTTTCAAAAAGCTCCTCCGGACAATTCGCATAATTTTCGTAATACAGCTTTCCGATTTCTGCATAATTTTTCTTAATCACCTCTTCGCAGGTTCCAATCTGGCTTTTCAGACTGGCAATTTCCGCAAGCTGCTTTGCCTTGTCTGCTACCACCTTCCCCTTGCTGGTAGCTGTTTCTTCCACTTTCTTAATAAAATCCATATAAGTTTCCTCCTTTCGAAGCCTCGTTTTACTGTCTGCGTAATAAAGAAAGCTCCTCTTCCAAATCCTTAATGCGTTTCTGCAGTTCTTCATTGTTATGCTGCAGTCTCTGAATATCCTCGAGAACCGGGTTCGGAAGGTCTATCTGGTTCATATCCTCTCTCGGTACGGACTGGTTGTTCCGTTTTACAACGCGTCCGGGAACACCGACTACCGTAGAATTGGGCGGTACTTCTTCCAGCACCACGCTGCCCGCGCCAATCTTGGAATTTTCACCTATGGTAAAGGAACCCAGTACCTTGGCTCCCGCACTTACCATAACATTATTGCACAGGGTCGGATGACGTTTTCCGTGCTCCTTACCGGTACCACCGAGGGTAACCCCCTGATAAAGAGTTACGTTATCACCTACAATGGCCGTTTCTCCTATAATCACGCCATTGCCGTGGTCGATAAACAATCCTTTGCCGATCCGGGCGCCGGGATGAATTTCGATACCTGTCTTTCTGGCCCCTTTCTGGGAAACCCATCTTGCCCAGAAATAATGCTTTCCTTCATACAATTTATGTGCAATGCGGTAATAAATAATTGCCTTGAAGCTGGGGTACAAAAACACTTCCATATTGGAATGCATTGCCGGGTCCCGCTCCCTGATTACCTGCATTTCTTCTTTGATAAATTTTATAAAACCCATGATGTCATATCCTTCTTTTTCTTAGCTTATGCAGAGGAAAACAGTTTGTCAACGTGTTTTCCCTGCGAGTTCGCCATTACTCCTCTGTTATATCGGCAGTCTGCACCGGTATTACCTTCTGCAAATCGGCAAGTGACACTTCCACCTGATAACCGATTTTTCCGCCGCTGAATAAAATGGTTTCATGGTCTGCCGCCGTTTTATGAATAAAGGTTTTAAACAGTTTTTTCATTCCTATGGGCGAACAGCCGCCGTGCACATAGCCGGTAAGAGGCAGCAAATCCTTTGCCTTCAACATTTCTATGCTCTTTTCCCCGGCTGCCGAAGCCGCCTTTTTCAAATCAAGTTCCCTGTTGACCGGAACCACAAACACATAATGACTGCCTGTCTTCCCAACCGTTACCAGCGTCTTAAACACGGTATCGGGATTTTCTTTTAGGATTTCTGCCACTTCCATGCCGTTTACCGCACCGGTTTCCGCATAACAATAGCTTTTATAAGAAATCTTTTTCTGGTCAAGCACTCTCATGACATTGGTTTTCTCATCTGCTTTTTTACCCATGCTACATCTGCCCTTCCGTATTGCAATGCAGGTTACTGCATCTGCCCTCTTATATCGCACATGCAGATTACTGCATCTGCCCTTTTATATCTCACATGCAGGTTACTGCACTTGACATTGTATCACAATCTGCAAACATGTTACAAGACGGATATTTTATGTCTTGGAAGTTCTTGAAAGTTCTGCTTTCTGTCTGCAATGACAATTCGTTATATGCCCGCCTGCATAATTTCTGACCTTATAATGGATAGGGGCAGAATGGCAGCCTCCGTTCCGTCCTCGCTGCTGCCGCACAAAATCCCTACCAGATATCCTTCCGCATCATAAACGCCGCATCCCGACATGCCGGAATGGGTTTCGGCTTCCACCAGCATCATATTGATACCGAAATCATCCAGATAAATCCAGGTATCGGTAACGGTTCCTTCCGTCACCGAGACATCCGTACCTTCTTCATAGCACAGAAAACGGACCGTATCCCCTTCCTTCAGCGCATCATAACGGGATACCTCAAAGGCTGCCGGTCTTGCTCCCTTAAAATCATCCTTTGCCGCCTGCAGAATCGCAATATCCGCATTTTCAGAAAGATACAGAAGCGTTGCTGTTTTCGTATCTCCCGATATGCCGGATGTAACATTGCACTCTGCCCCTATATTCATTCCCAGCATCATATGTCCGGCTGTCAGGATATAGGCGTTTTCTCCCTCGCAGGAATAAAGAACTCCCTGTCCCGACAAATACGGAGTTTCTATTTTTAACATATAATCATTCTCATTTTTCTGCTCTGTATCGGCATTTCTCCGCCAGGCTAAAATACCGATGGTTGCTATAATGATAACTATCGCTATTATAGTCAAAAGCCTTACAGCCCTTGCCTGCTGCTTATTCTGTTTGTCCATATACCTTCTTTTCACCCTCTACGATTAACAGATTGCCTGTTTACGTGCCTTGCACTTTTTCTCCCATTGGCACGTAAACACCGCCAAATACACAAAAAGCCCGCCAAGGCGGGCTTTTTGAAAAAACAAGCAGAACGATAAGCCGGGTTATGTCGTTGGACAATCATCTATCTAACTCTGCCGTTACCGGCAGCCTTAAGCGACCTACCTGAAAACAGGCCGGGCAAGCCTATAGTTTTCTTTTGGTCTTGCTTCGGATGGGGTTTACATGGCTCCTGCCGTTACCGGCAGGACGGTAGTCTCTTACACTGCCTTTCCACCCTTACCGGCAGCACTTTCATGCTGCCGGCGGTTTATTTCTGTTGCACTGGCCTTGGAGTCACCTCCACCGGACGTTATCCGGCATCCCGCCCTATGAAGCCCGGACTTTCCTCACCCACTTACGTGGCCGCGATTGTCTGTCCTACTTGTTTTTACGAAGCATTAGTATAACATATCACTCGCACGCCGTCAACGCGGGGTGCGCATCACACCTTACACATTAAAACAGCTACCGCCGACAAACTCCCGGCATATGGAATTGTTAGGAAGGCTCTCGCTGCTGACTCCCAGGAAATAACCTAAGAATTTAAGTAACCGCTTGGCTTCAAAATATTCCGGTTCGTCCTTGCCGATATTGAAAAGAAGAGGCTCAGCAAACTGCTTTAAGACTGCCAGCTCGTAAACCAGAGCGGAATTAAACATGGCATCCGCGCTCTCCTGGAACGGGAAAATGTTTTCCTCTTCGCCCCGGCGCACGGAAGGCCACATCTGGATGGTTCTCTTGGCGGAAGCCCCTCTGGTGCGGGCATCGCGGACCATCCGGCGGAGCAGGCGGGCATCCGTCGTCGGAATGCGGTTGTGCTCATCGATGTTTAAGCTGGTCAGTGCGCTGATGTAAATCTTGAATTTGCTTTCGGAAGGCAGCGTATAGGACATCTTATCGTTCAGGCCGTGGATGCCTTCGATAACCAGTACGTCCTCTGCTCCAAGCTTCAGGGTATTGCCCTTGTATTCTCTCTGTCCGGTCTTAAAATTAAAGGTGGGCATTTCCACGGGTTCCCCGTTTAACAATGCCGTCATGTCCTTATTGAACTGCTCCACGTCAATGGCTTCCAGACATTCAAAATTGTAATCTCCGTTTTCGTCCCGCGGGGTAAATTCCCTGTTTACAAAATAATCGTCCAGGGCGATTGGATGCGGAGTCAGCCCCTGCGTGCGGAGCTGGATGGAAAGCCTGTGGGAAAAGGTAGTTTTTCCGGAAGAAGAAGGTCCGGCAATCATCACAAATTTCACATTGCCTCTTGCCACAATCTGCTTGGCAATTTCTCCTATCCGCCTCTCCTGCTCTGCCTCCTGTACCAGAATCATATCGCTGATGTTTCCGGCGCAGACCGCATCGTTCAAATCACCCACGGTTGTAATGTTTATCTTTTTATCCCACTTTTCCGCTTCGGAAAGAGTTTCAAAAAGCATATCCCGGTCGGGTCTTCCCGGCACAACGGCCGGCTCCTTCGCATACGGCAGAATAAGAAGCATTCCTTTCTTATACGGAATCAGATCAAAATACTTCACATATCCCGCATTGGGAAGCATAAAACCGTAATAATAGTCGTAAAAGCCTTCCATTTCGTAGATATTCACAAAAGAGGAACGGCGGTAATGGAACAGTTTTTCCTTGTCCTCCATGCCGCACTCGCGGAACAGCTCCATAGCCTCTTCCAAATCGTAGGACTTTTTAATCATGGGCATTTTCAGTTCCACAAGCTCCTGCATTCTAACTTTCACTTTTTCCACAAATTCCGGTGTAATGGCAAAATCCCCCGCAGTTACATAATAGCCGGGGCCTACGGTAAATTCCACGCGGCACTTCTGCGCCAGAACACTTCCTTCCGTATCAAAAACAGCTTTTAAAAGCATCATAGTCGCCGTGCGGGCATATGCCTTCTGGCCGATGGCGTCCTTCATGGTAAAGAAACGCACCTCGCCGTCCCGGTTTGCTTTTTTGAAAAGCTCCCTTATTTTTCCGTTGTAGCAGACCAGCGCTATCTGGTTGTCGTATTTATCCTGATATTCCCGTACCACTTCTTCAAAGGTCACACCCTTGGGGTACTGCTTTTCCACACCTTCTACTTTCAGAGTTATCATATCCATACCTCCTGTAACCCATTTAGTCCCTAAATCACCGCAAAGGGGCTTTTTTCTTCCGCAATTTCCACTGCAATTTCCGGCATTTCCTTCTTAAAGTAATCCTGCATATAGGGCACAAATATTTTTTCCAGACCATAATGTCCCGCATCGATAACGGAAACACCCTGTGCCACCAGATCAATACCTAAGTGGTGGTCAATGTCGCCGGAAATCAGCACATCCACACCTGCGTTTACGGCACTCTGCGCCGTGGATTTACCGGAACCCGGAGAAACGGCTGCCACGGAAATCACGTCCGACAGTTCCCCATACACCCGGACCGCCGGCAGCTGAAACGTCTTTTTCACATATTCGGCACAGTCTGCCAGTGTCATTTCCTCCGGCAGGCGTCCGAAACGGCCGATGCCCTCCTTGGCAATTTCGTCTTCAAAGGTCACGTACAGCACCTGTCTGTCCTTCAGCGCCAGCGTATCCGCTGCCGCATCCGCCATACCCATGACATCAAAATTGGTGTGCATGGCATAATAGCACATATCCGCCTGCAGTAATTTTACGATCCGGCGGCTGATAAAATTCTCGTCATTTACTTTTTTCAAGGGTGAAAAAATCAACGGATGATGTGTCAGAAGCAGATCCGCTTCCGCATCAATGGCATTTTCTATGACCTCATCCGTGGCATCCACCGCTATATATACTTTTTTTATTTCCTTGCCGGCCCTGCCGCAGAGAAGCCCCACGTTATCCCAGCTTTCCGCAAACTTGGGCGGAGAAAGAATTTCCAGCCGTTCCCTTACTTCCGTACACTTCATAGCCAACCCCTCTTTTCTAAAATCTCTCCAGACAGTACCGGATATCCGCCTGCTCTTTTAAAAGTTCCTCTCTTCTGTCCCGGTTGGCATCGCCGAGTCCCGCAAGGATACCTTCGTTCCGCTGATACACGGTCCTTAAGTACTCTTCCAATACCGGATGTCTGTCCGCAAGAAGAAGCGGACCGTAAGCGTCCTGTATTCTTTCAGGAAATTCACCGCCGTACCAGGCGCCCACGCCGTGCATAACCCGCATCATGGGATAAAACTTTCCGTCTTCCTTCACCATGTTTTCCTCCTGGAAAACAAAGCGGTTATCCTTTAGGAAACGACGGAAGTAAGCAAGGTCTGACTGGGGCTGCAGAATAAGCCAGTCCATGAGACTTACTTTTCTCAGACTGTCGCCGAGGATTTTTGCCATCAGCCTGCCGCCCATACCGGCACAGACAAGCACATTGGCTTCCCCTGTTTCAAGCTCTTTCACCCCGTCGGAGAGGCGGCATTCTATGTAGTCCCCGTATCCGTATTCCGCCACATGCTCCTTCGCCCGCATAAGAGGGCCTTCCCGCACATCCATGGCGTACACCTTTGGAGAAATTCCCTTTTCGTATAAATAAATGGAAAGAAAGCCATGGTCACAGCCCACGTCTGCCACCCGGCTGCCCACCGGCACCATATCGGCTATTGCCTGCAGTCTTTTCGATAATTCCATAGCTTGTCCTTAATCTAAGTAATCCTTTAACTTACGGCTTCTGGACGGATGACGAAGCTTTCTGAGCGCCTTCGCCTCAATCTGCCGGATACGTTCACGGGTAACATTGAATTCCTTGCCGACTTCCTCGAGGGTGCGGGCTCTGCCGTCATCTAAACCGAAACGCAGACGGAGCACCTTCTGCTCTCTTTCGGTAAGGGTACCCAGTACCTCCACAAGCTGCTCTTTCAATAAGGTAAATGCTGCCGCATCCGCGGGAACGGGTACGTTGTCATCCTGGATAAAGTCGCCCAGATGGCTGTCTTCCTCTTCACCGATAGGAGTTTCCAGAGAAACGGGCTCCTGGCTGATTTTCAAAATCTCACGCACTCTTTCCACGGGCATGTTCATCTCTGCCGCAATTTCTTCCGGGGACGGCTCTCTGCCCAACTCCTGTAAAAGCTGTCTGCTGACACGGATAAGCTTGTTGATGGTTTCCACCATATGCACGGGAATACGGATGGTTCTCGCCTGGTCGGCAATGGCTCTTGTGATAGCCTGTCTGATCCACCATGTTGCATAGGTGGAAAACTTGTATCCCTTGCGGTAATCGAATTTTTCCACAGCCTTAATAAGACCTAAGTTGCCTTCCTGAATCAAATCCAGAAACAGCATACCTCTGCCCACATATCTCTTGGCAATGCTGACAACCAGACGCAGGTTTGCTTCCGCCAGACGCTTCTTTGCCTCCTGGTCGCCCTGTTCCATTCTCTTTGCCAGTTCAATTTCTTCTTCTGCGGAAAGCAGAGGCACCTTACCGATTTCCTTTAAATACATTCTGACGGGGTCTTCAATGCTGACACCGTCGGGAACGGAAAGGTCAATGTTTTCCACATCCACGTCTTCGTCGTCCATGAGAATCATTTCCTCATCGGGCACATCATCGTCATCCGTGATACGAAGCACGTCCACATTGTTCTGCTCCAGATACTCTATAACCTTATCAAACTGGTCGTCCTCCAGCGGAATATCGTTAAAGAAATCAGAGACCTCCTGATATTCCAGTACATTCTTTTTCTTCTTTGCAATGTTTAACAGTTCTTTTAACTTCTCCTCAAACTTTGCCTTTGTGTTTTCATCCATTGGTGTTTCCATCCTTTCGAAACGTAATAGTATTATAGCCTTAATTCAGGGAAATATGCGTTTTTGCCAGTTCCTCCAATGCCTTTTTCCCTGCAATTACCTGATTTAATGCAGTTACATCACTTCCCAATTTACCGGAATAAAATTCGTAACTGTTCTTTTTTACCGCATACACAATATCGTGAAAAGCCCGTTCCTTTTCCTGGCTTGTGGTAATGGCTTCCACCTTTGTGTTAAAAAGCTCGGCTGCTTCCCTCTGCTCATTTTCATCCTCAAACATGCTGATAATGGAAGCCGGATTGTACCTGCCGTTTTCAATATCCGCAAACAGCTTGTCCGCCACCTTCCGGTACAGCTCCTCCGTAAAATCGGACGGGGTAATAAAACGTGTGATTTTCGGAAGTACCTCCGGGTAATCCGTAATCCAGGTAAGCAGAAGCTTCTGCACCCTCTTGCCGTTGTCTTCCTGGCTGTTTTTCTTATTCAGTCCCGACTTCGGCTTCTGTGCAGGCTGCACCATGCCGTTTTTCGCTGCATAGGAATTGACTAACTTCCGCAGATTATCAAAACCGATGTGGTATTTTTCCGCAATCGCTTCGATGTAATTTTCTCTCTCCACATCCACTTCAAACTCACAGAGCTTCTTGGCAATTTCCGTGTAAAAACGGGTCTTGCTGTCCGGGTCGTTCAGATCATAGGACTGCTCCATGATACGGATTTCAAACAGGAAACTGTTTTCCGCATTATCAATCCGATTCTGGAATTCCTCTTTGCCGAGGTTCTTGATAAACTCGTCCGGATCCTTGTAGGGACGCATGTTGATAACCTTACCGGAAAGCCCCGCCTGCTTCAGAATACCGATACCGCGGAGAGCTGCCTTTACACCGGCGCCGTCACTATCGTAAGCCAAAAGCACCTTGTCCGTGTAGCGTTTTAAGAGCAGCGCCTGTTCGGAAGTAAACGCCGTACCGAGGGACGCCACCGCCTGGGTGAAGCCCGCCTGGTGCATGGAAATTACATCCATGTAACCCTCGCACAAAATGATGTTGCCGGTACGCGCCGTCCTTGCAAAGTTAAAGCCGTAGAGGTTTCTTCTTTTATCAAAAACGGGGGTTTCGGGAGAGTTTAAGTATTTGGGTTCTCCCTTCCCCATGACCCGGCCGCCGAATCCAATAACCCGGTGGTTGATGTCCTGAATAGGGAACATAACCCGGTTCCAGAAGCTGTCGTAAATACCTCTTTTTTCATTAAAGCCGGCAAGTCCCGCCTCAATAATCAGCTTGTCCTCATAACCTTTTTCCCGAAGATACCTCACAAGTCCATCGGAGGCATACCCCAGACCGAACTTATTCATGGTTTCTTCGCTCAGCTTCCGTTCGCTTAAATAGCGGTAGCCCACCTCGCCCTTTTTGGAACGGAGCTGGTAATAGTAATACTTCGCCGCTTCCTTGTTTACGGCAAGAAGCCTTGCCCGGTGATTTTCCTTCGCCTTCATTTCTTCCGTGTATTCTAACTCGGGAAGCTTCACACCGGCCCTGTCTGCCAGAAGCTTCACTGCTTCCGCAAACGTGTAATTTTCATATTTCATGATGAAAGTAAAGACGTTACCTCCTGCCCCGCAGCCAAAGCAGTAATACATCTGCTTGGCACCGGATACGGAAAAAGAAGGAGATTTTTCATTGTGGAACGGGCAGAGTCCGAAATAGCTTGCTCCCTTCTTCTGTATCTTCACGTATCCGGAAATAACATCTACAATATCGTTTTTCATCCTGACTTCTTCTACGATTTCCTCAGGATAATACATATGTAACCTAACCTTTCTTTTTGTCCGCGCGTCAATCAGCCGTGCCAGGACTTGGGAATGTAAATCTCTTCGTAGGTGGCAATGGCAAAACGGTCCGTCATGGCACCCACATAATCGCATACCACCCGTTCCCGTTCTTCGCCCTCGTCAATCATGCGCAGGAAATCCGGCGGCAGCACATCAATGTGATTTAAGAAATGATGATACAGTGTTTTCATCAGCATTTCCGCCTTGCCTTCCTCGCTCTTGGCTTCCGGGTTCTGGTAGACACGTTCAAACATAAACTGTCTGAGCTTTTTCATGGCTTCCGCCACCGGCTCGGACATACGGATATCGTCTTTTCCAAAGCTCGTCGTCACAATGTCATGGATAAAATGGTCGAGTCTTTCTCCGGTGGTGTACCCAATCACATCCGCAATGTCCTTTGGCACATCCTCTTCCTTTAAGATACCGCCCCGGATGGCATCATCCATATCATGGTGGATGTAGGCAATCTTATCGGAGAGCCGGACGATTTTCCCCTCTAAGGTAAAAGGCATGCTGTCCGTCTGGTGGTTTAAGATACCGTCCCTTACTTCCACCGTAAGATTTAACCCCTGACCGTTTTTCTCTAACTTTTCCACGGTACGCACACTCTGCACATTGTGTTCAAACCCGAATGGGCAGACCTCGTTTAGTGCTCTTTCCCCGGCGTGACCGAAGGGTGTATGTCCAAGATCATGTCCCAGCGCAATGGCTTCCACTAAGTCCTCATTCATCCTGAGTGCCTTGGCAATGGTGCGGGCATTCTGGGAAACCTCCAGTGTGTGAGTCAGTCTTGTCCGGTAATGATCGCCCTCGGGGGTTAAAAACACCTGGGTTTTATCCTTCAGTCTGCGGAAAGCTTTGCAGTGCAAAATCCTGTCCCTGTCTCTTTGGAATACCGGTCTGATGTCACATTGCTCCTCTTCCCGTTCTCTGCCGAGGGAATTCATGCTGAGCGTTGCGTAGGGGCTTAAATATTCCTGCTCCCACTTTTCCAGATTTTCTCTTATTGTCATTTTGCTCCTTCTGTCCGATTATGTGGACCCATACTATGAACATGCACAACAACAAACTCTCAAAAAATACTCTCTATTTATAATATTCTGCGTCTACTACCCAAAATCCTTTTTTTATTTTAAACTTTTTTCAAAAATTTTTATTTTGTCAAAAAAACCTCTGCCAAAGACAGAGGTTTTTGCCGGGAAGCTCCGGATATTACTTAAAGTAAGCGACACCGCTTTCAAAGATTTTCAAATCCTGTTCGCCGTAAATATTGATTGCTACGGAAGTATCGCGTCTCTCTGCATGTGCCATCTTGCCAAAGCATCTGCCGTCGGGGGATGTAATACCTTCGATGGAGCAATAGGAACCGTTTACATTCCATTCCTCATCCATGGAAACATTGCCGTCAATATCCACATACTGGGTTGCTACCTGGCCGTTTGCAAACAGCTTGTCAAGCCATTCCCTGTTTGCTACGAAACGACCTTCACCGTGGGATGCGGGGCTGCAGTAGGTCTGTCCCAACTTCGCTTCTCTTAACCAGGGAGACTTATCGGAAACCACCTTGGTATAAACCATCTTGGAAATGTGACGGTTGATGGTATTGAATGTCAGGGTCGGGGACTCCGCCGTCTGTCCGGTAATCTCACCGAAAGGAACCAGTCCTAATTTAATCAGCGCCTGGAAGCCGTTGCAGATACCCAGTGCCAGGCCGTCTCTTTCCTGTAAAAGCTTTGTAACCGCTTCCTTAATCTTGGCATTCTGGAAGGCGGTAGCAAAGAATTTAGCGGAGCCGTCCGGTTCGTCACCTGCGGAGAAGCCGCCGGGGAACATGATAATCTGTGCCTGGGAAATTGCCTTTTCAAAAGCATCCACGGACTCTCTGATATCCTCTGCGCTCAGGTTCTTGAATACCTTGGTGACTACGTTGGCGCCGGCGCGTTCAAATGCCCTGGTGCTGTCGTATTCACAGTTGGTACCCGGGAATACCGGAATGAATACGGTAGGCTTTGCCACCTTATTTTTACATACATAAATCTGTTCTTTGTGATACAGTCTGGTTTCAATGGGAGTGGTATCCTTTACTGCCTTGGTGGGGAATACCTTTTCCAAAGGCTTCTTCCATGCTGCCAGCGCTTCCTCTAAGGAAATCTCTGCATCCTTATAGGTAAAGGCTGCTTCTTCGGTCACTTTGCCGACTGTCATATAGTCCACATCGGCTGCTGCCAGTGCTTCCAGCTTGTCTGCGGCAATTTCCGCTACGATGTCACCCAGTCCGTTTTCAAACAGGGCACGCAGGGGCACCTCTTCGTCAATTGCTACACCTAAGCCGTTGCCAAATGCCATCTTGGAGAGCGCTGCCGCAAGACCGTTGCTGTCCAGTGCGTAAGCGGAAACAATAATGCCCTTCTTCATCAGGCCGGAAATGCTGTCGTACAGCTCCATAACCTTTTCGTAAACCGGAATGTCGTAATCGTCCTTCTCAATAGAGAACTGCACCAGACTGTTTCCGGCTGTCTTTAATTCCGGTGTAATCACATCGCTGTCCTTTGCCACATCCACTGCGAAGGAAACCAGAGTGGGCGGTACATCAATATCGTTGAAGGTACCGGACATGGAATCCTTGCCGCCGATGGAAGGAAGTCCGTAACCAATCTGAGCGTCGTAAGCGCCCAGGAGAGCTGCGAAAGGCTGGCTCCAACGCTCAGGGTCGGAAGTCATACGACGGAAATATTCCTGGAACGTAAAGCGGATTTTCTTATAATCGCCGCCGTTTGCCACGATTCTTGCCATGGACTCTGTCACTGCATAAACCGCGCCGTGGTAAGGGCTCCAGGAAGAAAGATACGGGTCGAAACCGTAGCTCATCATGGTAACGGTATCGGTCTTTCCGCGGAGTACGGGAAGCTTTGCCACCATTGCCTGTGTTTCGGTAAGCTGGTACTTACCGCCGTAAGGCATCAGCACGCTGCCTGCGCCGATGGAGGAGTCGAACATCTCCACCAGACCCTTCTGGGAGCAGACATTCAAGTCGCCCATAAGTGCCAGCCATGCGCCCTTTACATCTTCGTTCTTAACTTTTTCTTCTACTTTATCAACTGCAATCCTGTCAAAATAATTGTCTTCTTCGGAAGGAATGTCCACGGAAACTTTGGTTTCCTGATGGGCGCCGTTGGTATCCAGGAAAGCACGGGATAAGTTTACGATATCCTTGCCTCTCCAGTTTAAGATAAGACGGGGCTCCTTTGTAACTTCCGCAACGGGAACCGCCTCTAAGTTTTCTTCTGCCGCATAGCCTAAGAAGGTTTCCACATCCTTAGGGTCTACCACAACCGCCATACGCTCCTGGGATTCGGAGATGGCAAGCTCCGTGCCGTCCAGACCTGCATATTTCTTGGGCACCTTGTCTAAGTCCACCACAAGACCGTCGGCCAGCTCGCCGATGGCAACGGACACACCGCCTGCGCCGAAGTCGTTGCACTTCTTAATCAGGCGGCTGACCTCTTCACGGCGGAACAGACGCTGGATTTTACGCTCGGTGGGAGCATTACCCTTCTGTACTTCTGCGCCGCAGGTTTCGATGGATGTATCGGTATGTACCTTGGAAGAACCGGTTGCACCGCCGCAGCCGTCGCGTCCGGTACGTCCGCCCAGAAGGATGATGATATCGCCCGGGTCGGAATTTTCACGGATGACGTTCTTTCTCGGAGCAGCGCCCATAACGGCGCCGATTTCCATACGCTTTGCCACATAATCGGGATGATAAATTTCTTTTACATAGCCGGTAGCAAGACCAATCTGGTTGCCGTAGGAGGAATAGCCCGCTGCCGCACCTCTGACCAGTTTCTTCTGGGAGAGCTTGCCATGCAGGGTTTCGGATACGGGAACGGTCGGGTCAGCCGCACCGGTCACACGCATTGCCTGATATACATAACCGCGGCCTGACAGAGGGTCTCTGATAGCGCCGCCGAGGCAGGTAGCCGCACCGCCGAATGGTTCGATTTCGGTCGGATGGTTGTGGGTTTCGTTCTTGAAGAATACCAGCCACTCTTCGGTCACCTTTTCCCCGTCATAATCCATTTCCACGGGAACGATAACGGAGCAGGCATTGATTTCATCGGACTGCTCCATGTCCTCTAACTTACCGTCCTTCTTTAACTTGCGCATTGCCATTAACGCCAAATCCATCAGGCAGACAAACTTGTCCTTTCTGCCGGCAAAAATTTCTTCTCTCGTATCGAGATAGCTCTGGTAAGTGGTCTCAATGGGAGCACGGTAATAACCCTCTCCGAACTCTACATCGGTAAGCTCCGTAGAGAAGGTGGTGTGACGGCAGTGGTCGGACCAGTAAGTATCCAGCACCCGGATTTCCGTCATGGACGGGTCCCTGTGCTCTTCGCTTGCAAAATAATTCTGAATATGCTTGAAATCCTTGAAGGTCATGGCAAGACCCAAGGAATCGTATAAATCGCGTAATGCGTTTTCTTCCATGGAAGAAAATCCGTCAAATATCTTCACATCGGCAGGCTCCGCAAACTCCTGGATCAGGGTAGCGGGCTTTTCCATATCGGTTTCCCTGGAATCCACCGGGTTAATGCAGTAGGCACGGATTTTTGCAAATTCATCATCCGTAATTTTACCGGAAATGACATAAATAACAGCCGTACGAATAATGGGCTCTTCGTCTTCTTTTAAGAAGCGCACACACTGTACCGCTGAATCGGCTCTCTGATCAAACTGTCCGGGTAAAAATTCCACACCGAATACTCTGTCGCCTTCCTGTAAAGGAAGTTCTTCTCTGTAAAGGTCATCTACAGGTGGTTCCGCAAAAACACTGTGACATGCTTTTTCAAAGGTTTCGTCGGAGATATTTTCCACGTCATAGCGAATCAGCTCTCTGACCTTCTCCACGCCTTCCATGCCAAGGTAGCTCTTCAGGTCCTCATGCAGTTCCTTTGCTTTTACCGCAAAAGGTTCCTTTTTTTCCACATAGATACGTCTTACTTTTTCCATTCTGCTTTAACCAAGCCTTTCTCCTAAATATTTATTTATTCCTCTACCCCTAATCCATTCAGGATAAAGAGTAACTCCCTGTCCACCATTTCCGGTGTTACGCCGATGGTATGGGCTGAAATTTTAAGTCCTTCCAATAAGAACATGATGTTGCGGGCAGCACTTCTGCAGTCCTCACAATAAAATTCTCCGTTTTCCACGCCGGTTTCAATCAGCTTCTCAATAATCTTTACGGCAGAGTCGAATTGTCTTTTTAAGATATTGTCCTTTTTGGGCACATCTTCACCGAAATAGTATTCATAAGTTGCGATTGCAAGGTTGTCCTTTTTGCTTAAAAGCTCCTTTTTCTGCTCCTTTAAGAACAGGGCAAGGATTTCCGTAGCGGTGGCATCCTCCCTGATGCTGTCGGAAAACACATCATCCGCTTCCTCGGACTCCATATGCAGCACTTCCCGGAAAATCTCCGCCGTACTGTTGAAATACAGATAAAGACCGCCGCGGCTGATATCACAGGCTTCCACAATGTCCTTCATGGTCACATTCTTGTAGCCCTTTTCCATGAATACCTTTCTGGCTGTTTCCAATATGTACTTTTTCTTTTGCAATGACTTTTCGCCCATACACTTTTACTCCTGCTGATTGCTTTGATTGAGAGGCTGGCACCATTTCCGGAACAACTCCTGGAACTTTCGCAGGATGGCAAGGTAAATACCCTCTTCCACGCCTGCCGGCCATACCATACCTTTTGTCCGGCCCTCTAATATGTAACGGGACAGAATACCCGTCAGGATTTCCATGTCCGCTATGGTTACATTTTCAATCAGATGCCGTTCCTCTTCCGGAGTATGGATCCGGTATCTGGTATACAGATAACGGTAATTCCTGTCCATAAGGCTTGTCTGCTGTACATCGCCCACAAAGCGGAGCAGGGTTCCCTCATATACCGGAAATGTCATTGTCCGCTCGGAGAAATTGTCGCAGGTAAAAGAATTGCTGACCTTTTTACCGTACCTTGACTCCAGCCAGGGAATGTACCAGAAAAGTGGCTCTATTTCATTTTTATATCCTTCCATGACCGTTCGTCTGTATTCGATATCCTTCTCCAAACCGCATACCCCCATAAAAAATGACACTCATGTATTTTCATTGTAACATACTTTCTAAAAAAGTACAGTTTTTTTTACATTCTGCCGCTAAGTGTTTCTTAACAGTATTTTTCTTGTACTCTTCCGCTAAAAAAGGTATAATATTCCTATAATTTTCTATGTATGGGAGGTTCTTTTTATGTTGACATTAAAGCCCGAACAGGTACTATTTTCCCAAGGTGAACCGATTACCGGATTATTCCTTATTATAAGCGGAAGTTTTTCCCTCACATTTCCCGGCGGCGAATACACGCTTTCCGGCGGCGATGTGCTCGGCATCTGCGAGCTGTCCGGCTCCACCCACTTCATGACGGCGCAGGCGCTGGAAAACTCCTCCCTTCTTCCCTGTGCCGTTACCGATTTTGCTTCCTTAAAAAGTTTCCTTGCGGAAAACACGGACTACTGCTCCATTTTCAGCCGTTCCGCTTTCCGGCAGATAGGCTGCCTGTTCCGTTATTACGAAGCCACGGAGGAAAAAAGCAATTTACTTTCCGCTCACCCGGATGTGGCTGCCGTTCTCGTCGGCAATGTCTGTAAGGATACCCTGTCACTTCTTTCTTCCTTAAAAAAGATGGACGAGGCCATGCTGCTTCTGCCGGAGGATAGTCCTCTGCAGGGAGAAGCCGAAGAAGAGGAAGCCGCAGCCCCCGTGGTTGTACAGAAGCCCGTGTTCCAGCCTGCGGACACCACCTCGCTTATGCCGCAGCTGAAAAATTCCTTAGACATTATTCTTACCTATGTGAAAGCGGAACCGGAATTTGCCGGCGCCTTCCGCACCCTGATTACGGATTACCGGCTCCTGCCCGACCGAAACAGTGAGGAGCCTGCGGCGAAAAAAATCCGTCAGGATATTACTTCCATGTACTTTGAGCTGTATAAGTCCTGTTTTCTCCGGGCAAGCAAATCCAAATTCATCCCGCTGCCGGTATCCATGTTCCTTTATTTCGGCTATGTGGATGAAGGTCTTGCCGGACCGGAAAATGCGGAATTTTTAGCCCACCTTGCGAAGTACCTGGGAAGCACGCCCCACACCAATGTTTACACCTTCTACGACTGGCTTCTCGCCATTCTGCACGGAGAAAAAGAACCCAGCCGAAACGAATTTGATATGGACTATACGGACTACATACACAGACAAAAGGTTACCGGCGCCATCACCGCCGAAGATGAGCTCGTCCTTATGAAGGACAATCTTGCCAAGGTGGATTATGAATTTGCCAACATGTTCCCGGCCGTCACCAAGATCACCTTCGGCCGCATTGCTTCTTTCTGTCCGGTCTTTTCCGACCACAATCTGTTAAAGAAGCCGGGCTCCGCCTTTGTAACGGCAGATTTCATTTCCCGTTCCCTCACGCAGCTTGAGTCCGTGGACTACAGCCTCTTTTACCGGGAATACACCTATTCAAACATGGATGCAAATATTCCGAAGGAGTTTTTCCACAACCGTGTCCTCCCCGACTTTATTTTAGTGCCGGGCATCGGTATGCGCAGCATCATGTGGCAGGAAATTGAAGGCAAACGCCGTTCCACCCCGGCACGTTTCATCATGCCGATTTTCTATTTAGATGATGCCTATACTTCCATCCTGCATCTGTCTGCGGAGTACCGCTGGGAAATGTGCAAACGTGTGCAGGGCGCCCGCTGGAACGATTTGTCCGAGCGCTCCCTCACCAGCGAATATTTCGATTACATCCAGTTCTACCGCAGGAACCACGATTTATCCCAGGATGCCAAGGAAAGCATCAAGACGGGACTGCGTAAGGTGCGCGGCAGCTTCAAGGAAATGTTTATCCGGGACTATATTTCCTATGTACTGTTTGAATCCGCGGGTTCTCCCCGTCTGACAAAGCCCGCCCGTTCCATCCTGTTTACCTACTGTACCTTCTCCAAAGAAATCCGGGACAGGCTGAACACCAACCCCATTTACAAGGAGATGCTGGACAGACTGGAAATCAAGCAGGCGCAAAAGCTCCACAAATACGATTTACTTGTGAAACGTGTGGAAAATGCAGGCAAACCGCTGCCCGAAGAACTTGTGGAAGAAGGACGTTATCTTAACATGTAAATCCGGTGTAAAGATTGTGTTAAAAAAAATACAAAAAACGTTCTAAAAAGGGGGTAGACAAAGCAAGATTTTTGTATTATGATTAACTTGTTTCAAGTGATTGAAACTGCTAATTAGCAAAATTCCGGAAGAATTCCCCTTTTACACAATCGAAATGACCGCAGGCTCCCCCCTGTGGTCATTTTGATTTTAAAAATGTCGAGCTCAACATTCTTTTTTCCCCACATATAATACAGTAAATCACTAAAAGGATGCGGTATCTTGTCCGTTCTTCGTATCTTTCTGGAAGCCGCTGCGATTTCTCTGGCCCTTTCCGTCGATTCCTTCATTGCCGCCTTTTCCTACGGAACCTCCAAAATAAAAATCCCCCTCTCTTCCGTGGGGATTATCTCTGTTACCGGCAGCCTGATTACCGGCCTCTCCATGCTGGCCGGCTCCTTCGTGAAGGATTTTATTCCTCCCGGCTTTACTACCCTTTTAAGCTTCGGCATTTTGTTTCTTTTGGGTGTGCTTAAGCTTTTCGAATCTTCTTCGCCTGCCAATGCCGATAAAGACAACTCCCACAGTATCTCTGCCAAGGAAGCTCTGTCCCTGTCCGCCGCCCTCTCCTTAGACGGCTGCGCCGCCGGGTTCGGAGCCTCTCTCTCCGCCGGTACGCATACCGCTGCGGTCTTTCTGTTCTCCCTGATTTTCGGAGCGCTCATGGTCCTTGCGGGAAGCCATATCGGCAACAAAGCAGCCGGCCGTCTTCCCATAAAACCGGGAATTATCGGCGGGCTGCTTTTAATATTACTGGCGGTTGCCAGACTGCTGTAAATATAATTCCACACCCTTCTTTAAACGGGCGAGTCCGTCAAGCAGACGCTCCTTCGGGCAGGCAATGTTCAGGCGGACAAAAAGGCGCCCGTTTCCCCGAAAGCCTTCTCCTTTGGACATATAAAGTCCGGTTTCCTTCCGGATAAAATCGCAGAGCTTTCCGGAGTCCTCTGCCACATTTCCCACATAAATCCACAACAGATACGTTGCCTCCTGCGGTGTCATTACAAGCTGCGGCAGCTCTTTTTTTAAGAATTCCTCCACAATTTTTCGGTTCTTAAATAAATACTCCCTGAGTGCGGTAATCCAGGCATCTCCTTTGGTGTAGGCGGCAATGGTTCCCGCCATGGCAAACACGTTTGGCTCCGCTACCTCATCCGAATTGAGTCCTCTGTTCATAATCTGCCGGATTCTTTCATCGGGGATGATCACAGCCGCCGACTGCAGTCCTGCCAGATTGAAGGTTTTGCTGGCGGAAATGCAGGTGATGCTGTTATTTTTGCAGACCTCCGAAACCGATGCAAAGGGAGTATAGGTAACACCCGGCACGGTCAGTTCACAATGGATTTCATCGGAAAGCACCGTCACATGGTATTTTTTACAAAGCTCCCCGATGCGCGCCAGTTCTTCCTTACTCCAGACAATGCCCGCCGGATTCTGGGGATTGCATAAAATCATCAGTGTAGTCAGCGGATGGGAAAGCTTTTTCTCCAGATCCGCAAAATCAACCGAGTAGCGCAGGCCGTCGTAAATCAGGGGATTTTCCAGTGCATGCCTGCCCTGGTTTTCAATGGAGTTAAAGAACACACCGTAAACGGGCGTCTGTACCACCACATTGTCTCCCACATTGGTCATCCGCTTTACGGCACAGGTAACCGCCGGAATGACGCCTGTACAGAAGATCAGCCACTCTTTTTCCATGGCAAGCCCGTACTTCGCCCAACGGTTTTGAATGGCTTCCTGCCATTCTCCCGGCACCACCGAATAGCCGAAAATCCCTTCGGATGCTTTTTTCACAAGACTCTCCGTTATCTCGGGTGCAGTCTTAAAATCCATATCCGCCACCCACATGGGGAGCTCTTTTTCCTCCACATCCCATTTTAAGGAACCGGTTCCTCTCCTGTCATGCAGGGTATCAAAATCAAATGTATTGTCCATGTTTACTCCGCCACACTCACGGCAAGATGCAGCACACTGCATGCCGGTACGGTAAATTTTATTTTATTGTCCCGTATGTTTGCTCCCGTAAAGCTCTCCGTATGCACGGCATCCGGATTTGCAAAGGTATTGTGTGCGGCAAAATTTCCCGTAAGAATTTCTCCTTCCACCGCCTTTAGTACCGTTTCCGCAAATACCGCCTCTATTTCATAATCCTCGTTTACGGACAGATTATTCAGGGTAATGTGAATTTTTCCGTCCGTTCCCAGGGATACGGACTCGTTTAAGTTCGGCACCCTGTTTTCTTCCTCCGCACCGATAAGCTCCGTTTCCAGACTGCTGTGCAGAAGCTCGGCATCCTGATGACAGCGGTACATTTTGAACACATGATAGGTCGGAGTAAGAAGCATCTTTTCCCCTTCCGTCAGGATAACTGCCTGCAGTACATTCACAAGCTGCGCAATGTTTGCCATTTTTACCCTGTCACAGTGCTTGTTGAAAAGGTTTAAGTTAATGCCTGCCACCAGTGCATCCCGCATGGTGTTCTGCTGGTATAAAAATCCGGGATTGGTGCCCGGCTCACAGTCGTACCAGGTGCCCCATTCATCCACAATCAGTCCAATCTTTTTCTCCGGGTCATATTTATCCATGATTGCCGAATGTCTGTTTAAGAGTTCTTCCATATAAAGGGTTTTCTTTAAGGTAAGATACCATTCTTTTTCGTCAAAGTCCGTGGCGCTGCCCTTGTGCTCCCAGTCGCGGGGCACCGTGTAATAATGCAGGGAAAGCCCGTCCATAAAGCCATGCGCCGACGGATTACCCCTGTGCGTGGTTTTTAACACTTCTTCCGTCCAGTTGTAATCGTCCGTGCCCGGTCCGCAGGCAATTTTCTGAATGGGGCGGTCGGGATGGTAATTGCGCACATAGGTCTGGTACTGTCTGTAGAGATTGCCGTAAAACTCCGGGTTCATGTTGCCGCCGCAGCCCCAGCTTTCATTGCCCACACCAAAATAATCCACCCGGTAAGGCTCCTCATGTCCGTTCTTCTTTCTTAAATCCGCCATGGGGGAAACGCCGTCCAGCGTCATATATTCCACCCATTCGCTCATTTCCCGTACAGTGCCGCTACCGAGATTGCCGTTGATGTAGGTCTTGCAGCCAAGCTGCCTGCAAAGCTCCATATATTCGTCCGTTCCGAAGCTGTTATCCTCGACCACGCCGCCCCAGTGGGTGTTTATCATTTTCTTTCTTCCGCCTTTGGGACCCACGCCGTCCATCCAGTGGTATTCATCGGCAAAGCAGCCGCCCGGCCACCGAAGCACCGGAATGCCCATTTCCCGCAGCGCCTTTACAACATCCTTCCGCATGCCGTTTTCATTGGGGATGGGGGAATTTTCTCCCACATAAATGCCTTCATAAATGCACCTTCCCAGATGCTCCGAAAAATGCCCCTGAAGCTCCTTATGGATATGCCCTGATTTTTCTTTGGGGTTTGTATATAACCGATACATGTCATGCCCTCCTGTTCTTTATCATACCCGGTACAGCCTGTATAAAGCTGCCGCTATCTTTAAGGTATCATCCGGGCAGCTTTCCGTCAACGGACAAAGTATAGATATTATACCTTATATTTTCCATCCTACGGCTTTTTCCCTGATCTGAATGAATTCGCGGTAACGGCCTTCCATGGAAATCAGTTCCTTATGAGCGCATTCTTAAGAATTGCCCGGGCAATGGAAATACGCAGAGTCAAAATATCCTCATTTCCATTCCTTTCCGTTAGCTTTTACTAACCGTTAGACAGTATAACTCCTCAATTTCCTTCTGTCTGCTCCGTTTCGTCGCACATGCTCCAATCGGACAACGACTTACCAGTACTGACAGGGACAGCTTCCCGTCCGGGCAGCCGCCCGCAGCTCCACATAACAGCCGCAGCTTAAGCAGGTGCCCTGCGCTAATTTTTCGCACTGTCCGCACACCTGCAGACGCTTTTCATACAGTTCTCCCGGCACCTTTTCCTTTTCTTTCATCAGCTTGAGCACCCGCTCTATTTTTTCCTTATAGTCCTTTTCGTCGTATTCCCGTAGTAAGCAACGCTTACAAATCCGTTTCTGTTCCATGGAGTTCTCCCTCCGCTCTGTCCATGCCGGACATTTCTTTCCCGTAAATGAAAAAGGAATGTCAGAAGACATTCCCTTTTCTGCCCCACGCCTTTATTGTAGCATGCAAGGAGCCCTTTGGAAACCGGACACTTTGCATTTTTCGGCATGAATGATTTTATTTTCCGGACTATTTTACACTCTTCGGTTTGTACTTGAAGGTAAAGCTCTTGGACATGCTTCCTCTTACCAATACCGCCTTGCCGTTCAGACCGTTTACGGATACATTCTGTATCCCTAAGTTTAATGCATTCTTCACATGATTATCCATAGTATACGTGTTTTTCCCTATCTTGTAAGTAATTTTTGCTTCCGATAAAATGTCCCACGTTGAAGTTGTCCCGTAATCCAGAGGACTGTCGAAGGTCACATTCATCTTATTAAGAGCTACCGGCAAGATAGCAGTACCTATATCAGTCGATGTTCCTGTATAGTCTCCCATTCCTACCAGTTTATACATAAAGAAACTGTTCCCGTTTACTATCTCCTCTTCCGTAAAATAGGGCGCCTCCTTTGAATACTTACCGTTTCTATAATATTCAATACGGTAGTCCTTTCCTTCCTTTAAGAGAATACCGTTCTGCTTCACTGTCATCTTTACCGGATAGCTCTTGGCTGTGGGGCTGTACACAACAGGCTGCCATGTCCATTGAAAAGCGCTATCCATAGTCAAATTGTGCAAATCATACGGAACCACCTTGTAGCTGCCGCTTATGGTGCCGGAAAAATAACGCTTGCCGGTAATCTTGTAGGTTGCGGTTTTCTTATCCGTGCTGACAGTTTTGTTGTTGGCGTAGGAAACCGTGTAATCCACACCTTCCTCTAATTTCCAGTAGCCTCCGTAAACCACGCTGATTTTGGGCACCGCACCTTTTTTATCCATATACATATCGCTGCTGTCCGAACCGGCATCGGTATTACCTTCCACGGAAACCGTAATGTTTTGGTTGTCTGCATTGAGTGCAATCTTTTCCACCTTGTACTTCACCGTGCGTGAACCGCTGTATTTTCCCGTACCTACCAAATAGAGTACACCGGTTCCTATAAAGCCTGTGCCGTCATTTTGGGGTATAATATAATCCTCCCCGTACACCAACTCTTCCGTGCTGTCTTTGCTTGCTTTCACATGAACGGCCTTGACAGGAACCGAATCTCCGCTCAGCGAAAAAATCTGCGGGTCCACGGTAACAAATACTTTGCTGAAATCATACGGCGTAATTTCATAGCTGCAGACTGCCTCTCCCCGGTAATTGCCCTTAAATTCGATTTTTACATCCCGGAAAATGGACTTTTGAGGGAGTCCCGTTGCTTCATCCACCGGAATATTCTCATTGGTATTATCCATGTACGTTACGGTATAATCCCTGCCCGCTTTGAGCAGCGTGCCGTCAAAAAATCCAACAAACGGTACCGGTTTGTAGGTCGTTTTCGCACCTTTTTTATAAACAACCGAGGGAATGCTGCAAAATACAGGTCTGCCCCCGTAGGTATCTCCCCCGCGACTCAGCCATCTCGGGGTTACCGTAAAGGAAAGCCCCGGAGCATCCGTTACACTGCCCTTCAGGATGCCGGTGAAATTGCCCATGCCGGTGATGGTGATTGCCGCATATTTCACAGGCTTTCCGTTCTTGTCGTAGGTGCTGACGGTCTTATTGCCGGTAATGCCAAGTTTATAATCCACGCCTTCTTTTAACAGGACACCCTTGTAGCGAACATAAATTTCGGGTTTCACGCCTTCTTCATCGTAGCTGAAGCTGCCCATATATCCCATGCTGCTTCCGCTCAGTGTCGTATGGAAATCATCGTTCTTACTTGCCACCAGTATTTCCAGATTTTCATTCAGCTCCGTTTTTTTGGTGGAAGTATTTTTGACAAAAAGCGCCGGCTTCACAATCTTAAAGGTCTTTTTCACGCTGCCGGTATACACACCGCCATCTAATGCCGTAAAAATAACCGTTGCCGTTCCGGCTTTTTCATTTTTCTCATAAGTAACCTTATAATCCACGCCTTCCCACAAAAGAGACGTGTCGGTGCTTCCGTCCGCATGACGGCCGCTTAAGGTATAATCCACACCGTTTTTCACCGTGACCGGCTTGCCAGGTTCGTATTCCTTATCGGCAATCTTACCCTTGTTGTCAAATACCGCCTCGCTGAGCTTTGCTCTGACAATCGGATAGGTTGCGCTTAACTCTCCGACATAGCTGTTGGGGCTGCCGTCCACTTCCTTCTTAGCGGTAACGGTAACGGAAGCAGTGCCCGGTTTTTTGTTGTTTTCATAAGTCACGTCGTAGTACTTCGGGTCAATGACCTTGCCGTTTAACGTAACCGTAACGGGATTTAAGTTGTCGTTCTCACCGACTCCCATATAGGGCATCTTCTTCTGTGCGAACGTAATCTTTGCCTTGGAAAGGTCGGTCTGGGTACTTAATACAAAATAGAAATTTTCTCTTGTTCCGTAATTTCCTAACCCCTTTATAGAAATATTTCCCCAGGTATTGTCCTCACAGGTCACTCTGGTAGAGGGTGGTCGGTAACCAACATCCCCCTCCATGAGCAGCGTATAGATTAACTCGTAATCCCTGCCCTCTTTTAAGACCTTCTTTCCGTCCTTTACCACAAGTTTCACATCCCGAAGGTCTGCCGTCAGCCTGCCATCCACCTCGGTAAGGGGCAGAACGCTTTTTCCGGTGATTTCGGTAAATTTACCCGGTTTAATGGTGAACGGAATTTCAATGGTATCACTGTAAATGCCTTTTCCCTTCAGGATGACCATGGGCGGGTTTTCACTGTCCGCACTCGCCGCATTGATGTTGTTTTTATAGGTAAGCGTGTAATCCTTGTTTACCGTAAGCAACTTATCCCCGTCATAAGCCTTTACCACCGGCTTAATCTGGGCTCCGGTATAATTCTGCGCCGGAATTTCTTCCACGGTAATATTGTACCCCTCATAGCAGACGCTGAATTCATACCGGTATTCCGGGCTTTCCGGATGTTTCTCATCCCCCATGATATAAAAGCGCAGCACCAGGTGGTCGTTTTTTTCCATTGCATAATTTAATTTATAGATGAATTCTTTCGTTGATGTGTTTTCTCTTGTCTCCGAAGTCTTCGGGTCGCTGCCGTCACTGGTAAAGCACCATGACGTAGCTTCCCCTACTGCGCTTTCAAACACCAGTCTCGGATTTTCCTCGTATTCGCTCCGGGTATGCGCTCCCTCCGAAAGGCCTTCTGTCTGCCGCATGGCATGGGGCTGTCCTTCCACGGTTACCTGATAGAAAATCTCCTTGCTTACGCCCTCTGCGAAAGCATAAGCGCTGCCTATGGTTCCTTTTAATTTATAGGTGGTTGTTTCCTTCGGAAATGCATCAAATTCCTGCGTTTCTCCATAGCTGTACCAGGTATCCAGCTCGATTTCCCTTCCGTTTGACAGTCTGGCTTTTACCGTCCTCGGGAAAATACCATCCGGACTCAAGTCCGTTTCTCCCGGCATACCGTTTGCATAGGTTACCGGCTCCCAGCCGTAAACTTCGACAACCTGAACACCTTCTATCGCTTTGTCCACCTTCAGTTTGCCGATGAGAAAACTTTCTCCCTTTGCGTTATACCAGAGATACAGTTCCGTGGGACTGAAAGTCTTATGGATGCCCACGGTTACCTTATAATAAGAAGTACCTGTTGCGGCTACTTCCACGGATGCGCCGGAATTTCTGCAGACCGTGCTGCTGTCAGATGCCACAATGTCCCCGTTTGAAACATAATGTTCAAAGGACGTGGGCACCCATAGGAAAATATTGTCGGACCGGATAAGCGCCGGTTCATCCTCATCCTGAAAGACATACTGCAGAGTATCCTCGTCATAAATGGCAATCCGCCGCAGTACTCCTTCATAATCCAGCACCCCATACGGAAGCTCCGCACTCAGATACTTGATAAAATTCTGATTGTCCTTTGCTGTTGTTCCGCCGTATTTCAATATTCTGCTGCCGAATTTCATGTCGGAAGTGTCCGCAAAGGCTACCTTCAAAGTACCGTTTCCCGACTCTACCGCATCGAATTTCGGCACATATTTCTCCCGGTAAGCAGGAAGCTCCAGTTTACTTCTCTTTTCTATCCGAATATTTTCAAAATGATAGGTTTCGTTCTCACCGGTAAGCTGTAAGGTTCCTCCCTGAAACCGGATACAGGAAAAGCCTGTTATATACGGCAGCGTGACTGTCGCACCGTCCGGCACCAGAAGGGTTCCGGCGCTATTGCCGTCCGCATCCCCGGAAATGATTTTCGTAAGCTTCTCCTGACCTGCCGCAAAATAAACTTCTCCGCCCGTTTGGTTTGCCCACTGCATCGTGAAGGTTTTGTCCGAAGCCGCCAGCGCACAGTTGATTTTTACGGCAGTCTCGTTATTTGTGACTTCCATTTTGTCCAGGTGTACTTCGCCGTCCGCACTGTCAAGCACCAGTTTCTTTACATTCTCCGGTATGGCTGCTGTTTCGGCATCCTTCGCTTCTTCGCCTGCAACAACCGCCACATAGCTGTCTTTTCCGTACTGTTTTACCTGCTCTAAAACATCCTGCAGCTCCGTTTCCTGAAACAGTACCGCCGTACTTTCGTCCTTATCGTTTTCCCATCCGGAAAGCTCTTCCTCTGTACCGAATACAACGGCAGTGTACGTTTCGGACCGGCTGTCTTTGCCATCGCCGTCGGAAACGTCCTCTCCGCCGGAAACATCTCCCAAAACGGAAACGTCGCTGCCGCCTGTGGTATCATCTCCGCCGGAAACCGTACCGTCAGTGGGGGTATCTTCTCCTCCGGACACATCGTCACCATCAGAAACATCTTCTCCTCCGGACACATCGCCTCCGGAAATGTCTTCAGTCCATCCGTTTTCCTCCGCCCGGGCAGTGATGGTCAGTCCCTCCCCTGTCACCGTCTGGCATACCATCAGGAAAACCAGCAGCCATGCCAGGATACGACCGGTTACTCTTTTTTTCATTCTTTTTCTCCTTTTCACAATTAGTAATTCCCCTTATCTCCCTGTTGCCGCCACACACGCAAAAAGGGATGCAGCCGATTGCATCGCTGGTTGCATCCTTTTCGCTATTTTCTACTACCGTAGGTAGTATGTGCCTAAGGCAGTATGTGCCCTACGGCAGTATGTTTTTTACATACTACTTTACAACCTCTGTCTGTTTACATTCTTCGGATAGTACTTGAAGGTGAAGTTCTTGGAACCTACTCCCAATCCTGTGTCCAGTACCGCCTTACCGTTCAGACCATTTACGGAAACATTCTGTACCTCAACCAGCAAAATATCCCTTAACTGTTCACTCAGTGTATAGGTGTTTTTCCCTATCTTGTAGGTAATTTTCGCTCTCGCTAAGATTTCATCCGGGTCGGTTACCCCGTAGTACAGCGAACTGCCAAAGGTTATGTTCATCTTGCTTATCGCCACCGGCAGCACGACAGTGCTGCATGTAGCTGTACCGCAATAATCGCCCATGCCTTCCACCGTAAAGGTAAGTTTGCAGCCATTCGTAACCGCTTCTTCCGTGAAATAGGAAGCATCATTTGCGTACTTGCCGCTTTGGTCTTTCTCGTAAACAATGCGGTAGTCCTTGCCTTCCTTTAAAAGAACACCGTTCTGCTTAAGGGCAATTTTTACGTTGTAGCTCTTAGCTGTGGATCTGTACACCAAAGGCTGTATCGTCATATCCCATTCGCTGCCCCAGCCGATGTTATGCAGAGACTTCGGAACAATCTTGTAAGTACCGCTTATGGTGCCTGTGAAGTCACCCTTACCGGTAATCTTATAGGTGGCAGGCTTACTGTCCGTGGTAACTGCCTTGTTGTTCGTGTAGGAAACCGTATAGTCTACGCCCTCCTTCAGAACGCGGTGTCCGTATAAGATATGGATACCGGGCGCTGCACCCTTCTTATCCATGTAAACGGTGGAGTTTTCTTCTCCGTATATATTATTACCCATTATGGTAATACGGAAGTTTTCATCCTCCCAGTCAAGCTTTGCTTTTTCCACGGTGTATTTTATGATGCGGGTTCCGCTGTAAGCTCCCATACCTTCGATACAAATTTCTCCGGTGCCTACCTTAAATCTGCCTGTATCCCAGACAATGGTGTAGTCCACGCCTTCTTTCAGTTCTTCCTTGCTGTTCTTGCTTACCTTTACATGAATGGCACTGTGAGGAACCTCCTCGCCCGGTGCATAGGTCTGCTTATCCACTGTCACAATGAGCTTTTTGAAGTCAAGCGGTGTTACGGCATATGTACATACTGCTTCGCCGCGGTAATTGCCCTTGAATTCAATCTTTACCTTTTGGTACACGGTTTCGGTGGGAAGTCCGGTCTTTTCATCCACCGGAATATTCTTATTGGTGTTGTCAAGGTAGGTAACCGTGTAATCTTTACCGGTGGAAAGCTTCTTGCCGGTATTGTAAGAAGTAATCACCGGCGCCGGCTTGTAAACGGTCTTGTCGCCCTTCTTATAGACAACGGAAGGAATGCTGCAGAAAACTTCTTCACCGCAGTTTGCTGTGGCATCCGGATTATTCAAATCCCTGCACATCAGCCACCGAGGCTCTACGGTATAGGTAAGTCCCGGTACATCCTTTAAGCTGCCCTTCAGAGTGCCTGTGAAATTGCCCATACCGGTAATGGTGATGGCTGCATACTTCGCAGGATTGCCCTTCTTGTCGTAGGTGCTGACCGCCTTATTGTTGGCAATCGTCAGCTTGTAATCCACGCCTTCCTTAAGTGTCACTCCCTTGTATGTTACATAAACCACCGGTGTGACACCAAGCTCCTCAAAGGTAAGGGAGCCCATGGTGCCCATATTGCTTCCGCTCAGAACTGTACGGAAAATATCGCTTTCGCTTACCACTAAGATTTCCAGATTTTCATTTAATTCCATCTTTTTAGTGGAAACATTCTTTACAAACAATGCCGGTTTTACAATCTTAAAGGTCTTTTTCACACTGCCGGTGTAAACACCGCTGTCCAGTGCCGTAAAGATAACCGTTGCGGTTCCGGCACTTGTGTTTTTCTGATAGGTAACTTCGTAATCCACGCCTTCGGTCAGTATCATGGTGTTTGCCGTACCGTCCGCTCTGCGTCCGGTTAAGAGGTAATCCTCTCCGTTTTCCACCGTTACCGGTTCTCCGAATGCATATTCTTTGTCGGCAATCTTGCCCTTGTTGTCAAATTTTGCCTCGCTGAGCTTAGCTCTTACAATCGGATAGGTTGCGGAAATAACGCCGACATACATATTGGCTTCTCCGTCCACCTCATCCTTAGCGGATACATAAACGGTAGCCATTCCGGGCCGGTTATTGTCTGCATAAACTACTTCATAGTACTTTGGATCTACAACCTTACCGTTCAGTTTTACGGTAACCGGGTTGCGGTTATCCAGTTCTCTGCCTCCCATGTAAGTTACCTTGCTCTGTGCCAGCGTAATCTTTGCCTTGGTAAAGTCTGTCCGGCAGCTTAAATCTACATTATGGAAAATGACAGCTCCCTCATAATTTCCCTTACCGTTTACCTCAATCAATGCTGTTGTATTATTCTCTGTGCATATGACAACGGAAGAGTCCATTTTCTTAAAATCTGAACCGGTATATACACTGTAGGTTACGGTATAATCCGTGCCTTCTTTCAGGACTTTCTTTCCGTCCTTTACCACAATCTTGGCATCCTTTAAATCCGCAGTCCATACGCCGTCTATTTCGGTAAGAGGCAGGAACGTTTTACCGGATATATCCGTAAAATAGGACTTGGACTTAATAGTAAACGGAATTTCAATGGTATCGCTGTACGCGCCTTTTCCTTTCAGAATTACGGTAGGCGCATTCTCGCTATCTGCGGCTGCCGCATTGATATTGTTCTTATAGGAAAGCGTATAATCCTTGTTTAACGTAAGCAGCTTGTCGCCGTCGTAAGCCTTCACCACAGGCTTAATCTGTGCGCCTGTATACTCTTGCGCCGGAATGGTTTCTACGGTAATGTTGAAATTATCATAGCAAACGCTGTATTCAAAAGTATAAACCTGGCTTGAGGGATGTTTGTCATCTCCGATAATACGCATCCGGACAGTAGCCTTTCCTTCCTGCTCCAGTAAATCAGATAAATCAAGCTTCAGTTCCGTCCCATATTTTATCTCTGAATCTATAGGGCTACGCGGTTCCTCGCCATCAAGCGTATAACACCAGCTAACTTTCTCTCCCGGGTCACTTACAAAAGTAAATTCCGGAGAGTTCCGGTATTCTTCCAGTGTATGAATTCCAGTGGAAAGTCCGTCCGTCTGCTTCACTTCATAAGGCTTTCCTTCCACCGTTACCTTGTAGGAAACCATATCGCTGACACCTTCCGCAAATTCATAGCTGTCATATAGCTGCGCTGTCAGGGTGTAGGTTGTGGTCTGCGTGGGTTTTTCGGTCAGTCCACCATCCTTAACATCATAGTGTCCGATTTCCACCGTTCTGCCGTCGGATAACAGTACCTTCACCTTCTTCGGGAAAATAGCCCATGCATACTTGGATTCTTCTTCCGGCATTCCGTAGGAATACGTTACCGGTTCCAAATCGTAAACCTTAACAACCTTAACATTTTCTACTTCCTTGAATACCTCTAACTTGCCGATGACAAAGCTTTCCTTTTCGGAGGTGTACCAGAGATACAGCTCCTGCGGACCAAAGTTTTTGGTAATGCCTATCTCTACCAAGTAGACATCATCCGTACTGCCTGCTGCTACTGTCACAGAACTTACCGCATTGCGGTAAACCGTACTGCTGTCGGATACCCCAATGTACTTATCCCCTAAAGGAATATCCGCATCGGAATCCCTTCTTAAAACAACACTTGCCGTCTTTACGGTATCCGCCGTATCTTCATATGTGAACCGGTAATTCAGGGAATTATCTTCCGGTATAGCAACCTTTCTTAAGGTTCCTTCGTAGTCCAATATACCAAACGGAAGAGAAACTCTTAAGTACCGCCTCATGGTATCTTCATATTCCCAGTCTGTATATTTTACAATCCGGCTGCCGTAATCCATGGCGGAAGTATTCTTAAAGGAAAACTTCAGGGCATTGCCTTTGGTTTCTATCTTTTCAAATTCCGGTACATGCTTCGGGTCATAGGAAGGAAGCACTAAATTGCTTTCGGCTTCCAGGGTAATATATGTAAACTGATACGTCCGTTTTTCCGCTGTCAGAATAAGTGTACCACCCTGGAATACTACTGCACGGAAGTGCTCAATGTAGGGAAGTACTACCTCTGCTTCCTTCGGTACCAGAAGTATGCCGGCATCGTCTCCGTCCCCATCACAGGATACCACCTTCTCTAATTTTTCCTGTGCGGCAGCAAAGAAGATTTCACCGTCACCGCCATCCGACCAGATAACGGTAAATGTACCGTCATCGGAAACAAGCGCGCTGTCAATCTTCAGCATGGTATCGCTGCTTTCCATTACCACTTCTCTTAATGCAAAGTCCTTACCGTCCCAGCCGTTAAAGGTGATTTTCTTTACGTTTTCCGGCACTTCCACACTGTCGGCGCCCTTTACCTCATCCCAGGTAACCACCAGTACATAGCAGTCTTTCTCATAATCTTCTACCAGATTAAGAGCGTCCTGTAAGTTTTCTTCGTCGTACTGCTCGACAATGGTACTGTCATCCCATTCTTCCGTCCATTTATCCAAATCTTCTTCGGAATTAAAGAGAATGACGGAATATTTGCCCATGGCAGCCACACCGTCTGCCGTAATTTCATAGTTTTTATCATGTGCCCGGTCATATATTACGAAATTTTTCACTCTTTCCTCGTGGGAACCGGAAAGTCCGCCTACCATAACCGTCTCCCCGCGTACCGGGGATCCTGTGTCCGCATAATCGACAGTCAGCGTGGCAGCCAGATTCAGGTATGCGGTGTAAAACAATACACCATGGTAGTCGTCCATGAGGGAGAAATAAGTTTCATTCGCAATATGAATCCAGTTTTTAATGTGCAGCGGAGCGATGTAATCTACGTGTGCTGTTTCCTCATTTTGCGTAGCTACTATTAAGACGCCCGCCTTTACACTGTATGCCTGCAGACGGTCCTCCACCCGGATAATAAGTCCTGCCTGGTCTTCGTCGGAACAGGTAATCTGTCCTGCCAGATAAAGATTTCTCACTACCATCTGAAAATCATGTAAAGTGCCGTCCGCACTCTTGATAACCAGTTCGTCATCTGCGTTGTATTCGGCGTTTTCCCGCATCTCAATGCCGGTACCGAAGCAGATTTCGGTACAGCTGTTCACGGTAATCTGCCGTGTATGGAAGCTTGCCTTGTTTACAATAACGCCGGTGCCTTCCCGCGACTGCAGTACTTTCTTTAAGGCTTCAAATTCTATCTTTGTGTAAACCGTGTCATCCTTAAATTCGGGACCGTTCTCCCCATCCGTGATTTCCCGGTACTCTTCGTCTTCTTTCAGAATGGCAAAACGCCTTACCAGCACCTCTTCTTCATCGGTATGGTTTTCGGTGTAGAAAATAGTATAAACACGGTACTCGGTTTCATCAATATAGCAGGTGTCTTCGTGTCCGTCTCCTAAGAACAGGACGCCCCTGAATTCTGCCGGAATATTGATATCCTCATAAGTATCGCCTGGAATCCAGTTCTGGGTCCAGACTGCCGCATAGCCAAGCTTCTTCTCCAGATTTCCCCGGCTCATCCGGTCAAACAGTTCCTCCAGAGAGTCTGCATAAAATACACAGTCGGAGTCAAAGCTCTCGTTATATTCTTCCTTCCAGACCGCACTGTAAGTAGCTACGTCTAAAAGAACACCTCTGTAAAGCGCTTCGTTTGTTCCCACACGGCCGTTTTCATCAATTTCACGACAGCCATCATATAAAAAGCGGGAAGCATAGGCAGCGCTTTGGTCGGAAAATCGAATTACCTCTTCACCTGTTGCAGGTTCCATGCGGTGTTCACCGTCATTTTCTTCAAAGCATAAGCCATCGTAATGTAAACGAATACTCCTGTCATCGTCCGCCATTTTCAGGCTTCCAATAAGCAACAGCTTCTGTTCATTATCTAACTTCGTTTCGTTTCCTTCGGTGTCCCAATAATAGAAATTAAACTGTAAGTCTACACCTGCCCCTACTTCCAGAGCCTTTACATAGGGAGATGTTTTACAGAGAATACTCAGATTGACATCTGCATTGTCCCTGTATTTTTCAACATAAATATTCCGGACATCCAGGTTCGCATTTTCCGTGCTGAACTCAGGTGTCTGTAAATGCAGATTGGTTGCTTCCGAACATTCAAAATTACCTGTCCGTACATTTCCCGTTACAAAATATACATCCACTGCGTTTCCGCCGGTATCGTTGTTCATGATAGTAGTGCTTCCGTCCGGCTGTAATGCAACGGAATCTCCCACAAAGTAAAGAGCCGTCTTCGCACATTCCACGTTAATTGTGTCCAGTCTGATATCCGGATTGTAACCATCCGGCTCAAAGCATGCAGTATATTTCTTCTGCAGGTCTTCCCTGGTGTACGGCTTAGAAGCATCTATGCCGCTTTCCCAGTTGAACGCATAGAAATTCTCTTCATCTGTCGTGGCATACAGTTCATTTTCCTGTTGTTCCCCGTTCTCCCGCGCACGCCAGATTATGTACTCGGTCTGTGTTTCTTCGTCCCACCAGTGGGGAACCTGTCCGGTGGTTTCCATTACAACCGTTTCAAATGCCGCCGGGATTGTAACCGTTTCCGTCACTTCCGCATTTTGCTGCTGACGGATCAATACATGCACTCCCATGGCTTTATTCTGCAGCTTGGCAAGTACGGCATCCATGGAGCCCGCATATACTTCACTGTCTGTATCCAGGGCTTCGTCTCCCATATCGCCATTGATATAGCGGTTCATGTCTTCCCTGCTGTTAAAGACATATCCTCTGTAAAGACTTTCATCCGCATCTTCCGCAATGCAGCCGTTTTCGTCCACGGGTCTGCCGTGATAACGGAATTTATCCGCATATTTACCCGCACCGTCTGCAAAGTCAATTGCTTTTTCCCCTACATTCGGTTCCATACGGTGGTTACCGTCTTCTTCGCCGAAGCACAGACCATCGTAACGGATATTGATGTAGTTTCCTTCGGTGGCAGCCGTCTCTCCCTTTATCTGAATGAGAGCTGCATCTTCTACCTTGGTTTCTTCGCCGTCTTTGCTATAGTCTAAAATCAGTGCGGCATTTATATTCACCGCCTCTAAGCCGTCAATGTCGGTATAACCGGCTTCCCGCAGATGCAGTTCGCTGTACGTCAGGTCTTTGTTTCCTTCAAACCGGATTTTATGGAAACCACTTACTGCGGATGCATCCAGTCCGCCGATTCTTAAGTGCAGGTTTACGTTGCCGTCTCCCTTTAAGCTGTTTTCCATATACTGGTAACTGCCAACCAGATAGAAATCAGCATACTGTCCGCCGGCATTCTTCACCGCGATACGGAAACCGTTTTCATCGTCATTAAACAAATTTACCCGTTCTGTCATCACATACACTGCCGTCTGTGCGGTATCTAAGGTAATACTGTTCATGCACATTTGGGGCGCATGGGCATCTTCCGTAAAGGTGACAACATACTTTTCTTCCAGTTCCTCCATGGTAAATGCTTTCGTTTTGTCTACATAATCTCCCCAGGTAAAGGCATAAAAGGTTTCTTCATCAGCCGTAGCAAAAAGGTCATAGTCTCCTTCCTTTTCCACGCCCCGGTAAATCGTATATTCTACCTTATTTTCCTCATCCCACCAGTACGATATAAGCAAAGTGCCGTCCAGAACCACTGCCTTGAAATCACTGCTTACCGTAATATCCTCATAAGCAGCGGAGTTGCCGGGATCTACATCCGTCACCTGGCACACCAGGGCATAGCCGTCGTCCTGGCCTTTTTCCTGCAGGGCGGTCAGCGCATCGCTTACCGTATCCGCATCCACAACACTGTCCAGGTTCAGGACAGAATCATCCGTCTGTCCGCCTATGTAGCTTTCCATGTCTTCCTTACTTTTAAACAGGAATGCCCTGAAAGCCTTTTCTTCTATCGGTTCGTCCCCACCGGAAATATCCTCCCCGCCGGAAACATCCTCCCCGCCGGAAACATCCTGTACCGGCTCTTTGTCGCCGTCGGAAATGTCCCCTTTTCCCGTATCCTCTACGGTTTCCGCCGCCACTGAAGCAAGCGCCAGCTCATCCCATGTTACGGTTGAAAACAACATCAGGAATGCTAAGAAACCGGCAAGTATACGCCTGGTTATTCTTTTCTTCATCTCTTTTTTCCTCCTTTTCGCAATCTATAAATCTGCTATCCCCAGTATAACAGATTTATACCGAAAAAAGGGATGCAGCCGGCACACATTTGCAAGCTGCATCCCTTTAATTTATTATACCATAGGTCTCACAGTTTTTTAAATATAAATGTTAAAAAAAGCGGCTGCTTTTTTAAGTAACCGCTTAAATTTGTATTTATCGTATTCTTAAATCTTTATACACCGCCGCGCATATGCCGTCTTGCCGCCAGTCTTGCCATGGCACGGGAGATATTCGCCTGTGACATGTGGAACTCCTGGATGCTCTGCTTCTGCCGCATGGCTTCTCTGGCTCTCTCCAGCGCTTCCGTTGCTCTCTTTTCATCGATTTCCTCGGGCTTTTCGGCAAAGTCCACCAGGATAACCACCCGGTTGTCCAATACCTGCACATGGCCGATACCGGACGCTGCCTCTATCCACTCGCCGTCTTCGGTTTCAATATTGAGGAAGCCCTCCTGCAGGGCGATGACCGCATTTTCATGATGAGCCATGATGCCTATGGAGCCATCCACACCGGTCACAACGACCTGTCTGCATTTGCCATCATAAAAGATTTTGTCTACGGCTATGACCTGTAAGTCAAAACTGCTCATCCTGTCACCTTCCCTAATTTTCTTTCATCTGCTTTGCTTTCTCGATAACGTCTTCAATGGTGCCGACATTAAAGAAAGCCGCCTCGGGATACTCATCCATTTCACCGTTGATGATTGCCCTAAAGCCGCGGATGGTGTCCTTTATGGGTACATATTTACCGGGAATGCCGGTGAAGTTTTCCGCCACATGGAACGGCTGGGACAGAAACTTCTGTACCTTTCTGGCTCTGTAAACGGTAATCTTATCCTCTTCGGAAAGCTCTTCCATACCGAGGATGGCAATGATATCCTGCAGTTCGGAATACTTCTGTAAGATTTCCTGTACCGCACGGGCGGTTTTGTAGTGCTCCTCACCTACGACATCCGCTTCCAGAATACGGGAAGTGGACTCCAGAGGGTCTACCGCCGGGTAAATACCCTGTTCCACAATCTTTCTGGAAAGTACCGTGGTAGCATCCAGATGGGCGAATGTGGTGGCGGGCGCCGGGTCCGTCAGGTCATCCGCAGGCACGTAAACTGCCTGTACGGAGGTTACGGAGCCTTCCTTTGTGGAAGCGATACGCTCCTGCAGCTCGCCTAATTCCGTTGCCAGTGTGGGCTGGTAACCCACTGCGGAGGGCATACGTCCGAGCAGAGCGGATACCTCGGAACCTGCCTGTACGAAACGGAAAATATTGTCAATGAACAGAAGCACATTCTGATGCTTCACGTCACGGAAATATTCCGCCATGGTAAGTCCGGTCTCGGCTACACGCATACGTGCTCCGGGGGGCTCGTTCATCTGTCCGAACACCAGCGCGGTCTTGTCAATAACGCCCGACTCCTTCATTTCCGTCCAGAGGTCATTGCCTTCACGGGAACGCTCTCCGACACCTGTAAAAATGGAATAGCCGCCGTGCTCGGTCGCAATATTGGTAATCAGCTCCTGGATAAGAACCGTCTTACCGACACCGGCGCCGCCGAACAGACCGATTTTACCGCCCTTTGCATAGGGGGCTAAAAGGTCGATGACCTTGATGCCGGTCTCTAAGATTTCCACCGCAGGGCTCTGGTCTGCGAAAGCGGGGGGCTCTCTGTGAATGACCCATTTTTCCTCTGCGTCCAGCTTTTCTCCGTCGTCTAAGGTATCACCGGTTACATTGAACAGACGTCCCAATGTTTTTTCGCCTACCGGCACCTTGATGCCGCTGCCGGTAGCGGTGACTTCCATATCTCTGCAAAGTCCGTCGCTGGAGGAAAGCATGATACATCTGACTGTATGATGTCCTACATGCTGTGCAACCTCCATAACACATTTTTTGCCGTTATTGTTAACTTCAAGTGCATCTTTGATGTATGGAAGATTATCTGTTTCAAACTCTACGTCCACTACAGGTCCCAAAACCTGCACAATTCTTCCTTTATCCATTTGATTTCTTCCTTTTCTGTGCCTTTGCTCCGGCAATAACTTCCGTAATCTCCTGGGTAATGGCAGCCTGCCTTACCCGGTTGTAAGCAATGGACAGGGAACGCAGCATGGCTTTGGCATTGTCCGTCGCCGCTTCCATTGCCATCATTCTGTCGTTCTGCTCACACATATAAGATTCTACCAGTGCGCCGTATATATAACCTGTTACATAGTTAGGTACAAGGCTGTCAAGCACCGCCTCCGGTGAGGGCAGGTATTTCAGTGTTTCTTCGCCTTCGGCAGCATGCACTTCTTCCTTGTGGGGAAGGGGCAGAAGCTTCACCATTTCCGTTTCGCTTTCCAGTCCGTTTTTGCTCTTGGTGTAAACCATGTAGAGCTCGTCCAGTCTGCCTTCGTTGTACCTGACAAGCACTTCCTCCGTAATCACTCTGGCTCTGTGAATAGAAGGATTTTGTGCCGTATAATGAAAATGCCGGTGGATGTGATAGCCTTTCTTTTCAAAGAAGGTACGTCCGATTTCACCGATGACGAAAAGCTCCGCGCGGGGGTCCGCATCCAGCTCCTTCTGTACCCTTTTCTCCACATCCTGATTATAGGCACCTGCCAGTCCCTTGTCCGCCGTAACTACCAGATAACCCACCCTTTTTTTCTCTTCCGGGGTGTCCGTGCCAAAGTACCGGGTATTCACATCCGGTATGTCCTTAAGAATCCTGTCGATGGACTCCTGTATGGCAAAGAAATGGTCATCTGCGGCGTCCAGGGTCTTTTTTGCTTTTTTTAACTTGGCGGAAGATATCATATACATGGCATTGGTAATCTTCATGGTATCCTGAATGCTGTGCATTCTGGTCTGGATTTCCTTTGTACTTGCCATATTCTCCTACCTTTCTTCCCTTTTGCCTGATTTCCCGCTCTTTTACTGTGCGGTACTGCTCTTTACTTCCTCCACTGCCGCAAGAATTCTCTCGCCCAGTTCGTCCGTAAGAACCTTTCCTTCTTCTAATTCCCTATAGATGTCGGCATGCGCCGCACGGATATCGTCGAGCATCTTCATCTGGAACTTCTTTACCTTGTCCTTCGGAATGTCCATAAATTTCTTATGGGTAGCCGCATACAGGGTAATGACCTGTTCCGCCATGGAAAGAGGTCTTCCCAGGGGCTGCTTTAAGATTTCCATTAAGCCGTTGCCGTAAGCAAGCTGCTGCTTGGTGGACTCATCCAGATCGGAGCTGAACTGGGTAAACACTTCCATTTCCCGAAACTGTGCTAAGTCGATACGGATGCTTCCGGCTGCTTTCTTCATCGCCTTGGTCTGCGCCGCACCGCCTACACGGGATACGGAAAGGCCGACATTGACTGCGGGACGCTGGCCGGAGAAGAACAGGGAGCTCTCCAAGAATATCTGACCGTCCGTAATGGAGATTACGTTGGTAGGGATATATGCGGACAAATCGCCCGCCTGGGTTTCGATAATGGGCAGTGCGGTAATGGAACCGCCGCCTGCTTCCTCTGTCAGTCTTGCGGAACGCTCCAAAAGTCTGGAATGCAGATAGAAAACATCTCCGGGGTACGCTTCACGTCCGGGAGAACGCTCCAAAAGTAAGGAAAGGGCTCTGTATGCCACGGCGTGCTTGGACAAATCGTCGTATACAATCAGCACGTCTTTACCTTTATACATAAAATACTCTGCCAGAGAGGTTCCGGCATAGGGCGCTACATACTGTAAGGATGCGGGATCCGATGCGGTTGCCGCTACCACAATGGTATAGGACATGGCATCATGCGCCTCCAGGGTACGTGTCAGTTTTGCAATGGTGGATGCCTTCTGGCCGATTGCCACGTATACGCAGATAACATCCTTGCCCTTCTGGTTTAAGATGGCATCGGTGGCAATACTGGTCTTACCGGTCTGACGGTCACCGATGATAAGCTCACGCTGTCCGCGTCCGATGGGGAACATGGAGTCAATGGCTAAGATACCGGTCTCCATGGGAACGGAAACGGAACGTCTGTCTACAATACCGGGTGCATCGTTTTCAATGGGACGGTAATCGCTGCTGACGATTTCGCCTTTGTCGTCAATGGGTTCGCCCATTGCGTTGATAACTCTGCCTAAGAAGCCTTCGCCCACGGGTACACCGGCTCTCTTGCCGCTGCGGATAACCCTTGTGCCTTCCTTCATGCCGCTGTCGCGTCCGAACAGAATACAGCCGATATCGTCACGGCGGATATCCTGCACCATGCCCTTGACACCGGTATCGAAGATAACGATTTCCCCGTACATGGCATGTTCAATGCCTTTTATGGTTACGATGCCGTCACCGATCCAGGTAACCACACCCACTTCATGCCGAGCAGTATCAAATGCCGACTCGTCGATTTCGGTCTTGAGCAGGGTAATGATATCCTGCATGCTGTCCACACCGGCGGGTCCTTCCATCATTTTTCTGCCAATCTGCTGCAATCTGCCGCGCATACTCCAGTCATATTCATCACTGCCTATGCGGATGACAAAACCGCCCAACAGATTTTTGTCCTCTTTTAAGGATACCGTAAGGTCTTTTGTCCGGTACTTGTCCTGTAAGAAGCTCTTGATTTTTGCGAGTTGTTCCTTTGTGGGGGGTACTACATAGATAATCTCGGCAGAAAGGTTTCCGGCATGTTCTTTATTCCATGTCTGTGTCATTTCTTTTCACCCATTTCTGCAATAAAATCATCATACAATCTGCTGCTGTCTTCTGCGGAAACCTGGTCGCCCACTACCTTGGATGCTACGGACACAACCAGATCCTTGATTTCGTCCTGCATCTTGCGCATGGATTTTTCTTTCTCCACTTTGATGGCTTCCTCTGCCTGCTGCATCTTTGCGGCGGCTTCCTCGTCTGCATTCTTTAATACACGCTCGTATTCCGCATCTGCTTTTTTCTTTGCTTCTTCCATCATGCGGTCGGACTCTGCCCTGGCATTTGTCAGGGATGCTTCGTATTCCTGCTTCAGCGCTTCCGCTTTATCCTGTGCCTCTTTTGCATCGTCAAACTGCTTCTGTACCGCATCCTGTCTCTGCTTTAAGATTTTGTTGACAGGCTTGAATAAAAACAGTCTCATGCAGATATAAAGAACCACGATATTCACAATGGTGAAGACCAGATTTATATCCAATCTAAGCATAATTCTTTCCTGCCTTCCCGTTTATTTCAAGAACATGATAATCAGAATCGCAATAACGAAACCGTAAATTGCGGTTGCTTCCGCAAGGGAACATCCCAAAATCAGAAGCTTGGAAATCTTACCGTCTGCTTCCGGCTGTCTTGCTACCGCTTCTGCAGCCTTACCTGTTGCCAGACCAATGCCGATACCGGCTCCGATACCTGTGAAAACCGCTACAGCGGCACCAATTGCAATAAGTGTACTCATAATTTTTCTCCTTTTTGTCTTAAATTCTTGTTGGTTGTTCTCCGGCCTTTTATGCCGTTTATTCCACTGCTTCTTTTATGAACAGGGATGTCAGGAATACAAATACATATGCCTGGATAAATCCGTCGAATATATCAAAATACAAACTGAACGGAATAGGAATAATAACCGGTACCAGTGCCTTTAAAAGCTCCATGACTACGAAGGCGCCCAGAACGTTACCGAACAGTCGCATGCACAAAGACAGGGGGCGGATAAACAATTCCAGAATGTTGATCGGCGTTACGACCGCTACCGGCTTTGCAAAGCTCTTAAGCCATCCCTTGGTGCCTCTGGCACGAATGTTGGCATATTGGATAAGAAAAATACTGAGAAGACCCAGCGCTCCCGTCACGTTTAAATCCTTTGTGGGCGGTTTCATTCCCAGAAGTCCGATGATGTTGGACAGACCGATGTACATCATGACAGTGACAAGATACGGAACATAGCGTTCGCCTTCTTCTCCGATAATGCCTTTTACAATGTTCTGCAGTCCGGTGACAAACATTTCAATGACAACCTGTCTTTTCCCCGGATTTTCCACTTTAAGATTTCTTGTCATGCAGAATGAAAAGATAATCAGAATTGCCATAACAATCCAGCTTACCACTACCGACTCCGAAACTCCTATGCCTCCCAAAACAGGGATTGTAAAGGCCGTATCACAGTTTAACTGGGACATAAGCTCCTCTGCAAGTTTTTCCATCTACCATTCATCTCCTTTCTGTTCCGACATGAATATGTAGGTTTCTTCATGTACAAACTTCTCTTTATGACTTAATGATGATACTTCTAATCCTTAAATCTTTCAAGTAAGAAAATGACAAATTTTTACCAAAAAAGCAAGATATTCGTATCATTTTTAACAAAAAATTAACTTGCTTTTTTTCGTTCCGCCGTGATTTTTGCCCCTTTACAGCAGTTCCGCAAACAGTCTTAAGAACAACTGCCACAACCGTAAGGAAGCGCTTCTGCCGGTTTTGTACTTCTCCGTTACCTCTCTGCATTCCGTAAAGGTCTTTTCAAAGTCCGCTTTTATATCCGTGACGGCTTCACAATCCGCCATAAAGCAGCCGTTTTCAAAGTGGTGGTACAGGCTCCGGTAATCTAAGTTTATGGTGCCGCAGGTCGCCATGCGGTCGTCCGCCACACTCATTTTGGCATGTAAAAAGCCCGGCGTCCATTCGTAAATCCTGACACCGTTGCGCACTAAGGAATTGTAGAAGGAGCGGGTGACACTGTACACCAACTTTTTGTCCGGGATGCCCGGGGTAATGATACGCACGTCCACACCTCTTTTTGCCGCCAACGACAGGGCATGTGTCATTTCGTCCGTTATAATTAAGTAGGGCGTCATAAAGAAGCAGTACTTCTCCGCTTTGTTTATGATACTGATGTAGACTTCCTCGCCCACCTGTTCCCCGTCGATGGGAATATCCGCATAGGGCTGGATAAAGCCGTTCTGCTTTGCTTCGTAGGGCTGCGCCTGCAGGTATTTTTCCTGCTCCGGTTCCTCGGAAACGGTACGGCTCATGGCATTCCACATCTCTAAAAACGAAACGGTCAGGGAGTGCACCGCATCGCCTTCTATGCGGATGCCGGTATCCTTCCACATACCGTAAGGATGAGTGACGTTGAAATATTCGTTTGCCAGATTGTACCCGCCGGTAAAGCCGACCCTGCCGTCAATCACCGTGATTTTCCGGTGGTCCCTGTTATTCAGGAACACATTGAAGCCCGGAAAGAACGGATTAAATACACGGCATTCTATGCCAAGCGCCCTCATTTTCTTTACAAAGCCGGTATTGATAAAGCCGATGGAGCCCATGTCGTCATAGAAGACCCTGACTTCCACGCCTGCCTTTACGCGTTCCACCAGCACCTCTTCTATTCTGTGCCAGCTTTCCGCATCCTCGATGGCATGGTATTCCATAAATATAAATTTTTCCGCTTTCCGCATATCCGCAAGCTGGGCGTCAAGTCCCTTATCTGCGTAATCATAAAAGGTCACATCCGTATTCCGGTACAGTGGGTAATGGGCGTGATTTATAATATAGGAAGCAATCCCTCCTGCTTTCGGGTTCTGCTCCTTCAGCTCCTCTAAAAGAGTTTCCTTTGATGTAAGATAGGGTGCAAGCTGCCTGTCTATCTTTGCATAGCGCTCCCGCATCACCCGGGTGCTGCCGTTTAAGCCCACCAGCAGATACAATGCCACACCCAATACCGGGAACAGCATAATCAGGATGATCCACGGGGTTTTCATGGAAGATGTGGTATGTTTGCCGTAAATTTTCAGTACCAGCACCACTGCCAGCAGTCTGGTAGATATGTCAATCACTTCCGCATAGCGGTTTAGTCTGGTGAACAGTATGACAAAAAAAGCCAACTGCAGCAAAATCGACACTGCCGAAAATATCAGCCTCTTCACACCGTTTTTTGTTTTTTTCCGTCCTTCGTATGTACTACTGCTCATGTTTCCTCATACCTTTCCAAGCCTGCTTTGCATCTGCTGCTTTTGTTTCGGCTTATCCTTTTGCCAGCTCCCTGCGTGCCAGCTCCCTGCGTGCCAGCTCCAGGCAGCCCATGATGCCCTGGTCGTCATGCAACGATGCCGGTACAATAAAATGCTCCATGTCGTTTAATTCTTCCGTTTTCACATAGCCTGCCACATATTCCGTTACTTTCTTGCGGATTAAGGGGAACAGCTGCTCCTGATGCATAACGCCGCCGCCCAGAATCACCATCTCCGGAGAGATGACCATAATGTAATCCACAATGGCCTGCGCCAGATAATCGGCTTCCAGCTCCCAGACCTCCGTCCTGTCCTTTAATTCCACGGCTTTCCTGCCCCAGCGTTCCTCAATGGCAGGTCCTGCTGCCAGTCCTTCCAGGCAGGTCTTGTGGTAGGGGCATTTGCCCTCGTAGGTATCGTCCGCTCTCTTGCGGATGAGCACATGTCCCGCCTCGGGATGCATCATGCCGTGCAGGAGGCTGCCGTTACAGTAAATGCCGCCGCCCACGCCGGTGCCCACCGTCAGGTACAGCACGCAGTTTTTGCCTTTCGCCTGCCCAAAGGTGACTTCTCCCAGTACGGAGCCGTTTACATCCGTATCAAAGCCCACCGGACAGTGTAGTTCTCTTTGCAGTCTGCCCGCAAAGTCGCTGTCAATCCACGCCAGCTTGGATGTGGATGTAATATACCCGTATTTCGGGTCGTTTCTGTCCAGCTCCACCGGCCCGAAGCAGGCGATTCCCAGTGCGTCAATCTGCTTGTCCCGGAAATAGTCCGCTATCTTCGGCATGGTTTCCTCCGGTGTGGTGGTGGGAATGGACACCTGCTCCCAGATCTTTCCGTTTTCATCTCCTATGGCACATACCATCTTGGTACCGCCCGCTTCCAATGCTCCCAGTCTCATGTATTTTTCCTTTCTTATTTTAAAGCAGCCGCCCCGGCTGCCGTCTTGCGTTTTCTGTTTTCTGCCGAACATGCGCGTCTTCTTTTTACCACAGCGCCGACAAATCGCTCGGCAGCCGCAGATCGCCCCTCGGCGACAACGCCACGGAACCGATTTTCACGCCGTCCGGAATGCAGGAGCGCTTAAACTGCTGTGTCCGCATGCGGCTGTAAAATACGGTGAGGGTCTTTTCTATTTCCCCTTCCGGGACCTGCGGATACGCAATCTGCGCAAGTTTCTTAATTTTTTCCCTACCGAAGCCGTTCCGCAAAAAGTGATAGAGGAAGAAATCGTGCAAATCGTATTTGCCGATGCTCACCTCCGTTTTCTGTACGATTTCTCCGTCCTTTCCCGCCGGTAAAAGCTCCGGGGAAATGGGAAGGTCCAACACCCGTTTCAGTACTTCTATCCGGTATTCGTCCGCATAGTAGCGGATTAACCATTTTACCAGAGTCTTGGGCACGCCCACATTGACCGCATAATTGCTCATATGGTCACCGTTGTAGGTGCACCAGCCGAGCGCTGATTCCGACATGTCCCCGGTACCGATGACGATACCGTTTACCATATTGGCATAATCAAATAAAATCTGGGTGCGCTCCCTTGCCTGGATATTTTCGTAAGCAATGTCGTACACATCCTCGGCATGTCCGATGTCGCGCATGTGCTGCAGACAAGCCTCTCTGATATTTACTTCTTTGAAGGAAACGCCGAAATGCTTTGCCAGATCCTCGCTGATGCTGTGGGTTTTCTCCGTAGTTCCGAAGCCCGGCATGGAGAAGCAGTGAATGTGCTTTCTGTCCATGGACAACCGGTCAAAGGCTTCGCAGCAGACAACCAGCGCCAATGTGCTGTCAAGTCCCCCGGAAAGTCCCAGTACCACATCGCTGCACTTTATGGCGCGGAGTCTCTGCATGAGACCTCTTTCCTGCAGCTTTAAGATTTCTTCGCATCGTTTCTTTAACTCGCCGCCGTCCCCCGGTACAAAGGGATAGGGGTCCACGGCTGCGGGGAGTAAATCCTCCCTGTCTTCCACAGTAATGTCCACTTCGATAACATCCGGACATTTGCCCCACAAATCGCTATTGTAACGGCAGCGGTCGTTCACACAGCGTTCAATATCAATCACGTCCGTAATCATGGCTTCATCGGTCATGATGTCCGCAACCTCTTTTAATACCCTGCCGTTTTCCGCAATCATGCAGTGACCGGAAAAAACTAAATCCGTGGAGCTTTCTCCCGCTCCGCAGGAAGCGTAAACATAGCCCGCCCGGCAGCGTCCCGACTGCATTTTCACCAGATCGTAACGGTAGCTTCTCTTTCCGATGACATCATTGCTGGCGGAGGGGTTTACGATAATCGTGGCGCCCGCTCTCGAAAGCAGTCCGCTGGGCGGATTGCTGACCCACAAATCCTCACAGATTTCCGTGCCGATCACCACATCGTTCCTTCCCTTCAAAAGCAGGTTTTCGGAAAACGGAACTTCCCTTCCCAAGATAGGAATTTTCTCGCAGGTTTTTAAGTCCGCAGACACAAACCAGCGCTTTTCGTAAAATTCTCCGTAGTTCGGTACATAGGTCTTGGGAACGGCGCCTTTGATTTCTCCGTTCTGCAGATAGACCGCACAGTTAAACAGCCTGCCCTGCACATTAACGGGCATGCCCACGCACACAAGCAGGTTGTTTTTTTCGGTTGCCTGTCTGATTTTGTCCAGTGATTTTTCCGCCTGTCTTTGCAGCTCGCCCCGTAAAAACATGTCGCCGCAGGTATAGCCGGTCACAGAAAGCTCCGGGAACACCAGTAACTGCACCTTTTCCTGCAATGCCTTTTCTATATAACGTATGATGTTTTCTGCGTTCTCTTCGGTATTGCCGATAGCCACCGGAAATGTTACCGCTGCCACCTTATAATAGCCATATCCCTTGCGCTCCATAACTGCCTCCTGATTAAAAAACTATCTAATAAAGTTCGTCTGGCTCTTCCGCTCGGTGTCCGGATAGGGCACGCCGTTTTCTTTGCCGAGGGCAAAACACTTCATCATCCATGCTAAATTTCTTGCTAAATTCCGCATGGTCTGCATCCCTTCTTCGTCAAGGCTTGCCTCGCCGGGCACCCTGCCATGTACGATATTCCAGTATGTAGAACCTGCCACTGGCATCTGGCTGATGCCGAAATATTTATTCATCACATCAAAGGAAGCGCTGGTGCCGCCCCTTCTTGCCACGGCAACCGATGCCCCGGGCTTAAATGCAAGGGATCTGCCGCTGCTGTAAAACACTCGGTCCAAAAAGGACTGTACCCTTCCGCTGGGATGCGCATAATATACCGGCGTGCCGAATACGAAGCCGTCGGCTTCCTTTGCCTTTGCCACAAATTCGTTGACCGCATCATCCGTAAATATGCAGCCGTTCTCCGTACACTGTCCGCAGCCGATACAATCCCTTACCGGACCCGCTCCTATCTGAAAAATTTCATAAGAAATTCCTTCTTTTTCCAATTCTTTTCCAATTTCCGTCAGCGCCGCATTGGTGTTTCCGCCCGGCCTGGCGCTGCCGTTCAACATTAAAACCTTCATGTATATCCCGTCCTTTCCGCTTTATTATACCCATACCCATAGGAAAATACAACAAAAAGAAGTCTTACGGCCGTTTGGGGGAGGAAACCGCAAAACTTCTTTCTGTTATTATTTTTGAGCTTCCTTTAATAGCTCTGCCACTTCTGCCTCTGTGGATAAGGAGAGTGCCTTTTCTGCAAGCTCATCCGCTTCTTTTTTACTCCACTTGGAAAGGATGCCTCTCGTTGCCAGCACGGAAGCAGCGCTGACGGAATACTCATCCAGTCCGAAGGAAACGAGAAGGGGAATGAGAAGCGGGTCCGCCGCCGCTTCACCGCACATGCCCACGGTAATGCCTGCTGCCTTTCCGGTCTCGATAATGTGCTTCATGGAACGGAGTACTGCCGGATTATACGCAGAGTATAAGTAGGATACCCTGGCATTTCCTCTGTCCACCGCCATGGTATACTGGGTCAGATCGTTGGTGCCGATGCTGAAGAAATCGGCTTCTTTTGCCAGAAGGTCTGCAATCAGGCTGGCTGCCGGTGTTTCTATCATGACACCGATTTCAATGTCCTTGTTGTATTTCCTGCCCTCTGCATCCAGCTCTGCCATAAGCTTTTTCACCAGCGCCTTTACGGCTCTGACTTCTTCCACGCAGGTAACCAGGGGTATCATGATTTTCACATCTCCGAAGGCGCTGGCGCGGAGCAGGGCTCTTAACTGTACCTTGTAAACATCCTCGTTTTTCAGACAATACCGTACGGCACGGAAGCCTAAGAACGGATTGTCCTCTTTTTCCAGTCCCAGATACGGGATGTCCTTGTCGCCGCCCACATCCAGGGTACGGATGATCACACTCTTGCCTGCCATGATTTCCGCTGCCTGCTTGTATGCGGCAAACTGTTCTTCTTCGGTGGGAAGCTTGCTTGCTCCCATGAACAAGAACTCCGTCCGGAAAAGTCCTATGCCTTCGCCGTCATTTAAGAGCACCTGGGAAGCGTCCTCCGGCTTGCCGATATTGCCGAACAGCATGAGCTTTTCACCGTCCGCGGTAACCGTTTCTTTTCCTTTGTAAATCTGCAGCATTTCTCTCTGCTTAATAAATTCGGCTCTTTTTATAAGGTATTCGTTCTTCTGCTGCTCATCCGGCTCTAAAATACATTCGCCGTGTACGCCGTCCAGCGCCACTTCCATGCCGTTGTGTACCTTGGATACAATGCCGTTTATGCTGAGCACGGCAGGAATCTGCAGTGCTCTTGCCAGGATGGCGGAGTGGGATGTCTGTCCGCCCACTTCCGTGAGGATGCCCACTACGTTTTCCTTTACAATGCCGGCTGTCATGGAGGGTGTCAGGTCCGTTGCCACCAGTACGGTGCCCGCAGGTACCTCTGCCACATTCACATCCGGGGTGCCGGTCAGAATTTTTAACATCCTCATACGGATATCGTTGATGTCCGTCACTCTCTGCTGTAAAAGCTCGTCGCCAGTCATCTGGAACATCTGGATGAACATATCGCAGGCGCTTTCAAACGCCGCCTCGGCGCAGGTGCCGCCCTTGATGGTGCTCTTGGTGATTTCTTCCATGCCGGGATCTTTCAGAAGGAGAATGTGTCCTTCTAATATTTCCGCATTATGTTCGCCCACCTGGCTACGCATGGTGTCTGCCATCGCCTGTGTCTTCTTTTCAAATGATGCTACCGCATCTTCGTATCTTTTTATCTCCGCCTCGGTATCCGTGATGTTTTTTACCACATATTCGGGTTTTGCATCCGATATCACAACCACCTTACCGACGCCGTAACCTGCGGAACCGCCTATGCCCTTTACCATATTTTTCTCCTCTTTTTATTCACCGAAACCGGACTCTACTAATTCCACTGCCTTTGCCAGTGCTGCTTCTTCGTCTGCGCCGTTGCATTCAATCGTCAGCTCTGCTCCGCATTTGATGCATGCTGCAATGATTAACATAACGCTCTTGGCATTGACTCTCTTGCCGTTGTAAACCAGTGTTACATCAGAGTTGAATTTGGTCATTTCCTTTGCAAATACTCCTGCCGGTCTCATGTGTAATCCCTGCTCGTTAGTGATTTTTACTTCTTTTGCTACCATAGTCGTAATCTCCTTTTTCTGTTTTTTCAGTATTTTTTGGGGAAGAGCCCCTGCCGGGCTCTTCTTCGTTTATTTATTTTTCTTTCATATCTTTATATTTTATTGTAAATCCCCTTTTGTGCTTTACTCCTGAACGGGCTTTTTAATGAATCCCAATAAGATGCAGGTCACTGCGGAACCAACCAGCCAGGAAACAATATACATAAGCGGATGTCCCACGGTGGCGAATACGAACAGTCCGCCGTGCGGTGCCATCAGCGTACACCGGAAAGCTGCGGAAAGCGCACCTGCTACTGCTGCACCGATGAAGGTGCAGGGAATAACGTGTCCGGGGTCTGCCGCTGCGAAGGGAATGGCTCCTTCGGTAATGAAACCGCAGCCCATAACGATGTTGGATACAGTGGAATTTCTCTCTGCCTTTGTAAACTTCTTCGGGAAGAAGATGCAGGCAAGGGCAATGCCCAGAGGAGGCACCATGCCGCCTACCATAACGGCTGCCATGGAAATGTAGCATGCCTGTACGGCGGGGTCTGTCAGGCTTGCGCCTGCTGCCAGCAGTTCGCCTGCGGTACCGAGTACCATGGTTCCGTATACATAAGCCGCCTTGTTGATGGGACCGCCCATATCAACCGCCATCATACCGCCTAAGATTAATCCTAAGACAATCAACAGGTTCTTCTCCGCCAGAGCGCTTAACATGTTGCTGAGTCCGGTATTTACCACGCCGATTAACGGGTTAAAAATAAAAATCATCAGTACGGCTGTCACAAACATGCCGACCACCGGATAGATCAGTGTAGGCTTGATTCCCTCTAAGGACTGGGGCAGCCTGTCACAGAGCTTTCTTAACAGGAGTACAATGTAACCGGCTAAGAAGCCTGCCACAATTCCTCCCAAGAAACCGGAGACGGTGTTTCCGCCTGCAGGGCCGGTAAAGCCGAACTTTGCAATAAAGTTCTGGAAACCGGAAAGTCCGTCGTTCGCCCAGGTATAACCTGCGATCGCCGCATTACCGGAGGAGGCTAAAAGACCGCCTAAGAAGCCTACCGCAAGTCCCGGTCTGTCCGCTATGGACTCTGCAATAAAGCCTGCGAGAACCGGTACCATAATACCCATTGCCAGACCGCCCGCATACTTGAAGAATGCGGAAAGCGGGGTGCAGGAACCGAAGCTGCTGCCACCGGTTGCACCGTAGCCACACAGGGTATCGATTAAGAATGCCAGTGCCGTCAGGATACCGCCGCCGATAACAAAGGGAAGCATATGGGATACGCCGTTCATCAGGTGCTTGTAAATCCGGCTGCCGATACTGCCGTCCGCTTTGGAGTATGTCTTTGCCGCACCTTTTTCATGATGAACAGGAACCTCGCCGCTCTCGATTTTCTGAATTAACTCTGCCGGCTTGTGGATGCCGTCCGCTACCTTTACAAACAGTACCGGCTTTCCGTCAAATCTGGCAGTCTCCACATTTTTGTCCGCTGCAACGATGATGCCGTCGCAGGATGCGATTTCTTCATCGGTCAAAATGTTCTTGGCGCCGCCGGAGCCGTTGGTCTCCGCTTTCACGGGAATGCCTAACTTCTTTCCTTCTTTTTCCAGCGCTTCAGCTGCCATGTAGGTGTGGGCAATGCCGGTGGGACAGGCGGTAACCGCTAAGACCTTGTAGGCGGGGGCACTGCTGCCTGCCGCATCTGTGTTCTGCTTGCCAGTGCCTTCGCTGCCTGCCGCATCTGCCTTCTGCTTGCCAGTGCCTTCGCTGCCTGCCGCATCTGCCTTCTGCCCGTCAGTTGCTTTATCGTCGGCTCTCTGCTCATCTTTTGCAAATTCTTCGGGGAATTTGGCTGCCTCGTACTTGTCGCAGACCTTTAAGAATTCATCCACATTCTTGCTTGCTAACAGTTCCTTCCTAAAGTCCTCGTCAATCAGAAGCATGCTTAACCTGGAAAGCACTTCCAGATGCACATCGGAGCCGCCCTCCGGTGCCGCGATCATAAAAATCAGGTTGGTGGGTTGTCCGTCCAGGGAGTCGTAATCCACACCTTCCGGCACGGTCATGGCTGCCAGACCGGCTTTTGTTACAGCTTTATTTTTTGCATGGGGAATGGCAATGCCTTCACCGATGGCGGTGGAACCGCTCTCTTCCCTTTTTACAATTCCTTCCTTAAATACTGCCTTGTCGGTAATGTTTCCCACCCTGGCATGTAAATCCACCAGATAATTGATGGCTGCGTCTTTGGAGTCCACTCTTACCCCGAGAGAAACGCTATCTTTTTTTAACAGTTCTGTAATCCTCATATGAATACTCTCCTTACTTATAATGTTTTCAACAATTCCTCTACCTTATCCATGGTTGCCAATCCTTCGGAGAATGCGGTTGCACTTCCCGTTGCCGTACCGAACTTCAACGCCTTAAGATAGTCATGTTCCTTGAAATAGCTTGCCACAAATCCTGCCACCATGGAGTCGCCTGCGCCTACGGAATTGACTACCGTGCCCTTGGGAACTCCCATTTTATAGACTTCTTTCGTTTCTGTCAGTAAAATTGCGCCGTCCCCTGCCATGGAAATGAGTACGTTCCGGGCTCCTCTTTCCTGCAGCTTTTTCGCATATTCCACGATTTCTTCGTCTGTCTTCAAGACCACTCCGAACATTTCTCCCAGTTCGTGATTGTTGGGTTTTATCAGGAACGGATGATATTTTAGGACATTCAGGAGAAGGTCCTTTGTGGCATCCACCACAATGCGGATTTCCTTATCCTTCAGTCTGTCCATAATCTGCTCATATATATCGGAAGGCAGGGAGGCCGGTATGGTTCCCGCCAGCACCAGGCAGTCTCCTTTTTCCAGCCTGTCAAGCTTTTCAAACAGTTTTTCTACCTTCTCCATGCTGATTGCCGGTCCCTGTCCGTTAATCTCGGTTTCCTGCTCTGCTTTGATTTTCACATTGATGCGGCTCATGCCCTCCGGCAGTTTTATGAAATCGGTCGCAACGCCCATATTTTTCACGCCTTCTTCGATTTCCTTTCCGGTAAAGCCGGCTACAAACCCTAATGCCACGGAATCCACTCCGATGTTTTTTAAGACGGTGGAAACATTGATGCCTTTGCCGCCGTAGTAAACGGCTTCCGCACTGCTTCTGTTTACCGTCCCCAATTTTAAGCTTTCCATTCGGATTACATAATCCAGTGCGGGATTAAATGTCACTGTGTAAATCATAATTTCATTACCTCCTTTATCACGGTTGCATCCGCATATTTGTCATTCAGTAAACGATCCGTAATCACACATGCTTTTTCGATGCCTGCAAAGGTAACTGCCGTCACCTTGTCGAATTTGCTGTGGTCAGCAAGTACCATGCGGGCAAAAGACCGGTTTACCGCTTCCATTTTTACGGCGCCTTCCTCCAAATCCGTGGTGGTGAACCCGTAATCTAAATGAATTCCGTTGGTTCCTAAGAAGCATTTCGTGAAATTGAATTTTTTCATGTTCTGCACGGCTTCCGCTCCGATGATAGCCTCTGTGGCGGGCTTCAGCCTGCCGCCGATAATGTAAGTCTTTAGGTTTTTATTCAGAAGCTTTTTCGCATGTGCGATACCGTTTGTAATAAATGTTGCCTTAGACTCTCCAATATATTCAATCATCCATTCGGTACTGGTGCCCGCATCCACAAATACAAAATCGTCATTGTTTATCATGGCTGCCGCATATCTGCCGATGGCTTTCTTTTCCTCCACCTGCATGTTTACCTTATCTGAAACGGTGGGCTCGCTTGTGATGTACTCCCTGTCCATGGCGGTCGCACCGCCGTGCACTTTTTTCAGCTTTCCCATTTCATCCAGTGTATTTAAGTCTCTGCGGATGGTGGACTCCGACGCTCCTAATTTTTCCACCAGTTCCGTAACGCTCACGGCGTTTTTCATACGCAGCTCTTCCAAAATCGCTGCAAATCTTTCTTCTGTCAGCATGCATTGCCTCCTGTGGACTGCTTTCTGCTTTCTGTTTCCTACTTTCTGTTCCCTGCTTTCATTTTCCGTCATTTCCGTTCATCTTTATGGTCATGTTAGCATCATTTTCAGTCATTGTCAATCATATTTTGAAACTTTTTGACTGTATTTGATTGTTTTTGTTTTGTTTTATTTGTTTTCGCTTGATTTCGCCGTTTTATGGGCGTACAAAAAGCAATCTCCTCTAAAATATGTCCTAGAAAAGATTGCTTTTGACGGTTTTTGATTGAGTGTTACATGGATGTCGGTGGAGCGTTGCCTGGCTTGGTTGTTGCCTATTAAAGTTTCCTGCTGCGTGTGAATGTTTTCCTTTTGAGTGCCTTTGAAGCAAATTGGGCTTTTTTCTCATTTTGCTGTATTTTGCATGCTTTTCTTTAAAGCAATTTTCCTTTTTTCCAAAAAATGCTTTTCGTCCTTGTTTATTCCGTGAAGCATTTTAAGACATTTTGTGTTTTTGCTTCTTTGCATCTTATTTTCTATAAAGCAAATTATCTTTTTCATAAAATCTGCTTCCTTATTTGCCGAAATGCTCTTTGGCAAATTCCATATCCTGCACCAGTTCCATGGTGCCCATATATTCTCCGCTTTCGTCCCGGACTGCCATATAGATTACCAGCATGGTTCTGCCGCCCTTGTCCATCCATACCGGTACCCTGTCCAGAGTCCCCTCCCGAAACTCGCCGATAATTCTGCGGACCATGGTCTCCACCTTGGGCGGGTGGCAGGTAAATACGCTTCTGCCGAGCGCCATCTGCGCGCGTTTGAAAACCTTGGGACCTTCATTGAAATAACAGTTCCTGTCTTCTGCATCAATGAAGGAAATTTCCAGTGGAATGGTATTTAAGAGTGCGGTAAGCTGCCGGATGGTCATGTGACCGCCCGGCATGTGAATAACACCGTCGGAGAAATTGCTGCCTGCCCTGTCCTCTTCTCCCTCTGAAGCCTGACTGTCCTTTGTGCCCTTAAATACCGTTTTTTTCGCTTCCTTCTCTTTCCGGAGCCAGTTTTCCGCTTCTTCCCAGACTTCCCCGTGCACGCCCAGGCAGTCTGCGTAGTCCTTTGCATCCCGGTAAATTCCCATCCAGTCTTCTTCCGTGAAATTCACGGCACAGTTCGGGAACAAAATATGATTTTCCTTATAAATCATTTCCTCCGCACGCATTAGCACCTTCTGCAGCCGTTCCAGCCATTTTACATCCCATTGAGAGCTTTGGAAGCTGCCGGTTGCGTTCTGCTCCGCTGCTTCTCTTCCCTTCTGCAACGCCTTACATAAAGCACCCAGTTCGTCCCGGATTTCATCATCGGCTGTCCACATGACAGCGGACGGACCGGCAATTCCATATCTGGCGTTCAGATGCGGGTACAGTAAGTCCCCTTTTTTTGCATAATGCACGGCAACCCCGCGGATTTTAAGAAGCTGTGCAGCGATTTGAGGCAGGTTTCCGGTGTCCACCTGCTTTTCATCAACAGGAAATTTTCCGGTGTCTGCCTGCTTTTCATCAACAGGCAGGCTTCCGCTGCCGGTTGTCTCGTCAGTATCGTGAAGTAATTCCTTCATCCGGTCAATCAGCTTTGTCAGGGCTTCGTTTTCCCTGGTAAAGGTCTGCAGAGGATGTCCCTTTACCTGACTTAACGCCGCGGATTTTTCATGCTTGTTGCTGTAATCGGTGGTTCCGTGGAAAAGTGCCGAATGCACATCGCACAATTTCTGCACCTCCGTAATAGGTGTTCCTTCTGCCAGAATGGCTTCTTCCGCTTTCATAATTTCAGAGGCTTCCACTCCCTGAAATTCCGCCGCAAAATCCTTTCTGACCGCTTCCAGGCTTTCCCCTTCACCCAGTCTTTTCAGATAGGATTTCAGTTTTTCTATTCTGTCGGTTTGTATATTCTTTTCCATGTCTGTCTCCTTTCCATTTCTGCTGCTCTGTAAATTATGCGTTTCTCCAAATTACGCGTCTCTCCACATTATGCGTCTCTCCAAAGATGTTATCCCAGTAGTTCCCGCAAATCTTCTTCCGGTGTGGTAATGGGTCCTATTCCATAGTTTTCAACCAAAAACTGCAAAATATTCGGAGATAAAAATGCCGGAAGTGACGGGCCCAGACGAATATTTTTAATGCCCAGATGCAGAAGGGTGAGCAAAATACATACCGCCTTCTGTTCATACCAGGACAATACAAAGGACAACGGCAGTTCATTCACGGTACAGCCGAAGGCTTCTGCCAGACTCACCGCCACACGGATGGCGCCGTACGCATCGTTGCACTGCCCCATGTCCATCAGTCTTGGCAGTCCTCCGATTTCTCCCAGCGCCAAATCGTTAAAACGGAATTTACCGCAGGCAAGTGTCAGCACAATGGAGTCTTCCGGTGTCTGTTTTACAAACTCTGTGTAATAATTTCTGCCGGGCTTTGCCCCATCGCAGCCCGCCACCAAAAAGAAGTGCCGGATTTTTCCTTCTCTTACCGCTTCCACCACAGTGTCCGCATGGGAAAGAATTGCCGCATGGGAAAAGCCCGTAGTAACTTCTTTGCCGCCGTTAATACCTGTAAATTCCATGGTTTCTGCAAAGCCGCCGAGTGCCAGCGCCTTCTCAATAACCGGTGAAAAGTCCTTGCTGCCGTCCGGCATTTCTTCTATATGCACGCAGCCCGGAAAGGCAACCACTTCGGTAGTAAACACTCTGTTCCGGTAACTGTCCTTAGGCGGCATCAGGCAGTTGGTGGTAAACAGAAGTGCTCCCGGCAGTCCGTCAAATTCTTTTTGCTGGTTCTGCCATGCGGTGCCGTAGTTGCCCTTCAGATGCTTATATTTTTTAAGCTCCGGATACGCATGCGCGGGCAGCATTTCACCGTGGGTATAAATGTTGACACCTTTACCTTCCGTCTGCTCCAAAAGCATTTTCAAGTCCTTCAGATCGTGCCCAGTCACCACAATAAACGGACCTTTTTCCACGCATAACGGCACAGTTACGGGCTCCGGTGTGCCGTAGCTTTCCGTGTTGGCACGGTCCAAAAGCGCCATACATTTTAAGTTGATTTCCCCGACTCTTAAAACCGTGTGCAAAAGCTCTTCCTTTGTTTCTTCATAACCGATTTTATACAGAGCCTCACAGAAAAACAGATTGATTTCCTCATCCGTATAACCCAGCATCAGGGCATGATATGCATAAGCCGCCATGCCACGGATGCCGAAAAGAATTAAGGATTTTAAGGAACGGATATCTTCCTCCGCCTGCCACAGATTGTCCAAAGTGTAGTCATTTGTTTTTCCGCAGGGAGTTCCACAGGCACTGCAGCTGGGACTCAGTCTGTTCTTTTCCTTTTCCATCTTATCTATCATGTTCTGAATGGCTTCGGCATCAAAGCTCACATTCGTAATGGTTGCAAACAGTCCCTCTGTTATCATGCGGAAGGTTTCCGCACGAAGTCCCTGTTCTCCTGTTGTTTTTCCTTCTGTTGCTCTTGCCAGACCGATAAGAGCTCCGGTCAGTTTATCCTGTAAATTTGCCACGTCCGCGCTTTTTCCGCAAACGCCGATATTTCCCACGCAGCCGCTGCATCCTGCGGTCTGCTCGCACTGATAACAAAACATCTGCTGTTCCATAATCATTTCTCTCCTTTTCTTTATTTTCATACCCGTCAAGATTTTCCTACCCATCAAATCCTTATGCGCTGGTTCTTTTTCACCTCGCCGGATATGTCTTGCATATTTCCTGCTCATTTTATTATAATAAAAACAAATTGTATGTTTGAAATCAAACAAAACGAAAGGAAAATTATGGAAACAAAACATAACTTTTCGGCTTATCTTCCTATATTAAAAAACAGTCCGTTGTTTCAGGGACTCTCCGACGGGGAAATTCTGTCGGTGCTGCCCTGCGTTGCCGATAAACTGCTTTCCGTTCCTGATGGGCAATATGTATTCCGTGCCGGCGAAAACATTTCTTCCATGGGACTGGTCTTAAGCGGCAGTCTTCTTATCATCCAGGAAGATGTCTGGGGACACCGCCATATGATACACAAAATCACTGCCGGAGATATTTTCGGGGAACCCTATGCCGCCGTGCCGGATACGCCGCTTGGAAGCAGTGTGGTTGCCGAAAAAGACTGCGAAATTCTGCTGCTTCATGTGCAGAAACTGCTTTCCGTATGCTCCTCCGCCTGTTCCCGCCACACGCGCCTGATACAAAATCTGGTGACTATTCTTGCCGAAAAAATCCTGGTTTTCAACAACAAGCTGACCCATTTAAGCAAACGCTCCACGAAAGAAAAACTGCTTTCTTATCTGTCGGAGGAGTCCATCCGTCAGGGCTCTTTATCCTTCTCCATTCCTTTTGACCGCCAGCAGCTTGCCGATTATCTTTGCGTGGAACGTGCCGCTCTGTCCGTCGTCATTTCCAAGCTACAGAAGGAAGGTGTTCTTTCCGCCGAAAAAAACCACTTCACTTTAATCTTCAATTAAAAAAGTCCGTTTCCCTCGAAAACCGGAAAACGGACTTTTCTTTTACAACAATCCCTGTATTAAAATAATCAATATCAGAACCGGAAGAATGAACTGGAAATACGGCTTTAAGAACTTTGCAATTTTAAGTCCCTTTCCGGTATTCGCCTCTTCTATATAATTATCGAAGCCCCAGCCCCATTTGGTTACGCAGAACAACAGATAAATCAGGGAACCGATGGGAAGCAGCAGGTTGCTTACAATAAAGTCCTCGCTGTCAAGCACATCCCTTCCGCCAATCAGATGCAGATTGCTCCACACATTGTAGCCTAAAACGCAGGGCATACTTGCCACTAAAATAATAATACAGTTTATCAGAGCTGCCTTTCCGCGCTTCCAGCCAAACATGTCCATACAGAAAGACATGATATTTTCAAACACCGCAATAACGGTGGAAAAGCTTGCGAACGTCATAAACAGGAAAAACATGGCTCCCCAGATGCGTCCGCCAGTCATATTAACAAATACATTGGGCAGTGTCACGAAAATAAGTGCAGGACCCGCACCTGCTTCCACGCCGTAGCTGAAGCATGCCGGGAAAATAATAAGTCCGGCCATAATTGCCACAAATGTATCCAATGCACAGATGCGGATACCTTCTCCTGCCAGCGTATGTTCTTTTCCCATATAGCTGCCGAAAATTTCCATAGCCGCCACGCCTAAGCTTAACGTGAAGAAGGACTGGTTCATAGCCGCTGTGATTACATTTTTCAATCCTGCTGCCTGTACGGTTTTCATATTCGGCACCAGATAAAACCGGATACCTTCTCCCACGCCGGAAAGTGTAAAGCTGTGTACGGCAAGCACTACAATCAACACTAACAGAGCGCTCATCATGACCTTGCTGATTTTTTCCAGGCCGTTCTGCACACCCTTACTGCATACCAGGAAACCCAGCAGCACCGTAAGCACCATCCAGAACGTCATTTCCTTCGGATTGGCAAGCATACTGTTAAAGATGCCGCCGGACTCCTCTGCCGTCATGCCCGCCTTAAACTGACCGGTCAGAAATTTATAAAAATAATCAACCATCCAGCCGGACACCGTTGTGTAATACATCATCAGCATGTAGCAGCCGAAAATAGCCATCCAGCCGTGCAGATGCCATTTACTGCCTTTCTTTTCCAATTCCTTATAGCCCTGTACCGCACTTTTTCTGCTGGCTCGCCCTACCGCCAGTTCCATGGTCAGTACCGGCAGTCCCATGCCCACTAAAAACAGCAGATAAAACAATACAAAAAATCCTCCGCCGTTTTGTCCTGCCACATAGGGAAATCTCCATACATTTCCGATTCCGATTGCACATCCGGCACTTACCAGTAAAAATCCCAGACGTGACTTAAATGATTCACGTTTCATTGACCCGCTAACTCCTTACCCTTTCATTGCTCACGAGCTCCTCAGGTTTTTCACTATCTAACTTGTCAAATCCTGTTGAAGACCGCATAAATCAGTTTATCTGTAAGAAATAAAACTGTCAACTGAATTGTATCGCATACTTTCCCCTTTCTTATGTATCGCATACTTATTCCTTTCCTTATGGCAGGCACTTTTTCCCTTGTTATCTCTATGCGTGCCTATCCTTTTTTCTTTGATAGGCACTTTTACTCTTCTTTCCTCTCTCCGTGCCTACCCTGTCTTTTTTCGTAGGCACTCTTGCTCTTCTTTCCTCCTTCCGTGCCTACTCTGTCTTTTTTTGTAGGCACTCTTGCTCTTCTTTCCTCCTTCCGTGCCTACTCTGTCTTTTTTCGTAGGCACTTTTACTCTTCTTTCCTCCTTTCGTGCCTACTCTGTCTTTTTTCGTAGGCACTCTTGCTCTTCTTTCCTCCTTCCGTGCCTGCAGTCATACCTTATCTGTGCTCCGGGGACTTGTTTTTCTTATTCTTGCGTGCTACTATAAGGATAGAAATACTCGTAAAATCGCAGAAAGGAGTTTTCCATGATGGGAATAAGCGGACTCGGCAATGTTAATACTTCTTATAAACCTATTTTAAACCCCGGACAGTCTACGGAAGTGACCCCCGGCAGGAAATCTTCTCCTGCGGAATGTGAAACCTGTAAGAACCGGAAGTATCAGGACGGCTCGGACGAAATGGTTTCCTTTAAGTCAGCCGCCCACATTTCCCCGCAGGCTTCAGCTGCCAGAGTACGTGCCCATGAGCAGGAGCATGTAAGCAATGCTTACAAGAGCGCAGCACAGAATAACGGTCAGGTGCTTTCGGCTACCGTCTCCATTCGCACGGCAATCTGCCCGGAATGCGGCACCACCTATACCGCAGGCGGCACAACTACCACGCAGATTCGGTATTCCGATGAGTCCAATCCTTATCAGCAGAATAAAAAATCCGCCGATGCTGCGGCGCTTATCGGAAAAAATCTGGATATAGCGGTTTAACAAGTACAAAACAGGGCATGTCTCACATGCCCTGTTTCTTATTACTTTATCCTGCTTTTGTCTATTCTTCGGATAGCATCTTGCATATCCTCGGATGTCATCTGTTTGTTATTTGCCTGAATATATGCCGCCAGGTCTTTCAGCTTAGTCACTTCATAAGGCAGCGTTTCCTTTTTCTCCAACACCAAAGATGGATTAGCCAGCACCACAACGGGTTTTATGTCTATAAACGGGTTCTCTATAATCTCTTTCATAAGCGCCGCTTCCTGCGTTACCTGTTCCGTCGGGCTTTTTAATGTCTTGTCGTGACCGTTTTTGTGAAGTACCCAGTTGTCATTATGGATGGTAAGCACTGCTTTATTGCTTCCGTTTTCACTTCCTGACATGCCGAATGCTTTGGTTTCCAGAATAAAAATCACATCATTGCCCACGATAATGTGGTCGAGTTCCCTCGTTTTTCCTTGATATTTAAGGACAACGCCGCTGATTACAAAATACTCCCGCTCATTCAGGCTTTTAAGGTATTGGCGGACGAGCAGTTCTCCCTTGTTGCCGGCTTCCTTTTTTTCCCACTCATCCAAATCCTCTTCTTTGTTGCGCAGTTTCCCGTCAAATTTTTCATACTCCGGTCTTTCGCCAATCCCCTGCACTCCAATCTGGCAGAGATATCTTCGGAAAGCTTCTTTTTCCTCTGTGGAAATCTTCCTGCTGGGAATGACGGAATGAAAGAAAATCCCTTTCAAATCTCCCTTTTCCCTGCCTAAGAAATCCCGGTAAATCACTCTGCCGTCCCTTCTTTTGACATAACCTCCGCCATATTGCGCCAGAAAAAGCTGAAAGTCCTTCAGGTTTTGGGAGCTGCAGTTTCTACTGATTTGTTTTTTCCATTTTTCAAATGCCGGCGAGCCGGTCCGCCCGGTGCTCACATGTCGGTCTTTCTGGCGGGTACCTCTTCCCAACAGCAGAACCAGCAAAATGCCGACAACAATGCAAACGCCGATAATCACCCGACTGTACATTGCGTAATCCATATTCTTTTATCCCCCTTGCAAAATTTACACCACTTTTATTATAGAAAAGATATCGCAATCATGCAAGATAATTATGGAACAAATGGTAGTTGTCACTTCAACACAATCGCATTCACGGCTTCCAAGGAACCGGCATACACCATGAGTTTTCCGCCGTCTGCCACATATTCCCGCAGAAGCTTCTGTTCCTCTTCGGAAATATCACCGGAAGGTACCCTTAAACTATTTTTCCGCTATTTCTGCAATTTTATCGAAAATATCTCCCATGGTCTGCACATCAAAATTGGAGTAATTGATAATCATGAGGTGCTCCCGGTTGCTTTTATCATGGTAAAACTCCGACAGAAATTCCACATGAATTCCTTTTTCCTGTAACTGCGCCGAAAAATCCGCGTCCGTTTTTTCCGTGTCTATCTTTAGAAGAAAGTGAAGTCCCGAATCACTTTCCATAATTTCGCTGATGTCTTTTAATCGGCTGTTTTTTACGGCATCAATCAGCGCCCTGCGCTTGCGGGCATAAAAAAGCCGCATCCGGTTGATATGCTTCTCAAAGTATCCGTTCTTAATAAAATCTGCCAGAATGAACTGCTCAAAATTGGACACCGTGCAGGCATAAAACGACAGACTCTCGTAAAAAAGGTTGGCAAGATGCACCGGCAGCACCATGTAGCTGATTCGGATGGTGGGCGTCAGGGATTTGGAAAAGGTATTCATGTAAATGACTTTTTCACATTCATCGATGCTGAACAGCGTGGGAATGGGCTTGCCGCTTATCCGGAATTCGCTGTCGTAATCGTCCTCAATAATGTACCTTCCATCCTTTTCGCTCGCCCAGGAAAGCACCTCATATCTTCTTTTTACCGGCATGGTAATTCCGGTGGGAAAATGGTGGTTGGGGCTGATGTGCACCACATCCGCCTCCGCTTTTCTTAACCCCTTTAAGGTAATACCGCTGTCATCCAAATCCACGTAATGGCAGGTTACCTGATGCTTGGTGTAGACCTTGGCGATTTTGGTATAGCCCGGATTTTCCAGACAGTACATTTTGTCATTCCCTAAAAGCTGGATAAGCAGGCTGTATAAATATTCCGTACCGGCGCCCACCACAATCTGGTTCGGGTCAACCAGCATGCCCCGGAAGGATTTTAAGTGACCGGCAATCGCCTCCCTGAGCTCCTTTTTTCCGTTGGTAGGAGAAATCTCCATAAGCTCCCTGCTTTTACCGGAAAGAATGCTGCGGGAAAGCTTCGCCCAGATAGAAAAGGGAAAATTGTCCGTGTTCATGCGGTTGTCGGATAAATCGATAAGGTCCGTCCGCTTCTTCTCCGGCAGCCTTATATTTAAGGAAATGTTCGTTTCCTTGTTGACCGTGGACAGTCCGTACAGATTTGCCACATAATAGCCTTTCCTCGGCACAGTATAAATATAGCCCTCGCTGATTAACTGGTCATATGCATTCTGAACCGTTATGGTACTAATCCCATTATTTTCCGCGAAGGTTCTCTTGGAGGGAAGCTTCTGTCCCGCCTTTAATTTTCTCGCTAAAATATCTTTTTTTATGCAGTTGTAAATGTATTCGTACAAAGGAATTTTCACATTATCGAAATTATAAGTCAGCATGGCTTCTCCTGTAATCTGGTATGGTAAAAAAGGTATAATTTGATTATTTTTTTGTGACCAGATTGATTATATGATAAACAAAAGCAATTTGCAAGGAGGAAAACATGGAATGCAGGTAGATGCACAACGCAAAAGACGCAGGAAAAACTTCCTGCGCCTTTTTTCTGTCTTTTATTTTCTTACCGTAACTTTAATCTGGGTCCTGATGTTTTTCGTCACACCGTCCGCACCCATTACCATGATTTCAATCGGAACGGAATAGCTCTTGCCTTTTACGGTAGCGCTTATGGCATCCCTGTCCGCTATTCTTAAGGTAATGTCCGCCGCAGTGTCCCAGTCCTTAGTGGAGACACGGTCGATAACAATATCATTTTTGCCGTCCTTGTTGACATCCAGACCGCCGGTTATTTTTTCGATGCGGTAATAGTTGCCGTTCAGCCTCAATTCATAAACTCTGGTAACCTCTTCATTGGAAGCAAACATCGTCTGCGGCTTGGTCAATACCTTAACCCCGGTTGCCGACTGTTTTAATTTCAGCTTGTATGGCTTCTTCGTGATAATCTCCGTTGTCGTGCCGTCCTTCATCTTCAGGGTAAATTTAATCTGTACATTATATACAAAGCCGGCTTTCAGTCTGCCCTCCATACCGCGTTTTGCTTTCAGATAAAATCCCTGTCCGGGATCGCTCCACCAGATTTCAAAATAGTCCGCATAGTCGCCGATTACTTCCCTGCCGATTTCTTCATAATTGCTGTTTACGTTCTTGAAACTGTATTTCAGTTTCACTGCGTTTTTGTAGAATTCCCAATTGTCGTACATCGGATATCTGGCAATATCGATACTGCCGGACGCCGATAAATTGACCTCGGGCGCCTTGGACGTCGTCTTAACCGTCAGCACACAGGGCTTTCCGGTCACCTCCTTGCCGGTCACACTGCTTACAAATACCGGTGTCACCGTAAAACCGTAACTGCCGTCCTTAAATTTCTTGTTCAGCGCCTGCAGGGAATTCAGCTTCACATCCAGATACTTATTTTCCTTCAGGGAGAACGTAAATACATTCTCATCAAGAAGCTTCTGGGCGGCCACATTCTTTCCGGTGATGATGACATCCTTTAAGACCGCACCGTTCTGGGCGTTTCTTACCTTGAATACCGTGGTATCCGTTCCGGGAAGGTTCCAGTTAAATGTCATGGCCGGCTTCTCCAGAATAAGAACAGGTGCCACATTGTTGATGGTGTGCTTTACCTCCACCTTTTCTCTCCAGTAATCGGAGCGGAGGGAAATCACCACATTTTCCTTCTTATTTACACCGGTATACACATACTCCATATAATCACTGCCGTAGGATGTGGGCGCCAGCTCTACCTCTTCTATGTTGCATTTATAAGAGTTGTAGCAGTATTTATTTTCTTCATTTTTGTAGGTTATTCTCATCTTGGCATCCTTCTGGTACAGATAGAAGGATGCCTTATCGATACCGCATTCCGTATTGATGACCGTGGCTGCGCTCATCGTCACAATATTTGGAAGCTTATAGCAGTATTTGATTTTGAACTTATTTACCTTTACCGTGTTGCGGTAACCCCTGAATGTTAATTCCAGAGTTCCGGTTGCGGTGCCCGCAGCCGGTGCTTTGCCTTCCATTTCCAGCTCCGTGGTATCCACGTTAGCGCACCATTTTTTCTTTGTGTTATCGTAGTAAACGTATTTACTGATATTGAAGCCGAGGGCTTTGTCCGCATTATCCGTCCAGTTTACCGTAGGTGCGTCAATATAATCTCCGTTAAAGGTAAACATAATGTTGCCGTTAGCGCTGAGCATATAGAACAGGTTAATATTTTCGGATACCGCACTTACCTTTACATTCTTATTGATAACCGTCACCGTTACCGGATAGGAATAAACCTCCTCGCCCGCTTCGGTGGTTACCGCCAGCCACAGCTCATATTTACCGCTCTTTAAATCCGGGTTCACGGGCATCGCCAGAATGTCCTTCTTTTCTCCCTCTCCCTGTCTCTCATAGAAGGTAAAGTCCGTTGCCTGCAAACCGGCTTCTTTTTCCTTTTCAAAGGTTTTCTGGGTCTTTTTGTAAAATGCCCAGTCCGTAACCGCATTGTCATAGGCTTCTACGATTTCGGTATAGCCGTAGAAACGGTAGGCAATGCTGCGTCCTTCGGAAACCGTATAATCCAGTGCCGTATTCACGGAAACCCTGGTTCCTTCCACACGGGGCGCAAGGTTCTTCACTTCCACTGCGAAGGAGTAGCTTGCTCCCGCCGCATCCGCACTCTTCACGGTAATAACGGCATTGCCTTCGCCCTTCACTAAAAGCACTGCTTTCTGTGTGTCCTTCTTATCTGCCGTAACCTGTACCACGCTCTTGTCCGTAGACGTCCAGATTAACTTGGGCGCCGTCATTTCCGTTTCTGTATAATCATAGGTAACTGCCTTCAGATTTACAGACGTCTTGATGTCCTTGGATGCATCCAGAAGGATTTCGTCGTCTTCCAGAAATTCCGCCGGTTCCACAGAGGTGTTCTGCACCTTAATGCTTCTTACACAGGGTTCCTCCGTTGCCTGCAGTACAATCGTTTTGCCGGTAAGGGAGCTGCCGTATAAACCGGACTGTACACCTGCCTCCAGTACATAATTTCCTGCTTTCTTTGCACTCACTTCATAGATGGCATAACCGTTATCATACTCCTTGCGCGCAATGACGCAGTCTTCTCCGTCTGCTTTCAGATAAGCAGATAAATCATCCTGTTTCACCTCTCCCGCATAGGAGAAGCTGACCTTCACCAGTATCTTATCCGTGCCGTCCGCCGTTACGTGATAACCTGTGCGGCTTACATCCTCCACTGTCAGATTGTTTACTTCCGCAAGCGCGACTTTTATGGTCTGCGTTACCGGATATTTGTCATCTCCCGCATAATAAGCCGTAAAGTCATAGGTCTGTGTTTTCCGGAGTGCATATAAAGCCAGCTTTTCGTTTTCCCACTTCCAGCCTTCTTTTAAGTCTACATCGGAAAGGAATTTGTCCACATTGGTATAAACGTACATATCCGGTTCGTTTTCTTCCGGCAGTGCTTTTACATTTACATAGAAAACCGCATCCTCATAATACTCGTTGTCATATGCGGTGCCCGCCTTGGGAGAAACCGTGATTTTCACCGATGCTGCCGTAACGCTCTTTGCCGTTAGTATAAAGGTATCACCGTCCGCTTCCACGCATCCGTTTGCATCGTTTTCCACCACAATCTTAAATTTGCTGTAGTCGGTAATATCGGAGCCGTCAAGGGCCTTTAAGTTTATCTGATAACTCTGGTTTGCAGCAATATCATAGGTATTCTCTGTACTTTTCACTGCCGGATAACGGTCATTGGAAAGGGAAGAAACATAGAAGCCCGCCGTACGGACATAGCTTTCCGTCTGAATTCTTACCTTATACTCACCGGCATACAGATACAACTTTGCGGTTCCTACCGTACCGAATGTAATGGTATTTGTCTTTATATCATAATTTACCACACTGCTTCTTTCCGCAGTATAACCGGTCACCGGCACATTTTCCGTTTCGCCGGTTTCCGCATTTTTACGTGTAAGCACAATGGCTTCCGACTGTGTTCCCTTTAAGCCTTTTACCACTTCATCCCCGACTGCGTTTCCGTTTTCCGCATAAACAGCTTCCACGCTGTCCACAAAAACCTTCACCGTTGCCGTAACCTCTTTGTTGTATTTCGAGGTTGCCGTAATTTCGGTTTCGCCCACCGCAGCTGCAGTAACCTTGCCGTTTTCATCCACCGTTGCCACTTCGGGATTCTTCGACTCCCAGAGCATTTCGTCGGAAGCGCCGTCATTTACAAGCGGCTTTAAGGTCACATTTCCCACATTTTCTTCTTCTGCCTGGGAGGCATTCAGATAAATTTCCTCTTTCTCAAATTTCACATAATCCGGCGCCGTTGCCGCAGGGGTATGGAAGGAATACTCTTCTTCCCCGCACACTGCCTGCTTAATGCAGACATGTTCGCCGAACTCATCCACATAAAGGGAATACTCCGTCACATAATAGGTGGTGTCGGAAGCAAGTCCCTTTACGGAAAAGGTATCTTTGTACGCCTCGTCCCGGTACAGGCTGACCGTTTTTTCCGCATCGTTGTTAAAATGCAGTTCCAGGGTTACGCTTCTGTCCTGTTTGCTGCCCTCCAGCTGTACCTGCAGATATTCTTTGTTATACAGACTCTTTTCGGTATCCGGCGTCACCTTTAACGTATACCGGCACGCTTCTGTCTTAAAACTGCCCTCATTATACTGAAGCGGACGTACACTGTCATCCGCCGTGGTGCCTTCCCACTTGGAATTCAGAATGATACGGTACTCATATTCGGTATCCTCTTTCAAGTCTGTGAACAAAAAAGGAAAGCTGTTGCCCGTAGCATAATCGCTATTTCTTTTCTCCGTCCATTCTTCCGTACCCTTTTCTCTGACGAATACATGAATGACACTCTGCACACCGTTTAAATTATTGCCCGTATACCCTGCCCGGATAAGAGCCGTCCGGTATCCGGCACTGCAGACGCTTGTCAGTTCCCTCGGGTCGTCCGGAGTGGTAAAGGAACCGGTAATTTTGTGTCCGTCCTTGGTAATCTGATCCGGGTCGTTGATATTCCAGTCGTCTCCGATTGCAAGCGCATATTCATATTCGGTAACCGGCTCCAGCTCGTTCATCCGGAATTCTTTGGTGAATGCTTCTTTGGCATCGCTCTGCTTCTGATTTCTCCAGCCGGTTTCTCCTTTTTTCCGTAAGAAAAGATAGCTCTTGGTTTCCACGTCATCCCGTCCGCCGGTTACTGCCACGGTAAAGTCCGCATAGCAGTACTGGATTTCATCGGAAAGCAGTTTAATCTTGCGGGTATCTTTGCTGGTCCTAAACGTAAACTGGGAAAGACAGGGTTCTGCTTTATCCCGCAGTCCGGCAAAATACACCGTGTATTCGGTATCATCCTTCAGATCCCTAAGCAGCATATTGCCGTTCAGCACATCAATGCCGTCACCGCCTACATTGGCTTTCACCAGTTCCCCGCCTTCTTCCTGAATATAAGGGTACGCCTTTAAGGTGGTAATACCGGCTGCTTCCAGTTCGTCCTTTTGTGCAACCGACAGGCTGTATTCTGCCGAAAACCAGGTAATCTGCTTTTCCTCGCAGGTAATCGTCACCGGTTTTGTGGTAAAGGAAGTATCCGCCGTGCCAATCGCCTGATTGTCATGCCGGAGTATTATTTCTACATCATAGGTTGTCCCCGGTGTCAGCGGCTGATGCTGGTACTTTATATCCGAAAAAACAAGCCGGTTGTCCTCCAGTCCCTGATACCAGCCAATCTGCTGATAATCATTCACTCCGGATGGCTTGATAAAAATATCCACATTGTTGCTTCCGGTGGGAGCCTCCCCCTGGATTGTCTGCAGTGTGAATGTCATTTCCGCCGTAGTAAATGACGCATCAAAACTCACTTCATAAGTAAAACTGCCGGCATCCGCCGCCATGACGGGTAACGCATCCAGTCCCAGTGATGTCATAAGCATCACAACGGTTAAAATCCATGCCATTACCCTGATTTTCCGTCTGTTCTTCATGTAAATACCCTCCTTCATAAAGTCCCGTCATATCCCATTTTTTAATAAAAAGACTTATTCCGATTATATCATTATCCGGTATAGATTACCATGAATTTTATTGTAAAAAACAAAAAAAGGACAACTTCCGTCATCCTTTTCTTTGCTTTTTATACTGACTGCATAATCGGTCTTATTTCATCAGATTTTTCAGTGCTTCCAGGCCTTCCGGATTCACGGCTTCCTTGTTGGACTCCTGAATCTGCATGTAAACCTCTTTGCGGTAGACAGGCACTTCCTTCGGCGCATTGATGCCGATTTTTACCTGGTCGCCCTTCACTTCCAAAATGGTAATTTCAATATTGTTGTCAATGACAATGGCTTCGTTTTTCCTGCGGGATAAGGCTAACATATTATTTACCTTCCTTTCCTGCCTGTAAGATATCGTAAATCGGATACTTGACAGCATAGGTGTCACCTTCCACGATGACCTGACATGCCTTGCGGGTACGGGTGTTAATGATAATGGGTCCACGCAGGTTGACGCTCATCTTCTTAATATCGGAAGGTACGGTAACGGTTACCAGCACCAGAAGGTCTTCGTCCTTGATTTCTCCCAATTCACTGAGCAGGGCGTCTTCCACTTCCGGGTTGTAATCGGCGGAAACGGTAAGCGGATCCATAACCGGCAGGGCAAAACCCGGCTCTTCCATGGACTGCAGCCAGCGTATACCGGCATGTACACCTTTTTCTTCATCATAAATCAAAGCAAATTTCTGCAAACCCGGAAATCCGATAATGCCGTCCGGGAATATAATCAGCTTTTCTTCTTCAATATCAACTTCCCCAAAGATTCTTGTGTTTACTCTCATACTCTCCATCCTTTCATATGTGGGTGGAACCCCCATTTTTCGTCGTGGGCAGACATCCGCCCCATATCCCCATTTATTCCTTACAGATATGCCAGCAGGTTGGTCTGTAAAATTTTACCGGCTGCCATAAGGGATGCCGTATAAGTAAGCTGGGCTCCCTTCATCTGAATGGTTGCTTCTTCAATATCAATATCTTCGTTTTCGGACTGCAGGGTTTCAAAGGTCGTCTTCTGGTCTTTCATACGGTTTTCAATCAGCTCGAGCTTGGAGCCTCTGGTACCGCACTGGGTAATTGCCAGATTATTGGCATCCAGATATCCCTGCATGGCTGTCAGACCGCTTTCAAACATTTTCTGCATCTTATCCTTGGATAAGGTGAGTGCTTTGTTTGCCGCATCCAGACGTTTCTGAAGCGTTGCTTTCTTTGTTTCGTCCGTTTCGTTTTTCACCATGGAATCTAAATTGCCTACTACCTTTTCCAGACTCTGCACATCTTCCAGCGCACGGATTAAGTCATCGGTTTCCCTGCCGATTCCGGGTTTGAATACTTCATCCGCCGTGGTGTTGACACGGATGGTCTGGTTGAAGCCGACATCATATTCGATAACCTGTTTTTCCACATCGGCACCGGTCAGATAATCCTGATTGTAATCGGTTTTCACGCCGTTGTCATCCGTAGAAGTGCAGGCAAAATAATGTTCGGGGCGCAAATCTCCTTTCAGCCAGTCGTTCTTCTGATACGTGATGCGGATTTCTCCTTCATTCACGGTTGCCGTGGTGGCATCGTCCTTATAGGCTGACATGGTCCGGTAAACATTTTCTCCCAGAAGCATTTCTCCGGTTTCCGGAATAAAATAAACCTTATCCGGATTCTGTGCCACCAGTTCATAGGCGGAAGGAGACGCATGGTACGATACGGTTTCCACATTGGCTGCCGGTACAATCTCCTCGGTGGTAATATTGCCGTCCGCATCCTTACCGGTTACCCTGGTAAGGGTCGGCACCATGCCGTCGCTCAGATTGTCATAGGATAAACGAATTCTGTGTACGGTGGATGATGTAATGTCATTTTCCGAAACATCAATGGTATTGTAGTTTGTGGAATTGATGTCGTTGATGTCCACCGTGTCGCCGGCTGCATTGGTTGCTGTGGTCTTGATATAGGTCACATCATCCATGGCAGAGGTGTCAAGCTGTTCGGTAATGGTGTATTCTTTCTTTTGCGCCGCAATAAAACGGATGGAAGTATCGGTCCGGTATCCGGCGAACACATATCTGCCGGCATAGTCCACATCCGCTGTGGAATATACTTCGTTCCGCAGTGCTTTGAGCTGTTCTAAGATAATCTTCCGCACATCGAAAGGCTGGTCACCATTTGCCCCCTTTGTCACCTGTCCAATCATGTTGGTAATAATATCGGAAGTCTTTTTTAAGGCGCCCTCCGTTACTTCCAGCCAGCTGTTGGCATCGGGAATATTTTTCTTATAATACTGTGTCACTTCCGTTACGTTTCCGCGCAGACGCAAAGCACGGATGGCAATAACCGGGTCATCGGAAGGCTTTGTGATTTTCTTTTTGGTAGACATCTGTGTATTCAGTTTATCTTCCAGCACCTTATTCATATTGATGTTGTTAAGGCTGTTATTCTGCATGATTTTATTTGTAATTCTCATAATTTTCCTGTCCTTCCGTAATCAGCAGGCGTTCCGTCTTCTTACTTATACGCCTGTCTGTAAAATCAGCCGGTCATAGATTTCCGTCAGTGTCTGTACCATCTTGGAAGCTAAATTGTAGCCGTTCTGGTATTTTACCAGATTGATGGCTTCTTCATCTCCGTCCACGCCGGAAATGGAAGTTCTCTGGGTATCAATGCTTCCCGCAATATTTTTATAATTCTTGTAGAACGTGTTGGCATTGCTGGCATTTAATGCCACGTCGGAAAGTATGCACTGTAAGAACTCTCCGGCTGTGCTGCCTCTGAATCCCATCTTGTTCTTATCGTTCATCATGTCTTTGATTTCATCCAGAAGGTCGCTCTGTTCCACGCCGTCCGACGCTTTTTTCTTGGTGGCAAGCAGGTTGCAGTCATCCACCATAGCATTCAGAATGTTGAAATTTCTGGCTGTCATTTTGTGATAGCTGTCATCCGTCATATCCACGGTCATGGTACCGTCCTTCTGTAAATCATAGCGGAACGCCCTGTCAAATGTATACTGTTCACCGTCCGTTGCATGGTCTGCGGAAAACAGATTGTTGCCGTTTGCGCCGTATGCATCGTAACCGCTGTTCAGAATGTCGTTGAACTTCTGGGAAAAGGTGCGGACCCATTCATTCATCTGCTGCATGTAATAAGGAATGCCCTGATAATCAATGCTTTCCCCCACCGATGCGGTCATGCCCACTCTGTCGTTTGTCAGATTTCTGTCATTCAGGGTCTCATCGGAAATCACAAAGGTGTAGGAATAAGAAGGCTCACCGCTTGCATCGTAGCTGCAGGTATAGGACCAGGAATCATAATAAAATACCTGATTTCCTAACTTGATTTTGCCGCCGTTATCGGAAAGATTACACTTATTCAAATCCTTCAGGTATGCTTTTGTTACCTCTATGGTCACGGTATCATGTGACTTTGTAACACCTTTATCGTCCGTTACATCTTTCTTGCCGGTAGCCGTCACCGTACCGGAAAAGCCTTCGGTATTGTTGCCGTCACGCATTTCCACCAGTCCCTGCAGGCTTCCGCCCAGAGTTCTGTCATACAGGTTAAACTCCTGTCCGTCCGTCCAGTATACATTGTAAAGACCTTCAATATCGGTCTGGTTTACCTTTTCATAAGAGGTTCTTGCCACGCAGGCAAGCTGTCTGTTGTCATTGCCGTCTACCAGCACCTGACCGCCGTTAATTCTTACAATGAAACGGTTTGCTCCTGTTTCTCTTTCCGGGTTGTTGGCATCCACAATCGGGTACTCTTCCGTTGTAATGGAAGCAATTTCCGAAAGCTGGTCCAGCAGAAGGGTTCTTCTGTCACGCAGCTCGTTTGCCTTGCTGCCCGTCAGCTCAATGACATTAATCTGTTTATTTAAGGTAGCAATTTCACTGGAAATGGAATTGATTTCTTCTATCTTGGATTTGATTTCATCGTTGGCATCCTTCTGCATGGTCTCCAGATTGCCTGCCATACCGTTAAAATAGGTGGTAAGGCTTTCCGCATAGCCGATAAACTGGGTTTTCGTATCCGCGCTGGAAGGATTGGTAAGTACTGCCTGCAGACCCTTTACGGCGAACTCATCAAAAATGGTCTTGAAACCCGGCATGGTAGCACTGTCGTCCTTAAAATACGTTTCCATCTGTGCCATGTAATACTGCTTCATATTGTATTCACCGTAGCTGGTATTGGCACTCCAGTACTTGCGGTCATAAAACTCATTCCGAATTCTTTCAATAGAAACCGTATCTACACCGGAACCGGCGCAGCCGTAGGTCTGGAACACCCGAATGGCGGGACTTGCCTGCTGCACCGCCTGCTGCCGGCTGTATCCTATCGTCTGTTCGTTTGCAATGTTGTTGTATGTAGTATTCAGTGATGCATTGGAGGCCAGCAGACCTTTGTATGCAATATTCAATCCGAAAAACTGTGAGGGCATCCTAATGCCTCCCTTCTTTTAATTTATACTGCCAGTGTGGAAATAATGTGTTCCAGCAGTTCGCTGATCACGTTGATATAACGGCTCGATGCATTATAGGCATTCTGAAAACGAATCATATTGGAGAGTTCTTCTTCGGAAGAAACACCTATAATCTGCTCTCTTGCATTATATGTGGCTTCCACGGTCGTCTGCTGGTTTTCGTAAATATTCCGGAAAGCATAGCCGGTGTTGGACACCTGGGAAACCAGATCCTTATAATAGTCCACGAAAGTGGTTTTCTTAAGTACATTGGGATTTAAGGTATAACTCTCTTCCGTAAAAGCTGCTTTCAGTTTTCCCGTCGTATCGTAATCGGCGGAGCCGTCTGCCTTTTTGAATCCCAGCATGGTAGGCTCTCTGAGCAGGTTGGCATTGACCTGCAGATTACCCAGCGTATACAGGGTGTCCGTACGGGTCGGGTCTTCCTCTGCATATTTCCAGGTCACATTGCCGCCTGCATCCGTCACCTTTTCGTAACCGTCCGTGGTAATCTTCTGGAAAAGCTGCAGGGGACTGCCGTCCTTATCGCACATGTAGCCTCTGGATGGATCGTACACCTCTGCCAGAATGCTGTTTATCTTTGTCGTCACATTGTGAATCATCTGATCGAACTCCGCCTGCACATTCATCACAATGGACTGGGAAATATTGTCATAATTGTTGCCTATATCGGTGTAATTGGCTCTGTGGTCACCTCTTGCCAGAAGCAGCGCCTTCAGTCCGCCGATATCCGTATCCAGGGAAGAGGAAACCGTCTGGTCTAAATTAAATACCTCCGCACCCTTGATATTATATTTTTTCGTACCGTCCGCCAATACGGTATACTCCGCATCCTTTATCCAGAACGGCGTATAGAAACCGGTAGCGTCGCTGGCATCCAGACCTATTTCATAAAACAGGTCGCCGCGTACAAAATCGGAATCTTCGATTCGTACCGATACATTTCCCAAAGAATCTTCGGAATAGGTCATCTTGCAAAGCTTACCCAGTTCATCCAGAATCTGGTTTCTGGTGTCCCGAAGGTCGTTGGCATGCTCAATACCGCCGCATTCGATTTTCCGAATCTGGTCGTTCAACGCCTGTATCTGTTTTCCGTATTGGTTGATGGTGGTAACTTTCTCTTTGATTTGTTTGTTCAGATTGTCCTGGTAATTGGTCAAATCCTGATATACCGCATTGGCTCTGTTGATGAACTCTGCGGAACGCTGTACCAGAAGACCCTGTGTAACGGAGCTGGAAGGATCCTTGGAAAGTTCCTGGATGGCTGTCCAGAGATTCGATAAAGAAGTCTGGAAATCCTCACCGTTTAACTCACCGAGCACGTTTTCCACTTCACCGAGGACATCGGTGGATGCTTCATAAAACATACTTCTGCCGGATTCCTTACGGTAGGTCTGATCCAGAAAGTAATCTCTTACCTGTCTTACTGCAGACAAATTTACCCCGATGCCGTATTGCTGGTCGGAAACAGCGGCGGGGTTTTTGGAAATGGTAATATACCGTTTGGAAGAAAGCAGGGTCTGCTGTCTGGTAAACCCTGTTGTATCTATGTTTGTAAGATTGTGTGCTGTTGTATTTAATGCATTCTGTCCGGACTGCAGACCGGATGCACCTATATATAAACTACCCATCAGTGGCATAAAAATCACCTCATGCTATGCACAGCATCTGATGAAGCATAACAAAGGGAACACCGTCACCGGCTTCTTTCTCTTTCTTCATCAGCTCTTGGCATCAAAGCTTCCCCTGTCGCTTCCCATCAGTCCGCCGGCATTGTGGGCACCGCGGTCGTAATTTGCCGTTTCCGGTGCTGCTTTCATTGCCTGCAGAAGGTTCAGATCAAAGTCAATCATTTCCAGTGAATGGGCAATCAGCTCTTTGTTCTGCTCATTCACTCTCTGCATGCTGCCGGTCACGTTTTTTAACCGGTCATGCACCTCTGCAAGCCGCCTGCTTTCCTGCGGTCTCTGACTTAAAAGCTCTACGAGTGTCGCTAATTTTAAAGTTTTGACATCCCTGTTCATAACGTTGGCAATGTCCGTCATCACTTCGCTTCTTTCATTGTCGAGGCGGTTAATGCGGTTTACCACTTCCTGCTCATCATCCGTGATGCGCTGTAATTCTTCCAGATTGCCGGCTACAATCACCGGTGTTTTTCTGGTTGATAATTCCAGCAGCTTGTCGTACTCTGCTGCTTCGCCCTCTAATACACTTATCAGGTTTTCAATAAGACTGGCCACCGGAATTACCTCGTTTCTTCATATTTTTTCAGTAACTTTTCAGCAAAGCTTTCACTGCTCACTTCATAAGTGCCGCTGTTTATGCTTGCTTTAATCGGAGCCGTCACGTCTTCCCTGACGTCAGGTGCTGCCTTGACAGCCGTCTTTGCAGTCTGGAAATCCTTTCCCATGCTGCTGATCTGTACGGTGTCGGTACCTGTCACTCCCATGCTGCCCTTGATACGGGACGGTCTTTTGGTCTGATACAACTGCTGTACCTGATTATATGCTTCAATACGCATACCGGTCTCCTCCTTTCTCTACGCATACCTTTTCTGTTCTCACATAGTATATATCGTAAAAAAAAGAATTAACTTTAGGGATAAAAAAAATTATTGTGCCTTCGGCTGCGGAACTTACTTGTTTTCTTCATCCTTCAGCAGATTTTTCATGCTCTTTAAGCTGATGAAAATGGTGGAAGTATTATGCAGAAGAGCCGAAGTGGTCGGCGGGAAAATACCGGCTACGCCCAGCACAATCAGTGCCGTGTTGATGCCGACTATCATTCGGTAATTCTTGTGGATTCGCTTCATCATGGCATCGCTTAACCGTTTCAGTGTCAGAATTTCTTCAAGGCTATCCGCTCCGACGGTCACATCCGCAATTTCCCTTGCAATTTCGGCCCCGTCACTGATGGCAATGCCCACATCTGCCTCGGAAAGCGCCGGGGAATCGTTGATGCCGTCCCCAATCATGACTACTTTCCTGCCGCCTTCTTTTTCCTTCGCCACAAAGCGTGCCTTATCTTCGGGCAGAACTTCCGAATAATATTCATCCACGCCGACCTTGTCCGCAATATTACGGGCAATTCTGTCACTGTCGCCGGTCATCATGACCACCTTTTCAAAGCCCAGCTTCTTTAAGCTGCGGATGACTTCGGATGCTTCCTTCCTCAACGGGTCCTCGATGGAAATAACAGCTGCCAGGGAATTGTCAATTGCCATATACAAATGGGAATACTCCGCAGGCAATGCTTCAAACAACGCCTCCTTCCCCTCGGGAATCTTTGCCCCTTCGTCTTCAAACACAAAGTGGTAGCTGCCTATAATTACTTTCTTTTCTCCGATGTGGGAAGAAATACCATGCGCCACAATGTATTCCACCTTAGAGTGCATTTCCTCGTGCTCCAGATGCTTGTCGGCTGCCGCTCTCACCACTGCTTTCGCCATGGAATGAGGGAAATGTTCCTCTAAGCAGGCTGCGATTTTCAAGAGTTCGTCCGGCTCCTGTCCGTCAAAGGAAACCACGTCCACCACGGTCGGCTGTGCCTTGGTAAGGGTTCCCGTTTTATCAAATACAATGGTGGTTGCTTCCGACATGGCTTCCAGATATTTGCCGCCTTTTACGGTCATATCATGGCAGCTGCCCTCCCGGATAGCGGAAAGCACGGTCAAAGGCATTGCCAGCTTCAGTGCACAGGAAAAATCCACCATCAGCACGGAAATGGTCTTCGTCACATTTCCAGTAAAAAGCCATACCAGTCCGGTGCCTAAGAAGGTATAGGGCACCAGTCTGTCCGCTAAATGCTCCGCCTTGCTTTCCAGGGAGGATTTCAGTTTTTCGGACTCCTCTATCATAGTCATAATCTTTTCGTATTTGCTGGAGCCGTTTGCCTCTTTGACGCAAAGGGTAATTTCCCCCTCTTCCACAACGGTTCCGGCATAAACCGTCACGCCCGCCTTTTTGGCAACGGGCACGGACTCGCCGGTAAGGGATGCCTGATTTACCATTGCCTCGCCTTCCGTTACCTCACCGTCAAACGGTATGACATTGCCCATATGCACGCGGACAAAATCACCCGGCTTTATCAGATTGGCAGCTACCTGTATCTCCTGTCCGTCCTTTACAAGCCATACTTTTCCCACATTTAAGGACATACTTCTGGCAAGGTCGCCTACGGACTTCTTGTGGGTCCATTCCTCTAAGATTTCGCCCACACCGAGTAAGAACATGACGGAACCCGCCGTGGAAATATCGCCCCTGAAAACGGAAACGCCGATAGCCGTTGCATCCAGTACCGGCACTTCAATCTTACCTCTGCACAGCGTACACAGACCGTTCCAGATGTATTTTACGGATTTCACGGTCGTAATCACCGTCCGCACCGGCATGGGCAGGAAAATTTTGTTGCCGTAGTGAAGCACTACCTTTTCCACCAGTCTGTCCCAGTATTCATGGTTTAATGCTCTGCCGGAATTCTTAATGTATTCGGCCGGAGCCTGTGTTTTTTTATAAGAAAACTTCTTTACTATAGAAATAACGCCTTCCCTGCTGCCGGTATATGTTATCACGACATCGCAGGTGCGCTCGTTGACTTTGACGGACTCTATCATGTCCTGCTGCTCTAAATAATACTGCAGGGTATCCGCCTGTGCAAAGCTCATTCTATTCTGTACGGCATGAAGTCTCATTCTGCCTTTGATTTCATGTTTCAAAACAAACCGCATTGTTTTTCATCCCACTTTCCATATCTTTACGCCTGCCCGACACAGAATTTCTCCTTGTTTGTTTTCCGCCTGCGGCGGGCCGCTTCAGCGACATAATTCCACTAAAGCAAAAAGAAACACCTGCAGGCGATCCTGCAGGCATCTTTTTGGTTTTATTCAGCGTCTTTTGCTTCTGTTTTATCAGAATTTTCTTCAACAGACTCTTCTTCGTCTTCAAATTCATCCTCTGAAATAAATTCTTCTTCCGCTGCAGCTCTGTCTTCGTTAATCTGTTTAGCACCTGCGTAGATGTCTTCTGCATTTTCCTGTACGGTGCTGACGGTTTTCATCACGCATTCCTTAGCACGAAGAACAGCTGCAGTACACTGTGTGTAAAACTTTTTTGCATCCTTGCTGGAAAGAATTTTAATACCGGCTGTTCCGAACAGCACGCCTGCTGCGAAAAGTCCGGTTGCTTTTTTATCCATTTTTTTCAAATTCTTAAACATAACAATCTCCTCCTTGGTTCTGCAGATGGGCAACTGTTTCATGTCGGTTGTCCTCGTCTAACCGTACTATAACACAACTTTTTTCCAGTGACAAGATTTTTCGGTCACTTTTTATGCTGCTACTGTTTTTGTTCCCACTCATCCAGTCTGCGGTTCAGCTTTCGCTGGTTTTCCAGAATCAGATCCATCTTCCTGTGCAGATCATCAATAATCAGTTCGTTTTTCAGATTGACCTTGTAATCGTTTTCCGCCCGTTCCCTGTCCTTTGCTTCCTGTCTGTTCTGACTCATCATAATAAGGGGCGCCTGTATGGCTGCAATGCAGGATAACACCAGATTTAACAGAATAAACGGATAGGCATCAAACGCCCTGGATGCCAGCAGCAGATTGACAATCATCCAGATTAACATCACCGCTATAAAGCTGAATATAAATGCCCAGCTTCCCGCAAACTTTGCCACGGCATCGGACGCCCTCTGCCCGAGGGACAGTTTTTCCTCTTTCTTATTATCCATGGTAATGTTCGTGGCTATCAGTTCATGTATCAGCTCTTCGTCCGTAAATTCCTTGTCCGTTACATCCAGCAGTTCTTTTACGATTTTCTTTCTCTCATTTCCTGTTCTCATGTGTTTCTCCTTCCGTTATCTTTCTACTTTTGCAACTGTTTATATCATGCGGTTGCCCGGTTGTTCCTCTTTTATCGCCGTTCACCCTTCGCACCTCGATTCAGGGAAGGACCACCATAAGGAGTGTCCCCGCTGTAATCAGGGCAAGTCCCGCCAGTGCTTTTCCCGTCAGCTTTTCCTTAAAAACAAGGTAGGAAAAGGCAATGGCAATTAGCATGCTTAATTTATCCACTGAAATGACAACACTCGCCACACCGTCCTTGAGTGCCTTGTAATAACAGAGCCAGGAGGCTCCCGTAGCAAGACCTGACAGGCAGATAAATCCCATTTCCTTCTTTTCGATATTTTTTACCGTTTCCTGTTTTCCGGTCACAAAAACAACCACCCACGCCATTATCAGAACCACCACGGTACGGATTGCCGTTCCCAGATTGGAATGGATACCCTCCACACCGATTTTTCCGAGAATGGATGTCAGGCTGGCAAACACAGCGGACAGAACCGCATAAACCAGCCAGCCGCCCTGCCATTTTGCTTTTCGTTCCGGATTTTTTTGTATGGCTGCTTTCTTTTTTGTTATCATAAGAAAGGTTCCCACAGCAATCATGATTACGAAAATCATTTTTTGTATGCTGATGCTCTCCCGGAATAAAATCACAGCAAGCAAAATGGACAGTATGGTGCTTGATTTGTCAATCGGCACGACTTTATTTACATCCCCTATCTGCAGCGCCCTGAAATAGCAGAGCCAGGAGGCTCCTGTCGCTAAACCGGATAAAATCAGGAATATCCATGTTTTCATGGTAATGCTTCCTATTTCTCCCTGTGCCCCCACTATAAACACCATTATCCAGGAAAAAACCAGAACTACTATTGTCCGGATTGCCGTTGCCACACCGGAATCCGTTTTCTTAATACCGCATTTTGCCAGAATGGATGTTAGTCCGGCAAACAACGCCGACAAAAAAGCATACAATAACCACATGGTAATCTCCCTGCTTTCGAGTGGTTTTTCTTTTTTATTTTACCACCTGACCGGATGTTTGCAAAGAGGGCTATGCAACGGAAAATAAACGGAGGCACCTTATAAAAAATATTCCCGGATAATTCGTTCCACAGTTTCAATGCTTAATGGGTGACTTTTCGTTTCAAATGTAAAAATCATATTTACCGAAGGTATAATTCCATTATCCGAATACAATTTGATTTTTCTGCATACCGACTCACTTACATATTTGGGATCGTCCAGCAATCCAAAATGCTCCCAGTAATAATATTCCGCTGTCCGGGGCTTATTTTTCCTCTCTGTACCCATTTGCTTGAAATTCTTTGGGTATGGAGGATTGTTTTTTCTCTATATACCCAATTTAAGTTTTTTCATCACCTCCTTCTGTATTCCGTCACCTTCATGCGGCTTCCGCTCACTGTTATCTGTATGGCACCGCTGCAGTCGGTCCGGTAAATGGCGGTTCCCATATCGTTAAGTCTTTCCAGGGTTTCTTTGTGAGGATGCCCATAGGTGTTGTGCTCACCGCAGGAGATAACCGCAACTGCAGGACTGCACTGCCGCAGAAATTCTTCTTTGGTAGAATTTTTAGAACCATGGTGCGCCACTTTCAAAACCGAGATACCGGTAATGGCATTTGACCTCAATAAAGCCGCCACACTCTTTTCTCCCTCACCCTCCAAGTCCCCTGTAAGAAGCATGGAAAAATCCTGATATTCCATGTAAAGAACCATGGATGCTGCATTCCCGCTTTCCGTCACGTCCGCCGGATTTAAGCACCAAAACTTTGCCCCGTTGTTCTCCCAGAAATCTCCCGCCTGTATTGTCCTTACGGAAATATTCCGTGCCCGGGCAAGGTCTCTTATTTCCACAAACTCCTCCTTCTCCGCTCCCGCGGGCAGACAAATACAGTCTATGGACATCTGCTTTTCTTCCAGAAGCTCTGCGATACCGTTTATGTGGTCCGCATCCCCGTGGCTTAAGAAAACAGCATCTATTTTTCGTATTCCTTTCGCCTTCAGGAACGGAACAAGCCGGTAGTTTCCTACCTTTGACACATCACTGCTTCCGCCGTCCATCAGGTATACCCTGCCATCCGGCAGCTCCATGCAGATCCCATCCCCCTGCCCCACATCCAGAAACGTAATCTGCAGATTGTGAGCCGGATATCCGGCAAACAAAAGAATTACTCCCAGCAAAATTCCTAACCGGTATTTCCAAAACTTTTCAGGAAAGGTCCGCCCGTTTTCAGACAGGTTTCCAAGCAGACAGAATAAAAGCAGCAAACCAAAAGCAAGCAACATTTTTCCATATGCCGGCTTTCCCGGCATCCACATTGCAAACGAAAGTCTGTCCGCCAGACTGCCGCCTGCTTTGATAATGGCAAAGAAAATCCCCTCCGCATATCTACAGATGCTTGTAACCGTTATTTCCCATTCCGTTAAAACACTGCCCGTTAAAAAAGTGAAAAGGTGAAAAATTTCTTTCAGAAAAAGGCCTGCTATTCCCAGTAACAGAATGACACCCATAAGCGGAATTATCAGAAGATTAAAGAAAATACCGAAAAGAGAGACTTCAGAAAAGAAAAAGAGCTGTACAGGAAGGGTCACTATCCATACAGAAAAAGAACTCTGCAGTCCATTACCTGCTTTTTTCAGGAGCTCTTGACAGCCCCCCGTAACCTCCTGCGGGTCCAAATGCCGTAATCTCCAAAACTTCCTTGAGCCCAAAGGATGTAATCTCCAAGCCCGCCTTGAGTCCAAAAGATGTAATCTCCAAGCCCGCCTTGAATCCAAAAGATGTAATCTCCAAGCCCGCCTTGAATCCAAAAGACGGAAAAGTGGGAAATGGTACGGATTTATGTGAGCCAGACATTCTTTAAGTACCGGTTGAAAGACCGATATGGCAAGAATTGCCAAGAAAGATAAAAGAAATGAGGATTGCCCTATATAGAAGGGATTACCCATTAAGATAATCGCGGCACTAAGAGAAAGAGCCGTTGGTGTGTCAAGGGTCCGTTTCCAGTATCCGGCAAGCAGTCCCATGGCAAACATAATAAATGCCCGTACTGCTGAAGGAGGATTTCCTACCAGAAAAACATATGCTGCCATGCAAAGAACACTGATAACCGCTGCCGGTGCCTGCGCATCAAATATCCTGCGCAGCAGGCGATACATCCCCAGCCCTAAAAGGCTGATATGGAGACCGGATACGGCAATGACATGAAGGGCGCCTGCCGCTTTGTAAAGACTCTGGGTTTCTTCCGAAAGAAATGTCCGTTCTCCAAGAAGCATGGCGGCAAGCAGAGCTCCGTTTTCTTCTCCGTAAACTTCCAGAAACGTTTCCGCCAGATGCCGGCGAAGCTGCCACAGGCATTCCTTCCCCCTGCCGATTATATTCGGAGGTTCTGTGTATACAATGGCAGCTTTCTTTACCTGCCCGTATATTTTCCGGGCAGCATAATAGTTTCTTGCATCGAACTGCCCTATGTTGGTTGCCTCCGTGTATAGGGAAAAGCTGCCGGAAATCCGCACTCTGCTCCCTATGGAAGGCAAACCATCTTGGGATGAAGTTCCTTGCCTTCCTGAAACGTTGCGCTCCGTTTGTCCTGCCCCCGTTTTTCCCATCCCGCTTTCCACGGCACATAATACATACCCTTTTGCAGGAAGTGTCTCCGACTGCCCACCGCTAAATTGCCACTTTTCTGTTTTTACCATCAGATAGGTCCGGACGCCGGTTTTGCTTTGCTTTAAGACTTTACCGGCAACAATTCCCGCAAACTCCACCTGCCTGTCTGCTGTGTTTTCATATTCGATTGGAAATCGGGATGAGAAAATAAAAGAATACAGAGTTAATAACAGAATGAGACAGATTTGAAAAAGACACAGCGGCCGCCGGATTTGGGGCGGCGCTGCATGAATTCTGAATACGATAAAATCACCTACTCCGCTGTCGTTACAATATTAAGGTTGCGTTCAAACACGGTACTTAAGCTTACACTCTCACGGAACATGATGTTGGTTTCGCCGTTTATGGTAATCTGTACCTTGTTGACGTTGTTAAGCTCTACCAGGGAATTGACCACGGAATAAATCGCCACATCCGTGGAAACATTATAAACCTGCGTCAAAAAATTTTCGTCAAAGTTTACATAGCAGATGCCGTCCTTGACGGAAATGCTGACCAGCTTGGCATTGGGGTTGATCGTCGGAAATGCTACATCCGCCACGTCCTCATTGGGACCGGCAAGTAACTGCTCCACCACCAGTTTTTCTATGGAAATGTTGGTATTGTAGGCAATCGTGCGGCTGGTGGCAATCAGTCCCGTGCCATCCGCATTGGCAAAATAGAGCTTCAGCCGGACTTTTTCGTAAGCATTGATTTCGTCACCGGCATTATCGATAAACTGGTCTGCCGAAAGAAGCCCCACCACATTGCCCAGATTGTCGTACAACTGCTTGCCGTTCACCGTGATAATAACATATTTGATGCCGTCAATCTGCGTAACCGTCCGCACCAGCGCTGCACGCACCAGGATTTCCGTAGTGGCGGGCATGGCGGTATAGGAGTCACTGACATCTATCATCACTCTTCCTTCATCGATTTTGCAGGAAAGCACCTCAAAGCCCATCTGCAGGGGCGCTTTGTAATCCATCTTATCCGGTGTCTGAGCCAGCAGCTCCATCATTTCCGCAAGCTGCTCATCCGGCTTTCTCGCCGAAATTTCCTTTTCATGCGGCTCCAGCCCCGTTACCGATGTATTGATATAGTAAATATCCCTGGCACTGCCGTCCTTTCTTTCCTCCGGGCGGTTGCAGCCCGGCAGAATAAGAACAAAGCTGCACAAAAAAGCAATTACTTTGAAAAGAAAGCTTTTCCGGTATGCCGGTCTATTCACAGAAACAGAATTTTTTCCGTTCATCGTTTCGCCTTTCTATGAATTGATATGGGTCAGTGGTATCTTTACCAAAAAGGTGGTCCCTTCGCCCTCCAGGCTGGACACCGTAATGGAACCGCGGTGCATCAGTACCGCATTCTTGGTAATGGCAAGACCTAAGCCCGTACCGCCGATTTCCCGGGAATGGGATTTGTCCACACGATAAAAACGTTCGTAAATTTTATCCAGTGAATCCTGCGGAATGCCGATACCGTTATCCTTGACCTCAAGAGTAAATACCTGATGGTCGGCATCCAGCGTAATTTTCACGGAGCCATGCTCCTTATTGTACTTAATGGCATTTTCCACCAGATTTGAAATAATCAGGGTCATTTTCACTTCATCCACTTCGGCAACCACGGGGCGGAGGCTGGTTAATTCCACTTCCACATCCTTCTTCCGCGCAATGGGTCGAAGACGTTTGCAGATAAGTTCGGTCAGCTCATTGATATTTATGGCGGAAACATTCAGATCCACTGCCTTTTTATCCATTTTCACCAGAGATAACAGGTCTGTGATAATCTGGTTTTCACGGTCAATTTCCGCGGTAATATCCTGTAAAAATTCCCGGTACATTTCCGCCGGTGCATCCGGCTGGGCAAGCAGGGAATCCGCCAGAACCTTCATGGATGTCAGCGGGGTTTTCAGTTCATGGGACACGTTGGAAACAAATTCCTGCCGGGAATCATCCAGCACCTTCATGCGGCCTAAAAGCTGGTTAAACGCATCCACGATATGAATGGTTTCGGAATAGTCGGGAACCGAAATTTTTTCGTCCGTATATCCCGCTTTTACTTCGTTAATAGCCTGTGTAATGTGGGAGAAAGGACGGGTCAGCACATCGGAAAGCACCATGGCGACCGCCAGAATAATCAGAAGAATAATAGCTTCCAGAATCAACGCCTTCCGGTTCAGCACATCCATGGTCGCCATAATATTGTCCGTGGAAATACTGGTCAGCATAACGCCCCGGACCACAATTTCCTCTTTTTCGCCCATGTCGGTCGCATTCGTTACCGTCTCCGTAATGGGCGTCGTCATTTCTATGTAGCCGTGTTTCCTGTCATAATTGGAAATGCTCTGGTTGTCAAAAGAGCGGATAACCTCCTCGGAAATAATGGTTTTACCCTCGCTGATGCCGTAGGTATCCTTCACCACCTTGAAGTTCCCGCCGATGATAATAACACGACCGTCGTATAAGTTGGAAAGCATGTCCAGCTCCGCACCGATCACTTCGGAAGAATTATCCTGCAGATAATTGTAATGTATCAGGTGGTTGGCCAAGATTTTCAACTGTGTCTGCACGGTGTTCGTCCGCAGTTCTATGGCATGCTGCTCATAGTTTTGCATAATTCCATAACGAAGAAGGACTCCAGGCAGACATCCCACAACCAGAATAATCACGAATATTCTGGCCCTGAGGCTCCTGAGTCCCTTTATTCGTTTGCAGCCTTCTACAAATTTGCTGCCCCATTGTCCCATTTTTTTTAACATTCTTTACTCCATTTAAAAAGCGGTTACCTGCCGTCTTATTCCATGTTCATGAAATAGTATCCCACACCCCACTTTGTGTGCACAAACTTCGGCTCACCGGGACATTCCTCTATTTTTTCACGCAGTCTCCGGATATGGACATCCACGGTGCGCACGTCGCCCGGGTAGTCGCTGCCCCATACTATCTGCAGAAGCTTTTCCCGGCTGTATACCTTGTTGGGATTGCGCATAAGAAGCTCCAGCACTTCAAATTCCTTGGCGGTAAGTCCCACTTCCCTGCGGTTCACATACGCTCTCCTGCCGTCGCAGTCGATTTTTAAGGAGCCGATTTCCAGCACACCGTCTTCCTTATTCGGCTTTTTCACTTCGGTACGGCGGATAATGGCTTTGATGCGCGCTTTCACTTCCAGTATATTGAAAGGCTTGGTAATATAATCGTCGGCGCCGTATTCCAGTCCCAGAATTTTGTCCATGTCATCGCCCTTTGCCGTAAGCATGATAATAGGGACACTGGAAAATTCACGAATCTGCTGACATACCTCAAAGCCGTTCAATTTCGGCAGCATTACGTCCAGCAAAATAATGTCGTACTGATTTTTATGCGCCAGCTCCAGCGCTTCCTCTCCGTCGTAGGCGCAGTCCACTTCCATATTGTCCTGCTCCAGACTGAACCGGATTCCTTTCACAATCAGTTTTTCATCATCAACCACCAAAGCCTTTTTACCCATTTCTCTTCCCGCCTTTATTATATTTTTACTTTACACATATTTTATCTTTGATTTTGGCATACACGCCCTCTTTGATACCGTCCACCAGCATGATGTCTTTGATATCCTTAAATACGCCGCCCGCTTCCCGGTAGGCGATCACCGCTTCCGCTTTGCCCGCTCCGATACCCGGCAGACTCATAAGTGTCTCCTTATCCGCCGTATTGATATTGACAAGCTGACTCTCCGTTTTCCCGGCTGCTGTTTCTCCCGTCCGGTCTGAACTGTTTCCCGTCATTTCCTGTGTCCTGTCCGTTTCGGTGGGAATCACAATCTGCATGCCGTCCTCTATACCTGCCGCCATGTTGACCGCTTCCGTATCGGCATCCGCCGTAAAACCGCCCGCCAAAAGCAGCACATCACAGATCCGGCTGTCCGCAGTCAGTTCATAAACGCCCGGAGTCCGCACTTCTCCGCAAATATGTACCAGAACGGTATCGCTGCCGGCATTCCGGATTTCTGCGGCGGCGTTGACAGTTTCCCCCGCCGGAGTGCCGCTTTCCGCTGCGGCGTCCGCAGTCAGTGCTGTGCTGTCTGTATTCCGTGCCGTACTGTCCGCCCCGCCGGATGTATCTTCCTCCGCCAAGGGCTGTACCCCTTTTAAGGAATAGGTCGTGTTGTTCTGTCCGGCGCAGCCGGCTGCAAACAAAATTGTCATGCCAAGTAAGCCTGCTGCCAGATAATATCTTATAAAATGTTTCATGGTCTTCCCTTTCCGGGAATGCCTCTTGACCACTGCTATCATTGTAATGGAGTTGCCTCATTTTTACAAGGGTAATTTACTCCCATTTGAACAAAATAATACCTCCTGCCGCCAGCAGAATGCCTATTACCTTTCTCCAGGAAAAGGGCTGTTTTTCCACCCCGAAAAGTCCGAAAAGCTCTATAAGATACGCCACTAAAATCTGTGCCGTCACAATCATCATGACGGCTTTTGCCGGTCCCATCATATCCATTGCCTTGATAACCGTATAAGTAATGCCCGCGCCTAAGATGCCGCCGATTAACATGTACCGCGGCTCCACTTTCAAAAGGGTTCCGAACGATGTCCGGTCGGAAATTGCCCAGATGGCGATGCAGACTAAAAATGCCGTAAACTGCACAAAAGCATTGGCAACCCACATGCCCGTGGTCTTGGTCACCTGCGTATTGAAAACACCCTGCACGCTCATCAGCAAGCCGGAAATCACGGCAATAAGAAATCCAATCATATGCGCCTCCCATGAATGTCTGTTATATTCATTATGCGCACATGACTGGATTTTATTCTTGCATGCCTGTGTATCTTATTTGTATCTTTTTATGTCTTTTCTGCTATTTCACTTATTTTGCAGGTCTTTTTACTGCAACTGCGTTGTTATCTTATCGGAGAGCTCCTGCAGGAGTCCTGCTGCATCTTCCCCTTCCCATACTTTGGAGAAGAGAATTTCAAGCTGAATCCAGAAGTTGCTGGTTTCAATCATCTTGGGCAGGGAGCCCGCATGCTTGTACTCTTCCATAAATACCTGCAAATCCTCGTTGCCCGCATTTGCCGCTAAATTGGCGGAAACCTTGCCGGTACGCTCATACAGGTTGTCATAGTATTCGTTTGTTAAAAAGGCCGCAAATTCATTGGCAAGCTCTCTGTGCTCGGAGTAGCCGTTTACCACCACGCAATTGGTAACGGAAAGGGACTTTGCCTGCAGCTCCGCACCGGGCCCCGGCAGCATGGCAATTCCGTATTCATACGGAAATGTGCCTTCCTCTTTTGCCTGTTTTAGCTTTGCCAGCACATCCGTTGTAGCAATGGTAAACACGATTTTACCGTCGATAAAATCCTGCACCACGGAGTCATAGGAAACGGAATCCGACTCAATATAAAAGAACTGGTTTAAGTTCTGGTAAACCTCCAGGCACTGCTTTACCGCCTCATTGTTGATGTCAACAGCCGTTTCGTCATCGCCGCATTCACCGCCGACCACCATGTAATTGCCTACGAAAAAGTAATTGTAAAAAATATCGGAAACATCCCATCGGAGCACCGCTTCTACATTTTCGGGTGCATCATAGTTGTCCGCAAACGCAAGCATTTCATCCATATTGGCGGGAATGCCTGCCTCAAGCTGCTCCGGTGTCACGGTCAGGGTATCCTCCGTGGCTTCTATTTCCCCGGTGTCTCCTTCTTCTCCGGACGCATCCGCATTGTCCGCTGCATCCTCACCGGTGTCATCCGTGGCTTCTTCCCCGTCGCCTTCCGCCACTTTCTGCAGCTGCTCTGCCGTCCAGGTTTCCAGATAAGTCTTATTGTAAAGGAGTGCGCTTGTTTTATAATAATACGGGTACGCAACCAACTTGTCCTTATAGGTCACTGCGGAAAGCGCAGTCCCCGGAAAATGGTCCTCGTTGCAGATACCCGCTTCATCCGTAATACGGGATGCCAGACCGGAAAGATAAGCCTTTTCCAATGAGTCATTGCTTAAAATAAAGGCATCGGGAATTTGCGTGGAATGCAGGGATGCCTGATTTAATGCCTCTAAATACTCACTGTCCGAAGTCAGTACGGGTATCACACGCACGTCCCTTTCTGCGCCGAACGCTACTGCCGCACTGGCAATAAAATCCGTCAGCTCCTCATCGGAGTACCAGAAGTAAATCGTCTCTTTATCCCTGAAAAGTGTGGAAATTTCCTCTTCTTTTCCCACATATTCGTTTTCATTGCCCAAATATAACATACCTGCCATCACGCAGACAATTAAAAGTACTGCCAGCAGTCTCTTTCTCATGTATCACCAAGCCTTCCGAACAGGATGTTATGCCGGCTCCCCGGAAAGACAGGTGTCGAGAACAGCAATCATATCATCCACGTTCTGTTTTGTTATAATGAGAGGAGGTACCAGACGGATGATGCTCTGACCCGCGTTGATTAACATAAGTCCCTTGTCCAGGGCGCTGTTAATATAAGGAGCCACCGGTCTGTCAAATTCCAGTCCCTGCATCAGTCCCGCGCCGCGTCTGTCAATAATAAAGTCGTATTTTTCCTTCAGCTCGTCCAGACGCTTTTCCAGATAAGGCGCTACTTCTCTCACATTTTCTATTATATGGTTCGTTTCAAATAAATCAAGCACTTTGTTTACTGCCGCGCACACAAGCGGATTGCCGCCGTAGGTGGTTCCGTGGTCACCGGCTGCAAGGGAATGTGCTCCCACTTTTTCATTTAAGAGGAAGGCTCCCACCGGCACGCCGCAGCCCAGCGCTTTGGCGGTGGTCATGATATCCGGCTTTACGCCGTATTCCTGCCAGGCAAACATGTAACCGGTTCTGCCCATGCCGCACTGGATTTCATCTAAAATAAGCAGAATATCCTTTTCGTCGCAGATTTTTCGGAGTTCCCGTAAGAAAGCCTCGTCCGCCGGATGAATGCCGCCCTCACCCTGTACCGTTTCCATGATAATGGCGCAGGTTTTTTCGTTAATCAATGCTTTTACACTGTCAATGTCGTTCATGGTAGCAAAACGGATGTTGCCGATGCCCGGCTCAAAAGCCTCTCTGTAATGCGGGTTGCCCGTTACGGAAAGCGCTCCCATGGTTCTGCCGTGGAAGGAATGCTCCATGGCAATGATTTCGTGATCGGTGGTACCGTCTTTTAAGTATGCATATTTTCTGGCTGCCTTGATGGCGCCTTCAATAGCCTCCGCGCCGGAGTTGGTAAAAAATACCCTGTCCATGCCGCTGACGGCTTTTAACTTTTTAGCCGCTTCGATAGCGGGCACATTGTAATAATAGTTAGAAGTGTGAATGAGCTTGTCAATCTGCTCCTTCAGGGCATTGTTGTAGCTTTCGTTATGATATCCCAAAGCAAACACCGCAATGCCGGAAACAAAGTCCAGGTATTTTTTTCCGTTATAGTCGTACAGATAAACACCGTCGCCCTTGTCCAGCACAATCTGGTAACGGTTGTATGTGTGAAGCAGTTCGCTTTCCGCCTCGTCGATATATTCCTGCATCGTCAGATTTTCTGCCATAATCTTCGTTCCTTTCTCATTGCATTTTCCAGCCGTAATCTTCATTCCTGTCCCATTACATTCGCCGGCTGTTTCCTGCCGTAACCTTCATTTCTGTCCTATTGCATTTTCCAGCCGTTTTCCGCCATGTCCCCGTCTTTGACAATCGCCGTTCCGATACCGCCCTGGGTAAAAATTTCCAGAAGCAGGCAGTGGGGGATACGTCCGTCCAGAATATGCACACGGTTGACGCCGTTGCGGATAGCGGAAGTGCAGTTTCCGAGTTTTGGCAGCATGCCTCCGCCGATCAGTCCGCTGTTGATCAGCTCTTCTGCCTGGGTCGCACTCAGTCTGGAAATAAAGGAAGACTTATCGTTAATGTCACGGTACAGGCCTTCGATATCCGTCAGGAACGCCAGCTTTTCCGCACCGACTGCCTTGGCAATAGCGCATGCCGCATCATCCGCATTGATGTTGTAGGTTTTGAAATTGTCATCCAGGCCGATGGGCGCCACGATGGGAAGAAAGTCTTTTTCCAGAAGGTCATACAGGACGGTGGGGTCAACCTGTTTGATGTCTCCCACATAACCGATGTCTTTTCCGTCTGCGTACTTTTTATCTACCTTTAAGAGTCCGCCGTCCTTGCCGCTTAAGCCGACTGCCTTGACGCCAAGCTCTTCCACCATGGTAACCAGGCTTTTGTTTACCTTATTCAGTACCATTTCCGCAATTTCCATGGTTTCTTCGTCGGTCACGCGCAGTCCGTTGATAAACCGGGCTTCCTTGCCCACCTTGCCGACCCAGCGGCTGATTTCCTTGCCGCCGCCGTGTACGATAATGGGTTTGAAACCAACTAACTTTAACAGAGTCACATCCTTGATGACATTTTTCTGCAGCTCTTCGTTGCTCATGGCGCTTCCGCCGTATTTCACAACGATAATCTTACGGTTGAATTTCTGTATGTAAGGAAGGGCCTCGATCAGCACTTCCGCTTTCTGTAAAACTTCTTTCATATCCTTTTCTTCCATTTTTTCCAAACCAATCCTTTCTAAACTTTTATGACCGGTAATCGGCATTAATCTTTACATAATCATAGCTCAAATCGCACCCCCATGCCGTAGCGCTTTCCTCGCCCATGTGCATGTCCACCAGCGCGGTAACTTCCTTGCAGGACAAAATGGCGCTGGCTTCTTCCTCGCTGTAATCACAGGCAACACCTTTACTGAAAATCGCCATCTTTTTGCCTTCCGCTTCAAAATACAAATCCACATTTTCCGGGTCAAAGTTGACACCGGAATAGCCAAGGGCACAGAGAATTCTGCCCCAGTTGGCATCATGTCCGAAAATCGCCGCCTTTGTCAGGGAGGAGCAGATAACGGATTTTGCTAAAATACGGGCGTTCTGCTTGGTATCCGCATGAATGACCTTCGTTTCAAACAATGCGGTGGCGCCTTCGCCGTCGCCCGCCATCTTCTTTGCCAGCGTGGTGGTTACCGCATGAAGGGCTTCGCAGAATACTTTATAGTCCTCATTTTCTTCTGTGATCACAGGGTTCTCTGCCATACCGTTTGCCAGCACCAGAAGGGTGTCGTTGGTAGAGGTATCGCCGTCCACGGAAATCATGTTGAAGGAGTCTATCACATCCTTTTTTACCGCCTTTACCAGAAGTTCCTTGCTGATTGCGGCATCCGTGGTAACAAAGCCTAACATGGTGCACATATTGGGATGAATCATACCGGAGCCCTTGCACATACCGCCGAGGGTTACTTTTTTGCCGGAAAGTTCAATTTCCACTGCCACTTCCTTGAATACCGTATCGGTGGTCATAATGGCTCTTGCGGCATCGTTGCCGGCTTTCAGGGTATCTGTTTTTGCCGCTGCCAGTTTCTCAATGCCGGCACAAATTCTGTCTTCGGGAATCTGCATGCCGATAACGCCGGTGGACGCTACCAGTACCGCATCTGCGGGGATACCCAGCAGTCTGCCCGCACATTCCGCTTCTTTTTTACAAATGTCCATGCCCTGCTTGCCGGTGCACGCATTGGCAATACCGGAGTTGACTACCACCGCCTGTGCGGTTTTTTTGGTATCCACGATATTTTTGTCCCAGAGAACGGGCGCTGCCTTTACCACGTTGCTGGTAAAAGTACCGGCGCTCACGCAGGGAACCTTGCTGTATACAAGCGCCATATCCATTCTGTTTTTATATTTAATCTGTGCTTCCGCACCTGCTGCTTCAAATCCTTTTGCTGCGGTCACGCCGCCTTCTGTAAATTTCATGACTTTTCCTCACTTTCTATATCCAAACTTCCCTATCAGAGTAAATCTTCTACTTATTAAAAGCAATAATATTTTCGGTATTTAATACGAAATCATAATAGTTCAAATCGTTTCTTTTTGTCCAGCCGATGCATTTCCAGAACGCATTGCCGATATCGTTTTCGGTAAAGGCTATCAGGGACACCTTGCTGATTTTTTCTTCCTTCAGCTTCTCCATGCAGTACACGACCATGGATTTGCCGATGCCCTTCATTCGTTTATCTTCTCTCACACAGACATGGTACAGACAGCCCCTTCTGCCGTCGTGTCCGCAAAGGATGGCTCCCACGATTTCGCCGTCTTCCTCTGCCACCACACTGATGCCGGGATTTCTTTTTAAGAAGCGTTCCACACCTTCCTTCGCATCATCGATGCTTCTTATGGCAAAGCCTTTGATGCTCATCCAAAGCTTATGTACTCCTTCAAAATCTTCTAATTCCATGGCACGTATTGTAATCATGTCCGGCTCCTTTCCTTAAAATAAGAACTGCATGCTCCCGAATTCGCGCCTTCTGCGCTCCTTTCCTGCTTCGCAGGATATTCGGGAGCTACCCTGCATGCTCCCGAACTCGCGCCTTCTGCGCTCCTTCCCTGCTTCGCAGGATATTCGGGAGCTACCCTGCACGCTCCCGAATTTGCGCCTTCTGCGCTCCTTCCCTGCTTCGCAGGGTATTCGGGAGCTACCCATGCAAGCAAAACAAATGCCCCCTGTGGGGTCGCTTGTTTTGCTCTTGCATGGGTACATTATAGCACTTATGAATTTTTATGCAAGCATTTCCTTTATTTTTAATTTTTATGCATTTTGTTCTGTATTTTATGCAATGTTTTTCTATATTATATGCATTTTTCTGCTTGCAATCAAGATAAAGTTGTTGTATAGTAAGGGCAAGTTCAAAAAAGATTCCACATAGGAGGCATAAAAATATGAAGGAAAAAGTTGTTTTGGCATATTCCGGCGGTCTGGATACCACTGCCATCATTCCTTGGTTAAAAGAAACTTATGATTATGATGTAGTCTGTGTCTGCATCGACTGCGGTCAGGAAGAAGAATTAAACGGTCTTGAAGAACGTGCAAAATCCTGCGGCGCTGCAAAATTATACATTTTGGATGTTATCGACGAGTTCTGCGACGATTACATTGCTCCCTGCGTACAGGCACATGCTGTTTACGAAAATAAATACTTATTAGGTACTTCCATGGCAAGACCTCTGATTGCCAAGAAGTTAGTGGAAATTGCAAGAAAAGAAAACGCTGTTGCCATCTGCCACGGTGCAACCGGCAAGGGCAACGACCAGATTCGTTTTGAATTAGGTATCAAGGCCCTGGCTCCCGATATCAAGATTATTGCTCCCTGGAGAAACGACAAGTGGAAAATGGACTCCCGTGAATCCGAAATCGCTTACTGCCAGGCTCACGGCATCAATCTTCCTTTCTCCACCGACTCTTCCTACAGCCGTGACCGTAACATCTGGCACATCAGCCATGAAGGTCTGGAACTGGAAGATCCGGCCAACGAGCCCAACTACGACCACCTGTTAGTACTCGGTACTACTCCGGAGAAGGCTCCCGACCAGGCAGAATATGTTACCATGACTTTTGAAAAGGGTATTCCCACTTCCGTAAACGGCAAGAAGATGAAATACTCCGACATCGTAAGAGAATTAAACAGACTGGGCGGCAAGCACGGTATCGGCATCATCGACATCGTGGAAAACCGTGTTGTCGGCATGAAGTCCCGCGGCGTATACGAAACACCGGGCGGCACCATTTTAATGGAAGCACACCAGCAGCTTGAAGAGTTAATCTTAGACCGTGACACCTATGCCATGAAGACCGAAATCGGCGCTAAATTTGCAAGCCTTGTTTACGAAGGCAAGTGGTTCACTCCTCTTCGCGAGGCTATGCAGGCTTTCATTGAAGTAACCCAGGAATATGTAACCGGTGAAGTGAAGTTCAAGCTTTACAAGGGCAACATTATCAAAGCCGGCACTACTTCTCCTTACTCCCTCTACAATGAATCTTTAGCATCCTTCAAGACCGGTGACCTTTACGACCACCACGATGCAGAAGGCTTCATCAATCTGTTCGGTCTGTCCTTAAAGGTACGCGCCATGAAGAAATTAGAGGTTGAGAAGAACAACAAATAGTCTTTATTTCCCTGATAGAAAGTACTGAGTATGGAAGTTATTTTAATTATCGTATCGTATTTTATCATCGTAAATCTGCTTGGCTTTGCCCTTATGGGCATTGACAAGCGCAAAGCCATAAAGGGTGCCTTCCGGATTCCGGAAGCCACCCTCTTTATGGTTGCCATTATCGGCGGCAGTATCGGCTCCATCTTAGGCATGTATACCTTCCGCCACAAAACAAGACACTTAAAATTTGTCTACGGCATGCCCGCTATTTTAATTATCCAGCTTATTCTGCTCTTTTTACTGTACCGGGCGCCCGTTGAGCTTTTAACCATCTGATACAGAGGAAACAACCATGCATATTGCCGTTTGTAACGATAACGTCGCTGACAGAAAACAGCTTGAGAGACTTTTGGCAAGGGAATCCGACAAACGCCTCTCCACCTCCGGGAACATTTATGTGGACTCCTATGGCCATCCGGACAGTCTGCTTAAAAATCCCATGCAGTTTGATGCGTTCTTTATTGATATGGAGCTGACCCCGGATATTTCGGACAGTTCTGTTTTACAATGTCTGATTAAGGCAGGTTGTTCCGCGCCCGTCATCCTGTTCTATGCTTCCCCGGAAGAAAAAGAAGAAAAAAAGGCGCTCGGCAAAGATGCGCCCATGGAAATTCTTCTGTTGGAAAAGCCGGTGCGAAAAGAAGAATTATCCTCTCTGTTGGACAATCTTCTGGTTCTTTCCGGCAACCGGGAAATCCCCATCGAAATCCGTGCCGAGGCAGGTACCCACTATATATACGAAAGCGACATCCTTTATGTCGAAAAAAAAGGAGGACATATTTATGTGACCCTGAAATCCGGGGAAATTCTTCCACATAATGCCTCCTTTGGAAGTCTGTTTGCACAGCTTGAAGCTTATCCTGTTTTCTTTGCACCCAACCGTAAAACCATCCTAAACGGAAGGTATATCAAATCCGTACAGCTTACACATATTACCATGTGTGACGGTCATACTTTTTCAGCCATCGGCGCCGGTATCGGTTATGCAAAAAAATGCCTTGCCGAATACGCGCAATAACTACACCGCAACAATGACGCCGCCGTCATTTGCATACATACTGCTGATGCCTGCCATATCCTGCATCATAATGTTGTTGCATCCGGTTTTTAATTTAATCATCTGCTCCACTAAGAGCGCCCTGTCCGGTGCATTGCAATGACTGATGATGATTCTCTTCTTATCGGCATCTGTGAGTTCCGACGCTATCAGATCCACCATCTTATTTAATGCCTTTTTGATTCCGATGCCCTGACCTCGTTGTACAATAATTCCATCCTCCGCTGCCATCACCGGTTTAATACTGAGCGTAGAAGCCACAACAGCCTTAATACCGGTAAGCCGGCCGTTCTTCCGAAGTGTTTCTAAATTATCCAGTACAAAATAGGTGTGCATTTCATTACGGAAATGACGGATTTTCTTAGTGATTTCCGCAAAGGTAAGCCCCTGCTCCTCCAGTTCCATAAGCTTTAATGCAATCTGTGTCTCCCCGCTGCTTGCGGAACGCGAGTCTACTACCAGTATATTCTTGTCCCCATACTGTTCTTCATATAAATTTTTTCCAAGAACTGCGCTGTTGTAGCTGCCGCTCAGTTTTGAAGTCAATGTCACCACGTAGACTCTCTCTGCTTCCGTACGATAGGCATTCATGTAGCTCTCCGGGGACGGACAGGAAGACTTCGGACATTTGGGGCACTCTGCCACCCTTCTTAGGAAATCCTTCTGATCAAAGTTTTCATCATCCAGAATACGATAATCGTCGCCGACTTCTATTTCCAGAGGAACTCTTTCAAATCTCTCGTCATCCCGCAATTCCTCCGGTAATTCGCAACAGCTGTCTACTACGATTTTATAATTATATTTCATATCTGATTTCCATCCCTTTCCTAATCTGCGCTTTTGTGCCCGTTTCAGGTCTTTTTACAGAACTTGTATTTTTCTCTTTTTGTCGCGTTTTGCAGAACTTTCGCAAATAGTTTTCATTACTATGTAATATAGTAGCACATTTCACATGGACTGTAAAGGGAAATGGAAAGTTTCACAGTTATTTTACTTTACGGTTCTATTGTGAGTGGGCAAAAGGCTATCACCCTGCCGTTGGGTTGTAGAAGGTGATAGCCGACACCATATCATCCTTCATGAGTAATCCCACATAAAGCGGTAAAGTATCATAGTTTCCAATATTAATATCCGCAATCATGATATAATCGAACTGGTTTTCCCAATAATAATCTTCTCCCTTATAATCCCATTTATCATCCATATCTATGTAACTCCGCGGATAGGTGACATTATTCCATCCCATGCATGCCGCCACATCCCCATTCAGATAATTGCCTTCAAAATCCATGACTGCCATATCCGGATATTCCGCAAGTATCTCTTTCTGTTTCATCCCTACCCTGATACCATTTGCCAGCGAATGTTTATCATCAATAATGGAATACCCCCGAAGTATAATTTCGTCAGAATAATCGTATTTTCCGTAATAATACTCCACACCATCCATTTCAATGATGTACCATGTTCCCTCTCCTGTTCCCGGCAATACTCCCTGTAATGTTTTAACACTGCCTAACTCCTGTGCAGCTGCAAATTCGTATTCCCTTATGCCGGGTGTAACAACCATATCCTCCTGTGAAAACACATGCATTTTTTTCGTAATTTCCTCTGAATTTTCTGTAACAGTTTCTCCAGCAGAAATTTGTGTGCGAGTGGCAGTTTGCGATTGTGTTCCCTCCTCATCGGATTTTCCGCTACATCCGGCACATATAATCCCCAGTAAAGATATAATTACAATAATTTCTTTTCTTAACTTCATAACTCTTCCCTCATCCTAATCATCTGCACCCCAAAAATGAAGATACATATCCCCAAATTTATACTACTTTTAACATATTGTATTTTTATATTATATTTTTGTAATAATCCTGTCAATATTGCCTTTCATAATTGCAATTGAGCAAAAAATGTTTTTCCATTACCTAAGCCGTCACAAATTTTCCAAATTAACTCTTGCCTTTATTATGCGCAGAAAGTTATACTATTAGCAATACAATGCGTCGGTGTATGTATTCTGATTATCAAACCGATTACGCACCCCGCTTACAGAAAGGCAAAAAATGATTGCACTGCAGATTACCGGACTTAAAAATTTCATGAATGCCATGCTTACCGGCAATGTCTTTGATACATTTCTGTTAGAGGAGGCTTCTGTCACCACAGCGGTCACTTACCATATCGACGGACATGCCCAAAAGGACTTTTCGCCCTGCGAATATGAATTTATTCCCTGGGCAGATATCAAAGGTATCTGCTTCCAGTTAATCAAAGGAACCAGGGTTCCCCTTCATTTCCAGTTTGTGTTTCACCTGATGCCAAAGCATGTGGAGTCCATTCTGAAGGCAGCCGATGCTGCCGTTGACCCGTCGCTCATCCGTGCTTTTGTACTGACGCTACGCTACAACGGGGAAATTGCGACGCTCTACACCGGCACGGCTTACACGACCTTTGTGGCCGACAAAGAGCCCGAAAAGCTCTGGGATGCCGCCTGTGAAAAATATTTGCTCAAAAAAGAAATTGCCTGCGAACGTCTATAGTTCACAGGCAATCTTTTTATTCTTCCGTTCCGGCAGCCTCTGTGCTGCCCGCCGTATTCTCTTTCGGTGTTTCCGTCTTGGGATGCGGCGCAATCCATTCCGGGTCTACCTTGGAATGGTATTCCTCCGGCAGCGCCTCTTCCACATACTTATAGAAATTCTGGTTCAAAATTCCCGCAGAATAATTATACAGACCCTTGACCTGGCTCTTCACGGCATCCAGATATTCGTCATCCGGTTCCACGCCGTCCGCCCATACAACTTCTTTGGATTTTTTATTATATGAAACCTTATCCGTGATAAAGCTTCTGTCCGCAAAGATAACCAGCGGAGAAGCATCCGACAGGATATCGTTTCCGGCATACAGTCTTGCATCATAATCAAATCCGAACAGATTAAGCAGAGTGGGCAGAATGTCCAGAGAGCTTGCCGTCTTTGTCACTTCCACGGTTTCCATTTCGCTGTTCCAGAGGATAAGATTGTTGTGGTAAATATCCAGTGTACCATCTAACGGTCTGCCTGCCAGTTCCTCCAGATTGCTTACTTCCATGCCGTAAGGATAATGGTCGGCGGAAAGGCAGATAACCGTATTTTCCAGCTTTCCCGCCGCATCCAGTTGTTCAATCAGATACTGCAGCGCCAGGTCCAGCTCCATGTTGCAGGCAATGTAGGCTCTTCCTTCCTCGGAATAAGGCAGATCTGCCACATCCTCTTTGTGCAGGGAAGACATCTTGTTGCCGGTGAAATTATAATTCATGTGACCGGAAACCGTCATGTAATACACATGAAAACGGTCCTCCTGTATGTACTCCGGTATCGTTGCTTTCATCATATCCAGATCCGAAGCCGGCCAGTAATTGGAGTGTTCCATGGTAAATACCTGACCGCCGTATTTTTTTTCATCCAGATCTCCTAATTTACATGCCTTGAAATTGTAGCCCAGGTTCGGGTGGGAACGATATCTGTCGTAATAGGACAGGGAATTATTGTGGTAAGCATAGCTCTTTACCCCTTCGGAAGCAAAATAGGAAGCTAAGGAAAAGCACATGTCATCCTCCGCACTGCGCTTCATGGAAAACTGCTGGTCGGGGATAAGTCCCGTCAGGTTTACATATTCGCCGTCACTGGTAGATGTCTGCCACAGAGGCACGTAATAATCGTCAAATACAAAGCCCGAATGAATGAGCTTATACAAGGTCGGTGTCAGATTTTCGTCCACCGCATAGGGGGAAAATCCTTCCGCCGTCAGGAAAATCAGGTTGTATCCCTCAAACATACCGGTATATTCGTTTCGTTTGGTGGGCGTCATGCTCTGCATGTAATCCGCTAATTTTTTCACCGTATCGGAATCTGCATTGTCGGAAAGAGCGGTAAAATCCACCGGCAGGACATGGGGGGAAGTATCCGGCTTTTTCGCCTCTTCCTGCCTGCTGTCGTCCCCGGAAACATCTCCGGCTTCCTCCGGTGTGGTTTCCGGCATTTCGTCACCGGCTCCCGTTTCCTCCGGTGTTTCCGCATAGTCGTTGTTTAAATCCACCCAGGTGTCCAGCCCGTCGCCCTTCTTAAACGCACCGGCAAAAACATCTCTTGTGATGGAGGGCATAACGCCGAATTCCTCAATGACACCCTGCGGGTCATAAAATCCGGCATATGCGTCTTCGTATTCCGCATCCGCAAGGGAACCAACCATCAGCACTGCCATAAAGCCCAGCGCGCCGGCTGCCATTACCGTCAGCTCCCGCAGTCTTTCCTTTTTCGTGTGGCTCTTTAAGCTCAGGGTATACATATGCAGAAGCAGCCCCGTCACTACAAAAGGCACTGCCATCAGAAGCAGCCAGCCCGACACATTCAAAATGCCCACCAGTGCTTCTTTCCAGTAGTTGGTCATGGCATCTTTTCCGCCGTTTTTAATGGCTGCCATCAGAAGCGGCTGTTTGAATATCTTAATATATACAAGCTGGGACGCAAACAAAAGGTAATCTATTGCCAGCAGAACCCAGAGGATAATCCGGTTTTTCTTTCTTCGGAAAAAGCCCATAAGCAGGGACGCAAAGCCCGCCAGAAACAACCATATAAAAACCGCAATCAGCGGATTGACCGCCGCAAATCCGAAGCAGGCAATATGGTAGACTGCCTCCATATATAAAAATGTGCAAAAAAACAATATAATTAGCCAGATCATAACTTTCTCCCTTTCTTTTCCACATATTAGCATATTTTGTCGAAAAAAGGGAGATTATATTTCTTATTTTTTTATTTAGATTTTCATTTTAGGCCGGAAACAGATGGCTGCCAGCAGTCCGAAAACAAGCGCCCCGCTGCATCCTGCGGCGCCAGCCTTGAAGCCTCCTTTGAAAAGCCCCAGAAAGCCTTCCGCATCCACCGCTTCCTTAACGCCCTTCATCAGTACATTACCAAAACCAAGTAAGGGAACACTTGCTCCGGCTCCCGCCCATTCCGCAAAAGGTTCATACCAGCCGAATACACTGATGATGGCCCCCAGGCAGACCAAGAGCACCATAATCCGCCCCGGCAGCATTTTGGTTTTTTCCATTAAAATCTGTACTAAGGCGCAGATAACGCCTCCCACTAAAAAGGCATAAAAATAATCCATGATGTATCCCTCCTACGGTTTTCTCATCATGGATTATTATGTATTTTGTTTTCGGTTTTATACATGCCCGCTCTGATTACGCACTCTTTACTCCGGCTACTCCAGAAATTCCGCTGCCCCGGCAGACACTTCTTCCGCCACCTCGCGCAGCTCCTTACCTTCGCAATTTATCGTCACAAGAGCATATTTTTCATACATGGGAATGCGTTCTTCGTACAAATCCCGGAGAGTCTGCCCTTCCTTTAAGGTAACGCCTCTTGCATTCAGATCGCCCAGACGTTCCTCCAATGCTTCATAAGAAAGCTTCAGATAGACCACCACGCCGATTTCGGACAGATGCTTCATGGCTTCTTCTTCGTAGCAGACGCTTCCTCCGGTTGCGATAACGGTCTGCTTCACATCAATGGATGCATTTACCTTATTTTCAATTTTCCAGAAGCCTTCCACTCCATACTCGGTAATCAGCTCATGCAAAAGCTTTCCGTACTCATCCTGAATCAAAAGGTCGGAATCCAAAAACCGGAATCCCAGCCGTTTGGCAGCCACGACACCCACGGTGCTTTTTCCGGCGCCCGGCATTCCGATCAGAACAACATTCTTTCTTCTGTCCATTTCTTATAGCTCCTTATAAATCAAAGGACGCATGGGTCAGGTCTGCAATCACTTCTACTTCGCAGAGAACGTTTTTCGGCAGGGTTTTTACCGCTACACAGCTTCTTGCGGGCTTGCCGGTAAAGTACCTTGCATATACTTCATTGAATGCCGCAAAATCGCCCATATCCGCTAAGAAGCAGGTGGTTTTTACCACGTTTTCATAGGAAGCGCCCGCTGCCTTTAAGATTTCGCCGATATTCTTCATTACCTGCTCTGCCTGGGTTGCAATATCCGCTCCGGTAATCTCGCCGGTTGCCGGATTGATGGGTATCTGGCCTGATGCAAAAAATAAATGTCCTGCAATCACACCCTGGGAATAAGGGCCGATTGCTGCCGGTGCTTTGTCTGTGTGAATGGTTTCCAACATAATTTTGTCCTCCTTATTCAGGCCTTCGGCTCCGGTGCATCAAACTGTGCCGTCACATAAAAGCCTCTTTCATTTTCTATGATGTCTGTCACAATGCCTTCCCTCGCAAGCATTCTGTTGCGGAAGGGTATATTGCCTGACATGGCAAGTGACGGATCAATCGTATAATAATAGTTGCTGGGCAGTACCCCTTCTGTCACCGTAATCTTTTGTCCGACAGTAAGAAGTCCCGGCCGTTCCATCTTAAATTCCATGGTTCTCATAAAAACGCCCCATTTCTTTTCTGTCTATTTTACTATAAAGTTATCCCCTATTGCAAGACTTAGTTCTGCAAAACCATTTCTTTGCCGCTTCCTGTCCTCTACCTCAAAAAGACATATGGGGGAGTTCGTCCCTCATATGTCTTTCTGTTTATTTATCCTTTATTCAATTTTACCGGCATTTATTCACAAAGCCTTGAAAATGGTTTTTGCAATGGCTGTATAATCATCACTTGCCAGTTCCGCCTTCTTCTCTGCTTCAATATCGTCATCTTCTCTGCCGGGAGTCTTAAGATTCCACTTCTTGATGGCAAAGAGGATTGCCGTGTTGTCAATCAAAGCGCCGCCGGCTTTAACCAGAAACAGTCCGATCAGATTTCTCGCACCAAGGATTTCACCGCCCTGCATGGTTGCCGGGCACAGATAGTATCCGATACCCATGAGCAAATCGCCCTTCTTTCCCCGGTCTCCCGGCCTCCTTTCCGTCGACATACACGCCAACAATGTTTAGTTTTTTATCCAAAAGAACAAAATCTGCTTTTTTCCCGACATGGATGCTTCCCGTTTCATCAAATATTCCTATCTCCCTCGCCGGGTTCTCCGTAGCACACATCAATGCCGTTTCCAGGGAAATACCCACCTTGTTTACAACATAACGCATACAGTCCATCAGATTAGTAGCCGAGCCGGCTATCGTTCCGTCATGCAGCGTTGCAAGATTTCCCTTTACCGTTACCGCCTGTCCGCCGAGAGTATACTCTCCGTCCGCCAGTCCCGTCGCTCTCATACTGTCACTGATCAGAATCATACGTTCTGCCCCAAACATGGCAAAGGTGGCACGTATCATAGCCGGATGCACATGCACACCGTCGCATATCAGTTCTGCGCGACAATCCCCGGCATCCCTGACTGCCCCGATCACTCCCGGATTCCTGTGATTAAGAGGCGGCATGGCATTGTATAAATGCGTGGCATGGGATGCTCCATGCTCTATAGCCTCCTTTGCCGTTTCGTAATCTGCCGCCGTATGAGCCAGTGACACAACGACCTTTCCTTTCACCCTGTCGATAAACTCCATTGCTCCCGGTTCCTCGGGTGCAATATCCACAAGCCTGATCAGGCCTCCCGAGGCCTCCTGAAGCCGGCAGAAATATTCATAATCACAGGGCATGATATTTTCTGCCGCCTGTGCACCCTTTTTTGCAGGACTGATAAACGGTCCTTCCATATTGATGCCTGCAAGCTTTGCTCCTCCGCGATAAGAATATGCCCCCGCATTCTTCATGACTGCAAGCAGCTCATCCTTTGGGATTGTCATAGTGGCGGGACATATACTCGTCACTCCGACAGATGCCTCGTATGCGGAGATCATATCAAGCGCTTCTACGGTACCGTCACACATATCTGCTCCCATACAGCCGTGGAAATGTATATCTACCAGCCCCGGTACCATATAAAGGCCTTCTGCCTCCACAACTTCCGTGTCCTTTGATACTTCTCCGGATATTGCGGAAAATCTGCCGTTTTTAATCTCAACGTTTTCTTTTACAAATCTGTGCTCCTGTGTATAAACCTCTGCGTTTTTTATCAGCATCCGACGCACCTTCCATCCATCTGTTTTTATCCGTCGTTCAGGGAATCCTGCTGAGCGCAGCCTCATCCGCGACCAGAATAACATCGTTATGCAGCTGTAATATTGATGCCGGAACGTATGGGGTAACCGGTCCGAAAAAAGCCTGCCGGACAATCTCCGCCTTGCCCTCACCATTCGCCACAACCAGGATTTCCTTTGCTCTCATAATCGTTCCTATTCCCAGAAGCTGAAGATCTATCCCTTCGAGAGACCGGATCAGGGTTCATCACTCCATTTCGCATATTTTGCTGCGTACACCAAGTACCATGGAAGGAGAAACACTGAGCTCATCTATACCCATCCGGACAAATCTCTCTGTAAGGGTCGTATCCGCTCCCAGCTCTCCGCAGATACCGACCCATTTTCCGTGCCTTAAGTTTATATACATTTTAACCATTAAAGCACAATTTATCCAGTAAAATTTGTTTTTATATGCTTTCAATTACAATTCCGTGGGCAATCCCGGGCACACTCTGGCCTTCGTGGAACGTTACCTTGCTGAGCAGCGCACCTGTCGGAACAAACAGCACTTTTTTCCAGTTCTTTTCGGCAAGCTGCTTTAAAATATACGCTGAAAGAGTAACCGCACTGCAACCGCAGCCGGAGCCTCCCGCATGCGTATCCTGGGTTTCCGCATCGAAAATTTCCAGCCCGCAGTCCATATGCCTGTCGGAAATGTCGTATCCCTTATCCCGGAGTAAATCTAAAAGCACGCGCTGTCCCACACTGCCTAAATCTCCGGTGATAATCTTATCGTAATCTTCCGGTTTTGCATGAAAATCCGTCAAATGGGCTTCTATCAGGTCTGCTGCCGCAGGCGCCATGCATGCCCCCATGTTCAGGGAGTCCTTCAGTCCGAAATCCACAATCTTTCCCACTGTCATGCCGGTAATTTTCCCCTTGCAGGCGGCTTCTCTTTCTTTTCCCAATATAAAGGCCCCGCTTCCGGTTACTGTCCAGGTGGCGGAGAGTGGACGCTGGTTTCCGTATCCAAGCGGAAAACGGAACTCTTTTTCCGCACTGGCAAAATGACTGGAGGTCACACAGAGCACCTGTTCGGCAAAGCCTCCCGCCACCGTCATGGCGCCTAAGGAAAGGGTCTCTCCGCAGGTGGAGCATGCTCCGTATACCCCAAACAGTGGAATCCGGTAATTCATAATGCCGAAGGAGGTTGCGATGGATTGTCCGAGCAAATCTCCCGCAAAAACATAGCGTATCTCCTCTGCCTTTTTTCCTGCCTTTCCAAGTGCCAGACTCACAGCATCCTTCTGAAGGCTGCTTTCCGCTTCTTCCCAGGTGTTGCAGCCGAACATGTCGTCCTCTCCCACCATATCAAAAAGAAGGCCGAGAGGACCCTCGCCTTCTTTTTTGCCTACTACGGAGGCATTTCCGTTAATATAAACCGGCTCATCCAGCCGGATACTTTGTTTTCCCTGCCAAAGCTGTGCACTCATACTATTCCCTTTCCTGCTTTCCTTTTTTATCAGCCTGTGCTCTGCAAGCTGTTTCCACTATCCATTCCATGAGCCGTTTTTATTCAAACCTGCCCTCGGCAACCATGCGCACCAGTTCTTCCAGTTCCTCTTCACTGCCGGCTAAGCTGCTTTTCTGCCGCAGCACTTCTCTTTCCTCGTCCGTCATTTCACCTATTCTGTTACGTACGCTTTCGTTCATGGCAAAAGCAATGGGAAGCTCCCAAAAAGGAGTCTGAAAACTGTCCATACTGTCAATTCCTCTCTTTCCGGTTTTTTAAATCAGTATGAACCCCGTTTTCCGTATTTATGCATTAACGCTTCGTTTTTCTGAACTCTTTTTTATGTTCCGGAACTTTTCTCGGTACCGGATTTTTTTATTTTCTCAGTCCTTTCGGATAATGATTTTTCAAAACAGCACCGGCTGCTTTTCCCCAGCCTAAGCTGTATCCGTCCACGCAGACAAGGCACCAGCCCTTCGGCAGGGAAACATCCGCCTGTTCTGCCGCCATCCTTCCCCGGGTTATAATGTGCGCCATTTCCACGTCGCATCCTTCGCCGATTGTCAGCGTCTGTCCCTCTAAATATTTTCTGACGGCAGTCCCGTCACAGGCAAGATTGACAGCATGTACAGCCTGTTCTTTTTTTAAAACCAATGCCAGTGCGTGGGACGGCTCAAACCGGTTCTTTTTCACCGTTCCCAGATGCAGTCCCGGACGCAGTACCTTAAGCCCCCTCAAGGACGGTGTCTCTGCCGGTGCCAGGTACAGCTGTTCTCCGAAGCGCAAAAGAATTTTTCCTGCCGTCAGTTCTTCTGCCGGTATCGTCAGAGCTTCCTTTGCAAAGTCCAGAAACTCCCTGCAGTCCTTCAGGGTAAGGGACTTCTCCGTTCCGGCAGTTGCCGCACTGCTAAGCTGTCCGCCCTCGCGGTGCAGGACGGCTAAAAAGTGCCCTTCTCCTTTGATCTTATGCGGCATCAGCCTTTCTTCTTTTTCCAGGCAAAAATCAGGATGTGTTTCCAGAAAGCGGCTGACGGAGCCTTCGTCCTCAGCAGGTGCAAAGGTACAGGTGGAATAAACCAGTCTGCCGCCGGGTTTTAACATCGCTGCCGCACAATCCAAAATACCGTCCTGTCTTTCGGCGCAGAGCGCCACATTTTCCTCACTCCACTCTTCTCCGGCATTGTCGTTTTTGCGGAACATTCCTTCCCCGGAGCAGGGCGCGTCCACTAAAATACGGTCAAAAAATGCGATAAACCTTTTGCTCAGGCTTTCCGGGGTTTCATTTAAGACAATGGCATTGGAAATGCCCATGCGCTCTATATTTTCCGATAATATCTTAGCCCTCTGGGGGTGAATTTCATTGGTAATGAGCATGCCGTGTCCCCGCATATATTCGGCAATCTGGGTGGATTTGCCGCCCGGCGCCGCACACAAATCCAGAACGCGTCCGGGCGTTGCAGACTCCTCCTGCCGCTCCGGTATCGCTGCCGCGGATACATGCTCCTCCTGCCGCTCCGGTATCGCTGCCACGGAAGCGCGTTCCTCCATCAGGCACGGCACCGGCGCCATGGCGGACGGTTCCTGAATGTAGTACAAGCCCGCCTCATGGTAAGGGTGCTTTCCCGGCTGCTCCTCCTCTTCGTAATAAAAACCGTTTTTTGTCCAGGGAACCGGACTTAAGGTAAACGGTAGTTTTTCTTTTCCTTCCTGTATCCTGGTTTTCAGCGGATTAAGCCGCAGCGCCCGGTAACGTTTGCCGGAAAGGCTCTCTAAAAAAGCCGGGTATTCCTCCCCCAACATATTCTGCATTCTCTCTAAAAATTTCTCCGGTAACATACTGCTCTCCTTTTCCTCCCGGGCCTCTGTAAACAGCTGTGCCCTTTACTCCTTTTTCCTGCTCTCAAAATACATAAAATGGTCAATTGCCTGCAGGATGTCCGCAAATTCTTCTCTGTCGGCAAGCTCCACGTAGCGGGTCAGAAGTTCGTTTTCCTCCTTACGGTAACGGCCGTAAAAAATGTCAAACAGATTGTGGCCTCTCATGTAAATTTTGATTTCTTCCATGTGAGCCTTCACGTCCTCCGTTGTGTTAAAATCCCTGCCTAACACAGCGGTTAGATGCCTGCCGCTTTTTAATTTATACAGATATTCCTTCCATTTGGAAAGAAAAATTTTATAAAACTGTTCCGGACTTTTCAAAATGCCTATCCGGCACATGATTTCCGGGTTCAGAAAATAATTTTCAAACGAATAATATTTTAACACCAGTACATTTTCGGGCTTCACACGGGGCAGTCTGTCCACATCCCGCGCGTTCTGCTCCTCATAATATTTGCATAAGCCTCTGCGGAGATCTTCCGCATTTTTGCCGTCGCCGTCCCTTATCATAAGGAAGTGATCCTTTATGTAAACCTGGTTCATGTATTTTAAATTGGCATAGGTCTTGATGTTGGTACAGCTGTTGGTGGTGATGATAGCTGTCCGGGAAAGTCTGCCGTCCTTGTCATAAATTTCCGAATAGTACTTCTTTAATAGGATAGGAAGTCTCGTCTTATCCTGCCGTCCCTCTACGATAAACACGAAATCCACGTTCATCAGGTCCCCCGCCGTATAGCCGAGGTCATTCAAAATGGCGCTGATGTCAGTGTCTTTTCGCACGGCAGGCATGCCGTCTTTGTCCAAAACCATCTGACGTATCTGTCGGATGCTGAAATTCGGCAGCAGATTGGGGGAATGGGTGGAAAAAATCACCTGATGCTTTTTTGACAGCCGGTACAGAATATCCCCGGTGGTCTTCTGCATGGACGGATGCAGGAAAATTTCCGGATCTTCCATCATGAGGATGCAGTCCTCCGCATTTTCATCCTCCGCATACGCCTCCAAAACGGACAGCATGTAAATACTGCGCATACCCTTTCCCAGCCGTTCAATGGGCCGTCTTGTTCCCTCCTGCCCGCTGCTGAATTCCGTTGTCACGGTAAGCATGGCATCCGTATTGTGGCTCATGGAAAAGAAAATAGTGTCCTGTCCGCCGTTCGCCGCATAGGCTTCGTTGACTTTTCCGGCAAAGGTGTTTAAGTTCCGCTGATACAGTTTGTAATTAAGAAGCCGGAAGGTTTCCAGTGCCGTCAGTTCCTCCGGTTTCTTCTGATTGATAAGACCGATACAGGAAAAGCAGTGGGTACAGGCTTTGGCTCCGTTAAAAAGGCACCTGTTTTCCCGGATGCTTTTTAATTCTGCGTCCTCCTGCAGATACAGCATGTCATTCTGGAACTGCTCCGGGTTGCGCTCCGCATCAATATAATAAATGGTAGGAAAAACATCCCGGATGTACGGATTGTTTTTCTTAAAGCCGTCATCAAAGCGTTGCCTGCTGTCCCGGTTTACAATGTAGGTAAATGTAAGTGTTTCTCCGTCAAAGGAAGGCAGCTTTTTCTTTACATCGGCAAGAAAAGAATCCCATCTCCGGTAACTGCTGACTTTTCCCCTCTTCTGCAGCCTTTTTAAGTCTTCCTCACAAAGGGACAGCCTTACTGTAATCTCTATGTTGGCGCCGGACTCATCAAAATCCTCCGGTACAATCCGGTAATCGCCGCCCACTGCCCGGATGGCATCCAAGACCGTGGTTTTGCCGGTGCTGTTCTGTCCCACCAAAATAAGCGCCTGGGAAATATCCTCAATTTCCAGACAGATTATGGATTTGAAACGACAAATTTTCAGGTATTCTATCTGCATATGCTTACCCCCTTTTTTTATTATGGCACAGGATGCAGTCCCGGGCAAACAATTTTTGTGTCTGCCGCTTTCCGCAGCCGTTTTCTTTAGACATCCATTCCAATCTATGCTATAATCATGCCATGAAAACCTTAAAAAACATACTTATTTGCATTATTCTGCCAATTACATTATTTCTGACCGCCAGCATCACGGCGGACGATGCGCAGCCCGCGGCGGCACCGGCAGACACTTCTGCCGGTACTGAAGCAGCCGGCGATACGGATGTCGGTTCGGCTGACACGGCTGCCACAGCGGAGATGCCCGGCAATTTAGGACTTTACCTGGCACAGGATTTTTCTCCTCTGGCTAAGAACATTCTTCCGGAAGTCATGCCGGAAATGGACAAACCTATTTCCAAAGAAATTACGCTGATGGCAGTGGGCGATAACCTCATGCACATGGGCATTGTCGCCTCCGGCAAACAGGCGGACGGCAGCTACGATTATTCCATGCTCTATGCGGACATTGCAGATTTTCTGGCGGCTGCGGATATCAAGGTCATTAATCAGGAGACCATTTTAGGCGGCAACGAGCGGGGCTTTTCCGGTTATCCCCGGTTCAACTCTCCCACAGAGGTGGGGGATGCCATCGCTGCTGCCGGCTTTAACGTGGTGCTGCATGCTTCCAACCATTCCGCCGACCAGGGCATTGCCGGTCTGCTCTCCTGCATTGCTTTCTGGAAAACACACCCGGAAGTGCTGATGGTGGGCATTTTTGACGACCCGTCCGAAGCCGAGGAAATTCCGCTTCTTACCATTGACGGCGTCACCTTTGCCATCCTCAATTATACCTACGGACCCAATGCGGAGATTCTGCCTTCTTCCATAGAAGGGCACCTGAATATGCTCTGTGCTTATGATGAGCGGACCAATGTGATTGACTTTACCACCTTAAATCCGCAGGTGATTGCCGATATTGAAAAGGCGGACGCACTTGCCGATGTGGTTCTGGTCTTCCCTCACTGGGGTACGGAATATGTTACCACGCCCTCCACTTATCAGAAGGAATTTGCCCGGCAGATGACAGAGGCGGGCGCCGATATCATCATCGGAACCCATCCCCATGTGGTGCAGCCCATTGAATGGGTGGAAGCGGATAACGGCAACAAAGCCCTCTGCTACTACTCCCTCGGCAACTATGTTTCCACCCAGAAGGATGCCATCAGTATGTTAGAGGGCATGGCATGGGTGACCTTTGAGGCAACCGCAGGCGGTGTTACCATCGATGAGGAAAAGTCCGGCGTCATCCCTCTGGTATGCCAGTACAAGAGCGGTCCCGTCCGCTTCGACCACATTTACCTTTTGGAGGACTATACGCAGGAGCTTGCCGACGCACACGGTATCCGCGGATACGGCGGTGTCAGCTTAAAAGCGGACAAGCTGAAGGAATGGAGCACGGAAATTTTCGGTGATTTCGTGCTGCCCAAATAAACAAATCTAAAAATTTTGTAAACTCGTTGACAATTTAAATTCCTTTTACTATAATCTGTAGCGTGCTACATATATTTATGTAGTGTGCTACAGATTTTTATTTATAAAGAAATTGTTTAGGCAAAGAAAGGAGTTTCCCATGCAGCAACAGGAAACCGGAGTTTATTTTAAATTGATCACAGACAAGTTACATGCCAAAGCCGATGCGGATTTAAAGGCGCACGGCCTTACCATGACACAGTCCCGGGTCCTCTGCTTTTTATCCGACCACGACGGAGAAGCCACCCAGAAGGAAATCGAAGAATTTCTTTCCGTAGCCCATCCCACGGTTGTTGGCATCGTGTCCCGTTTAGAGCAGAACGGATTTATTACCTTTCACCCGGACTCCGCGGACAGGCGCAACAAGGTGGTGGTGCTTACGGAAAAAGCCGTTCGGGTTGACAAGGAAATGAAGGAAATCATCCGCAGGCAGGATGAAAAACTGTTTGCTTCCTTATCCCAAGAACAGGTGAAAGAGCTTACTTTTTTATTACAAACCATTTATGAAAACTTAAATACCGAAGAGGAGGATACCCCATGTTAAAAACATTAGCAGGAAGCTTAAGAGAATACAAAAAAAGCTCTTTTGCAGCCATCTTTTTTTCCGGCATAGAGGTTATTTTTGAAATTGTAATTCCTCTGTGCATGTCCAATTTAATCGACAACGGTATTGAAAAAAGCAATATGTCCATGGTCTGGAAATTCGGCATTCTGCTGCTTGTTTTTGCCCTGCTGCAGCTTGCCACCGGTATGCTTTCCGCCTACACCGCAGCGAAAGCTGCCACCGGTTTTTCCGCAAACCTGCGTCAGGATATGTACGACAACATGCAGACCTTTGCTTTTTCCAACATCGACCGTTTTTCCACGGCATCCATCGTTACCCGTCTGACCACGGATGTGACCAACGTACAGAATGCTTACCAGATGTTAATCAAATTAGCGGTCCGCGGGCCCGTTATGCTCATTGTTTCCATGATTGTTTCCTTCCGCATCAACCGTCAGATTTCCCTTATTTTCCTGGCAATTGTACCGGTACTGGGCGTTCTGCTTGCCCTGATTGTACGCAAGGTGCATCCTGTTTTTGAAAAGGTTTTCCATACCTATGACGACTTAAACAACGTGGTGCAGGAAGACCTCCGCGGCATCCGCGTGGTAAAATCCTGCAACCGGGAAGACCTGGAAATCAGTAAATTCAAGAAAATTTCCCAGGATATTTACAAGGGCTTTGCCAAGGCGGAGCAGATGCTTGCCTTAAACTCTCCCCTGATGCAGATCTGTATGTATACCTGCATGATTCTAACCTCCTGGATTGGGGCAAAGGCCATTGTTGCCAGCGGAAACAACACCGCTCTGGGCTTGACCACCGGTGATCTGACCGCACTCATCACCTATTCCATTCAGATTTTGTCCAGTCTGATGATGCTTTCCATGGTATTTGCCATGATTACCATTGCCAGCTCCTCCGCCGGACGAATTGCGGAAATCCTGCAGGAAAAAACAGATATCGCCAACCCGGAAAATCCGGTTATGCATGTAGCTGACGGCGAAATCAACTACAACAATGTAGAATTTGTTTACGCCTCCAAAGCCGATAAAAAGGTGTTAAGCAACATCAACCTGCACATTGCTTCCGGTGAAACCCTGGGTATCATCGGCGGTACCGGTTCCTCCAAGTCTTCCCTGGTGCAGCTCATTCCGAGACTCTACGACGTTACCTCCGGCAGCCTGACGCTGGGCGGTGTGGACGTGCGGAAATACGACCTGGATACCCTGCGTAACGCCGTTGCCATGGTACTTCAGAAAAACGAACTGTTTTCCGGCACCATTGCGGAAAACCTGCGCTGGGGCGATGAAAAAGCCACCGATGAGGAAATAAAAGAAGCCTGCCGTCTTGCCTGTGCGGATGAATTTATCAATGCCATGCCGAAGGGTTACGAAACCTATATTGAACAGGGCGGCACCAATGTTTCCGGCGGTCAGAAGCAGCGTCTCTGTATTGCCCGGGCGCTGCTTAAGAAACCCAGGGTGCTGATTTTGGACGACTCCACCAGCGCCGTGGATACCCGCACCGATGCTCTGATCCAGAAGGCGCTCAAGGAGTATCTGCCGGAGACCACGAAAATTATTATTGCGCAGCGAATCAGTTCCGTACAGAATGCGGATAAAATTATTGTCCTGGATGACGGAAAAGTAGGCGCCGTCGGCACCCATGACGAGCTGTTAAAGACCTGCGGCATTTACCGCGAAGTATTTGCATCCCAGCAGAAAGGAGAGAGTGAAAATGCCTAACGAAAAAAATGAAACAAAAGCCATGCCCGGCAAAGAACCCGATTTTGGCAAACGCCCCCGGCAGAAGTTAGATATGAAAACCTTAAAAAGACTGCTTTCTTACCTGAAGGCATACAAGGGCACCCTGATTTTCGTTACCGTCTGCATTCTGCTTTCCGCATTGGCAGGCGCTGCCTCCTCCATGTTTCTGCAGTCCCTGATTGACGATTACATCACGCCGCTGTTAGCCTCCGCCGGAGCACCCGATTATTCCGGACTTATCAAAGCACTGGCTGTCATGGCTGTGATTTACCTGGTGGGTGCGTTATCCACTTATCTTTATAACAGACAGATGGTAACCGCAGCCCAGGGCACCTTAAAAACCATCCGTGATGAAATGTTTGAAAAAATGCAGAAGCTGCCCATCCGTTATTTTGATTCCCACACCCACGGTGACATCATGAGTCTTTACACCAACGATACGGATGCCTTACGTCAGATGATTGCCCAGTCCATGGCGCAGCTCATTTCTTCCGCCTTTACCATTACTGCCGTGTTCGTCTGCATGCTGAACATCAGCATCTGGCTGACAATCGTGGTGCTTGTGGTACTTTTTCTCGTTATGCAGTTTGCCGGCATTATCATGAAGAAAAGCGGCCGCTACTTTATGGCGCAGCAGAAAACACTGGCTGATCTGGACGGCTACATTGAAGAAATGATTAACGGCCAGAAGGTAATCAAGGTCTTCTGCCATGAAGGAAAAGCCCGTGAGGAAATGGTTCGCCGCAATAAACTGTGGGAAGAAAATTCCGCTAAGGCAAACGGTCACGGCGGCGCCATGATGCCTCTTATGAACGCCCTCGGTTACATCCAGTATGTTATCGTTGCCGTTTTTGGCGCTTACCTTGCCATTGCCAAGGTTCCCAATTTAGGGCTGACCGGCTTCCACACCATGACCGTCGGTATGATTGCTTCTTTCCTGACGCTGTCCAGAAACTTTACCCAGCCGATTTCCCAGATTTCCAACCAGTATAACTCCATCGTAACGGCTCTTGCCGGTGCTTCCCGTATTTTCACTTTCATGGACGAAGCGCCCGAAACCGACGAAGGCTATGTTACCCTGGTAAATGCCGTGGAAAACGAAGACGGTTCCCTTACCGAAACCGACCGCTACACCGGCATCTGGGCATGGAAGCATCCCCACCATGACGGCACCGTTACCTACACCCGCCTGCGGGGCGAAATCGTACTGGACCATGTGGACTTCGGTTACAATCCCGACAAGGAAATTCTGCACGACATTACCCTGTATGCGAACCCCGGCGAAAAAGTCGCCTTTGTCGGCTCCACCGGTGCTGGCAAAACCACCATTACCAACCTGATTAACCGTTTTTATGACATTGCCGACGGTAAAATCCGTTACGACGGCATCAACATCAACAAAATCAAAAAAGCGGACCTGCGCCGTTCCCTCGGCATGGTGCTGCAGGACGTCAACCTTTTTACCGGCACGATTATGGAAAACTTACGATACTCCAATCCCAATGCCACGGATGAAGAATGCATTGCTGCCGCAAAGCTTGCCAATGCCGACAACTTTATCCGCATGCTGCCGGACGGCTACAACACCGTCTTAAAGGGTGACGGCAGTGGTCTTTCCCAGGGACAGTGCCAGCTTATTTCCATTGCCAGAGCGGCTGTTTCCAATCCGCCGGTCATGATTCTGGACGAAGCAACCTCTTCCATCGATACCCGAACGGAAGCTCTTGTACAGAACGGTATGGATAAACTGATGCAGGGACGTACGGTATTTGTCATTGCCCACAGACTTTCCACCGTCCAGAACTCCGATGTGATTATGGTACTTGACCACGGACGCATCATTGAACGCGGCAGCCATGAAAAACTGATTGCCGAAAAGGGCACCTATTACCAGTTGTACACCGGTGCTTTTGATTTGGAATAAAGGATTGGAAGCGATCCCCATTTTTACCATTCATCTCCCATTGCGTAATTGTTACAAAATTGTTACAATTCATTTGTGCTCAGGCAAGGCGTACTACAAGGCAACACGTCAAACGCCGGACAAACTAATCCATAGATACCATCTTCTGCAACGCAGAACCGCCGGGCACAAAATCTGAAAAGGAGGTAAATAGTATGTGTTTCAAGTTTTTCAATAACTGCAATCTGCTTAACCTTATCCGTAACTGTTTCGGATGCTAATGATAAAAGAGCCCTTGGAAAATTTCCAAAGGCTCTTTTTTAATCGATTACATTTTTAATTGCCAATATGTTGTCGTAGTCCGCTGCGCTGATAATGACTCCTTTTCTGGAATTGGCGGAATGGATAATCTGTCCGTCACCGATATAAAGTCCCACATGCGTACATTTGCTTTTGCCGTAGCAGATAATATCGCCCGGCTGGATTTCGTCGTAGCTGACACTTCTGCCATTGGTGGAATACTGCCCACTGGGAGTACGGCTTAGGGAATAGCCGAAGTCTTTATAGATATAGCAGGTAAAACCGGAACAGTCCGTTCCACTTGCCAGGCTTCTGCCGCCGTGCACATATTTATTGCCCAGATACTGCATCGCGTAGTCCACAATGGCTGTACGCAGCTCCTCATTGGAAGTATACTGGTTGGTCGGGAAGGTAATGTTGCCAATCACCTCCGGGGTGCTCTGCTCCGCTTCCTGCGCTCTCGCCGCCAGCGCCTGCCGTTCCGCTTCTTCCCGGCGTTCCTCCTCTATGGATTTGGCATACACAAATTCTTCATGCACGGAAACGTATTCCGCCGAAACATAACCCTGTTTGCTGTCCGTGTACTGCACCTTCAGCCAGTCTCCGCAATCTTCCACCACTTTGACATTCTCGCCGTTGTCTATGTAACCAATCCGCCTGCTGTCCGCGGACTGCTCTTCTCTTACATTCAGACGGTCCGCCAATACCGTCGCATAATACGTTACATACTGGTCAATCACCGCCTCCGCTTCTTCGCCGTATAAGAAATATTCCGCTTTGATAAAGCCCTCCACATCGCCGGAAATAATCTGGAACCAGTCGTCATTGTCCCCTGCCGTTGCCAGCACCTGAGCCACGGAACCGTTATAAATCTTTCCCACAATCTCGCCGTCCGTGCTGGGCAGGCTGCGCACATTCACATAATCGGTAACCTGGGCAATCGCCAGGTTTGCATATTCCGACTCTTCTTCATCCGGCGCTACGGCAAAGCTGATGGCTTCCGGGTCCTGCACCTCGGCAAAGGAAACGCCGGACGCAATGGTCAGCGCCGGGAGGTCATTAAGCGTCATGCCCTCCTCCAGAGCCCGGGTGGAAAATGCCGCCGCGCCCGTCACTGCATCATTGCCGGAGACTGTGGCCGCATCGTTGCCGGAAACTGTGGCAGTGTCGTTGCCGGAGACTGTGGCTGCATCGTTGCCGGAAGCTGTGGCAATGTCGTTGCCTGAGACTGTGGCTGCATCGTTGCCGGAAGCTGTGGCAATGTCGTTGCCTGAGACTGTTGTCTCCGTTGCCGTGCTGTCTGCTACCGGCTCCATGTCCTTTCCGGCTGCCGATACCACTGCGCCGTTGGCTGCTGCCACATGCGGATGCCGGTACGCCACAATTCCCAGTCCCAGTACCAGCGCTCCGCAGCCGCCCGCTATATAAATAAGTAATTTCTTTTTCTCGTTCTTCATTTTAATCTTTCCATGATTTCATAGTTTCAAAACAGTTACTTTTCTGCTCAGGTTCTTTTCTGTTTTGCATTTCGTTCCGGTGTTGCCGCTCCTTTCATAACTGCTTTTCAGCAGCTCCCGTAGCCGTTTTCCAGTCTCATCCGGAAATCCGCTTCACAAAGCGGCTTGTCAAATACATATCCCTGTACGATATCGCAGCCTGCATTTTCCAGATACCGAAGCTGCTGCTGTGTTTCCACACCCTCCGCAATGGTCTTTTTGCCCAGCTCACGCAAAAGGGTCACAATGTTGCAGAACATAATCATGTCCTTGTCTTTGCCGGAATAATCCGTTTCCAACGGAATAAAGGATCTGTCAATTTTAATCACCTTCAAATCCAGCTTCTTTATCATGTTCAGGGAAGAAAATCCAGTTCCGAAGTCGTCCATGGAAGTACCGATTCCCGCTTCGGAAAGCTCGTTGACGATGTTCGTCATAATTTCGTAATTCTGGAAATCCTCACTCTCCGTCAGTTCAATTTCTATGTACTGATGGGCAATGCCATGCTCGTCCAAAATCGAAACAATATGCTCCACCATATCGTCCTCATCCAGATGCTTTCTGGAAAAGTTGACGGAAATACAGATGGGAGCATGTCCTTCGTCCATCCATTTTCTCAGGAAACGACAGACCTCTTCCAGCATATAATAATCCAGTTTGATAATACTGCCTTCCCTTTCCAGCTGCGGTATAAACTGCATGGGAGATATCAGTTTTCCGTCCCTCTGCCATCTGACCAGGGCCTCCGCACCGCAGATTGTCTGATTTTTAATGTTGACCTTAGGCTGGTAATACACCTGAAATTCTCTTTCTTCCAGCGCCGCCATGAAGTTTGCAATAATGCTCTGGTTCTGCATCATGATTTTCTGGATGTCGTCGGAAAATTTCACGGCAACACCCGTACCCTTTAGCCGGGCTGCCTGATAAGCAATGCTGGCTCTTGCCATCACATCCTGCGGTCTGGTAATACCGTTTAATTCACTGTAACCGATGGTTGCCCCAAACACAAAATTCTTGGATTTGCGGGGTGTTTCATGGAACAGCCTTACATTCTGCAGCTTTTCAAGCATTTCCGGCAGGCGTTCCATTTTTACCAGCATTACGAAATTATCGCCCCCAAGGCGGGCAAGCTTTTCCTCTTCCTGACAATAGCTATTTACCTCACAGGCATATTTTTTCAACACCTTATCGCCTTCGTCATAGGGAAACACCTTATTTACATATTTAAAATTATGAATATTAAAGAAAAGAATGGCATATCCATCCAGTTTTCTCTGTGCAAACAATTTTGCCGCATACCCCATAAACGCCGCCTGATTGGCTACGCCGGTTGCCATATCCGTCTGCATCACATGTGCCAGTAAATTCTGCAAGGTAGCACGGCTGAACTGCTGGAATATTTCCTTGGAAATCATATGCAGTACTTTCTGTTCTTCTTCCGAAAAAGGCGCCTCGCCGTACGGATACCACTTGCACCGCACCTGTCCTCCGTCCGAAACCGGGTACACCCGTAAAAAGCATTCTTCGCAAACTATGACGTCTTTTCTGTCATAAAGAACGCTCGTTTGATATGCGCCCGAAGGTCTTAATGCAGACACCGGTGAATCCAGCGTCAGCTCCATTCTTCCGAGCCGCAGGCTGTCCGCCATCTCCGCGAGGGCTTCTGCCACCCTGCCCTTACATGCTTCCACCGTGGAATCGTCCGCATACAATTTATCATAAAAAGAAGCTAATCTGTCATCAATTTTTATTCTTTTGTCCATTTTCCAAACTCCTCGCATTTATCATACAACAGCAGGAGTAAAACCGCAATCCCTCCGGAAATGTATACAATCTTCAATAAATTTTCTTTTAATTTGATTGCGGATTTCTCTATTTCAAAGTATAATAAATATGTCTTATCTTATTACATTCACATCTATTTTATCATTTATTTTCAGGAGGAAATTCTATGATATTTCAAAGACTCAAAAACCATTATGAATTTATATCGGCAAAATTAACCGAAATCGAGAAACAGTTATCCCATTTACCGCCTGGTCAACTGAACTGCTGGTCTGTAAATGGACAATCCAAGTACTATCTTTCGCAAAATCACAAAAGAACCTATCTTTCTTCCAAAAATGAATTTCTGATTCAACAGTTAGCATTAAAGAAATATTTAACTGCTTTGCAAAAAGAACTTTTAGCAGAAGAAAAAGCCTTGCGACCTTATATCCATTTTATGCAAACGCCGCATTCCTCAGCTACTAAAATGTTACTGCCTGACTCTCCCCTTCATTCTCTTCTATCTCCACAACTTTTGTCCGTTTCAAAGGAAGCAAAGGAATGGATGCAAGCCCCTTTTGACAGTAATCCCTATTTTCCCGAGAATCTTATTTACAAAACCACAGCAGGTATCTATGTACGTTCCAAATCAGAATCCCTTATTGTCTCCCTTTTAGTCCAATATCAAATTCCCTTTCGGTACGAATGTCTTTTAACCTTGGACGGCATCTCCCACTATCCCGATTTCACTATCATGCATCCCAAAACAGGTCTCATTTACTACTGGGAACATTTGGGATTATTGGATAAAGAATCTTATCTGAAAGATAATGCCAATAAACTGCAGCGTTTTATAAAAAACGGTATCATTCCCACGCAGCAGCTTATCATAACCTGTGAAACCAAAGACCATCCACTTGATTTGGATTATCTTGATAACCTGATTCATTTCTATTTCTTATAAACAATACCCAAAAGGAAGCAAACTCTCTTATTTTTATAGTTTGCTTCCTTTTCTTTTACTTACTTTAAAGCATATATGATTTTTGTCCCTGTTTGCTGCTCTATTATTGGACACATTTAAAGCATTTTGAGACTTTCTGCTATTTTGCTGTCTCCATATCCAATGTTTTTAAAGCATTTCTTTTTTACATTGAAAAATGCTTCATTCTACTTGATGCATTTCCATAGTTTTTCAAAATTTGCTTCTTTTATTTTGTAAAACTATAGTGCAAATATTTGAAAATACAAAATTTGCTTCTTTCCATTTCACAAACCATACAACAACCATACAACAAATCTCAGATCACAAAAAAGCTACGGCTATTTTCTGTCATACTCACTGCTTACCCAATCACGCCGGTTATTTTGAGAACCCAGTAGCCCAGACCCAGCAACCAGCTTGTAAAGATGCCGTATAGAATAACCGGTCCGGCAATGGAGAAAATCTTGCAGCCTACGCCAAAGACCCAGCCTTCCTTTTTGAACTCAATGGCAGGCGCCGCCACAGAATTGGCAAAACCGGTAATGGGCACCAGAGCACCGGCGCCGCCCCACTTTACAATTGAAGGATAAATGTTAAACCCGGTCAGGATAACACTGCACAAAACCAGAAGCAATGTACAGATTGTGGCAGCCGCCTCTTTTTCCATGCCCATTACATTCGTACAATAATTCAGAATGCACTGTCCGATCAGACAGATAATACCGCCGGTAAGAAATGCTTTTCCCATCTGTGCAAAAAGATTGTGTGTCGGCGTCATGCCCTTTACGTATTCCTCGTAATTCTGTTTTTTTTCTTCAATCGTTTGTCTGGTAACCTGTTCGTCCATAAAAATACCTCCTTATTTCACCACTTCATGTAAACGCAAGTAAAAATACATCAACGATCCTGCCAGTTTTCCCGCTGCCATGGCACAGATAGCAATGCCAAGACCATGCCGGAAGCCAATCCGTCTGGTAAAAATGGGTATGCTGTCCAGCATTTCCGCAATGGCAAGTGCCAGACAGCCGATAAACATGCCGGAAAATAATCCAATTATACCCGTCACGAAATTACCGCCCACCTGCACTACGGAAAACGGCACCCCCATTCGGAACAGCCGGGTACCGATATGAATATACCGTTCAAAAATACTGACAATACAGCCCACCACGGTTCCCCAGATTACCATATCCTCATAGAGGAGCACATGCCCTGCCGTATGCGTTTTTCCGGCAAACCGCGGGACAATTCCCACGGCAACAAGAACAGTAAAAACACCCGCTGCCGCCAATAGCCCAAAGCTTGTTCCGAACACTACTAAAAATATGCTACCCCACATCGATGGTTCTGCCCTCCCTGTCCGCCGTGTCCACTAAAGTGGTATTTACGTCGGCTTCGTATTTGCGCATTTCCACCTCAATGGGCGTGGGGTCCGTGGTAATACGCCTTTTCCCCACATGGTTAAAGAATACGATAATTCCTAAGGCCAGCCCTATCGAATAGGAAACCTCCAGTACCGAAATGCCCGTCGGTTCCGTTCCCATTACAATACGGTGAATTTGGGAAAACACATTCACAATGCCGATGTCGTTGTGGTACGCCATGATGGTGAATGCGGTGCCGAAAAAACTGATGACGGAAACCAGCAGAATTTTCCAGAACTCCTTTGCCTTTTTGTGTATGGAAACCTGCACCCATTCCGCCACAACATCGGTTTCTCCCACACTCTGCACCGTCACCTGCGGACAAAGCTCCTCAATCATTTCGGTAATCTTCAGCACACTGATAACACACCGGCTGCCCTGTCCCTTTTCAAAATGATGTAGTTTCATGCTTTTTACTTTCGCCGTCACCAGTTTGTCCGCACAGTAAACACTCCCCACATCCTTTAGGAATACCGAATCCTCCATAACCTCCACATTACGGTTTAATTTAAGATAGCAGACTGTTCCCGCCATAACTCATCCTCCAAAATCCCTGCCTTTGCTTCACGATAAAGAATAAACACACAAACAGGGCATAACAAGAAAGTTCTTCACCTGCTTGTTATGCCCTGTCCTGTAAAAAATATGCATTTTTAACGATTACTTATTATCATTCCGGTTTTGAAACCCGGCCTCTTTCGTCTGTTCATCCTGATTTTCCGCATCCGTGTCCATCTGCTTTTGATTTTCCTTGAGTTGCTCCACAACCTTATTGGAAACAGCACTGGCCCTGACACAACAATATAGTAAAAAATCAAACAGCACAAACAGGATAATCCCTACTGTCCAACTAAAAGCTGTCATGAATTCTCCCCCTATGCATTATACTCAACATCTATTTCTTGCATTATGCATATTACATATTATATGTACAGAAAGCCGATACCCGCTCCCAGTGTATTCATGATAACATCATCCAGCTGACAAAATCCCCGTCCCGTGCGGAGCTGGCAATACTCTATAGCCACACTGCATAAAAATCCGACCGGTATCGTCCATGCGGTTTTCTTTTTCGGAAGCCAAACCGGGAATAAAAAACCAAAGGGCAAGAATAAAAAGATGTTTTCAATGACCCAGGCGTGATCCTGCATGGTTGTTCCCCATGTTCCCATAAACCGAAAATCGGTCCCCATACGGGAGCCCGGTTCTCTGCAGAAAAACACAATCATGACAAGCATCCACAGATAAATAACAAACAGATTGCTTCCAAGAAAATGTCCGGCATTTTTTAACCACAGATTCAGCCGTTCTGACAATGCCGCTCTCTCCAGCAGACCGCCGTTTTCCCCGGTCGGCTGCTGCCCATTTTCCGGCAGACCGCCGTTTTCCTCAGTCGGCTGCTGCCCATTTTCCTGTAATCTTCTTGCAAGCATACCTGTGATCAGAGTCACCAGTCCATAACAGACAGCATAAATGCCGCACGCACAAACTCAGACTCTCTCCAGCTCATGCTTGTGCTTGTCATGGACGCTGATGTCCTTACCGATCTGTACCTCGATAAGCTGCAGCTCCGTTTCCGCAATGATCGTATGCCTGCTGCCGGCGGGCATGGTAATCACATCTCCCACACCGACCACCTGCTCCTTAATACCGATAATCGCACGACCGGTACCCTGAATGACTGTCCACACCTCATCCCTATGGTCATGGCTGTGGTAATTCATGCTGTGTCCCGGATTTAAGGTTACTTTAATGGTCAGGCTTTCCTTCCCCACATCCAGCACCCGGAAGCTGCCCCAGGATTTTTCTGCAAACATAACCCTGTGGTCCAGGCTGTCCACAAAAGGTTTGATATAGCTCGACTGTTCCTTGTCGGAAACTAAAATGCCGTCAGGGCTTGCCGAAACCACCACATCTTTAAGCCCCATGCAAAGAATGGGCACATTCAGTTCATTCACCACATGCACATTTCTGCAGTTTTCATTAAATAATGCTTCTCCAACCGCCTGCGTGTCCATGGCTTCCGTCAGGGTATTCCAGGTACCCAGATCCTTCCAGGTTCCTGCGAAACGCATCACTTCAATGGCAGGTTCATGCTCCACTACCGCATAGTCAAAGCTGATTTTCTGCAAAGAGTCATACTTATTATATAAATCCTGATAGTCCGTAAAATCAATCAGTTCATGTGCGCGTTTTAAAACATATCCCAGACGCAAGGCAAATACACCCCCATTCCAGAGGGCCCCTTTTGCAATATATGCGGCTGCCGTTTCCTTGTCCGGTTTTTCCTTAAACATGGAAACCCCGCTCACCGCATCCTTGGACTCCGGAATAATATAACCGTATTTTTCACTGGGATAGGTGGGTTCCATGCCCATTAAAAGCAGGTTGGCGCTGCTGTCCGCTGCAAGCGAAGCCAGTTTTTCAATGGCAAGAAAATAGTCGTTTTCCACATAAGGGTCAACCGGGCAGATAACCACCGCTTCTTCTTCCGGCACCCCCTTTTCATCTCTTAAATAAGCCGCCGCCAAGGCAATCGCCGGAAAGGTGTCCTTTCTGCAGGGCTCCACACTGATTCCCACATCCGGTCCCAGCTGGTTGTGAATGGCAGAAACCTGCGTCTTGGAAGTTGCAATAGTGACCGTTGCCTCCCTGTCCACCTCCTTTATCTGGCGGTATACCCGCTGCACCATGGATTCCGCTTCCCCCGAAGGGTTGTGGAAAATTTTAATAAACTGTTTGGAACGGATATCATTGGACAACGGCCAGAGACGCTGACCGGAACCGCCCGACAATAAAATAATATTCATACTGCCTACCTTTCCGCACGTATGGGATTGTTTAAGAAATCTTCATATGCCAGGCGAATACCGTCCTTTAACTCTGTTTTGTATGTCCAGCCTAAATCGACTGCCTTGGAAACATCCAGAAGCTTGCGGGGTGTGCCGTTCGGTTTTGTGGTATCCCACTTAATTTTGCCCGTATAGCCGATGACCTCCGCTACCATTTCCGTCAGTTCCTTAATGGTGAGCTCCTTGCCGGTTCCCGCATTTACGGTTTCATTGCCGGAATAATGGTTCATTAAAAATACGCACAGGTTTGCCAGATCGTCCACATACAAAAATTCGCGCAGCGGAGAACCGTCTCCCCAGCAGGTCACTTCCGTTACTCCGTTTACCTTTGCTTCGTGGAAACGGCGAATCAGCGCCGGCAGTACATGACTGTGCGTGGGATGATAGTTGTCATTGGGACCGTAAAGGTTGGTCGGCATGACACTGATATAATCTGTACCATACTGTCTGTTCAGAAATTCACAGTATTTCAGACCGCTGATTTTCGCCAGCGCATATGCTTCATTTGTTTTTTCCAGTTCACCGGTGAGCAGGCAGTCTTCCTTCATGGGCTGCGGCGCCATGCGGGGATAAATGCAGGAGGAGCCTAAGAATTCCAGTTTTTTGCAGCCGTTCTGCCATGCAGAATGAATGACGTTCATTTCCAGTGTCATATTGTCATACATAAAGTCCGCCAGTGCCTCTTCGTTTGCCACGATACCGCCCACCTTGGCTGCTGCCAGGAAAACATATTCCGGCTTTTCCTGTGCAAAAAACTTTTCTACATCATCCTGTCTGCAAAGGTTTAACTCCTTATGCGTCCGGGTCACAATGTTGGTGTAACCCTGTCTTTCCAGCTCTCTTACAATAGCGGAGCCAACCATTCCTCTGTGGCCCGCCACATATATTTTTGCATTTTTATCCATCATTTCACTAATCGCACCTTTCACTGTCACGCAGAACCTTTTCTCTTTTTGCAAGTTTTCTGTCATGTTCCGCCATAATCTTCACCAGTTCCTCGTAGCCGGTCTTCTGGGGATTCCATCCCAGAACCGTTTTTGCCTTGGTCGGGTCGCCCCAGAGGTTATCCACATCGGTGGGCCGGAACCATGCCGGATTTACACATACGAGCATCTTGCCGGTAGCGGTGTCGTAACCCTTTTCTTCAAGCCCGGTGCCCTCCCAACGGATGGTAATGCCGTTTGCCGCAAAAGCCTTTTCCGTAAAATCACGGACCGTATGCTGCACACCAGTCGCAATTACAAAATCATCCGGCTTATCCTGCTGCATAATCAGCCACATGCATTCCACATAGTCCTTTGCGTAACCCCAGTCACGTAAAGAATCCATATTTCCCAGCTCCAGATGATCCTGCAGACCTTCGGCAATCCGCCCTGCTGCCAGTGTGATTTTTCTGGTAACAAAATTTTCTCCGCGGCGTTCGGACTCATGATTAAATAAAATGCCGTTTACCGCAAACATTCCGTATGCCTCCCGGTATTCCTTCACCATCCAGAAACCGTACTGCTTGGCAACCGCATAGGGACTGTACGGATGGAACGGTGTGGTTTCCCTCTGGGGAACTTCTTCCACTTTTCCGTAAAGTTCGGAGGTAGATGCCTGATATACCCTGGTTTTCTTCACAAGACCGCAGACACGGACCGCCTCTAAAACGCGGAGCACGCCCAGTGCATCCACATCCCCGGAATACTCCGGAGCGTCAAAGGAAACCTGCACATGGCTCTGTGCCGCCAGATTGTAAATTTCATCCGGCTGCAGCTCCCCGATAATACGGATAAGTCCGGAGGAGTCGGATAAATCACCGTCATGCAACGTAATGGAATGCTGCTCCAGCAAATGGTCAATCCGTGCGGTATTGGAAATGGACGCACGGCGGACAATGCCGTGAACCTCATACCCTTTTTCCAGTAAAAACTCTGCCAGATAGGAACCGTCCTGTCCCGTAATGCCCGTAATAAGCGCTTTTTTCATCTCTCTCTATTCCTTTCCAAAGTTTTGTAAATCTACTCTGCCTGTCAATGTTTATAGCTTACACCAGGAGCATCTCCTGTAACATTCATTATTTTGTCATAAACTTGCATTATATTGGTTTTTACCATTGTTTCCGATACTCTCTCGGACTGATGCCTTCCACCTTCTTAAAGGTACGGCTGAAATAGTCCGGCTCCGGCATTCCCACCATACTGCCGATTTCCTCTATGGTCCGGTCCGAAAATCGCAGCAGCTGCTTGGCCCGGGTAATCCTTTTTTCCAGAATATAACCGCTGATGGTAATTCCCTGCGTTTCCTTGAAAATCTTTGTCAGATAAAATTTATTGATAAAAAAAAGGGCTGCCAGCTCGTCCAGACTTATCTTTTCCGAAAAATGTTCATTCAGATACTCCCTGACGGCAATAATCTCTTTCTTTTTTCCGGATATTTCCCCGTTTTCCGGGTGCCAGGACTCTTCCATCAAAAGGGTAAGCAGCCGGTTCAGTTCTTCATTGATGCGCATGTCCCGGATATAATCCGCTGACTTCGCCAGATTGTAAAGCTCCTGCAGAACATTCACAAATTTTTCGGAATTTTGCGGCCGGAATACCGGTCTGCCGCCCCTTTCCCTGTACTTTTCATATATTTCGGGCATAAGCTGGGAATAAAAATGGCACCAGGAAAGCGCCCAGAGATGTTCACCTGTGCTGTGGCTGTAAGCTTTTTCGCAGTTTAAGAATACACAGTCACCGGCTTTCAGCCGGAAATGTTCTTCCTCATAGACAAGCTCTCCTTCCCCTTCCCGCACCGCAAAGCACAGGAAAGAGGCAAGATTGCTTCTGGATGATGTATGCGGCTTTACCGCATACAGAGTACCCACCTCCTGCAGATGCAATAGAGAAGTCTTCGCAAATGAGGTGGGTGTATAAAGAATTCGTTCTGATTTTACGGATGCAGAGGGGGAAAATAAATTATCCATGAATACCGGTATCCTTTACGTCGTTTGTCTTGTACTTTATTGGTTTCAGTATACCATATTTTTCCCATTCCGGCAAAATTAAACCAATGTACAGTTCCATACGTCCACACCGCAATCCTCAAATGTCTCATGCAGACGTTCTCTAAGCATTTCCTTTGTCACATTCTTTTTCAGAATGACCTGCAGGAAACCGCCGCCTCCGGCACCGCATATCATTTTACCGTCCAGCAAATCCTCAATAGCTGCAAAAATCTGGTCAATACAGGTATTGGTACTGCCTGCATCAATCATCTTGGACAGCTCCCAATGCTTATTTAAGAGCTCCGCAAAGCCGTCAATATTTCCCCTCTCCAGCTCAAATACCATCATGGCCGCCATGCGCTGAATTTCTTCCAGCGCATACAGACTGTCGGGATTGTTTCCAAGATACCTGCCCACAACATCACGCAGAAGATTTCTGGCAAGCCGTCGCTGTCCCGTATAGATAAGTGCAAATCTTTCCTGCAATTCCCGTAGCGCCGGCTCAGGAACCGAAATGTGGCGTACGGACAAAATCTGTCTGTTTCCGGGTGCTGAGGTAATGTATTTAATGCCTTCCGTCATGCCGCCTACCTGGTCCTGCCACCCACCGCCGGTAGACATAATCTGCTCCATGCACATGGCATGGTTATACAAATCCGGTTCCGTGCAGGGAATCCCAAAATACTTAAACAAAGCCTTTACACAGGCACCTGCTAATATACTGCTGGTGCCAAGCCCGCTTCCCTTGGGTACATTGTGCATCTGGGTAGAAAGATACAATCCTCCTATCCTGTCTGTAATGCTGTTTAAGTTGCCCCCTTCTGCCGGAATAATACCGCAGGCAATCAGCGCCGCTTTATGCAGGGCAAATGCATCAAACGGATTGTGGCAGTCCTGCAGAGCGGCTATATCCGTAAATTCTCCGTAAGTCCCCATATCAGCACTTTCCAGTATTACCTTCGGCTCCTTAAGCTGCCGAACGCAGACCTCTACCGGATACTCGTCATTTAACAGAACCGCCGCATTTAAGACCGTACCTCCATGCTCGTTACAGTACGGCGGTGTATCACTCCAGCCACCTCCGAAATTCACGCGAAGCGGAAGGTACACCGTTATTTCCTTCTCTGCAGGAACGGGAAGTGCAGACGCATGCACCCCCTGCCGCCAGGTTGCCACACCGGAAAGTACGGTTTTCTGAATTTCCGCAAAAGCTCTCTGCATATAATTTTCCGCCATGGAGACCGGTGCCTGCTTATTTTTCTGCCATATTTTTCCCAGGAAAAAATAAAGTCTGGTTCTTACGGCATCCGTGGAACCCGCTGCCTTTTCTTCTAACAGATTAAGCTGATAATCACTGAGAACCGCATCCCTGAAAACCGCTTCTGCTTCTTCCACCGTGCCGCCCTTTTGAATAATTTCTACTAATTTTTCCACTTTAACAGTCTGGCGCAGATGTCTTTCCCAGTCTAAAACAGCTGCCGTATCCGCCTGATTAAAAGAAGTACAAAGGCTTGTCCTCTCTGCCTGCCTCCATGTCTGCTTATTGCCTCTTCCCTGCGCTATTTCATAGACATTCAGGGCTGCCGCCACTGCTTCCTCCATCGTACCGCAGATTGGGTATATGTCCGCCGTCCAGAGAGAACGCTCCGCATTGGTAAAGACCTCTTCAAAGCTGCGGATATCTTTTCCTAAAAATACCGGTTCCTTGGGATTGTCCTGCACACCGTAAATCCTCACCACAAACCTGCCATCCTGCAGTTTCAGTCCATGCAGCACCACATTGTCCGGTATCACCTGTCCCGAGACGGTAACATGGGAAAGCACACTTCCTTCGCCCACTTCTGTTTTTCCGCAGATATAACTATCCTCTATGTAGCAGTTTCTTCCAATCCGGCAAGTTTCTTCCACTATCGCATTGTTTACGGCATAATCGGAAACCTCTCTGCCGGACACACATTTTTTCCAGTCCAGAAAGGAAAACTGCTCCACTTCCTTTGTCATAAGCTCCCGCAGCTCCTGCGTAGTACCGAAATGTATGAACGCCGCCGGAGAAAGACGTAGCAGACGCATACCGTATTTATGCAATACCTGCCAGAGTACCGTTCTGCAGTCATGGAGTTCCTGTGTAAAACTGCCCTCCGGTTTTTCCCGGTAAAACTGCTCCAGGGTAGCATGACTTGCCAGCGGGTATAAAAAGTCACCGTAAAAGGAAAGTCTTGCTTTCTCATTCACATACACGGAAAACTTCTCATCCGTATCCACCAGCCCATACAAATCCCGCAGCATATCCGCACTGAAAAGTACCGCTCCGGTATCAATATCCACTTTCCCGCGTTCATTTACCGCTCCGTGATTTTGCAGGGTTTCTACCGTCTGCTTGTGCAGAAATTCACCTACATTCCCTTCTGCGTCCATGTGAAATACACCATGGTCTTTTCCGGTTTCCACGTCCTCCTTAAAAGAAATGGCGGCCGCTCCGGAAGCCGGCGCATCAATCTGCAATGGATTGAACAAAAGCAGCACATCTCCGGACAGCACCAGCATACCGTCCTTCATCCTTGCTGGGACACCGCTCATGCCAATCATAAATTCATCAAAGAGTGTAGAACGTTTACCATTGGGAAGCTCCCGCGGCACAGGAGAAAACAATTTTCCCAACGCGCTGTACTGCGGCACACGTTTGCTGTCGCCTCCCGAATGTATGCATAAAATCCGTTTTCCTTCAAACGTATCGCTCTGCTGTCTGATATACCGCAGGACATTTAAGGTCGCACCGCCGCTGCCCACACGAAGACCGTCCGGGTCCGGCAATACCGCATAATGACTCCTGTCCGTTAAAAGCCCCTTGCTCACGCGAAGTGCAATCTGTCTGCGGTAGCTTTCCGCCTGTGCTTCATTGGATGCTGTCAGAATCACATAGTCCCATACGGGAAAGTCCGTACGGTTCATGGTACGTTTATAATCTTCCCACGCATCCAGATAGGACTGACGTAAGAATAAAGAATATGTATTGTTCATAGCTGTCTCTCTTTCGTGATACTCATTTTCTATACTTTTGCCGTAAAAGCTGCCTTCCACTCCGCCCTGCCGGGCACCTCCGGCTGATTCCGGAACCCCATCAGCCCAGTTTGTTTCTTTGTCATGTGTACCTCCTTTTCAGGGAGATTACAGCATAACTCAGAAACCTTTTTCAACCTCCCTGCCTATTCAATTGAAATTTGTGATGTAAGCAGTGAAGTTTGAATTTTAGAATAAATAGAATTTAATAGATTTTTATACAATGAAACGACTGCTTGTATTTAGATTAACATATAGGCATTCGCTTGGCAAGATGGAAATATTAAGTTTATATGCTCTTGACTTTGCAAAACATTTATTTTAATATACTTACAAGAAAGTAACTTACGAGTTACTAATTTTCAAGTATATCTTATGGAGGGAGTAAGAAGATGAATCGATTCTATTGCCGTGAAGATGAGCTTCGGAAACTAAATAAACGGTATACCGGTGATAAGTTTGAGTGCATTGTCATCTACGGCAGACGACGTGTTGGTAAAACGGCACTGATCAATGAATTCTGTAAGGATAAACCGACTATTTTCTTCTCTGCCTTAAACACAACAGAAAAGGAAAATTTAGAGGCTCTCTCAAAGTCGATCATGAGCTTTGAGCGGCCGGATGTGGAGTATTCACCTGAGTTCCGCTCCTATGATGCTGCTTTGGATGAGCTGACAGCACTTTCAAAAGAAAAAAGGATTGTCTTTGTTATTGACGAGTATCCGTACCTTGCAAAAGCAAAGCCCGCTATTTCCGCGATGTTGCAGCATATCATTGATCACAAATGGACCGAATCCAAAATGTATCTGATTCTTTGCGGATCGTCTATGAGCTTTATGGAGAGTCAGGTACTCGGCAAAGAAAGTCCGCTGTATGGCAGACGCACCGGCCAATTTAAGATTGAACCTCTGAACTATAAAGAAACAGCTGTGTTCCACCCGAATCTGCCCGCAGAAGACAATTCTCTGATTTATGGAATCACCGGAGGAGTTCCTCACTATATTAACAAATTGGACGTGATAAATAGTGTGGATGAAGCTCTGTTGGAGCATTTTTTTGACCGTTCCAGTTATCTGTACGAGGAGCCCGGAAATCTGCTGAAGCAGGAACTCCGAGAGCCAGCCATCTATAACGCAATCATAAAAGCGATTGCAGATGGTGCTTCCCGAATGAACGATATCACAATGAACGTTGGTGAAGAAACTTCCGTCGTGTCGAAATACCTGAAAACTCTGATTGGCCTTGCAATTGTCAAGAAAGAAACCCCCATCACAGAAAAACCGGGTAAGAAAACCATCTATCTGCTGGCGGATAACTTTTTCCGATTTTGGTATCGTTTTGTACCGGTCAATATGAGTGCCATTGACTCCGGTCGAATAGCGAAGACCTACCCTTACGTTGTAAAACAGCATCTTTCGGATTATATGGGGCTGATTTTTGAAAAAATGTGCCATGACTACCTACTTTATTACTCGGATAACCTTCCCATTGAGCTGAGTGAAGTCGGTCAATGGTGGGGCACAGACCCGAAGAAGAAAAAGCAGATACAGATTGATATCGTCGGAACACCTGTTAACGGTAAAGACTATATCATCGGTTCGTGCAAGTATAGGAATGAGAAAATTGGTGTGGATGAGCTCAATTTAATCAGAGATTACGCATCGGTCTTCGGAAAGGGCAACAACTACCACTACTACATCTTCTCTAAAGGCGGATTTACGAATGAACTTCTTCAGGCACAGGAGCATGGTGAAGTTCACCTGATAACCTTGGAAGACCTCTACAGATAAACGCTTCTTGGGCCCTGCCGGCAAACAACCGGCAGGGTATTCTTATGTCCGTTTTTTACCTGTTTTTCCTGAATAATCAGATCTCCGTTTGCATTGATAAAAAACGTAAAACGCTATCCATTCTCATTCAGTTTCCGGTAAATTTTCTCCACATTGTACTCAGGTGCTGATTTCTTTACCGCATCATAGATTGGCTCTATCACAGAGATGTCCTCTTCCAGGTCTTCGGCAGTTTCTTCCACTTCTTCCTGAAGTTCACGGGTATAGGCATCTGTGGGAATACCGGTCTTAAAATAATCAAGCAGCCTTACTCTCTCATACTTTTCCTCGTAGCGAAAAAGCACACTCAATGTATCTATTTTCTATCCTCTGCAAAAGCATTTTTCACTTCTTTATTTGGATATTTTCCAACTAACAGAAAACTCAATATCTTAGAATGCTCAATTATTTTGGCCGCCAATAACGGAATCAAAAGCGCACATATGAATGATGCAATAACATTCAATGCATGATTATCAAAAATAAACACCCTTAAAAGTTAACAGATTCGCAAAAAGTGGAGCCTCACTTCTCATCCAGAACATTGCCGTTATTGGCCAACCAATAAGCCCAATCCATGTTATCCACTTCTTTCCACCAAATTTTTTCCAATACCGAGGCATTACGAATCCTATGGCATACCAAGTGAAATGTACTCTTACATAATAACTTGTATTTTGTTTTCTGCATTTATCCGGGAAGGAGGTTTTTTATGCCCCAGAACAGAATTCGTGAGCTTCGTCAGAAAAAAACCTTTCTCAGCTCCAGTTCTCTATAGAACTGGAGGTCACACAGGAAACCATCAGCGCCTATGAGCATAGTAAGCATCTCCCCAGTGTCACCGCTCTTATGAAAATGTCACAGCTTTTCGGTGTCAGCATGGATTACATTATGGGGCTTTCCTATGCGCTGGGTCTGCTCGATTCCGAATCCCGGTAGTTCTTTGTTATTTTCCTCCCTGCCTTGCAAATTTCCTTCCGCTGTACTAAAATATTTTTATGTATTTGTGTGTATTTCGTGTTCGGAGTATGTGCAGATTTTGAAAGAAAGGCATGGTGAATGAAATGGAAGGAAAGAAAGTAGCGGATTCTGTCACAGAACAGATTCGTGTTGTAATATATCCTGATATTAACGGATTCGGTCGCCTGTTCGGCGGCCAGCTTTTGAAATGGGTGGATGAAGTGGCGGGTGCCACTGCCCGCAGGCACTGCGGACACAATGCGACCACTGCTGCCATTGACAATCTGCAGTTCAAAGCAGGTGCATTTTTGAATGATGTGCTGGTACTGATCGGACGGGTTACCTATGTGGGCCGCACTTCCATGGAGGTGCGTGTAGATACTTATAAAGAAGAGCCGGACGGCAGCCGGCATCCCATCAACCGGGCTTATTTTGTCATGGTTTCCATGGGGGAGGACGGCCATCCCACCGAAGTACCGCCTCTTATTTTAGACCCGGATGACCCTGCCGAGCAGATGGAATGGGAAAGCGCAAAAAAGCGCAGGGAACTGCGTCTCCTGCGCCGTAGGGAAGGGTTTTAACTCCTACCATTCCTTAAAACTGATATTCAAATCTACATCGCCGGTGATACCGGGAACGGTACCTGTATCGGAATACTGCCAGATGGCATATTCGTAAGGGAAATAAACGACGGGCGAATAGTAGGCATACCATTTATCCACATCTTCAAACTCCGACATGTTAATGAGGATACTCCACATTTCCATGTTGGCGTATATCATGGGCGTATAGCCGGCTTCCTTGATGCGGTCGATAAAGACATGCGCCATACGGGTGCGTTCTTCCACCGTAAGCTGGTTCATACGTCCTTCTTTTGCCCCGGTTTTTTCCACATCATAAACGATGGGATAAGTCACATTCAGACCGTCAATGGCATCTATCACAAGATCTGCTTCCTCTTTGGCTTCCTCCTCCGTTATGGCCTGGGAGAAAAAGTAAACGCCCACCTTGATGCCCGCCTTGGAAGCGCCTTCAATATTGGTCTTGTACTTTTCATCGAGGGTAAGCTTTCCTTCTGTGCCGTAACCTCTGACGCCAACTCTTACAAAGGCAAATTCCACGCCGGAGTCCGCCACCTTCTTCCAGTCAATGGTGCCCTGATAGCGGGAAACGTCAATGCCTTTATGTGAAACCACTTCTCCGTTTTCCACATACTGCAGCTCACCGTTTTCCAGTACCTGCAGGTTTTCCTGCACAAGTGTACTCTGCTTTAAGCTCCTGTCAATGGGTACAAAGTGGTATTCCTTATTGCTGACCACCACGATTTTATCCTTATAAATCGGACGCAGGGACTCCACCATGGTGGTGCCGCTCTCCAGCGATGCCTGCAGGCTGTCAAGAATCTCGGAAGAAACCTGCTGTCTCGTGGAGCTTTCCGTGGTGGCAATGGCATCCGCCAGCATCATATCCACTTCCTCCTGGCTGTAGCTTACCACTTCCGGGTCCGCTGCTACCTGCTGTGCCAGCTCCTGTTCTTTTTCCGTCGCTTTGTCCTCTATAATTTTATCGTAAATAAGTAGCGCCGCAATGACCACGATTGTCATGGCAATCAGGCAGCTCGCTATGGTTATCACATAAAAGAGCAATTCTTTTTTCTTTCGTTTCATGTAGCCTCCCACGGTTCGTTTTTCTATAGTATATCTCACTTCCGTTTTCCTGTGAAGTGGAAAGAATGCGGATTCACAGAAAATTAAGAAAGCTCCGCATCTTAAACAGGATTTTTTTCTCCAGACGGCTCACCTGCACCTGGCTGATGCCCATGCATGCCGCCACCTCCGACTGGGTTTTGTCCTGAAAGTAACGCATTTCAATGAGTTTTTTTTCTTTTTCATCCAGTGCTTCCAGCACCTGTTTCAGCATCAGATGATTGAGCAGTGCTTCTTTTTCGGTGTCTGCCACGTTTCCGGCGCCGCCTACAAATGCCGTGGCGTTCTGTCCGTTTTTGCCTGCTACCTTATCCACTAAATAAACTTCGCTTCCGTCGTTCTGGTAGACGGATTTGTAAATGGACTCCACCTCGGCTCCTGCCTCCAGCGCCACAGTAATTTCTTCCTCCGATAGCCCCGACTCTTCCGCAATCTCCGAAATCCTCGGCTCCCTGCCTAATTTCTTTATCAGATTTTCCGAAACGACGCGCACCTTCAGTTCGTTTTCCTTAATGGTACGGCTTACCTTTATCATGCCGTCATCCCGAAGAAAACGTTTTATTTCCCCTAATATCATGGGGACGGCATAGGTGGAGAATTTCACATCGTAGGACAGATCAAATTTATCAATGGCCTTCATGAGTCCGATAACGCCTATCTGGAACAAATCCTCCGTTTCATACCCTCTTCCGGCAAACCGTTTGACGATGTGATGCACCAGCCCCAGGTTATTTTCTATCAGTATACTTCTTGTCTCTTTATCCCCTGCCTGTGATTTTTCTATTAATACGGACAGTTCCTCCATGATTTCATTCCCGCTCCCCCACAATCCATTTTGTTCTGCATACCATTCTGCACAGTTTCCTTTCTCTCATTCTCCCTCGGGCATTTTGACCCAGTCCCCGCATTTTAGCTTTTTCTTCATGCGCACGATGGTACCCACAAGCGGGGTGCTTTCCACCTCCAGCTCGTCCATGAAGGCTTCCATGAAAGAAAAGCCCATGCCGGAGCGCTCTAATTCCGGCTTGGATGTGTACATGGGTTCCATGGCCTTGTCCACATTTTCCATGCCGACGCCCTTGTCCTCCACTTCTATGTATAAAACTCCGTTCTCAATCCGGCAGCGCAGATACACCTTTCCGTCCCTGATTTTGCAGCATACCGGGCGCACCTCGCCGTGTCTTCCGTAGCCGTATACGTTTTCATAGCCGTGGATAATGGCGTTGGTTACCGCCTCGGATACTGCGGTCTTGATATCGGACAGTTCCTCCAGGGTAGGATTTAAGTGTGTGACAAAGGCTGCCACCGCCACTCTGGCAAAGCTTTCATTGTTGGATATGGCATCAAATTCCATGGACATTTCATTTTTCATAAATCCTTTTCCTGCCTTTTCGCAAACTTCCTGTGGTTTGATTTCAATCATCTTTTTTCTCCTTTTACTCCATAATCTCTATGATGCGTGTCAGTCCCGACATGGTAAGTATTCTTTTAATCTGCCTGTCTGCATGGATGGCAAAAACTTTCCCGCCGAAGCAGGAAATTTTCCGGTATCTTCCCATAATAACGCCGATTCCCGACGAATCCATGAAACGGGTATCCTCAAAATCAAATACCACGTTACTCACCTGTTCCGCCAGAATCAGCCTGTCCGCATTTTCACTGATATAAGCCGATTTGTGATGGTCAATTTCTTCCGGCAGCTTCACACACAGATAATCATCAATGACCTTAAAATCCTCCATAAATACTTTGCTCCTTTCCTCATTTTAAATATAAAAAGAGAACCTATAGCGTATCCTATAAGTTCTCTTTCGTATGTCATATTCTTCTGTGTTCTGTACTGCTCGCGTAACGAAATTTTCGCTTATTCCGCGCTCAGTTCGTCGATATATTTCTGGGCTCTTGTGGCTCTGCCCGTATCGGGCAGAAGCTCAATTACCTTCTGATAGCATGCAATGGCATTTTCCTTCTGACCGTCCTGTCTGTAGGCGTTGCCGAGTACATTCACGGCATCACCATTGGTGGGGTCATATTCTACCGCTTTGGTCAGATTGTCAATCGCCTGCTTGTAATCCTTGTCATCATAGAAATCACTGCCCGTATTGTAGTAATTCAGTGCTACTTCCGGGCCGATTTTATCTATCAGTGCCTGATACAATGCCTTAAACGCATCGGATGTATCCTCTAAGTTGACGCCCTCCTGTACATTTTCAATATGGGAAGCGGTTGCCATGGCATCCTGTGTTGTCAGGTATTCCACCGCACCAAGAAGCAGCTCATCCACGGTCTTTAAGGTACCGTCCGTGCCCACATACTCCTCCAAGTCTGTACGGAGCTTGGTGTTTTCCTCGGTCAGGCTGTCAATCTGCTGCTGCAGGGTAGTAATCGTGGATGTCTTGGTATCAAGCTGCTCCCCGATGCTCCTCACCTGTTCCTGTGCCTTTTCCCGTTCCGCTGCCACGGAAGACGGCAGAATAAGGAAATACATGGTCGCCACACCCAGCACGAGACCGATGGCTACATATAAAAAGGTGTGCCAGCCGGCACTTTTCTGCTCTCTTACATTCAAGGGCTGGATAATGATTTCGTTGTCGCTCTGGTAACGCACTGCCTCATCATTCTTGCGCTTTATGGGCGATTTGCTGTTTTCATCCGGCTGCAGCATGCTTTCCACTTCTTTTAAATAACGAAGTGTCTGTGTGCTGCCGGCATCGATTTTCAGGCATTTTTCCAGCTCCCTCTTCGCCTTGTCCCACTGCTCCATATCAATGTAAAGCAGTGCCAACAGCTGATGCGCTCTTACGAATTTGGGATTTAGGGAAAGCACCTTTTTTAACTGGATGCGCGCCAAATCCTTGCTGTCCTGCATACAATAGGCAAGCGCCTGGTTGTATTTTTTTATGGTCTGATTGATGGTTTCCAGGCGGGATGCATTGCTCTGCACCATCTCAATGTAAGTATCTGCTATATTTTTCTGGGGACGTAAGTTTTTGCTGATGACCCATTCGCTTAATGCCGCCACAACTTCGCCCATTTCAAAATAGACCAGTCCCAGAAGATTCCGGGCTTCTACGTTATTTTTATTGAATTTTAAACTCTGCCGTAAGCTTGTCACCGCGCCGGTCAGATCCCTGACTCCGGCCTTTTCCAATCCTTCGTTATAATACATATTGGAAACGCGCATAATCTTTTTGTACAGCGTGACATCCGCACCGCAATTCGTGCAGAAATCCTGTTCGGACAAACGGCAGCCACAGTTATAACACCTCATGCTACCTTCCTCTTTTACTTTTCTTCTGTCTTGGTTTCCTGCAACATTTTCACCAGAATATCCGCCATGTCGGTGATGTCCTGATTGTAAATCGCCTCTTCTGCATCTTCTACTTCAAGGCTGGGATGAAACTTTTTCAGTTCCTCTTCAAAGTTAATCATAGTAAACCATGCCTTTCTTACAACAACGCTTTTATCTCTCCCACAAGGTAAAGGGAACCTGCAAAATAAACCCGGGTGTGTTCTCCCGTAAGTTTTTTTGCCGCCTCTAACGCTTTCTCTACGGAATGGTATTCCCCAATGTTTCTCTCTGTATACGTTCTAAAGGTTTCTGCTATGCTCTGTGCGGAAAGGGCTCTGCCACTCTGTATCTGTACCACGGATATCTCCGTAAACAGGCGGCTTTCCGTAAGCTCTTTCACCATTTCCGTGTAGTCCTTGTCCTTCACTACCCCGAAAAACAAATATCTCTGTACCGCTCCGTCCCCTGCAACCGACTCCAGAAAAGCCCGGATGCCGTCCGGATTGTGTGCGCCGTCCGCGAAAATACCGGGAAGCACTTCCTCCATGCGGCCTTCCCAGACAGCTTTCGCCACTCCTTTTTGCATGGCTTCCGGTGTAAGCTCTTTTCCGAGCAGAACCTCCAGCGCCCGCAGCGCTAATGTGACATTTTCCATCTGGTACGCAGCTTCTGTATGGACACAAAGCCTAACACTATTATAATAAAGGGAATGAAAAGAAAAATCAATGCTTTTATTGTCTTTCTTCAAGAACTCATAGTCGCATTTCGACACAAAAAATGCCGGATTTTGCACATTTTCCGCACACTTTGTCAGAACTTCCCTTACCGACGGGGAAGTTTCCCAACACACTGCGGGTACGTCTTTCTTAAAAATGCCCGCCTTTTCCCCGGCAATTTTTTCTATGGTATCTCCCAGATATTCCGTGTGGTCCAGCCCCATGTGGGTAATGACCGTAAGGCTTTTCTTCGTCACGGAGTTGGTGGCATCCAGCCTGCCTCCCAGCCCCGTTTCTAAAATCCAGTAGTCACAGTCCGTCCGGGCAAACAGGACCATTGCCATAAAAAACAGATATTCAAAAAAAGAGGGATGATACCCTGCTTCCGCATACATGTCGCCGGGCAGTTTTTCGTAAACTTTAAGAAACGCACACAGAAAATCTTCTTTTTCCACCATTTTCCCTTCTATGAGAAACCGTTCCCGGATATCCACCAGATGGGGGGAAATAAAACGGCAGACCCGGTGTCCCATTCCGGTGAGCACCGCATCCATATAGGTGCAGACACTGCCCTTACCGTTAGTACCCGCCACATGGATGATGTTCCTGCCCTTTTCCGGATTTCCCAGACACTGCAAGAACACCCCGGTATCCGCCAGGGTGTTCTTTTTGCTGAATTTCGGTATATTCAAGAGATATTCCACTGCTTCGTCATAGGTTTCTATGCTTTTTTTTTCCATGGATACTCCTCCGGTCAGAGACATTGACCTCTGCCTTTTCTTACATTGCCTCAAGCTGTGCCAGTCTTGCCTTTACCTGTTCTGCCAGGTTCGTGTACTTGGCAAGCTTTTCTTTTTCCTCCGCTACCTTTGCTTCCGGTGCCTTGGAAATGAATTTTTCATTCTTTAACATGCCTTCGCAACGGGCAATTTCACCGGCAAGTCGCTTCTCTTCTTTTTCCAGACGCTCGATTTCCGCCTGAATGTCCACCAGTTCCGCAAACGGAATGTAAAGAGCCGCGCCCGCAATCATAACGGAAACTGCGTCGTCCGCAATGCCGGTCTTGTCCTTCTGTACCAGTACTTCGGATGCATAGGACAGGGTGGCAAAGAACAGCTTTCCTTCTTCAAAGGTGCGGCGGATGCCTTCGTCTTCGCTGACAACGTATACCGTTGCTTTTTTGGAAGGCGCCACATTCATTTCGGTACGGATGTTGCGGATGCCTCTGACTGCTTCCTTGATGATTTCGATATCCTTTTCTTCCTTCGGATAATTCTTGTCTTCGCTGTATTCCGGCCACCTGGAAATCATAATGGACTCTTCTTCGGACTGCAGGGTGCAGAAGATTTCCTCGGTAATGAACGGCATATACGGATGCAGAAGCTTCAGCGCGTCAATGAGCACGCTCTTCAAGGTATAAAGGGCTGCATTCTGGCTCTTGGCATCGTCGGAATTATACAGTCTCGGTTTTACCATTTCAATGTACCAGTCGCAGAATTCGTCCCAGATGAAATCATAAACCTTCTGAACGGCAATGCCCAGGTCATAATTTTCCATGTTTTCGGTTACGTCTTTTACCAGAGTGTTGCACTTGGACAAAATCCACTTGTCAACGGGCTCTAATTCGGAAGCTGCCGGTACGGTAATTTCCTTGCCTTCCATATTCATCATAATGAATCGGGAAGCATTCCATACTTTGTTGGCAAAGTTGCGGTTTGCTTCTACCTTTTCATAGTAGAAACGCATATCGTTGCCGGGCGCATTGCCGGTAATCAGGGTCAGACGGAGAGCGTCTGCACCGTACTGGTCGATGATTTCCAGCGGGTCGATACCGTTTCCTAAGGACTTGGACATCTTTCTGCCCTGGCTGTCCCTGACAAGTCCGTGGAACAATACGGTCTTGAACGGTCTTTCGCCCATCTGCTCGTAGCCGGAGAAAATCATACGGATAACCCAGAAGAAAATGATATCGTATCCGGTTACCAGTACGTCCGTGGGATAGAAATACTTCAAATCTTCTGTCTGTTCCGGCCAGCCTAAGGTAGAGAAGGGCCACAATGCGGAGGAGAACCAGGTATCCAGGGTATCCGGGTCCTGGGTGAAATGGGTGCAGCCGCACTTCGGGCAGACCTCGGGCATCTTCTTTGCTACCACTACCTCACCACATTCGTCGCAGTAATAAGCAGGAATTCTGTGTCCCCACCAGAGCTGACGGCTGATACACCAGTCGCGGATATTGTCCGTCCAGTTAAAGTAGGTCTTTTCCATACGCTTCGGAATAAGCTTGATGTCGCCGTTCTTTACGGCTTCTACTGCGGGCTTAATAAGCTCATCCATCTTGACAAACCACTGCTCTTTTACCAGAGGCTCAATGGTGGTCTTACATCTGTCGTGGGTACCTACGTTGTGGGAGTAAGCCTCGATACGGACCAGAAGTCCCATCTTGTCCAATTCTTCCACGATGGCTTTTCTTGCCTCATAACGGTCCATGCCTTCGAACTTGCCGCCGTTTTTGTTGATGGTGGCATCGTCATTCATAATGTTGATAACAGGCAGGTTGTGACGCTTTCCTACTTCAAAGTCGTTGGGGTCGTGCGCCGGGGTAATCTTTACTACGCCGGTTCCGAATTCCATATCAACGTAGCTGTCTGCCACAATGGGAATTTCACGGTTTACAATAGGAAGAAGCACCTTTCTGCCGATGATGGACTTGTATCTGTCGTCGTCGGGATTAACCGCAACCGCCGTATCGCCTAACATGGTCTCGGGACGGGTGGTTGCAAATTCCAGAAATTCCTTTGTGCTTACGCTGCCGTCTTCTTCAATGAGAGGATATTTGATATGCCAGAAATGGCCTGCCTGCTCTTCGTATTCTACTTCCGCATCGGAAATGGAGGTATTGCATACGGGACACCAGTTGATGATACGGGAGCCTTTGTAAATCCAGCCTTTTTCATGCATCTTGCAGAAAACTTCCGTAACGGCTTTGTTGCAGCCTTCGTCCATAGTGAAACGTTCTCTGTCCCAGTCGCAGGAAGAACCTAATTTCTTAAGCTGGGAAATAATTCTGCCGCCGTATTCTTTTTTCCAGTCCCAGGCTCTCTCCAAGAACTTTTCTCTGCCCAGGTCATGCTTGTCAATGCCCTGTTCTTTTAACTTTTCGATGATCTTTACTTCCGTTGCGATGGAAGCATGATCCGTGCCGGGCTGCCAGAGGGCATTGTATCCCTGCATTCTCTTAAAACGGATGAGAATATCCTGCATGGTGTTGTCCAGTGCATGGCCCATATGGAGCTGTCCCGTGATATTTGGGGGCGGAATTACAATGGTAAACGGGGTTTTGCTGTGGTCTACTTCTGCATGGAAATATTTTTTATCCAGCCACTTCTGGTACAGTCTGTCTTCTATGCCCTTCGGGTCATAGGTCTTTGCCAATTCTTTGCTCATACTGTTTTCATGCCTTTCTTTCTATTTTATATTTTTATTTTTTGCAAATAAAAAACGCCCTCTGCCTACTTCTGTAAGCAAAGGGCGAATATCGCGGTACCACCTTTGTCTGCCGTATCCTCGCGGATAAGACCTCTGTGACTTCTTGTAAAGTCTTGTCCGGTAACGGGGACAAATCGTGAAAACTTACTGTGGCCGTTACACCTTCCGATGCGGTGGCCGGTTCTGTCTTCCGGTTCCAAAACTACCTTCCGCATTCCTTCCTTCAGATGACCTTTCAGCCGGTTTCCCGGGTCATCCTCTCTGCCAAGGGGTAATGCGTACTCCTTTTTGTCAATACCTTTTTCTTTTTATAAATATCACTATAATTCAGGTTTATTTTGCTGCAGGTGTGCCACACTTTGTGCAGAATGCACCGCCGTTAAGAGGAGCGCCGCAGTTTGCACATACATCTGCGTTAGCTGCCTGTGCGGGTGCCTGGGGAGCAGGAGCTGCTGCCTGAACAGGTGCCTGAGGAGCTACGGGCTGCTGGTATACAGGCTGCTGATATACGGGCTGTGCCTTTACCACGATCTTTCCGTATGCCCAGTTAGCAAAGCTTGAGAATACGGGAATACCTGCTTCCTTGCCCTTGGAAACATTGAGAATACCAATCAGTGCAAATACATATACGGCGATGTTTACCAGCCAGTCGACTACAGTATTAAATCTGCCCCAAATAACAGCTATTTTGTAAACAGCAGAACCGTAAGATGCCCAACCGAACCAATCCATAAAATCAAAAACGTGGAAGAAAATGCCTACAACAGAAGGCAGTAAGCAGAGCATAAGTGCCTGCAGAACCTGTCTGCCTGCCCATTCATCCTTTTCTGCAATCAGGACTACTGCAAGAAGACCGATGATTCCAAGGTACAGACCGAATGCAGCTAAAATAAATGCCAGTACTGCGTAAACGGATAATCTGATGCCTAACTTTCCTTTTTCCATAGTTAAAAACCCTCCTTAGTTATGTACATAATAGTATCCATTTGATACAAAAAACATTATATCCCCATTATCACAGTTTCGTCAATTACAAAATATTGCGGTTTTTCGCAAGAACGGAATTCAACCTGCCGGTTTCAAACTGGTTATATAAAAAAAAAGCAAAGTGGTACTTTTTCAAATGCCAAGAACGGCTATAATGGGTAGAAACAAACACTAATGAAGATGTGTGAATTTTTTTACACAGAGAAAGGAATGTATTATTATGAAAAAGAAAAATCCCGTTTTACTGATTGTGGGTGTCCTGCTCCTGATTGCAGGCATCATTCTCTCCGTTCACTTTTTCCGGCCTGAACTGGAGGACTTCTTAAATACAACCACCGGCAGATATTACGCATATTCCCTGCTGCTTGCCTTTATCGGCGTGATTTTAACTATCGCCGGACTGTACCGGCTCTTTGGCAGAAAGGAAGAACTTTCCCGCAGGGAAAAGCTGCTCCGTGTAACGCAGGCAGGTCTGCTTGCCGCTCTCTGCTACATCGGTTTCGCTTTCTTTAAGATTGATATTCCCGTAGGTACTTCCAGCACCGCATTCCATTTAGGAAATGTATTCTGCGTTCTGGCTGCTCTTTTATTAGGAGGCTTCTGGGGTGGGCTTGCCGGTGCGGTCGGTATGACCATCGGCGACCTGACTACCATTTATGTAACCAGCGCCCCCAAGACTTTTATCTTAAAGTTCTGCATCGGTCTCATTGTCGGTCTGGTTGCCCACAAGATTTTCCATCTTGTTAAGTGCACCGATAAGGGAAAAATTATCGGGGTCACGGTATTTGCTTCCGTATGCGGCATGGCTTTTAATGTAGTTGCCGATCCTTTGGTCGGTTATCTGTATAAAACCTACCTTCTCGGTGTTCCCCAGGACATTACCAAAGCCCTGCTGAAAATTGCCCAGCTCACCACTTCCGTCAATGCGGTAGTCGCTGTTGTCTGCGCTTCCGTTTTCTATCTGGCTCTGCGTCCCGCACTGAAAAAAGCCGGTCTTCTGGCGGATGTAAAGTAGGAAATACGAAAACTGTCACCATAAAGCTTAGATTTTCGGGAGTCCTTTTATGAAACCTTTTAAAATGGCAATGATTAATGATTTAACCGGATTCGGCCACTGCTCTCTTGCAGTGGCTATTCCTATTATAAGTGTTATGGGTGTGCAGGCATGTCCCGTGCCCACCGGTATTTTTTCCAATCACATGGCTTTTCCGGAATGGCATTATACGGATTTTACCCATGAAATGTCTTCCTACCTTTCGGTCTGGGAACGGCTTTCCCTTTCTTTTGACGGCATTTCCTGCGGATTTTTGGGAAATGAAGCGCTTATCCCCACACTCTCCGGCTTTTTCAGACAACAGAAGGAAACCTACGGAACCTGTATCCTGCTTGACCCGGTTATGGGAGACCACGGCAGGGCTTATTCTTCCGTTACTCCTTCCTATCAGAAGGCGCTTACCGGTCTCTGCTCCCTTGCAGACATCCTCACACCCAATCTGACGGAAGCCTGCTTTCTGACCGGCACCGCATACCCGGAAGAGCTGCTTACCGATGCTTCCGGTGCGCTGCTCTCCGGTCAGTCCGATGCTTCCGGTTCGCTACTCTCCGGTCAGTCCGGTGTTTCCGGTGCGCTGTTCTCCGGTCTGTCCGATGCTTCCGACAGAGCAGAGCCGCTTTTATCGCTGCTTTCCGGCATGGCAGCAAAACTGCACGGCATGGGCATTGGCAAGGTTGTCATCACCGGCATCAAAATAGGAAACTTCTTTGGTAATTATGTGTCTGTTTCCGGCAGTGGCGAGCTTCTTTTTTCTCCTGCCGGCGGTCCGTCCCGTCCCGGCACCGGCGACATTTTTGCCGCCATCCTTTCCGCCGATGCTGTGAAAGGCGTTCCTTTTACCGACTCCGTAAAAAAGGCAGCCGAGTTTGTCCGCATCTGTACGGAGGGCTCAGCCGCCTTAAATATTCCTATCGTGGAAGGTGTGTGTCTGGAGCAGTATCTTTCCCTGCTGCAGGACCCGTCTTTTCCTTCCTAAAATACTCTTTAGATATTTATTTCATCTTTTTTTCTTCTTTTTTATATAAAATCCATGCCACAATAGCAGCGGCTGTTTCCGCAAACCAGAAGCAGTTCCAGATACCGTCCGCCCCAAGCAGCTTTCCGAACACGTAAGCTGCCGGAATAATGGCAACGAGATACCGCAGCAGGGAAATGACAAGGGACATACTGCCCTTTCCCAGTCCTTCCAGCGTACCGCTTACGGTCACAGACACCGAAGAAACCACAAAGCCCATACTGATAATGCGGATGGCGTTTTTTCCGGCGGCAATCGTTTCCGCACCGGTGGTAAAAATGCCCATTAGCTGTCCGCAGAATACCAGACAGATAATCATGCCCGCCAGCATAATTCCGGCTATCAGCCGCAGGGAGGTAAAGAATGTTTTTTTCACTCTGCCGTACTCGCCCGCTCCGTAATTGTAACCGATAATGGGACGGATGCCCTGCACCATACCGTTTGCGGTAAGGTAAATAAAGGTCTGCAGTTTGTAGTAAATGCCAAGCACCAGCACATAAACATCGCCGTATGTAGACAGAATACCGTTCAAAGTGGTAATCATAAAGGAAGGCAGCGCCATATTTAAGGTTGCCGGTACTCCGACACCGTAAATGCGCAGACAAAGCTCTTTGTCAAACATTTCTTTACGAAACTGCACCTTCAGCGGCAGTTTTAATTTGAAATACAGAAGCAGGTATACAACAAGCGGAATAATCTGACCGATACCCGTCGCCAGCGCAGCTCCGGCTATTCCCATTCTGGGGAAGGGCCCGATGCCGAAAATCATAAGCGGATCCAAAATCACATTGGCAACACAGCCGCAGATCATACTGAACATGGAAACCTTCATCTGTCCTTCTGCCTGGAAAATTTTCTCATAAGTAATGGCTATGGTATAAGGAACCGTAAAGGCAAATACCACGCAGGAATAGGTGAGTCCGTATTCAATTACCAGGTTATCCTTACTGAACATGCGTAAGAACGTGGGTGCAAACAGAAGGTTGAATGCCATCAGCAGAATGCCGTGCACAAAGCTTAAGACCAGGCCCACCGACACGGAATCGTTGGCTTTTCTGTCATTCTTTGCTCCCAGATAAAAGGCGGCAATGGCATTGATGCCCACACCAAATCCAACGGCCACCGCTGTTTCCAGTAGCTGCAGCGGATAGACTAAGGACAATGCCGTCATGGCTTCATCACTGATTTTTGCCACAAAATAACTGTCCACGATATTATACAGGGCGTTTACCAGCATGGAAAGCACCATGGGCATGGACATGGATAATACCAGAGGCAATATTTTTTTCTCTTTCATAAAGGTCTGTTCCATTGTTTTTCTCCTTACATCCGCGGTCTTTCATCGTAGCATGTTTCCTTGAAGAATGCAAGCTTGCTTTCTTGCCCATACTCCTATATAGTAGGAAAAAGAAAGGCAGGTATGTTATGTTAAGACAGCCGTTTACCATTGAAGGTCTCCGCCCCATCCGAAAGGGCATGACCGTTTCCCGTGACTCCGGACTGGGAGAAAAAACAAAAGTCACTTATTTTTCGCTGGGGGAACATACTTCCATCAGTCAGGAAAGCTATGACAGAGTGACCATGTATGTAGGCGCTTCCGGCAGCGGTACTTTTCTTTTGGGAAAGGAGCCCGAAAAAGTAACCCTGTCCCCTGACCGGGCTCTTGTAGTTTCCGCCGGCACTCTTTGCGGTATGGAAACAGAGGAAGGTCTTGTTTACACCGAAATTATTTTAGACAAGGAGAATGTTATGAACGATATCGTAAAAACAAACGAAGTATTTACATTAAAGGATTTGATTTCCTATGAAGAAGGCAGCATTGCCAACATGGATGTGGTGAGCAACCCTACCATGAAATATGTGCTGATGGCTTTTGATGAAGGCACCGGTCTTACCCCGCACCGTGCTCCCGGCAACGCCATTGTTTTTGCACTGGAAGGAAACGCTACCATCGGTTACGAAGGCAGGGACTATGAACTCCATGCCTGCGAATGCTTCCGTTTTGAGAAAAACGGCCTTCACAGTGTCACTGCAAACGGCCGTTTCAAGATGGCTCTTTTATTGGTGTTAGAATAAGCTGAAAAGCTTCTTATTTTCCGTTTATTGGAATTTCACGGTAATGTTGCCCATGGCACATTCCAGCTTGTAGGTATTCGCCGCTCCGTTGTCAATGTCACTTTCCGTGGCAAGTCCGGCAAAGGAGCGGTTTCCTATATCAATATTGCCTGCAGAACAGCTCACTTCATAGTTGTGTTCTTCCATCGTGCTTCCGATAAACGTCATTTCCGTATTTCCCATTGCGCAGGAAACCTCTGCATTTCCCTGTATGTTTCCGGTCAGCCGCATTTCCCCTGCTCCGATGTCCCCGGCAAAGCTGCCTCCAATCTGCGCATCATTTAACAGCATCTGTCCGGCGCCGATTTCACATTTTGCGTCTTCACTGCAGACAAGCTTTTCTATCTGCAATCTTCCCGCTCCGATATCAATCGTTACATTTTTTACCGTCAGGCTCTCTATGGAAAAATCTCCGGCTCCTAAGTCAATATCCACCGTATCGTAGCAGAATGCCTCCGGTATCTGTATGGTAATCTTGGTCCAGTTTCCCGAAGTGACGCCTTTTCGGTCGGTGCAGGTAATGTAAAGGGTATTGTCCTTTACTCCCGTCTGGATTTTCTTGACTTTTTCCGCTTTGATATGCACATTTTCATCATCGGAAGAAAGTATTTTTACCTCACAGCCGCCAAGCTGCAGCACCATACTGCTAAATTCCGCCGTATCAAAGTCTTTTTCGTAGCTTTCCGTATCCGTAACAACCGGAAAGTCCGGCAGATATTTATTTTCCTCATTTACCGTGATTTCCGGGTTATCATTGGAAGAAACATAGTTTCCGATGATATTCTTCAAATCTTCATCCGTAAAATTAAAATCACCGTTCACAATCTTCTGTACGGTCTCGCTAATGCCGCCTCCGCAGCCGCCCACAGTAAAAAGGCCGATTCCTAAAAATATCATAATGCCCGCCGTAATGGCGCTTACTTTCATAAAATTTCTCATAATTTTCCTCTTTTCTTAATCTTACTTAATCTTATCTATAACATTTCTTATGCGTTTTTTAGTATGCTTTCTGCTATTCATAGCTTTCTTTCATGTCTGTTTTTTCATGCCTGCTTCTTTCCGATGATTTTCTTCCATAACCAGGCAATTCCCCTGCAGCATCCCGGCAGGGCATATCCGCACAGCCACACCGTAAGCATCATGAACAGTATGCCTATCCCCGTACAGATAAGTCCGCTGCCCGCCATAATCAGGCACACATACGGAAAAGAAAACATACAGGTAAATCCCATCACCACGAAGGCAATGCCACACAATATACAAGTCAGAGCGGCTGCTCCGAATGCCGCTATCAAAGAAATCAGCACCAAAAACCAGGCAATCAGCAGAGATAAAATCACACTGGCAAATGCAATCAGAAGCGGTGATGCACATATAAGAAGAAACACGAGTCCGATAGTTTTCCATGCGGAACGCTTCTTCACAGTTTCCTGTGGGGTGTATGCCGCACCGCCGCTATTGTTTTCCATTCCCCATGCCGCGCCGTTTTCCGCCGCATCCGGTCCGTTTTCCACTCCTATGGTAGCATCCAGCCCTTCTTTTATTTTGGCAGCCACCTGCATGGGACTTCCTAATTCTTTCAACACTTCCTGTTCTTTTTCCGGTCCTGCATCATGAAAGTATTCTTCATAAAAGTTCAGCGCCTCCTGCCTTTCCTGTGGGGAAATGTCCCCCAGCAGCCTCGCTAACTCCTGCATAAAGCTCTCTTTGTTCATTGCCTGCTTCCTCCTTCGAAAATACCGGATATCTTTTCAGAATAGATTATCCACTCTCTCACGTATTCCCTAAGTTTTTCCTGCCCGGGGGGTGTAATCTGGTAATATCTTCTGTTTCTGCCGGCGCATTCCCTGTCGTACACAAAAAGCATTTCATCCTTTTGCAGCCGCCTGAGCACCGGGTAAAGCGTGGACTCGGATACTTCCAAAACCTGCCTTACGTCCTGCGTTATTTTATATCCGTAGGTTCCTTGCGGCTCTCTGGATACGACCGCCAGGACAATAGCATCAAGCAGAGCCGCTCCTGTATTAAAAACCATATAGCCTCCATCCTTTCTGTCTGTTCTATGATACTATGTAATTTGTAATAATATATCTTTTGCAATACTATACGTCGTATAATATATAAAGTCAATAGGGAAAGGAAATATTTGATATATAAATTTCGTATTTTTTATTGTCTAAAATCTAACTCCTTATCCCAGTACTCCCGTCATCCGGTACACCGGCATGGCATTGCAGAAAATCATCAGTAAAAGTGCCAGCACCACAAACATCATAATTCCCATAAAAAGGATATTCTTTCTGCATTCTCCTGCTTTCCGGTAAAGCGGCAGCTTCTGAAATCCGTAACAGAGATAATACATAATGGGAATAACTGCCGGCATCAGATACCGTCCCTGTGCCTGATAATCCACGGTGTATGCATATTTCAACAGTAAAAGCAAAGGCATCAGAATACAGAAAACCATGTTTATATGGAAGAAAGCCGTGTGAAATCTTTCCGTACCTGCCTTTCTTTCCGCATCGAATGTTTTTTCCGGCTTTTCCCCGGGGATAAAGAGCCCCACAAAAGCTGCACCGAAAAGAAGAAGATAGCCCGCATACATAATTTTATACATGTAAATGGTCCCGGAGCCGTAATTTCCCAGAAAGCTGATAATTACCTTGGGGACAAAGCTGGTGTGGGTCAGCATATACGCAAGAGAATAGCCGCTGCTCCGGAAGGTATCCCGGGCAATCCCGTAGGACTGGATAAATGCCTCCTTTGTCCGAAGTCCGATAAAATCCCCGTCATACAGCATGTAATTTCTCACAAAGGACCAACCGGAGAGAAGAATAACAGCAAGAGCAACCGGGCATCCCTTTTTCATGAAATTTTTCCAGTCAAAGGTCCATTTTTCTTTTCTTTTAACAAAATAAGCCGTAAACAGCAGGAAACTGCTGACTAAAAATCCATACGCATTGTAATATGACAGGATACACAGAACCAAACCTACCGTTAACAGCACACAGCTTTTTACCGAAAAGGCATCTTCATATCCACACAGGAGTCCGTAAATCATCAGGGCGGTGGATAACATGCAGATGGAATCAGGGTTCACATAGGTATGCATAAACAGGCTCTGCGGTAAAAAAGTTACCAGAAAGCAGAACAGCCACCGGATTTTATCATCCATAAACACCTTCCGCCCGATTAATAACACCAGATATGCCATGAACAGTCCGCTGACTACATTTACCATTCTCGCGGCATACAAAAGTGCCAGCGAAGAATGGGTAAACAGACTGACTCCCTTCATGACCGCCCCCTGTATCATATAGGGAAGAAGGGTATAAAAACCGTATGTCCATCTGCAGTCCCCGCTGAAAAGCTCTTCTTCAAAGCCGGTAGGCAGACTGCCGTGCTCTTCTATGTAAAGAGGCACCTTATAACGGGAATGCTCGTCAGGCGGATTGCCAAACAGAGGCGGTGTATCAAAGTGCGGCTGGTGCAGGGCAATGGTAAGCGCCGCTGCCAGATATAGGGCAAAATAGAAAAAAATAAGTCTGTTTTCTTGTTTCGATTTCATAAAAGGTGTTCCCCTCCTCTGTTTTCATGATATTGACCGATTCAGTATCATTTTCGTCAGTTATCCACCGTGCTCAATGGAAAAAATGGAAATACTGTCGTATTTTTAGTGAATTTCTTAAAGAAATCCCCCATTTCCACATAGTTATCCACATATACACGTGTGTCAGTTTTTGTTTGATAGGTCCGTCAGATTGCATTTTTAGAGCCATTCATCCCAAAATCTTTCAATGCGCTCCGATATGGAGTCCTTCGTTACCTCTTCATAGGATGTCCATTCTCTGGGGAACAATCTCCGGTAGGAAATCTGCCGGAACCGTTCATCCAAAAGGACAATAATACCCACATCCTCTTCCGTGCGGATAACTCTGCCCGCTGCCTGCAATACCTTATTCATGCCCGGAAAGCGGTAGGCGTAATCAAACCCGTTTTCTTCCCGTTCATCAAAATATGCCTTCAACAGCTCTCTTTCATTACAAACCTGCGGAATGCCGGTGCCTACCACAATGACGCCAATCAGACTGTCGTGCTTTAAGTCTATTCCTTCGGAAAAAATACCGCCCATGACACAAAAGCCCAGCAGGATTTTATCTGTTTCGGAGGACAATTCTGCGGAAAACCGCTGTAAAAACTGTTCCCGCTCTTCTTCGTTCATAAATTCTTCCTGAAGGATGCATTCTATCTCACTGTCCTCTTCTTCGAGGAAATATTTTACGAAGCAGTCGTACACTTCCATCATGAAAGCCCTGGACGGAAAGAATACTATATAATTTCCATGCCTGTTTTTGATAATCTCATATAAATAACGGGCGATATTCATGTATTCCGTTTCATTTCTACGGCTGTATTTGCTGGTTACATCTCTTCCGATATAAATAGCCCTCTTCTCCGGGTCAAATATGGATTTGGCATACACCTCGTAATCCTCTTTGCTGCCGCCCAGCAGATTTTTATAATACTGGATAGGCAGGAAAGTAGCCGAGAACAATATGGTGCTTCTTGCCCTTTCCATACATTCTCCCAACGCCTTAGCCGGATTGACGCAGAACAGTTTCAATCTGAACATCCCGTCATAAGGCGGTATTTCCATCATTTCGGAGTATATGACATAATTGTCGTCCAATAACTCGTAAATGCCGAGAAAATGGGATATCTGAAAGTAAAAATCCAGAATGTCTGCCCTGACCGGGTTGTCATCCGTCTCTTCCAGGTACTTGTTCATAGTGTCAAACAAGCGTGTCAGTACCTGTATAAAGGGGTCTATACCGGAAAGCACCTCGCATTTTTCACAGTCCTTCTTCAAAATGAGAAGCTCTTTGTTGCATCTCTCCAGATCCCTCTCTAACTTCCTTGCAAAATCCCTTATTCTGCCAAAAGACCCGGACGGCATGGTAGAAACCGGAACCAGAAGCCCCGCTTCTGCCGCAACAATTTTTTTCTTCAGTGTCAGGAAATCTTCCTTGATAAGTTCAGCGCTGTACATTTCCCTGCCTCTGTCCAACAGGTTATGCGCCTCGTCCACCAGAAAGATATAATTCCCATTGTTATTTTCCGCAAAAAATCGACGTAGATATACGTGCGGATCAAACACATAATTGTAATCACAGATAATCCCGTCCGCAAACAGGCTCATATCCAGGCAAAATTCAAACGGGCATACCTTATGCTTTCTTGCATACTGCTCTATGACTTCTCTGGTAAAGCTTGTTTCATGTGTCAGCAAATCATAAACCGCTGCATTTATCCTGTCATAATGTCCTTTTGCATAGGGACAGGCATCCGGATTGCATTCCGTTTCTTCCTGAAAGCATATTTTTTCTTTGGCGGTCAGTATGACACTCTTAAATGCCAGCCCCCTGTCCCGCAGAAGACTGTAGGTATTTTCTGCCACGGTCCGGGTAATGGTCTTTGCCGTCAGATAAAAAATTTTGTCCCCCATTCCCTTTCCCATAGCCTTTAGGGCAGGGAAAACCGTGGACAGTGTTTTGCCGACACCGGTAGGTGCCTCGATAAATAACTTCTTCTTATGATAAATCGTCCGGTACACCTGGGCTGCCAGTTCTTTCTGTCCTTCCCGGTAGGCGTAGGGGAATTCTAACTTTTCCAGAGAGTCCTGACGTATCTGTTTCCATTCATATTCATAATCCGCCCAAATCCGGTACTCGCATAAAAGCTCCAGAAACCATTCCCGCAGCTCCTGTATGGTATAATCTTCAAAAAAATAACGGATTTCTTCGGTTTCCACATTGCAGTATGTCATGCGCACACGCATTTCTTCCTGCTTTTCTTTCATGCCGTAAATGGCGGCATACACCTTTGCCTGCGCCAGATGCACCCCGTTTGGGCCTTTTAATTTTGCTATGTCCTTATAGGTGGTTTTGATTTCATCAATAACGGTAACACCGCTTTCATCCGTGAAAATACCGTCCGCCCTGCCTTCTACCACAATCCGGTATTTCTCCGTATCATAAAGATAGCGCAGGGAAACCTCCGGCAGGTAACCTGCCCCCATTCTGCTTTGCAGAAGCCGGTGCAGTCTTGCACCTTCCAGCATGGCATTATCCGCTCCACCCGATTTTCTGTTGTCTATATCTCCGCTTCGTAACAGAAATTCCACAAGATTTCTGACGGATATGTGTATCTCCATAAGAGCAGTCCTTTCCCCGGAAGTAAAAACTCCCTGCTTAGATAGTATACCATCTAAAACAGGGAGTCAATTTTGTTGTTTCTATTTTGTGGTCCTATGCTCCATTAGCAGGCAATCGCCAGATTTGTCAAGAGCCTTTCTAATTCTTCATCATAACCATCATAGTGAACTGTCAGAACTTTTGTAAAGTCCAGTCCGTATACACCAAGAAATGATTTGGCATCTACTACATATCTATTATAAGAAATGTCAATGTCAAAATCACATTTAGACGTAACTGCTACAAAATGCTTCACTTCATCCGGTGTCAATTTGATTCTACGTTCCATATAACAACAGCCTTCCTTTCCAAAAAACCTCGCGTTCCTTGATTTCTCCTGTATTATACACAGTATTTTCAAAAAGTAAAGACCCTTTTTCCACAAAGTATGTCTTTTTTTTCGTACATCGCATTCCTAATTTCTGTCTTGAAACTCCGTCATATAAAGTCGGAAATGCAATGGAAGCAAATTCCTTTGTAATTTCAGATTTCTTCTCTCTTCAATACTTATATTATGACAAAAAGTCCGGAACAGTTCCTGATAACAGGCTTCCGTTTCCGACCATCCGGCTTCCGTCACTTCCGCCCTACCTGTGGGTGTCATCAGAAACCATGGCTTATATGCCGGATGGAGAGCATACAGATTTCTCCCCTCATCCCGTAAAACAAAATCTTCTCCGGGCAGTCTGTCGGCAAAATGCTCCGCAAGCTCCGGCAGAATAGCATTTTTAGGCGAAATCACCCCGTACAGAACGCCTCCCTGCAGTTCCGTAAAACGTGTAAAGCCTCTCAAGTGCCGATATTCATTGCCGGCGTTTCTGGCAAGCTCCATGGTGATACGCACATTATCGTTGGACAAATGTTCTAAAATACTGTGCCTGTACTGCCCTTTCAGTCCCCACACTATAGTGTGGAAAACCGCATCCGCCTTTCTTTCATCCGGAGAAGAAAGCGCATAGCAGATTGTCCGGTAATCCTCTTCGGAAAATTTCTTTTTTAAGGTACGCATGACCTTCTCTGCTTTCTCTTCTTTAGGCTTCACATATTCATAAGTCGAAAACATGGATGGCTGCGCCATCTCCCCTACGGTAAGGTGTATGTTGTCAAGAGTCTGTCTTTTTTCGTATGCCTCATAAATACCCGTAAAAATCCCTTCCATGCTATCTTCACATATAAAAAAAGTTTCCTCTGCCGTCATCTTTCCTCCTCTATATCTGTCCCAGCAATACCTTTCCACTGTCTGCCACGGTAGGATTTACCGTATACCGGTTGTCATCAAACAGGGATAACTGCCGGTAAGTCATACCGTCCTGTGAAAACTGCAGTTTGTCCCTGCTGTCCCGTGTAAGATTTCGCACGATTGCATCTTCCTCCACCTTTACCGGATACATCATACGCCCCTTACAGGTAATAAAATACAGGGCTCTTTTAAGCACCACTCCCATTTTTTTCAGGGAGTCAAAATCCAGTACCGCCGTGCGTCTGGCTTTGACAATCCTCTGGGCGCTTTTCACACCTATTCCCGGAATACGCAGAAGCTCCTCGTAGGAAACCCTGTTGATTTCCATGGGAAACAGTTCCAGATGCCGGATTGCCCAGTCCTCCTTCGGATCTAACATCACGTTGAAAAACGGCCGTGATTCGCTGAGCAGCTCCTCCGCCCTAAACCCGTAGAACCTGAGAAGCCAGTCTGCCTGATAAAGCCTGTGTTCCCTTAAAAGCGGCGGTCCGCCCGGAAGGCTCGGCAATGCTTTATCCTCATTTACCTTTACAAAAGCAGAGTAAAAAACTCTCTTTAATCCGAAACCATCGTAGAGGCTCTCCGCCACCCGCATAATCTGGTAATCGCTTTCCGGCGTGGCACCGATAATCATCTGCGTGGACTGCCCGCCGCTGACAAAAACGGGCGCCTTCTTATATAAGGTAAGTTCATTTTTATTGCTTTCAATGCCATTCTGGATAAGCCGCATGGGTGTCAGGATTTTCTTCCGGTTTTTGGACGGAGCCAGGTTTTTAAGTCCATCCGCGGTGGGAAGCTCCAAATTTACACTCATACGGTCTGCTAAAAAGCCCGTCATCCGGATGAGCCGCGGGTCCACTCCCGGAATCGCCTTCACATGAATATATCCGCCGAAATGATACTTTCTGCGCAGCAGATAAAGAGTCTGGTAAAGCTGCTCCATGGTATAGTCCGGGTTATGCAGGATACCGGAGCTTAAAAATAAGCCTTCTATATAATTTCTGCGATAAAACTGGATAGTCAGCTCACAGACCTCCTCCGGGGTAAAGCTTGCCCTTCTGATGTCGTTGGAGCGGCGGTTCAGACAGTATTTACAATCATATACACATTCATTGGAAAGCAGGATTTTCAATAGGGATATGCACCGGCCGTCCGAGCTGAAGCTGTGACAGATGCCTCCCGCCGCACAGTTTCCCATATGCTTTCCGTCGCCCTTTCTCTCCACGCCGCTGGATGTGCAGGCTACATCATATTTCGCGGCATCGCTTAAAACTGCCAGCTTGTCCATCAGGCTCATATTGCTGTCTGCCAGATATTCCATTTCGGTATCCGCGCCTTTCTGCTCTTGCAAATTCAGAACAAATGTTCTATAATCAGAATATCACATTCTTTATGAAAAAGCAACAGAAAAATAGAACAAACGTTCTTCTTGCAAAGTGAATGAAAAAGCAGTTAAATAGAATAGTTAGAGTATTAGTTTATGTTTAACATAGAAAGGAACAGAAAATCCGTATGAGCAAGATGATTTTACCGAAGGGGTATAAATCAGAGCTGAATCTGTATGATACCCAGATTGCTATCAAGACCGTAAAAGATTTTTTCCAGACGCTGCTTGCCGAAAGACTTCATCTTTTACGTGTATCCGCACCTTTATTTGTTGATCCCTCTTCCGGTCTGAACGACAACTTAAACGGTGTAGAGCGACCTGTTACATTTGATATATCCGGTCAGGACGGCCGAGAAGCTGAAATTGTACACTCTCTTGCAAAATGGAAACGTTACGCACTGAAAAAATACGGCTTCCATGTAGGAGAAGGTCTTTATACCGATATGAGCGCCATCCGCCGCGATGAAGAAGTGGACAATATCCATTCCATTTATGTAGACCAGTGGGACTGGGAAAAAATTATCGAAAAGGAAGACCGTACGCTGGATACCCTGAAGGATACCGTACGCAGTGTATACAAGGTTCTCCGCAAGACCGAGAAATACATGTCCATTCATTATGACTACATAGAAGAAATTCTTCCTCATGATATTTTCTTTATCACTACAAGAGAACTGGAAGAAATGTTCCCGGACAACACACCGAAGGAAAGAGAATATTACATCACCAAAGCCAAGGGCGCTGTCTGTATCATGCAGATCGGTGACCTTCTGGAGTCAGGTGAGCGTCACGACGGACGTGCGCCGGACTATGATGACTGGTCCTTAAATGCGGACATCGTGGTTTATTATCCGGTGCTTGATATTGCTCTGGAGCTTTCCTCCATGGGTATCCGCGTTGACAAGGATGCGCTTCTCTCCCAGCTTGAAAAAGCGAACTGCTTAGACCGGGCTGAGCTTCCTTTCCAGAGAGCCATTATTAACGAAGAACTGCCTTACACCATCGGTGGCGGTATCGGTCAGTCCCGTATCTGTATGTTCTTCTTAAGAAAAGCTCACATCGGCGAAGTACAGTGCTCTTTGTGGCCGGATGACATGATGGCAGAGGCGGAAAAGGCAAATCTGCAGTTACTGTAATTTTATGAGCCTTAAGTCTGCATAGTGCAGGGTTCTTAAAAAACGAAAAATAAAAAACAAAGGACATGCGGCACAATTTCCCGCATGTCCTTTTTCTGCTTTTTTGTGTTCAGGCACTTCTTCAATGGTCTTTTGCAACAATGTACTCTATGCCTTCACCGGATGCCAGAATATCCAGCAGCCTGAATACCGGTCCGGTAGGGTGTGTTCTGCCACATTCCCATGCTTCTACGGTCTTTTTTGATACTCCCATATAGGAAGCAAATACACTCTGTGTCATTCCGGCTTTCATTCGTATTTCTCTGATTTCCTTATTACTGTATTCATTGACCGGTAAAATCATATATGTTTTTGTCTTTGCTTTGCCGGTTCCCTTTTCATATGAAATTGCTTCCTCAAGTCCTTCTCTTAAATCATCAAACAGTGAACTCATAGAAATCATCTCCTATTCTTTGCGGCTTCTTCCTTTAAAGCTTTAACCAATTTCTTCAGCACATTCTTTTCCTCATCGGAAAGATTTTCCTGTTCCTTTTTCTCAAAGGCAGTAATCAGATATATCACTTCGTATTCGGCAAAATCTGTATAGCACACGCGAATACTTCCGCTCTTTCCTCTGTCCTTTAACGGAAAGCGTACCTTACGAATTCCACCGGTACCTTCCATCACCGGTCCGGACTCCGGGTCCTTCAGCAACATTACCTGCAACATCCTCAATTCTTCTTCCCCTAAACCGATTTCTCTCCATCTTCTGGAAAATAATGGTACTTCAATAAAGGTTCTTGTCATTCCCCATTACCTTTCTCCTGTGTATATTTTTATAGTATACCCTATTTTGTAGGGTGTCAATCTTTTATATTTCCTATCAAAATCTCCTTTAATTCGTCCACACTGTGTGCCAGAAAGTCCGGTTCTTCGGCAAGTAGCTCTTCTTCGGAACCGTACCCGTATGTGACGCCCACACTGATAACGCCTTCCGCCTTCGCCCCTATGATGTCAAACTTCCGGTCGCCGACCATGTAGGTACATTTTCTTTTTACCGCATCAGACAGGGCAGTTCCTTCTGTTTTTTCTGCCGTCTCCGCATCCTTTCCATACAGCCTCTTTAGCGCCTCTGCCACCACTTCTTTTTTGTCCGTGCGTCTGCCGTCCAGTTCGCTGCCCACTACGGCATCAAAATAGCTGTCGATGGAAAAATGGGTAAGAATTCTTTTCACAAAGACCTCCGGCTTACTGGAGGCAACGGAGAGAAGCATTCCTTCTTTTTTTAAGGAAGAAAGCAGCTCCGGGATACCCTCGTAAACTTCATTTTCAAAAATGCCCACATCCTTAAAACGCTCCCGGTATTTTTCCACCGCCTGCTCTGCCTTTTCGTCCGAAAAGCCGTAAAATTCCATAAAACTCTGCTTTAAGGGCGGTCCGATAAACGGCGTCAGTTTCTGCAGATCCGGCTCCTCTATGCCTGCTGCCGCAAGCGCATACTGTACGCAGGTAGTGATGCCCACCATGGGGTCCGTCAAAGTTCCGTCCAGATCAAACAATACATATTTTTTCATATTCCGTTCCTTTCTACCTTACTTTTATAAATAATCATTGACAAATTTCTGCAAAACCCTTATAGTTTTCTTCGTAAAACAGAAACATTGCTAGGGGCGCATTTCGCTGAGATTGTATCTTCAGATACTAACCCTCACTACTTGAACCGGATAATACCGGCGTAAGGAAGCAACGAGACATCTTTTCCGATGCTCATTACTTTGTGTCCCTCTTTGTCAACCAAGGAGGTTTTTTTATGTCTAAAAACAAAACAAAAATTCTTGTGGAAGGCGCTGTTATGGTGGCACTGGCTACCGTATTAAGCTACGTTCGTGTTTACCGTCTTCCCTGGGGCGGCTCCATTACCCTGCTGTCCATGCTTCCCATCGTGCTTTTCTCTATCAGAAGAGGATTGGGAGCAGGTCTTACCGTATCCTTCGTATTCTCTTTAGTGCAGTTTACCCAGGGTATCGTTGACGGTATCTTCGGCTGGGGGCTTACGCCCGGCATGCTCATTGCCTGCATTCTGCTTGACTATATCGTGGCATTCACGGTGCTCGGTCTTGCAGGAATTTTCCGCAAAAGGGGCCTTGCAGGCTGGATAGGCGGTATTTCACTTGCTATTGTTCTCCGCTTTGCATGCCATTTTCTGTCCGGTGTAATCATATGGAAGAGCTTCGGCGAACTGTGGAACGGTTTCTCCACGGACAACACCTTCCTTTACAGCTTTTTGTATAACGGAAGCTACATGCTCCCCGAATTAATCTTCACCCTGATCGGCGCTATCGCCCTCTTAAAGGTACCGCAGACCAAGCGATATCTGATTACCACCGAAGACTAATCCGGTGCGATGTGCACCCTTTTTAAGGGTCAGGACAACTTAAAACAGGCAAAAGTCATTCCCTATAGTTGCACTTCACAGCCTAAATAAAAGGAATAGAGGATACGCTCCTTCATCCTCTTTCCCGTTAGGTTGTGGAGTGCTTTTTCATAGTAATCTATCTGTGTCTGATACCGTTTAACCAATTCTTCGCCGTTTTCCACCACATCCGTTTTATAGTCTAAAAGTACAATACCGTCCTCTTCCTCAAAATACGCATCCACTATACCCTGAATAAGAACCGTTTCGCCTTCCTTTGTTTCCACACCGTACACAAATGGCTGCTCTCTGAAAAGCTTTCCCCTTTCCTGGGCTTTCCGCATTCTGCCCGCTAAAGGCGACTGTAAAAAGTGCAGGATTTTGTCCACTCTTATGGCTTCTTCGTATTCGGCGGACAATCTTCCTTCCTGCAGGAAATCCTGCATAACCGCCTTCACATCCTGCCAGCCCGCATAATTTCTGGTAAAATCCACCAGTTCCATAAGCCGGTGCATGGCGCTTCCTCTTGTGGTTCCGGAGATTTTTTCTTTTTCCCGCATGAAGCCCGGCACATAGGGAACCACTTCCTTTTCCGGAAAAAGCTCCGCGGTTTCTTCCTTTTCCTCCAAGGCTGCCATTTTCAGTTCGGAAACCGTTGTCTTGGTATACAGATTTTGCAGATTCTCATAAGGATAAACAAACGAAAACCGCTCCGTCAGTTTTTGCAGAGCCTCCGCATCCGCTGTCCTGTCCGTAAGCAGTCTGCGTTTCCGGCTCTCCCTGTCCACTTCCTCTTTGATGGCACAAAGCCCTAAATCCTCCATGGTCACTACCTTTATGTTGGAAAATACCGGTATCAAAAACTGTAAAAAGCTGGTTGCCGATGTCAGCTCCGCGTAGGACAGCAGTCTGCTATCACCTTTGCCGGCTGTTTCTGCCCGGCTGTCTTCCCCAGGCTGCACCTTTTCTTCCGTCTTTTCCGTGCAGGCGGTCAAAATCAGCTTCTCCCTGGCACGGGTCATGGCTACGTACAGCACACGCAGCTCCTCCGCCAGATTATCTAATTTCATTTTGGTTGCCAGAATATTTTTCCGCAAGGTCTTATTTTTGACACGGCTCTCCGTGTTCACATAATCCACGCCCAGCCCCAAGTCCATATCCATAATGATGGGGCTCGCAGCATCCTGCATGTTGAATTTTTTGGACAGACCTGCCACTATCGCCACCGGGAATTCCAGACCCTTGCTCTTATGAATACTCATAATCCGTACTACGTCCGCATTTTCATCCAACGTGACCGCTTCTCCGTAGTCCACGTCGTATTTCTCCAGCTGTTCCACATAACGGATAAAGTGGAACAGGCCGTAATAGCTGTTCTTTTCATAAGCCGCCGCTTTAGTAAGCAGCATTTCCGCATTGGCAAGCCGCTTCTCCCCGGCGGGCAGCGCCGATACATAGGCGAGATAATCGTGTTCCTCAAAAAGGGTCTGCAAAAGCTCTAAAATGGTCATATAGGTCGCATATTCCCGGTATCTGTCGATTTTTGCAAGAAATCCTGCATATTTTTCTTCCGCATGACGCCGTAAATTTTCGTACAGTGGCTCGTCCTTTTCCTCCACGCTGCGAAGAACCGCCACCTCTTCCTCCGTAAAGCCTCCAAACACGGATTTCATTACGCCGTATAGGGGAATATCCTGCAGCGGGTTGTCCAATACCTTTAAGAATAACAGCACATCCTGAATTTCTTTGGAGGCAAAATAGCCCGTTTTTCCTTCAATATAGGCAGGAATGCCCTGGGACGAGAGCGTGTCCTTGAAGGGTTCGTCCCAGCCGCTGTTGGTACGGAGCAGAACGACAATATCCTTGTAACGGACAGGCCGCAGCGCCCCGGTTTCTTTATCCGTTACCTGAAAACCGGCAAGCAGCTCTTTGATTTTAGCTGCAATGAGAAGCGCCTCCGTCTGTCTGGCATCCAGTTCCGCTTCTTTTTCCGGCTTTTCTATCAGGAGCAGCTCACTCTCACAGCCGGGATTTTCCGGATATACGGCTCCGGCATAAAGTGCCGCTTCCTCATCGTATACAATGCCGCCCAGCTCTTTTTGCATGATTTTAGAAAAAATATCGTTTACCGTATCAATGACTTCGTTCCGGCTGCGGAAGTTTTTGTGCAAATCAATTTTCCGGTTTTCTCCGTCCGTCAGGGAATAGGTGACGTATTTCTCTAAGAAAAGCTCCGGTCTTGCCAGTCGGAATTTGTAAATGCTCTGCTTCACGTCGCCTACCATAAAGCGGTTCTTTTTGCCGTCTTCCTCTCTTGCCACCGCCTTTAGGAGATATTCCTGCACTAAATTGGAGTCCTGGTATTCGTCAATCAGCACCTCTTCAAAATAGTCCCGGTACTCCAGCGCCGTTTTGGTGGGCACCATATTGCCCTCTTCGTCCTCTTCCACCAGTATCTGCAGGGCATAATGCTCCATATCCGAGAAATCCAGCAGCTTTTTGTCCGTCTTTTTGGCTTTCAGCCTCTCCATAAATTCCAGGCTTAAGTCCACCAGCGACTCCACCGCCTCCGCTGCCGTTTTTGCCTGACGGAATGCGGTTTCGAAGGGCAGGTTAAAATAGGATGTCTGCATTTTTTTGACCATGTTTTTTATCTTGTCATGCAGGTTCTTTACCTGCTCTCTTTTTTCCGCGGAAACGGAGTCGTCTTTTTTTCCCGGAAATTTTCCCGGCATGAAAGCCGGAAGCAGTTCGGAAAGACGCACTAAGTTTTCGGCACGGGCTATCTTTTCGATTGCCTCCCTCTCCTGTTCCAGCACCTCGCCGTACATGTAGGGGCCGTCCGGTTCCTCACAGATGCTCTCCGCCCGTTTCAGTTCCTCTGCGACACCGGCAAGCAGCTTCTGTAAATGTCCGAACAGAAACACCCCGGCATCCGATGCGGCAATATCCTCCACCGTTTCGTATACATAATCTTTTTTCCGTTCCCAAAGCCATTTTTCGGGGAACGGATAGCTTAACGCATACCTGCAGAGCTGCAGAATGTGCGACTCCAGCACACTTTCCCTGCCGTTCGGGCAAAAATATTCGATGGTATGGAAAAACCGTTCTTCCCCTGCGGCAAAATGCTCTTCCAGCATTTCTTTCATCACGTCCTGGGACAGCAGCTCCACTTCCCCTTCATCCGCAATCCGGAAGGCAGGATCCAGACCGATGTCCTCAAAATTGTTGCGCAGCACAAACAGACAGAAGCTGTCAATCGTGGTAATCTGGGCGTTGTGAATAATCGCCGCCTGCCTCTGCAGATGCTCGTTTCCGCCGTCCTCATTGAGCCTCTTTAAGATTGCCTGGCTGATACGCTCCCGCATCTCGGCCGCCGCCGCTTTGGTAAAGGTCACCACCAGCAGTCTGTCGATATCCACCGGATTTTCTTCCCGGCATACCATTTTCACAATACGCTCCGAAAGTACCGCCGTCTTGCCGCTTCCGGCTGCTGCCGACACCAATATGTTGCAGTCATGCAAATCGATTGCCTGCTGCTGTTCCGGTGTAAATTTTACTGCCATTCTTTCTCCCTGCCTTTTTTCTGTATCATTTCCATATGCCATACGGCATATTATGTCGCATATGGCACATTATGTTACATGCGGCATATTGCGCCGTATACGACATATTACACTGCTGCGTAACTTAGCTCAGCTTATTCCTGCTCCTCGTCCAGTTCCTTCCGGATATGCTCCATGGCGGTATCCTTGTCCATGTCCGGCAGCACCCGGTAGGAATAGCCGTCCATGCCGGTATCAAAGCCACACACGCCCTTGTAGGGGCAGTAGGTACAGGCGCTTTCCTTGTCCTTTTTGTAAGGGTTGCAGGACACCTTTCCTTCTAAGATTTCCCTGCCCAGCTTTTTGACTTTGCCGGTTACAAACCGGGAAATCTCTTCCATTTCCGCCTCATCCATCACATCCGAGCGGGAAGACAGCGTTCCGTCTTTCTTAAATTCCACCGGAATGACATCGGACTTTCCGCTTTTTTCGTCAATGAGTCTGTCAATAACCGCCTCGTCCCTATTGATGACGCCGTTTGCCCTGAGATTTTCCCGGATTTTCCGGTTGATTTCCTCTTCCGTGAGCTCCGTCTCCGTTTCCAGACAGTCGTCCGCCACATGGTAGTAAAGCATGGCGGCGGGTACCACCTCTTTTCCGGGGTGCTTCTTTTTTTCCTGCTCCACGGCGGCATTCATATACAGCACAAGCTGAAGCTGCAGACCGTAGTAAAGCGCCGCAATGTCAAACTTTTTGTTGCCGGATTTGTAATCCACGATTTTAACAAAGATTTTTCCTTCCGACTCCACGGTGTCCACACGGTCAATCCTGCCGAGCAGCTTCATTTTTTCCTCTTCGGAAAGGGAAATGTTCACGCTGTCCAGATCCGATACCGCCGAGAAAGACATTTCATAGCTCTCCGGCTTAAAAGAGCCTTTCCGCAGCTGATACTGCAGCGTGTCCACCGTCCGCAGAAGAATACGTTCCATACGCTCCACGGCATAGGCATTGCGCGCGGTAGCATACAGAATGGTGTCGCCGTACTCCGCCGCGCACAGGCTCATGACCTCTTTTACGGTTTTTTCCGCAAATTCCTTCGGGAAGTCAAACCAGGTATAGTTGCTGCCCTCCAGCGCATGGGAAAATCCCTCCAGCACACTGTGGAACACATTTCCCATATCCACTGCTTCAAAGCCGAATTCCTGCCTCTCCTGCAGCTTCAATCCATATTGCAGGAAATGCCTGTATGCACATGCCGCATAGGTTTCCACCCGGCTGACGCTGTTCATCAGGATACTGCCGTATAAAGCCTTTGCCACCGCACGGGAAAGCCCGTCCTCCCGGTAATGGTAAAAGGCGGCGTCCATAAGCTTTTTCACCACCGACGCATAGTCCACATTCTGCCGGTAAGCCTCGAAAAGGGTATCCGTCTGTTCTGCCAGACTCTTTTGTCCCCCGCCTTCTCCTTCGGCAAAAATACCGTCCTCCACCGTAAGGTCGCCCCTCTCCGCATAGTCCCGCAGGGACTGCGCCAGATAAGGAAGCCCTTCTCTCGGGGAATAAATCTGCTCATACACAGGCGCCAGCTCCGGCAGCTTCACCTTCAGTGCGGGGAACAAATCCTTCACCACATCCACCAGATAGGACGGGCGCAGGGTCTTTCCTTCCCCGTTTAATTTACAATAGGAAAGATACAGCCTTTCGGACGGCTTTGTCATATTTAAGTACAGATAAAGCCGCTGGATATACATCTGCTGCCTGGGCGTGGGCGCCAGTTCGATTTCCGACTCCCGTAAAAATTCCCGGTCAATATCGGAAATAATACCGCCGCTGCCGTTATTGCCCGGAATATTTCCATCGTTGATGCCTACGAAAAACAACACCTTTACCTCTTTTAAGCGGGTTCGTTCCATGTCGCCGACCAGCACCCTGTCCACGTTCTGGGGAATGCTGCCCACTTCAATTTCGCCGAAGCCTGCCTCTAAAATTTCCCTGAATTCGGGCAGGGTCATGCTCTCGCCCTCCAAAAGCTCCATCATCTGCTCCAAAAGCTGCATGGTAAGCCGGTAAACCTGCGCATACTCCCGCTCCCGGACCGCATCCTTCTGCCGGGCAAATTTCTCTTCGTAAGCAGCCGTTTTTTCCGCCGCTTTGTTCTTTACAAGAAAGTCGTACAATGCCTTCACATAGTCTTCCGTTTTGTCGGAATGCAGCATAAGAAGGGGCGAAAGCTCTTCCACCAGTCTTTCCCGGAGAGTGTCCATTTCCCATAAAAGGTCCACATTTTCCTTCATTTTTGCGGTTTTATGGGTAAACTGCCTCGTCCACGCACGTTTTCCACGGATACCTGTCCGGATACAGTAATTCTCTAATTTGTCCACTTCTTCCCGGGTAAAATCCGCCAGTCCGCTCCGAAGATACCGGAATACACTTTCATAGGAAAAATCATAGATGAGAATTTCCAGCGCACTCTTTATGTATTCGGTCAGAGGGTTTAGGACAATGCCCCTGGTCCGGTCGATAAAACAGGGAATGTTAAGCAGCGTAAACTGTGTTTTTATCTGCTCCGCATAACCCGCCAGATCGCCGGCTACCACCGCAATATCCCGGTACGCATACCCTTTTTCCCGGATGAGTTTTTCAATGAGAATGGACATCTGCCGCACTTCTTCCCGGATAGTGGAGGCGGCAGACAATACGATTTCCTCCCCCGCAAGGTCCCCCTCGTATTTTTCGGTGGGATACCGGAACAGGGATTTTTCCAGATGCGCAAGGGGCGCATTTTCCCGAAACCGGGGATAGCCGCCGTCCTTTCCCATATACAAATCTTCGCCCCGGGGAATGCCCGCGTCCTTGGCAATACGGCAGACATCCGCTATGGTCTTTTTGCTCAGATGAAACAGCTTCTGCTCCCCGTCCGGGGTAAAAGGGTCTTCCCGCACATCCAGCGTCATGGTGAGCCAGACTTCTTCCGTACAAAGTAACAGCTCCCGGATGACCTTATACTGGATGGGGGTAAAGCCGGTAAAACCGTCGAACACCACCACACTGTCCTTCACGATTCTGGACTTGTGAATGGCTTCGCACAGCACATCCAGTGTTTCCTCCGTGGTGATGAATTTATCCCGGATAAACTGCATAAAACCGTCGTACAGCACCTGCAGATCTTTCAGCTTATAGTACAGGGCGCCCTTTTTCTTCGCATACTCCATCAGCCGGGAAACATCCTTTACCGATACGCCGTACTGCATGAATTCGGATATGGCGCTTTTGATTTCGTGGATGTAGCCCTGCTTCTGTAAATAGGTGCCGAGATAGGAAAGCTCGCCCCGGCACTGCCCCGCCACCTTCCGCAAAATCAGGCTCTTTCCCGTGTCGTCCAGCACCGGCAGATTTTTTCTGCCCACCTCCTCAAACACCCTGTGGGAGAGTCTGCCAAAGCTTAATACATCGATATTTAAAATACCCCGGCTTTCGTTGTCGGGGTGCACAATCAGTTCCTTCTGGGTCTGCATGGTAAACTGGTCCGGCACCACAATTAAGAAATTCCGTTCCGGTTCTTTTTTTGCTCTTTTTAAGATTTCACTGTAAATCCGCATGCTCTTTCCCGAGCCGGAACTACCAAGTACAAAACGTAAGCTCATGCCGTCATCCTTCCCAAATCCTATTTTTTCAGGGTAAACCGCCACAGGTAATCGGCGGCTTCTTCCGCATAATCAATGCCAATCCGCCTGCCCTTTTCAATCTGTGCTTCCTCTACTTCTATGCCCTCTGTCAGGAAAAAATCCTCGCTTTCCGCCATGTCCACATCGTTGTCCTTCTTCGTAATGTCCATGGCGATGCAAAGCTTGCCCGGTCCGTCTGCCAGATGCTTCCGTACGGAAGCCGGAAGCTGCGCGCCCTTGTCCGGCGCAGGCTGTTCTTTTGCACTCTTGTCCGGAATGCCTGCACTCTGTGCGCCTGCATGTTCCGGAGCTTTTTTCCTGCGTGACAGCTTCTGTGCCCGGAGTTTTTCCATGATTTTCCGGGATGCTTCGTCCGCCGGTTCCACCGCACGGATGAGAGCCGCCTGCGGAATTTCCGCTTCCCCCGCCGTAATATTCATACAGTTATACATGCCATATATGAAATACACATAGGAAGTTCCGCCTATGTGAAACATGGGCTCCGTGCGTTCCGTCCGGCGTCCCATGTAGGTGTGGGAGCCTTTATCCTCCACGCCCATATAGGCTTCCGTTTCGGTAATGATGCCCCTTACGGTTCCGTAAGGAGTCCGGTGCACCATGATTTTTCCAAGCAGTGCCTGTGCCAAAACAAGGGCATCCGTCATAAAAAATTCTCTCGGCAATCGGTTCTTTTCCGGCATATTCCCATTCCGCTCCTTTATCGGATATCTAATTCCACGGGGCAATGGTCGGAGCCCATGACCGTCGTGTGAATGGATGCACCTTTCAGCCTGTCCTCCAGAGCTTTGGACACCACAAAATAGTCAATACGCCAGCCTGCGTTCTTCTCTCTGGACTTGAACATATAGGACCACCAGGAATAAATACCCTCCGCATCCGGGTAAAAATAGCGGAAGGTGTCAATGTAGCCGCTCTCAAGCACCTTGTCAAAGCAGCTCCTCTCCTCGTCCGTAAAACCGGCATTGTGGCGGTTTGTCCTGGGATTTTTCAAATCGATTTCCTTGTGGGCAACGTTTAAGTCGCCGCAGAAAATAACCGGCTTCTTTTCGTTCAGCCCGTTGATATAGGCTAAAAATGCCGCTTCCCATTCCATACGGTAGGATAGCCTCGTAAGCTCCCTCTGGGAGTTGGGCGTGTAAACCGTCACCACATAAAAATCCGCAAATTCCGCCGTAATCACACGTCCCTCTTTGTCATGCTCCGGGATGCCTATGCCGTAGGTAACGCTCAGAGGCTTCTGCTTGGTAAAAAGCGCCGTACCGGAATAGCCCTTCTTTTCTGCATAATTCCAGTACTGGTGATACCCCTCAAGCGGCAGGTCAATCTGTCCCGCCTGGAGCTTGGACTCCTGAATACAGAAAACATCCGCATCCGCTTCCTTAAAAAAATCCATAAATCCTTTATCCACACAGGCACGAAGTCCGTTTACATTCCATGAAATCAGTTTCATATTGCTTCCTCTTTTCTACTGTTTCTTTCCTTAATTTCTTATTTTCACTTTTCTCTTTATTTTACCATGCGGGGAAAACGGGGGCAAGCTATTTACATCTCCTTTCTCCGTGCTATATAATAAGGGCATTACTGACATACTAAGAAAAACAAACGGCAAGGAGAATCCTTATGTGCGACATGAACAATCTGAAAAAAAAGAAATTGTTTTTATTTGATATAGACGGCACCATTGCGGTGGGAAACACCTTATTTGACGGCAGTGCCGAACTGATTTCCTACATTAAGTCCATCGGCGGCGCCGCCTGTTTTATCACCAACAACTCCACCAAAAGCAATGATGACTATGTAAAAAAATTTGCAGAATGCTTCGGGCTTGCCACGGAGGAAAAACAGTTTGCCACGGCAGGCTACGTTACCACCCTTTTTATGCAGGAGCATTTTAGCGGCAAAAAAATCTATGTGCTGGGAACCGCTTCTTATATTAAGGAGCTTCGAAGCAAAGGGCTTCTTGTTACGGAACAGGCGGAGCCGGACATTGCCTGCATACTGGTCGCCTACGACAGCGAGCTCACCTATGAAAAGCTCATCAAAACCTGCGAGGTACTGACCACTCGGAACGTGCCGTTTTACGCCACAAACCCTGATTTATGCTGCCCCATTGACTTCGGCTTTATTCCCGACTGCGGTTCCATCTGCAACATGCTCACCTCTTCCACCGGAAAGAAACCGGTCTATTTAGGAAAGCCCGCTCCCGAAATGGTGGAGCTCTGTCAGAAAACCTACGGCTTTTCCAAGGAGGAAACCATTGTGGTGGGCGACCGTCTTTACACGGATATTTTATGCGGTATCAATGCCGGTGTGGACACCTGTGTGGTATATACGGGAGAAGCCACTCCCGAAGAAGTGGCCTCATCCTCTTATAAACCGACCTATGCCTTTGAAAATATCAGATTCTTTTACGAAGCGCTTGCCGATTAACAGCAGACTTTACAAATGCTTGCCGATTACCGGTATCTTTTACAGTACCTCCCGGTACAGTCGCATCACGTTTTTGCAGAAAATTTTATCAATCTGTCTTTCGGTAAATCCGTTCTTTTTTAAGGCGGCAAACAATCTGTCCATGCAGTCTGCTCCCGGCAGTTCTGCATGGGTATCAATGCCGTCAAAATCACTGCCCAGTCCCACGAAATCTTCCCCGCCGATTTTAACCATATGGGAAGCATGCCGCACAATATCGGCAATGGTTCCCGGATTTTTCACACCGGCTCTGCAGGGCGAAAGAAAGTCCGCGCAGAAATTTAAGCCCGCCACACCGCCTTTTGCCGCCAACGCCCGTATCATATCATCCGTCAGATTTCTGGTGCAGGGACAGAGTGCTCTCGCATTGCTGTGACTTGCCACAAAGGGCTTCTTTGTCATCTGCAGTACATCGAAAAATCCCGCATCCGACATATGGGAAACATCCACAATCATTCCCATTTCCTCCATGCACTCCACAAATTCCCTGCCCTTTTTCGTCAGACCATGCTCCGTGTCGGGCGTATTTAAGTATTTCTGCAGGGCATAATCCTGTTCTTCCGGGGTTAAGTGCGGCTCCTCCGCCCGGATGCTGTTTCTGAGTTCGGCATACAGATTGGGGTGCCCCAGTTCATTTTTGTAATTCCACGAAAGCGTCATCATGCGTACACCTTGCTTATAAAGCTCCCGCAGGCGCTCCGTCCGTCCGCCGCATACGCCGCCTTCCTCCACGGTAAGCATAGCGGACATTTTTCCATCCGCCAGATTTTTCTCTATATCCGCATAGGAATACACCGGTACGATAATATCCTGATTTTTCTGAAGTTCTTCTTCGTAGAGTGCCCGCAGCTTTTGTACTTCCTGCCAGGCATCCTTCACTTTTCCCAGGTTCACAAACAGGGCAAAATTCTGCAGCACATAGCCGCTCTTCTGCATCTTCCTAAGGTCCACATGACAGGTGTTCTGCCTAAGACCCGGCTGCGTATCTGCCGTAGCTGCCCCCTCGGACTGTCCGCCTGCCGGTGCTTCTGTGATGTCTTCTGCGGCAGATGCCTGTTCTCTTCTCTGCCTGAGTAACTCCGATATGGTATCGCAATGCATATCCGCTATCCGCATATATTTACCTTCCTTATGATAAGATTGGGGGGAGTGTAACGACACCGTACGGATTGCTCCGGGCTTTGCCCTCCCGCAATCCTGCACGCAATTCGCATATCGGGGCGCTTACGCTCCCCTTTTATGCTCATTCCCTGGCGAGTAATGAAGCCGAAAATCCAGGCTTGTGCAAGCACAGCCTGAATTCCCGGCTTATTACTCTGGTGTCTTAGTAAAATTCTATGGCGTGGTCCATCAAAAATTGCTTCCAGATATCAATATAGGCTGCTTTTAAGTGTACGCCGTCAAAGGTATCTTCCTTTATCAGTCCGCCCGTATCATCACAGACAAGGGGATTTACATCCAGATAAAATATCTTTTTATTGTCCGCTAATTTGGCAATTTCCGCATTTCTTGCATCTATGCCGGGATTGTTGATATAGTCACCCTTATTGGAACGCTCTGTGCTCACCCGCATGATAGCCTGCAGATAGATAATGGCATCCGGCTGCAGCTCCTGCAGATGCGCCACCACATCCTTATATTTTTCCATAAAGGTGTCCACCGTGCCGGTGCCCATTTCGTTAATACCGATCATAAAATAAATTTTCCTGAACTGATGCTCGCTTAGCGCCTCTTCCACGGTGATCTTATTCTTCTGTCCGGGCACGGAAACAATGGGCGCCGAAAAGACCTTGTAAACCGTAAGTCCCGTAGAGGCATAAAAGGTGGTGTTGGAAAGCCCCGCATAATCGTACAGCCCCACGGTACGGGAGTCGCCGATAAATACCGCATCATCAAAATAGGACTCATCCACAGTCTGATAACGCCAGCGTACCGTACCGTCCCCGCCGGAAACACTTCCCGTAAGGACACCGTCACCGCCGGAAATGCTGTCTCCTCCGGATACACTGTCCCCGCCCGAAATCGAAGCATTGCCACCGGTCGCATCCCCTCCGGAAACCGCAGTATTCCCCTCCGAGGCACTGCCGGAGCCGTCACCGCCCGAAACCATACCGGGATTACCGCCGGGATTTTCCGTCTCCGGATGCAGGAAACCGCCAATGACGTCCCTAATGTCCTGCCGTTCATAATACACAATTCCGGTCAGCACCAATATGAAAATAAAAACGGTATATTTTAAGTTCTTAAAAGCCTTCACTTTTTTTACATCCTTACTAAAATCTCAGATACATAAAGGGATTGTTTCCTGCAGAATAAATCCGGTCCACACACATCCAGAACAAAATTGCCAGGATTACCATACCGAAAAAATTGTTTTTGAATCGTTCAAAAAGCTTTTTCGGAAGCGGAGTACAAAGCAGTACTCCCACCAAAAGATACAGCCCATAGTTCTGAAGAGCCTGCAAAAAATCCCCTGCTTTTACGTTAACGCCGGCGACAAATCCAAACAGTCTGCCGAAATAGATCCGTAGATCTCCCAGATCGGGGATTGCAAAGCAGACCCATGTCAGAGGCACCACAAAAAGCACATACAGATGTCCGAAGACCTTGCTTCTATCCAGAACGCCGCCCATATCCATGATGCGCTCCAGCATAATGAACAGACAGAGCCCCAGTCCCCAGAAAAAGAAATGGGCGCCCGCTCCGTGCCAGAAAGAGGTGAGCAGCCAGACAATCAGCAGGTTTTGCAATGTCACGGCAAGTCCTCTCCTGCTGCCTCCCAGCGGAATATAGATATATTTGCGGAACCATCTTCCCAGAGTCATATGCCAGCGGCGGTAAAACTCCCGTATGCTTTTTGCCATATAAGGCATGTTGAAATTCTGAGGCAGCTTAAAGCCGAGCATACGTCCCAGTCCGACTGCCATTAAAGAATAGCCGTAAAAGTCAAAATACAGCTGCATGGAATAAGAAAAAGCACCCAGCCATGCAAGCGGCGTACTGATGCTCACAAAACCCGTTGTCTGCAGCTCATGCCACAGAATTGCCAGTCTGTCCGCTACTAAAATTTTCATGCCAAGACCGTACACAAAGGTCTTCAGTCCGCTGTCCAAATCCTTTAAGGTGACCCTTCTGCCATGCAGTGCACCGGAAATTTCACTGTAATACACTATCGGTCCCGAAGAAATCTGGGGAAACATGGCTGCATACGTGGCAAATGAAATCAGGGATTTTTCCGCCGGGATTTCCCTCCTGTACACATCAATCAGATAGGATAAAATCTGGAAAGTGTAAAAGCTGATACCAAGAGGAAGCGCAATCTCCCCGCCCATCCATTTCTGCATAAAAGGCGACAGCTTAAAGAAAGCAAGTATCCCCACATCGACAAAAAGCGTCATCAAAAAGACGGCCCGCCGGTCCCCCTGCACTTTTATACGGTCAATCATCTTTGCCGAATAAAAATTCAACAGGACGGACATTACCAGAAGCAGGACATACCAGGGCTCTCCGCATGTATAGAAAACAAGGCTGCCCGCAAGCAGTACAAAGTTCTTTGCTTTTGCAGGTGTAAGATAATACCCCAGCATGAAAAAAGGTAAAAAATAAAGTAAAAAATGTATACTGTTAAATGCCAAAACCAATCACACCACAATCTGTTATTCTAAATAGCAAACCGATACAGAACCATCTGCTCCGGCTTGAATCTTTGAAGTTTATTATAAAGAATTTTCCGTTAATTATTCCTCTTCTTAGATTGTATAGTTTCCCCATACTTTTCACAATAGCAAAATTCTTAGAAATTTGTAACTTTTTTGCACAGAATATGTTAATAATTACACCAATCCGTACAAAAATATTTCCTATTTTTTTCATTGCCTTATTTACTGTTATCCCCTACAATGAAAAATAAGAAAGGCAGGATTTGAAAATATGAAAGAAAAGCTCTATATGATTCCCCTGAACGATGCGGTAAACGCCGATGATGAATGTCCCTTCTGCCACATTGAACGCCAGATTGAACAGGATTTGATGGATTTCGTCTTAGGCTCCGGCTCTTCCTACATGGAAAGCGATGTACGTGACATGACGGACCGCGCAGGCTTCTGCCGCACCCATTTCCGGAAAATGTTCCAGTACGGCAATACTCTCGGCAACGGCTGGATTTTAAAAACCCACTACCGCCGCATGATTGAGGAATTCAGCAGACAGGTACAGGCCTACAGCCCGGAAAAATCCTCTTTCAAATCCATGTTCAAAAAGGAAAGCACCGAAAATCCGGTTTCCGCCTGGACAAAGGAAAAGGAAGCCTCCTGTTACATATGCAATTATTTTAAGGAGCATTACGACCGGTACCTGGACACCTTTTTTATCATGTACCAGAAGGATGAGGATTTCCGCAGGCGCATCGAAAACGGAAAGGGGTTCTGTATCCCCCACTTCGGCGATTTGTGCGAAGCTATGAACACCAAGCTTCCCGACAAGGAGAAGGAAAGCTTTTACCGTATGCTCTGTGATTTGGAAAAGAAGAATTTAGACCGTCTTTACGAGGATGTGTCCTGGCTTATCGAAAAATTTGACTACCGTAACCAGGATGCAGACTGGAAAAATTCCAGGGATGCCGTACAGCGCGGCATGCAGAAATTAAAGGGCGGCTACCCCGCCGACCCCGTTTATAAAATGAACAAATAAATTTATTCTTCCGGCGGCATAAGGGCATTGCGGAAATTGTTTAAATAGGAAATCACTTCTTCGTGCAGCATATCCGCCTGAAATGCGCCTTTGCCAAACTGCTCGTTCATGATGCCGTCCATGGTGAAAAGAAGCATCTGCAGCAGTTTTTTCGCATCCGTGCCCGCCGGAAATCCCTCTGCGTTCACATCCGCCAGTATTTTTTCATATGCCTCATCTAATTTTTCCTTCATGTCTTCCGTTTCCAGAAGCGCTTCCTTAACATTTTCGGTGCGGCTTTTCTGTAAAAAAGCCAGAAGGTACGGATATCCCTTAAGCACCTGCCATCTTGCCTGTTCCACCTGCTTTGCCATATCAAAGACATTCCTGCTGCCGCCGACCTTCGCCGCAGACAGCTCTAATAGGAAAAAGCGCACACTGTACCGGTACATAAACGCATAGGTGCCTAACTTACTTCCGAAATAATGGAATAAAAGCCCCTTGCTGACGGAGGCCTCCCTTACGATATCGTCCGTGCTGGCATGCGCGTAGCCGCCCTCCGCAAATACCTTCAGCGAGGCATTTATCATTCTGTCCTGTTTTTCTTTTTTCAAATCAAAAAATTTCTCGTTCATAAGTAAAATTCCATTCTGTGTAAATATTCCATTCTGTGTAAACATTTCATTCCGAATAAATATTCGTTCCGGATAAGTAAAATTGACCCTGCCGGTCATCTAAAATATAGCACACCCGCACGTTCTCTGCAAGGTAGCAATTTTTTTGTTGTTGTGCTATGATGTGAGTAACTATTCAGAGCCATGCAAAACTGCTTTCTGTGAATGCTTGCATGCAGACAGATAAGCAGTTTTATATGGCGAAGTAACCACATGAGCAAAAGGAAAGCTTCGCAGAAGCGATTTTGGGAATGGGGTTCTGAATAGTCACGATTAACTATAAAGCAGCTGTATGCGAGCTTTCCGTGCATGCAGCTGCGGTAAATATCAATGGAGGACAACATGTACAGACTGCTTATTATCGAAGATGATTTAGGAATAGCCTCTGCGGTGGAAAAGCAGGCATTAAGCTGGGATTTTTCCGTAAAATGCGTGGAAAACTTCCGCGATGTCATGAAGGAATTTGCCGGCTTTGCACCCCATCTGGTGCTGCTGGATTTAGCGCTTCCTTTCTATAACGGCTATCACTGGTGCAGCGAAATCCGCAAGGTTTCCAAGGTGCCCGTCATCATTTTATCCTCCGCCTCCGACAACATGAATATTGTCATGGCAATGAACATGGGTGCGGACGATTTTATTGCCAAGCCCTTTGACGGCAATGTACTCATGGCAAAAATTCAGGCGCTGTTGCGGCGCACCTACGACTTCACCGCCGCCGTTCCGCTTTTAGAGCACCGGGGCGCTCTTTTTAATAAGGAAGACGGCTCCCTTACCTACGAGGGGCAGAAAATTTCCCTTACAAAAAACGAAGCCCGCATCCTTTCCGCTCTTTTGGAAAACAAGGGTAAGACCGTCAGCCGCGAAAAGCTGATGGAGCGGCTCTGGGAAACGGACAGCTTCGTGGACGAAAACACCCTGACCGTCAATGTGAACCGCCTCCGCAGGAAATTAAACGAGGTGGGACTGACCGATTTTATCACCACCCGTTTCGGAGAAGGATATCTGATTTCCGTGTAACCACAGAAAGGATGAAGCTTATGAAATTATTTCTGCATTATCTTTCTTCTCATAAAAAATTCATCGCGTTTTTCCTTCTGACCGGCATTTTGTTTTCGGTATCCTTTGCCCTGTATCATCTGCCCGTCATGGCGGCGCTTTATCCGTTCCTGTTATGCCTCACAGTGGGGCTTGTACTGCTTGTCATCGACTTTACCGGCTTCAAGAAAAAACACGACCTTCTTTCGTATCTCGAACAGCATACCGCTTCCTTAATACAGGCGCTCCCGCAGGCGGACGGCATTTTGGAAGAAGATTACCAGGCTCTCCTACGCATACTGCAAAAGGAATTTCAGGATGCGGAAACTGCATCGGAGACCCGCTATCAGGACATGATTGCCTATTACACCCTGTGGGCGCACCAGATTAAAACGCCCATTGCCGCCATGAAACTGACACTGCAGTATGAGGACTCCCACTTTGCCCGCCAGATTTCCGGCGACCTGTTCCGCATTGAACAGTACGTGGAAATGGTCATGATGTTTCTGCGTCTCGGCTCCACTTCCACCGATTATGTCATCCGGGAATATGAGCTTACTCCCATATTAAACCAGACCATCAAAAAATTTGCCGGCGAATTTATCCTGCGCAGGCTCACCATCCATTACGAGCCCGTGGAGGCAACGGTGCTGACCGACGAAAAATGGCTTTCCTTCGTCATTGAGCAGCTCTTGTCCAATGCCTTAAAATACACCCGCAAAGGCGGCATTACCATCCGTTATGATGCGGAAAAACATACCCTGCATATAGAGGACACCGGTATCGGCATTGCCCCGGAAGACCTTCCCCGCATTTTTGAGAACGGTTATACCGGCTACAACGGCAGACGTGACAAGAAGGCAAGCGGTCTCGGTCTTTACCTTTGCAAAACCATCTGTGATAAGTTAAATCATACCCTTTCCATCACCTCCACGCCCGACATGGGCACCGAGGTTTCCCTTACTTTTCCGGTAAAACTTACAGAAATGTAAGATTTGCCCGCCGGATTGTAAGCCGATTCCATGGTATGGGTTCCTCTTTTTTCTTATACTGAAACCAGATTAAATAAGTAAACAAAAGGAGGAGCTCTCACATGAGTATCTTAGAAGTGAAAGGTGTTAAAAAAGTATACACAACCCGCTTTGGCAACAACAAAGTCGAAGCCTTAAAGAATGTCAATTTTCAGGTAGAAAAGGGCGAGTATGTCGCCATTATGGGCGAATCCGGTTCCGGTAAAACCACCCTTTTGAATATTCTGGCTGCCCTCGACCGTCCCACCGGCGGCTCCGTTTTTCTGGACGGCCGCAATCTTTCCGATATTAGGGAGTCCGACATGGCTGCTTTCCGCAGAGATGAACTGGGCTTCGTTTTTCAGGATTTCAACCTTCTTGACACATTCCCCGTGGAGGACAATATTTATCTTCCTCTGGTGCTTGCCGGCAAAAGCTACAACGAAATGAAGGTGCGTCTGGCACCCATCGCCGAAAAGTTAGGAATTACGTCCCTCTTAAAAAAATATCCCTATGAAATATCCGGCGGACAAAAGCAGCGTGTTGCCGTTGCCCGTGCCCTGATTACCGGTCCCAAGCTTATTTTGGCTGACGAACCCACCGGTGCGCTGGACTCCAAGGCAACCGACGAACTGCTGTCTTTGTTTAACGAGGTCAACACCACCGGTCAGACCATTCTGATGGTTACCCACTCCGTAAAGGCTGCCAGCCATGCGGGCAGAGTTTTGTTTATCAAGGACGGCGAAGTGTTCCACCAGATTTACCGCGGTCAGGACAGCTTCTCCGCCCAGTACCAGAAAATTTCCGATACGCTGACTCTCCTTCAGCAGACAGGCGGTGATCGGGCATGAGAATAGGATTTTATATGAAGCTTGCCGCCAACGGCATGAAAAAAAACGGGAAATTTTACATTCCCTATCTTTTAACCTGTATCTGCACGATTGCCATGTGCTACATCGTATCGGCGCTGTCCGTGTCCCCAACACTGGCTGCCATGCGCGGCGGCGACATGCTGATAAGCCTGCTGAAATTAGGCGTATGGGTTATCATTATCTTTTCCGTACTGCTGTTAAGCTACACCAACAGCTTCCTAAGGAAAAAACGGACCCGGGAATTCGGACTTTACAACATCCTCGGCATGGATAAACGGAACATCGGTCTTATTTTATTTTTTGAAACCATAATAATGGCTTTTCTGTCCCTGTTTTTCGGTCTGCTTGCGGGTATTCTCCTCTTAAAGCTTGCGGAGCTGCTTCTTGTGAATATGCTGCATGCCGGCGTCACGTATACGCTGATCGTATCCTGGTCCAGTATCCGCTATACCATTATTCTGTTTCTCCTTATTTTTTTGCTGAACCTGCTGCGCAATCTTTTCCGGATTACCGTGTCAAGACCGGTGGAACTGCTTCACAGCGAGTCCTTCGGGGAGAAACCGCCCCGCGCCAATTTCCTGATGGGACTTTTGGGCGTCCTTATTTTAGGCGGCGCCTACTACCTTGCCGTCAGCATTGAAGACCCGATTTCCGCTACGGTCTGGTTTTTCGTAGCTGTCTGCATGGTCATTATCGGAACCTATCTTTTGTTTATTTCCGGTTCCGTGGTCTTTTTGAAGCTGCTTCAGAAAAACAAACGCTACTACTATAAACCCAACCATTTTATTTCTGTTTCATCCATGGCCTTCCGCATGAAACGAAACGGTGCCGGGCTGGCTTCCATCTGCATCCTGGCAACCATGGTTCTGGTTATGACTGCTTCTTCCTCCTGCCTGTTTTTCGGCGAAGAGGACAGTTTAAAAGAACGACATTCCAGGGACTTCAGCATTACGGTACAGGAGCGTCTGTCTTATGGCACTGTGGCTCCTGAAATCACGGCATCTATTGCTAAAAAGGCGGAGGATGTCATGCTGCTTCACAATGCGCAGGCTTCGGATTTACTCACCTATTCCTACCTGAATGTATCCTGTGTCTTAGATGGCAGCGCTTTGCCTTCCGATTTTGAAGAAGACTACCTGCGGACGCAGAACAACTTTTCCGGTATCTGCCAGCTGTATTTCTTTTCCCTTGACGACTACAACCGGATGATGGATACGGACTACACACTGAATACCTATGAAATGTTTTTATACAAAAAGGGAGGAAGGAATTATGCGTATCAGGAGCTGACACTGCCCGGACAGACAACCTATCACCTGAAGGCTGCCCTGAAGAGCTTTTTTGATGTGGAAGATACCAATTCCTATATCGGCAGCACCTATTTTATCGTTGTCCCCGATCTTGAAGCCGTACGCAGCCTGCTGCCCGAAGATTACTCTACTTTTCTTTGGTATTACGGCTTCCGGACACCCCTTTCCGCAGAGGAACAGGATATCATGATACACGATATGGAGGTGGATTTATCCGGAATATTTACGGAGAATTCCCTGGATGCCATGCTCCTTGTGGAGTCCGTGGAAAATGACAGAACGGACTTTATAGCTGCCTACGGCGGCCTGTTCTTCTTAGGTATTCTGCTTAGTGTGGCATTTATTTTAGCTGCCGTTTTAATTATTTATTTCAAGCAGATTTCCGAAGGCTACGAAGACAAATCCCGCTTCGCCATCATGCAGAAGGTGGGACTTACCGACAGAGAAATCCGGCGCAGCATCAATTCCCAGCTTTTAACGGTTTTCTTCCTGCCGCTTTTATTTGCCGGTCTGCACCTGTGCTTTGCCTTCCCGCTGATTAAAAGAATCCTGTTATTGTTCGGCTTCTTAAACAACAGGCTGTTTATTCTGACCACTTTAATAAGCTTTGCGGCGTTTGCGGTTTTCTACACCGTTATTTACCGCATGACCTCCAATGCTTATTATGACATCGTAAGAGAACCCAGGGAAAACCGATAGGCACCGGAAGGGGAAACCGATGCCGCAGGCAGCGCAGACGGACAGGGCAGCGCCAGGAGACAGACCGTTCAGCGGCCGGGAGGCAAACCGTTCAGCGGCCGGGAGGCAAACCATTCGTCGGCTGAGAGGCGGCTCGGCTGCGGTCTTGCAAAAATTCAATTTTGATGATTTTTTTATGGCGTTTTCCATACTTTTCCACTATAATGAAAATGACGGTTGAAAATCAATCATCTGGTTATGCGTTGTCATTTGATAAAGATTGTCGTTTGATGAAGATTATCATTTGAGGGAATTTGTCATTTGATGAATGTTAACAAAAATTAGGAAAAGGATTGGAGAATACTATGGAAATCGTATGTTTAGACTTAGAAGGTGTACTGGTACCCGAAATCTGGATTGCTTTTGCGGAAGAAACCGGCATTCCCGAACTGAAAAGAACCACCCGCGACGAGCCGGATTATGACAAGCTGATGAAATACCGCATCGGCATCTTAAAGGAGCACGGACTCGGCTTAAAGGAAATTCAGGACACCATTGCCAAAATTGAGCCCTTGGAAGGCGCAAAGGAATTTTTAGACAGTCTGCGGGAAATGACGCAGGTTATCATTATCAGCGATACCTTCTCCCAGTTTGCGGGCCCTCTTATGAAGAAGCTCGGCTATCCTACCATCTTCTGCAACTCCCTTGTGGTCGCCGACAACGGCGAGATCACCGACTTCAAGATGCGTTGTGAGAAATCCAAATACACCACGGTAAAGGCTCTGCAGTCCATCGGCTACGATACCATTGCCAGCGGTGACAGCCACAACGACCTCGGCATGATTCAGGCCAGCAAGGCAGGCTTCTTATTCAAGTCCACCGACGCCATCAAGGCAGAATATCCTGACATTCCGGCTTATGAAACCTATGATGAGCTGCTTGCCGCTATCAAAGAAGTAATTGGGAAATAAGATGAGGAACCACCCTATATGTGAGGTCTCTTAACCCTCTGAATACACACAGCCGGCGTCCAACTGAGGTTGGATACCGGCTGTTTCCTTTTCCCTTGCAGCATTTAGCTTATTTTCTTGAATTTGCTGTTTCCTTTTTCATCTTCTTTAAAGCATTTTTCTTATTTTCCTGAATTTGCTGTTTCCTTTTTCATCTTCTTTAAAGCATTTCGCTTATTTCTTTCAATTTGCTGCTTGCTTTTTCACCTTTTTTAAAGCAAATTTCTCATATTTTTCTTTCTGCTTCTCATTATCTCTTTTTATTTAAAGCAAATAGTCCTCATTTGCTTTTTTTGCTTCTTACACCTTATCTTTGTTTAAAGCATTTGTTCTATTTTTCAGTATTTGCCTCTTTCTTTTCTATCATCTTTAAAGCATATATCATGTTCCTTGGAATTTGCTGCTCTTACAAATCCACCTCATTGGGGCAGGATGTATAGTCGTAAATCTGCATCCCCAGTTCTTCCATCTCTGCCATGTTTTTCTGGGTGTCGAACTGTTCACCCTGGATAAGCCACTCCGGTGCATCAAAAAAGGCAGCCTTTGCCTTCGTTTTCTCGTAGAATTCCCGGCACATGGTATGGTTTCCGTGGTGGGATACCTGCACATAGTCCACTTCCAGTTCCGTGTCATAGTTTTGCATCATCTGCTTTCCCAGTGTTTCATCATAGCAGTCTCCCATAAAGAGCATGCTCTTGTCTTCCGACTCCACAGTAAACACCAGTGAACTGTTATTGGGCATATCCTTGGTGGTCTGCGACATTCCCTTCCTGTAACTGTTCAGGAAATGCAGGGACAAATCCGAAAAATGCAGAACATCCCCTTCCTCCACACTTTCCACATTGGAGGCGCTTTCCGTCAATTCCTCATATTCCTGCAAAACCGCAATGTCATCCCATTCCTGATCCACACTGTCATACTCTTCATAATCCACGCCATTATCATATATGGCATCTATTTTAATATCTTTATCCTCGTACAGTTTTACGAAGGCTCCGATGTGATCCGGATGAGGATGCGTCAAAATCCAGGCATCCACCTCACCACCGTTCTCCCGGATGACCTCTTTCACCTGTCCGGCGTTCTGTTCGGAACCGCCGTCAATGATAATCAGTTCTCCCCTGTTACTGCTTAAGGTATAAAAATTTGCCTGCAGTCCCGACTCATCCGCATACTGCGTCACTTTCCATTCGGTATTTTTCGCCTTTTCACAACCTGCTGCCAGTAAAACAGCAATACCCATTGCCCATAAAATATGTCTCTTTTTCATGCTCTTTCCCCTTATACAAAAAATGCCCGGTTACTTCTTTCCCCTACTATACACGGAATATCCGGCATATCCCATACCCTTCCGGCAGAATTAAATCTTTATTAACTTTTTGCCTTGGAATTGATAACTCATTTCCTCAAAAAAGAACTTTTCACCTTGGCCGGCGCTTTTTCACCTGTTTTTTCTTTTTGTGCCTACTCGTTTTTGTCTTGTAGGCTCTTTTTGTTTCTGATAACGCTTTCGTGCCTACTATCCGTATACAGAGAATGCCGGTACGCATCTTTGCATACCGGCACTTCTTTTGTAAGTCAATTATGAACCAGACAATCGTCTGTCTTTTAATGTCTTAGTAATTGTAATCAATTCCCAGACTGTCAAGGAAATCATAGACATCCCTGTAGTTCATGTTGATATAAACTCCCAGTGCGGAATTGGCAATCGTAAGTACCAGGAAGATGGAGCAAAGGATAATACCGGCAATCGCCATTCCCTTGCCGCCCTTTTTCATTCCGACAATACCCAGAATCAGACCTGTTACATTCACCGGAATACCGATAATAGGAATGCAGCAGGCAACAATTCCCACAATACCGAGTACCAGCGAAGCAATGGATAAACCGTTGTTCTGCTTGGTCGGCTGATTGTTGTAAGAATAATTGTTGCCGGGATAATTGTAAGGTGCCTGATTGTTATAAGGTGCGTTGTAAGCATTGCCACTGCCGTATGCTCCGGTATTGTAGCCGTTGCTGTAGGCTCCGGTGTTGGCTGCATTTCCGTCCTGATAACCGTTTGCTCCGGCATTGTAGCCGTTGCTGTAGGCTCCGGTGTTGGCTGCATTTCCGTCCTGATAACCGTTCGCTCCGGCATTGTAGCCGTTGCTGTAGGCTCCGGTGTTGGCTCCGGCATTCTGATTTCCGTAGCCGTAACCATATCCCTGGGACATGTTATAGGCGTTGCCTGCAGGCTGTCCGTTCTGCGGCTCCTGCGGTCTTGTGTTGTCGTAGGTTTCAAATTCTTCGCTCATGTTTTTCTCCCTCTCAAATGCGTACTATGTAATTATCTTTTCTGGGTGCTGCTGCCGGTGCTTAAAAGTTCTTCCGACTATTGCACGAAAATCCATGTTTAAAGAAAATTGTAACACATTCCCTGCTCTACTTCAAGCCGCTTCCCAGTTTTACTTTTCCTTTCTGACCGCAAAATAAAAGGCAAGAAACATCATGGCAATGCCCCAGGATTCTCCGCCTCCCAGTACATGGGAGAAAACGGAATTGCCGGTCACGTCCGTTAATACTGCCGCTGCAACCTTACAGATTACATACAGAACCAAAGGACCGATGACAATAAAAAACTTCGGAACGGGGATTTTTCCCTTTGCTACCATAATAATGAATGCCACACCAGAAATAATATCGGCTGTTGTCTGCCAGATGGTGCCCACCGCAAACGGCACCAGTGCCGACTGTGTAAAATATGTGGCAATACTGTCTGCCGAAGCGCCTGCCAACAGGGCTGCCCTCACGTTCATCAGCGCCATGCAGCAAATGGAATGAATGCCGAAAATACCCACCGACATCATTGTCGTGCCAAAAGAAAATGACTTATACAGTCCTGTTCTGTCGCCGTTCTGCCTGTCGAGTATATAAAAGCATGCTGCGCGGGAAGCCAATAGATAACCCACACAGGCAATAATGCCGATGACAAGCGATGCCTGATAATACCCCAGCGGTACATTTACAATGTCAGCACTGATAATACCCGCCAGCACATGGGGTTCCCCGTCTCCCATGTAAGACAGCAGGCAGTCACTGATGCCGCAAAGCAGCATAGCAAAAAATCCGATTAACAGATATGCTTTTCTTTTTGATTTCCGAATATATCCCATAATTTACCTCTTTCTTTTCCCGTGACGAGTATCCGCCACCTCAATATTACACATGTTCAGACTGCTTTCTCATCAAGTTAGCGGTATCTAACCAAATGATAATACGTCCTATCTCCCACGTCAAGAATTTACTTGCTTTCCGCCACCTGTTATATTACTATAAAAATAATGACAAGATCAGCATGGAGAACGGCGAAGGGAGCAGGAGTATTATGAGCTTAAGAGATCAGATCGGATACGGAGAAAATATCATGTGGAGCGGAAAAAAAGCAGTGAAGGTGTCGGTGCTGGAGTCTGTTTTCAACCCCATGCTGCCGTTTGCGTTAATCTGGCTTTTGTTTGACGGAGGCATGATTTTAGCCATGAGCGCCACCGGTTCCTCCGGTCCCGGTTTCATGGGCGCTTTTCTGGGCGTCTTTTTCCTGATACACCTGATGCCGGTATGGATTTATTTAGGAGGCGTGATTACTTCCGCCTTAAAGGCCAAGAATACCGAATATCTGATTACCGATAAAGGCATTTATGTGCAGTCCGGCATTTTTACCAGACGTGTGGATATGAAACCTTTTACCGATTTATCCCACGTATCCATCCGCCAGGGAGTATTTGACCGTATGTGCGGCACCGGCGACATCATCAGCACCTGCGGTCACGGTCACGGAGCCGGCGGCGACATCTGCAACATCACGGATTATGAGCACGTATTCCGCCTGGTAAAACAGCTTCAGGAAGATATTTATTCCGATACCATGTACCCCAACGACATGCGTCCCGCCGAAAACCACGGTTACCGGACACAGTACACCCGGGAACAGGATTGGTAATGGTATTCGCACACAAAAAGCCCGCAGGCATTTTCGCTGCGGGCTTTTCTTTTTTGCATTATTTTGCTTTTCTTTTGGGCTTTTCTTTTTTGCGTTTATTTTCCTCTTACGATAATCTGTGTCTTCTCCGGGTCTATTTTGTCCTTCTCCATAATCAACTCTTTGATTGCCTCTGCGGAAATCCTGCCGGCGGAAGGGTTCATCACACTGTCAACCTCTCCCGTAATGTCGGCATCCACACTGGAATACTCGAACGCCAGCGTGGTATTGATAAGCTTGCAGTTTTTCATCACCAGATTGTCAATGTAACAAAGTCCCTGCAGGCTTTCAATGGTACAGTTCACAAGTGTCAGGTTCTTCGCATTCCAGCCCAGGTATTCCCCGGAAATAAAGGAGTCGTAAACCGTTACGTTTTCACTGTTCCAGAACGCATCCTTGGAAAGAAGAGTAGAATTGCGGATTTCCATATTTTTAACCCCGTCAAAGGAATAATTGCCGTCCAGACGCAAGTTTTCAATCTTCATGTCCGAACAGTTCATGGCAAAATAGTCCCCTTTTGCGGTTACATCCTTCAGTTCCACCTGCTCGCAGCTCCACAGGGTTTCCGCTGCATTGGCAAAATAAACATTGTCAAGCTTGAGTCCCCTGCACCGTCTGAAATTCTTGGGCGCCTGAATTAACGCATTTTCCACGGAAATATCGTTGGTGTACCAGACTCCCGCCCTTGCCATCTCAAACCACTGGCAATCCTTTACGGTAATGTGATTGCAATACCAGAGCGGATATTTCCACTTAAACATACTGCCCTCCAGCTCGATGTGGCTGCTCTCCTTTAAGGGCGACTCCCCGTCGTCAAAAATAGTATCTGTAATATGCAGATTTTCTGCATGGAACAAGGCTCTCTCTCCCGTCAGGAACGCCCTGCTCACCTCTTTTGCATTTTCCATTCCCATCCTTACCTTTCTTTATTTATCCTTCTTCTTTTTGATTTCATAAATCAGATAATCTAAATATTCCAATTTTTTCTGCTCCGCATGCACACATTCCAGCAGACATTTCCGGTAGCAGTTCAATGCCTGAAGCTGCACATCCTCGTTTTCCATTTCACCTATTCTGCGGATTTCCGTATCCGGACAACCCGTGCATTTTAAGTTTTCAATCATATCCTCCGTCAGTTTCATGACAGTCCCCTTTCCCGGCATCCGAAAGCCTTCTCTGCATTTCAAATTTTCCCTGCATCCGGAAGCCTTCTCTGCATTTCAAATTTTCCCTGCATCAGGAAGCCTTTTTTCATGTCCAATTTTCCTTGTATCCGAAAGTCTTTCTCTGCCCTGCCAAATGATTGTATCTCTTTCTATTAAAAATGTAAAATATCTATAATTCATACTCTGTCATGTATTTTTCTCATTGCAAAGAGTTTGCTTTTATTTTAAAATGGAATTCCGGAAACACTATCGTAAAGAAAATTATAACCGAAATTTTTAGATTTTACAGACACAGAAAGGCACAGGTATCGTTATGGAACATCGTACACTACGGTATTTTCTCACCATCGCCCGTGAGGAAAATATGACAAACGCCGCCAACATTCTGCACGTTTCCCAGTCCGCCCTTTCCCGGCAGATGGCGGATTTGGAGGCAGAACTCGGCCGGAAGCTTTTTATCCGCACCAACCGGAAAACCATGCTGACGGAGGACGGCATACGTCTCAGGCAGCGAGCGGAGGAAATCATCTCCTTAGTAGAAAAAACCGAAATGGAATTCAAGGCTTCCGACGAAACCATTTCCGGACAGATTTCCATCGGTGCGGGAGAAACCAAAACTTTTTCCCTGATTGCCAAAGCCATGAAACAGACACAGGAACAGTTTCCCCACATTCATTTTTCCGTATACAGTGCCAATGCAGTGGATGTCACGGAACGTCTGGAGCATGGTACCCTTGACTTCGGTCTTTTATTCGAACCGGTAAACAAAGAGCATTACCAGTATCTTGCCATGCCCTGCGCCGATACCGTGGGACTTCTTGTGCACAAAAAAGACCCTCTTGCCGACAGAAAATTCATTACGCAAGAGGATCTTATTTCGGTGCCGTTAATCGTCTCTTCCCGCATGAGCCCTGATACCCTGCTTGGCATCCTGTCTCCCCGGATTGTGGAAAAGCTGACCATCACGGCCACCTATAATTTAATTTATAATGCTTCCCTTATGGTAGAGCAAAGACTGGGAGCCGCCCTTACCATCGATCACCTGCTGCAGATTCTCCCGGAGAGTCCTTACGTCTTTGTCCCACTTTCCCCGGCAACCTCCATGCACACGGTTTTTGCCTGGAAAAAATACCAGATTCTTACAAAGCCGGAAGAACTTTTTCTTAAGCAGCTTTATTCCCTGTTACCCATAATAAAAGCAGGGGAACCAGAAAATAACAGCCAACCGGAATCACCACATCCCAGACGGTAAAACTATGGTAGGCAATCAGGGATATTCCTACTTTTGCCGCTAAGATAAACAGGGCAAGGAAAAAAAATGTTTTCTTAAGTTTCCGGAACTTGAAGATCCGGTACTGGCGTTCTGACACCGGCAGATACCGCAAAAGTACCATAATGGATTTTGCGTTGTTTTTCTGCTCCTGAAAGAGTGTATAACGGTAATGCAGCATACTGACGCCATAAATATACAGCATATATGCGGCTAAACAGGGCCAAAAAGAATCTCTGTCCAATGCCTTCGTCGGAAAAACCGCCATGATCAGGGAACATCCTATTATAATATATCCGCAGTACTTAAAATAAATATGATTGGCAAACCAGGTGGTTTCCTCTTCAAAAAAACGTTCCAGTCTTTCCTGCTGCTTTTCATTCACTCTCATGTACCTGCTCCTTTCTGCACTTCCTTCCGATGGCTTCTATCTGCCGCTCCTCATGCACTCCCTTGTGCCTGTCCCCATCTTCCTGTGACACCGCTTCTGCTGTCATGTACCTTCCCCCTCCTGCCGCTTTGCCGCATCTTCATATCCCCCGATTGTATCCAGGCTCTCCTGAAAAGCGCCCAGGCGTCCGTTCTCCATCACTGCCACGTAATCCGTCTGCATATGAATTTCTGTCATATTATGGCTGGTCATAAGCACGCAGCAGTCTTCTGTTTTCAGAAGTTCCCTGAGTATGTCAAAAAACTCCAGCCTAAAAACCGGATCCATGCCCGCAGTTGCCTCGTCCAGCAAAAACAGCTTACTGTGATGGGCAATGGCAAAGCCTAACTGGAATTTTATCCTTTCCCCCCGGGACATAAGCCGGTAGGTCCGGTTTGCAGGTGCCTGCATCCTATCCATAATATTTCGAAACAACTCCTTGTCAAAGTCCTCATACAGAATGCCTAAAATCTCCGCATTCTGCATGCCGGTCCTGTCTTCCAAAAAGATATTGTCCTCGGACACATAACCGATAATCTGCATCATTTTGTCATGTTTTCCCCGCACCGGTTGTCCGTACACGAAAATATCCCCGCTGTAACGGGCATTTTCCTGCAAAATCGTTTGAAACAGCATGGTCTTTCCGGCGCCGTTTTCACCCACGATAGCATAAATATAGCCGCTTTCCAGCTCTGCACTAATATCTGACAATTGAAATTTTTTCCGCTTTCTGCAAACATTTGCAAGTTTTAATGCAAAATCCATAAAATTTACTCTCCTTCGTACAGGGTCTTTACCATGCTGAGGAAATCCTCACAACTAAGTCCCGCTGCTTTGGCTTCAAAAATAATTTCCGAAAGTCTTTTTTCCAGTGTCATAAGCTGCTTTTCCAAAAGGTAATCCGTATTGTATTCACACACATAAAAGCCCTTGCCCGCCACGGAGCGGATAAGCCCTTCTTTTTCCAGTTCCTCATAGGCACGCTTCGTGGTAATCACACTGACCTGCAAATCCGCTGCCAGCGCACGGATGGACGGCAATGCTTCCCCTGCGGAAAGTGCGCCCGTTACTATGGCATTTTTCAGTTGGGAAACAATCTGCTCATAAATAGCCAGCGTCCCCTGCGGAGAAATGATGATTTTCAGGTTCATATCACATGACCTCCTCAAAGTTCCTCGCTGCACACAGTTCTTTTTTGATATATTTGGAAAAACCAATAAACAGCGGCAATTCTATCAGGAAGAATATGGCATACAAAATAATCTGCACTGTCCGGTGGGGCTCCGGTCCCGAAATAACAACCAACTGCGCCATATTTGTCAGCATAATGGCAATCAGAAGAACCACCAGTTGAAAAGCTGCCTTTCCGTTTATCCCATATATCGGCACTATCGTACTCAGCATAAAATCATTGAGCAGCAGAAATACCAGACTTTCCCAGTGAAAAAATCCCACAGAAAACAGGAGCAGCAATCCCATCAGAAAAATAATCATATGAATCCCCACACGGAAATAATATGTCAGCCTGACAGACCGTGCCCTTTCTTCTTCCGACTGTGGACAAAGATAACGCATCTTGCATAGTCTGATGGGGTGCTCCATCACCGATACCATGACAATACAGATCGGCAGAAACATGCCGATTGACAGTAAAGCATCCGTCAGTTGAAAATTTTCTCCCGCTATGGAACCAGACACAGAAAACATCATAATAAATGCTGCATACATGCAGCTCCAGACCGCTTTATTTTCCTCCGCTCCTTCTTTTATTTTTTTCCAGCTCCAATCTGCCATATATTCCCGAAACATGCTTCTTTTCATAATGCCCTTCCTTTCCACCATGGGTACAGGTCCGTACTGTCTTTTTAGGTCCGTATCCTTCTACTTTTTTCTTTCGTATAGATACATAAATTCCTCAATGGAGGGATAAGTTACGGTAAGTTCCCTGTCGTATTCCCGGAATTTATGATGCCGCACAAGCGCTCTCGTTCCCATCTGCCTCTGCTCGATGCCAAGCACACTGTCGCCCAGCAGTTTTATTTTATAATTTTCTCCCGCCACAATACGGTATTTTTCCCGGAAGCTTTCCATATCCCCCGCATATAAAATCTGTCCTTCCTGCAGATAAATCAGATAATCCGCCAGTCTGTCCAGGTCCTCCGTCATGTGTGTCGCCAGAAGCACCGTATGCTCCCCATCCATGACAAACTCCTGGATCTTTTTCAAAAAGGCAGCCCGAAACTGCGGATCAAAATTGGCAGTGGGCTCATCCAGAAACAGGTATTTCGGATGGCACGCCAGTGCAAAAGCAAACTGGCATTTTAATTTCTGCCCTTTCGACAGCTTTCGAAATTTCTCCTTTTTATCTAATTGAAACTCCTGCAGCAGTTCTTCATAATCCTTCGCCATAAACTTGCTGTAATAGGCTCCGTACAGCATGCCGTTCTCCCAAAGGGAATATGCTCCTTCAAACAACTCTTCCACCAGAACCGTACCGATTTCATCATGTATTTCCTTTTCCTGTTCCGGGTAATGCATGCCGTCTATCTCCAGTTTTCCCTGCTCTATCCGGTACAACCCCAGCATAAGGTGCATGAGAGTCGTTTTTCCGGCACCGTTTCTTCCCACCAGCCCGCAAATATAGCCGTCCGGAATGGAAAATGAAATATTTTTCATTTGAAAAGAACCCTGATGTCTTCCCACATCTTCCATCACAATCATTTCCGCACCTCCTGCGCATCTCTGTCTATTATCCGTGCACCACTATACATTATCTGTGTATCTCTGTGCATTATCTTTGTATTACTATACAATATCTCTGTACTTCTATATAGTATCTCTGTGTATTGTCTGTATATATCTATATATACACTAAATACACAGCTTTGTCAACCTATTTTAAAATAAAAAAGCCGGGACTGTTTAAGTCCCGGATGATACTTCGTATCAAAGGATAAAACCCAGTATCAGCAAACCGCCCACCGTCTGCCAGACTGTCATACTTTCCCCAAAAACCGTAACGGAAATCACAACAGCCACCAAAGGGTCAATATAGCTTAAGGTTGCGAGTGATACTGTGGTATATTTTCATATGAGATATCGTTTTGCCATTGCCTCTATAATTTCATTATTTAATGTCGTCTGCCCTGTTTCAAATGTAAGAATTAATCTTTCTCCCGGAAAAATTCCGTTTTTCTCATATAACTCGATTTTCTTAACAGCCTTTTGCGCATATACAACATCATCCATCATACCATTGTGCTCCCAATACATTTCCTGTCTGCTTTTGGGCGATAAAAAAGTAAAATCAGGATATATAACACCATACCCTTTTAGCAGCAACGGATATTCATACTTGTATGGAATGCCGTGATAATAGAAATAGTCCGCCAATATCTTTTCTGACTTAGAGCGGACACGCTCCCCTTTTTGTGTATAGATTTCTATTGTATTATCCTGAAATCCCTTGCCTACATACTCTTTCTCCTTCCAATCTTTCAATTTGTCCTGCCATGTCTGTTCTATCGGTACAATCAATTTTTGTTTTGCCGCATGCTCCCCATAAAAACACTTTTCGACCTCATCATCCTCATAATCCTTAATGATATTCTCAATCTGTTTCAACCTTTTCTGTATAAGCTGCAGTACTTTGGAATTGTATTCCTTTTGCGCCAGCTTCCGGGCAGTCTCCTTATCCTGCTTCCTTATGTAATTCCCCACCTTATCTCCTTCCAGACACCTATAATACCGCGGATACCCCTTGTCAACCGATACCCTCAAGGTTCCCTCCGGTAAATTTTTCATCTGGCAAATACTTTTTTCCATAAGGTCTTCCAATCTCTTTTTCTCTTCCCTTAAAATGCTTTTTAATCCAGCCATGCTCCCTCTTTCTTTCTACACTTTTGACTCTGTCTACTTTTTACACTTTCTATCAAATACAATTTCTTACTTTTCCGCTTTCTTTTGACCCTACCTGTTGTTTTATATCATGAAGTCAAACTGGCTTCCGACTCCTTTCCTTTTTCTTTGACTCTGTACCTTATTTCTTTCCTCAAGGTCAAACTGGCTTCCGACTCCTTTCCTTTTTCTTTGACCCTGTACGTTGTTTCTTTCCTCAAGGTCAAACTGGCTTCCGACTCCTTTCCATATGACCCTGTACGTTGTTTCTTCCCTCAAGGTCAAACTGGCTTCCGACTCCTTTCCTTTTTCTTTGACCCCGTACGTTGTTTCTTCCTTCAAGGTCAAACTGGCTTCCGACTCCTTTCCTTTTTCTTTGACCCTGTACGTTGT
>OLGB01000014.1_pt1 | contig 243996 bp, 243 predicted proteins | sample 1605691 | NCBI WGS metagenome assembly OLGB01 (sample SAMEA3888925, study PRJEB22519) | human gut metagenome | biome: human gut; feature: human-associated habitat; material: faeces | place: Denmark | collected 2010 | reverse complement strand
ACTAATATATATGTTTACAAACTTTTCTCTCTATGTATTTTTCAGTGTGCTAGTATAAGTACATAACACTTTTCTGGTGACGATAACATAGAGGTAATACCTGTTCCCATCCCGAACACAGAAGTCAAGCTCTATTGTGCCGAAAATATTTGCGGGTTACCCTGCTGAGAAAATAGGTTGTTGCCAGATTTTTTTATGCGTAAAAGTAGAAATTAGAGATAATAAAATTTATTATTTGTAATTTCTACTTTTTTATTTGTACAGAAAAAATAAGCTTTTATCTTGACCTAATATAAAATTTTTCTGTTTAATGGAAAAAATAAGTAAAGTAATATTATAAGTGATTGAAAAAATAATTACAAAATGATAAAATACTTATAATAAATAAGAAGGATAATTAAATATTTTTTAATTAGTGTAATTAAAAAGTAAGTTATAAAATACAATATAAAATAAGAATATAAAAGAGGTGTTAGATTTGAAAAAAACAATTTGGAAGTCAGGAACATTTATATATCCGTTACCAGCTGTAATGGTATCTTGTGGAGATATGGAAAAAAGTAATATTATAACTGTAGCATGGACAGGGATTATGAATACAAATCCAGCTATGTGCTATATATCTGTAAGACCAGAAAGATATTCATATAATATAATAAAAGAAACTGGAGAATTTGCAATAAATCTTACAACAAAAGAATTAGCATATGCTACAGATTGGTGTGGAGTAAAAACAGGAGCAAAAGTAGATAAATTTAAAGAGATGAAACTTACAAAACAAAAAGCAGAAAATATAAAATGTCCATTAATAGAAGAAAGTCCTATTTCTATTGAATGTAAGGTAAAAGAAATAAAAGAACTTGGAAGTCACCACATGTTTATAGCAGATGTACTTTCAATAGATGTAGCAGAAAAATATATTGATGATAAAGGAGCTTTTGATATATCTAAATGTGAACTAATTGCATATGCTAATGGAGGGTATTATGAATTAGATAAAAAAATTGGAAAGTTTGGATATTCTGTTCAAAAAAACTTGAAAAAATAATTTATAAGATATAGAATAGTAATCAAAAGAAAAAAGGAAAGGTGATGTATGTGAAAAATAATAAAGGACTAATTGCAATAATAATTATATTAGCTATTTTAGTCATTGCACTTGGAGTATATATTTTTAAGGGGGAAAGTATAAGACAATGGGTCTCTAAAGATGTGCCAAAAACAACAGAAGAAAATAATACAAAGTATGAGGAAGATGTTAATAAAATTATAACACTTGGAACAGGAATGAAAAGACCAAGTCAATATAAACCAAGTGAACAATATTATATAATAGATAATCGAAAATATGAATTAAATACACTCGTAAACTCATTAAAAAATGAAGAGCTAAAAAAAGAGATTAACACATTTATAAAAGAAAGCACAGATAAGCTCGAAAATAAAAGAAGTGATTTTCAACAATATATAGAAGAAGGAAATAAAGAAAGAGAAAAAATTGAATGGGCAGGAAATAAATTAGACTATTACAGAGTTATTTCAACTAATCTAAACTCAGGAGATGAAAGTGATCCAATACAAATTTTTACTGAATGGAAATGTACAAATGGATATTTATCAATATCATTGTCATATAAATATGCATATGGTGAACAGATAAGCTCTTCGTATAACAAAAAACAGAAAAGATTTAATTATGGACCATATGAAATATATTGTGCTACATATGATTTGTATACTGGAAAAAGAATACAATTCAGTGATTTATTCTTTGAAGGAGAAGACTACGGCGCAGAATTATATGAATTTATGAAAGGTAAAATAGCAACAGATATTATGGAGCAATATGTAAAAAGAGAATTTACAACATTACCACAAGATTATCAATATTTTACAATAGAAAACATTATATTTAATAAACAAAATTTGTATTTTTCTGAAGCAACAGAAATATCAACAGCATACTATTATACAATGTTTCCAACTTTAAGTATTGCTAGAGACATGAAAAATATATTTAGTAATGATGTAAGAATAGAAACAGATGATGCATTGGGAAAACCAATGGTGCAAATAACTCAAATTCAAATAAACAATAATACATATGTAATTGGTAAGATAAAACATTGGGACAAAAATATAGAAAACAAAATAAATAATAGTATAATAAAATGTGCAGAAGAATTAGATAAAAATGGTATATTTGACAAAATAAACAAAAATAATATGTTTACGGCAACTAATTGGCAATATAATTATGATGGCGAAAAAATAAGAACAATGGTTATACAACAGCTGAATGACAAAGAACAGGCAATTGAAATTCTACTAAATGCACAAACTGGAAATATTGAAGAATTATATTGTAGAGAAGATGCAGGGGTGACTTCATATGAAACAGTAAGAAATAGCATATTAAAAGAACTTGATGCCATTTTACAAAAATTAAAAAAATAAAATGAACCATATAGCAAAATCTCAAGTCTTATAAATGGATTGAAAGAAATAGATAGCGTAAAGTAAAAATGTAGGGGCGATTTTAATCGACCGCACTTTGAAGAAATTACTAAAAAATAAATAAAAAGGGGGGAAACATATGAAAAAGTACAAAGTGTTTATAACAATATTAATTATTTTAATATTGTTAGTACTAACAGCATTAGGATTGTACATTTTTAAAAAAGATACTGTAAAAAGTTGGCTTAATTTAAAAGAGGCAAATGGTGTTACGCAAGAGTCAAAGATAGAAGAAACTAAAAAAGAAGAAACACCAGCAGAAACTGATAAAATTAAAACACTTGGAACAGGAATGAAAAGACCAAACAATTATAAACCAACAGATTCATATTGCATTTACGAATATAAATATGAATTAGAAGATTTAGTTAACAATTTAAATAATGTTCAGTTAAAAAATGAAATAAATACATTTATAAAGGAAAGTAAAACAAAATTAACAAAAGATGAAGTAGAATTTAAAAAATATATTGATGAAGGAAATAAACTAAAAGGTAAGGTAAAAATAAAAGGTTTAGATTCAGAAGCAGAATATTATAGTCCAGAAATAGGAGCAAGTGATTATTATAGCAGAGTTATTCCTTTTGAGGAAGAAAAAAACGCAATAGGAATAACTGCTGATTGGAAATGCGTAAATGGATACTTGTCGATTTCTCTATATTATAAATACAGATATGGAGATATAGTAAATTTTATAGGTGATAATTTTCAAAATAGTGGTATATATAAATCATATTGTGCTACATATGATTTATACACAGGCAAAAAAATACAACTTAGTGACTTGTTTTTCGAAGGAGAAGATTATAGTACAGAATTATATGAGTTAATGCAAAGTAAAATGTCAGTTGGAGGATATGGTAATTATATTAAAAGGGATTTTACAACATTAGAAAAAAACTATGAAAAGTTTACACTAAATAGCATTTTCTTTGACAAGCAAAATACAGTATTTTCCGAAGGAGCAATAATACCAACAGAATATTATTATACAATTTTTCCTGTAATAACAATAGGAAGAGATATGAAAGGAATATTTAATGACAAAATTGAAATAAATGAATTCGCAAAGTTTGGTTTTAGAAATCAAATTGTCCAAACAGAAGTAAATGGAATTCCATATAAAATACCTAAAATAAAGCATTGGGATGATAAAATAGGAGAAAAAATAAACACAAATATAGAAAAATATATGGAATATATAATGAAAAACTATAAAGACATTTTAGATACAAGTGACTTGGCAAGAGGCTCATATCAAGGCAATACAGTAGAATTAAGTTATAATGAGGAAAAAAATATAAGATATATAATTAATTATAAGAGTGCATATCCATTTATAGAAATTATTGTAAATAGATACACAGGTGAATTAGAAAGTGTAGAGCCAAGTATGGGAATGGACACAATAAAACCTAATAGTATACCTTGGAGTGATGCTTTAGAAAAAATGAAAGGTTTATAAATTTTTGTTTATATAAATTTAAAGGAGGAATTTTAGATGAAAAAAGCAGTAATTGTTTTAGCAGTTATATTAGTATTAATACTAATAGGTGGAGTTGGCTATATAGTATGGGACAATGCACAAAGTAATATAGGACAAGCAGAAAATAACAAACCAAACGAAACTATAGTGAATGACACAGCAAAAGCGGCAGAGTTAAGAGAAAAATTAAAAGGGAATTTTCCTAAAATGGATGGTTCAACTTCAACAATACCATTGGAAGCAGGGATTGTAGCAGCATTTGAAGGAATATCACAAGAAGAAGCAGAAGCAAAGATAAAACATTCTACAACATATGGATCATTTGAAAACTTATTAGAAGGAAAATGTGAATTAGTATTTGTGCCATTATTATCAGATGAACAAAAAAAAGCAGCAGAAGATAAAGGGATAGAATTAGAAATAGTTCCTATAACAAAAGAAGCTTTTGTATTTGTTATTAATCCAGATAATACAGTAGATACATTAACACAAGAACAAATAAGAAAAATATACACAGGAGAAATAAAAAACTGGAAAGAACTTGGTGGAGATGATGCTGAAATAGTAGCATATCAAAGAGACGAAACATCAGGAAGCCAAAACAATATGAAAGTATTTATGAAGGGATATAATTTAATAAAAGCAAAACAAGAATTTATATTAGAAAGCATGAATAGCATTTTAGATGTTATAGCAGGATATGATAATGGAAAATATTCAATAGGGTATTCTGTACATGCATATGCAAGAAATATGTATAACTTAGCAGGAATTAAATTTGTGAAAGTAGATGGAGTAGAACCAAGTTATAAAACCATAGAAGACGGAACATATCCACTAATAGATTATAAATATGCTATATTTAATAAAAAAGAGGCAGAAGGTTCAAATGTAAGAAATATGGTTGAATGGTTGTTAACATCAGAAGGCCAAAAAGCAATGTCAAATGCAGGATATGTACCAGTAAAAGCAACAAAATAAAAAAATATTAAAAATGAAACAAGAAAAACAGTACCAAATGTTGACATATTGTAAAAAAGATGGTACAATAATTAAGCGTATGTAGTAAAACATACGCTTAAAAAAATAAAATTAATTATAAGCGTAAGAACTTAAGGTGGAGGTGTATTAAATGGCAGCAAAAGGAGCAAGAGAAGCAATTACATTAGAATGTACAGAATGTAAAAGAAGAAACTATACAACAGAAAAGAACAAAAAAAATAATACAGAGAGATTAGAAGTAGAAAAATATTGCAAATTCTGTAAAAAACATACAACACATAAAGAAACAAAATAGCTTTGTAAGGGGGATTAAAAATGCCAAAGGATAATAAGGTAAAAAAAGAGAAAAAGCATTTTTTTAGAGATTTCAAAGCGGAATTAAAAAAAGTAATTTGGCCTACACCAAAGCAACTTATAAATAATACCATTGCAGTAATAACAATAGTACTAATTACTGCAGCTGTTGTATTTGCTTTAGATTTTGTTTTTGAAAATATGAACAAATATGGAATTAACAAAATAAAAGAAACTGTTGAAAGCCATAAACAAGAAGAAAACACAGAAGGAGAAAATGCAAACGAAGAAAATGCAGAAAACTCTGAAAATAACGGCGAAACAGAAAATGGAACAGAAGACAATACAGCAAAAGCAGAAAATAAAGAAGTAGAGTAATAAAGGAGGCTAAATTATGTCTCAAGAAAATGAATTAATACCAAAATGGTATGTTGTTCATACATATTCAGGCTATGAAAATAAAGTTAAAACAGATTTGGAAAAAACAATAAAAAATAGAGAATTAGAAGATTATTTTTTTGATATAATTGTTCCAATGGAAGAACAAATAGAAATAAAAGAAGGAAAAAGAAAAACTAATTTAAAAAAAGTATTTCCAAGTTATGTATTAGTTAAAATGATAGTAACTGAAAAAACTTGGTATATAGTAAGAAATACTAGAGGAGTTACTGGATTCGTAGGTTCTGGAACAGACCCAATCCCTCTTACAGAAGAAGAGATAAGGAAAATGGGATTTGAAATAAAAGAAGTTAATGTAGACTATTCGGTAAATGACTCAGTAAAAATATTAGATGGGGCACTAAGAGATTTTGTTGGAACAGTGACAGAAATAAATAAAGAAAAGCACAAAGTAAAAGTGCTAGTATCTATGTTTGGGAGAGAGACTCCTGTAGAGTTAGAATTTTCTCAAGTTGAAAAAATTTAATTTTATAAAAACAAAAAAACATTAAACTAGTTAATAATCTAAATTTTTAGGTTTATATACATATTGAAGGAGGTGCAAAAAAATGGCAGAGAAGGAAATTGGTAGTGTTATAAAATTGCAAATACCAGCAGGAAAAGCTAGTCCAGCTCCACCAGTAGGTCCAGCTCTAGGTGGTACAGGAGTAAACATCATGCAATTCGTAAAAGAATTTAATGATAGAACAGCAAATTTAGGTGGTGTTAAGATTCCAGTTGTTTTAACAGTATACAAAGATAAATCTTTTGAATTTATAACAAAAGAGCCACCAATGGCAGTATTAATAAAAAAAGCAGCTAAAATTGAAAAGGCTTCTGGAAAGCCAAACAGAGAAAAGGTTGCCAAAATTACAAAAGCACAAGTAGAGGAAATTGCTAAACAAAAAATGCCAGACTTAAATGCAGCATCATTAGAAAGTGCAATGAGTATGGTAGCAGGAACAGCAAGATCTATGGGTGTTGTTATAACAGAATAATATAAAAATGGGAGAAACTTAAAAGTTTCGTTATTACCAAAGGAGGTTAAAATGAAAAGAGGAAAAAGATATCAAGAAGCTGAAAAGCTTGTTGACAAGAAAAAAAATTATAGTGTAGCTGAAGCACTAGAAGTAATTGAAAAAATGCCAAAACCAAAATTTGATGAAACAGTAGAATTACATGTTAAATTAGGTGTTGACTCAAAACAAGCAGATCAACAAGTTAGAGGTACTACAGTACTTCCTAATGGTACAGGTAAAACACAAAGAGTATTAGTGTTTGCTAAAGGACCAAAAGCTGATGAAGCTACAAAAGCAGGAGCAGATTTTGTAGGAGCAGAAGAATTAATACCAAAAATTGAAAAAGAAAATTGGTTTGACTATGATGTAATAGTTGCAACTCCAGATATGATGGGCGTTGTAGGAAGATTGGGTAAAGTATTAGGACCAAAAGGATTAATGCCAAACCCTAAATCAGGAACAGTAACAATGGATGTTACAAAAGCAATCCAAGAAATAAAATCAGGAAAAGTTGAATATAGATTAGACAAAAATAATATTATTCACTTAGGATTTGGAAAAGTTTCATTTGGAGTAGAAAAATTAGCAGAAAACTATGAAACAGTTATGAATGCTATAATAAAGGCTAAACCAGCAGCAGCTAAAGGACAATATATTAAGAGTGTAGCAATTTCTACTACAATGGGACCAAGTATGTATATTGACCAAAAATAAATAGATAGCCAGAGACAGTAAGCAAAAAAGTAAGTCTTACCTAGGCATAAAGTGAGCGGATAAAACCAATCCTTGTATGCCTATGGCTTATAAGATTGGTTTTAATTTTTTAAATATATTAAAGTGAGGTGAATATATAAAATGGCAAATCAAAAAGTTATAGAACAAAAAGAAAAAGAAGTAAAAGATTTAGCTGATAAATTAAAAGATGCTAAAATAGTACTTTTAACAGATTACAGAGGAATTAATGTTGCAGACGTAACAAAATTAAGAGCAGACTTAAGAAAAACATCTGTAGAATATAAAGTTATAAAAAACAACATCATTAAAAGGGCATTAGATGCTAATGGAGAATCTGGTTTAGACAGTTTATTAGAAGGACCAACAGCAATAATTTACGGAAATGAAGATTACTTAGAGCCTGCAAAGATAATATATAATTTTTCAAAAGAAAATGAATTCTACAAAATTAAAGGTGGAATAATTGAAGGAAAAGTTATGACAGCAGAAGAAATAATTACACTTGCAAAATTACCATCAAGACAAGAATTACTTGGAATGCTTGCTGGTGCATTGCTTGGAAATATTTCAAAACTTGCAGTTGGACTTAATGAAGTGTGCAAACAAAAACAATAAAAATTATTAAAAATTAAATCGGACTAAGGTCCAAAATAAATTTTAGGAGGATATTAAAATGATAGAAGAATTATTAGAAAAAATTGATGCTTTAACAGTTGCAGAATTAGCAGAATTAGTTAAAGCTATTGAAGAAAAATATGGAGTATCTGCAGTAGCAGCTGCAGCACCAGCAGCTGGAGCAGTAGCAGGTGCAGCTGAAGAAAAGACAAACTTTAATGTAATATTAAAAGAAGCTGGAGCAAACAAAATCCAAGTTATAAAAGTAGTTAGAGATGCTACAGGTTTAGGATTAAAAGAAGCTAAAGATTTAGTTGATGGAGCTCCAAAAACAGTAAAAGAAAACGTAGCTAAAGAAGAAGCAGAAGAGTTAAAAGCTAAATTTGCTGAAGCTGGTGCAGTAGTAGAATTACAATAATATTTATATATAAAAAAGAATGCAACGCTGAACTATACCACCAAAAGTGGAGTTCAATGTTGCCTTCTTTTTTTATTGTATAGGAAAAGTTCGAAGGATTTTGGCAACCAGAAACACTTTTGGAGCAAAAGTGAGGTATGTCCCCAGTGTGACAAAATGTCACAAAAAGGAACGTCCCCAAAGTGACAAGTACTTGACATTGTAGAATATAAGTTATAAAATATAAAAATGTTAATATATTTTAAGCAAAGGAGATAAATAATGATTATATTACTAGATGCTATGGGAGGAGATAATGCGCCAGAAGCAACAATTAAGGGAGCTGTAAAAGCAATTAATGATATCAAAGCAGAAGTAGTTTTAATAGGAAATAAAGAGATAATTAATACTAAAATTAAAGAATTTTATGGAAAAGATGATATAAAAGAAATATCACCAAGATTATCTATACACCACACTACAGAAACAATAGAGATGGTAGATATTCCAACACAGGCTATTAAACATAAAAAAGATTCATCAATGGTGGTTGGATTTAATATGTTAAAAGAAGGAAAAGGAGATGTATTTATTTCCGCAGGTAATTCAGGTGCACTTTTAACAGGGGCTACTCTATTGGTAGGAAGAATAAAAGGAATAGATAGACCAGCATTAGCAGGTATACTTCCGTCATATAAAAATAGACTTATGCTAATGGATTGTGGTTCTAATACAAATTGTAAACCAATAAACTTATTACAATTTGCTCAAATGGCAAGTATTTATTTAAAAAACACATTCAATATGGATAAAAATCCAACTGTAGGTCTTTTAAATATAGGTACAGAGGAAACAAAAGGAAATGAACTTATTAAAGAATCATATAAATTATTAAAAGAAAAATCAGAAGAGTTAAATATAAATTTTGTTGGAAATGTTGAAGGAAGAGATGCTTTTTCCGGAGAATTAGATATACTTGTAACAGATGGATTTACAGGTAATATATTTTTAAAAACTGTGGAGGGGCTTGGAAAATTTGTAAAAAGATCATTAAAAGAAAGTATGAAAAAGAATATTTTCTCAATAATAGGTACTTTACCAGCATTGCCTTCAATAAAACGATTTGCAAAAGTAATGGATTACAAAGAATATGGAGGAGCTTTGTTTTTAGGAGTAAAGAAACCAGTAGTTAAAGCACATGGAAGTAGTGATGAAAAATTATTTGAATTTACTATAAAACAAGCAGAGCAATTTGTAGAAAACCAAGCTGTAGAAAAGTTAATTAAAGAATTTGAAAAAGAAGAAAATTAGTATGAAATTTTGAATAAAAAACTTGACAATTAAACTTATATGTATTATTGTTAGATAGGAAAAGATAATCGGATTAAAAAGGGGGTGAACTTATAATGAGTTCAGAAGAAGTATTTGAAAAGGTAAAAAATGTTATTATAGAGCAATTAGGAGTTGCTGAAAACAACATTACTATGGAAGCATCTTTTATAGATGATTTAGGTGCAGATTCTTTAGACATAGTAGAATTAATAATGGCTTTAGAAGAAGAATTTGATATAGAAATACCAGATAGTGATGCTGAAAAAGTAGTAACAGTAGGAGATGTAGTAGAGTATATAAAAGATCACGTAGCATAAGAAAAAATAAAATGAAAGGTCAAATAAAAGCCTTTCTTTTTTTTAGCCTTTATAGTATAATATAAAAGAATTAGTGTTTAGTAACTAAGTATGTATAAAGGAAAGGAAGGAAAAATGAATAATTTAGAAGAACTAGAAAAAAACATAGGCTATACATTTAAAAATAAAGATTTATTAAAAAAAGCATTAACACATAAGTCTTATGCTTATGAAAACAAAATAGAAAGTAATGAGAAATTAGAATTCTTAGGTGATAGTATACTGGAATATATTAGCAGTAAATATATTTATAATAATTATCCAAAATTAAAAGAAGGAGAAATGACTAAAGTTAGAGCAGAAGTAGTATGTGAGCAAAGTTTATATAATGTAGCTATTAAGCATAATTTTAGTGATTTCTTACAAGTTGGAAAAAGTGAAATGGTAAGTCACGGAAATAAAAAAGTAGCAATACTTGCAGATAGTATAGAAGCTACTATAGCAGCAATATATTTTGATTCTGGACTAGAAGAAGCAGAAAAATTTATAATAGAAAATTTAAAAGATGCAATAGAAATTTCTACTAAAAACGTAGGAATGAAAGATCATAAAACAGTACTGCAAGAAAAATTGCAAATTAATGGAGAGGTTAATATTAAATATGTAATAATCAACGAACAAGGTCCAGACCATGACAAAATATTTACAGCAGAAGTAAGTTGTGATAATAAAAAATTAGCAATAGGAAAAGGAAAAACAAAAAAACAAGCAGAAATGGAGGCAGCAAGAATAGCACTAGAAAATATGCATTAGGAGGTAAATTATGAAGAAAGAATATATTATACCAATATTTGTTCCACATTTGGGTTGTCCAAATCAATGTACATTCTGCAATCAGAAAAAGATAAGTGGACAATTAAAAAAGGTTACAGCAAAAGATGTTGAAGAAACTATAGAATATTATTTAAAAAATTTTAAAGACAAAAATAAATATGTAGAAGTAGCTTTTTTCGGAGGAAGCTTTACAGCCATAGATGAAAAAGAACAAGAGGAATTACTAAATGCTGCGTATAAATATATAAAAAATAAGAAAGTTAATAGTATAAGAATATCTACAAGGCCAGATTGTATAAATAAAGAAATATTAAAAAGATTAAAAAAATATGGTGTTCAAACAATAGAATTAGGTGTACAATCTTCAAATGACTATATATTAAAGCAATGTAAAAGAGGACATACATTTGAAGATGTAAAAAAGGCATCTAAATTAATTAGATGGTACAGATTTACATTAGGACATCAAATGATGGTAGGATTACCTGAAAGTACAAAGTTAGACGAAATAAATACTGCCAAAGCTCTAATAAAATTAAAACCAAAAATAGTAAGAATATATCCAGTATTAGTTATAAAAGACACACCACTAGAAGAGGAATATAAAAACAAAGAATATGTTCCACTTACAGTAGAACAAGCTGTGGAGACATGTAAAGAGATTGTAGATTTATTTAATAAAGAAAAAATAGAAGTAATAAGAATTGGATTACAAAATACAGAGGAAATAACAGATCCTTCAGATAAAAATAGCCAAGTAGTTGCAGGACCATATCATCCAGCATTTAGACAATTAGTAGAGGGAAGATTGTGGTATGATGCGATAGTAGCGGAGATTAAAAAAATAAATGTTAAAGTAATGCAAGTAAAAATAATTGCAAATCAAGAAAATATAAATAATATAATAGGACATAAAAAAGAAAATATATCAAAATTAAAAGAGTTTTATGATGTTGACGTAAGAGTAGAAACAAGTGAAGAAATAAAACCAGGAAAATTCAAGATAGAAATTGAAAAAACATATCAAGATTTTTTAAATAATTAGCAAAGTGAATAAAAATTACCTGTTTAATAAATAATAATAATAAACAGGTAATTTTTTTAATTAAAGGATGTTAATGTTATATGGGAAATACTAATATAAAAAAGAGTGCTAATATAAGAAATTATTTAATAAATGTAACATATATAACAATTGGATGTATTATTATGGGTATAGGTACATCTTTATTTTTATTACCCAATAAATTGTCTACAGGTGGAGTATCAGGAATAGCAACAATAGGGTATTATTTATTAAATTTCCCATTAGGAACTACAATATTAGTTTTAAATATTCCACTATTCATAATAGCATTTTTTAAAGTTGGAAAAGAGCTATTTATAAATTCTATTATAGGAACTATATTATTAAGCCAAGCAATAAATTTATTTGAAAGAATAGAACCTTTAACCCAAGATAGACCATTAGCATGCATATATGGAGGTATATTAGTTGGCGTAGGCATGGCAATTGTATTAAAGGGAAATGGTTCAACAGGTGGAACAGATTTATTAACATATATTATAAGGAGATATAGACCACATTTTAAGAGTAGTAGTTTAATAGTAATAATAGATGTAATTATAGTTATACTAAATGTATTTTTCTTCAAAGAAATAGAAATAGGTCTTTATTCAGCAATAGCAATATATATAATGGGAAAAATGATAGATATAGTGTTTGAAGGAATAAATTTTACAAAAATGATATTTATAGTTTCGAATAAATATAAAGAAATAGCAAATAAAATAGGAGAAAAATATGGAAGAGGAAGTACAGCAATATATGCTAAAGGAATGTATACACGAGAGAAAAAAATGATGTTATTATGTGTAGTTTCAAGAAATGAAGTAGCAAAGATAAAAGAAATATCATTAAACATAGATCCAAAATCATTTATAATAATAGCAAATGCAAGAGAAACCTGGGGCAAAGGATTTAAAATGTCACAATAGGGACGTTCCTTTTTGTGACAAATTGTCACTAAGGGGACATAGATTTTGACAATCCATTGACACATACTTGCCTCAGAAAAAATGAAAAATATTGACATCCTTTTCTGTGACAGATATAATTAAATTATTAGTGTAGAATAGGAGTATATTAAAAGTGCAAGAGCAAATATATAAAATAAATAATATAAAATCATTTGAACCAAAGCACATATTTGATTGTGGGCAATGCTTTAGATGGAATGAAATGGCAGATGGAAGTTATACTGGTACATTTGGCAGAAATGTATTAAATGTAAAAAAGGAAAATAAAGAAATAAGGTTTAAAGGACTAGTAGATGGCAATATAGAAGATATATGTAATAAATATTTTGATTTAGATAGAGATTATGAAAAAATAAAAAAAGACTTATCTAAGATAGACAATAATATGAAAACAAGTATAAATTATGGAGAAGGCATAAGATTATTAAATCAGGACTTATGGGAGACGATTATTTCTTTTATAATATCTGCAAATAACAATATACCAAGAATAAAAGGAATAATAGATAGAATTTCCAAAACATATGGTGAGAAAATAGTTTGGGAGGGAAAAGAGTATTATACATTTCCTACACCAAAACAACTTTCAAAAGCAACTATAGAAGATTTAAGAAAACTAGGACTAGGTTTTAGAGATGTAAGAGTTTATGAAACAACAAAAATTATAAATGCTAAAAAAGTGGATTTGGAAAAACTACATAAAGAAGAAAATACACAACATGTAAGGGAAATATTATTAACTCTTCCAGGGGTAGGACCAAAGGTAGCAGATTGTATTTTATTATTTTCAACCTTAAAAAGGTTAGAGGTATTTCCTATAGATGTATGGGTAAGGCGAGTAATAAACGAATTGTACATAAAGAATGAAAATGAAGAAAAAGTAAATAAAAAAGAAATAGAACAATTGGCAAAACAAAAATATGGCAACTTGGCAGGAATTGCGCAACAATATTTGTTCTATTGGAAAAGAGAAGCCTAAAGTATAAAAATATGTAATAAGAGGAGAAAATATATGTCATTAAATGTAATATATGGAAGGGCAGGAAGCGGTAAAAGCACGTACTTATTTAACTACATAAAAGCAAATTTGAATAAAGAAAAAATATATGTAATAACACCAGAACAATTTTCTTTTACAGCAGAAAAAAAACTATTAAATGCAGTATCTACAGGAGCCATTATTAGTGCAGAAGTACTTACATTTAATAGGATGGCATATAGAGTTTTAAATGAAGTTGGAGGAATAACAAAAACTAATTTATTGGCATCTGGAAAAGCAATGCTAATATATCAAATATTGCTAGAGCAAAAAGATAAATTTAATTTTATAGGAAAGTCAAATGAAAATGTGGAATTAGTATCAACTCAAATAACAGAATTTAAAAAACATGGCGTGAATGTATCAAATTTAGAGAGCATAGCTGAAAATGTAAAAGATACTTATTTGAAATTAAAAATGAAAGACATGCAAACTATATATTCCATTTATGAACAAACCTTGAAAAACAATTATATAGATGAAAATGATATATTAACAATATTAGCAGAAAAATTAGAAAAATCTAATTTATTTAATGAAACCACTATTATTTTAGATGAATTTGCAGGTTTTACAAAGCAGGAATATGATATTATCAAAATATTACTAAAAAAGGCAAAAAATCTAATAATAACAATATGTACAGACAGTTTAAATGAAAGTGAGAATAAAGAAGCAGATATATTTTATGCTAATAAACAGACATGGTTTAAACTAACAGATATCTGCAAAGAACTAGGAATAGAAATAAAAAGCCAAATAAATGTAGGAGAGCCTAAACGTTTTGAAAATGATGAACTAAAACATTTAGAAAAAAACATTTATGCAATACCATATCACAAATATGAAAAAAAAGTTGAAAATGTCAACTTATTTTTAGCAAATAACCCATATTCAGAAATTGAAAACTTAGCAAAGCAAATTATTAAATTAGTGAAAAATCAAGATTATAGATTTAAAGATATTTCTGTTATAACAAAAAATATAGATACATACTCGAGTTTATGTAAAGCAATATTTAAGAAATATGATATTCCAGTTTTTATAGATTCTAAAAAAGATCTTAACCAAAATATCTTAGTAAAATTTGTCTTATCAGTATTAGATATATTTGCGCAGAATTGGTCTTATGAAGCGGTTTTTAGTTATATTAAAACAGGACTAATTGATATTGATATAGATGCAGTATATTATTTAGAAAATTATTGCTTAAAGTGGGGGATAAAAGGCAGTAAGTGGTATAAGGGAGAATGGAATTTTTATGATGAATCAGAAGAAGAAATACAAAAAATTAATTATGCTAGAAAAATGATTATAGAACCACTTTTAAAATTTAAAAATGATTTATCAGGAACAAAAGATGTAAAGGAAATTACTAAAAAATTATATGAGTTTTTAATTCAAAATAATATACCAGAAAAAATGGAACAAAAAATAGAAGAATTGAATAAAATTGGACAACTAGACATTGCAAAGGAATATGAAAGTAGCTTTAAAATATTAATTCAAGTATTTGATGAAATTGTGCTTGTATTAGGAAAAAGCAAAGTTACTTTTGAAAAGTATGCAGAACTTTTTAAGATTGGATTAAGAAATAGTGATTTAGGAAAAATACCAACTTCACAAGATGAGGTTATAATAGGAGATATTGATAGAAGTAGAACGCATAAAGTAAAAGCAGTATTTATAATAGGGTTAAATGATGGGGTATTTCCGACAGTAAATAGAAATGAAGGTTTTTTTGATGATAAAGATAGAGAACAATTAAAACAAGAAGGAATAGAACTAGCAAAAGGAACAATAGAAAAATTATATGATGATAATTTTAATATATACAAAGCATTTACAACAGCAGAAAATAAATTATTTTTGTCATATCCTTCGTCAGATATAGAAGGAAAGGCGTTAAGACCATCAATACTTATAAATAAAATAAAGAAGATATACACAAATGTTGAGGAGCAAAGTGATATTGTTAATAATAAAGAAGAAATATTGTTAGTAGATACTACTTTTGATGAACTTTTAGTTAATTTAAGAAAATTGAAAGATGAAGAAAAAGTTTCAAATATATGGTTTGATGTATACAATTATTATATTAGTCAAAAAGAATGGAGAGAAAAATTGTTAAAAGCAATAGAATTGTTAGACTATAATAATTCACCAGAAAAAATAAACCAAGAAAATATAGAAAAATTATATGGTAACACAATAAAAACAAGTATATCTAGGCTAGAGCAATACAGTTCATGCCCATTTTCATATTATATAAAATATGGATTAAAATTATCAGAAAGAGATATATTTAAAATTCAAACAATAGATACAGGTAATTTTATGCATGAGGTAATTGATGACTTTTTTGGAGAAGAAGAGGCTAAGGATATAAAACAAATTACAGATGAGCAAATAGAAAAGCTAGTCAATAAAATTATTGAACAAAAGTTAGAATTAAAACAAAACTATATATTTACAAGTGTTCCAAAATATAAAGTACTAATCAATAGATTAAAACGAGTAATTACAAAATCAATGAAATATATTGTAGACAGTATAAGATATAGTGATTTTGAAGTATTAGGACATGAATTAGAATTTGGAAATGGAAAAGATTATGAGCCAATAAAAGTACAATTGGAAAATGGAAAAAATATAGAGATAATAGGAAAAATAGACAGAATAGATATAATGAAAAATGAAAGTGGAGATTATATAAGAATAATAGACTATAAATCTTCTGTTAAAAATATGGACTTAAATGAAGTAATGGCAGGCATTAGATTACAGTTATTAACATATATGGATGCAATGTGCAAGCAAGAAGAAGCAGAGCCGGCAGGAGTGTTTTACTATAACTTAATAGAACCAATGGTAAAAGCAAGTAAAAATATGACAGATGAAGAAATAGAAGAAGAGATAAGAAAACAATTTAAAATGAGAGGACTTATTTTAGCAGATATAGATATTGTAAGAAAGATGGATAAAAAATTAGTTACAGGTTCTTCCAATATAATTCCAGCAACAATAAATAAAGATGAAACTCTAAGTAACAAATCAAGCAATATAACAAAAATGCAATTTGAATATTTACAAAAGTACACAAATAAAATTATAAAACAAATATCAGAAGAAATATTAAGTGGAAATATAGATGTAAAACCATACTATAATACAAAAGATAAAAAAACACCTTGTGAGTATTGTACATATAAATCAATATGTCAATTTGATACAGGAATATGCAAAAAAGAATACAAATATATATCAAATTTAGAAAAAGAAACAATATTAGAAATGATGAAGGAGGAATAAAATGTTTGCATATATTAAAGGAAATTTAGAGGTAAAAACAAATGGATATGTTGTAATAGATGTTAATGGAATAGGATATAAAATATTTATGTCAGAGACAGCAATAAATAAATTAGGGCAGATAGGAGAAATAGTTAAAATACATACTTATGTAAGAGTTAGAGAAGATGATATTAGTATTTTTGGATTTAATACAAATGAAGAATTACGTATGTTTGAATTATTGTTATCTGTAAGTGGAATAGGAGCAAAGTCAGCACTTGTTATTTTGTCTAATGTATCAGTATCTAGTTTTGCTCTTGCAATTATAAATAATGATGTTAATTTATTAAAAAAACTTCCAGGAATAGGACCTAAAACAGCTCAAAGAGTTATATTAGAGCTTAAAGACAAATTGAAGAAGGAAAACGAAATTGTTGCGAATGAAGATAGAGAGGTTAGTGATACTATTAAGGCAGCAATAATTGATGATGAAAAAATAGCAGAAGCTACAGCAGCATTAAAGGTATTGGGGTATACGGGAAAAGAAATAGAAAAAGCATTAGAAAAAGTGGATGCAAACTTAAGCGTAGAAGATATAATTAGAAAAGGATTATTAAATTTAGCAAGATAGTTTAGAAAAGAGGAATAATATAATGGATTTAAACAAACCTTTAGCATTTAGAATGAGCCCAAAAACATTAGAAGACTATGTAGGGCAAGAACATATTTTAGGCAAAGATAAAATTTTATATAGAACAATTAAAGCAGATAGATTATCTAGTATAATATTATGGGGACCACCTGGGTGTGGAAAAACATCACTTGCTAGAGTTATTAGTAATACAACAAAATATAAATTTACTAAAATAAATGCAGTTACTGCTGGAATAGGTGATATAAAAAACGCAATAGAGGAGGCAAAAAATACATTTCTTAATCCAACTGGAAAATGTATTTTATTTATAGATGAGATACATAGATTTAACAAATTACAACAAGATGCCTTACTTCCATATGTAGAAAATGGAACAGTAATTCTAATAGGAGCTACCACAGAAAATCCATATTTTGAGGTAAACAAAGCTTTAATTTCTAGGTCGATGGTCTTTAAGTTAAATCCTCTAACAGTAGAAAATGTTTATGAAATATTAAAAAAGTCCTTGGTTTCAGAAGAAGGGTTAGGTAGTTATAAAATAAATATAAAAGATGAAACTTTAAGAAAAATAGCTGAAACTTCAAATGGAGATGTAAGGACAGCATTAAATGGACTAGAAGTAGCAGTACTTAGTACACAATTAGACAAAAATGGAGTTATTAATATAACAGATGAAATAGCAAAAGAGTGTGTTCAAACAAGAAAAGCCATATTTGATAAAAATGGAGATAGCCATTATGATAATATCAGTGCATTTATAAAGTCCATGAGGGGGTCGGACCCAGATGCAACATTGTTTTATTTAGCAAGGGCAATTAATGCAGGAGAAGATCCAGTTTTTATTGCAAGAAGAATGGTAATATCTGCAGCAGAGGATGTAGGAATGGCAAATCCAAATGCACTAGTAGTTGCAACTTCTGCTATGCAGGCAGTAACAATGATAGGAATGCCAGAATCAAGAATTATTTTAGCAGATGCAGCAGTATATGTGGCAACATCACCAAAATCAAATGCAGCATATTTAGGAATAGACAAAGCTTTAGAAGATGTAGCAACAAAAGATACAGGAACTATTCCAATGCACATTAGAAATGCGCCAGCAGAAGGAATGAAAAGTGAAGGATATGGTGTAGGGTATAAATATCCACACGACTATCCAATGCATCAGGTAGAACAGCAATACTTACCAGATAAAATGTTGGGAACAAAATATTATATAAAAGATGATACAGTAAAGTAAAAAAGATGGTGTTTTAGAACACCATCTTTTTATTGATTTGTACTTCCTTTAAAGAAAAACTTAAATAAATACCTTTTATTTTTTCTTTTCTTCTTTGAAAACTTCTTTTATAGCACCTAAACTACTTAGTGTATTTGTAGCTTCAAAAGGTATAAACACTTTATTAGCTTCTCCATTGGCTACTTCTTTTAATGTTTCTAAAGATTTTAATTGAACTAATTTTTCATTTGGATTTGCTTTCATCATAGCTTCATATACCATCTGAATTTCTTCAGCTTTTGCTTCTGCTACTTGCTTAATAGCTTCAGCTTCACCGGCAGCTCTTCTTATTTTTGCTTCTTTTTCAGCTTCAGCTTCTAATATAGCAGCTTCTTTTTTACCTTCTGCAAGAGTTATTGCAGATTGTCTTTCACCTTCTGCTTGAAGAATTAAAGCTCTTTTATTTCTCTCAGCATTCATTTGCTTTTCCATTGCATCTCTAATGTCTGGTGGAGGAGTAATATCTTTAATTTCAACTCTATCAATTTTGCAACCCCATTGATCAGTTGCTTCATCCAATATAACTCTTAATTTATCATTAATAGCATCACGAGAACTAAAAGTTTCGTCTAAGTCCATTTTACCAACAATATCACGAATTGTAGTTATAGCTAAATATTCAATACCCTTCTTTAAGTTTTGAATTTCATATACTGCTTTTGCTGGGTCTGTAATTTTGTAGAATACAACAGTATCTATTGTAATTGTAACATTATCTTTTGTAATAACCCCTTGAGGTGGGATGTCCATTGTTTGTTGCTTTAAGCTAACAACACTACGAACATGGTCGAAAAATGGAATAATTATTGTAAGACCTGCATCAGCTACTTTATGAAATTTACCAAGTCTTTCAATAATATATACTTCAGCTTGTTTAACTATTTTGATTGTCTTTAGTGCAATAATTACTACAATAACTAGTAGTATAATAAAAAACCACATAAATTTTTCCTCCTATATTATATATATTAAAAAATATTAAAAACAAAATTATACATTTACCTTTTCATCGGCTAATTCTACAACGGCTTTTACACCATCTATACTTTTAATAATAACTTCAGTATCTTTAGGAATTATTACATCTGAAGATGTTTTGGCAGACCAAACTTCACCGAGAAACTTTTATTTGACCTAAACCTAAAGTTGGATTTATATCTTGTATTACAATTGCTTTTTTACCGACAACAGAATAAGCATTTGTAACAACTGACTCATCTGATTTGGTAATTTTTTTTACTAATGGTTTAGTAAAAAAGATTAAAGCAATAGAAGAAATGACAAATACAGCAGTTTGGATGACTATATTACTAGTAAATAAACTTACAACCATCGCAAACAATGCACCAATTGCTAACCAAAAAACTAAAAAGCCAACTGTTATTATTTCGAGTATAAGAAATATACCAGCTATAATTAACCAAATATACCACATATTATTCACTCCAATCAACAATATAATTATACTATAAAAGCTGGAAAAAATAAATACTTTTATTAAAATTTATCCTCATAATTCAACAAAATTTGCAATAATGAAAATAAAATGTTAAAATAGATATGTTGAAGTTATTTAATAAAACGAAAAAGGAATGATAATAAAGATGAAAAAAGTAGCTTTTTGCACGTTGCGGTTGTAAAGTAAATCAATATGAAACAAATGCTATGACACAAAAATTTATTGAAAAGGGATACGAGGTAGTACAAGTAGAAGAAAAAGCAGATGTATATATAATAAATACTTGTACAGTAACAAATATGGCAGATAGAAAGTCAAGACAAATGTTAAGAAGGGTAAAGCAAATAAATCCAAATAGTGTAGTAGTAGCAACAGGATGTTATGCACAAGTATCTAAGGATGAATTAGAACAAATTGAGGACATAGATTTAGTTTTAGGAATAAATGAAAAAAATAATATAGTGGAATATGTTAATGGTTATTTGAATACAAGAACAAAATATAGTGAAACTTCTGATGTACTACATCAATCTGATTTTTTAGATTTTGGAACAGTAACACATATGGAAAAAACAAGAGCGGTTATAAAAGTGCAAGATGGATGTGATAGATTTTGTTCATACTGTATTATACCATATGCAAGAGGAAGAGTAAGAAGCAGACTACCAGAAAGCGTAATAAATGAAATAACTCAAATAGCTAATGCTGGAATAAAAGAAGTAGTAATAACAGGTATACATATAGCATCTTACGGAAAGGACTTTAGAAATAACTATAAATTAATAGATCTGTTAGAAGAAATAAATAAAATAGAAGGAATAAAGAGAATAAGGTTAGGTTCAATAGAACCAACATTAATAACTGAAGAATTTGTAAATAGATTATCAAAACTGGAAAAGATATGTGACCATTTTCACTTGTCTTTACAAAGTGGCTGTGATGCAACATTAGAAAGGATGAATAGAAAATATACAACTGAAGAATTTGAAAAAGTAGTTGTATTACTAAGAAAATATTATAAAAATGTGGCGCTTACGACAGATATAATTGTAGGCTTTCCTGAAGAAACAAACGAGGAATTTGTCCAAACTTATAATTATCTAAATAAAATAGATTTTTATAAAATGCACATATTTAAATATTCTCCAAGAAAAGGTACAAAAGCAGCATTGATGAAAAACCAAGTTCCAGGAGATATAAAAGAAGAAAGAAGTAAAAAACTGATAGAACTTTCAGACAAAAAGCAGAAGGAACATAATGAAAAATATATTGGACAAAAATTAGAAGTGTTGTTTGAGGAAAGAGAGAAAGAATACATAAAAGGACATACAACCAACTATATTGTAGTAAAAACAAAAACAGATAAACAGATAGAAAATACGATACAAACAGTAAGAATAATAGGAGAAGAAAATTTAGAATTAATTGGTGAACATATTTCAGGTCAGTAAGAGCTGACCCGAAATATGTAAATTTATGTCGACGAAAAAAACTTTACAAATGCTTTAAAATACTATATTATTATATACAATAAAAATTGCAATTTTTTAATCTAGAAATTTATTTCATAAAATTAGTTTAAGTCTTAAAAATAATCCAAAATTAAAAGTGAAAGAAATAAAGGAAGGTGTAAGATATGTCATGAAATATACTAAACGAGGTATTTTTGTGCTTATATTAGTGTTGACATCTATTAGTTATATTATGATTAATTTAGTAATTTATAATTTTCATCAACAATATAATTTTCAAAATAAATCTAATAAAATTATTTCTGTGAAATTTCCATTAGAAGATAAAGAAAAAGTGAAAATAGTAAGTAAAGATTTAGAAAAATGTAATATAAAACAAAAAGAAGATTTGCAACAACAAGAAGTGTTAGAATGGAGAATAAAAATTCCAACAATCAAAGTTGACGCAAAAATATGTGAGGGTGTTACAAATGATGTTATAGCAAAAACAGTAGGACATTTTGAAGAAAGTAGTAAATGGAATGGAAATGTAGCATTAGCTGCACATAATAGAGGATATAATTGTAACTTTTTTGAGAATATAAAAAATTTAAGCAAAGGAGATATAATTATCTATTCAACACAAGAAGGCATAAGAAAGTATAAAGTAAATATTAATAAGATTATTAAAGAAACAGATTGGACATATATACAAAATACAAAAGATAATAGAATTACACTAATAACTTGTGAAGAAAATAAAAGAGAGTATAGAAGATGTATACAAGCAGTAGAAATATGAAAGGATGAAATTATATATGAAAAAAATAATAATTAAAATAATAAAAAGAATATTTATAATACTAATGATAAGTACAATGTTATTTACAGCACAAATGTTATCAAACACAGCAAAAGCAACGGTGGTAGAAGAAGATACAAAAGTAAAACTATATTCTAAGGGAGAATTAATTTGTTTGGTATATGATGGAATAAAAATAGGAACACAATTTGTAGTATACGAGAAAGAAGGAAAAGAATATCCGGCATATTGCGTAAATAGAGAAAAGGATGGAGTGACAGAAGATTTTTCGTATAGCGTAATTGCAGAAAAAATATATTCCAATAATTTGGTATGGAATGCAGTAATTAATGGATATCCATTTAAAACACCAAAAGAATTAGGATGTGATACAGAAATAGAAGCATTTACAGCAACCAAATTAGCTATATATGATATGCTATATGACTATGATATGAACAAATTTAATATTTGTGCAGACAATGGGCAAAGAGTTTTAGATGCTATGAAAAAAATTAGAAGTGAAGCCAGAAATTCAAATAAATCCAAAATAATAGCTACGGTTAAAATTATTTCAGAAATGGAAAATTGGGAGATAGATGATATAGATGATAATTATATAAGCAAAACATATAAAGTGGAATCATCAGCCATAAATGAAGAATATAAAGTAAATTTGACTAATAACAATATTGCAAAGATTGTGGATGAGCAAAATAAAGAAAAGACAACTTTTGCATCTAAAGAAAAATTTAAAATAATGATTCCAATAAAACAATTAGAAAATTCGGGTGAATTAACAATAAATGTTAAATCAGATTTGAAAACATATCCAATTTTATATGGAAAATCAACAGTAGAAAATAAACAAAATTATGTACTTACAGTAGGAGAATTTGAAACAACAAGTGTGACAAAGCAAGAAAAATATGTAGCTAATAAAACGAAAATAAAAGTAAATAAGCAAGATGGAGATACAAAATTACCTCTTCAAAATTCAAAATTTAATTTATTGGATGGAAATAAAAAGATAATATATACAGAGCTTACAACAGATGAAAAAGGAAATCTAGAAGTAGAAAATCTTATTCCTGGTACATATTATTTACAAGAGATACAAGCACCAAAAGGATATGCACCATATAAAAAACTGATAGAAATAACAGTAAAACTAAATGAAACAGTAGAAGTAACAGTAGAAAATTTTAAAGAACCAGCAGAAGAAGAGAAAGAAGTACCAGATGATATAATACAAATAAAAGTTGGAGAAAAAAATGAAATGAAAAAACTACCGAGAACAGGCTTCTAAATATCTTAAAATCAGCCAAACTTTTCATTGACAATACAGCTAAAATACATATATAATAAATAATGTAAAAATAACAATTAAAGAAAGAGGGAAACAATTTAATGTTAAATCAAATAGCTGTATTGATTGTCTTAATATTATTGAATGCATATTTTGCAGCAAGCGAAATAGCTTTTATATCATTAAATGATGCAAAAGTAGAAAAGCAAGCAAAGGAGGGAAATAAAAAAGCAAAGCAAATAGCTAAAATGCTAAAAAATCCAAGCAAATTTCTAGCTACTATTCAAATAGGTATTACTTTAGCAGGATTTTTATCAAGTGCATTTGCATCAGATGCATTTGCAGATAGATTAGCTCCAATTTTAAACAACTGGATACCAATACTTGGAATTGATGCATGGAGAACAATATCAATTCTACTAATTACAATAATACTTTCATTCTTTACATTAGTATTTGGAGAATTAGTACCTAAAAGGTTAGCAATGAAATATTATGAAAAAATTTCATATGGCACAATTGGAGTAATTAAAACCATATCTATTATAACAGCACCATTTGTAAAATTATTAACATTCTCTACTAACATAATCTCAAAAATTTTTGGAGTACAAGAAAATGAAGAAGAGATAGTAACAGAAGAAGAAATAAAAATGATGATAGATGAAGGAGAAGAAAAAGGAACAATAGACCAAGAAGAAAAAGAATTATTAAATAATGTATTTGAATATAATGATACGGTGGCTTCTGAAATAATGACACCAAGAACAGATATATTTGCAGTAGAAATATCAGAAGACTTGAATGAAGTATTAGATGAATTAGACGAATATAAATATAGTAGAATACCTATATATGAAGAAACAATAGATAATATAAAAGGAATAGTTTTAATAAAGGATATATTAAAAGCACTAAAAGACAAAAAGAAAATAGATACAAAGAAACTATTAAAAGAGGTTCATTTTGTGCCAGAATCTGTACCAATACACAAACTATTTAAGCAATTACAGAAAAATAAAATGCAAATGGCAATAGTAATAGATGAATATGGTGGAACAGCAGGATTGGTAACAATGGAGGATATTTTGGAAGAACTAGTTGGCAATATATTTGATGAACATGATGAAGAAGAATTAGAATATAAGCTTATAGATGAAAATACTTATATGGTAAATGGAAATATATCCATAGGAGATTTAGAAAAAATAATAGGAATAGAAATATCAGATGGAGATTATGAAACATTATCTGGATATTTATTAGAAAAGTTAGAAGAGCTGCCAATGGAAGGAGAGGAAACAATTATAGAAGATGAAAAACTGACATATAAGATTGAAGAATATGAAGACAAGAGAATAAAACAAGTAAAAATATGTAAAAATAAATAGATGGAGGAGAACAGATGAAAAAAAGTAAATGGGTTATATTAAGTATAATATTGATATTAATTTTAATAGTTGGATTTATTTCTATATATTTGTGGAAGAAATCAGATAGTTCATATGAAATAGAAAAAGTAACAGAAATAAAATATAACTTAATTAATGAAAATAAAAAATATGGTGTAATAGATGAAACAGGCAAAATTGTGATAGAACCTAAGTATGATATAATTCAAATTCCAAATCCATCAAAACCAGTCTTTATATGTATGCATGACTATAATATAAATTTACAACAATATGAAACAGAAGTATTTGATAACAAAGGTAATAAAATATTTACTGAATATGATAGTGTCCAAGCCCTTCCTACAGAGTCAACTTGGGATGGCATACCTTTTGAAAAGAGCGTTTTAAAATATAAAAGAAATAATAAATATGGACTAATTACATTAGAAAACAAAGTAATTACAGAGCCAATATATGATAGCATTAAAGCAATAAACTATAAAGAAGGTATGTTGTTAGTTGAAAAAGATAAAAAATATGGAGCTATTAACATTAAGGGCAAAATAATAATAAAACCTGAATATGACCAAATATCAATAGATAATTATTATAATTCTGAAACAATGTATAAGGCATCTGGATTTATTGTAAAAAAGAAAAACGAGGATAGCTATAAATATGGGTATATTAATTCAAAAGGCAAAATGTTATTGCCACCAGAATATACAGAAATAAGTAGAATTAATGAGATAATAGATGATAAAAATGTATATTTATTAGTACTTAAAGAGGGACAAGCAGGAGTAGTAAAAAATAATAAAGTAGTATTAGATTTTGAATATGAAGATATAAGCTATAACCTATTTAATAATATGTTTATAATTCAACGAAATTCAAAAAGCGGAATAGCTGATATAAAAGGTAAAGTAATAATACAGCCAGAATATGATAGTATAATGTTTGGAGGAATATATGTAAATGCTATAAAAGATGGTGAAGTTACAGTATTAGATATAAATGGAAAGAAACTAGATAATAATAACATTTATGCAAAACTTCCTACAACTAATCCTAATTATTATATAACAATTGATAAAAATGAAATATATAGAATAGTAGATAAAGATAATAATATAAAGATAGAAAACAATTACACATATATAGAACATATAAAAGATGATTATTTTATTATTTATAAAAACGGAAAGAATGGAATTATTGATTTGTCTGGAAAATCAATAGCAGATTTAAAATATAATAGTATATTTAAAATAAGCGGAACAGAGATAGTTCAGGCCAATATTAATAGTACTAATAATATAACATTACTAAATAAAGAAATGAAAATAGTATGTAATATGAATAATGCAAATATAGAAAAAAAAGAAAATTATGTTGTAATATATTCAAAAGATGATATGAAATATTTTGATTATTCAGGCAATGAGATTTCGTACAAAAATTTATACCCCAATAATAAACTTTATGCTAAAAAAATAAATGGAAAATGGGGATTTATAGATAAAGCAGATAAACTAATAATACAAAACGAATATGAAATGGTAACAGAATTTAATAATTATGGGTTTGCAGGAATAAAAAAAGATGGAAAATGGGGAGTAGTAAATTCAGAAGGAACAATAATACAAGAACCAATATATGAACTAAAATGGGAAAATCCAAGTTTTATAGGAAAGTACTATAAAGTCCAAGCATGGGGAGAACAATATTATTCTAGCCAAATAGAACAATAAGGAATAGAGGAATAAAAATGTATGAAAAAATAGGAATAAGCAACAAAATAGTAGAATTAGCTAAAAAAACAGAAAGTGAAATACAAAATGAGTTTAAACAGGTTGAGGAAATATGTGAGTATAACTCTTTAAAAGTATTAAAGGCATTTCAAAAATATAATATATCAGATATGCATTTTAATAGTACAACAGGATATGGATATGGAGACATTGGTAGAGATACTATAGAAAAAGTATTTGCCGATATATTTAATGTAGAAGATAGTCTTGTTAGAACACAATTTATATCGGGGACACATGCATTAACAGTAGCTTTATTTGCTTATTTAAGACCAAATGATACATTTCTAAGCATATGTGGTAAACCATATGATACTTTAGATGAGGTAATAGGAATTACAGAAAATAATAGTTCATTAAAATCATATGGAGTAAAATATGAACAAATTGATTTAAAAGAAGATGATTTTAATTATGAAGAAATAGAAAAAAGAGTATCACAAAATGATATAAAGCTAATAGAAATACAACGTTCAAGAGGATATGCATTAAGAAGTAGTATATCTCTAGATAAAATACAAGAAGTAATTAAAGTAATAAGACAAGTAAATAAAACATCAATTATTATGGTGGATAATTGTTATGGAGAATTTGTAGATAAAATAGAACCAACTGAAATAGGAGCAGATGTTGTAGTAGGTTCATTAATTAAAAATTTAGGTGGCGGAATTGTACCAAATGGAGCATATATAGCAGGAAATAAAAAATTAGTAGAACTTGCAGCAGAAAGATTAACAGCGCCAGGATTAGGAAAAGAAGTGGGGGCAACATTAGGAATTAATAAAAATATATTACAAGGAATATTTATGGCACCTTCCGTAGTTGCAAATAGCTTAAAAACAGCTATATTTGCAAGTAAAATGTTAGAAAATTTAGGATATAAAACCAATCCAAGATATGATGAAAAAAGAACGGATATTGTTCAAACTATAGAATTTGGTAATCCAGAAAAGTTAGTTAAATATTGTCAGGGAATTCAAATGGGTTCACCTATAGATAGTAGTAGTATACCAGAACCATGGGATATGCCAGGATATACAGATAAAATAATAATGGCATCAGGAGCGTTTACACAAGGATCATCAATTGAACTTTCGTGTGATGCTCCAATAAGAGAACCATATATTGCATTTATGCAAGGAGGACTTACATACGAATATGGAAAAATAGGTGTTATGAGAGCAATAGAAAATATATTGTAGGAGAATGAAGTGAAAGTTATAGTAATAGGTGGGGGACCAGCAGGGATGTTAGCAGCAATTTCTGCTGGTATGAACAAAGATGATGTAACAATATTAGAAAAAATGAATATGCTTGGGAAAAAATTACTAATTACAGGTAAAGGAAGATGCAACATAACAAGCAGTATTCCTATTGATGAATTTATAAAAAATGTTCCGGGAAATGGAAAATTTTTATACAGCTGCTTTAATAACTTTACAAATGACGATATTTTAAATATTTTAAAAGAAGAAGGCTTGCAAACAAAAGTAGAAAGAGGAAATAGGGTATTTCCAATTACAGATAAATCTCAAGATGTTTTGCAAGCTTTATTAAATAGGCTTAAAAGATTAGGTGTTAAAATACAAACTAATACAAAGGTGGAAGAAATATTATTAAGAGAAGGTAAAGTAATAGGAGTAACTTTTTCTCATAATGGAGAAGAAAAAACTATTAAGGCAGATAAGATAATATTAGCGACAGGAGGAAAGAGCTATCCTGCTACAGGTTCTACAGGTGATGGATATGAAATTGCAAAAAAAGTAGGACATACTATAACAAAAATAAAACCTTCATTAGTACCAATTGAAGTAAGGAATGAGTCTTTACAACTATGCAGAGAAATGCAAGGGCTAAGTTTGAAAAATGTAGCTATAAAAATTCAAGATATAAAAAATAAAAAAGTAATATACGAAGACTTTGGAGAAATGATATTCACACATTTTGGAGTTTCAGGACCAATAATATTAAGTGGTTCGGCTCATTTACTAAGATATATAAAAGAAGATATGAAGCAAGGCAATATAAAATTATATATAGATTTGAAACCAGCATTAGATTTTCAAAAATTAGATAGTAGAATTCTAAGGGATTTTGCAGAAGAAAAAAATAAATTATTTAAAAATAGCTTAGATAATTTATTACCTCAAAAGATAATAGAACCTATAATAAAATTGTCAAAAATAGATCCTAATAAAAGAGTAAATGAAATAACAAAAGAGGAAAGAACAAAATTAGTACAGTTAATAAAAAATCTGGAAGTAACACTATATGATTTTAGACCTATAGAAGAGGCAATTGTTACAGCAGGTGGAGTTGATATAAAAGAAATTAATCCTAAAACAATGGAATCAAAAATAGTAAGTGGATTATATTTTGCAGGAGAAATTATTGATGTAGATGCATATACAGGTGGGTTTAATCTTCAAATCGCATATTCAACAGGATATACTGCGGGAGGTGCTTCTAATGTTTAAAACGATTGAAAATGATGGAGAAGCGGATATAACGGAAAAAAAGTCGAAATTTATTGCTAATGTATTTTATATTAAATCTATTACAGAAGCAGAAGAAAAGATAAAACAAATTAAAAGAAAAAATAATACTGCAAGACATCATTGCTATGCATACAGAATTGCAAATGATACGGAGATAATAAGCAAGTCTAATGATGATGGAGAGCCAGCAGGAACTGCAGGGATGCCAATATTAAATATACTAGAAAAAAACGACTTAGTAAATATTGTGGTTATTGTTACTAGGTATTTTGGAGGGATACTTTTAGGAACAGGTGGCTTGGTTAAAGCATATTCGGAATCAACATTAAAAGCAATTGGAAATGCTAAAATCGTATTTGAAGAAGAAGGAGTAGAAATCGAAATTAAACTAAATTATCAAGACTTAGAAAAATTTAAATATTATTGTAATAAAAATAACATTAATGTAGTAGATATAAAATATAGCGATTGTATAACATGCTTAGTAGAGACGAATTTTGTCGAAAAAGAGAAAATAATGAAAGAAACTAGCCTGAAAATATTAGAATATAAAATAATAAGAAAAAAGTGTATAAGAAAAAACGTTGAAAAATGAACAAACAAAAAGAAAACTAGAAAAAATTTCCAGAAAAACTATTGCAAATTTTTGCCAAACATAATATAATTCAAATTGTAAAAAATTTACAAATATTTTTATTAGGGGGAAATGAATAGTGAGCGATAATATTAGAATTTTAATAGCAGATGACAATTACGATTTTGCAATGACATTAATGGGGTACTTAGAAAGAGAAGAAGGTATGGAAATAGTAGGACGAGCTAAAGATGGGACAGAAGCATATCAAATGATATTAGAAACAAATCCAGATGTAGTATTATTAGATATGATAATGCCACATGTAGATGGATTAGGCGTATTAGAAAGAGTAAATGATTCAAAAATGGAGAGAAAGCCATTATTTATAATGTTGTCAGCAGTCGGACAAGACAAAATTACGCAAAAAGCAATAAGCTTAGGCGCACAATATTACATAGTAAAACCTTTTGAAATAAAACTACTAATAAAAAGAATTAGGGAGCTAAAATTCTATCAACCAGCTCCAATAAAAGGAAACTACATGACAAGAGAGATAAAAACGCAATATATAGATATAGCTCCAGAAGATAAAAAGAATGAAGAAAATTTAGAGGCATTAGTAACTAATGTGATACATGAAGTAGGAGTTCCTGCACATATAAAAGGATATCAATATTTGAGAGAGGCAATAATGATGGTAATAGGAGATATAGATGTTATTAATCAAATAACAAAACAATTATATCCTGAGATTGCAAAAAAATATAAAACAACTCCATCAAGAGTAGAACGTGCAATTCGCCACGCAATAGAGGTAGCTTGGGGAAGAGGACAACAAGATACAGTTGAAAATATTTTTGGATATACAGTGTCAGCTGCAAAGGGGAAACCTACAAATAGCGAATTTATTGCAATGATTGCTGATAAACTACGTTTAGAAATAAAAACAGCATAATAAGAGAAAAAAGAAACTCTAGCAAATGTGCTAGAGTTTTCATCTTAGAATTCTGCCCGATTAGATATAGAATCGACAGGGGCTACATATAGTAGCCACAAATCATTATAAGGGTAATTTTTAATAAGTATAAGTTTGCAGAACCTACCATCATAGTCAACAATGGCAAAGTCTGCTTTTTCAGCCTGTTTTTGAAGGGTTTCTTCGGTGACAAGCTGAACGTTTAAATCTCCTATATCCAACAAAGAAAAGAAAATTATATTAACAAAAATAAACAAAATACTAGATAATAATGGAACAATATGCTATAATATTATTTAGATATGTCCAAAAGATAGGAGAGAATATAATGAATAATAAATATAACAAAGTTTTAACTATATTATTAATTGTATTAATTGTTGCAATTGTAGGAATATTAATTTTTTTAGGAGCAAAATATTATAAAGATTATTCAAAAGCCAAAGAAACAAAAGGCGTTGTGCAACAATTTGAAGATCAATTTAATAATATTGGTGATAATCAAGATAACAATATAGAAGATGTTACGCCAAATATAAATATAAATGAATTAATATCACAAGGTACAGGTAATGGAGAAAGCAGCGAAAAAGTAACATTTAAAGGTTATGAGGTTGTTGGAAAAATAAGAATACCAGCTACTGGACTAGAAACTATAGTTTTGGAAAAAGTAACTCCTAGTTCTATAGAATCCTCAGTAGCAATTTTATATGGTCCAGGTTTAAATCAAATTGGAAATACAGTAATTGTAGGACATAATTACAGAAATGGAACAATGTTTTCAAATAATAAAAACTTGGTAAGTGGGGACAAAATATATATAACTGATAAAACAGGAAAAGAAGTAATGTATACCGTATATAAAAAATATGAAACAACAGCGCAAGATTTTAATTATGCAACAAGGGATGTAAATGGAAGAAGAGAAATATCTTTATCAACTTGTACAGATGACTCAAGTAAAAGATTAATTATATGGGCAGCCGAAGAGTAAAGAGATTAGTTATGAATATAAAGACGTGTACTAATAAGGAATAAGTATTTATATATTAGCATGAGGTAGTTTAAAGGTACGCGTCTATAAAATTTTAAAAAAAATTAAAAAAAGTATTGACAGATGGAATAAAATAAATTATACTTATACTTGCGTTAAGAAATGCGCCCTTAGCTCAGTTGGTTAGAGCAACCGGCTCATAACCGGTAGGTCCAAGGTTCGAATCCTTGAGGGCGCACCATTTTTTTATATAAGGGTAGGTGGCCGAGTGGCTAAAGGCGGCAGACTGTAAATCTGTTCTCGAAAGGGTACGATGGTTCGAATCCATCCCTGCCCACCAAAATAAAAACCGTAAATTTGTTGAAAAATTAATAAGTTGACGGTTTTTATAATGAGACTAGTTTTTTTAAATGTTAATGTAATGTGTCAATAGTTGGGGTGAAACATCTGAAAAATTGTTTTGCACCAACTTTTTAATTGATGAAAGTTGAAAGTTTTTAAACATTATGAAAAATATTCAAAAATATATTGACGAAAGTTGAATATTGTTATATAATATTTAAGCATGTATTTGGCGATGAAGTAGAATGTGGCTACACCTCAAAAGATATGAGGCTGGAGGGAACTTCTACGGAGTATGTCGTGGCTAAGACCAAGGCGGTAAGTTTTATAATCAAGCACTTATCCCAAGATTTTCATGCAACTTGGGTTTATATATTGGTAAACAAAGATACACCAGGGTGCGTTTATAACTTCCGACCAAAAAAGAGGAGGGAAATATATATGGCAACACAAAAAGGAAATGCAGTAACAAGTGAAAAAATTAGAATAAGATTAAAGGCTTATGATCATGTTATTTTAGAACAGTCTGCTGAAAGAATAGTAGATACTGCTAAAAAAACAGGAGCAAAAGTATCTGGTCCTATTCCATTACCAACACAAAAGGAGATTATAACAATTTTACGTTCTCCACACAAACACAAAGATTCAAGAGAACAATTTGAAATGAGAACACATAAAAGAGTTATAGATATTCTTTATCCAACACAAAAAACAGTTGACAGTCTTATGAAAATAGATTTGCCAGCAGGTGTAGATATAGAAATAAAATTATAATTACATTAAAAATAAAAATTAACTATGCTGATAATATCAAGCAAAAATAATATTATTAAAATATTGATTCTTATTTGATGTACAATCAGCCAATGGGAGGAGAAAAAGATGAAAAAAGGTTTAATAGGAAAGAAAATAGGAATGACACAAATATTTGATGGAACTGGAAAAGTTATACCAGTTACAGCAATAGAAGTTGGGCCATGCGTTGTGGCTCAGATTAAAACTGAAGAAACGGATGGATATAATAGTATTCAATTAGGCTTTGGAACTATAAAAGAAAACAAAGTAAATAAACCAGAAAAAGGACATTTTACAAAAGCAAGTATAGTACCAACAAAATACTTAAGAGAATTTAGAGTAGATTCTATTGAAAATATTAAAGTTGGAGATGAATTAAAAGCAGATATATTTGCTGTTGGCGACAAAATAGATGTACAAGGAACATCAAAAGGAAAAGGATTCCAAGGTGTTATTAAACGTCACGGACAACATAGAGGACCTATGGGACATGGCTCTATGTATCACAGAAGACCAGGTTCAATGGGCTCAACTTCAACACCAGGTAGAGTTTTTAAAGGTAAAAGATTACCAGGACATATGGGAGTTGAAACAGTTACAATTCAAAACCTAGAAGTTATTAGAATAGATTTAGACAAGAACATAATATTAGTTAAGGGTAGTGTACCTGGAGCTAAAGGTTCAATATTAAAAATAAAATCAAGCGTAAAAGCAAAATAAACGAGGAGGGGAAATAAATGCCTAAAATAGATGTATACGATATAGAAGGTAAAAAAGTTAACGATGTAGAACTTAATGAAGATATTTTTGGAATTATACCTAATGAAGAATTAGTTCATAGTGTTATTGTGAATTACTTAGCAAATCAAAGACAAGGTACACAAAGCACAAAAACAAGAGCAGAAGTTAGAGGTGGAGGAAAAAAACCTTGGAGACAAAAAGGAACAGGTAGAGCAAGACAAGGAAGCATTAGAGCACCACACTGGGTAGGTGGTGGTATTGCATTAGGACCAAAACCACGTTCATATAGCTACAAATTAAATAAAAAAGAAAAAAGATTAGCTATTAAATCTTGCTTAAGTTCAAAAGTTATTGAAAATGAATTAACAGTTGTTGATAAAATTGAATTAAAGGAAATTAAAACTAAAGAAGTTGCTAAAATGTTGAATAATTTAAAATTAGCAGGAAAAACATTAATTTTATTACCAGAAAAAAATGAAGTTATACAAAAATCAGCAAGAAATATAGAAGGTGTAAAAACACTTTCAGTTAATACAATTAATGCATATGATTTAGTAAATTACAACAATCTTGTTATTACACTAGATACTGTAAAAAAACTAGAGGAGGTGTATGCATAATGAAACCAGAAGATATTATAATAGCACCTGTAATTACAGAAAAAAGCAATGATGAATTACAAATAGGAAAATATACATTTGAAGTAAATAAAAAAGCTACAAAAATAGATATAAAAAATGCTGTAGAAAAATTATTTGAAGTAAAAGTATTAAACGTAAATACAATGACAGTTAAAGGAAAAGAAAAAAGAGTTGGAAGAAGCATAGGAAAAACAGCAGATTGGAAAAAGGCAGTTGTAACAATTGATACAAATCCAACAGAAAAAACATATTTAGAAAAAGGTGGAAAACAAGTAAAAGTTTCTAAAAAATATAAAGATTCAATAGAACACTTTATGGGAGCTTAAGTTGTATAACCTACTTATCTGGAAAATACCAGGAAAATAAATAATATCTGTTATGTAGAACAGGAAAAAGTCTACAAATAAAAAAATTAAAGGAGAGAATTAAAATGGGAATGAAACACTTCAAAGCATATACACCATCAAGAAGAAACATGACAGTTTCAACATTTGAAGAAATTACTAAAAAGACACCAGAAAAATCTTTGCTAGCAACAAAAAGAAAAAATGCTGGTAGAAATGCTCAAGGAAAAATAACAGTAAGACATCAAGGTGGTGGAAATAGACAAAAATATAGAATAGTAGATTTTAAAAGAAGAAAAGAAGATATGCCAGCAACTGTTATAGGCATTGAATATGATCCAAACAGAAGTGCAAATATAGCTTTAATTCAATATGAAGATGGAGAAAAAGCATATATATTAGCACCAGTAGGATTAAAAAATGGAGATAAAGTTGTATCAGGAGACAAAGCTGATATAAAACCAGGAAATTGCATGAAAATAGAAAACATTCCAGTAGGTACTATGATACACAACATTGAAATTAATCCAGGTCAAGGAGGAAAATTAGTTAGAGCAGCAGGACAACAAGCACAATTAATGGCAAAAGAAGGGAAATATGCTCATGTAAGATTACCTTCAGGAGAGATGAGATTAATAATGGCTATATGTAAAGCTACAATAGGAACAGTAGGAAATATAGACCACGAAAATGTTAAGATAGGTAAAGCTGGTAGAAAAAGACATATGGGAATTAGACCTACAGTTAGAGGATCTGTTATGAACCCAGTAGATCACCCACATGGTGGTGGTGAAGGTAGAGCACCAATAGGACACGCAGGACCAATGACACCTTGGGGCAAACCAGCATTAGGATATAAGACAAGAAAGAAAAATAAAAAGTCAAATAAATTTATAGTTAAGAGAAGAAAATAAAATATAATTAAATCTTTGGTTTTAAATCCAAAATATAGCCAAACATTATAGGTTGTATAATTTATAATAAAAGGAGGAAAGAAAATGTCAAGATCAACAAAAAAAGGACCATTTGTAGAAGCAAAACTATTAAAGAGAATAGAAGCTATGAATGAAAACGGAACTAAAGAAGTATTGAAAACATGGTCAAGAGCTTCAACTATATATCCACAAATGGTTGGACATACAATAGCAGTTCATGATGGAAGAAAACATGTACCTGTATATATATCAGAAGAAATGATAGGACACAAATTAGGAGAATTTGCTCCTACAAGAACATTTAAAGGTCACGCTGGAGAAAAAACAACAAAGAAAAAATAAAAAAGGAGGTAAAACAATGGAAGAAGTAATGCCAAAAGCAGAAGCAACCTTAAAATATGCAAGAATATCAAGTAGAAAAGTTAAAATTGTAGCAGACTTAATAAGAGGTAAAAATGTTGATGAAGCATTAGCAATAGTTAAATATGTACCAAAAGCTTCATCTGAAATTATAGAAAAATTATTAAAATCAGCAATAGCAAATGCTGAAAACAACCATCATATGGCACATGAAAAATTATATGTTGCAGAAATATATGCTAATCAAGGGCCAACATTAAAGAGAATAAGACCAGCAGCTAAAGGATCTGCAGTAAGAATTAGAAAAAGAACAAGTCATATAACAATAGTTTTAAAAGAATTAAATTAAGAAGGAGGATGTTTACAAAATGGGACAAAAAATGGATCCAAATGGATTGAGATTAGGAATAATCAAAGATTGGAATTCAAAATGGTATGCAGATTCTAAAAACTTTGCGGATTATTTAGTAGAAGATTACAAAATTCGTAAATATATAGATAAAAAGCTACATGTAGCAGGAATTTCAAAAATCGAAATAGAAAGAACAGCTAAATTTGTAAAAATTAATGTTTATACAGCTAAACCAGGATTAATTATAGGAAAAGGTGGAAATTTAGCAGAAGCATTAAAAGCAGAATTAGAAAAAATGATTAATAAACAAGTAAATTTAAACATTGTAGAAGTTTCTAACATAGATTTAGATGCTAAATTAGTTGCTGAAAACATAGCAATGCAATTAGAAAAGAGAATTTCATTTAGAAGAGCGATGAAACAATGTATGCAAAAAACTATGAAAGCAGGTGCATTAGGAATAAAAACTGCTGTATCTGGAAGATTAGGTGGAGCAGACATGGCAAGAACAGAGTTTTATAAAGAAGGTACAATACCTCTACAAACTTTAAGAGCTGATATTGATTATGGATTTGCTGAAGCAGATACAACATATGGAAAAATTGGTGTAAAAGTTTGGATATATAAAGGTGAAATTCTTCCAGCTAAAAAGAACAATATGGAAGGAGGAGACAAATAATGCCATTAATGCCAAAAAGAACTAAATATAGAAAACAACAAAAAGGTAGAATTAGAGGAAAAGCAGCAAGAGGAAATAAAGTAACAGATGGTGAGTATGGATTACAATCACTAGAGTTAGGATATATTACATCTAATCAGATAGAAGCAGCCCGTGTTGCTATGACACGTTATGTAAAAAGAGGTGGAAAAGTTTGGATAAAAATTTTCCCAGACAAACCAATAACAAAAAAACCAGCTGAAACTCGTATGGGTAAAGGAAAAGGTGCTGTTGAATATTGGGTAGCTGCAGTAAAGCCAGGAAGAGTAATGTTTGAAATGGCGGGAGTTGCAGAGGATGTAGCAAAAGAAGCATTAAGACTAGCAGCTAATAAACTATCTGTTAAGTGTAAATTTGTTAAAAAAGAAACTGAAATAGGTGGTGATAATGATGAAGATAAATAAAATAAGAGAAATGTCTTCACCAGAATTAGAAAAAGAATTAGGAGAATTAAAATCAGAATTATTCAAATTAAGATTTAGTCTAGCAACAAACGGTTTAGATAATCCTATGAAAATTAAAGAAGTGAGAAAAGACATTGCAAAAATAAATACTGTATTAACAGAAAGAAAATTATCAGAAGAAAATAAATAAAACGTTTTGAGCGTAAAATAATCTATTAATCGAGTTTTGAGATTATTGGATGAAAAGGAGGTAAAATAATGGAAGAAAGAAATCTTCGTAAAGTTATGATTGGCACAGTAATTTCTAATAAAATGGACAAAACAGTAGTTGTTGCAGTTGCTACAAATCAAAAACATAAAAACTATGGTAAAGTCCAAAGAAAAACATATAAATTAAAAGCACATGACGAAAAAAATGAATGCCAAGAAGGCGATAAAGTAAAAGTAATGGAAACAAGACCATTATCTAAAGACAAAAGATGGAGAGTGGTTGAAATCGTAGAAAAGGCAGTTATTAAATAAATACTAAAAGTAAGATGTGAACGAAGTGAGATATAAAACTAAAAATAAGAAAAAGGAGGTAGCCTTAAATGGTACAACAACAAACTATATTAAAAGTTGCCGACAACACAGGTGCTAAAGAGATTATGTGCATTAGATGTTTAGGTGGTTCATATAGAAAATATGCTGGAATTGGAGATGTAATAATCGCATCTGTAAAATCAGCAACTCCAGGTGGAACTGTAAAAAAAGGAGATGTTGTAAAAGCAGTTGTAGTAAGAACAAAAAAACCAATAAGAAGAGCAGATGGATCATATTTAAGATTTGATGAAAATGCAGCAGTTATTATAAAGGATGACAAAACTCCTAAAGGAACTCGTATATTTGGGCCTGTTGCAAGAGAATTAAGAGAAAATGATTATATGAAAATATTATCACTTGCACCAGAGGTACTTTAAATAATTATAAACTAAAAACTAAAAATAAAGAGGTGAAAAATAAATGAGAATAAAAAAAGGAGATACAGTTCAGGTTTTATCTGGAAATGATAAAGGAAAAAAAGGCGAAGTTTTAGAAGTTATACCAAAAACTGAAAAAATAATAGTAAAAGGTGTAAATGTAAGAAAAAAACATGTTAAAGCTAGAAAACAAGGCGAAGAGAGTGGAATATTATCTGTTGAATGTGCTATACATAGTAGCAAAGTAAATGTAGTATGTCCTAAATGCAATAAGCCAACAAGAATTGGATATGAATTAGATAAAGAAGGAAACAAAGTGCGTGTATGTAAAAAATGTGGCACAAAAATAAAATAGAATAAAGGAAGGAGGATAGACTGATGGAAATATTAAAAGAGCAATATGAAAAAGAAGTTATACCAGCATTAATGAAAAAATTCAACTATAAATCTATAATGGAGGTTCCAAGATTAGATAAAATAGTTATTAATATAGGATTAGGAGACACAAAAGACAATCCTAAAATGTTAGAAAATGCCATAAATGATTTATCTATAATAACTGGGCAAAAACCAATTATAACAAAGTCTAAAAAAGCTATAGCAGCTTTTAAAATAAGAGAAGGAATTAACATTGGTTGTAAAGTAACATTAAGAAAGGGTAAAATGTATGATTTTGCATACAAATTATTTAATGTAGCATTACCAAGAGTAAGAGACTTTAGAGGATTATCAACAAATTCATTTGATGGTAGAGGAAATTATTCAATGGGAATAAAAGAACAACTAATTTTCCCAGAGATAGAGTATGATAAAATAGATAAAATAAGAGGTATGGATATTATATTCGTTACAACTGCTAAGACAGATGAAGAAGCTAAAGAATTATTATTAGCTTTAGGAATGCCATTAAAAAATTAATTAATGTGATTAATTTGTGTTGATGAATAATAATCGAATTATTTAGAAAGGAGAAATTATGGCTAAGAAATCTTTAAAAGTTAAACAACAAAGGGAACAAAAGTACAAAACAAGAGAATATAATAGATGTAAAATATGTGGAAGACCACACTCATATATTAGAAAATTCGGAATTTGCCGTGTTTGTTTTAGAGAATTAGCTCATAAAGGAGAAATCCCTGGAGTTAAAAAAGCAAGTTGGTAAAGAGTAGAAGATAGAATGAAAAGGAGGTAAAAAAATTGAATACAACTGATCCAATAGCAGATATGCTAACAAGAATTAGAAATGCAAATAGTTCTAAACATAAAACAGTAGATATACCAGCATCAAATATGAAAAAATCTATAGCAGATATACTATTTAAAGAAGGATATATTGCTTCATATGAAGAAATACAAGATTCAAATCAAGGTGTTATAAGAATCACTTTAAAATATGATGAAAAAGGTGCTAGAGTTATAGATGGATTAAAAAGAATTAGTAAACCAGGATTAAGAGTATATGCTTCAAAAGAAGAATTACCAAAAGTATTAAATGGTTTAGGAATAGCACTTATTTCAACTTCAAAAGGAATAAAAACAGATAAAGAAGCAAGACAAGAAGGACTTGGAGGAGAAGTTTTAGCTTATGTATGGTAATATATAGCTTAGAAGTTAAAGATTAAAGAAAGGAGAAAATAAAATGTCAAGAATAGGAAACAAACCTATAACAGTACCAGAAAATGTTGAAGTAAAAATAGATGGACATCATATAGAAGTAAAAGGACCAAAAGGTACATTATCAAGAGATATTCACAAAAATATAAATATTGTACAAGATGGTAATATTATTAAAGTTGAAAGAATTAATGACGAAAAAGAAAATAGAAGTTTACATGGATTAACAAGAACTTTAATAAACAACATGATAGAAGGCGTTGTTAATGAATATAAAAGAGAATTGGAAATAAATGGTGTTGGATATAGAGCACAAAAAAAGGGAAATAAATTAGTTATGAACTTAGGATATTCACATTCAGTAGAAATGGATCCACCAGCAGGAATAACTTTTGACGTTCCAGCTCCAAACCAAATAATAGTAAGAGGAATAGATAAAGAAGTTGTTGGTCAAACAGCAGCTGTTATAAGAAGCAAAAGACCACCTGAAGTTTATAGAGGAAAAGGTATTAAATATGTTGAAGAACATATTAGACGTAAGGAAGGTAAAGCTGGTAAAAAATAGAATTTAAAGGTATAAATTTAAAAATGAAATATGAACTAAGGCTGTTACTTTAGTTAGAAAGGAGAAAAAAATGGTTAAGAAAATAAATAGAAAAGCTGAGAAAGATAAAAGACATTTAAGAGTTCGTAAAAAAATATCTGGAACAGCAGAATGCCCAAGATTATGTGTTTGCAGAACAAATAAAAACTTATTTGTTCAAGTAATAGATGACGTTGCTGGAAAAACTTTAGCAAGTGCCTCAACTTTGGATAAAGAAATAAAAATAAAACATTCAAATAAAGAAGCTGCAAAAGAAGTAGGAGCTTTAATTGCTAAGAGAGCTATCGAGAAAAATATTGAAACTGTAGTATTTGATAGAGGTGGATATATTTATCATGGAGTAGTTAAAGAACTAGCAGATGCAGCAAGAGAAGGCGGATTAAAATTCTAATTATAAAAGGAGGGAAAATAAAGTGCAAGCTGAAAGAGAAAATACATCAGAATTAAAGGAAAAAGTAGTTGCAATTAATAGAGTTGCAAAAGTTGTAAAAGGTGGTAGAACTTTTAGATTTAGTGCTGTTGTTGTTGTTGGAGATGAAAATGGGCACGTTGGAGTAGGAAATGGAAAAGCTTCTGAAGTTCCAGATGCTATAAAAAAGGCAATTGAAGAAGCAAAGAAAAATTTAATTGAAGTTCCATTAGTAGGTACGACAATACCACATGAATATATAGGAAAATTTGGAAGCGCAAGTGTGCTTTTAAAACCAGCTGCAGAAGGTACTGGACTTATAGCAGGAGGAAGTGTAAGACCAGTATTAGAATTAGCAGGATATAGAGATATAAGAACTAAAGTTATAGGAACAAATAATCCTAGAAACGTAGTTTATGCAACTCTAGAAGGATTAAAAAGTATGAAAACTGCAGAACAAATTGCTAAAAAAAGAGGAAAAACTGTATCAGAAATATTATAATATGAATTAAAAGTTAAAGGTTAGAGAGAGAGGTGTGAAATAAAATGAAATTAAACGAATTAAAACCAGCTACAAATAATAAAACAAGAACTAGAGTTGGACGTGGAGTAGGTTCAGGATTAGGAAAAACATCTGGAAGAGGACACAAAGGACAAAAAGCAAGAAGTGGCGGTGGAGTAAGAAGAGGCTTCGAAGGAGGTCAAACACCATTATATAGAAGACTACCAAAAAGAGGTTTTACAAATATACATGCAAAAAATTACACAGAAGTAACTTTAACAATGCTTAATAAAAGCACAGAAGAAAACGTTACTGTAGATACATTATTAGCAGATGGAATAATTAGAAAAGCTAATGATGGAATAGTTGTAATTGCAAAAGGTAACTTAGAAAAGAAATTAAATGTAAAAGCAGTAAGATTTACTAAAGGTGCACAAGAAAAGATAGAATCTTTAGGAGGAAAGGTAGAGGTGATTTAATTGTTTAAAACAATAAAAAATGCACTGAAAACACCGGACATAAGAAAGAGATTATTATATACATTAATATTAATAGTAATATTTAGATTAGGATGTTATATAACAGCTCCAGGAGTAGATGTATTTGCGTTATCAACATATATGGAGTCTGCTTCAAATGGGATGGCAGGATTAATAGATATGATTTCAGGAGGAGCCTTTACAAGATTTTCTGTATTTGCTATGTCTATTAGCCCTTATATTACGGCTTCAATTGTAATTCAATTACTAACTCTAGTTATTCCAGCGTTAGAAAGAATTGCAAAAGAAGGTGGAGAAGAAGGAAAAAATAAAATTAATAAATATACAAAATTACTTACCATAGTATTAGCTTTAATAGAAGGATTAGGACTTTATTTATCTTATAAATCCGCAGGAATTTTCGTTGGAGAAGGATTTTTAACAGGATTTACAGTAGTAATTTCATTAATGGCTGGTACAGGTTTACTTATGTGGTTAGGAGAGCAAATCACAAGTAAAGGTATAGGAAATGGTATTTCAATGATTATATTTGCAGGTATTGTTTCTGGATTACCTGGAACAATTACAACAATATGGAATCTAATATTTGGCACAGGAGTATTTAATACAAAAGGTCTTTTAATAACATTAGGTATTATTATAGGAGCTATATTCTTAGTAGCAGGAGTTGTATTTGTTCAAGAAGCTGAAAGAAGAATACCAGTTCAATATGCTAAAAAAGTTGTAGGAAGAAAAATGGTAGGAGCTCAAAATACTCATATTCCATTAAAACTTGCTATGGCAGGGGTAATGCCTATAATTTTTGCATCTTCATTTATGACATTTCCAGCAATGATTATTCAGTTATTTGTACCAAATATTCAAGAACAAACTGGATTTTGGTCAGTAATATATAAATTTTCAATTGCAACATCAACATCAGCTAATATACCAGTAGGTTATACTATAGCTAATGCGCTTGTTTACTTATTATTAATACTTGGCTTTACATTCTTCTACACATATGTAACATTTAATCCAGCTGAAGTATCAAATAATATTAAGAAAAATGGCGGATTTATTCCAGGAATTAGAGCAGGAAAACCAACAACAGAATATTTACAGGCTGTTATGTCAAAATTATTATGGTTCGGAGGACTATTCTTAGCTATTATAGCAGTTCTTCCAATGCTTACAAGGTTTATACCAAATATAGACTTAACATTTGGTGGAACATCAATATTAATCGTTGTAGGTGTTGCATTAGAGACAATTCAACAATTAGAATCTTACCTAGTAATGAGACATTACAAAGGTTTCTTAGAATAAAAAATATAGAGGGACTGTTACTAATTGGAAAAAAGCAAAGCTTTTTTCCAATTGGCAATTGTCCTTAAATAAAATTATAAAGGAGTAAATTATATGAATATCGTTATGTTAGGAGCTCCTGGTACAGGAAAAGGAACAGTAGCTAAGGTATTAGCAAAAAGATTAGGTATGCCACATATATCTACAGGAGATATGTTTAGAGAGCAAATAAAAAATGGTACAGAATTAGGTAAAGAAGCAAATGATTATATTTCAAAAGGATTATTGGTTCCAGATGAATTAACAATAAGAATTGTAAAAGACAGACTTTCACAACCAGATACTGAAAATGGTGTTATTTTGGATGGTTTCCCAAGAACTTTGGAACAAGCAAAAGAGTTATCTAATATTTTAGCTGAAAAAGGTAAAAGGGTAGACTTAGTACCAGAACTGAAAATTCCTGATGAAGTTATAATACAAAGAATTATTAATAGGGCAACTTGTTCAAACAAAGAGTGTGGAGCAATATATAATTTAAAATATAAACCTTCGAAAAAAGAAGGCATATGTGATTATTGTGGTTCAAAATTATCAACAAGAGTAGATGATAATGAGCAAACAGTAAAACAAAGATTAGAAGTATATTATAGTAATTCAAAGGAATTAATAAATTATTATAAAAATGAAAATGTATTATATTCTATTTGTCCACCAGATCCAACGGCAGATAATGCATCAGAAATAGTGGTAGAACAAATAATTGCACATATTCAAAAATAAGAAAGAAGTAATAAAATTGGTAACAATAAAATCTAAAAAAGAAATAGAACTTATGAAGGAAGCATGCAGAATAACAGCTTTAGTACATAAGGAAATAGAAAAACAGATAAAGCCAGGGATATCAACATATGACTTAAATCAAATTGCTGAGAGGGTTATAAAAGAAAATGGTGCAATTGCAGCTCAGAAGGGATATAGTTGTGGAATAAAGGGAATTCCTAATTATCCAGCAGCAATATGTGCATCAATTAATGATGAAGTTATACATGGTATACCATCTAAAAAAACAATAATCAAAGATGGCGATATTGTAAGCATAGACTTAGTAGTATATAAAAATGGCTTTAATGGTGATGCAGCTAGAACTTATATTGTAGGATCTGCTTCAAAAGAAGTACAAAGATTAATAGATGTTACAAAGCAGGCATTTTTTGAAGGAATAAAATATGCTATTAAAGGAAATAGAGTTGGAGATATATCACATGCAATAGGCGAATTTGTTCATAAAAATGGATATTCAGTAGTGAGAGAATTTCAAGGACATGGAATAGGTAGACAAATGCATGAAGATCCAGGAATACCAAACTATGGAAAAAGTGGTAGAGGAGTAAGATTAGAACCTGGAATGACATTGGCTGTAGAGCCTATGGTAATAATGGGAAAGCCAGACATATTACAATTAGATGATGGATGGACTATTGTAACTGAAGATGGAAGCTATTCGGCACACTATGAGAACACAATATTAATTACAGAAAAAGAGCCAGAAGTATTGACATTATTGTAAAATTATTATATACTATTATAGATATTGGTAAAAAATACAAATATTATGTAATGTCACGGAGGTAAAAATGTCAAAAGAGGATGTTATAGAGCTTGAAGGTACAGTAGTAGAAACTTTGCCAAATACTACTTTTAAAGTAGAATTGGAAAATGGACATCAAATACTAGCTCATATTTCTGGAAAATTAAGAATTAATTATATAAAAATTCTTCCAGGAGATAAAGTGAAAGTAGAAGTATCGCCATATGACCTAACAAGAGGACGTATTACTTGGCGTGCAAAATAGAATATACAGGAGTAAAAAGTTTGAGAACAAACTGATTTGTGCCTAAAGGAAGGAATGAGTAAAAAATGAAAGTAAGACCATCAGTAAAAAAAATATGCGAAAAATGTAAAGTAATAAAAAGAAAAGGCGTAATTAGAGTAATTTGCGAAAACCCAAAACATAAACAAAGACAAGGGTAATAAAAAAGATTATAACACAAATATAGATAGCGGCTGTAGGAGCAATCCTATAATCTAATTTGTGTTTATATATATGTCAAAAAATGTTTAAAGACTTATATAAAAAAGAAATATTTAAATTTTTTATAATAAGTGCATTTCACCTTTAAGCAAAAATAATGACAACCAAATAATTAAATAATAAACAATAATAGAATTTAGTTAGAAGGGAGTTAAAACTCCTAATTTCTAATTTCTAACATCTAAAATAGGAGGTGCTAAAGAGTATGGCTCGTATAGCAGGAATTGATTTGCCAAGAGAAAAAAGAGTAGAAATAGGTTTAACATATATTTACGGTATAGGTTTAGCTAGTTCACAAAAAATATTAGCTAAAGCAGAGGTAAATCCAGATATAAGAGTAAAAGACTTAACAGACGATCAAGTACAAGCAATTAGAAAAGCTATGGAAGGATATAAAGTAGAAGGCGATCTAAGAAGAGAAGTTGCGCTTAATATTAAGAGATTAACAGAAATAGGTTGCTACAGAGGATTAAGACACAGAAAAGGACTTCCAGTTAGAGGACAAAGAACAAAAACTAATGCTCGTACAAGAAAAGGTCCTAGAAAACTTGTAAGTAAAGGTAAAAAGTAAAAGAATAAAACTCATATAAAAAAGGGAGGTAAAAGCTAAAATGGCTACAAAAACTGGAGCAAAAAGAACAACAACTAGAAGAAGAGATAGAAAAAACATAGAAAAAGGTATGGCTCATATTCATTCTAGTTTTAATAATACAATAGTTACAATTAGTGACGTTCAAGGTAATGTTATATCTTGGGCAAGTGCAGGAGAATTAGGTTTCAAAGGCTCAAGAAAAAGCACACCATTTGCAGCAGGAGAAGCAGCAGAAACTGCAGCTAAAGCAGCAATGGAACATGGATTAAAATCAGTAGAAGTATTTGTAAAAGGACCTGGTTCAGGTCGAGAAGCAGCAATAAGGTCATTACAATCAGCAGGATTGGAAATTAGTAGCATCAAAGATGTTACACCAATACCACACAATGGTTGCAGACCACCAAAGAGACGTAGAGTTTAAAAAAGGAAGGTGAAAAAATAAAATGGCAAGATATAAAGACGAACAATGTCGTATTTGTCGTAGAGAAGGTCAAAAACTTTTCTTAAAAGGTTCAAGATGCTATACAGACAAATGCAGTATTTCAAGAAGGAATTATGCACCAGGACAAAATGGACAAAAAAAGAAAAAATTATCTGAATATGGTACTCAATTAAGAGAAAAACAAAAAACAAAATCATTTTATGGAGTTGGAGAAAAACAATTCAGAAAATATTTTGATATGGCATCAAATACAAAGGGAAAAACAGGTGAAGTATTACTACAAATATTAGAAAGCAGATTAGATAATGTTGTATATAGATTAGGATATGGAAGCTCAAGAGCACAAGCTAGAATGTTAGTAACTCACGGAATTTTTGATGTAAATGGTAAAAAAGTAAATATACCATCATACTTAGTAAAAGCTGGAGATATTATTTCTGTAAGAGAAATAAAAAAAGACAATGGTACTATTAAATTAAACTTAGAATTAAATTCAGGAAAGCCAGTTCCAGAATGGTTAGAAAAAGATGCAGAAAAATTAAGTGGTAAAGTAATTAGATTGGCATCAAGAGAAGATGTTGATATTCCAGTAGAAGAACATTTAATAGTAGAGCTTTACTCTAAATAATAGCTAGAAGTTAGAAAATTAGGACGTAGAAATTAAAAAGTTGAAGTAGAGGACTTTAATAAAATAAAAATTGAAGTAGAGTGTAAAAGGTGTAGGATTAGAAGTTGTAATTCTAACAGCTAACCACTACTAATCTCTAACTTCTGAGAAAATAGGGGGTTAATAAATGATAGAATTTGAAAAGCCAAATATTAAATGCTTGGAAGCAGATGATGAAAACAATTATGCTAAATTTGTATGTGAACCTTTAGAGAGAGGATATGGAATAACAATAGGAAATTCATTAAGAAGAATATTGTTATCATCGCTTCCTGGAAGTGCTATAACAAGTGTAAAAATTGAAGGCGTATTACACGAGTTTACTACAGTTCCAAATGTTGTAGAAGACGTTCCAGAAATAATTATTAATTTAAAAAATGTAAGATTAAAACTAGATAAAAATGAAGAAAAAACATTAAGAATAAATTTTGATGGACCAGGAGAAGTGACAGCAGGGGATATAGAAACAGATGGATCAGTAGAAGTGTTAAACCCAGATTTACATATTGCTACAGTATCAGAAGGTGGACATCTTGTAATAGAAATGACAGCAGATATGGGAAGAGGATATAATACAGCTGAAAAGAACAAAAAACAAGAACAAGCAATAGGTGTACTTCCAATAGATTCTATTTATACACCAGTAAAAAAAGTAAACTATTCAGTTGAAAATACGAGAGTTGGACAAATGGTAGATTATGATAAATTAACAATAGAAGTTTGGACTGATGGAAGTTTAAAACCATATGAAGCCTTAAGTATAGCTGCAAAAGTTATGACTGGACACTTAGAACTATTTATTGATTTATCAGAAACTGCAAAAAATACACAAGTAATGGTTGAAAAAGAGGAATCTAAAAAAGAAAAAGTTCTAGAAATGTCTATTGAAGATTTAGAACTATCTGTAAGATCATTTAATTGTTTAAAAAGAGCAGCAATATCTACTGTTGAAGATTTAACAAATAAAACAGAAGCAGATATGATGAAAGTAAGAAATTTAGGTAAGAAGTCGTTAGATGAGGTTACAAATAAATTACATGCATTAGGTTTAGACTTCGCCAAAGAAGAAGATTAATGAAGGAGGTAAGACAGAAGTGGCAGGTAATAGAAAGCTAGGAAAAACAACAGATATTAGATTAGCAATGTTAAAAACACAAGTTACTGATTTAATATTACATGGAAAAATAGAAACAACAGAAGCTAGAGCAAAAGAAGTAAAAGCAATAGCAGATAGTTTAATTTCATTAGCAATTAAAGAAAAAGATAATTTTGAAATGGTAGATGTAAAAGTTTCTAAAGCTAAATTAGACAGCAAAGGTAATAAAGTTACAGAATTAGTAAAAAGCAAGAACGGAAAAGAATATCTAAAAGTAGTTAGAGAAGAAGTTACAGAAAAAAGACAAAAAGATATGCCATCAAGATTAAATGCAAGAAGAAAAATGATGAAATCTATAAATAAAGTTAAAGATAGTAATGGCAAAAATATAGATTTAATAGCAAAATTATTTGATGAAATAGCTACTAAATATGAAGGAAGAGTTGGCGGATATACAAGAATCCTAAAAATAGGACAAAGAAGAGGAGACGCAGCAGAAGTAGTTAGATTAGAATTAATATAAGTTATAAAAAATAGACCATTGTATAATGGTTTATTTTTATGTTATTTAATATATCAATTTCTATCAAAATGCATAATATATATAAATGGAGGGATATATTATGCAGGATTTTATAATTAATGCTGTTTTATGGATATTAGCATTATATGGGCTAATAGAAATTATAAAAAATATATTTTATATTTATACATATACTAATTTTAATTCTGATGGAATTTATGTAATTATTGCAACAAAGAATCAAGAAGAAAGAATAGAAGGTTTTTTGCGTACAGCTATCTTTAAAATTTGTGGAAAAGAAGAAAGACCAAAAAACATAATATTAACAGACTTAGACTCTCAAGATAACACATTAAAAATAATAAATAATTTAGAAAAAGAATATAAATTTATAAAGATTTTAAGTTGGAAAGATTGTAAACAATTAATAGAAAACATAAAAGAAAATTAATATAAATAGTTGTAAAAAAAACAAAATATTGATATACTATAATAAGTAAAATTGTAGGAGGTTTTATTTATGGAAGATAATGAAAACATTGAAAATGAAAACAATAATATAATAATTGAAGATGAAGTTATAGCTACAATAGCAGGAATAGCTGTTTCAGAAGTTCCAGGAGTAGCAGAAATGTCAGGAGGATTTGCAGGAGGAATAACAGAAGTTCTAAGTGGAAGAAAAAATTTAGCAAAAGGAATTAAAGTTGAGACAAAAGAAGGAACAACAAAAATAGATGTAAACATTATTGTAGACTATGGAGTTAGAATTCCAGATGTTGCTTTTGAGATACAGAATAAAGTAAAGAAAGCAGTTGAAGAAAAATCTGGGCTAAAAGTAATAGGGGTAAATGTTCATATACAAGGTGTGAAGACAGACATTAATGACACACAAGATATTATTATAGATGAAAAAAATGAAGAAAAATAACATCATTTTGATTGGTATTAATTTATGAAATAAGAAAGGAAAAAAATATGAAAATTTTAGATAGGACAGGTTTAGTTATATTTTCAACTTTAATCTTAATTATATCTGTAGTAATGTGTATGCTAATATTTAATTGGATGGAAGTTGAAACAGTATCAGAAATAATTTCAAAAGGATTAAAAAATGAAATTGCATCTAATGTAATGCTAGCAATTTCCATAATATTTATACTTCTAGCAATAAAGTGTATATTTTTTAGTTCAAGCAATAAAGAAAAAAAGGAATATAAAAATGGAATACTACTTGAAAATTCAGACGGAAAATTGTTAATTACTAGGGACACATTAGAAAATTTAGTAAATACTATAGTAAAAAGTTTTGATGGGGCAGAAAATGCAGTAGCACAAGTAGAGCTAGACAATGAAAATAATTTAAAAGTATTTGTAAATATATCAGTTAAAGAAAATGCAGTAATAAAAGAACTATCTAGCAACATACAAGCTAGAATAAAGGAAGCAATAAAAAATACATCAGATTTAGATGTAAAAGAAGTAAATATAAAGGTAAAAGATGTAGCACCTGTAAAAAAATCAGTAGTGCAAGAGTAGAAGGGAAGTTTCTATGGATAATATAAAAGATTTTATAACAAGATATTTAGGAGCCATAATTGGGGTAATAATAGCAATAGTGCTATTGTGTACACATTTATATAAAGTAATAATAGGTATAATATTAATATTTGTTTGTGGATTTGTTGGAAATTATGTGCAAGTAAATAAAGAAGAGGTAAAAGAAAAATTAAAAAATATTATAGATAGATTGTAGAAAGGTACAAACAATGAACAGATCAAAAATAAGAGAATTAGCATTTGAATTATTATATAGTTTAGAAATACAAAAAGTAGAACAAGAGACAATTGAGGAACAGATAGAAATATTTTTAAAAAACAATGAAATCACTGATAAAAAGGTTGAAGAATATTTTAAAGATGTAATTTATGGTATACAATCTAATTCAGAAGAAATAGTAAACACAATATCTAGTAACTTAGCATCAAATTGGGAGATAGATAGAATATCTAAAATAAGCTTAGTATTATTAAAACTTGCAACATATGAGTTAATGTATAAAAAATTACCATACAAAGTTGTAATAAATGAAGTTGTTGAACTTGCTAAATTATATGGAGATGAAAATGCACCATCATTTATAAATGGTGTATTGGGCAATATAGTAAAGAAAAACAACTTATGCTAATGTGAAAAGTACAAAGGAATGATTAGTTAATGACATATAATGCAATTAGTGTTACAGAATTAAACAAATATATAAAAGACAAATTTGAAGAAGATGAAATGCTAAATAATATACTTGTAAAAGGAGAAATTTCAAACTTTAAACACCATTATACTGGACATATGTATTTCACTTTAAAAGATGAAAATTCTTTAATAAAATGTGTAATGTTTAAAACATATACACCAAATTTAAACTTTATTCCAAAAGATGGAATGCAAGTAAAAGTATTGGGAACAGTATCTGTATTTGAAAGAGATGGCGTGTATCAGATATACTGTAAAGCAATGCAACAAGATGGGCTTGGAGACTTATATAGAATATATACAGAACTAAAAGAAAAATTAAGTAAGGAAGGGTTATTTGATGATAAATACAAAAAGCCAATACCATATATGCCTAAATGCATAGGAGTACTTACATCTAATACAGGTTCTGTAATTAGGGACATTATAAATGTATCAACAAGAAGAAATCCAAATGTATATATTAAATTACTTCCTGTTCCAGTTCAAGGACAAGGAGCTGCAAGAAAAATTACAGAAGCTATAAAAATAATGAACGAAAACAGATTGTGCGATGTAATTATATTAGCAAGAGGTGGAGGTTCTCTAGAGGATTTATGGCCATTTAATGAGGAAATAGTAGCAAGAGCAATATTTGATTCAAAAATACCAATAGTATCTGCAGTGGGACATGAAACAGATTTTACAATTTCAGATTTTGTAGCAGATTTAAGAGCACCAACACCATCTGCAGCAGCAGAATTAGTGATTCCAAATGTTAAAGACATACTTCTAAAGTTAAAAGAATATGAAAGCAGACAAAAAATAGCATTAAATAGAAAAATACAAATAATGAAATTAAGATATGAAAAATGTTTAAATAGTAAAGTATTTAAAGAACCATTGCAAAAAATAAATGAAAGATATATGATGTTAGATATAAAAGTAAGACAGATGGAATCATATATAAACCAAAAGTATATAAATGAAAAAGCAAAAGCAATAAAGCTAATAGCAAAACTTGATGCTTTAAGTCCATTGAAAACGTTATCAAGAGGATATAGTATAATTACTTTAAATGGAAAGACTATAAAAGAAGCAAAATATTTAAAGAAAGATGATGAAATAAATATAAAATTATTCGATGGACAAGTAAATGCCAAAATATTAAAAAAGGAATGTGAGGAAGAATGAGTAAAGTAGTAAAAAATAGTTTAATAGTTATAGCAATTGCAATATTAGTATTTGTAATAATATATTTTGTTTATGATTTACTAAAAGCTAAGCCTACTTATTCAGAACAGGTTCAACAAAGTAATTTAGAAGGCTCTAATATGGGAATAGATACAGATAAATTATTTGAAAATGTAAGTACTTCTAATGAAGAAAAAACAAATATAGAGAATGAGGTAGAAGAGCCGAAAGAGAATACAGAAGTGCTAAATGGAACAGTAACTAGTAAAGAAGAAAAAGCAATAGAATTAGCAAAGAAACAGTGGAAAAGTACAGAAGGGGTGTATTTTTCAAATATGGCAATAAATTCAAAAGGTAATTACATTGTAACTGTTAATGATTCAAAAACATCAAAAACACTAGCTTTTTATGAAATAGATGTAGAAAATGAAATAGTAAAAGAAAAATAGGTGAGAGAGGAATAACAGAATGAAAAATAATTTCGAAGATACAATAAAACAGCTGGAAGAAATAGTGAAGGAATTAGAAAGTGATGAATTAGATTTAGATTCTTCTGTTGAAAAATTTGAAAAAGGAATGCAACTTTCAAAACAATGCACAAAAATATTAGAGGAAGCAGAAAAACGAATTACAATATTAATAAATAAAGATGGAGAAATTCAAGAAGAAAATTTTATTGCGGAAGAGGAATAAAGAATGAATAAGGGGATAATTAGTTTTATAGAGGAGTATAGATATATAATAATACCATTTATAGTGTGGTTTTTAATACAAACATATAAGGTAATATATGACTTGGTAACAACTAAAAAATTTAACTTCAAAAGAATACTCGGTGCAGGAGGAATGCCAAGTTCACATTCTGCAGTTGTTACAAGTTTAGCAACAATGATAGGAAAGAGTGAAGGAATAAATTCACCAATATTTGGGCTAGCTATAATATTTGCTTTTGTTGTTATGTATGATGCTACAGGAGTAAGGAGAGCAGCCGGAAAGCAAGCCAAAATATTAAATAAAATAGTAAATACACCAGGCTTAACAAAAGCCCAAATTTCAGAAAAACTAGTAGAAACACTAGGACATACACCAATCCAAGTATTTGTAGGTGCATTAATAGGAATTATAGTAGGATTATTATTTTAAATTTGTCACAATGGGGACGTTCCTTTTTGTGACAAATTGTCACTTGGGGGACATACCTTTAATTCAAGGGTGTCCCCAGAATGACAAAATGTCACAAAAAGGAACGTCCCCATTGTGACAAATTTTTTGTAGGAGGCTATTATGGAAGATATTGAAATCGCAAGAAATGCAAAATTAGAACCAGTTACTAAAATTGCTATGAAGTTAGGAATTGATGAGGAAAATCTTGAACAATACGGAAAATATAAAGCCAAGATTTCACCAAATGTATATAAAAAACTGCAAGAAAAGCAAAATGGTAAGCTAATATTAGTGACAGCAATTAATCCAACACCATTAGGAGAAGGTAAAACAACAATATCAATAGGATTAGCAGATGGATTAAGCAAAATAGGTAAAAAATCGATCTTAGCGTTAAGAGAACCATCTTTAGGACCAGTATTTGGTATTAAGGGTGGAGCAACAGGCGGTGGATATAGTCAAATAGCACCAATGGAGGATATAAATTTACATTTTACAGGAGACATACATGCAATAACTTCTGCTAATAATTTATTATCTGCAATGATAGATAATCATATTTACTATGGAAACGAGTTGGGATTTGAAAAAGTGGTATGGAAAAGATGTGTTGACTTAAATGATAGACAATTAAGAAAGATACATACAGGCTTATCGGGAGAAAAAAATATAGTGCCAAGAGAAGATGGATTTGATATATCTGTGGCTTCTGAGATTATGGCTATTCTATGTCTAGCAAATGATATAGAAGACTTAAAGAGAAGAATTGGAAATATAGTAGTAGGTTACAATAAAGAAGGCGAGCCCATAACTGCTAAAAATTTAAAAGCAGATGGAGCATTGACAGTTCTTCTAAAAGATGCTATAAATCCAAACTTAGTTCAAACTTTAGAAGGAACACCTGCCATAGTTCATGGAGGACCATTTGCCAATATAGCACATGGATGCAATAGCATAATAGGTACAAAGCTTGCACTAAAGTTAAGTGACTATGTTGTAACAGAAGCAGGATTCGGAGCAGATTTGGGAGCAGAAAAGTTTTTAGATATAAAATGTAGAAAAGCAGAGATTAGACCAGATGCAGTTGTATGTGTAGCAACAATAAAAGCTATAAAATATCATGGGGGAATGCCTAAAGAAGAAATAAAAAACGAAAGCATAGAATATTTAAAAAAAGGAATTCATAATTTATATAAGCATATTGATAATCTAAAAAATGTATATGGATTAAATGTAATTGTAGCGATAAACAAATATACACATGATACAACAAAAGAAATAGAATTTTTAACTGAAAAGTTAAAAGAAAAAAATATAGAATTAAGCTTAGTTGAAAGTTGGGAAAAAGGTGGAGAAGGAGCAATTGACTTAGCAGAGAAAGTAATTAAATTAACCCAAAAAGATTTTGAATTTAATTATGCTTATAAATTAAATTTAACGATTAAAGAAAAAATTGAAACAATAGCTAAAAAGATATATGGTGCAGATGGAGTTGAATACGTAGAAGGTATAGAAGAAAAAATAGCAGAAATAGAAAGAATGGGATATGGAAATCTTCCAATATGCATTGCAAAAACACAATATTCTTTATCAGATGATCAAAAAAATTTAGAATGTAATGAGCCATTTAATATACATATTCAAGATGTAATATTAAAAGCAGGAGCAGAGTTTATAGTAATTATAACAGGAAAAATAATGACAATGCCAGGATTACCAAAAGTGCCAGCCGCAGAAAGCATAGATGTAGACAACAATGGAAATATAGTAGGAATATTTTAATTAAATATGAATAAATAGCCACTTTTAGGACAAAATAATTTTAGAATATATTATTTTGAAAAAAGTGGTGTTTTTTATGTTTAAAAATAAAAGAAAAATAATGGCAATAATAACAATAATTTTAGTAACAACAATATTTATATTATATAATGTTTTCTTTAGAGTGACAGATGTACAAGCACTTTCCAAATATGGCTCTACAGGTTCAGAAGTAACTCAAATCCAAACAAAATTAAAAAGATGGGGATATTATAGTGGAGCAATAGATGGAATATATGGAAGTAAAACATTAGCTGCTGTAAAATGGTTTCAATCTAAAAATGGACTTACAGTAGATGGAATAGCTGGTACAAAAACATTGCAAGCAATGGGAATATATAGTAGTTCTACTACCTCTGGAAGCTCTAGTACAAATTCAAATGATGTTAATTTATTAGCAAGGTTAGTATATGGAGAAGCAAGAGGAGAGCCGTATGCAGGTCAAGTAGCAGTAGCAGCAGTAGTATTAAATAGAGTAAAAAGTAGTTCATTTCCAAACACAATAGCAGGAGTAATATATCAAAAAGGGGCATTTAATGTTGTAGATGATGGACAAATAAATTTATCTCCAAATAGTACGGCTAAGAAAGCTGCACAAGATGCACTAAATGGTTGGGATCCATCATATGGAGCTATATATTACTTTAATCCCAATACAGCCACTAATAAATGGATTTGGTCCAGACCTATGACAGTAACAATAGGAAAACATAGATTTTGCAAATAGTGTACAACAAATAAAATCTTCAATAACACTTTTTGTGCTATTGAAGATTTTATTTTTGTGGTTATAATATTAAAGTATTATACAGATTAAACCACCACTGCCTTCATTTACAATACGCTCAAGAGTTTCTTGCAATTTGCATTGGGCTTCTTCAGGCATTTTAGATAATTTGTTTTGTAAGCCTTCATTAACAAGCTCATGTAAACTCTTTCCAAATATGTTTGATTCCCAAATTTTTTTAGGGTCATTTTCAAATTCTGAAAGTAGATAATTTACTAAATCTTCAGACTGCTTTTCACTTCCGACAATAGGAGATACTTCTGTTTCTATATTTGCTTGAATCATATGAATAGAAGGAGCTTTGGCTTTTAACTTAACACCAAATCTAGAGCCTTGTTTTACCATTTCTGGTTCATCAAGAATTAACTCATCAATTGAAGGAGTAACAATACCATATCCTTTTGCCTTAACTTCTTCTAAAGCATATGAAATTTTATCATATTCTTTTTTAGTATTTGCTAATGATGTTATAGTAGAGAATAAGTCTCCCTCATTTGATATATTCACTCCAGAAATTTCTGTTAAAATTTTATAAAATAATTCATCAAGTAGATTAATAGAAATATTTACGCTGCCATCACCCAATCTAATTTCGTCTAATACAGTTTTTGTTATTATTTCAGTATCTTGTAATTTTTCAATTCCACTATTGACCTGTTTCAAAATTTTAATGTTGATGAAAGCCTCTTTTATTTCCTTATACAATTCAACTTTTAGCCAGTGATTATTAGATAGACCATCAACCCATTTTGGAAAAGTAATATTTAAAGTTTCTATAGGAAATTCATATAAAATTTTTCCAAATATATTATTAATATCATCTAAGTTAAGACGAGAACAATCAGTTGGAAGTACAGGAGTTTCATATTTATTTTCCAATTTTTGAGCTAATTCTCGGGTATAATCAGAATATGGATCATCTGTATTTAAAACAATTACAAAAGGTTTATTTAGCTCTTTTAATTCCTTTACGACTCTTTCTTCGGCTTCTATGTAATCTTCACGTGGAATGTCTGTAATTGTTCCATCTGTCGTAATTAAAATTCCTATAGTAGAATGTTCTTGGATAACTTTTTTGGTACCAATTTCTGCTGCTTGTTCAAAAGGCATTTCATCTTCAGACCAAGGAGTTTTTACCATTCTGGGCATATCATCTTCTAAATAACCAATGGCATTATTTACAAGATATCCAACACAATCAACTAAACGAGCTTTTAACTTTAAATTATTACCAACAGTTATTTCGACAGCCTCATTAGGAATAAATTTTGGTTCTGTTGTCATTATTGTTTTACCAGCAGCACTTTGTGGTAATTCATCTCTAGCACGTTCTCTTTTGTATTCATTATTTATGTTTGGTATTACCAATAAATCCATAAAGTTTTTAATAAAAGTAGATTTTCCAGTTCTAACAGGTCCAACAACACCAACATAAATATCTCCATCGGTACGATTAGCTATATCTTGATACAATTTTAAATTATCTTCCATTAATTAATTAACCCCCTTAAAAATGTTTGTACAAAATAACTTTATTTAATTTATATTAGCTTATTTCTAACTTATGACTAAAATATTAAAAAAATTTGCAAGAAAATAACCAATGTGATAGAATATGAATATCTTATATAAAGGATGGTGCATATGGAAAATAAAATGATAGAAAAATTAAATAAAATAGGACAACTGCATATAGCCAAGAGATTAAAAGACAATAATCAATTAGAAGAACAAGTTAAAAGGATTGACTTTGAACAAATTATGAAATTGTATGAAGGTACAAAAAAGAGCAATGATATAGAACAAAAAAAATTCGAAGGTATAGGTTATGTAGAAAAGGATAAACTATCAAGAAAAGAATATGAAGAATTAAGTGATATTGGGGAAGAAGTCATAAAAAATGGAAGATATGCAGTAGTAACAATGGCAGGAGGGCAAGGAACGAGATTAGGACATACAGGACCAAAAGGTACATATAAAATAGATTTGGTTACAGGTGAAAAATTTTTATTCGAAATATTAGTGGATTCATTAAAGCAAATATCAAAAAAATATGGTGTTGATGTTCCATGGTATATAATGACAAGTAGGGAAAATAATAATCAAACACAAAAATTTTTAGAGGAGCATAGTTATTTTGGATATCCAAGTGAAAAAGTAAAGCTATTTATGCAAGGGGAGCTTCCACTAATAGATACAAATGGCAAAATACTACTTGACAAAAATGGTTGTATAAAAGAAGCCTCTGATGGAAATGGTGGAATATATGAAGCTATTAACAAAAACGGAGTCTTACAAGATATGAAGCAAAAAGGTATAGAATGGATTTTTATTGGTGGAATAGATAATATTTTGTTAAATATATCAGATCCAATATTAATAGGGCTTACAGTAAAACAAAGAAATTTGATAGCATCTAAATCTGTTGTTAAATCAAATCCAAAAGAAAGAGTAGGGGTTTTTGGAAGAGTAAATGGTAAGCCAAAAGTAATAGAATATACAGAATTACCAGAAAAAATGGCAGAAGAAACAGATGCTAATGGAAATTTAATATTTGGTGATGCAAATATATTAAATCATTTGTTAAATATAAAGGTACTAGAAGACTTGGCTAATGTAAAATTGCCATATCATATAGCATTAAAAAAAGCAGGATATTTGGATGAACACAACAATTATATTGAACCAACTGAGCCAAATGCATATAAATTCGAAGCATTTATATTTGATGCTTTTGAAAGATATGAAGATATGAGCGTTTTAAGAGTAAAAAGAGAGGATGAATTTGCACCTATAAAAAATGCAGAAGGTGCAGATAGTCCAGAAACAGCTAAAAAGTTATATAATAATAAAATGAAAGAAAATTAAGAAAGGAAGTTTTATAAATGGAAAATATAACAGCATTAATAATGGCAGCAGGAACAGATGACAGAATGAAATCTAAAAAATCAAAATTAGCACAACCAATTTATGGAAAAGAGGTAATAAAAAGGGTTGTAAATTCAGTAAAAAAAGCAGGAATAGAAGATATAGGTGTAATAGTGGGAGAAAATAAAGAAGAAATAGAAGCAATATTAAAGGATGGAGTAAAATATATACACCAAGAACAATGCTTAGGTACAGGTCATGCAATAATGCAAGCCACAGAATATTTAGAGAAAAAATCAGGAAGAGTATTGGTATTAAATGGAAATATACCTTTGATTACAGGAGAAACAATAAAAAAAGTAGTAGAGAAATCAATAAAAGAAGACGAATCAGCTACAATATTAACAGGAATTATAAGCGAGCCAAAAGGGTATGGTAGAATAGTAAGAAAAGAAAACAAAATATACGAAATAGTAGAAGAAGCGGATTTAACAGAAACACAACAAAATATTTTAGAGGTTAATGCAGGAGTCTATTGTTTTAAAATAAAAGAATTATTAGAAATATTAAGAGTATTACAAAAAAGTAGTATGGGCTTATATTATATAACTGATGTAATAAAGATAATGAATACAAAAGGACTAAAAACAGGAGGTGTATTAGTAGAAGACAATACAGAAATTCTAAGTTTAAATACAAAATTACAATTAGAGATGTTGACAAGAATATTAAAGATAAGAATTAATACAATGCATATGAATAATGGAGTAACAATAGAAGACATGAATACCACATATATATATGATGATGTAGAAATAGGAGTAGATACAATAATACATCCCAATACTACTATAAAATCAGGTGTTCAAATAGGAGAAAATTGTGACATAGGACCTAATGCATATATAAGAGAAGGATGTAAATTAGCAAATAAAGTTAAAATTGGAAGTTTTGTAGAAATTAAAAAAGCAATAATTTCAGAAGGAACTAAAGTACCACATTTATCATATATGGGAGACTGTGAAATTGGAACAAAATGTAATATAGGTTGTGGAACAATTACATGTAATTATGATGGGGTAAATAAGCATAAAACAATAATAGGAGATAATAGCTTTATAGGCTCAAATGTAAATTTTGTAGCACCAGTAACAGTAGGAAGTAATGTAGTAATAGGAGCAGGTTCAACAATAACCAAAGATGTTCCAGATAATGCATTAGGAATAGCAAGAGAAAGGCAAATAAACAAAGAAAATTGGAAAAAATAAAGAATAAAAATTAAAAATTGAGGATGTCACTTTTATGATAAAAGGGCATCCTCAAAATTAATTATTATTGTTGATCTCCGGGTAAAAGGTAATCAACTACTCCATAAACCAAAGCACCTATAATTGCAGCCATCCATGAAATAGTATAGCCAGCAACAAAATATTGGGTCACATATAAAACTACTGCTGAAAGTACAAAACCAACAAAGCCTTTTCCAAAAGAACTAGCATGTAGTCCTGTAAATTTTGTTATTAAATAATCTATAATAGTAAGAACTATTGCAGCAGCTGCTAAAGCCCAAAAACTATTAATTCTAAATCCAGGTGTAAAGAATGCAGTTATTGCAAGAACTACACCAGCTGTAATTAATCTACCAATTATTTGCCAAGCTGTACTAGTGCCATTTTGAGTATTTGCATTTGCATTATTTGTTGACATACTAAAACCTCCTATTAAAATCTGACCAATTTTATGGTTTTATAATTTTATTATTAACTAAAAAAATTATATTATTCAAAATTGCGAATAATATATTTTTTTTTGTTAAAAATAGTATTAAAAATAAGTAAAGTTTAAAAAAAGGGAAATTATAAAATGATAATTACGTTTATTAGATCAATTATTTTATACATAATTGTATTAGTTGTTATGAGATTAATGGGAAAAAGGGAAATAGGTCAACTACAGCCATTTGAACTTGCAATATCAATAATGATTGCAGATTTAGCTTCAATACCAATGTCAGATTCAGGCATACCAATTACAAACGGAATAATTCCAATATTAGGATTATTGGTTATGCATTTAATAATTTCAATTATAAATATGAAAAGTATCAAAGGAAGAGGAATAATATGTGGAAAGCCATCTATTCTTATATATAGAGGAAGGATAGATGAGAAAGTATTAAAAAAAGAAAGATTTACTATAAATGAGTTAGAAGAAAGGTTAAGAGGTAACAATATAGTAAACATAGGAGATGTAGAATACGCAATTTTAGAGACTAATGGACAGGTAACAGTAATACAAAAACCAGATAAAAGAAATACAATACCAGCAGACTTTAATATTCAGCCAGAGTACGAAGGCATACCATATGATTTGGTAATAGATGGAAAGATCATGTATGATAATTTAAAACAAATAGGAAAAAATTATGAATGGTTGAGAAAACAAGTCAACAAATTTAATATAAAACCAGAAGAAGCATTATTAGTAACATTAGATGGTAAAGGGCAAATGTTTTGCCAAAGTAAAAGTAAAGGAGGCAAATAATAATGTATAAAGAGACAATAATAATTATAATAATAATCATTTTAATTATACTGGGAGATATAATAACTCAAAAATATACAGAAAAAACAGTTTCAGAAATTAGTATAGGCTTATATGAGCTAAAGGATTATATTAGTCAAAATAAAGAAGAAAAATATAAAAAAATAGAAAATATAGAAGAAAAATGGGATAAAAAAAGTGAAACTTTAGCTTACTATATAGAACATGATGAATTAGAAAAAGTAAATACAGAAATAGCCAAAATAAAGGCAGATATAGAAACAAATAACGAAAAAATAGCAATAGAAAATTTAGAAAGATGTATATTTGTACTAGAACACATAAAAGACAAAAACTTAATAAAAATAGTGAATATATTTTAGTGTCACTTTGGGGACGTTCCTTTTTGTGACATTTTGTCACTAAAGGGACAGTCCTTAAAGTAAAGGTATGTCCCTAAAGTGATATCTGCTTATCTTTTAAATAGTTTAAAATTCCGGCATCTGTTTTAAAATTGAATTTTATGCAATAGCTAGAAAGTTGTTGAGTTTTAAAACCAAATTGCTTATTTATTTTGTTTATACCATATTTTCCATCCCCAATAATAGGATAACCAATATGAGCTAAATGTGCACGAATTTGGTGAGTTTTACCAGTGTGCAATTGTACATCTAAAATACTATAATTTTCTTTAATATGTTTTTCGAGTATATTATAAGAGGTTACTATTGGTACATATCCTTTTTTAGGAATATCAGAAACATAAACCAAAGATTTTTTATTGTCCTTAAATAAAAATGCTTCTAATCTTTGACTTTTAACAGCAGGGATTCCATATATCATTGCTTTATAGTGCTTTTCAATTTCTTTGTTTTTAAATTTTTTTAATAATATATCTAAAGCCTCTTTATTTTTGGCTAATATTAATAAACCTGTTGTATTTCTATCTAATCTGTGACAAGGCTCTATAAAATCATATTGAATTTTTAACATGGAAGATACAGAATTATCTCCTGTGACTTCGATTTCAGCAGGTTTATTTATAATTAGAATATTGCTATCTTCATATATTATATTCAAATTATTATTTACAGATTTAAAAAGAAATTTATCAGGAATATATATTTTTACACAATCATGAGTTTGTAATGAAATATTAGAATTTATTTTTATATCATTAACACGAATGTCCTTTTTTCTTAAAGCTTTATAAACAGTATTAACATTTAAACCATTAAAATTGTCTAATAGAAATGGTATTAACTTTTTTTCATTATATTTATCATTTACAATTAGTTCTTTCATAAAAATATCCTCTAAAAAAATTTCTATATAATTATTATAGTTTGTTTTATATATAATGTAAAGCAGAAAAAAATTCAAAATGTTTATTTTTTTAAAACAATAAACTAAACAAAATATTGCAAAAAATGAAAAGTAGTGTTAGAATAAATTATAGATTTAAAAAAAACCAATTTTGCGGTTAATTTTTTAAATCTTTTTTGTTTATATGAAAGAATAGCCAAAACATTCTAAGAGAAGGGAGATATTTTATGAATACGAAGTATATTTTTGTAACAGGTGGAGTAGTATCTGGACTAGGAAAAGGAATAACAGCTGCTTCCTTAGGAAGACTTTTAAAAAACAGAGGATATAAGGTTATAAATCAAAAATTTGATCCATATATTAATGTAGATCCAGGAACAATGAATCCTAGTGAACATGGAGAGGTATTTGTAACAGAAGATGGAGCCGAAACAGATTTAGATTTAGGGCATTATGAAAGATTTATAGATGAAAACTTAAATAAATTTTGTTCAGTAACAACAGGAAAAATATATTCAGAAGTGATAGAAAAAGAGAGAAGAGGGGACTATTTAGGCAAAACTGTACAGGTAATTCCACATATAACAAATGCGATAAAAGATAAAGTATATAGACTAAAAGAAGATGCAGATATAGTTATTACAGAAATTGGTGGTACAGTAGGGGATATAGAAAGCTTACCTTTTTTAGAAGCAATAAGACAGATAGGAATAGAACAAAAAAAAGAAGATGTTTTATTTATACATGTTACATTGTTGCCATATATATATGGGTCAAATGAATTAAAGTCAAAGCCAACTCAACATTCTGTAAAAGAATTACAATCGTTAGGAATAAAACCTGATATATTAGTATGTAGAGCAGAAAAAGAAATAGATGAAAATATGAAGGAAAAAATTGCACTATTTTGCAATGTAAGAAAAGAAGATGTAATACAAAATAAAACTGCAAAAATATTATATGAAGTACCTATAATGCTAGAAAATGAAGGACTGGCAATAAGAACTTGTGAAAAGCTAAAATTAGAAAATTTAGAGCCTAAAAATGCAGAATGGGAAAACATGATAACAAGGGTAAAAAATGTGGAAGATAAAAATATAAATGTAGCAATAGTAGGAAAATATGTAAAATTAGAGGACTCATATATTTCAGTAATAGAAGCAGTTAAACACGGCGGATTTGCTAATAATGTTAAAGTAAATATAGAAATAGTAAATTGTGAAAATATAAATGAAGAAAATGTAGAAGAAACATTAAAAAAGTATAATGCAATAATAGTTCCTGGAGGTTTTGGAAATAGAGGAATAGAAGGCAAAATAGCCACAATAAAGTACACTAGGGAAAATAATGTACCCTTTCTAGGAATATGCCTTGGAATGCAAATGGCAGTTGTAGAATTTGCAAGAAATGTTCTAGGTTATACAAATGCTAATTCAGAAGAATTTGATAATATGACAGATATAAAAGTTATACATATAATGGAGGAACAAGCTAAAATAAATAAAAAAGGTGGAACAATGAGATTAGGAGCATATCCATGCATACTAAAAAAAGATAGTTTAGCATATAAAGTTTATGCAAAAGAAGAAATACAAGAAAGACATAGACATAGATACGAGTATAACAATGAGTATAAAGATAGATTAGAAGCAAAAGGACTTATATGTTCAGGCAGTTCACCAGATGGAAAATTAGTAGAAATTGTAGAACTAAAAAATCATCCATATTTTATAGCAACACAATTTCATCCGGAATTCAAATCAAGACCAGATAAACCACATCCACTATTTGAGAACTTAATAAAAGTAGCAAATAAAAAATAAGGGTTGTCCCCAATTGTCCAGTTTGGACAATTGGGGACTGTCCCTAAATGTTCTTTATATTTCTTTTTTTAAATACAATAGCAGAAGCGAAAACCATTATTAATAAATAAATTAAACATATTGTTATAGAAAAAGGTAAAGTTATTGATTCAAACATAGGTAATCCACCAAATAAATAATTTGTTAAATCCCAGTTAGGTGTTACAAAGTATAATAAAATTTTTATATTACGTGACAAAGCATATAATGCTAATTGATTGATTATAGAAGAAACCATATATCCAAGAAGTGGTAATGCTATAGCAAGTGCAGAATTAGTAAATAAAGTACTAATTGTAAATGCTAATGTCATAAGTAATAAATACATTGGAAGTTTTGCACAAGATGTTATAACTATATGTTTTGCAATACTCATTGTTTCTATGGTATTTGTGTTATGATTATATACAACATCAGGTACGTTTAAGCAATTGAATCCTTGAACTATTCCACCAACCAATAATTGACAAACAGATATAAATATAATGAAACATATTAACATGCATAGGCAAGTTATAAACTTTGCAGATAAGATTTTTAACCTATTATAAGGACGAACAAGAAGTAATTTAATAGTTCCTTTACTAAATTCATCACTAACAATAGAACCAGATATCATTATTATAAATATTAAAATAAACAATTCATATTCATTTAATAGATTAATTAATATGTCTCTATTATCATCATCCCTTATATTTGTAATATTATTTTCAATATAATATTTATTTATATTTGCTCTTTCTAAAGAGTTGTAATATTCCAATTTCTCTGAATAAGTAGAATCATTATCTCTTTCATAAGAAAGTATATGTTTAGAATAATTAGCATAGTCATTTAAAGCAGTATTTAAAAAACTATTATCATAAGAAATATCTTTTGATAATCTCCATTCTAAAACTTGTTTATCAATTTTGTATATATTTAAAATATAATTAGACTCCTCTAAGCTAGATTTATCAGTAATAGCAAGTTTCGCATTTTCTTCTAAATTGATTTTTTCATTTAATTCCTTTAATTCAATATTAGCAAAATATTTCCAATTATTAGAATCTAGAATTTTTACTAGCTTATCATATTCCTGTTTTGCATTAGCAAGGGCTGTCTCATTTTTTTCAATATAAGTATAATAATTTATAGAGCCAATAGAGCTACCTAATTTTTCGGGAATTATATTGGCTTGCCATGTGCCAAATCCATATTTCGATATCAAAGTAACAATATCAAGTTGAGTTTTAATATCAGCATATGCTTCAACCTCATCCGGATTATTAGAATCTAAAGATTTTAAACATTGAGAATAATAATCAATATCATCTTCAAAATATCTAGAATAACTATTATTACTAGTATATTTGTATAAAAAATTTATTAATACTACAAACAAAAGTGTAATAATTAAAACAATATAAATACTTTTCTTTTTTAATAATTTTATAAATTCATTTTTTATTAAATTAATCAATTATATTACCTCCCGTCTTTTTCAAGAATGCATCTTCCAAAGAAATGTTTTCTTTTCTTACAGAATAAATTTTAATATCTTGCATAACTAATTCTTTAATTAAATAAGGTACATTATCTTTTTCTACTAATACTCGTACTTCATTTTTATGAAGTAGCGTTGCCGATTCTCCTAAAAATTGCTGTGCTCTTTTATTATTATCTACTTCAAAAATATAATAACTACCAGCGCACTCACTTTTTACAGCTTCTATATCACTGGTTTCTATAATAATTCCATTTTTAATAATACATACTTTATTACAAAAACTATCAAGCTCAGCTAAATTGTGGCTAGAAATTAGAATTGCCATATTTTCATCAGAAGCCAGTTTAACTAAAAGTTCTCGTAATTCTTTAATTCCCTCAGGGTCTAAACCATTAGTTGGCTCATCCAAAATTAACAAATTAGGCTTATGAAGAATTGCTTGTGCAAGCCCTAATCTTTGTCTCATGCCAAGTGAATATTTAGAAACTTTATCATGAATTCTATTTTCTAATCCTACTAATTTTACAACCTCGTTGATACGCTTATCATCAACATTCTTATATAAGTTAGATACTAATTTTAAGTTGTCATATCCAGACAAGTACATATATAAATCTGGATTCTCTACAATAGCGCCAACTTTTTCAATTGCTTTTTCAAAATTCTTCTTAATATCAAAACCATTAATTTTTACAGTTCCACTAGAAATGTTTTGTAATCCTAAAATTAATTTAATGGTAGTTGTTTTACCAGCACCATTAGGTCCAATAAATCCAAGAATATCTCCAGCACCAATTTCAAAAGATATTCCCTTTAAAATATCCTTTTTGCCAATATGTTTATATAAATTTTGGCATTTTAAAATAACATCTCCCATAATTTTTCCTCCTATGAAAATATAATAACATAAAAATATAAAAAAACAAGGAATAAAAACTTAAGAATTTATTAATCTCAATTAGGGACAGTCCCTAATTGTCCAATTTGCCCAATTTGTGACACCCCTATCATTAGCACAAATTATAAAATTCGACATATTATATTAAAAAGTAAAGTATTTTATGGAGTGAATAATATGCAAAGAATAAAAAGAGGAGATATTGTAGGACGTATATCTTATGGGAAAGATATAATTTTCGTAGTAGAAGATATAATGAAAGTAAATAACAAAGAGGTAGCTATATTAAAAGGTGTGACAATTAGAATAAAGGCAGATAGTCCATTAGATGATTTGGAAATATTATCTAAAGAATTAGTAGAAGAAAATGAAAGAAAATTAGAAAAAAGATTTCAAGAGAGAATAAAAAGATGTTCACAACTATATAGCAATAGCAAAAATAATAGAGAAAGAGAAATTATATATACTGGGAAAATACTGCACTTAGATGGAGATAAAAAATATAGTGTTAAAGCAAATAATTATTATAAGAAAATTGGATTAAATGCAATAGTGAAAAATATTGCAGAAAGTAAGCAATCATCTGTAGTAGCAGATTTGCTTATAAAATATAAACCAGATATACTTGTAATAACAGGACATGATGGAATGATAAAAAAGGGAACTAAATATAACGATATACACAATTATAGAAATTCTGGATACTTTGTAGATTGTGTTAAACAAGCAAGAAACTATCAAGACCTAAAAAAGGATTTGGTTATTTTTGCTGGAGCCTGTCAAAGTTATTATGAAGGATTAATTTTAGCTGGTGCAAACTTTGCATCATCACCAGCCAGAATATTAATTGATTTTATAGATCCATTAATAGTTGCAGAAAGAGTAGCTATAACAGATGAAAAAAAGTTTTTGACTATAAACGATATAGAAGGAGAGTTAAGAGATGGCAAAAGGGGAATTAGTGGAATAGGAGCAAACGGAAAGAAAAAAATAATGTTAATGTAAAATTGTAACAAAATTGTAACATAAATGTAATATAAATGAAAAAGAACACTAAGAATGCTGGAAATAAAGGGAAAGTGGGATTCGACATGTAGTTTGCTTTTTTGACATAACCTATTTCCTATGATATAATTCGAATATCCGAAGGGAGTAGGTGATTAAATGATTTACAAAAATGAAATCTTAGACTTAAAAACAGACATTACAGAAAAAATAGGACAAAAGATAATTGTAAAAGGTTCATTAGGAAGAACTAAATCATTTGAAAAGGAGGCTACAATAGAAAAAACATATCCAAATATTTTCGTAATAAAATATGAGGAAGATGATAGAAATGTAACATATAGTTATACAGATGTGCTAACAAGAACTGTTGAAGTTGAAGTGTTTGATGGTGTAGGATATAGTCCATTAATACCACCATATCAAAAAGAAAAAAGCAAAAGAGGCAGAAAAGTACAACTAGAAAATGTCAATATACAAACAGCATAATATTAATAAATTTTAAAAAATTCCTAGTTTTAGGAATTTTTTTTATTGTCCTTAAATATATATAACTAAAAGCTGTATAGCTTTTAGATTAAATTAGGGAGGTATAAATATGACAATAGAGACCATAAGAGACAGCTTATGTATAAATCAAATAGTAGAACAAAGAAAAGATAGCTTTATAATAGAAGGTGATGCAATTATTCCTGACGTAAAACCAGACATATTAGGGACAATAAGTACAAGTGGTACAGTTTGTATATATAAAAAAGAAATACAAGATGGTAAAATAAAAATAGATGGAACAATAAATACATATATAATGTATTTGGCAGATAGCGAATCAAATAATATAAGAAGTATTAATACAAACTTGGATTTTAGTCAAACAATAAATACAGAAAAAGCTAAAATTAATATGAATTTGGAGAATACTTTTACATTAAAAGAAATAGAATGCAAAGTATTAAATGGAAGAAAAGTTAATATTAAAGCTGTTTTAGAGGTAGAAACCAAAATGTTTAGTAATGAAAATATAGATATAGTAAAAGGGGTAGAAGACCTAAGAGATGTGCAAACATTAAATAATAATATTAATATAAATACATTAATAGGAGAAGGAAGTACAAAAGTATATGCAAAAGATACATTTTCAATAGATAATATAGATAACTTAGCTGAAGTTATGAAAAGTGATATAAGAATTATAAACAAAGAAAGCAAAATAAGTTATAATAAAGTATTAGTAAAATCAGATTTAGAAGTAAAAGTATTATATTTAACAGAAGATAATAGAATAAATACTTTGCAAAAAACTATACCAGTTATGGGATTTGTAGATATTAAAGATGTAAATGATGAAAGTTTGTGCAATATTAAATATGAGGTTAGAAATGTTTTAATAAAGCCAAACAATGTAGAAGAGCACTCTATTTATGTTGAAGTGGAATTAGAAATATATTGTCAAGCATATGAAAACAGGCAATTAGATATAATACAGGATTTATATAGTCCAACAATAGATTTAACATTTGAACAAAAAAGAATAAAAGTAATGCAAAAGAAAGATTGTATTCAGAATGTATGCAATATAAGGGAAAAACAGACAATACCTGAAATAGGAAATAATAAATTGTATGATGTAGAGGTCACACCAATAATAAACAATCAAAAAATATTAAATGATAGAATTATGTATGATGGAGAAGTTAGCTTAAACTTTATATTTGCTTCAAATACTCAAGGCGGAATAAATACTAAGAAAGTTAATATACCATTTAATTTTAATATAGATGCAAATGGAATAGTTCCTACATCAAACATAAATACTAATATAGAAATTGGAATGCAAGATTTTATAGTAATGCCAGATGAAAGTATAGACATAAAAGTAGACTTAAATTTTTCAGTAGAATATTCAAGAAATTTAGACATTAATATAATAGAAAATATTCAGCCAGGTGAAAACAGAGCTACAAATCCATATAGTATGACAATATATTTTGTAAAACCTGGAGATAGTTTATGGAAAATAGCAAAAAAATTTAGAACCACTGTAGAAAATATAGCTGGGGTTAATGGAATAGAGAAAATTGATAAAATAAATATAGGACAGCAATTATTTATTCCTAGATATAATGGATAAAAATAAAGTTCAAAAAATATATAGTAGAAATATACCAAAGATACCTAAAATAAAATATTTAAAAATGAACAATGATAACAACATTGATAAACGAAAAATAAGAAAAATAGTAAAAATAATAGTTGTTTTAACTATAGCTTTTATGATAGTGAATTCTGTTATTAATATAGTTGAACCAATAATAGATTTGCAAAGTGTTATAATGGCAAAATCTGTTGCGACTAAGGTTTCAAATGAACAATCAAAAAAAGTTATGGAAGATTATCAATATGAGGATTTGGTAAATATAACCAAAGATAATAAAGGTAATATAACAATGATAAGTGCCAATGTAACAACAGTAAATAAAATGGTTTCAGACATATCAACTAAAATTCAAAAAGAATTAGATGAAATAGAAAATACAAAAATGTATATTAGATTAGGAACTTTTACTGGAAGTAAAATGCTTGCAGGAAGAGGACCAAAAGTTGAAATAATAATATTTGCCATAGGAGATGTTCAAACAGAGTTAAAATCTGAATTTAAAGCAGCCGGAATAAATCAAACAATACATAGAATTTATTTGGAGTTAAAAACTAATGTCGTAATTCTTACACCAATTAATAATTTACAAGAAGAAATAACAACTCAAGTGTTATTGGCAGAAGGTGTAATTATTGGAGAAATTCCATCAACATATTATAATTTAGAAGGAATAACAAAAGAAAATGTAGTAGACTTAATAGAATAAAAGTATAGAAAATTCCAGATGTACAAATACTGGAATTTTTTATGCAATAGTGAACTTCCTATTATATAAAAATCTTTGCTAAGGATTGCACAGAAAAAATGCTATATATAAATTTGATAAATTAAATATATAATGATATAATTCATGCAAAATAAATACAAAAAACAATTAAGTATATTTGAAACAAGGAGAGGAAAAATGAGAATAAGATTTAAACCATGGGCTAGACCAGAACTTGAAGCTAGTAGTTTTTATATAGACAATCCTGAAGAATATAAAGGTAATTGGAGCAAATTATTCAGTAATAATAATCCAATACATGTAGAATTAGGATGTGGAAAAGGGGGATTTATTTCCAAAATTGCTGTAGAAAACCCTAATGTAAATTATATTGCCATAGATTTAGTTGATGCCATGTTAGGACTAGCAAAAAGGAAAGTAGAGGCAGAATTTAAAGAGAATAATAGAAAAATAGATAATATATATTTAACAAGATATGATATAGAAAGAATTGCAAATATATTTGAAGAAAAAGATAAAGTAGAAAGAATATATATTAATTTTTGTAATCCATGGCCGAGAGGAAAACATCATAAAAAGAGACTAACACATATAAGGCAACTTGAAAAATATAAACAATTTTTAATAAATGGTGGAAAAATATATTTTAAAACAGATGATGATAATTTATTTAATGATAGTATAAATTATTTCAAGGAAACAGGATTTAACATTTTAAAATATACATATGACTTACAAAAGGAACCAGATTTTTGGAACAATATAAAAACAGAACATGAAGATATGTTTATAGAGCAAGGAATAAAAATAAAAGCACTAATAGCGGAAATTTTCACAATATAGACATAATTAACTTATATAATATATAATAATAATGAATTATATAGGAAGGAAATGAGATATTATGAACGATGTAACTGTACTTATAGTAGATGATGAGTCAAGAATGAGAAAATTAATAAAAGATTTTTTAATGCAAAAAAATTATAAGATATTAGAAGCGGGAGATGGAGAAGAAGCATTAAAAGTATTTGAAGAAAATCAAAATAAAATAAGTGTTATTCTATTAGATGTAATGATGCCAAAATTAGATGGATGGTCTGTACTTAGACAAATAAGGCAGACTTCAAAAGTCCCAATTATAATGCTAACTGCAAGAGGAGAAGAACAAGATGAATTATTTGGATTTGAATTAGGAGTAGATGAATATATTTCTAAACCATTTAGTCCTAAAATATTAGTAGCAAGAGTAGAGGCACTTTTAAAAAGAACTAAACCAGAGGAAAAAGAAATAGAAGATTATGGAGGAATAACCATAAATTCAAAAGGTAGAACTGTTACAGTAGACGGAAAGCAAGTTGAAATGAGCTTAAGAGAATATGAGTTATTAAAATATTTAGTTGATAATAAAGGAATAGCACTAAGCAGAGACAAAATATTAAACAATGTATGGAATTACGATTATTATGGAGATTCAAGAACAATAGATAGCCATATAAAGAAAATAAGACATAAGCTTGGGAAAAAAGGGAAATATATACAAACAATTAGAGGAATAGGATATAAGTTTGAAATAAAATAGAAAGGAAACTGCAATGGATAAAATAAAAGATAAATTTAAATCTGTAAGATTTAAGCTGTTTTTTATAATGTGTGTTGTAATATTAATTATAGTACTTTTTTTAATATTAATAAATAGTATAGTTTTAGAAAATTTTTACATATATTCAAAAACAGCAACAATCAAACAAGTTTATCAAAAAGTAAATAATTATTATGCTAGTGAAAATCCTAATATAAATTTAGAGACAGAGTTAAAAAAAATTGCATATAAAAATAATTTTGATATATTAATAAAAACAGATACTAACTTAATAATATTTACATCAGATAAAGAATTCTTATCTTCAACATATATTTTAAAAGATATAAATGAAATAACAAGAGAGAACATCAATACACAAAATGATAAGAAAAATAATTTAAATATAAAAATAACCACTGATGAAACAAACAATATAAATTATATGTTTTTAACAGGAATATTAGATAATGGGTATGTTTTATATATAAGAATGCCAATATCTCCAATAAAGGAAAGTGTTAAAATATCTAATACTTTATTACTAATGATAGGGGGCGTAACATTAGCAGTAGCTGGAGTGGTAGCATCTTTTATATCTAAAAAGTTTACAAATCCAATTTTACAATTAAATGATATTGCAAATAAGATGGCCAAACTTGATTTTAGCCAAAAATATAGAGTAACAGATACAGAAGATGAGATAAATGAATTAGGACGAAGCATTAACACTATGTCAGACAAGTTGGAAACAACAATTAAACAACTACAAAAAAGTAATATAGAGTTAGAAAAAGATATTGAAGAAAAATCTAAAATAGATGACATGAGAAAACAATTTATATCAGATGTATCTCATGAATTGAAAACACCAATAGCACTAATACAAGGCTATGCAGAGGGGTTAATAGAAAATGTAAGTACAGATGAAGAGTCAAGAAAATTTTATGCAGAAGTAATTTTAGATGAAACAAATAAAATGGATAGATTGGTTAAACAATTACTAGAGCTTATGAAATTAGAGTATGGAAAAAAAGAATTTAATAATGAAAAATTTGATATTAATGAATTAATAAACGAAGTAATTAGAAAATGTGAAGTAATGTTACAGAAAAACAATATACAAGTAGAATTTGAAAGCAAAAAACCAATATATGTGTGGGCAGATGAATTTTATATTGAACAAGTAGTAACAAATTATTTTACAAATGCTATAAAACATACAGAAGAAATAGGAAACAACAAAAAAATAAAAATAACAGTAAAACAATTAAATGATAAGATGAGAATAACGGTATTTAATACTGGAAAAACAATACCAGAAGAGGATTTAACAAGAATTTGGGGAAGATTTTATAAAGTCGATTCTTCAAGAAACAGACAAGATGGTGGAACAGGAATTGGTTTAGCATTAGTAAAAGCAATAATGAATAATTATCAAAATGAATATGGAGTAAATAACAAAAAAGATGGAGTAGAATTTTATTTTGATGTAGATATTCCAAGATAAAACATTTACCAATACTTCAAAAAATCTTCACTAAAAAGACATATTTCAAAGATAGAATAAGAGCATAGAAAGGAGGAGATAGATGAATGTTAAATAAAAAATAGCAGACTATATAAAAAGGAGGAATGCTATATAAGGTAAAAAAATAAAAATAAACGTAAATAAATACATAAAAAAATATAAAGAGAAGGAGAGAGTGATGCCTATAAGAAAATATAAGTTATAAAAAAATAACTCTGTGATAAAAATAAACCAGCTATAAAGGTAGCTGGTTTGTTTTCGTAGAAAATAATACAGCAATAACAAGAAAACCTTGCAATTTATGGAAAAATGCTATATAATTTTTGCAGTTAAGAAAGAAGGAGAATAGAAATGAAAGCAATTGAAATTAGAAATAAATTTTTAGAATTTTTTAAAAAACATAACCATAATATTATTCCAAGTGCACCATTAATTCCAGAAAATGACCCATCTGTATTATTTACTACAGCTGGAATGCAACCATTAGTGCCATATCTATTAGGAGAGAAACATCCAGCAGGAAAAAGAATAGCAGATTATCAAAAATGTGTAAGAACAGTAGACATAGATTCTGTAGGAGATAATAGACATTTAACATATTTTGAGATGTTGGGTAATTGGTCTTTAGGAGATTATTTTAAAGAAGAAGCAATTGCAATGAGCTATGAATTTTTAACTAAAGAGTTAGGAATAAATCCAGAAAAATTATCTGTAACATGCTTTGAAGGAGACGAAGATGCTCCAAGAGATATGGAGGCTTTTAATGCATGGAAAAAAGCTGGAATTCCAGAAGAAAGAATATATTTTTATGGAAAAAAAGAAAATTGGTGGATAGCAGGAGAAGAAGGACCTTGTGGACCAGATACAGAGATGTTTTTAGATACAGGAAAGCCAGCATGTAGTGATAATTGCCAACCATCTTGTGATTGTGGTAAATATGTAGAAATATGGAATAATGTTTTTATGGAATATTACAAATCAAAAAATGGAATTACGAAATTAAAACAAAGAAATGTAGATACAGGGTTGGGGTTAGAAAGAATGGCAATGCTATTACAGAAAGTAGAAACACCATTTGATACAGAATTATTTAAACCAGTAATGGATAAATTAAAAGAACTTGAAAAAGTGGATGATATAAAAAGCAGAAGAATTGTTGCAGAGCATTTACGTTCAAGTATTATGATTATATGTGATGGTGGCAGACCAAGCAATATAGATAGAGGATATGTTTTAAGAAGACTAATTAGGAGAATGACAAGGCATTTGAGCAAATTGCAAATAGACTTAGCACAACTTGGAAATTTAATTGACTTAACAATAGATAATTTAAATGAAATGTACCCTGAGCTAAAAGAAAAAAAAGAAATAATAAAAACAGTAATAATAGAAGAAAAAGACAAATTTATAAAAACACTAGGGCATGGGGAAAAAGAGTTTGAAAAAGTTATAGCTAAATTAAAACAAGAAAATAAAAAGATAATAGATGGACAAACTATTTTTAAACTATATGAGACATATGGGTTTCCACCAGAAATAACAGCAGACTTAGCAAGAGAACAAGGTTTTGAAATAGATACAACTGAATTTGATACTTTATTTAAACAACATCAAGAAAAGTCAAGATTAGGCAGTGAACAAAAATTTAAAGGTGGATTAGCAGAGCAAAACGAAATAACAACAGCATATCATACAGCAACACATTTATTACACAAAGCATTAAGAATTGTGTTAGGAGATCATGTAAAACAAAGTGGCTCAAATATAACAACAGAAAGATTAAGGTTTGACTTTTCACATCCAGAAAAAATGACACCAGAACAATTGAAACAAGTTGAAGAGATTGTAAATGAACAAATAAAAAGAGATTTACCTGTTATATCTGAAGAAATGTCTTTAGAAGATGCAAAAAAAAGTGGTGCAATAGGATTATTTGAAAATAAATATGGTGATGTAGTAAAAGTATATACAATAGGAGATTTTAGCAAGGAAATATGTGGCGGACCACATGTAAAACATACAGGAGAACTAGGTCATTTTAAAATAAAAAAAGAAGAATCTAGTTCAGCAGGAATAAGACGTATAAAAGCTGTATTAGAATAAAATTGATATAATTGCTTTTAATATATTTATTGCCATATATTAAAGCAATTACCAAAAAAGAAAGGAAAAATCGAAAATGGATAATTGTATTTTTTGTAAAATTATAAAAGGAGAGATTCCATCAGAAAAAGTATATGAAGACGAAGAAATACTAGCATTTAAAGATATTAATCCAGCAGCGCCAATTCATATATTAGTAATACCAAAAAAACATATAGAGACTTTATTAGATGTAAAAGAAGAAGATAATTATTTAATTGGAAAAATATATACAACAATAAATAAAATTGCAAAAGATTTAGGCATAGAAAAAGACGGCTTTAGAGTAATTGCAAATTGTGGAAAAGACTCAGGACAAGAAGTAATGCATATACATTTTCATTTATTAGCCGGCAAAAAATTAGGAAACAAAATAGTAGGCTAGTATAAATAATGAAAAAATAAAATAATTGTTTTTAATATATGAAGTTGAACGCGCAACGCAAAAATGGAGCAAGTAAAACATAATATATTAAAAACAATTATATTGGATTTACATGAACAATTGCCCTGTACACCTTGTCCAGCCCACAAATATCCTTTTCTAATTTATCAGCCAACTTATGACTATTAAAAGTAGTCATATTACCATCCACACATATTGTAACAAATACAATATACCTGTATCCAACGGGAGAAGAGGAAATATTATCTACTTTTTTAATTTCTTCATATTTTTTAATTAAATTCAAAATAACCTCTTGTGTAGTCACGTCAATAGAAGTATCAATTAAAATATTATAACTCTCAATAAAAATTTTAACACCAGTTATGCAAATCCATGCAGATATGAATATTCCAACTATTCCATCAAACCAATATATATTTAATAACCCCAATAATACAGAAATAAGAGTAAAAGTAGTAACAATACAATCATTTCTATGGTCTTCTTTATTTGCGTCTAACAAAATACTATTGAACTTGTGAGACAAAAACTTAGTATATAAGAACAAACATAATTTAACAATTATAGTAACAACACAAACAATTACTAAAAACCAAGAAAACTCAAATTTATATCCATATATTAAAGAAATTAAAGAATTGTACAAAAGTTTCAAGGAAATTCCAATCATAGATAAGCCTATAAACAACGAGAATATATATTCTGCTTTACCATGACCAAAATTATGATCAGCATCTTGTGGAGCAGAAGCTATTTTATTTCCTATGAAAGTCATAAGAGAGGCAAAAATGTCTCCAGCGCTATTAGCAGCATCTGCTATCATAGCCTGACTATGAGTAATAAAACCAACAGTTCCTTTTATAATAAGTAAAAATAAATTGCCAACAATTCCTAAAATCCCAGCATTTTTAATATTTTTTTCTCTATTCATAAATTTCTCCATTTCTAAACAAATTATAACACATTTTGTATACAAATCAACAAAATATTGACAAATATTTCATAAATGCTATAATATTTTTGTAAGATAACAAAAGCCAATTAAAGAGGTGCACAAATGGAAGTAATGATTATTTGCATATATATGTTAATATTAATAATAATAGGATTAATCATATTTGCAGTATTGCAAATTAGATTAGCAGGAATAAAGGTAAAAGATTTTATGAGTTTTATACGTGCAAACCAATTATTAGACAGTTTATATAGAATATCAAAAAAATGTAATAATTTGAATACTCAAGAGCAACTTGTGTTTTTAATGGAAGCAGAAAAAGTATTTGAAGCATTTGACAAAATACCAACATTAGTATGGGAAGATGAATATAGAAAATATTCAGAAGTGCTTAATGCATATAAAGACATAAGAATAGCAAGATGGGGATCAGAAATAAAGTAAAATTTGTAAATAAAATCTATTAATATACATATAATATCTATATAAAAGATAGATAAGAGGGATTAAAGTGAAAATAAAATATTTTGATAATGCGGCAACAACACAAGTAAATGAAGAGGTTTTGAAAGAGATGTTGCCATATTTTAGCATCGATTATGGAAATCCATCGTCTTTATATAGTATAGGAAGAAGAGCAAAAAGAGCACTTGAAGAATCAAGAAAAAAAATATCAAATATAATAGGTTGTAAACCAAATGAAGTATATTTTACATCTTGCGGAACAGAAAGCGATAATTTAGCAATAAAAGGAATTGCATATGCAAACAAAGAAAAAGGAAATCATATAATAACAAGTAAAATAGAACATCCAGCAGTGTTAAATACTTGCAAAGAATTAGAAAAAGAAGGATATAATATAACATATTTGGATGTTGATGAAGAAGGATTTGTAAATATTGAACAATTAAAAAATGCAATTAATCCAAAAACAATATTAATAAGTATAATGTTTGCAAATAATGAAATTGGAACGATACAACCAGTAGAAGAGATAGGAAAAATAGCAAAGGAAAATCACATTATATTTCATACAGATGCAGTACAGGCAATGGGAAACCTAAAAATAAATGTAAAGCAGTTAAATATAGATTCACTCTCAATGTCAGCACATAAATTTTATGCTCCAAAGGGAGTGGGAGCATTATATATGAATGAAAATGTCAACTTTAAACAAATACAAAATGGTGGACATCAAGAAAAAAATAAAAGAGGTGGAACAGAAAACCTAGCCGAGATTGTAGGAATGAGCAAAGCGCTAGAATTAATATATAATAATTTTGAAAGCCATAACAGTAAAATAACCGAATTAAGAGACTATTATATAGAACAAATACAAAATAATATAAAAGAGGCGAAACTCAATGGAAGTAGAAACCAAAGACTACCAGGAAATGCAAATATATCGTTCAAAAATGTTAATGCAGAAAGTTTACTATTTAAATTAGATGAAAAAGGAATTTGTGCTTCAGCAGGTTCAGCATGTAGTAGTGGTTCTAGCAGTCCATCACATGTTTTAGTAGCAATAGGATTACCACTAGAATGGGCAAATGGTGCATTAAGAGTAACAATAGGAGCAAATAATACAAAAGAAGAGGTGGATTATTTAATAGAAGCAATAATAGAATTAGTGAATAACGAGAAATAAGAACGGAAAAATCTTATGTTATAAAAAAATACAAAAATACTAGCTTTTTAGCTAGTATTTTTGTATAATCTACTTAACCTATTAGTTAAATAAAATTATTCTGTTTTATCATCATCTGGAATATATTCTAATAAATCAGAAATTTCACAATTAAAAACATGACAAATGCTATTAAGCTGCTGAATATCTAATCTTTTACTTTCTTCATAATACATTTTAGAAATAGTAGCAGGTCTTATCTTAGTCAAGTCAGATAAAGCTTTTTGACTCATTTTGTGTTTGCCAAGTAAATCAGATAATTTTATTCTAATCATATGTTTTCAACCTTCCTAATTTATTTATAAAAGCATAATCGTGATTTTTATCTAATTATGTCATATTATGTCTTACTCTTGTATTTTATCACGAGATATATTAAAATAACATATTGAGAAGAAAATATGACGATAAGAGTAATAAAAACACACGTAAGAGTAAAAGGAGGTAATATGCTATTTAAAAAGAAGAAAAAAGCAGATGTACAAATAGACAGAGAGTGGAAAGAAAAAAATAAAGAGTACATAAGGGAATTAGAACGTTTTTTAGATAGGTCAGATGCGATAAAAGATGAATCAACAAGATTAGCAATAGTAGCTCAAATGTTAAAATGTGATGAAGTGTTAACGAAAATTTGTGAAGAAAAATTATTAGAAAGTTATAATGAAGGTTATAAAAAAGGAGAAAATGCACATAATACTTTATAAAGGTATATGTGATGATTATGTTAAAAAAAGTAGTAATAGGCTTATTAGCTGGAATAATTAGTGGATTTTTTAGTTCAGGTGGAGGGCTAATATTAGTTCCAGCATTTGTGCATATTTTAAAAATGGATGACAAAATGGCAAGAGCAACATCAGTATTTTGTATAATGCCAATGGTAATAGCTACAGCATTTTTTTATAACAAAAATAATTTTTTTCAATGGGATATAGGAATAAAATGTGCGATAGGTGGAATTCTAGGTGGAATAATTGGTTCAAAATTATTAATAAAAATACCAGACAAATATTTAAAAATTGCTTTTGCATTATTTTTAATATATGCAGCAACTATTACAATAATAAAATAAAGGAAGGTATATGGTAGAAACTTTAATAGGTTTAGTTTCTGGAATAATTACAGGAACAGGAATGGGAGGAGGAACAATATTAATACTCCTCCTTACATTAATTAATGGAGTAGATCAGCATAAAGCACAAGCAACAAACTTGATATTTTTTATACCAACTTCAATTTCATCAATAATAATGAACTTAAAGAAAAAAATGATTAACTTAAAATTATCAATAATTATTATATTATCGGGGATTATAGGAGCAGTAATAGGAGCAAGTATATCAAGTAAACTAAATGTAAATATTTTAAAAAAAATATTTGGCGTTTTTTTATTATGTGTAGCTATATATGAAATATACAAATGGTATATAACGTATATTAAAAACAAAAACGAGCATAATAAAAGTAAACAATTAATAAGTGATAATAGAAAGGATGATTTAAAATGAAATTTGTAAAAGGTATGGTAATAGGAAGTATAGTTTCAGCAGGGATAATAATGTTATGTAATGAAAATATGAACGTAAATAAAAAAAGAATAATTAGAAAAGGAAAACAATATGCAAAAAAAATTGGAATAATATAAAAAGTCATAGTTTTGAAAAAGTTGTGTCAATCAGAAAAAAGTTGATTGATACAACTTTTTCATTATAAGTATTTTTAAATAATTCTTTAATATATAACCTTTATTATCGTAAATAAAATTAAAGCTCAGGAGATTAAATTCCCTAAGACAATGTGCTAAATTTATTATTCCACTCTTCTCTCACCTCTTGAAGTTCCACACATCTTTTCATATTCTTTACATTTTATTTTGTAATCCATTTGCTGACTCAAATAACGATAATACATATAAGCCTGTTCATATTGCATAATAGGGTTAAACATTGGATTTTCACCTAAAAGAGGATCTGCTCCAATATCAAAATTCATATAGGGGGAAAAGTTATTTTCCATATTTTTATCCATAAACATCACTCCTAATTAATTAATATTCTAGATTTTAACAATTATTACTTTTTTCAAATGGAATAGAGAAAACAAAATATACAATAATACATAAAACAGCAAATAATATAAAATAATTATTGAACCCCAAAAAAGTTATTGGATATGTTATACTTTCAGCAATAGGGGCAAAAGCAGGCTTAATATCTAGATTGAAAAATGGTATATAATGCAAAGCCAAAAAAGTATAAATAGCTGCAAAAAGTCCTTGCAAAAATTTCCCTATAATATATGTTTTTATAGATAAATCAGATTTAGAAATAATACTATATACTTGCAAACATACAGAAAGGCCACCAAAACCTAATAAAAAAGCACAAATAATTATATTAATAGATATATTTTTTAGATGGATAGTAGATACTAGACTAATTCCATTTGTAAGCTCAATAATACCAGATAAAATAGGAATTGCAAATGAAGAATCTATACCTAAAAAAGAAAGCGCAGGAGTAATAAAATTAGATAATAAATCTAAAATATGTAGTTCTTTTAATATAGAAATTACTACTGAAAAAATAACAACAAATGAACCAATCATAAGTATTGTAGATATCGCATTTGATGAGCTATTGTTTTTAGTGTTACATATATTAATTTTATTATCAATATGTTTTTGAGGGCTGAAAATTTTTAAAATAATACCAACAGTAATACAAGCCATAAGATGGGTAACAAAAAGCAATAAACCAATGCTTTTATTAGCAAATAAGCTTACACCAACAGTTCCAATTATAAATAATGGACCAGAATTATTTGTAAATGCAAGCATTCTATTACCTTCATCTTGACTGCAAATTCCTTTATTTCTAAAATCTGTTACTATTTTTGCTCCAACAGGATAACCACTAATAAGTCCCATAACAAAAGCAAATGCACCTTCACCAGGAATATTAAAAAGTGGTCTCATAATTTTATTCAATAATTTTCCTAGATAAGATACAATTTTAGTTTTGCTTAGTAATTCTGTAGCAAATAAGAAAGGAAAAAGAGAAGGAACAACAGTTGTAGCCCACAGTTCAAGTCCAATTTTAGCAGCTTTAATATTGGTGGTGGAAAATAAAATTAAACAAGCTATAAAAGAGCACAAGATAAAAGGAATAATTGTATTTTTTAATGAAATTAGTATAAAATTAAATTTTTTTGTTAACATATCACAGCATCTCCTTAAAATATTAATATTAATAAAAGTTAGCATTTATGTTTTAAATTTGGAAAATATAGAGTAATACTATAATAACATAAAATTATTTTTCAAAAACTATTTAAAAATTACTAAAAAAATGTTAATATATTATAGTATTAAGGAGTAAAACAAAAATGAAATACTTAATTCAGGAGCTAGAGAACACTCAAAAATTTAAAGAGTATATATCAGATGTAAAAAATAAAATAAGTCCGATAGAATTATCGGGCTTAGCTGACGTAGGAAAAGTTCAAATAATAAGTGCAACTAGCGAAGTTGTAAAAAGACCAATACTAATCATTACATATAATGAAATAAAAGCAAAGAAAATGCTAGAAGATTTAAAATATTTTATGAAAAATATAGATTACTTTCCAAGAAGAGAAATAGTTGCATATGACTATGAGGTAGAAAGTAAAGATATACCATATGAAAGAATAGAAGTATTAAATAAAATAAAAGAAAATAAGACTGACATAGTAATTACAACAGTAGAAGCACTTATGCAAAAAATGATTTCTAAAGAGTTATTATATAAATATGTAATACAGTTTAAAATAGGAGATACTTATGATTTAGAAACAATAAAACAAAATTTGATATTATTAGGATATGAAAGAAACGACTTGGTAGAAAATAAAGGCCAATTTAGTATAAGAGGCGGAATAGTAGATATAGGCTTATCAGAAAAACAAGGAATAAGAATAGAGTTTTGGGGAGATGAAGTTGATTCAATAAGATATTTTAATATTGCTTCACAAAGATCAACAGAAATGGTACAAGAAGTTCTTATAAAGCCAGCACATGAATTTATAGTAGAAAATATAGAAGATGTATGTAAAAAGATAGAACAAAAATATAATGAACAATCAGATATAGAAATGATAAGAAATGGTTCATATATAAGCAAAATAGATAAATATTTTAATGAATTTTACGAAGAACAAAATACAATTTTAGATTATATTAATAAAAATTATATTATATTTATAGATGAAAATTCAAAAATAGAAGCTAGAAAAAACAATATAATTTTAGATAATAATAATTTAATAAAATCATTAATAGAAAAAGAAAAATTTATACCAGAAACAATTAAAAACATTAGTGGATTTGAATATGATTTAAAAAATATGCAAACAATATATTTACAAGAAAGTGATTTATATACACATCAAAATAGATATGAATTTAGATATAGAACAATAAACTTTTTCAAATCAGAAATAGATATAGTAATAGCAGATATAAAAACATATATAAATGACAACAAGAAAATAATAATATTGGGTGGGACACAAAATACGTGTAAGAAAATATTGAATTTATTAAATGATAGACAAATACCACATAAATATGCAGAAAAAATCGAAAATGTAAAAAATGGCGAAGTAATTGTTACATTGGGAAGTATTTCATCCGGTTTTGAATGTTATGACCTAAAACTTGTAGTTATAAATATGAGTGAAGGTTTAGAGCAAGTAGCAAAAAGAAAAAAAAGTTCAAATGCGTTTAAAGAAGCTCAAAAAGTAGTATATGCAGATTTAAAGCTGGGTGATTATGTAGTGCATAAATCACACGGTATAGGTGAATTTATAGGAATAAACACAATTACAGCAGACAAAGTTACAAAGGATTATATCAAAATAAAGTATAAAGATGAAGACATATTGTATGTTCCAACAAGTTCATTAGATACAGTTAGAAAATATATAGGAACCGGTGATAAAGAACCAAGACTAAATAGACTTGGAAGCAAAGAATGGGAAAACACTAAAAATAGAGTTAAAAATAATCTAAGAGAGGTTGCAAAAGATTTAATAGAACTATATGCAAAAAGACAAAAAATGCAAGGATTTGCTTTTTCAAAAGATAATGAATGGCAAAAGCAATTTGAAGACGAATTTCCATATCAAGAAACAGATGACCAGCTAAGATGTATAGAAGAAGCTAAAAAGGATATGGAACAAGCAAAGCCAATGGATAGATTACTTTGTGGAGATGTTGGATATGGAAAAACAGAAGTAGCAATAAGATTAGCATTTAAAGCAGTTATGGATCAAAAACAAGTAGCATATTTAGTACCAACTACTGTACTAGCAAACCAACAATATGAAGAGTTTAAAACAAGAATGAGTGAGTTTGCTATAAATGTTGAATTATTAAATCGATTCAGAACAACAAAAGAACAAGAAAATGTTATAAAAAAACTAAAATTAGGAGAAATTGATATTGTAATAGGGACTCATAGGATATTAAGCAAGGATGTAGAATTTAAAGATTTAGGTTTACTTATTATAGATGAAGAGCATAGATTTGGAGTACAAGACAAGGAAAAGATAAAACAATTAAAAAATAGTGTAGATGTATTAACAATGACTGCAACACCTATACCTAGAACATTACATATGTCTATATTAGGAATTAGAGATATGTCAGTTATATATGAGCCACCACAAAACAGAAGACCAGTTCAAACTTATGTATTAGAATATGATGATGAAGTTGTAAAAGAAGCAATAACAAGAGAAATAGAAAGAAATGGTCAAGTATTTTATTTATACAATAAAGTAGAAGGAATAGAAAAAAAGGCAAATGAAGTATCTAAGCTCGTTCCAGAGGCAAAGGTGGGATTTGCACATGGGAAAATGACGGGTAAGGAATTGGAACAAATTATGATGGACTTTATACAGAAAAAAATAAATGTACTTGTTTGCACAACAATACTAGAATCTGGAATAGATATACCAAATGCAAATACAATAATAGTAGAAAATGCTGATAGATTAGGATTAGCACAATTATATCAAATAAGAGGAAGAGTAGGAAGAAGTGATAGGCAAGCATATGCATATATAACATATAAAAGGGAAAAACTATTATCAGAGGTAGCGGATAAAAGATTAAAGGCAATAAAAGAGTTTACTGAATTTGGTTCTGGATTTAAAATAGCAATGAGAGATTTAGAAATAAGAGGAGCGGGAAGCTTATTAGGAGAAATACAACATGGACACATGGAGCAAGTAGGATATGATACATATTGTAGATTATTAGATGAAGTGGTAAAAGAAATGAAAGGAATTGAAGTAAAAGAAGAACAAGATATACAACTAGATATAGATGTTTCAAGTTATATACCAGATAACTTTATAGAATCTAATAGTCAAAAGATAGAAATATATCAGAACATAGCATTATGCAGAACAGAAGAAGACATACAAAACGTCATAGATGAAATAATAGATAGATATGGGCATATGCCAGAAGAATTAGAAAATTTAATAGAAATAGCAAGAATTAAAAATTTATGCAAAGAAGCTAATGTACTAAAAATATCTCAAAGAAAAGACAAAGTGGTATTCTATTTTGATAAATCAAAGTTTAATCCAGAAATAGTTGATAAATTAATTAAAAAATATAGTAGTAATATAAGATTCTCTACAGGAGTAGAACCATATATAACATTGAACATTGGAAATAAAATAATAGAGGAAATTAAGGCATTTTTGACTTATGTTAAATAATATGATATAATATAAATGCATACACTAAAAACGTAGGAGGTTCATTATATGCAAATTGTTGAAAGTATTTGTCGGACATTAGGGGAAATACTAACACTAACTATCCTAGCCACCTTGGTGATGTTGCTGATAATATTTTTCTATTGCTTATTAGGAAAATGGAGAGTGGCAGTCTTATGCTTCTTTGGAAGCGGAACCTTGTTTATAATTGCATTAATGCAGTTATATACAACAATTATGAGAAGTATAGCTTTAGCGGAGACTAGTGAGATAATTATAGGACTAACACTTATAGCACTTGCTATTGTGTTAGGAGTTGTAATCTTGTGGATAGGCATCAGGGAGGTTAAAATTAAAAAATGAACGGTGTGCGGTGCTAATACACCGCTCTTCTTTTTACAGAGTACTCACAACAATGGTTTTGAATATATGAATCCAAAATAGAAAGAGGTGCAAAATGAATATAATTTCAAGTAAAGATAATGAAGTAATAAAAAATATTAGAAAATTAAAAGAAAAGAAATATAGAGATTTGCAAAATGAATATATAGTAGAGGGAATAAAATTAATAAAAGAGGCGATAGAAGAAAATGCAAAAATTAAATTAATAGTAATATGTGAAGAATGTTTAAAAGAAAAAATAATAGATAAAAACTTATTATATGAAATAGCAAAATATGAATGTGTATATGTAACAGAAAAAGTATTTAATTTAATATCAGATGTAAAAGCACCACAAGGAATATTAAGTGTAATAGAAAAAAATAATAAAGAAGAGCAAATAAACTATAATGAAGATATAATAATAGTATTAGACGGAATACAAGACCCAGGTAATTTAGGCACTATTTTAAGAACAGTAGATAGTGCAAACTTAAAACAAATAATAGTGTCTTCTGATACAGCAGACTGCTATAATCCAAAAGTAGTACGCTCTACAATGGGAGCTATCTTTAGAGTAAATGTAATAGAAACAGAAGATTTAATTCAAACATTAAAGAATATAAAGAAACATAAATATGACATAGTAGTAACATCTCTGGAGACAGAAAATAGTATATATGATATAAAATACAATAAAAAAGTAATAGTAATAGGCAATGAATCAAAAGGGGTATCCAAAGAAATACAAGAATTAGCAGATCAAAAAGTAAAAATTCCAATGTTAGGAAAAACAGAAAGTTTAAATGCATCTGTAGCAACAGCAATAATTGTATATGAATATGTAAGAACAGAAAAATTAAAATTAAATTAGTTGAAATATTATGTAATATGATATATAATAAAAATACAAAAATGCTGAAAGGAGTATCAATGCTATGAAATTTACGTTTAAAATTTTATGGTGGATACTATCCCTCATAATGTGGGGGACAGTTATATTTATGGTTCTGTCGATGATTTTATATAACTGAGCGAAAACAAAGCGCCTTTTCGAAACTTAACATTTCGAATGGGCGCTTTGTGTATAAAAAGATTATTTAGTTAAATTAATATTAAAACTCACAATTTTTAGGAGTTCTTGGAAATGAAAGAACATCACGAATATTTTGCATACCAGTCAAATACATCATCATTCTTTCAAAACCCAAGCCAAATCCTGCATGTTTACAACTTCCATATCTACGTAAATCTAAATACCACCAATAATCATCTTCACGTAAATTTAATTCTTTTAATCTATTTTTTAATTTATCAAAATCATCTTCTCTTTGACTACCACCGATTATTTCACCAATACCAGGTACTAATAAGTCTGTTGCAGCAACAGTTTTACCATCATCATTTAACTTCATATAAAATGCTTTAATTTCTTTTGGATAATCAGTCACAAAAACAGGTCTTTTGAAAACTACTTCACTCAAATATCTTTCATGCTCGGTTTGAATATCTGTACCCCAAGTAACAGGATATTGAAATTTATCATTTACTTTTTCTAATTCCTTAATAGCATCTGTATATGTTATTCTTCCAAAATCAGAATTTAAAACATTGTGTAATCTGTCAAATAGATTTGTATCTATAAATTTGTTGAAAAATTCCATTTCTTCAGGAGCATTTTCTAAAACATAAGAAATAATATATTTAATCATATCTTCAGCCAAATTCATATCATCATTTAAATCTGCAAAGCATATTTCAGGTTCAATCATCCAAAATTCAGCAGCATGTTTTACAGTATTAGAATTTTCAGCCCTAAAAGTTGGACCAAAAGTATAAACATTTCTAAAAGCATGTGCATATGTTTCAACATCTAATTGACCGCTAACAGTAAGATGGGCTTGTTTTCCAAAAAAATCTTGAGAATAATCTATTGAACCATCTGCATTTTTAGGAGCGTTTTCAACATCTAAAGTTGTTACTTGGAACATTTCACCAGCTCCTTCACAATCACTACCAGTTATAATAGGAGTATGAACATATACAAATCCTCTTTCATTAAAAAATTTATGAATTGCAAATGAAAGTACAGATCTTACTCTAAAAACTGCATTAAATGTATTAGTTCTAGGTCTTAAATGTGAAACGGTTCTTAAATATTCAAAAGAATGTCTTTTCTTTTGAAGAGGATAATCAGAATCAGCCACATTAACTATATCAATATTATTAGCCTTTATTTCAAAAGGTTGTTTAGCATTTTCAGTTTTAACAACTTCTCCAACTACAATAATAGAAGAGCTAATGCTCAGTTTCCTAATATTTTCGAAATTTCCAAGTCCTGTATCAAACACAATTTGAACATTTTGAAAAAAAGAACCATCATTTAATTCAATAAAACCAAAACTTTTAGAATCTCTAACTGTTTTAACCCAACCAGAAACTTCTACAATATCACCAACATAAGAATTTACATCTTTATATAAATCTTTAACTAAAACCTTTTTAAAATCCATAATAAGCCTCCTTAAATTATTATGGCACTATTATATAAAAAAAATCAAAAAAAAACAAGTCTTTTTGGACAATTAGGGACAGTCCCCAATTGTCCAACTTGCTCAATTTGGGACACCCCTAAAATATTGACAACAAGTAATCGCAAAAAATAAATGATGATATTGATAAAAAAATAAAGATATATTATTATAATAACAAGGAGGCAAAAAAATGAAATTAGTTATACAAAGAGTGAAAAATGCAAAAGTAGAAGTAGAAGGAAATATAGTAGGGAAAATAGGAAAAGGTTTTTTGGTATTAGTAGGTATTACACATACTGACACAAAAAAAGAGGCGGATTATTTAGTGAAAAAATTATGCAAATTAAGAATATTTGAAGATGAAAATGGAAAGATGAATTTAGGCTTAAAAGATGTAGGAGGAGAACTTTTAATAATATCACAATTTACATTATATGCAGATTGTAGTGAAGGAAACAGACCATCATTTGTAAATGCGGCAAAGCCAGAAATGGCAAATGTATTATATGAATATTTTTGTGAAGAATGTAAGAAAAATGAAATAAAAGTGGAAAAAGGAATATTTGGAGCAGATATGAAAGTATCATTACTAAATGATGGACCAGTAACGATAATATTAGAAAAATAGGACAATTGGGGACAGTCCCCAATTGTCCTATTTGCCCAATTAGGGACAGTCCCCAATTGAACCTAAAATATCTTTAGCTCTTGCTACATCTTGTTGTGTTGCTAAACGTACACCTTCTAATTCGTATTTGCAACCTAGATTTTCCCACTTGTATTTGCCCATATCATGATATGGCAAAATTTCTAATTTTTTAACTGTTTTTAAGCTAGATAAAAATTTCTTTAAATTTAATAAATCTTCTTCTTTATCAGTATATCCAGGAACTAAAACTTGTCTAATCCACATATCTTTACCAATTGTGCTTAGATATTTAGCAAAATCTAGTTCTAACTTATTAGAAACACCTGTTAAATCTTTACAGATTTCATCATTGATACATTTTATATCTAATAGAAATAAATCTGTTAAATTAATCAGTGTTTTTAATTTATCTGTAAGAGGAAAAGAGCCAGAAGTATCTATTGCAGTATTAATATTTTGCCTTTTTAACCTAGTAAAAAGTTCTATTAAAAAGTCCATTTGCAATAAAGGCTCTCCACCACTAACAGTAACTCCTCCACCAGAAGGAATAAAATAATTCTTATATCTTCCAATTTTCGCTAAAAGTTCATCAACAGAGTACTGTTTACCAGCGTCTAACATCCACGTGTCCCTGTTTTGACAATACTTACACTTTAAAGAGCATCCTTGCATAAAAATTACAAACCTTATTCCAGGTCCATCAACTGTTCCAAAAGTTTCAAAAGAATGTATTTTAGCAAGTTTACTTTCCATAATTATTTCTCCAATCATTAATAAAAACTATTCAATATTATTGAATAACAAAATTATACCTATATTCTTTCATGTATTGTTCTATTTATAACGTCTAATTGTTGTTCTCTTGTTAATTTTGTAAAGTTTACAGCATATCCAGAAACACGAATTGTAAGTTGAGGATATTTTTCTGGATGTTCCATTGCATCTTTTAATAATTCTCTATCAAAAACATTTACATTTATATGATGACCTGTTTGAATAAAGAAACCATCTAACATATTTACTAAATTGTTTATCTTAGAGTCTTCATCTTTTCCTAATGTATTAGGAGTAATAGAAAATGTAAAAGAAATTCCGTCTTCAGCATATTCGTAAGGTAACTTGGCTATAGTATTCATTACAGCTAAAGCACCATTTACATCTCTACCATGTAATGGGTTTGCACCAGGTCCGAATGGCTCTCCAGCAGCTCTACCATCAGGTGTAGCTCCAGTTGCTTTTCCATATACAACATTTGAAGTAATTGTTAAAATCGATAATGTAGCTCTTGCATTTCTATAAGTATGATGTTTTTCTAATTTTCTCATAAATTTTTTAACAACATCTACTGCAATACTATCAACTCTATCATCATCATTTCCATATTTAGGAAACTCACCATCGACTTGATAGTCAACAGCAAGCCCAGTGTCGTCGCGAATAACTTTTACCTTTGCATATTTTATAGCAGAAAGAGAATCAGCGACAACAGAAAGCCCAGCAATACCGCAAGCCATTGTTCTTAAAATATTTCTTTCGCTATCATGTAAAGCCATTTCTAAAGCTTCATAAGAATATTTATCATGCATATAATGAATAGCATTTAATGCTTTGATATATATTTTAGCAACATATTCCATCATATTATCAAATTTTTCCATAACTTCATCATAATCCAAATATTCAGATGTAATAGGAGCAAATTCTGGAGTTATTTGTTTTCCACTTTTTTCATCTCTACCACCATTAATAGCATATAACAATGTTTTAGCAAGGTTTGCTCTAGCTCCGAAGAATTGCATTTGTTTACCTATTTTCATTGCAGATACGCAACAAGCTATTCCATAGTCATCTCCCAAAGTAACTCTCATCAAATCATCATTTTCATATTGAATAGAAGATGTTTTAATAGAAATCTCAGCACAGAATTTTTTAAATCCATCTGGTAAGTTTTTAGACCATAAAACAGTTAAATTTGGTTCTGGAGCAGGTCCTAAGTTAACTAAAGTGTGTAACATTCTAAAAGAATTTTTAGTAACTAAAGTTCTACCATCAATACCCATACCTCCTAAAACTTCTGTAACCCATACAGGGTCTCCACTAAATAAAGAATTATATTCAGGAGCTCTTAAAAATCTAACCATTCTTAATTTCATAACAAATTGATCCATTAGTTCTTGCGCAAGTTCTTCAGTTAAAGTACCTTCATTCAAATCTCTTTCTACATATATATCTAAGAATGTAGTAGTTCTTCCTAAACTCATTGCAGCACCATTTTGATCTTTAATAGCTGCAAGATATCCAAAATAAACCCATTGAAATGCCTCTTTAGCATTAGAAGCAGGCACAGAAATATCAAAACCATATTTTAAAGCCATTTTTTTCAATTCTTCTAAAGCTAAAATTTGGTCATAAATTTCTTCTCTATTTTTTATAATAGCATCAGTAAATTCATCACTATCTAAAGTTTCTAATTCTAATTGCTTTTCTTTAATTAGAACATCTACACCATATAAAGCAACTCTTCTATAGTCACCAATAATTCTTCCACGACCATAGCCATCTGGAAGACCAGTTATTAAATGTGAACTTCTTGCAGCTCTTACATCAGGTGTATAAACTGCAAAAACACCATCATTATGGGTCCTTCTTAAATTATGATAAATATATTCAATATTCTCATCTACTTTATACCCGTAGCTTTCACATGATTTTTCAACAATTCTAATACCACCATTTGGCATAATAGCTCTTTTTAAAGGTTCATCAGTCTGAAAGCCAACAATTTCCTCTAAACTTTTGTCAATATATCCTGCTTCATAAGCATTTATAGAAGATGGAGTTTTTACATCCACATCAAGAACTCCATTATTTTCTGTTTCTTTTTTATAAAGTTCTAAAACTTTATTCCATAATTTAGTTGTTTTTTCAGTAGGAGATGCTAAAAAATCAGAATTACCTTCATAAGGAGTATAATTTGCTTGAATAAATCCTCTAACATCTAGTTCTTTAGTCCATTCTCCAGTTGTGTTAAAATTTCTCCATTGTTTAAAATCCATTTAAATTCCTCCTTTATTATTATTATTATAAACTATAATAACATATCATAAATAGAATAAAATATCAACAATTTATAAAAATTAATTGTCAACAATTACCTTTGCAATCTTATAAATTAGTTTTTGCTTTTCAGGTGAAGCTTTATTTAAAGTATTAGTAAATTCAGAAGATAAATAAAAATGAGAAGAATCAGAAGAACCATTTAAAATATAACCTTCTGTAACACCTAAAATATCACAAATTTCACTCAATCTTTTTAAATTAATATGAGAATTGCCTCTTTCAATTCTACTTAGAAAGGCAATAGAAACATTCAATTTTTCTGCTAATTTTTCTTGAGTAAGTTTTTGATTTAATCTAGCTGTTCTTAACCTTTCACCAATAATAGTATAATCTAATGCCACAAACATCAAATCCTTTCTAATATAGTGATTTCCTAAAAAAACAAAAAATATGCAAACAAATAGTTAAAAAATACTTTGTAATTATTGACAGTAATTTTATTAATTAATATAATGTATTTGGTAAAAAAGATAACTTGAGTCAAAGTGAAAAAATATAAAATATGTAATAATTTCCATACAAAAAAAAGGAAAAATATTTGCGTATTATATACTGTTATGCTATAATTTAAGATAATATGAGAGAAAAGGAAGTGTAATAAAAATGGAAAAAGAATTAGATAAATTAACTTCAAGGGAGATACTTCAAATGTATACAAAAGTGTCTGAATTTATAACATTTTTAAGTAAAGAAGAGAAAAACACAGAAAAAATGGGGGAAACAAAATGAATAATTTAAAAGAAGTAAATGAACAAATAGAAGCAAGCAAAGAAATACTGGCTACATTTCCTAGAAATAATGCAAAAAATATAAAAGCATGCATAGCTCAAATACAAGACTATCAGAAAAAATTTATAGAAGTAAAAGAAACGCTTATTCAAGAAATGGAAAAAAGAATAGGAAAATTAGAAGAAATAAAAAAAGCTGAAGAAATTGTAAAGTTAGAAGAAGAAGTGATAAATAAAGAAAAAGAGCTACATGTAATAAATAACTTCCAAACTTCATACGAAAAAATGAATTTAGATAAAATATTATTTAGCTTAAATATATTTTATAAAAAGAACTTGGAAGTTGTTAATGAAGCAATATTAAAAGCTATCGAAAAATTTAAAGAGGTTGGCGTTGTTTTAATGCCAAAAGATTTTACATATAGTAAATATGTGAATGAATATATGCAAGTATTTTTTCAAGAGAAGGAAAAAGGCAATGTGAATTCTGATAGAATAAAAAGTGAATTTGAAAAAATATACTGGAAATGTCCGGACATAATTATTCATATTAGATTAAATATATTTTACTTATATAAAGAAAATGAAAAAAATATAGATAAATATTATGAAAGAAGACAAGAAGAAATATTACAAAATTCTACAATAGGGCAAATGCTAAAAGAATATAAAGATATGAAAGCAGAATTGTTAGAGAAAGAAGAAGCAGACAAATATAATACAGTCAATTCTTTCTATACAGGCAAGCTAAACACAAAAGATTATACAGAAAAATTAGTAAAAGGAAGTTATGAAAAATTTATTTCTAAAGATATACTAGAACAAGCAGATGAAAACAAAAAAACAGAAATAAATATAAATTTATACAAATTATTAAATAGCTTATATGAATATAAAAATTATTTAAAATTTAAATTTATAATAGATGATATGAGAAAAAAATATGCAGAAAAAGAACAAAACAAAAATGCATATGCTCAAACACAAAAAGAAATTGCTACCCAAGAAGCTAAACTAATGAAACTAAACAATAAAATAAATGGTGGAGGCTTATTTAAGAGATCAAATGAAAAATTATTAGCAGAAGCAAATGATTTAATTTTAAAAATTAAACAATTATACATAGAACTAGATAGAAACAAAATAAGAGATAAAATATATAATGAAATAAATGAAAATTCTACAGTGCTAGATGCACTTAAACTAGCAAGTTCATATTATACATATGTATATTATTGTATACAAGACAATATAAAAGATATAACAGAAGAAGAAATAGAACAACTTATTAAAGAATTAAGAGAATTTGTAAATTGGCCATATTATACAATTTTGGACAATATAACAATGTTAAACGAAAAAGATGTTTTGGTAATAATAAAAGATAGATATCAATTATTAAAAATAAATATAACAAAAGAAGATTTAGAACAAGATAATTTAGATACTGCAATAGTAGCATTAGAAAAAATTAAAATGAATGAAAACTTGTTAAAGAACAATATAAATATAGATGAATTAGAAAGTGAATGCGAATTTGGCAAAATATTAAAATCTAAAATCTAGAATTAAAAGTAAATTTTCAACAATCTTAACTAAAATGGGGAAAATAAAAGATGAGACGATTGAACAAAAGGAAAACTGCCATAATATTAATAGTTATGATAATGCTATTAGTAGAAATTATAATATTAGGACTTTCTAGAGCTAATAATATAAAAGAAATACACACAACTATTATAGATTATGGTGAAAAATTAGAAGATGATAATTTAATATTAGATGCTATAAATAGTGGCAAGGATAGTTACTATGTTGTTTTACCAGACATGATAAATAATAAAGTAGTAACCAGCTATTATGTTGCTCTAAGAAATGATGGACAAAGCGAAGAAACAACAGCGACTGAAAATGTAGAAAGTGACGAAATAAATGTTGAAATAAATGTTAATGAAGAGATACAAACAAATACTGATGCAGAAAATATAAATGATACAGAAACCAGCTTAGAAACAACAAAACAAGTCCAAATGGAAAAAAAACCGGGAGATAAACTATATTTGACAGCAACAGAAATAGAAGAACAGAAATTAAATGTAATAGCTAAATACGATGAAAAAGAAAAAAATGGACAACTATTATACAATAAACACCTAGAACAAATAATAGATGATAAAAACGTAACTGTAGAAGGATACATGCCAGCAGATGCAATTCTTACTGTAGCAGTAGCAAATGAAGAGAAAACTAAAGAAGCACTAAAAGATGTTTTGAATAAAGATATTACATATAAAATAGCATATGATATAAAATTACTTTCAAATGAAAAAGAATATAATCCAACAGACTTTGATGAAAATGTTAAGGTGTCAATTTCTGGTGTAGATGCAATAGACAAAGAAAACCAAAAATATAAAGTAGTACATATAAATAATGAAAATAAAATAGAAGAAATAGAGAAGATAGAGCTTAAGGATAATGAAGTTGTGTTTGATGCCTCAAGCTTTTCAACATATGCACTTTTATTAGATGATACTATGAATTTGACCAATATGGCAATGCGCGCCAATGTAGCACCTAGAACATTAGATAATGCTATGACAGATACATGGGATGGAACAACTGCTGCAACAAGCTTTAAGTATGGAGATGGAACAGCTGCATCACCTTATTTAATACAAAGCTGTGCAGAATTAGCATTATTTAGAAATAATGTAAATACAGGAACAACATATTCTGGGCAATACTTTCAATTAGTAAGAAATTTAGACTTAAATGGTAATTATTGGACACCAATAGGAATAACAGAAAAACCATTTCAGGGAATTTTTGATGGAGCAGGTTATACAATATCAAATGCCAAAATAGCAATAGCAGCACTAACTACAAGTATAGATTCTTATGGTTTTTTTGGAAGTATAGGTGGAGGAACTTCTAAAGCAGAAGTTCGAAATGTAATGTTCGATTCTATTAGCATTCAAATAACTGCAAGCGGAAATACTGCAACTACTACAACACAAAAAGGATATCATATTGGAATAATAGTAGGAACACTTTACAAAAATGCAAATATTCTTAATAATAGTATAACAAATTGTTCAATAACGGCAGGAAGTACATTGACATTAGCAAACAATTCATTTAGGGTCGCAGTAGGAGGAGTGGCAGGTTTTGTTGCAAATGGATTTACTAAAAATAAAAATGGAATAACTATAAGCGAAACAGATCCAGGTTCTACTGCAAGATATAGTATAAAAAGTTGTTTCGCAGATGTTAATATAAATATAGGAACAAAATGTGCGGATGAGGCCAGTGCTGGACAATATGCAGTAGGTGGAATAGTTGGAATAATCCGCTCACAACCTGTATGGCCAGATCATTGTATGTATAATGGAAGCATTACTGCAAATGGATTTATAGGACCTATATTTGGCTATTTAAGAAATAGCACAAATTACACATCAACAAGTAATTATTTAACATTATGGCAAGGTAATGATGCAGGAAACTTGACAATGACAAGTGCATATTCAGCACCGATAACAATAAATGGTACATCTATTAATGGAACAGTAACTACAGGTAGCTCTACAAACAATATAGCAGCATCAGTGGGAAAAGGTGCTACAGTTATTCAATCAGTACAAGGCACAAATAAAGGAATAGCTTATACTGAAACAACAGATAATATATCACTACTTAATGGAGGAGGACTTTCTACAAATACATATTTACCTTGGACTACAGGATATACAATAACCTCTAACTTCACAAGTGTAACTGTTGCAAATAAAACAACATCAACATATGATATAGATGCTAAAAATACAAAAACACCATTAACATATAAGTGGTATGTTAATGGAACATTACAAACTGAAACAAGTAATGTACTTACAAAAACCTCTAGTTGGGAGGAAGCTTATGAAATAGATTCTATAATAAAAGATAATAATGGCTTTTATTATTTGCAAAGCTTTGAAATTCCAAAACTAGAGTTAAAGATAACATTTAATATAGATGAAGCAAAAGCAAAAACAACAGCAGAACTAACAGGAACGGCAAAGGACTTAATTAATTTAGAGGATTATACATATCAATGGTATAAATTAGATGTTTCTGGAATTACGGCTACGGAAATAAAAGGAGAAACATTAGCAATATTAACGCAATTAGTAGAGGGACAAGAATATAAATTAGTTGCTACAAATACTAATAATGCAGAACTATCAAGAGAAGGTAGTTTTATATATAAGGGAAATAGAACAGTTATATATGTAGATTATGCGGAAGGATCAAATACAAATGATGGCTTAACACCAGAAACCGCCGTAAAAACTATGGTATCTGCATATATGAAATTAAGTTCTTCAGGAGACATTAATACAAATATAATAGTAGTAATAGGAAAATATACTGCTACTGTATTTAGTGCCTCAACAAATGCAAATATGTCAAAACCAGCGACCATAACAGGAGCATATGGAGGAACAGATTATCAAGGAAACCTACTAATGGCCGGGGATACAGCAGGAAGATTCTTGGTTGCAGATACTGCTTTTGAACATTTGGAATTTAGAGGGTCTTTTACTGATGGAACAACTGCTTCAACAAATTTATATTTACAAGGATATAGCTTAACAATGGGACGAGGAGTTACTATGTCAAATTATAATTATATAAACATAGGAACAATTCCAGACTTTAATGTATATGCAGGATGGAGAAGATATAATTATGCTACATTGCCAAGAAATAATTCACATATAATTATTGAAAGCGGACAATATGGAACAATAGCATTAGGAGGAAATACAGGGACAAATGCAGTATCCAATTTATCAAATACTACTTCTAATAATTTTACAGGTTCATCATCAAGTGATACATTTAGTGTGACATTAGACATAGAGTACGAACAGAAACTAAAACAATATGATATAGGATATGTAATAGGAGGAAGTACTTTAGGAAATATTTATGCAAATCAAACTATTAATATAAAAAATGGAGTAATATATGAATTAATTGGTGGAAGTCTAGGAGATTCAAGCAATAGACCAACAGACTGGAATTATCCATTAAATACATTTATAGGAAGCACAACAATAAATATAATAGGTGGTTCTATTGATGAAGTTTGTGCTGGAAGTATGGGGGGCAATATAAGTGGTACAAGTATAGTAGGAGACTCATATTTCTATGGTACTATAACTGTAAATATGTCTAAAGGAGAAATAGTAGGAAATTTATATGGAGCTGGATGCGGAAGTGTTACAGGTTATAATGCAAAATCTTCAGACCCTTATAGCAGCTATGGACAAAGCGTAACAACAACAACAAACATAAATATATCTGGAGGTACGATTGGAGGAGATATTTATGGAGGAGGATATGCATATTCAGAAAAACTAACAGAAGCAACAACTCCAAATGATGGAGGAGCATTATTTGGAGATAGCAATATAACTATAAGTGGTTCTCCAACTATAAGTGGAAATATATATGGAGCAGGTAGAGGAAATAACTTCACTTCAAAAACATATAATGCAATAGTTATAGGAAATTCAAATATAACATTGGGAGGTACACCAACAATAACAGGAGCAATATATGGTGGCGGAAATGGAGTTATTTCAAATCCAAGTATTGCAGAATTAACTGGAGAAACCAATATTAATATTACAACATCATTAGAAAATAATATATATGGTGGTGGAAATTACGCAACTACGAATGAAACTAATGTGTACTTGAAAAGTGGTACAACAACTGGCAATATATATGGTGGAGGAAAAAATGCACAAGCTACTACAACACATGTATATATACAAGGTGGAACAGCTAGTACAATATATGGGGGTTCTGATTCAGAAGGTAATGTTAGAACAACAAATATAAATGGAACTTCAGGAACAGTTAGTACTATTTATGGAGGAAATTATTTGGCTGGAGTTTCTACAACCACAAATGTGACAATAAATGGAACAAAGATTAGTACAGCAATATATGGAGGGGGAAATCAGGCAACAACAACTACAACCAACATTACACTTACGAATTCAACATCGCAGATACCATTGGTATATGGTGGAGGAAAAAATGCAAATGTAACAACTACAAATATTAATTGTAATGGGGCAAGCATAAATAATGTATATGGAGGTTCTGGTGATGGAGGAAATATTAATAAAACAAATGTAAAAATAAATTCAAGCACAGTAACAACTGTATATGGTGGGAATAGAAATGGCGGAACTGTAACACAAGCAAATATAATAGGAACAGGAGGACAAGTTGCTAACATATATGGGGGTGGTAGTAAAACTAGTACTGGTACTACTACAAGCGTAGATACTACAACGATAACTATAAATGGAACCAAAATAACAAGTTCAATTTATGGAGCGGGAAGACTAAACTCATCTACAGGAACAACCAATGTTACTCTAACAAGCTCAAGCGCAACAATTCCAAATGTTTATGGAGGAGGTTATTCAACAACTAGTGGAGTAACAACTACAAATGTTAATTGTAATGGAGCAACTATAACTAATGTGTACGGTGGTTCTAGCAATGGGGGAAATGTTGATAAAACAAATATAAAAATCAATTCAGGCACTGTAAATAATATATATGGTGGAAATTATAATTCAGGAGAAGTTACACAAAGTACAAATATAATTATGCAAGGTGGAACGATTTCAAACTCTATGTATGGTGGAGGAAGAGGAACCAGTTCAAAAGTGGGTACTACAGAGAACAGTGCAACAAGCAATGTACATATAACTAAAGGAACTATTAATGGAAATATATATGGTGGAGGATATGATTCTGTAATATATGGTGATACCAACGTAAGCATTGGTGGTATCGATAGTAGTAGAGAATTAGACATAAATATAGCTGGAAATATATATGGAGGGGCAAAAGCCACAACAACTTCACATATAGGAGTTACTGGCACATCAAATGTAAATATAAATGGAAATGGGTATACAGTTTTTACAATAGCCAAAAGTGTTTTTGGGGATGGAGAAAGTTCGACTGTAAGTAGCACTAAAAATATAACAATAGAAAATTATGGAACAAGCACATCATTAAAGCAATTAGATTCAATAGAAGGAGCAACGCAGACATTAATAAATAATTCTACAATTCATTTATTAGGAGCAACCAATGAAGCAAATAAGTATAATAATGTTAAATTCACTTTAAATAAAATTGATCATTTGAAATTAGCAAATAATTCTACTATATATTTGGATAATGGAGCAAACTTACTAAAAGCATATTCTAGCATATTATTAAGTGAGGATGGAACTACAGAAACATTGGAAACAGCTAAAATAGAAGGAACTATAGGAACAGCGAATGAAAATACTGTAACAACAAATGTTGACAATAGAATATACATTCTTCAAGGAAATAACCTTAATATTGCAACAAATGAAGATGTAACACAATATGGAACAATAAATGGTATGACATATTTAGGAATGTATACTAGTTCAACTAATCCTACAGGAACAATAACATTAACAGGAACAGATAATGTATATGTTTTAGGACAACACAAGGCAAATCATAACACAGAAGTGGATGGATTTTATACAAATTTAAATTCAAGTGCATATAAATATGTAGGAGTAACACCACAAAATACAGGATATTATATATGGTTAATAGGAACTGTACCACAAGAGCAACAGTTAGAAAAAGATATTACGGCAAGAAAATATACTACAATAGGAACAGTAGAATTACCATTAACAACAGTGAATTCGCCTAATACAGTATATAATGTTTCAAAAATAGATGGAAATTTAGCTACTGATGTTTCAATCAAAGATAGAAGTTTAATACCAACTATAGCTTCAACAGAAGAAAAAGCTAACACTACTTTTGCCTTAGAAATGAAAACTGGAGTATCTGCTTGGACATCAAATGCTATAACAAAGTTCTTTATATCAGCAGGTGCGACATCAGGAAGTTATAGTGGAAGTACAGAGTATTTGTCAGATAATTCAACACAAGTGCCAAATCTAATTTTTAATATATATAATTCACAAAATATCTCGGAAGATGCAGATTTAGGCTTTGTTACTATAGGTATTACAGTGTTAAAACCGGAAACAGCATTAAAATATAATGTATCAGAATTAGCTATAAAAATAAATATAAAAACATCTACTACGCAAGAAAATGGCTATGCAACGGGAATAGCACCAGGAGAGAAATTTGTTTCGGAATTTGAAACAATAGAGACCAATATAACAGATTCAAGTGAATTTTCTACATATTATGCATTAGGAATAAGCAATTTTTCAAATTATGAGTATAATGAAATTTATTCAACTTGCCATAGAGCTTTGATTTCAAGAGATTCATATGGTGATGGTTTTGCATTTCCATCAGGAACTAAGATAACAATGCTAGATATGGTAACAAATAAATATTATTATTATATAGTAACCTCAGCAGACCAAACAGCAGTAAAATATGTATATAACTTATCAGACTTTTTAGAGATGGGAACAACAAATTTGAATTACAATGAAGCAACAGCAGTATCAACATACATTGATTCATCAAGTGATTCTGTAACTGAAAGATTTGTATTTCATGTGGATTTTAAAGAAGGAGAGTTGTCAGAAACAAAAGAAAATAATACTTTATATTTAGAATTAAGAAATAGTGAAGAACAAACAATAATTAATGTTTTAGGAACCCAAAGAGATACTTGCAAATATGGAGTCTACGTAAATAAGGATGCAATATTAGATACAAAAATACAAGAAATTCCAACAACAATAGGATTAGGAGATGATTTTAACATAAAGGTATCATCTACTTTTACACAGCAATTAGTAAATGAAAAAACAATATATGATACACAGTATTTGGACAAAAAAATGGGAATAACAATAAATATATGGAGTGTTGCTAATGCAACTTTGCTAAATGGTCAAGAAATAATGGGAATAACATATGAAATAAATGGAACAACATATTATCCAAACGTTAATGGTACTGCTAGAATAAAAGTGTCAGAGAATGTTTCAAATGTTATTTCTAATATAAATGTACATACAGGAGGAAATAAAACATTATCAACAGGAGATTATGTTATAATAGTAGATACTTTAGCATCAGCAGATGGAGAGTACTATGAAAGAGATATACAAAATCATGATAAGAAAACATTAACAATAAAGAATAGTACATATGGATTAAAAATAACAGTAGATGACCAAGATAGAATAATAGAAAAAGGAAAAACAAACATAACTGTCAATATGGAAAAATCAGTCTCGAATATAGAAAATCCAACATTTAATGTAAAAATGTATAGAAGAGATTATAGTGAAGAAAATTCTACTACATACAATGAAACAATAAGTATTACAGCCCAAGCAAATACACCATCATTTGAAATTGCAATTCCAACAAATATAAAAACAGGAACTTATAAAATAATTGTAGAACTATATGATGGAGACATATATGTAGGAGAAGCATATGACTACTTTATTGTCACTTAGGGACGTTCCTTTTTGTGACAATTTGTCACTTGGGGGACAGTCCTTTAAGGGTCAAAAGGGACAGTTCTGCTTGGCAGGATAATAAGGTTAATTTAGGGTCAGCAGAAAACTGACCCAAAATACACAATACACAGAAGAAAGGAATATAATGGAGTATAATATTGAACAAATAGAAAAAAGAAATGAAAAAAATAAAAGACGAAGACAAATAATAAAAAATGTATTATTTGTTGTTATAGTAATACTGTTATATAATATTTTTCTTATAACTAAATCTACATTAGACCAAACAAATGCAAAAACCATATTTGGATATAAGGCATATATAATTACAACAAATAGTATGGAGCCAACAATTAATGTTGGAGATATAATAATTGTTAGTGGAATAGAAAAAAGTAAAATAAATGTAGATGATATAGTTACATTTGAACAAGAAGGAAAGACAATAACACACAGAATTGTAGAAATAAATTATGCAGACCAAGAGAAAAAATATGTAACTAAAGGGGATAATAACGAAGTAAATGATATAGAAGAAATAACATATGAACAGATAATTGGTACACTAGTATTTAAAATTCCACGTATAGGAAATATTATATTATTACTAGAAGATAAAATTTATGTTATATTATTACTAAACTTGGCATTGATTATATATATAAATACTAGAAGAGTAGAAGAAAAGAAAAAAATGAGGAGAGAAAAGAAAAAAATTGAGGATAAGAGAAAATAAAGTAAAAAAAATAATATTTGCATTGCCAAGAAAAATATTAGGATTAATCTTAATATTAATGATTTTATATAATGTAATTAATACAGTATATGGCATATTTAATAAAAAATTAGAATTACAAATAGGCGAAACAAAAATATATGTGGCAGAAGATAAAACGATGTTGCCAACAATCAAGCCGAATGATTTAATATTAGCAAAGCAATGTACTCCAGAAGATTTGAATTTAGAAGACATAATAATATTTGATGAAAATGGAATAATAAAAGTACAAAGAATAACTAAAATACAAGGGTTAGGAGAAAAATCGAATTACACAACTAAGGGAGATAACAATTATTACAATAATAATGTAATAATAAAATATGAACAGATAAAAGGAAAATTTGTAAAAAGAATTCCATCATTAGGATTGGTAATAAAAATACTAGAATCAAAAGTTACAACTATATTTATTGTAATAATACTTATACTATTATTCTTATTTAATAGAGATATGAAAATGAAAAGCATAAAAAGAAGAAAAAATAAAAAAATAGACCAGCTAAGGAGAGCAAAGTAAAATTAGCTACCAATTATTGAATAAGTGCTTGTAGATAGCAAAAAAATGTGAACGCTGTTCACATTTTTTTAATTTATATTTGTATTTGTATTTGAATTTTGATTTGTAAGTGCTGTTGCATTTGAATCTATATGGCTAAGCTTATTCATAAAATTATGACCTTTTTTAAAAGCCTTCTTAGAAACGGCTGGCAAGCCTTGAAATACTATTTTAAAACTTGTAAAATCCTCTAATTCATTATATTCCAAACAAGATAAATATACATCTAATTCATTTGAGTTTTTACAAGCAGTTATAATAGCTGGATGCAAATTATAATTAAAGAATAATTCTGTAGCTAAATCAACAGCTTGAAGTAATGTGCCTTTATCTCTTTCTCTAACAAGTTTATAAGCTTCTCTAAAACGCGAAATCGCAGAATTTTTATAATATTTTAATGGAATAGTATATAGCTGATTAATAACGTCTTGAGCAGAAGTGTATTTAGCAGGACTCGCCTTTAAAATATTTTTAATATCACTTAAAGTATATGGTAAGATAACTCTATTTTCTATCTCTGAAATAATTAAAGTATTAGGCAATAAGTTAACTTCTTTTGTTCTGACTTTTACCTTTTTAGCAGATTCTGCAATAGCCTTATTTTGATTCTCAACTTCTTGAAAGTCAGCCTTTAGAAAACATTCTATTTTCATAGTATTTGTTGTTATTTCATCTATAACATCTAAGTAATTTTCGTTAAACTTAGATATTTTATTAGTTATTGTAGTATTATTTTCATTATTTTTAATTTCATATAATTGACTAAGTAAAGCCTCTAAGGTATCAATATTAAAAGTGGATTTTTTTAGCAAAGACATAACATTATTTAACGCCTCATAATTTTTACTAAACTCCATAGCAGTTTCAATAACTTCAGAGTTTTGAGTAATTAAATTCATACATAAAAGAACTTCTTTATTAAGACTTCTTTGGTAAGCCAAACTAGTGTCTATAAAAGAAATTTCTTTATTTATAAGTTTTAGTAAATTGGATTTTGTTTTATTATCATTTAATTTTATCATCTGTTCCTCCGAGAAAACAATATTGTTTTGTATATAAAATGTAATACAGGAAATTAAAAATTAACAGTCCTTAATTTAATTATATCATCATAAAAATTTTTTTCAATAATCTTTTAAACAAAAAATATGAAAAAAACAATACAGTTTTACAAAAATATTACAAAGCTATTACAGAAAAAATACAAAAGTTTTTTTTAGATATTTTAATCGAAAAATGTATTGATAAAAAAAAACCACTATGTTATATTATAAAGAAGAAAGAAAGTTTACGGAGGAAGAAAAATGAAGAAAATTATTTATAACACACTTATCATTTTATATGCATTAATTGCAATAATAGTAACAATATGCTTATTATCATTTAACCAATACAAGGTTTCAGAATTTGATTCTACAACTGTGTTAATAATTAACACAAACAATCTAAAAGAAAAGGGATTTAATAAAGGGGATTTAGTGCTAGTAGATACAACACAAAAACAAGAACCTGGGGAAGACATATTTTTCCATGCAACATCAGAACTAGGAAAAACAACAATAGATATTCAAACACTAAAAGATAAGCAAGTTAGCGCTGTGACAGGAGAAACAACATATGTATTAGAAAATAAAGAAATACCAAGTGATTTAGCAATAGGACCAACGAAGAATTCAACTAGAATAGGAAAATTGGGAACAATTTTAAGTATACTAGAATCTAAATGGGGATTTTTAATATTAATAGTATTCCCATCATTATTAGCATTCTTATATGAATTATGGGAATTTATAGCAAATGTAAGAGCAGCAAAAGATGAAGAAGAGGAAGAAGAGGAAGACGAGAATGAAGAGGAAGTAGAAGAAGTGGTAGTAGAGAAGAAAAAACCTGCAAAAAAGACAACTACAACAACTGCTAAAAAAACAACAAGAGCAACAAAAGCAACAACTACAAAAGCGACAACTACAAAAAAATCAAATACAGCTAAGAAAACCTCAACATCAAAACCAAAAGCAACAACTACAAAGGCAACTACTACAAAATCAAGAACTACTAAAGCAAAAGAACAATAAAAAAGGATTGGGATAAAAAATGAAAGTAGTAAAAAAAATATGTAGATGGATATTTGATATTATACTATTTATAATATTAGCCATTGCCTTAATAATGGCATATAATCATATACAAATAAATATAAAAGGTAATACATATACAACTATGCTAGGATACTCGGCTTTTGAAGTAGCAACAGGGAGTATGTCTAATACAATAGAAATTGGAGATGTGATATTAGTAAAACTTATAGAACCAAATGAAACATTAAGTGAAAATGAAATAGTGGTATTTACTCAGGATACTACGCTAGTAACACATAGAATAATTAAAATAAATGGAGACCAAATTATTACAAAGGGTGATGCTAATAATACACAAGATGACCCTATTAGCAGAGGACAAATAATAGGAAAAGTAGTAAAAATTATACCAGATGTGAAAATGTGGAAAGAAATAATACTAACTCCAAAGGTGCTTATACCAACAAGTATCTCAATATTATTGCTTTGGATTTTCTTTTCATATGATAAAGAAAAAGATGTTAAAAAAACTAAGAAAGTAATAGAAGAACAAGAATATATAGACGAAGAGATAGAAAGTAATGAGAAACCAGAAAAAATAGGGGCAAAGGAGCCAACTAAAAAAACAAAAGTAGTGAAGGCAGAAAACAAAGAAGAAAAAAATAGTATAAAAAATTCAGAAGATAAGAATACAACAAAGAGTAGTAAAACAACCACAAAAAGCAAAACAAATACTACAAAAACAGCAAGAAAGAATACTACAAAAAGCAAAACAAATAGCGCATCAAGCAAACCTAAAAAAACAGTGAAAAATGCGGAGGAAAAAATAAAAAATGAAGGAGAAGGTTCAAAGAATAAGAAGGAAAAGCCGTAGAAATACGGTAATAGCAATAAGATTTATATTTTTCTTAATTTGTTTAATAGTTATGTGTAGTATTATTTTGACAAATGTTATAGCAAGATATCGTAGTGAAGCAGTAGCTTCAAAAAATATAGATATAGCTCTATATGTATTTCAAGAAGATCACCAAACTATGACTTTTAAGTTAGATAATATGGTTCCAAGGTCTGAACCATATCAATATACATTTTCTGTAACTAATACAGATTCAAATAACAAAATAGCACAAACAACTATAGAATATGATATTACAATAAAAACTACAACCAATATACCATTACAATATGTTCTATATAAAAATCAAGCTCCAACATCTACAAATCCTACTAATATACTTATAGGAGGGGAAGCATTAGCAGATACAGATGGTACTTATTTTAAAACCTTTACAACAGCTACTCAAACATTAACACATAGTACAGAGCAAACTGATGTATATTACTTATTAGTATATTTTCCAGAAACATATAAATCACAGCAAGAATATCAAAGCATGATAGAAAGTATAGAAATAATGCTAGATTCAAAACAAAAAATCTAAGCAAAAGGAGAAAGAGATGAAGAAGAAAAAAAATAGCACATTTTATAAATATACAAGAAAACAAATTTTGGTTTTGTCTGTGCTAGTTATATTTGGATTATCTCTTGTTTCTATATTAGCTAGATATGTAATGAACTATGCGAATGATTTTTATACTAGAGCACAAGAATTTTACTTTTATAGTGATAAGCTAAAGGAAAATAATCCAACATACAGAATAGAACAGTGGACAGGAGTAAATACTTATACAATACCAATTAAGCTAAGTACAGCCAAAAACTCGTTAGAAAAGGCAACATATGATATAAACTATAGTATAACTTATAGTTGCTCTAGCAATATAACATGTCAATTAAATAAAACTACTGGTATAATATATGCTACAAGCAATGAAGATTATATTACACTACAGATAACCCCAAACACATCTTTAAGTACGGGAGATGTGGCAGAAGTAAATATTACTGCTACATCATCATCTCCATATCAAAAAAGCATTATGGCAAAATTTATATTAGTAGTTGGAGATAGTGCATATACATATAAAATAGAAGACTCAGTGGGACAAATATATTGTGATTTAATTATAACTAATACAACTAATTACTATTTGGTACAAACCGCATTTGGTCCATACTCAGTTGGAGATAGAATTAATATATATACGTATTATGAATTAACTGCTGAAGAAAGAGAAAATTGTGTACCAACTAAAATTGTAAGATTTGACTATGATCCCCAAATACTTTCACTAGATATGGCAAATACAACAGTAGAACTATTTAGCATGGGAACAGAAACACAAGGAACAACAGAATATGTAGTAAGTTATAAAGTTGGTGTTGGAGCAGAATCAAGTGCCAGAGTTAGATTTTACAAAGCAGATTCAACACAGGATTACACATATCCAATAGTAAATAATACTTCAGTCATAGAAGTAGAATTGTTGGATTGGTAAAAAAGTTGGTTAAAACTTTAAAGGAGAAATTTATATATGAGTGTAATGAGTGAATACATAAAAATGACACAAGAGGGCATAACCCAATATATGAAGTTAGTGTTTGAAAGAAAATTTAATAAACAAATATGTGATAGCTACATAAAAACATATATAGATGTTAGGTACTATAATGTAAATGAAAGAGGAAACCACAAAACTTTAAGAAGAGAAATATTAGAAAGCTTAAAGGAAAAGAAAAAAAGGCTAATAGTAGATAACAAAACTAAACAAAAGCTTATAGAAGATATGGAAATGTTTTTTATATATGTTTTATACATAGACAAAGTAACACCATATAAAACAATAAATGACTTAGTAAAAAGTATATGTAGATTGAGAGTAAAAATTCTAAAAAAAGAAGATGAAAAATTTAGGAAAGTACTTAAAGACTTTATTGAAGATGATATAAATAAAAAAGAAGAATTTTTAGAGAAATTTGATAGTAAGGTGTTCTCTTTAAAGTTATCTGATTATAATAGTATAAATGATGTACAAAGAGTAAGTTTAAAATATCATATGAAATTTTCAGAAATCTTTAGTTCTACAGCTATAGAAAGAGCTTTTAATACTGGAACAACAAACGAAGACAAGCTATTTGTAGAATATAATATGATAAGTGCACAAATAATAAAAGACATAATAAAAGGTAATTTCAAAAAACAATATATTGTAGAGTTTGCAGATTCTTTATTTGAAAAAAAACAAAAAATACTTAGACTATTAAACATAATAGATAATTCAGCAATACAGGATAAATTAAGTTTAAAAATAAAGCATGAAACTTTCTTAAAATATAGAGAAGAAGCATATGAACTTCTTAGAAACGGCTATAAAATAGCACTTTTGGCAGACGAAACAATAGATACAGATAGGGCAGAATTAGAAAAATTGAAAATGTTCAAATATATTTTAATTAATAAAGATGCTCCTTATTATGATGAAATAATTAGGAAAAAAACATTGCAGAACATAATAGAAATATAGATAAAGGAATGAAATAAAAATGGGAACATATACAAGATTTTTATATGAATTTTTAGCACAATTTTTTGCAGGATTAATAACAATAGTAAGTGGAATTGGAAAAGGAATAGGGCAGTTATTTAACATACCAGGATATGCTAAAATAATAGAACACTACAAAAATGATTTTTCAATTGCAGAATGGTTATTAGTCGTACTTGCAGTACTTGCTGTTATTTTAGTCGTTGGAATGGGATTTGCTTTAATATTTTTATTAATTAAAAAATATATAAAATTCAGAGCAAAAGTTGTTAAGCAAGAAGAACTATTAGATGAAGTTACAAATTTAAACAAAAAAGTGGTAAATCTAATGAAGGAAAAAGATGAAATATTAGCAATGAAGGTTTCACAACTTGGATTAAAACCAACTGAATCAAATGTACAAGAATTACCAGAAAGCGGAGGAGAACCAACAGAAGAAGATCTTGTTAATGACGGAATTAGATTTGCAAAACTTAATGAGATTGATGAACAATTTGCAAATTATAAAATTAAGGATTATGGAAATTCATTTACATTACCAGAATTCTGCGAAGCATTCAGGAATTTTGCTGCATCAAGACTAAGATTATATTATACCTCACATATGATGAGATTATTCATATCTTCACTAGCTTCTACAAAGTTAGTTATTTTGCAAGGTATTTCTGGTACTGGTAAAACTTCTTTAGCGTATGCTTGGGGAAAGTTTTTAAAGCATGACTCATGTGTTGCATCAGTTCAACCATCTTGGAGAGATAGAACAGAACTTTTTGGATACTTCAACGAGTTTACTAAAAAGTTTAATGAAACTGAAGTTTTAAAAGAAATGTATATGGCAGGATATACAAATGATATATATACAATAATTCTAGATGAAATGAACATTTCACGTGTTGAATATTATTTCGCCGAGATGTTATCTATCCTAGAAATGCCAAACAAAGACGAATGGATAGTAGAGCTTGTTCCAAATAGTTGGAAAAGTGACCCTAAAAAATTAAAAGGAGGAAAACTACAAATTCCACCAAACCTATGGTATATAGGAACAATCAACAATGATGATTCTACATTTATGGTAACAGATAAGGTTTACGATAGAGCGATGCCTATAGATATAAATGATAAAGGACAACCATTTGATCCAATAGATACAGACCCAATGGATGTAAATTATACATACTTAGATCAATTATTTGCAAAAGCCATGATAGATAATGCAGTAAGCAAAGATACATTAGATAAAATAGAAATAATGGATAACTACGTTATACAACATTTTAGAATAGCTTTTGGTAACCGTATTGTTGCACAAATGAAAAAATTTGTGCCAGTATTTGTAGGATGTGGAGGAGACGAAATAGAAGGTGTAGACTATTTCCTAGCAAGAAAAGTATTAAGAAAATTTGAACAATTAAACATTTCATATATAAGAGACGAAATAGATCCATATATAGACTTTTTAAACAAAACATTTGGAAAAGATAAAATGAAAGAATGTATAGAATATTTAACAAGACTTAAAAAACTAACATAACAGGAAAATGCAAAAATAAGTGAACAGTAAATAATAGAAATATGTGTGGGACAAATATTAAACCACGCAGAAAGGTAAATACATGAGCGATTTAGGAATATATAATTTATATGAAAGAACAAATCCAGGAACAATCGAAACATTTCAAAAAAGAACAGCCTCAAAAATGGATTTACAAACAGAATATGAAAAAATAATAGAAGATACTGAATGGATAGATTTAATGGAAACAACAATACCATATATAGACAATATATTTCGTAATCCAAACAGATTTATTATAAATGAAGAAGAAATAGTAAAAATAGAACTAGCAAGAAAAGTTACTGTAGAAAGCATAAAGCATTTAGCAAAACATACCAATTTAATACAAGATGTAGATGAAGAAACAGGAGATGTTAAACCATCTAAAATATTAAATATTAATAAAGAGGAAAGCTATGACACATACGAAAATCGTTTTATTTATACATTGATACAACATATGAAATTTTACATAATGAGAAAGAAAAAAATGATAGAAGATAGATTAAAGCTATACGAAAAAAACAATAAAAGATTTTCATATACAGGCAATGCAAAACTATTAAATGAAAATGTAAGCATAACAGTAAACTTAACAACAAAGTTAGATGATGGAAATAAAAGAAAAAAAGGAGAGACCCCTTTAGAAAGAATACGAAAATTAGAAGAAAAATTGTTAATGGTCATGGGTTCAGAAACCTATAAATTAATAGACAAAAAACATATAGCATTAGTAACATCACCAATAAAAAAGACAAACCTAATATTAAAAAATGTTAATTTTCAGTATGCGGTTAAGTTATGGAATTATATACAAACAAACTTAGATGATAATGCAAAACATATAAGTGAAAAACAAGATTATTCAGATAATGAAGAACTAAAAAAATTAGCAGATGAAACATTTTTGTTAAATTATTTAATATTAAATTCTTTAGACAGAGATAATGCAGAAGAAAGCATGCAAAAAGAGATAAAAGAACAGGTTTTAAACCAAATGATAGACAGAATAGTAAGCCTAAATGCCAATTTGACAGAAAGTGAAGTTAAAGATTTGGTTGCAGATAGATATATTGTTATTAGAAACAAAAATATAGCAACACTAGGTCAAATACAAAAGGTATTTAAGAAACAAATAGAAAAATATCTAGAAAAAATATAGGAGAATTCAAAAGATGTTTGAAAAAATAAAAGAAAATACGGTTTTAAAGATAATATATAATATTATATATGTAATACTATTCTTTATAATTGCAGCAATATTATTTGTAGTAATGTTGCAAAGAGTAAGTAACAATACAATAGCATTAGGCGGAATAAGGGTATTTAATATAATTTCAGAAAGTATGGTTCCAAAATATAATATAGGAGATGTTCTAGTAGTACAAGATGTGGCCCCTGAAAATATAAAAGTGGGAGACGATATTGCCTATATTGGACAAGAAAGCACCTTTAATCAAAAGATAGTTACACATCAAGTTATAAAAATAGATTATAAAGATGGAGAATATATATTCCATACAAAAGGAATAGCAAATATTTTAGAGGATCCACTAGTACACGAAAACCAAGTATTTGGAAAAGTGGTTTATAAAATATGGACACTAAGCTTTATATCTAAATTAGTAGGTAATATATATGTAGTATTTTTCGGAATATTTGTGCCTATGGTTATACTAATATTTTGGACAATACTAAAACTAAAAGGTTTAGCAGGAGAAGAAGATGATGATGAAGAGGAAGAAGAAGAGATTAAGCCTAAAAAAACGATAAATAAAAAGAAAACAACAACAACTAAAAACAGTGCAAAAACACAGAAGACAAATTCAAAAAAGAAATCAAATGATAATAAAGGGTAAAAAATGTTTAAGAAAGTTTTAAATGTAATTAAAAAAAAGGTAAAATTAAGTAATTTAATATTATTAGTAGTTTTGCTTATGTTTAATTCATATGCTTGGTTTATTTACAATACTAAAGTAAATACATCTATATCAGCCAAAATTGAAGCTTGGGATATAGCATATATTTCTGACGGGATAAGAGAAACACAAAATATAATTTTAGATGTAGAAAAAATATATCCTGGCATGACTACATATACTCATCAAATAACAGTAAATAACAATGGAGATACAGAGGCAGAACTTAGTTTTGCTGTAAAAAAAGTAGAAATATTAGGACAAGTTTATGAAGTAAATGAGACAACGACAGCACAAGATTTATATAACAAATTACAAAATGACTTTCCATTTAAAACAACAGTAACTCTAAGTACTACACAATTACCAGCACATACAGGAACTGCAACAGTAACAATAAAATTAGAATGGGAATATGAATCTGGAGATGATGAATTAGATACTCAATATGGAACAAATGCATATCAATTTATTACAGAACATCCAGATACACCATGTGTACATCTAGAAATAGAACTTGGAGCAAAACAAATAAATAGTTAAAAAAGAAGTTAAAAGATTATATCTTCTAACTCCATTTTTTAAAAATAAATTATGTAGTTTTTTGCTCGAAGCTAGCATCTACTTTTAAAGTAATTTGTCTGTTAGTATCATCCCAAGTAAATTGAGAATCTTGTGTATCAGACATTGTAGCACCTTCGGTTGTATTATCTACCCATTTAATAAAAACTCTAATTGTTTTAGTTTTTGTTCCAGTTGTAGCATATGGTATAGTTCCACTTATAACAGTAGGTTTAACATTTGTTGTTCCAGAATTAAGTGTTGTAGTAGTACCACCATCTACTGAATAACCTGTAACTTTAAAATCTGCAAGATTGCTAGTAGTTGAATCAATAGCACCATCAGTATTGTTAATTTTAATAGTATAATCAAAACTAACATCAACATTAGTATAATCAAGAGCCAAATCAAAATAACCAGTAGCACCAGGAGCAAGTTTATTAGCAGCAAGATTGGCATTAGTATCAAAAACAGGTGTTAAATTAGCAGAAATATCAGTGCTATTTTGAATAGCTAATGTATTTAATTTAATGTCCCATCTAGCAATAGAAATATCAACAGCACCTTGAGCAGAAGATACGTATTTGGCATAAACATCGGAAAACGAAATAGCAGAAACACAAAGAGAAATAATTGCTAAAACAAGGACCAATTTCCTATAATTTTTCTTCATATGTTCACCTCGAATCTTATCTAAGATAATTAGATAATAACATATAAAGAAAATTAAATCAATACCAAAAAAATGTAAATATAATATTAATGTAGGGAAAGGAAAATAAAAAATGTCAAAAGAAAAAATCAAACTAAATTCGGAAAAAATTGAAAAAAGAGAAAGTCGTATTAAGGTTTTAAAATTAGGACTATTAATAAGTACAGTTTTCCTTATAATACTCTTCTTCCTATTAAAAATAGTATATGGACAAGGACCATTTACTATTTCTCTAGACCAAAATTTTGCTAAAAAAAGTGGTATAGTTATATACGAAAATCCGGCAGTAAAAGAATTTAGAAGGATATTAGAAGCTGGAAAATTAGAGTTTATGGATAATATTTCTATAAGATGGATTCCAGAAAACATAGATACAGAAGCAGATGGAGCACATAATGGAAATAATTATATAGCATATACTTTTTATGTAGAAAATAATGGAAACGAAAATCTTACATACTGGTCAGAATTAGTAATAGATGATGTAATAAGAAATGCAGATGAAGCTATAAGAGTAATGGTATTTAGAAATGGAGAGAAAACAGTTTATGCAAAACTAAACTCAAACGGTGAGCCAGAGCCAGACACAATACCATTTTACTCAGAACAATACGTTTATATAGAACCAAGAGAAAATTTTTACCCAAATGATGTAGATAGATATACAATAGTAGTATGGGTAGAAGGAGATGACCCAGACTGTATAAATGATATATTAGGTGGAGAAATGAAAATGCACTTAGAAATAAATGAAGAACATGTGCAAAAATAAATGTATACACAAGAAGTAAGCCATACAAGCGTAGAGACAATTATAATTGTCCGCGAGAGTATGGCCTTTTCTAAAAGCTTTATTACAAAAATATTACAAAAAACACACAAAAGTTACAGTTTTGTTACATTATTCAGCAAATATTGACACTTAAAAATGGCTATGTTAATATAAATTCATACAGATTTATTAATAATTGAAAGGAGAAAAAAATGAAAGAGGCAAAAAAAGAGAGGAAAAAAAGCCTAAGAGCAATATTATTAGTACTGTTAATAATAACAGTAATATTAATAGGATCAACATATGCGTGGTTTATTTCGAATAATACTGCAAAAATTTCTACAATAGACGTAAAAATAGAAACGGTAGAAGGTATCCAAATTTCTGTTGATGCTAGTAACTGGAAATCAACTATTACAAATGAGGATATAATAGGGGCTGGAGCCACATATACGAGTGCAGTTAATCAGTTACCTTCAATACTAAAACCAGTTTCATCTGCTGGAGCAGGTTATATAACAAATAGCAAACAAGACATGTACACAGTAACAGCAATGGATACAACAAGTACAGTATCAGAAGATGTAGGTCGTAAAGTAATAGTTGCAGAAAAAGCAACAGATCTACATGGAGAGACAGGGCAATATATAACATTTGATGTATTTTTTAATCTTCAATCTGAATCAGCTAAAGATTTATATTTAACAGGAACTTCTGGAGTAAAATGGGACGAAACAAGAGCACAAGCTGATACTGATACAGCGTATCAGACTGACAAAGGTTTGCAGAATGCAACAAGAATTTCATTCCTAGTAATGAATAATTCTGCATCGGCTGATGCAGTGACAGCACAAGGATGGACATATTCGGAAGGAAGTAGTCAATTCATTTTATGGGAACCAAATGCAGATGTACATACTACAGCCGCTATAGAAAATGCTGTAGGTGAAAAACCATATGACGTACCACATTATGACAGAACAGATTTAGAAGGTCCTACTAAAAAAATACCATTGCCATATAGTGGTATAAAGGCTAGTATTTTACAATCAGATAATGTATATTATTATAAAGCTACAGCCGCTAATTATGCAGCAAAGCTTGGAGCAGTAACACCTAATATTACAACAAATGCATCAAATACTGAAAAAAAGAAATTAATGACATTAAAACCAGGTGTTACAAAAATGAGAATATATATGTGGCTAGAAGGACAAGATGTTGATTGCTATACAGGTGCTTCTGGTACATACTTAAACTTTGATTTGCAATTCCAAGTAGATACTGCAACAGGCACATAGTACATTACAAAAATGTTACAAAAATAAAACAAAATTACAGTTTTATTACATTATTCAACAATTATTGACACCTCCAAAAGTGAGTGTTAATATATACTTATGAAAAATAAAATTAAATTTTAAAGGAGTGTAAAAATGAAAACAACAAAAAAACAAAAGAAATCAAATTTAAAAGTTTCACTATTACTTTTATTGTTAGCAGCAGTATTATTAATTAGTTCAACATATGCATGGTTTATAGCAAACAATACTGCAACAATTTCTACAATTAATGTAAAAGTAGAAACAGTAGAAGGTATTCAAATTTCAGTTGACGCACAAGCATGGAAAAACACAATAACTAATGCAGATATAACAGGAGCAGGAAGTACATATGCAGCATCTGTTAATCAATTACCAGGAACATTAAAACCAGTTTCTTCAGGAGCAAAATCAGAAAATGTTACTTCAAGCAAATTAGATATGTTTGACGTAACTGCTGTTGATTCAACTGAAACTTCAGGTCCAAATGTTGGACGTAAAAAAATGGTAGCTACTAAAACAACAGATACACGTGGAACAACAGGAAATTATATTACTTTTGATGTATTCTTCAATTTACAATCAACAGAAGCTAAGGACTTATATATTACGCCTAATTCAAAAGTAGTATGGGATTCAGTAAGAGCACAAGCTGATACAAATACAGCATATCAAACAGATAAGGGACTTCAAAATGCATCTAGAATCGCATTTATGGTATTCAATAATGCAACAACAGCAGATGCAGCAACAGCACAAGGATGGACATATTCAGATGGTTCAGAAAATTCTGCATTCGTTTTATGGGAACCAAATGCAGATGCACATACTACAGCTGCTATAGAAAATGCGGTAGTTGATGCACCATATGATGTACCACACATGAATAGAGCTGACTTAGAAGGAGAGTCAAAGAAAGTGCCACTTCCATATAGTGGAGTAAAAGCAGCATTCGATGCTGAACAAAACGTATATTACTGGAATGCAACAGCCGCAAATTATGCTTCATACTTACAAGCAATAACACCACAAATAGCAACAAATGCAGCAAATGCAACAAAACAAAAATTAGTGACATTAAAACCAGGTGTTACAAAAATGAGAATATATATGTGGATAGAAGGACAAGACATTGACTGCTACACAGGTGCTTCAGGTACATATTTAAATTGGGACTTACAATTCCAAGTAGAAACAGTAACTGGCTAAAATTTAATATAATAAATAAAAAGAAAAGAGGAGTGTTCCTCTTTTCTTTTTTAGTTCTCGCACAATTAGGGACAGTCCCCAAATGTCCCATTTGCCCAATTGGGGACACCCTTACATATCGTATATGTTATTCCTCTATAATTACTTTAGCAATTTTATAAATTAATTTTTGCTTTTCAGGAGATGCCTTTGCTAAAATATCACTAAATTCAGAAAATAAATAGTCTTGAGAAGTGCTAGAAGAGCCATTTAATATATAACCTTCAGTAACACCAAGTATATCGCAAATTTGACTTAATCTTTTTAAATTAACATGTGAATTTCCTCTTTCTACCTTACTCAAAAAAGCTACTGAAATTCCTAGTTGTTCAGATAAATGTTCTTGAGTAAGCTTTTTATCAAGCCTTGCTTTTTTTAATCTTTCTCCAACAATTGTATAATCTAATGCCATTTGATATCACCCTTTTAAAATATAGCACCTATAGGTAGAATTTAACAGAAATCTCAGCATCAATATTGATGCATAAGTTAATATACAAATTAATAAAAAGTCTTGACACAAAAGTTAGTAAATGCTAAAATGTTACTTGTCGATTATTATAGAGAGAACCTGTAACATTCCGAACCAGAAGTCAACTCTATTTTATAGGATTATATGATTTTTGTCAGAAAATACTATAAAACCTTAAAGACTTAACAATGGAGCAGGAGATTTAGAAAAATCATATAATGCCAAATGTAAAGATAAGGGGTATATATCTTTATATTTGGTATTTTTTCCGTGGCAAAATTTTTTGAAAGGAGGACATTGCCAAAAAAAGTAATAAATATTCAAACTTTAAATATCTAATTATCTGAAGAAAGAGAGGTATTAAAAGATGATTGAATTATCCAACATTACAAAAACTTATAAAGTAGCAAAAAGAAATGCAGGGATAAAAAATGCATTTAAAAATTATTTTAAAAGAGAATATACACAAATAAATGCACTAAATGATATATCTTTTAAAATAAACGAAGGAGAAATGGTTCGGATATATAGGCCCAAATGGAGCACGGTAAATCCACTACAATTAAAATTATGTGTGGAATTTTAACGCCAGATTCCGGAATTTGCAAAATTAATGGATTTATTCCATATAAAGACAGAAAAAAATATGTAAAAGATATTGGTGTTGTTTTTGGAAATAGATCAGCACTATGGTGGGATGTTCCAGTAGAAGACTCATTTGAATTGATAAAAGAAATTTACAACATTTCGGATGAAAACTATAAAAAGCAAAGAAATATGCTTACAGAAATGCTAAATATTGGCGAAATAATAAAAACTCCGACAAGGCAATTAAGTTTGGGTCAAAGGATGAGATGCGAAATAGCAGCAGCATTTTTACATGAACCTAAAATAGTATTTTTAGATGAGCCAACTATTGGACTAGATAGTATTTCTAAAATTGCAGTAAGAGACTTTATAAAAAAAATTAACAAAGAGAAAAATACAACAATAATACTTACTACACATGACACAGGGGATATAGAAGCACTTACAAAAAGAGTCATTTTAATAGGAAAGGGCAGAGTTTTGCTTGATGGCAGTTTTAATGGCTTAATAAAAAAATATAGCCATAAAGTTATAAATATAAAATATAAAGGCAAAATTTCAGATTTTCCTTTAGGAATGGAAGTATTAGAGAAAAGTACAAATGAGCTAAAAATATTAATAGATGAAAGCAAAATCAAATTAACAGAATCAATTTCATTTTTATCTAGTACTTTAGAAGTATTAGATATAGAAATAAAAAATACAGATATAGATGATGTTGTTGCTAACTTATATAAAGAATATCAAATTTAATAAGTATACTTATTTTAAAAGAAAGGGGTTATTTTTATGATAAAAATAATAAAAATGAAAATTTTTAGATATTATATAAGATTGGCACAAAAACTTAAAATATATTTAGCATATTCTAAAATTAAATTTTTAAATGAAATTCAATATAAAATAGCAGCATTTGCAGGAGTTATAACTCAATTTGCTTGGGGTGGTATGTATATTATGCTGTATTGTACTTTTATGAAAAATGGAAATGCAAATACATACACTATTCCACAAATGTGTACATATATTTGGCTACATCAAGCATTTTTTCTATTATTTAATTTTGTATCTGTGGATAAAGATATTTTAGAAATGTGTAAAACTGGCGGAGTTGCATTAGAGTTGGTGAAGCCAATAGATTTGTATTATATATGGCATGCAAAAACATTAGGCAAAAAAATAGCTGCTACTTCTTTAAGAGCTTTGCCTATATTTATAATTTGTACAATGCCATTTTTAAATCAATATAAGTTAACTGCACCAGTCAATATAGGAGCATTTTTCTTATTTGTTATAACATTAATTTTATCCCTGGGATTAATAATAGCATATGTAATGTTATTATACATTATAGTAATGAAAACCACTACTACACAGGGAATTAAACTTACATTTCAACTTGTTATGGAGTTTTGCACAGGAGGGGCAATTCCAATAGCATTTATGCCAAATTATATGATAAAAATATTAAAATTTACACCATTTTATTATATGGAAAATGTATCATTTAATATTTATAATGGGTATATATCTAATGGGGCTGAGATTTTCAAAATAATATTATTACAGTTGTTTTGGCTTACTATATTAACTATTTTAGGAAAGAAAATGATGAATAAGCGACTTTCAAAATTAATAGTACAAGGTGGATAGGGGGGAGAAAATTGAAATTATATTTAAAGTATCTTTCTATGCATTTGAAATCCTTATTAGAATATGGGAAAACTTTTATAATATCTTGTATGGGACAAATAGCAACTTCAATTTTTTCATTTTTATCAATCATATTTTTATTTGACAAATTTGGTAATATTGAAGGATATACTTTTGAAAATGTATTAATATGTTTTTCAATATCTTTTTTTGGATTTTCAATAGCAGAATGTTTTTTTAGAGCTTTTGACCATTTCGATAAAATGATTGCAAATGGTGAATTTGATAGAGTATTAGTTAGACCCAGAAGTATAATTTTACAGGTATTAGGCTTAAAAGTGGAATTTGCAAAATTTGGTAGATGTTTGGCTTCGCTAGTAATTGTAATTTGGGTAATAATACGTAATCCAGACCTTCTAGAAACAGAAAAGTTAATTACTTTAACATTAATGGCTATAGGAACGATAATAATTTATGTTTCTTTATTTGTACTTAAAGCAGGAATAACATTTTTTACCACACAAAGTTTAGAAATAATGAATATATTTACAGATGGTGCAAGGGATTTAGCGCAATACCCATTAAATATTTATCACAAATGGGTAAAAAACTTTTTTACATATATATTGCCATTAGCTTTAGTAAATTATTATCCACTTTTATATATAATAGAGCGAACATATAATAAGCTATATATGTTTTTACCAATACTTTCTGTATTTTTTATTATTCCTTGTTATATAGTATGGAATATAGGATTACGTAAATATAAATCAACAGGGTCATAAAAAGATTTTTTAAAATTTAGTTGTTTTATTTATTGGTTTATGTTATACTAATTGTGGCTTGAAAAAGCTTAAATTGAATTTAATTATTTTGTAGACTATTTCCTTCTTTTTTGATGAAAAAAAGTATCAATGTGTCAAAAATATTAAATGTCAAAAAATAAGAAGGAGGTAACCTATAATGGCAGACAAAACATTAGTATGCAAAGACTGTGGAGCAGAATTCGTTTTTACTGAAGGTGAACAAGCATTTTATGCTGAAAAAGGTTTTACAAATGAACCACAAAGATGCCCAGAGTGTAGAAAAGCAAGAAAACAAAATAGAAATAATTTTAAAAATAATTAACAAGAAAAACTGTCGATATTTTCGACAGTTTTTTAGCTTACTTTTTCTTTATGACTATATTTCAGTTTTGTGGCCATTCCACCACGTATATGCCTTTCAGCTTTGTTTTCATCCAAAATTGCTCTAACTTCTAAAAATAATGATGGGTTTATTTTTTTCAATCTTTCGCTAACATCTTTGTGTACAGTACTTTTACTTATTCCGAAATTTTTTAGCTGCTCCTCTGACTGTGTCTCCAGTATCTATAATATAGTGTGCCAAATCTACAGCACGTTCTTCTATGTATATCTTACTCAAATGAAAAACCCCCTATACGAATTGCATTTGTTAAATTGTATTCGAGGAAAGGTTGTATTATGCGTAGATTATTTTTCTAAACTATTGAATTAAAATCCAAAATATGTTAATATATATAAGTATTAAAAATATAAGCCGTTGAAAAAGCAAAGTATGTAAAAATAAAATATATTATAGAGAAAATGGGGTAGCTGAAAACCATTATATATTTTTTACAGAAATTTCACTTTTTAGGCTTTACCTTGAATAACAGTAGAGGTAAACGATTGCTACGTTATAGCTATAGAGGTTAATTATTTAATTAATAAAATTAGGTGGTACCACGAGCCAGTTCGTCCTAACAGGATGGAACTGTTTTTTTGTATAATAGAAAAGTTTTCCGAACTTTCCTATTATACAAAAAATCTTCGCTGTATTAAAGCCTCATAGCGGTTTTGAAAAGAAAGGAAAGATATTTTATGAAGGAAGAAATTATACAAATTGAAAAAAAAGCAATAAAAGAAGTTGAACTTTCTCAAGATATAAAAACTTTAGAAGAAGCTAAAGTAAAATATTTGGGAAAAAAAGGTGAGCTTACAGCAATATTAAGAGGTATGGGAGCACTTTCACCAGAAGAAAGACCAGTAATAGGAAGTTTAGTAAATGAAGTAAGAGAAAAAATAGAAACTGTTTTTAATCAAAAAGAAGAAGAATTAAAAAATAAGGAAATGGAAGAAAAATTGAAAGCAGAAAAAATAGATATAACTTTGCCAAGTACAAAAATAAAAAGAGGTAGCAAACATCCTATTAATAGAGTTATAGAAGAAGTAGAAGATATATTTGTTTCTATGGGATATGATGTTGTAGATGGTCCAGAATTAGAAACAGATGAATATTGTTTTGAAAGATTAAATCTACCCAAAGGACATCCAGCAAGAGATATGCAAGATAGCTTTTATGTAACAACAGAATATTTGTTAAGAACTCAAACATCATCTGTTCAAGCAAGAACAATGATGGCAAATGAAGAAAAAACACCAATACGCATGATATGCCCAGGAAAAACATATAGAAGAGATGATGACGCTACACATTCTCATCAATTTGGTCAAGTAGAAGGACTAGTAATAGACAAAAATATATCTTTGGCAGACCTAAAAGGAACATTAGAAATATTTGTTAAAAAGATGTTAGGAGAAAATTCTAAATTAAGATTTAGACCAAGTTATTTCCCATTTACAGAGCCTTCATATGAAGTAGACGTGAGCTGCTTTAAATGTGGAGGAAAAGGTTGCAACTTATGCAAACAAACAGGTTGGATAGAAATATTAGGCTCAGGAATGGTACATCCCAATGTGCTAAAAATGAACGGATATGACCCAGAAGTATACACTGGATTTGCTTTTGGAACAGGGCTAGATAGACTAGCAATGTTCAAATATGGAATAACAGATATTCGTTTGTTGTATACAAATGATATAAAATTTTTAAGCCAATTTGATAGAAAGGATGAAGAAAATGAAATTAAGTACTAAATTTTTAAAAGATTATGTGGATATAGATGTAGAAGTAAAAAAATTAGCAGAAGATATGACAAATGTAGGAAATGAATATGATTCTGCCGAGAAATTAATAAATGCTACAAATTTAGTAATAGGAGAAGTACTTGAATGTGAAGCACATCCGGACTCAGACCATTTGCACATATGCAAGGTAAATGTAGGAGAACAAATACTACAGATTATATGTGGAGCACCAAATGTAAGAAAAGGACTAAAAGTAATAGTGGCATTACCAGGAGCAAATTTGCCAGGAGGTATTACAATAAAAGCAGGAAAAATTCGCGGAGAAGAATCTAATGGAATGCTATGTTCTATGGCAGAATTAGGTTTAGAAAGTAAATTTTTAAAGCCAGAAGATAAAGACGGTATACATGAATTACCACAAGAGGCACCAGTAGGTGAAGAACCTATAAAATATTTACAGATGGATGATGAAGTTATAGATTTTGAGTTAACAGCAAACAGAGGAGACTTATTAAGCATACTCGGCATGGCTTATGAAGTAGCAGCAATATATGATAAAAAAGTAAAAGATATAGATTTAACATATACCCAAAATAGTGAAAATATAAGTGATGAATTTAAAATAAAAGTAGAGACAGAAAATTGTCAAATGTTATTAGCAAAAAAAGTAAAAAATGTAACAATAACAGAAAGCCCAGAATTTATAAAAAACAGATTAATAGCATCAGGAATAAGACCTATTAATAATGTAGTTGATATAAGCAATTATGTAATGCTAGAAACAGGCCAACCTTTACATTTTTATGATGCAGAAACACTAAGTGGAAAGCTAGAAGTAAGAATGGCAACAAAAGGAGAAAAATTAACTACTTTAGATGGAATAGAAAGAACTTTAACAGAAGAAAACATTGTTATCTCAGATGGCAAAAAAGCAATAGGTTTAGCAGGAGTAATGGGAGGATTGGAAACAGAAGTAACAGACAATACTAAGAATATTATAATTGAATCAGCAATTTTCAATCCGGTAAAAATAAGAATGACATCAAAAGAAATATTAAGAAGTGAGGCAAGCAATAGATTTGAAAAAGGATTGGATCCTAATAGAACATATATGGCTATTGAAAGATCTTGTAATCTATTACAGAAATATGCTGGAGCAGAAATTGTTGGTGGATTAGAAAAATATGATACAACAGAATTGACAAATAAAAAAATAGAAATAACTTATAAAAACATAAATTCTTTATTAGGCTCAAATATATCAAATAAAGATATATTAAATGTATTTAGGAGATTAGGTTTTACGTATGAGGAAAAAGGTGAAGCGGTAATTGTAGAAGTGCCTAGAAGAAGAATGGATATCAATATAAAAGAAGACCTAATAGAAGAGGTTGGTCGTATATATGGTGTAAATAATATAGAAGGAAAATTACCAATGTCACCAACTAAATTAGGAAGTTATGATAAGGTAAAGAGACAAATTAGAAATAAATTGATAGATTTAGGACTAAACGAGACTCTTTCATATGTTTTAGTAAATGAAAAAGAAGCTAAAGACTTTACAAATGACAATACAGAAATAGTAAAGTTATTAGCACCAATGTCAGAAGATAGAAATGCATTAAGACATAGTATATTGCCATCTTTATTAAAAATATATGAGTATAACAAAGCACATTATAATAAAGATGTATCTATATTTGAAATAGGAAAAACTTTTTATAAAAAAGGTGAAAAATATGGAGAAGAAAATGGAATAGCAGGATTAATGACAGGCAACTACTATTTAGGAATAGAAAAAAAACAAGTAGATTTTTATATTATAAAAGGAATAGTGGAAGAACTTTTAGACTATTTAGGATATGGAGGTAGATATAGTTTTATTGTAAAAGAAGAAATGCCAAAAGAACTACATCCAGGACAATCATCATTAATTTCAGTAAATAATGACGTAATAGGAATAATAGGAAAAGTACATCCACAAAAAATAAAAGAAAATATATATGTATTTGAAATAAACCTAGAAAAACTATTGACCAAAAAAGTTGGAAAAATGAAATATAAAGAACTTTCAAAATATCCAAGTGTAAAAAAAGATTTAGCAGTAATTATAAATAAAAATGTAACAGCACAAGAAATAGCAACATTAATAAAAAAATCAGCAGGATCACTATTACTTAACACAGAAGTATTTGACGTATATACAGGAAAAGGAATAGAGGAAAACAAAAAAAGCCTAGCATATTCTTTAGAATTTGGAACAAACGACAGAACTTTAACAGATGAAGAAATAAACAACATAATAGATAAAATAATAGCCAACTTAGAAAAAAACGGAGCAGAAATAAGAAAATGAACAATTGGGGACAGTCCCTAATTGCCCCAATTGCCCAATTTGGGACACCCTTTAAAAATGCTTAATAATGCATTGCAATTATTGAAAACTAGCAAAGAATTATTGTACAAGCTCTTGAAAAAAAAGTAGAAATATGCTATAACATAATTAGAGTTAAAATTAAGGAGGATAAACTAATGGCAAAAAAGAAAAAACGCGATATTGGAAAAATAGCTATAAGAGTTATTGCAGCAGTATTAGCATTAATGTTTGTTGTTAGTATGGCAGGAACATTAATATATTACTTAGCAGCTTAAAAACAAAAGATAGAGGGGATAGTTTGGAAAATTATTTTACTGTAAATATAAATAATATATGGAATAATTTAATTGATTATTTTTGGTATTTAAAAGAAAATCCACTGAGGTTAATCATACTTATTTTAGATTTGACAATTGTTATTGGTTTAGTATATAAATTTATTAAATATTCTAAAAGGACAAGAGTTTGGCAACTATTAAAAGGAATAGTTTTTATACTAATAGTTACCTTATTAAGTGATATTTTACATTTAAAAATATTAAATTGTATATTAACAATATTTATGCCATATGGAGTAATAGCAATAATTGTAATATTTGCACCTGAATTAAGAAGAATGTTAGAACAATTGGGTACAAATAAATTAACTAAATATTTTGGAATAGAAAAAGATATATATACAAAAACAAAAGAAAACATATATAAAATAGTAATTGCCACAATGGAGTTAGCAAAACAAAAAACAGGAGCATTGATAGTAATTGAAAGAGATATACAAATAAATGACATAATGGAAACAGGGTTGAAATTAGATAGTGAAATATCTCCACAATTATTAGTAAATATATTTACTCCAAATACTCCACTACATGATGGAGCTGTAGTAATAAGCAATAATAAAATAGCAGCAGCTGCATGCATATTACCACTTGCAAGCGATAAAAATATTGCAAAAGAATTAGGAACAAGACATAGAGCGGCAATAGGAATTTCTAAAGAAACAGATAGTATAGCAATAGTAGTATCAGAGGAAACGGGCAAAATATCATTAGCCAAAGATGGAACTCTGATTGCGGATTTAAAAGAAGAAACACTAAAAAGTATATTAATAAAAAATGTGTTAATAAAAAGGTTTGGAGATGAAATTCCAAGAAAAATGCCTACGTTTAAGAAGAAAAAGAAGAACAAAGGTATAGTTAACAAAGGGTCTGTTTAAAAAACAGACCTTAAATATTATTTAAGAAAAGAGATTAATATTATGAGAAATATTAAATTGATAATTGAATATGATGGAAAAGAATATAATGGTTGGCAAAAACAGCCAAATAAATTAAATATACAAGGCGAAATAGAAAGAGCAATTGAAGTTATAACAAGAGAAAAAGTAGAACTAATTGCTTCGGGTAGAACTGATGCAGGAGTTCATAGTTTGGGACAAACGGCAAATTTTAAAATAGAAAGTGAAATGCCAATAGAAAAAATGAAAGTAGCAATAAATTCACAACTAAAAAAGAGTATAAGAATAAAAAATGTAGAAGAAGTAGAAGAAAATTTCCATAGTAGATATAACTGTAAGAAAAAAACATATAGATACATAATAAATAATTCTGAACAAGGTTCGGCAATATATAGAAATTTAGAATATCATATGCCACTTAAGTTAAACTTTGAAGAAATGGAAAAGGCTATAAAATATTTTGAAGGAGAACATGATTTTAAAGCATTTAAATCAAGTGGGGGAAGTGTAAAAACTACAATAAGAACAATATATAAAACAAAAATAAAAAAAGAAAATGAAAGAATAGAAATAGAACTTACAGGAAATGGATTCTTATATAATATGGTAAGAATAATAGCAGGAACTTTAGTAGATGTGGGACTTGGAAAGATAGAAACAAACCAAATACCAGAAATAATAGAATCAAAAGATAGACAAAAAGCAGGAAAAACGCTACCAGCACATGGACTTTACTTAGTAAAAGTGGAATATTAAAATATAAAGCAGTGGGTAACAAAATATTAGTAAAATGCATAACATATACAAAAAGGATAGGTGAGAATAAAGTTATGAACATTTTACTAATATTTTTTGCGCTTCCTATAGCAACAATATTATTAGCTATTGTATTACAAAAAATATTAAAAAGTCCTATATTAGTGGCAATTATATTTTTTGCAATATATTTAATAGTTACATTCGCAGCGTTTGATTCGGATTTTTTAATAGTTGCGATATTACTTACAATTTTAGCATATATAACAGCAGTATTGGTATGTATTATATGCAAAATATTAAGAAAACTTAAAGAAGATGAAGATAATCATCACGACGATGATAATAATAATGGAAATTGTGGATGTAGGAGAAGAGAAAATTTAATAGCATATACTACATCGTTGCTTCCGAACAATACAGTAATATTGGGAGCTAATAATAACAACAATGAATCAAATGATGATGATAATAATAACTGTGGATGCTGTAGATGTTGCAGATGCTGTAGATGCAGACGAAATAGATAAACTGTGCAAACGCTTTGCGCATTGCACAGTCCAAGGTAAAAATCAACTTTATTGTATAGAGAAAATCCCTGATTTTCCTATACAATGAAAAAGGACTGTCCCAAAAGTGACAAATTGTCACAAAAAGGAACGTCCCCAAAGTGACAAATATTACAATTATATTACAAAGATATTAAACTTGTATTACAGGGCTGCAATTTGTTGTTTTTAATAAAAAAATGTTGTAAAATTAAATAAATAATTATAGAGAAATACAAGGAGGAATATTAAAAATGGCAGTAAATCCAATGCAAAGAAAAGCAACAACATCTGCATTAATAGCAGTGTTAATAACACTTATAATTACAGGTACTATAATAGGGCTTTTAATAATGAAAATAGGTAATTTAAACAAACAAATGGAGGAGAAAATATCAAGTATTGTAAAAGTATATGTATTAAATAATGATGTAAAATCTGGACAAGAAATAACAACAGATATGCTAAAATTACAAGAGGTTGATATGGCAACTGTTCCAAGCAATTCTTTTGGAAGTATTATTTCTACATTTAATAATTATAGACTAGAAGACATAGAAGGAACACCAGTTTTAACAGATACTGATGGAAGAATGTATTTAACTAAACAAGAAGCAAATGGGGAAAAAGTAAAGAAATATATACAAAGAGTAGAAGATGATTATAAACAAACTGCTTATTATTATGAGGATGGAGGACAAAAAGTAGAACTTGTTACAGTTCCATTAGTAGCCAAGGTTGCTTTAAAGAAAAACACAGTATTAACATTAGATTTAATAGCTAGAAGTGATGAAATAGTAACAGATGATGTTAGAATACAAGAATACAATGTAGTACTTTTACCATCACAAATAGAAGATAAAGAATACATAGATGTAAGATTAAGAATGCCAAATGGAACAGATTACATAGTACTTTCACATAAACAAATAGAGTTACCACAAATAGATGGAGTTGAAACACAAGATACTATATGGATGAATCTTTCAGAAAATGAAACATTAATGATGAGTAGTGCTATTGTTGAAAGCTACATGGTTAAAGGTTCTATGCTATATGCTACAAGATATGTAGAGGCAGGAACTCAAGAGGCTGCAATACCAACATATTTACCAAATGCAGATGTAGTTTTATTAATGGAAAAAGATAAAAATATAGTTCAAGTAGCAAAAAATGAATTGTTCAAGAGATACAACGAAAATAAAGAAACAATAAGAACAAATGGAATTAATAAACAAATTGACTCAAAAACAGCAATAAATAATGCAGTTTCAGGAGTAAATGAAGAAATTAAAAAATCACAAGAACAAAGGAAAAAATACTTACAAACACTAGGAGGTAAATAAAGTAGGGAGGCTATAATGGACAAGATTGGATTTGTGGGAGCATATGACAAAACAGATGTTATACTATATATAGCTAAAATTATATCTTTAATAGGAAAAAAAGTTTTAGTCATTGATTCTACAGTCAATCAAAAGGCTAAATACGTAGTTCCTGTTATAAACCCTACAAAATCATATATTACAAACTTTGAAGGAATGGATATTGCTGTGGGCTTTAATAACCTACAGCAAATTCAAGAATATTTGGGAACAGAAGACAAAAAAATAGACTATGATATAATTTTAATAGATATAGATTCAACAGAATCAATAGAAATATATGACATGAAAGAATCAAATAAAAATTATTTTGTTACATCATTTGATCTATACTCATTGAAAAAAGGAATAGAAATTATAGATGGATTAAATGAAACAATACAGTTAAAAAAAGTTTTATTTTCTAAATATGCTACAGAAGAGGAAGATGACTATTTGAATTTTTTATCGCTGGGACATAAAGTTATATGGGAAAGTGAAAGAATATATTTTCCACTTGAATTAGGAGATCAAAGCACAATAATAGAAAATCAAATGTTATCAAAAATAAAAATTAGAAAATTAACTAATCAATATAAAAAAAGTTTATTATATATGGCAGAAGAAATTGTGAAACCAGAAGAAAGAGGGAAAATAAGAAAAGTATTTAGACAATTAGAAAAAGAGGTGTAGAAAATGGCAATCATAGTTTTTAACAGTAACGAAAAAAAAGAAACAGGACAAACATTAACAACAGCAGCATTAGCAACATATATGTCAATAGAGCATAACCAAAAAATGTTGATTGTATCTACAGACTTTAATGATGGAACTTTAGAAGATTGCTTTTGGCCACAAAAAAAAGAAGAAATTATAATAGACAGAACTATACCCTTAGATAGAATAACACAGATGGATTCTGGAGTAGAAGGATTAGCAAAAATTGTTTCAAGCAGTAAAACTTCGCCAGAAATAATAAGAAATTATTCTAGGGTGGTTTTAAAGGATAGATTGGATGTACTAGTAGCACCAGATACTAGAGAGAGAACAGAATATAATAAAATTGCTATAGCATATCCTAATATTTTGCAAATGGCTAATAGATTTTATGACTATATATTTGTAGACTTAAACAAAAACATGAATTTAACTGAATACGAACAAATAATGAAAATAGCTGATGTTATTGTATTAACATTAAACCAAAAATTAAAAAGCATCAATAATTTTGCAAAATTAAGGGAAAAAGAACAATTTTATAATAGTAGAAAAGTAATACCTATATTAGATAAATATGATAAATTTTCTAAATATAATAATAAAAATGTGTCAAGATGTTTAAAGGAAAAGAAAATAATACCTACAGTTTCATATAATACTTTATTTGCAGAGGCATGTAGCGAAGGTAAAATTGTAGATTATTTTTTAAAAATGAGAAACGTAAAAGCAGATGAAACAGATAGAAACAAAATGTTTATATATGAAATAGCAGAATTAAGCGAATGCATAATAAATAAATTATTAGAACTGCAAAACAAAAAAGTATAGCCTTAAGGAAGGAGAAATAAAATGTTAAACACAATATTAAAGATAGTTGTTTTACTTGTAGCAGTAGGAGCAGTATATTATTTTATTAGAAGCAAACAAAAACAAAAAGTAGAAGAAACAATAGAGATGGATGATAAAACATATACTTTAGAAAGAATGACTGCTTTTGTAAAACAAAGATTAAATGAAATAACAAAAGTAAATTTATATGATATTGGACTTTCAGAAGAGGAATTAAAAAGAAGAAAGAACAAAAAATATGAATTGAAAAAAGCATTAAAAGGCTGTACATATGGAGACGTTAATGATAAAAAATACATAAAAGAATTAATATATGATTTATTATACAGAGAATATGGAGTTGATGAAACTAATGTATCAAAAGCAATTCCTTTTGACATACCATCACTTCTAACAGCTCAAGATAAATTTGACATAATAATATATATGTATAAAAATGATTTTGGATATGAGGCATTAACTGAACTTATAAAAAAATACAATTTGGCAGAATTGAAATATGTAGCTGGAGAGACAAAGCCATGTTATGTTATAACTTCGCAAGAAATTAGTGAAATATTTGAAAAGGAAAATTTTGTATTGACTTTATCAGATAAAATAAATGTAATAGTTCAAAGAATTTATCAACATTATAAAGGCTATAGTAGTATAGATGAAATTAGAGATATGAATATAGATGGAGTATCAGGTGGTGTATCTGGACTTCCAGAATCTTTTTTAAGTCAAGTTGCACAAACAGATGGAGATTATTTAAATCAAGTAGTAGAGCACAAAGTTCCAAGAGCATGTGACAGTATATGGATATTTTTCCAAGGTAAATCAATTAGATTAGAATTTTTATCTTTTGGAACAGAAGCAGAACTAAAAAGAGTTTGTCAAAATATATACAAATACAATAATCCAGGACAATTATCAGATACAAATGGATTTAAAATAAATGAAATGAAAGATGGCTCTCGTGTTGTTGTTGTAAGACCAAGCTTTTCAGAAACATGGGCATTTTTCGTAAGAAAATTTGATGTTAAAAGAGCAACATTAGAACAATTAATAAGAATACCAGGAAAAGAGCAAGCAATAGACCTTTTAAAATATTTAGTCAAAGGAGCAAGAGTAATATCACTTACTGGTGAGCAGGGTTGCCGGAAAAACAACAATGCTTATGGCTATGATAGAAAATATATATGATACAATGAACATACGTGTTCAAGAAACTGCGTTTGAGTTACACTTAAGAAAAATATATCCAACAAGAAATATTTTATCTTTTAGAGAAACAGATACAATTTCTGGACAAATGGGACTTGATGTTCAAAAGAAAACAGATGGTGGAGTAAACATTATCCGGAGAGGTTGCAACAGATCCCGTAGCAGCATGGATGATACAAGCTGCACAGGTTGCTTCTAAATTTACATTATTTACTCACCATGCTAAAACTTTTCCACTTTTAGTACAAGCATTAAGAAACTCTCTTTTAAAGTTAGGTATGTTTAATGATGAAAAAACAGCAGAAGAACAGGTTGTAGGAGTTCTAAACTTTGATATACATTTAGTAAAAGACTTTAGAGGTAGAAGATATATAGAAAGAGTAACAGAATGTATACCCGTAGAAGACAAAAATGAATATACATTTGAACATAGACAAGAAAAAACGATAGAAGGAAAATTAGATAAATTTATGGATAATGCAACAAGGTTTTTCTCGAAGTCTACGAATAAAGAATTATATAAATATGTAAACATATTAGAATATCATGATGGTACATATGTACTTACAAACCCTATATCAGATACAAATATTAGAGAAATGAGAAACAATATGGATGCATCAGATATAGAAGAATTTGACAAATTTATAGAAGATAATTGGGGAATAAAAGCAAAAGATAATTCTAGCCATGAGGAAGAGAAAGTTATAGTAACTAAAAAAAGAGGTAGAAAACCTAAAGATAATTAATATTCAAACGAAGAATAGAGGTGAACCGCAGAATGGAACAAAGTAATATATTTATATATTTTTTTGCAGGAGTAGGAGCATTATTTGCAATATTGGTAATTGCATACTTGATTTTAAAGAAAAAAATGGAATCTTCAGAAGTAAGACAAATACAAAAATTAAGAGAAGGAACACAAGCCAAAAAGCATACCTCCGAAATATTATACCAAAAATTATATGTAAGATATATTAGAATACCATTTTTAAAAAGATATTTACTAAAAATAAGAAGAAGACTAGAGATAATAAATATAGATGATGAATATTTAACAAGAAAACAAACTGCACAAATATTAACCAGAACTTTGCTTTTAGTAATACCAATTACAATAGCAATAATATGGCTAACACATGATAATTATCTATTATTGTCAATATTATTAATTTTTGAAGTATTTATGATAGATACAATAATTGATGGAATGGTAGACAATATAGACAACAAATTACTAAAACAACAAATAAACTTTTTCTCAGAAATGAGACATGCATACCATGAATTTAATATGGTAGAAGAAGCAATTTATCAAGTCTCACAAGATGATGAGCAACCAGAAATGTCTAGACAAGCAGAAAAAATATATGAAGTTTTAATATCAGATGATCCAGAATCAGAATTAGAAAAATATTATGATGTTGCACCAAATAGTTATTTAAAAGAATTTGCTGGTATTTCATATCTTACAAAAGAATTTGGAGATAGAAAAGTAGATAAATCATCTTTATATTTGAAAAATTTAAATAATATTACACAAGAAATGCAACTAGAAATATTAAAAAGAGATAAATTAAACTATGTATTTCAAAGTTTATCTGTAATATCAATATTACCAATGATGTTTTTAGAAGCAATTAAAAATTGGTCAGTAAGTCAATTTAGTTTTACAGAAAGTTTCTATATGGGAAGAAAAGGTATGCTAGTGCAAATATTGGTACTGCTTATTACATTTATTTGTTATACGTTAACACGAAAATTAAAAGATAATGGTTCTACTAATATGAATGTAAGAAATACCGAAAATCCTTGGCAAGCAAAAGTATATAAAATACCTTTTTTAAAGAAAATAATAGATTTATTTATTCCAAAAGAGGGCACAAAAGAATATAGAGTATTAAAAGAAGATTTGAAAAATGCAGCCTCAAAAGACAAAATGGAATGGGTATATGTAAATAGGTTAACTTTATGTATAGTAACATTTTTTGTATCTGTATTTATATTTGCACAATTGCATCAGGTGGAAATCCGTTATATATATACAGAACCAACAACAGAGTTTGATTTAGTAGGAACGATGAATGACAAGCAAAAAAGAAAAGCCATGGAAATTACAGAATCTGATAATCAATATCTAGATTTCTACAGAGGAAATACAGAAGTTCAGCAAAAAGACATTGAAAAGATAATGAAAAATGGTAGAATAAACAAAGACTATGTAGAGGCTACAAATGAAGAAGTAGCAACAGCAGCGAAAAGAGTTTTAGATAAATTACATACAGTTAACAAGGAAAATTTGCAATGGTTTGAAATATTATTAGGTATGGTATTTGCAATGGCCGCTTATATGGCACCAGTATGGTTGCTGAAATTCCAAGCTAAAATGAGACAATTAGAAATGGAAGATGAGGTAATGCAGTTCCAAACAATAATATTAATGCTTATGCGAATTGAGAGAGTAAATGTAGAAATAATATTGGAGTGGCTAGAAAGATACGCAAATATATTTAAGGAACCAATTAGTAAATGTGTAAACAACTTTGAAAGTGGTGCTTGGGAAGCGCTAGAACAATTAAAAGAAGATGTAAATTATCCAGAGATGATTAGATTAGTAGAAAGTATGCAGGCAGCAGTTGAAAAAATACCAATTACAGATGCATTTGATGAATTGGATACAGAAAGAGATTATTATCAAGCAAGAAGAAAAGAATCTAATGAAAGGTTAATATCAAAAAAAGGTTTAATAGGAAGAGTAATAGGGTTTACACCAATGATAGGTTTATTTGTATGCTATTTAATAGTACCATTAGTTGTAATAGGATTGTCAGCTATGAAGGACTCATTTAATGCAATGTCAGCAATGAAATAATAGAAAGGGGATTGAATTTGTAAATGGAAAATGCTTCAAAAGCACTTCTTATGGCAGGTGGAGTTTTACTATCAATAATAATAATAGGAGTAGTAATGTTTGCTTATAGAGGAATAACAAGTCTACAGAAGGAAAAGGATGTAGGATTATCAAATGCGCAAGTAAGCAAAATAAATGAACAAATAGAAAAATATACTAGTAAAAGTGTAATATATGGTTCAGAAGTATTATCTATATGCAATGCGATAGAAGACTATAGCAAAAAATATCCAGAGAGTGATGGATATCCAGAAATTCAGCTTAAAATAAAGATAAAAGCTGATGGAAAAGAAAATGATGTAAGCTTATGTTTTAAAGATGAATATAATACAATGCAAAGCTTACAAAATGATTATAATAAAGCAGTTGAAATAAGAAATCAAAATGGAAAGAAAATGATATCAAATGGAAAGACTATAGAAGAATTATATGGATTCTTACGAACAAATACTGATGAAATACAAAGATACATAGAACTGTATGAGATAACTGATGATTTAAGTACAATATCTTTACTTCTTGTTAGATATGAGATGTATATGAATTGTATAAATACATTTAAAGAAAAAAAATTTAAAGCAGAGATAACACATAGTGAAACTACAGGAATAATAGAAAGTGTGCTAATACAGCCTAAATAAGAAAGGAGCTAATATATGGAAAATGCAGCAAAAGCTTTAACAATAGCAGCAGGAGTACTAATAGGAGTAATAATAATTACAATTGCTGTATATCTATTTACAACATTAGGAAATACAAGCTCCGAAGTATATAGCAAAGTAGAACAAGAAAAAATAGATAAATTTAATAATCAATTTTTAAAATATGATGGACTAGCTAATTGTACAGCTCATGATATAGTATCTATTGCAAATTTAGCAAAAAATAATAATGAGTATTATGAACTTACAGAAGGAAGTGGATACAATTACTATGTTAATGTCAATGTAATAGGACAAAAAAATAATTTAGAAAGAGAAAGTGAAGAGTATTATACTAATTTTATAGAAAATAATTCTACTATAAGAATTGCTGAAGAAGGACAAAAGGAAGAGACAAAAATAAAATGCTTTAAATGTACCAATATAAAAATAAGTGATATAACAAGTAGAGTTTATGAGATAGATTTTGAATATGAAAACAAATAAAAATATTGCACATAAATGCAAAAAATGGTATAATATAAATAAATTTGGAAGGTAATATGAAAAGAAATTTTTTTATAATATTAACTATATTACTTATAATTTCTGCAATAGTTGGATGCACAGTGTATAATTATAGACAAACACAAGCTAATATTGCACAATATAACAAGCAATACGAAAGTTGGTATAATAAACCAATATTAGGCACAGATTTTATAAGTATAATAAATAAAACAATAGATAATAACGAAAAAAATGATATACAAAAAGATGAAAATAACATATATATAGAAGATAACGAAAAATCAGTTAAAATATATGTAAAATTTTTAGAAAGTGATAACATATTTGACATGGAGGCTATTTCAAATAATGGAATAGAAAATTTTATACAAAACTATGCAACATTTAGTTTTAAATGTACAAAAATAGATTATCACAAAAATGGAAATGTAAAAAGCTTATTTTTCGAAGAAATATAATATAAGTTATTAATATTAGACAAGCATTACCAAAAAGTAATACAGTCTATTTAGATATACAAATGAGCAAAAGGAGAGTGATAAAATTGGAAAACGCATCAAAAGCATTAATTATAGCAGGTGCTATATTATTAGCAATTCTAATAATAGGACTAGGAGTATTTATATATAGACAAGCAGCAGGAGTAATAGATACAGGAACAATGGATCAATTAGCAGTAAATCAATTTAATGCACAATTTGAACCATATTTAAATAATAATGTATCTGGAAGCAATGTAAAACAATTAGTCAAAACTATTGTATCAAGTAATAGGTCAGCAGAAGATGACTCTAAAAAAGTTACAATTAATGGATGTGAGGTTACTAGCAACAATTTTACTTCATATTATAAATCTGGTACAACATATAGTGTACAGGTTGAAGATAGTGGATATAGCCATTCTGGTCTAATAACCAACATAATTATTAAAGAAGGAGATACTTTAGTTCCATCAGGTAATACAGAAATCAAGGAAGAAGAACTAATAAAAAAATAACCAAAAAAACGTGTTAACTAATAAAAAAACAAAATTAAATTAAGGAGGAAAAAGATATGGAAAATGCGTCAAAAGCATTAATAATAGCAGGAGCTATATTATTAGCAATATTAATAATAGGATTAGGAATATTTATTTACAGACAAGCAGCAAATACAGTAAGTGATACAGGAATGGATCAATTATCAATACAACAATTTAATGGACAATTTGAAAATTATATAAAAACAAATGTAAGTGCAAGTAATGTAAGAGCATTATTAGATACAGTTAGTTCAAATAATGCAACAAGCGAGACAAAAGTAACAGTAAAATGGAAAACAAATATGCCAACAGATGTAGTTGAGGACAGTCTTGTAACAAAAGACCAATTATCTTCAGCAGTAAAGTATAATGTAACAGATAATTCAAATACTTCAAAAACAGGATTAATAACAGAAATTTATGTAAGCATAGCTTCTTAAAAAGAGCTAACAGGAATAAATAGTTTATATAATAAAAATAATTGAATAGGAGGAAAAAGATATGGAAAATGCGTCAAAAGCATTAATAATAGCAGGAGCTATATTATTAGCAATATTAATAATAGGATTAGGAATATTTATTTACAGACAAGCAGCAAATACAGTAAGTGATACAGGAATGGATCAATTATCAATACAACAATTTAATGGGCAATTTGAAAATTATTTGGATAAACAATTAACCTCAACATCTGCTAAAGCATTGATAGATACAATAAAAACTAACAATGCAGGCAAACAATCAGGAGAGAGTGGTTATGTTAGTATAACTGGTGTAACAGATAAAAACGCTATAAAAGCAAGTAGCAAATACAAAGCAACTGCAACAATGACTAATGGCATAATTACAGCAATTAATATTGAAGATCCAGAAGCTGCCCAAAGTGTTCCGGGAACGAAGGTATAAAAAAGGAAAAATAAAATATGGAAAATGCAAGTCAAGCCTTAATAATAGGATTTTCAATGTTAATATTTGTTATAGCATTAACAATATGTATAACAATGTTTTCACAAGCACGTGCAACATCAGATTTTGTGATATTTAAATCAGATGAAACAAGCTATTATGAATATGATATAATAGATGAAAATTCTAGAAAAAATACTAGAGTAGTTAGTTTAGAAACAATAATTCCGACACTATATAGATATTACAAAGAGGATTATAGAGTTAATTTCATAGATAGTGAAGAAAATTCATTACCAATATATATAAGTGTGACAGGAGAGAATATAAATTATTTTGATGTTGATGAAGAAGTTAATAGAAGTGAGCCTTGGATAGGAAGCCAAGAAAATTTCAAAGAAAACATTGATAAGATAGTAGAAAATGTTTTAATAGCAAACTATAAAAATAGAGAGTTTGAGGAGATATATTCCACTAAAATAATAAGTACATCAGATACTGAAACAGTAAAAGATGAGAACCAAAAAGAAAAAATTGTAATAACCTATAAATTACTAGATAAAAGCTCATAAGGAGGATATAAAATGGGAGATAGTATAATAACAATAGTTGCAATTTTCTTAGCAGCAATATTAATGTTCATATTTCCGCTTATGTCATTATCAGAAAGATCAGATGATATAGCACAATTAAGTGTACAAACAACAACAGCAGAATTTGTTGATAATATAAGAGCAACCGGAAAATTAACATTAGATGACTATGATAAATTTTTAAATACATTAACTGCTACAGGAAATTCATTTGATGTAGATATACAAATACAAAAATTAGATGAAAACCCTGGGGTTAAAGTAACACAAGGACAAAAAGATAAAATTGGAGAGAATATATATTATAGTGTTTATACTAGTCAAATTATGGATGAACTAAATGCAAATAATGAAATTAAATTAAAAGAGGGAGACATTGTTTCAGTTACAGTAAAAAATACAAACAAAACTATTTCTCAATTATTAAGAAATTTCTTCTACAGAGTTTCTGGAAATGATACATATCAAATTTCTGCGCAACATGGCGGAATTGTTATGGTAAATGCAAATTAATTTAAGATATATGTAATAATAAGGAGTATCCAAAATAATAATTTGAAAACCAAAATAAATGTAAGGTCTTCAGGAAAAAATTATTATTCATCTGGGTGCTCCTTAAAAAAATATAATGAATGAGATACTATTCATTATTCACTATTTATTATTTATTAGTAATGAATAATGAATGATGAATAATAAATACAAAAGTTTATGTTTAATAAATACGAAAGGAAAATAAAATGAAACTACAATATATAGCTGTTATTTTTATAATAATTATAGTGCCAATTTCATTAGTATTAGCAGAATATTTAAATGTGCAAATAGGGACAATAACAAACCAAACTTTTTATGCTAAACAATTAAATGAAGCTACATATGATACTATAAAAGCATATCAATTTAATACAGTACATAATAGATATTCCTCTGTAGCTAGTTCGAAGCTAAGAGATATAAAAGCTTCTACTAATACATTTTTTAACTCTTTAAGTACCACACTTTCAAGAAGTAAAGAAGATTTGCAAGAATATGTGCCGGCTTTAGTATTTACATTATATGATGGTTATTATATATACAGTAGAAATAGAACAACACAAGAAGAAACATATTCTTATGAACTGAAACCATATATTTATTATACTTGTGAGTACAGTTATGGAAGACAAAGGGCAATTATCAATTACACATTAGATAACTATATAACAGTATATTATTATGATGGAAGTAATTACTATACAAAGTCTGGACATTTAATAGATATCGGTTCCGATATCTTGGATATACAAAACTCTGAAGACCCTATTAAGGCAACTGTGAAATACGATGGGGTAAGTATTGAAAACGAGTTATTAAAAGAACATCTGATGTTCGAAAATGATTCTGAGGGTGATTATACATATATTGTATATGGAAATAAGAAAGTATATTATGATAAAGATGAAGCAGATTATTTTTGGTATGATAACAATAATAAAAAATATATCTATGATAGTAAGACAAGAAAATATGCTGAGCAAAGGTTAAACTTAGGAAACGAACAATTATATAGCACAAGTGCAAAAGAATATTATATAAATGCAGCCCAATTTACAAACTGGGTAAAAACAAATCTAGATTGGATAAATGGAGATACAGTTCAAAACAATGACGAATTAAAACAACAACTGGGAAACACATATATTTTTAAAGATTTAGAGACTCCAGAACGAAAAGATTCAAACTTTAATGAGCATAGAATGTCAGTAATAAAAAACTCAATACAAACTAATCTTTTAACAGCAATATCTACATATAACACACATGCCAATACTTATGAATATATGTTGCCAAAAATTTCTGAGGTAGACTGGTATACTATAACAAATAAAGTTTGTGTAATTTCATTTCTACAAGGTATACCAATAGGAACAAAATATTTTAATAATTATAGTGTAGTATCAAATAGCAAAAATGAGGAATTTATAGATAAAGATGCAATATATATAGTAGATAAAAATACAGATAATTCAAATGAAAACTTTTACCACAAAATAGGTTGTAAAAAAATAATGGAAGCAACCGAAATTAAAGAAGGATACAGAGGTTATTTAAATCTAAACTTCGTAATGCAAAAAATAACTATAACTACAGACACTGAAAGAAAAAACTATTATTTTTATCCAAGGCAAGAGCTAGGTTGTTATGATTGTACAGTATCAACAAAATTATATTATACAGCAGATGATATAATATCAGGAAACAATATTACAATAGATAATACTATCTATAAAAAAGATGATAATGAATATAATGGACTAAGACAAAAGTATTTAACAGTATTAGCAAGAGAAAAACATGACTTATACAAATCAAATAATTTTGGCGTATAAGAGTAAATGTGAATTATTTCTTATATTACAAAAAATATAAAATAAAAATGTTTTAAAATAAAAAAAGTGGTTATTCTAAATAAGAGGGATAATCATGAAAAAAATAAGTATAATAATTTTTTTATTAATAGTATATTTATATATATGTAATATAACATTATTGCCAAGTAATATAATTATAATGCAAGGTGAAGAAATAAAACTAAATACAATTTTGGGGATAAGTATAAACCAAGTAAATAGTTATAATATAGTTCAAACTTCAAGTGGAGATACTAATACCGTAAACACAGGCAAAATAGATTATAAATTAAGTTTATTTGATGTACTTAAAGTTAAAGATATAACAGTAAATGTAATACCAAGAACTAAAGTAGTACCACTAGGCAAAGCAATTGGAATGAAATTATATACGCAAGGTGTATTAGTTGTAGGAATGTCGGAAATAGAAGGTAAAAAACCATATGAAAAGTCAGGCATAAAAGAAGGAGACATGATAATAGAAATAGATCAAAAGGAAATTAATAATACCCAAGACTTAATAAATACTGTTAATAAAAGTCAAGGTGAAAACATAAATATAAAATATATAAGAAACGAGGACACAATTACAACAAGCATTAAACCAGTAAAAACTCAAGAAAACGAATATAAAATAGGTTTATGGGTAAGAGATGCTGCAGCAGGTGTTGGAACAATGACTTTTTACGACCCACAAACTAAAACATTTGCAGCATTAGGACATGGAATTACAGATGTAGATACTTTAGAGTTAATAAATATAGCAAATGGAGAGCTAGTAACAACAGATATATTATCAATTAGCAAAGGAGAAAAAGGCAAGCCTGGAGAAATAAGAGGCACCATAGAGACAGGTACTAACGTAGGAAAAATATATAAAAATACTAACTTTGGTGTTTATGGTACAATAGCCAATAAAGGTAAATTAAAAATAGATGAAAATAGTGCCATAGATATAGCTTTAAGAGAAGAAATAAAAACGGGAAAAGCAGAAATTTTGTGTGAATTAGAAAACGAAAAAATAGAAAAGTATGAAATAGAAATACAAAGAATATATGTAGGAAACAATGAAGACAACAAAAGTATGTTAATAAAAGTAACAGACCCAAAATTAATAGAAAAAACAGGTGGCATAGTACAACGGAATGAGTGGTGCACCAATAATGCAGAACAATAAATTTATAGGAGCAGTTACACATGTATTAGTAAATGAACCAACTGTTGGATATGGGGTTTTTGCAGATATAATGATAAAAGAAGCTGCAAAAACTTAGTAAAATAGTGAAAGAATATTATAAACTTTTGGCAGAGTAGTCAAATAAACGAGGCAGATACAATATATTAAATTTCAAAAAATGAATAATGACTATAAGTAAGGAGAAAATGTATGAAAAATAACAAAGGTAATATACTACTAAAAGCAGTAATAGCATTAATAACTATATTAATAATATTATCATTATGTTTTCTAGCCTATTTATATTTTCAGGAAATTAACTTGGCTAAAGTAGAACCTAAAAATATTATAGCTACATTAGAACAATTAGAAGAATATACTAATCATTCTAATACACACAATGAGCAAGAAACTAATATAGTAAAACCAATAATTGATGAACAAGAACCAGCAATAAATAATGAACAACAAATAAAAAATATTGCAGACCATTACTACTATTCACAATTAGATAACAATGGAAAAATAATTTATGCAGGTTTATATTCAAATAAGGAAAATTTAAAAAGTGGAAATTATAAAATAGATTTTGGAACAGAATTTAATGAATTATTAAATCAAACTGATGGAGAAGCTAAGCTAAGCATAGCTTTTCAATCAGCCTGGGATGCTTTTTCATATGATAATGCAGATGTATTTTACATAGATGTAGATAAAGTATTGCTGATAACAGAATCAAGAACAAGTTGGGGGAAAACAACATACAATGTAGTTATATGTGCAGGAGAACAAAACTATCTAATAGACACATTTAAAGACGAAGAAGAAGTAAACATTGCCGAAGATTACATAGAAAATATAAGTAATAAAATAGTTTCAGCATTACAAGGATATAGCGACTATGATAAAATTAAATATCTACATAATTGGATTATAGACAATATGGAATATGACATAACATTAGAAAAAAAAGACACACGCAATATATATGGAGCACTAAAAAACAAGGTAATTGTATGCGAAGGATATGCACGATTGTTTAAATACATATTAGACAAAATGCAGATACCATGTGTAATAGTAACAGGTGAAGCAACTAACAGCACAGGAAAAACAGAACTACATGCTTGGAATTATGTTATGCTAGAAAAAAAGTGGTATGCAGTAGATGTAACTTGGGATGACCCATTAATAGAAAATGGAGGAACTCTGAACAACGAAAATAGATATCAATATTTTTTAAAAGGAGCAAATGAATTCTTTAAAGACCATAAAGAAAATGGCAAATTTGTGGAAAACAGCATAGAATTCAAATTCCCAACCTTGTCACAATGGGGACGTTCCTTTTTGTGACAAAATGTCACTTTGGGGACAGACCTTTCAAAACCAATTATCAATTGTCAGTGGGTACAGAGATTTTGGCAATAAAATTGTCAAAATCTCTGTACCCACTGACAAACTTACTAACAACTAAGAATTATGCTCGCAAAGCATTGGACCAATTTGAGTTACTGTTCCAGCACCAAGAGTTAATATTATGTCATTAGGCTTAGCATTTTCTTTTAAATATGATACAATATTTTTAAAATCACTTATGTAAAGAGCTTTTTTATTTAGCTCATTTATTTTATTAACTAAGTCTTTAGCAGAGATGTTAAAAGTATTTGTTTCTCTTGCAGCATATATATCAGTAATAATTATATTATCAAAATTAAGTAGTACTTTAGCAAAATCATCTAAATGGCTTTGAGTTCTACTATAAGTGTGTGGTTGGAATATTACCCAAGATTCTCTAAAATGCTTTTGCTTTAATGCATTTGCAGTTGCTAATATTTCTGTAGGATGATGACCATAATCATCAAATACATAAACTTCATTGAATTGACCTACATATTCAAAACGTCTACTAGCACCAGTATATTTTAAAAGTCCGTTTTTTATATCTTCTTTGCTAATACCATATTCATTGCATACACAGATACAAGCTAAAGCATTTAAAACATTATGAATTCCTGGAACTGATAAACTGATAGTCTTATAAAAATTATTGTTATAATATACATCAAAAACAGGAAAACCATTATTATTAAAAGTTATATTTCTAGCTACAAAATTAGCATTTGTGTTTTGAATACCATAAGAAACCACTTTAGCTTTAGTTTGTTTTACAAGCTTTTTGCAATTTATATCATCATAATTAGTTACCAATAATCCATTATCTGGTAATAATCTTACATATTTTTCAAATGATTTTACAATATTATCTAAAGTACCAAAATAATCTAAGTGGTCGTCATCTATATTTAAAATAACTTCTGTTTTTGGAAAAAGTTTTAAATAGCTTTCTACATATTCACAAGCTTCTATTATAAAATATTCGCTATTGCCAACTCTATAATTAGAGTGTAATTGCTTTAAAACAGCACCAACTTGTATAGAAGGATCTTTACATGCTTCTAAAAAGCATACAGAAATCATAGAAGTGGTAGTGGTTTTTCCATGTGTACCTGAAATACAAATAGAATTTTTAAAAGCTTTTGTGAGTTTGCCAAGAAAAGAGCCCCTTTCAATTGTTTCTACACCTAATTCTTTAGCTTTTAATAATTCAATATCATCCTTCTTAATAGCAGCACTATATACTACTAAATCTGCTTTAGCTACATTTTCTAAGTCGTGACCTATTTTTATGGGTATTCCATTTTTAATTAAAGTTTCTATTATTGCTGAATTATTAATATCAGATCCTGTCACAGTAAATCCCCAGTTTTTCAAAATTTCTGCGATGCCACTCATGCTTATTCCACCGATGCCGATCATATGTATATGGTTATATTTATTTAATTCTTCTAGATTAGCCACTAAAAAATCCCCTTTCGCACAAAAAAATTAATGCTTACTAATTATATACTTTTATAAATAAAAATACAATATTAAAATAATATATTCAAAAAAATAATGTGTGGTTAAAAACAAAAAAATAATTGCAAAAAAAGAAGGAAAAAAGTTTTTTATAGCGAATAATATAACTAGTATATGAAAATATACTAAATTTTTAAAACTTTGGAAGGCGGTGCACAAAATGCAAATAACAGACGTACGTTTAAGAAAAGTAAATGTAAACTCAGAAAACAGAATGAAAGCTGTTGCTTCTGTAACATTCGATAACGAATTCGTTATTCATGACATAAAAGTTATCGAAAGTCAAAATGGATTATTTATTGCTATGCCAAGTAGAAAAACTCCAAACGGAGAATTCAAGGATATAGCTCATCCAATCAATGCTGAGACAAGAGAGAAAATTCAAAAAGCTATATTAGAAGCTTATGAAGCTCCAGAAACTGAAGAATCAGCAGAATAATTTATATATTTTAATTAGGTACGAAAGTACCTAATTTTTTTATGCCAAGAGGGACGGAGAATTTTGGCACACCTTGGCAATAATTAATGCATTAACTCTGCAAAGTATGAAAGATTAATTGCTTTTATTTTAGTATTATGGTAAAATTTATATATTAAAAATGAGGAGGTACAGCAATTGCAAGACAGAAAAAAATATATTAGAAATTTTAGTATAATAGCTCATATAGACCATGGAAAATCAACATTGGCAGATAGATTAATAGAAATGACAGGTGTTTTGTCAAAAAGAGAAATGGAAAATCAAGTACTGGACAATATGGAAATAGAAAAAGAGCGTGGGATAACAATAAAATCACAAGCAGTTAGAATGAAATATAAAGCAAAAAATGGACAAGAATATGAACTAAATTTAATAGATACACCTGGACATGTGGATTTTAATTATGAGGTATCAAGAAGCTTAGCTGCTTGCGACGGCGCTGTTTTAGTTGTAGATGCAAGCCAAGGAGTAGAAGCACAAACTCTTGCAAATGTATATTTAGCAATAGATAACAATTTAGAAATATTGCCAGTAATAAATAAAGTAGATTTACCAAATGCAAGACCAGAAGAAGTGAAAAAAGAGATAGAAGATATAATCGGAATTCCAGCAGAAGATGCACCTTGTATATCTGCAAAAACGGGCTTAAATGTAAATGAAGTATTAGAAAAAATTGTAAGTGATTTACCTGCTCCAACAGGTGAAGAAGAAAAACCACTTAAAGCGTTAATATTTGATTCTTTATATGATAATTATAAGGGAGCGATTGCTTATGTTAGAATAAGAGATGGAAAAGTAAAAGTAGGGGACGAAATATTACTGATGTCATCAAACAAAACTTTTACAGTAACAGAAGTAGGACATTTTGAACCAGGTACATATGAGCCAGACAAAGAATTGTTAGCCGGAGATGTTGGCTATATAGCAGCAAGCATAAAAAGTCTTTCAGACATAAGAGTAGGTGATACCATAACTTTAGCTAATACACCAGCTGATGCACCTTTAGCTGGATATAAAAAAGTAAACCCTATGGTATATTGTGGTATATATCCAGTAGATGGTAGTGATTATGAAAATTTGAAAGTAGCTTTAGAAAAATTAAAATTAAATGATGCAGCATTAGAATATGAACCAGAAACATCAACAGCTCTAGGCTTTGGATTTAGATGTGGATTTTTGGGATTATTACATTTAGAAATTATTGAAGAAAGATTAGATAGAGAATATGATTTAAGTTTAATAACAACTTCACCATCTGTTATATATAAAGTACATAAAACAGATGGTGAGGTATTAGAACTATATAATCCATCAGATTTACCAGCAGTAAATGACATTGCATATATTGAAGAACCAATGGTAACAGCAGAAATTTTAACTCCAAAAGAATTTGTTGGAAATATAATGGAAATATGTCAAAACAGACGTGGTATATATATTAATATGAAATACTTGGACTCTAATAGAGTTACATTAATATATGAAATGCCATTAAATGAAATAATATATGACTTTTTTGATAGCTTAAAATCAAAAACAAAAGGATATGCATCATTTGATTATGAGTTTAAAGAATATAAAAGATCAGAATTGGTTAAACTAGATATATGGGTAAATGGAGAAGGTGTAGATGCATTATCATTTATTGTTCATAAAAGTAATAGTTATGAGCGTGGTAAAAAAATGATAGAGAAATTAAAAGAAGTAATACCAAGGCAATTATTTGCCATACCATTACAGGCAGTAATAGGAGGCAAAATAATAGCAAGAGAAACAATATCTGCCATGAGAAAAGATGTACTTGCAAAATGCTATGGAGGAGATATTACAAGAAAGAAAAAATTATTGGAAAAACAGAAAAAGGGCAAAAAGAAAATGAGACAAATTGGAAATGTAGACATACCACAAGAGGCATTTTTAAGTGTATTAAAATTAGATGATGAGTAATACGAGGTGTAAAAAATGAAAAAAAAATTAGTAATAATATTGCCAATAAGTATAATAATTATTACAGCAACAGTATTATGCATATTGTACTTTTGCACAAATATATTTAAAAGCGGAGAGCAACTGTTTTGGGGCTATATAATAAAAAATAGTGGAATATTAAATACATTTGAAAATGAAAATGAAAAAGAACAACAACAAGTAAAAAAAGTCAACAATTATACTGCAACAGGAACTCTTAATATTTGTGTTGAAAAAAACGAAGAAATGCAAAATATAAACGTGATTACAAATACTTCACACGAAGCAGAAACAGGGAGAACATATACAAAAGCAACTTTGAAAAATGAGGAAACAGAATTACTAAAGCTATTTTATATAAATAGTGATGATGTCTATGCAATAAAATGTGAGGAGCTTTTAAAGTATTATATAGGTATTAGAAATTCTGATTTAAAAGACTTTGCAAGAAAAATGGGGGTAGATGAATTAAATATTCAATACATACCAGATAATATAAATTTTGAAAATATCTTAAATATTACAGAGGAAGAAAAAAATCAAATAATAAAAACGTATTTAAATATTATTGTGCAAAATATACAAAAAAATAATTATACAAAATTAGGAAAGAACACTATAGAAATAGAAGAAAATATTTATGAGACCAAAGCATATTTATTAAAGTTAAATGGAAACGAATTAAAAGATATTATAATAAAATGCTTGGAAAATTCTAAAAGTGATAACACAGTTTTAGATATTTTAGAAAGAAACGGTATAAGCGATTATACAGAAGCATTGGATAATATAATTTTAAATATACAAAATAAAGAAATTAATAAAAATTTAGAAATAACTATATATGTAAATGAAGAAAAAATCATAAGAACAGCCATAAATATTTTAGATATATTAAAACTTAATATTGATAATATATCTGAATTAAATAACATAAAAGCAATAATATCAGTTCAAACATCAGAAGTAATTTCTGAAATACCATATAATTCTAAAATAGTTTTAAGCAAAGTGGTAGAAGAAAATTATATAACAAACAATATAAAAATAATGCCTGATGTATCTAGACCTACATATGAATATTCATTAACTACTAAAATGGGTAAATTACAAAATAATAATATTGATAATTTAACTGTTACAACAGTTACAAATGAAAATAATCTAAAGATTAGTGCAACATACAATAAAAATATACAAATAGGCACAGAAGTAGAAAAAATAATGGAATTAAAAAATTCTAATGCAGTTATAGTAAATAATTATACAGTTAAACAATTACAACCATTTATTGAAAAAAATATAATAAATAAATTTGATAATGTAACAAAAAAATTAGAAAGTATAGGGATAAATGAATTAACACCTAAAATTATATTAGAAATAGTAGGAGTAACAGGAAGTAGTTTAATTAGTTCTAATAATGGAAAAACTGGAAGAATATTAAGTGGAGCTTTGATTTTTACTACAGATTATGCACAGAAAAGTTCGTTGATAACCAATAGTTTACCCAATAATACTAATGAAACAGAAGCACAACTAACAATAAAAAGATTAACATCTGCAGATGGAACAAGAAATATATCTGCAAATGATGTAAATAGAGTATATGATGTAGTAATAGAAAATAATAGCATTATGTCAGAGGAAAACTTAATATCAATTAATGATGTCGTAGAAGTTGAAAAACTAAAAGAAGATAAATCTAACATAGATATTGCAAAAACATATAAAATACAAATAAAAAAATATAAATCTAATGGTTCAATTTCTGAAATTATTGTAAAAGAAAATACAGAAAACTTTAATATAATAGAAGAAACAATGCCAGGAACAGGAGAATAAATGATTGATTTTGAAGAAGCGGAAAAGCAATTTAAACAATATGTTTCATCATATGATATGAAAAATGAAAATATAAAATTAAAATTAGAGCATTCGTTTAGAGTCGAACAAGAAAGTTATAATATTGCACAAAGCTTAAATTTAAGTGAAGAACAGAAAGAATTAGCAAAATTAATAGGCCTATTACATGATATTGGAAGATTTGAACAAGTAACAATATATAATACATTTAAGGATTTAGTAAGCATAGATCATGCTGAATTTGGAGTTGAACAATTAATAAAAAATAATTTCATAAGAAGGTTTATTTCTACATCTAAATATGATAAAATTATATTTGAAGCAATAAGAAATCACAATAAATACAGTATAGATTCAAATTTAAATGAGGAAGAAATGCTACAAGCCAAAATAATAAGAGACGCGGACAAGGTAGACATTATGAATTTACTACAATATAAGCCATTTCAACTATTATATAAAAAAGCAGATATTAGTGATGAGAAACTTTCAGATGCTGTTTATGAACAAATTTTAAATAAAAAATTAATAAAAAATAGTAATGGAAATAGTAGCAATATAGATAAATGGGTATGGACTATTGCATTTATATATGATTTAAATTTTGAATATAGCTTTCAAGAAATAAAAAAGAGAAATTATATTGAAAATTTAATAAATAGAATAGATTACAAAGATGAGCAGACTAAGCAAAGAATGGAGAAAATAAAAAAAATATCAATTGAAGATATAGAGGAAAAAATAAAAAAATAATTATAAAATATAAGTAGCTATTGGCTATATAGAAGGAGGAATAAAGTTGAAGAAAAAAGGCTTGAGTTTATGGATAATAATATTAATTGTTATATTAATATTAGGTGCGGGAGCTGCAGGAGGATATTTGTATTTTTATACAGATTTATTCAAAAAGCCACAAGAACTTTTTTGGAAGTATTTATCTCAAGAAAAAGAATTATTAAAAATATTTGAAAATGAATATGATGCACAACAAACCGAAGCATGGAAAAATAGTAGTTATGTATCAAGTGGAAGTTTAACTACACTAATTCAAAAAGGAACAGAGAAGAAAAATATTAATGTAACTACTGCAACAAGACATGACAATACTACAGGCAGAACATATGCAGAAGCCAATTTGAAAAATGGACAAGATAGCATATTAACATTTTCATACATAAATAGTGGAAATGTATATGCGATAAAATGCGAGGATATTTTAAAATACTATATTGGAATAAGAAATGAAAATCTAAATGAACTAATAAATAAATTATCAGATGGCATTACATTACCAGAAGGACTACTAGGAGAAAAGATAGAAATTAAAAATGAAAAAATAATTACAGCAGAAGAACAACAACAATTATTAAATACATATTTAAATATAGTTAAACAAAATATATCAGAAGAAAATTATAGCAAATCAAAAAGTAATAATGTAAATACATATACTTTAAAATTAGAAATGGATAATATTAAACAAATTTTATCAAATTGTTTAGAAAATGCTAAAACAGATACAACAATATTAAATACAATCAAAGAAAGCAATCTTTTAACTGAAACAGATTTTGCTCAATTAATAAGTATCTTAAAAGAAAGTATAAACAATAATAATTCTAATATACAAACAGTAATAACAGTATATGAAAAAGATGGTAACACTATTAAGACAGATATAATTATTAGTCTTAAAGATGAATTAGGAGCAACTTTGCAATATGTAGTAACAATAAATAACATATCAACACAACAAGAATTAAAGGCAGAAGTTTTACTTGAAAAAACTGATAAAACAGATGCAACGTCAGAAAACATGATATCAAGCACTAAGATAGAAGTGTCTAAAATAATAGAAGAAAGTGCTATTACAAATAAATATGAAATTATGCCAAATGTGTCAAAACAAAACAAGACATATTCAATAGAAAGCAAAATTGGAAAACTTGTAAATGGTAGTGCAACAAATACATTTATTACAACAATAAATGATGAAAATTCAACAATTAAAGCTACTTATAATAAAAATATAAATAAAGTAGAGCAAGTAGAAGAAATAATGGAGTTAAAAAACAACAATACAATTATAATTAACAATTACTCTAAAGAACAGCTAAAACCATTTATTGAAAAAAATGTATTGAGCAAAAGAGATAAAATAACTAACAAAATTAATCAAGTAGTAACAGAAAGTGAGCCAACTAATATATATATGGCATCAATAATTAGTTTGGTTGGCGTAAATGGACAAGAAAGATTAAAGGAAATAACATTGACTTTAGGTGAAACAGTATGCAAATATATATATGCTACTGTAAACAGTATTGGAGAATCTCAAGTTAATGCAATTGACGAAACAGCAGTAAAAACGTTTAATGGACAATTTGATGCATATATAGACAGAAGCATTTCATCAGCCAATACAAAAACACTATTAAAAATTATTGAAAATAGCAATAAATCAAATGCAAATGATATTTTAAAACAAGTTACTGTTAATAAAACTAAAGAAGATATAGAAACAGGGAAAACTTATAAGGTAACAGCTAATTATAACACTAATGGTTTTATTAATGAAATAATTATTACAGAAGAATTAACTAACGTGGTACCACAAGTATAATAATATAAGTTTGGAGATTAAAAATGAACAAAGAATATAATGACCAAATAGAAGGAAGAAATGCAGTATTAGAATATTTGGAATCGGGAAAAGATATAAATAAAATACTTATAACAAAAGGAGAAAAACACGGTTCTATAAATAAAATTATTGCAATTGCAAAAGAAAGAAAAATAATAATATCTGAATTAGAAAGAAGTAAATTAAATCAAATAGCCCAAACAGAAAATAACCAAGGAGTAATAGCAATAGTTCCACCATATGATTATTGTGAGGTGGAAGATATTCTAGAAGTTGCTAAAAAAAGACAAGAAGAAGCATTTATATTAATATTAGATGGAATAGAAGATCCGCATAATTTAGGTTCAATAATACGTACTGCAGAAACTGCAGGAGTACATGGAATAATAATACCAAAAAGAAGAGCATGTGGCGTAAATAGTACTGTTTCAAAGGTTTCGGCAGGAGCTGTACAACATATGAAAATAGCAAGAGTAAATAATATAAATGAAACAATAAAATTTTTAAAACAAAATGATATATGGATTTGTGGAACAGATGGGCAAGCTAAAACATATTATTTTCAGCAAGATTTTAAAATGCCTATAGCAATAGTAATAGGTAGCGAAGGATATGGAATGTCTAGGTTAGTAAAAGAAAATTGCGATTTTTTAGTCAAAATACCAATGAAGGGAAAAATAACATCACTAAATGCATCAGTATCAGCAGGAATAGTTATGTATGAAGCGACAAGACAGAGAGAAATTTGTGTATAATGAATTATCTACGAATAAAAAAATTCATAAAACACTTGCAATTACAAAAATAATAGGGTATAATAATAATTGCATAAAGAAATTAGAGAGAGTGGGAACAAATCCCACTCTCAAATGCGTATTAAGGGAGTGAAATATGTCAAGTATTGAAGGGAAAATAGAAAAATTAGTTGAAACGAAAATAACAAATTTGGGATATGAACTATATGATGTACAATATGTTAAAGAAGGAAAAGACTATTTTTTAAGAATATTTATAGATAAGCCTAAAGGAATAAGTTTAGAAGACTGCGAAAAAGTAAATAATGAAATTACAGATTTATTAGATACAGCAGATTACATAAAACAACAATATTTTTTAGAGGTGTCTTCTCCAGGAATTGAAAGAATATTAAGAAAAGAAAAACATTTGAATGATAATATAGGAGAAACAATAGAAATAAAATTGTTTAAGCCTATAAATAAAAAGAAAGAAATTATAGGCGTGCTAAAACAGTTTGATGAAAACACAATAGTTGTTTTAACAAATGATGAACAAATAGAAATATCAAGACGAGATATATCACAAATAAAAAAAGTATATGAATGGTAAATAAGGGAGGAATAGGAAAAATGAAGAAAAATGCGAAGAACAATAATCAGGCAATAGATGCACAAGAATTAATTTTTGCAATGAAGGAATTAGAAAAAGAAAAAGGAATAAATAAAGAATATTTATTAGATTCTATTCAAACAGCACTAATAACAGCATATAAAAGAAATTTCGATTCAGAAGAAAATGTAAGTATAATAATGGATGAAAATACAGGAGAGATACATGTATATGCTGAAAAAGAAGTAGTAGATAATGTAGAAGTACCACAAACACAAATAAGTTTAGAAGAAGCACAAAAAATAGATAAAAAATTAGATATTGGAGATAAAACTAAAATAGAAATTATACCAAGAAATTTTGGTAGGATTGCAGCACAAACAGCAAAACAAGTTATAATACAAAAAATAAGAGAAGCATCAAGAGATATTTTATATACAGAATTTAATAATAGAAAAGGTGAAATAGTATCAGGAATAATACAAAAAGCAGATGGAGGCATAGTAGTTTTAGATTTAGGTAAATTAGAAGGCGTAATGCCTTTAAAAGAGCAAGTACCAACAGAAACATATAGAGTAAATGATAAAATAAGGGCATATGTCTTAAATGTAGAAAAAGGTTTAAAAGGGGCACCACAAGTAACAGTTTCAAGGGCACATGCAGATTTCGTGAGAAAACTATTTGAATTAGAAATCCCAGAAATATATGAGGGATTAATAGAAATAAAAAGTGTTTCTAGAGATGCAGGAAGTAGAACTAAAATTGCTGTATATTCTTCAAACGAAAATATTGACCCAGTAGGTTCTTGTGTAGGACAAAAAGGTATTAGAATTCAAAATATAATAAATGAACTACATGGGGAAAAAATAGATGTAATAGAATGGTATCAAGATCCAGCACTATATATATCAGCAGCATTATTACCAGCACAAGTTATGGCTGTAGATATAAAAGAAGATGAAAAGTTTGCTCAAGTTATTGTGCCAGATGATCAATTATCTTTAGCAATAGGAAAATCAGGACAAAATGCTAGACTTGCAGCAAAGCTAACAAATTGGAAAATAGATATAAAAAGTGAATCTCAATTTAGAGAAATATTACAAAAAAAAGATGAAGAGGAAGTTGTAGAAAACAAAGAAGAGGAATAAATTATAAGAAAAGAGGTGAATATACTTGAAAAAAAAGCCACAAAGAACATGTATAGGATGTAATGAACAAAAAGATAAATCTGATTTTATAAGAATAGTAAAAGACAAACAAGGAAATATTTGTATAGACAAAACAGGAAAGATAAGTGGCAGAGGAGCGTATATTTGCCATAATGTGGAATGTTTTAATAAAGCAAAAAAGAGCAAAAAAATAGAAAAAGTTTTTGAAACTAAATTAACGGATGAAATATATAATGATTTAGAAAAAATATTTAATATGGAGTAAAGCAATATATAATGTCTTAATTTCAATAAAGGAGGAATTATTATAATAGATACAAAAATAATGGGATTAATTGGATTAGCGGCAAGAGCGAGAAAAATAGTATTTGGTACAGATGCTTGTGTAGAACAAATAAATAAAAAAAATATTAAATTAACTATAGTCGCGGAAGATGCCTCAGAAAGAACAATAAAAAATATACAAAGTAAATGTACTGAGAATAATATACCATTTTATACTATATTAACAATAGAAAAAATAAGTAAAAGTATTGGAAATAATAATAAAGCTGTTATAGGGATTACAGATAATAATATTGCAAAAGAAATAATAAAAAAAATTAATGGGGGTGAAGTTATTGGGTAAGATAAAAATACACGAAATAGCGAAGAAAGTGGGCTTAACCAGTAAGGAAGTAATAGAAAAAGCAAAGAAACTAGGAATAGCTGTAACAAGTCATTTAAGTACAGTAGAAGATGAGCAAGCCGTAAGATTAGAGCAGGCTTTAAGTAATGATAAAATTAAAAATGTAGGAAAGAAAGAGAAAAAAGTGAAGGAAAAAGAAATAGAAACACCAGTTATAATAAGAAGAGAACTTATAATATCAGATGATGATAAAAAAACAGAAAAACAACAAGAGAATAAGCATAGTGATAATAGAAAAGATGTTGGATTTGTAGAAAGAGAAAAAAACCAAAATTACAATATAGTGTATAGAAATAAGCCAACTAAACCGCTTACTGTTAATGAACTTTTTGGAATCAAAGAACCAAAAAAAGAAGAGCCAAAAACTCCAGTAGTAGAAGAGCAAAAAGTAAATGAAGAAAAAACAGTAAAAAATGAAGAAATAAAAACAACTATTCAAGAAACTAAGCCCATACCAACTACTTCAGCAACTCCAAAAACTGAGCCTAAAAAAGTAGAAAACCCTAATAAGGGATATAACCAAAATAATGGTAACTATAATTTTAATAGAAATAATTCTAATAATAATTATAATCAAAATAGAAATAACTATAACCAAAATAGAAATTATAATAATGGTGACAATAATAGACCACAATATAATAGAGATAATAATAGATTCCAGAATAGAAACAATAATGGTCAACAAAGACCAAACTTTAATAAAAATGAAAAAAGACCATTAGATAATAAAGGAATAGATAGAAACATTAAAGATATTATGTCTGTAGAAATTGAAAAAGAAAATCAAAGAGATTATAGTACAAAAGCAATAGACAAACAAAAAGTAAACAATAAATATGAAGAACAAAAGATAAATAAAAAAGCTTCTAGAAAAAGTGGAAGATTTGACAGTTTTGATGGAGAAAAATTAAAAAATTTAAAACAAGTTGATAAATTATCACATATGTTTAATGAGCAAGACGGAGAAATGCTAGATTACTATGATTTGACGACTGAAAGAGGAAAGAAAAATAAAAAAAGAGTTCAAAAAGAAGAAGAAAGAAACAAACAAAAAATATTTGAATTAAAAGAAATAACTATTCCAGAAACAATAACTGTAAAAGACTTAGCTATGGAAATGAAAAAAACTAGTGGTGATGTAATAAAAAAATTATTAAATTATGGAATAATGAGTACAATAAATAATACTATAGATTTTGATACAGCATATCTAGTAGCAAGTGAATTCGGAATAACAGCTAAAAAGAAAGAGGAAATAAAAGAAGAAGATATTTTATTTGACGAAACAGAAGATACAGTTGATGAATTACAACCAAGACCACCAGTAGTTGTAGTAATGGGACACGTAGACCATGGAAAAACTTCGTTGTTAGATGCAATAAGAAGTACTAATGTAATAGAAGGCGAAGCAGGAGGAATAACGCAACATATTGGTGCATATAAGGTAAATGTTAACAATAGAGAAATTACTTTCTTGGATACGCCAGGGCATGAAGCTTTTACAAGTATGAGAGCAAGGGGTGCACAAATTACAGATATAGCAATATTAGTAGTTGCTGCAGATGATGGAGTAATGCCACAAACTGTAGAAGCTATAAATCATGCAAAAGCTGCCGGAATTCCAATAATAGTAGCAGTAAATAAAATTGATTTACCAAATGCAAATGTTGACAAAATAAAACAAGAATTAATGGAATATGAGTTAGTTCCTGAAGAATGGGGTGGAGATACTATATTCTGTCCAATATCAGCTAAGAAAAATATAAATATAGATAATCTATTAGAAATGGTGTTGTTAGTAGCAGATATGAAGGAATTAAAAGCAAATCCAAATAAACAAGCTAAAGGTGTTGTTATAGAAGCAAGATTAGATAAAGCTAAAGGACCAATTGCATCTATGCTAGTACAAAGAGGAACCTTAGATGAAGGAGATACCATTGTGGTAGGTACATCTATAGGAAGAATAAGAGCTATGAAAAATGACAAAGGACAAAGAATAAAAAAAGCAGGACCATCTACACCAGTTGAAATTATGGGCTTAACAAATGTTCCAGAAGCTGGAGAAACCTTCTATGAAGTAAAAGATGAAAAAATGGCAAAACATTTAATTGAAAGAAGAAAACGTCAAGAAAGAGAAAATATAATTAATGAAAATTCAAAAGTTACTTTAAGCAATGTATTTGAAAAAATGGAAAATGAAAATTTGAAACAATTATATTTAATAGTAAAAGCAGATGTACAAGGTACAGCACAAGCTTTAAAACAATCATTAGAAAAGCTATCTAACGATGAAGTAAAAGTAAAAGTAATACATTCTTCAACAGGTGCTGTAACAGAGTCTGATGTACAACTTGCAAAAGCAGCAAATGCAATTATAATAGCATTTAATGTAAGACCAGGTCATACAGCAAAAGATATAGCTGAAAAGAATATGATAGAAATAAAACAATATTCTGTAATATATCAAGCAATAGAAGATGTAGAAGCAGCAATGAAAGGAATGCTAGATCCTATTTATGAAGAAAAAATAATAGGAAATGCAGAAGTAAGACAAACATTTAAAGTATCTAATGTAGGAACAGTAGCAGGATGCTATGTTTTAGACGGAAAAATAGAAAGACATGCAGGTGTTAGAGTAATAAGAGAAGGAATAGTTTTACATGATGGAAAATTAGAATCTTTAAAAAGGTTTAAAGATGATGTAAAAGAAGTGGCTAAAGGCTATGAGTGTGGAATTCAAATTGAAAAATACAATGACATAAAAGAAGGGGATATAATTGAAGTATATATTATGCAAGAAGTGAAAAGATAGAATACTCATATGTACAGCTAGAAAGGAATGATAACTAATATGCCGAAAAATGAAAATAGGCTTAATAGAATAAATGAAGAATTAAAAAAGGAAATTAGCAATATAATTAGTTTTGAGCTAAAAAATCCAAATGTGACAGGACTTATAAGTGTAACAAAAGCAAAAATAACACCAGATTTAAAATATGCTAAAATATATGTCAGTATATTAAATTCCAAAAATTTAAAGAAAACAATGGAAGGACTAAAAGAATCTACTGGTTTTATAAGAACACAGGTTGCAAAAACAATAAATTTAAGAATCACTCCTGAATTGATTTTTGAATTAGATGACTCATTGGAGTATGGTGAGAAGATAGAAAAAATATTAAAAGAATTAAAAAATCAAGGAAGTGGGGTGAACGAAGAATAAAGCTAAAAGCTTTATTCTTGAAATATGACTTTAGATAAAATATTAGAAGAGATAAATAAAGCTGACTCAATAGTAATATTAACACACGAAAATCCAGATGGAGATGCAATTGGAAGTAGCTTAGCTATGTATAATATATTAAAAGCATATGGGAAAAATCCAGATATTATTATACCAGAGTTTTCAAAAATATTTAATTTTTTGCCAGGTATAAGTGAAATAAAAAAAGAAAGTTCTGTTAAAGAATATGATTTAGCAATATCTTTAGATTGTCCAACAATAAAAAGATTAAATGGATTTGCAAATTATTTTGAAAATGCAAAATCAAAAGTTGTTATAGACCATCATGGAACAAATACAATGTTTGGTGATTTAAACTATGTTAATCCAGACGCACCAGCTTGTGCACAAATATTAATAGTAATGTTTGAATATTTTGGCTTTGAAATAACAAAAGATATAGCTACTTGTATAATAACAGGAATTATAACAGATACAGGAGGATTTGCATATTCAGGAGTTACAGCAGAAACATTTGAATTTGCAGCATCACTTTTAAAAAGAGGTGTAAATGTATCAGATGTATATAAACGTGTTTTACAAACAACAACAAAGCCATGTTTTGAATTAACAAGAATAGCATTAAACAGACTAGAATTTTTGGAAAATGGAAAAATTTCATTTACATATATAACAGAAGAAGATATGCAAAAAGCTAATGCTGAAACTGGCGACCATGAAGGAATAGTAACAATAGGTAGAAATATTGAAGGAGTAGAGGTGTCTGTTTTTGCTAGACAAATAGATGAAGGCTGGAGATTATCATTAAGATCAAATGACTATGTTAATGTTTCAGATGTTTGTATAATGTTTGGCGGTGGAGGACATCCAAAAGCAGCTGGAGCAACCTTAACAGGTAGTATTAATGAAGTAAAAGATAAAATATTAGCACAAATTAAAAGATATATAAGGAATTAATAATGGATGGAATAATTGTAATAAATAAAGAAAAAGGTTGTACATCTCATGATATAGTATATAAAATTAGAAAAATGTTTAACACAAAAGTAGGACACACTGGTACATTAGACCCTAATGCTACTGGTGTTCTTCCTATTTTATTAGGTAAAGGAACTAAAATTTCAAAATATCTAATAGAACATGACAAAGAATATGAGGTTGTTTTACAACTAGGAGTTAAAACTACAACTGCAGATGAAGAAGGAGAGATAATAGAAGAAAAAGAAGTTCTAAAAGAAAGTCTAGAACAATTAGAAATAGAAAGAATTTTAAAAAGCTTTATAGGTAAAATAAAGCAAATGCCTCCAAAATATTCTGCAATCAAAGTTAATGGAAGAAAGTTATATGAATATGCTAGAAAAGGTCAAGAAGTAGAAATAAAGCCAAGAGAAGTAGAAATATATAATATAGAAATAACAAATATACAAAAAGAAAAGAAACAAATAGAATTTAAAGTAAGTTGTTCTAAAGGGACTTATATAAGAACTTTATGTGAAGACATTGCAGAAAAAATGAGAACTGTAGGTTATATGAAAGAATTAAAAAGAACAAAAGTAGGAGATTTTAATATAGAGCAAGCTATAACATTAGGGCAACTGCAAGAAAAGGAAAATATAAAGATAATAACAATTGAAGAAATGTTTAAAGATAAAGAAGAAATAATATTAGAAGATTCAAAAATTACTTTACTATTAAATGGAGTAAAGATGAACATGAAAAAGCCAAACGGAATATATAGAATATATAATAAACAAAATAAATTTATAGGTTTAGGAATAGTACAAAATAAAATTCTAAAAATAGATATACGAAGTTAAAAAATGTATTAAAAAGAAGATTAGTAAAGATAAAACGATTATATACAATATAGAATTAAGAAAATGAGAAAAACACAAATTGAAAAAATAAGAGTTATATGCTAAAATATAATTACAATTGAATAAAGTAAATCCCTGCGTGGTACGTATTGACTGGAATTTTAGAACCAACAAATTTAAAACGGGAGTCCGCCTTTGGATGTGGCGTGTATGCTTATATTTATATAAGAAACCCAGGAGCATTCAACAAGACACCCACCTGTGCAAACAGGTCCTTAAAATTTCTTCATCTTACGGCTAATGTGGGGTATTTTTTGCTTTTGGACAATTAGGGACAGTCCCCAAATGTCCAATTTTCCCATTTGGGGACTGTCCCTAATTGTCCCATTGATAAAATTTGGATGATATGGTAAAATAGATGTACATTGTTTAAAGGAGCAATAATATTGAATATAGATGAATTATTGAAACAAGGTAAGCAATTATTAAAAAATGTAGAGGATGGGCATATAAAAGCAAGAATTTTATTAGAAAATGTATTAAATAAGAGTAGAGAATATATTGTGGCTAATTCAGAATTAGATGTCGACCAAAACAATATAGATATATATTTAGAAAATATAGACAAAATAAAAAGTGGAATGCCTATTCAATATATAACAAATAAACAAGAATTTATGAAAATGGATTTCTATGTGAATAAAAATGTATTAATTCCACAACCAGATACAGAAATATTGGTTGAGGAAGCAATAAAAATTTGTAATACATATAGTGGGGACATAAAAGTTTTAGATTTATGCACAGGCAGTGGAGCAATAGGAATTTCAATCGGTAAATATGTAAAAAATGCTAAAGTATATGCAACAGATATAAGTGACGAAGCTATAAATATAGCAAAAAAAAATGCAAAGCAAAATAATGTAAACAATATAGAATTTATAATATCAGATATGTTTGATAATATCAAAGAAACAAATTTTGATATAATAGTTTCAAATCCTCCATATATAGAAACAGATGTTATACCATTATTATCAGAAGAAGTAAAAAAAGAGCCTATAATAGCATTAGATGGTGGCAAAGATGGGTTAAAGTTTTATAAAATAATATTATCAGAATATAAAAAATACTTAGAGTCGGAAGGTTATTTATTACTAGAAATAGGATATGATCAAGCGAAAAGTGTGGGAAAATTAATAAATTCTAATTATAATATAATAAAAGATTTAGCAGGAAATGATAGAGTAGTTATTGTAGAAGGTGGGTGAAAAATTGTCATTTTCATTAGAAGTAAAGCAGGAATTAAGTAAAATAAATAGTTTAGCAGATAAAAACAATGTTAAATGTGAGCTTATGGGATATTTGGTTACAAGTAATACAAGTGTGCAAAAAAATAAAGTAAGATTTTCAACAGAAAGCCAATACAATATAAATAGATTTAGCAAATTATTGAATAATTTAGGATTTGTAAATTATGATATAAAAATACAAAGAAATATGTATTCTATATTTATTAACAAAAATGATATACAAGAATTGATTAGAGCAGAGGAGAATATCAATATTGCAAATGAAATTTTATCATATTTTTTAAAAAGTGAAATCTTAGAAAAAGCATTTATAAGGGGAACTTTTTTAGGAAGTGGAACAATAAATAATCCAGAAAAAAAATATCACTTAGAAATATTTTTGAAAAATTTAGAAACTGCAAAATATATAATAGAAATTTTAAGAAAATATAGTATTGATTTTAAAATCCTAGAAAGAAGTAAGAAATATGCAATATATACAAAAGAAGGAGAAGAAATATCTAAGTTTTTGGCACTAATGGGAGCTAGTGCATCTGTGTTAAAATTCGAAGAAATACGAGTATATAGAGATATAAAAAACAATATAAATAGAAAAGTAAATTGTGAAACTGCAAATTTGAATAAAATAGTAAATTCGTCTGTAAAACAAATTAATGACATCAAGTACATAAAAGAAAGAGGAAAGTTTAATGAACTATCAGAACAACTAAAAGAGATAGCTATTGTACGAATAGAAAATCCAGATATGTCTTTAGAAGAATTAGGAAAACTTTTAAAAAAACCTATAGGAAAGTCTGGAGTAAACCATAGGCTTAGAAAAATACAAAAAATAGTAGAAGAATTAAAAGAGGAATCAAATAAATGAGAGAAATAGGAATATATGTACATATACCATTTTGCAAACAAAAATGCTATTATTGTGATTTTAAATCTTATGCGAACAAAGAAGAGTTAATAGAAAAATATATAAAATGGTTAAAGTATGAGATAAAAGAAGTTGGAGAAGGAAATAAATTAGATTATGAAAATGATTTGGATGAGTTAGTAACTGTAAAAACAATTTATATTGGAGGGGGAACGCCATCCTATTTAGATAGTAAATATATAAAGGAAATTATAGAAGAAATAAGAGAAAATTTCAAATTGGCAGATAAAGTTGAAATCACTATAGAGGTTAATCCAGGAACAGTTAACAAGACAAAATTGCTAGATTATATAAATAGTGGAATAAACAGAATAAGCATAGGACTTCAAAGCACAGATAATGAATTGTTAAAAAGAATAGGAAGAATACATAAATATGAAGACTTTTTACAAACTTACAATATGGCAAGAGAGGTAGGTTTTAAAAACATAAATGTAGATTTAATGCTAGCATTACCAGGACAAACTATAGCTAAATTGGAAAAAGGTTTAAAACAAGTAATAGATTTACAACCAGAGCATATATCTTTATATTCACTAATAATAGAAGATGGCACTAAAATAGAAAAAATGTTAAAAAATAATGAAATAACACTGCCAGATGAAAATATAGAAAGAAAAATGTATTGGGAAACTAAAAAGGTTTTGGAAGAAGCTGGATATATACATTACGAAATTTCTAATTTTGCAAAAGAAGGATATAAATCAGAACACAATTGGAATTGCTGGAGTCAAAAAGAATATATGGGATTTGGTGTTGCTGCACATTCTTATACAAATGATGTAAGATTTTCGAATATAGATTCAATAGAAGAATATATAGAAAATTATGAACAAGGAAATGTAACAGACAACTTTGTATTTCATGAAAAGCAAACACAAAGTAGTAAAATGAAAGAATATATGATGTTGGGCTTAAGGAAAATAGAAGGAATAAGTATACAAGAATTTAAAAATAAATTTGTTGGAAATCCATTATATATTTATAGAAAAGAATTACAAAAGTTAGTAGAAGAAGAATTAATAGAAATAGAATTAGATAAAATTAAATTAACTAAAAAGGGACTTGACTTTGCAAATATAGTATGGGAAGAGTTTATTTAAGGAGAACAAAATGTTATTAGGATTAGTAGGAGTTTCAGGAGTAGGGAAAACTTATTTTAAAGAAAAAATAGTGCAAGAATTAGGTTTTCAAGCAGTTAATACTATTAGAACAAGAGAAAAAAGAATAGGTGAGGAAAATGGAAAAACTGGATTATTTAAAACAGAAGAGGAGCTTGTTCAATTAAAAGAAGAAGGTAAAATAATATATGATTTTAAAGTATTTGGAAATACATATGCATATTTGAAAAATGAGATTATAACAGAAAAAAACATGATATTTGAAATGCATTATACTATGATAAATGATTGGAAAAAAATAAGACCTGATATAAAAACAATATATATATTTCCACAAGATTTAGAAATGGCTAAACAAAAAGTACAAGAGAGAGAAATGAGTATTCCAAAATTAAAAGAGAGAATTAGCGAAATGACAAAACAATATAATGAGGTTTGCAAAGATAAAAATTTACAAGCAATGTTTGACTATATAGTATATAATAATTATGACAAAGAATCTGAAAAAGAAATAACAGAAATAGTAAAAACAATGTTGAACGAAAAATAATGAAAAGGAATGATAATATATATGAAGAAGACATATTTTGAAATAGATGAAGATTTCAATAAAATTATACAACAACGTTTAAAAGATATAAAAAATATAAAACTAATACCTACTGGTTGGACAAATATTGTTTTTGAGGTAGAAACAGCAAAAAATAATTATTTTTTTAGATTTCCAAGAGATGAATTTTGGGCAAGAACAATAGTAAAGGATTATGAATTTGCAAAATACATATATAATAAAACAGATTTTAATACAGTACAACTAAGACTATTTTATGACAATGAACGCCCATATACAATGCATACCAAAATAGAAGGAACACCATTAGCAGAAAAAATGAATAATTTAAGCGAAGAAGAGGTAAAAAATATTTCAGACGAAATAGCTAAGTTTATGTTTCAACTACATAATATTAAATATGACAAAAAACAAATTTTTACAATAAATAACATAGGTTTAAACTTATCAGAATTTTTAGATGAGTTATTAAATAAGCATGTTAGCAAAGAAGATATGGAATTTTGGAATGCAAAAGATAAAAAAGAATTAAATGAAACTTGTCTAGTACATGGAGACTTAAATTCAAGCAATGTTTTGCTAGATGCTAATAATCATGTTACAGCAATAATAGATTTTGGATTTGCAGGTTTTGGAAATAAATATGATGATATAGCAAGAATAATAGGAAGATGTCCACAAAATTTTAAAGAAAGCATTGTTAAAAGCTACGAAAATTATTCAATGAATAGTATTAATGAAGAAGTATTAGGCGAAAATATAAAAACATGGAGTAATATAGACCAAAGCTATATTAATTATATGAGAAAGATAGGAATATATTAAAATATCAAGAAGATTAATCTTGCTTTTTAAAAGATTGCATTTTAAAATGCAATTTTCTATAAAATTAAAAAGAATACTTGAAAAGTATTCTTTTTTGATATAAAATTATCTCAAATTGGTAATAATAAGAAAATGAATGTAAGATTATTACATTAAAGGAGGAATTTTATATGTCAATTAAAATAGGTATTAATGGTTTTGGAAGAATTGGAAATTTATCATTTCAAGCAGCTTTGAATAAAGAAGGAGTAGAAGTTGTAGCAATAAATGATCCTTTTATTACAGCTGATTATATGGCATACATGATAAAATTTGATACTGTTCATGGAAAATTTGAAGGAGAAGTATCAAGTGAAGAAGGAAAATTAATAGTAAATGGAAAAGAAATAAAAGTATATAATCAAATGGATCCAAAAGATATTCCATGGGGAGAAGATGGAGTAGAATATGTATTGGAATGTTCAGGAGTATTTACAACAATAGAAAAAGCAAACGCACATTTAGAAGCTGGAGCTAAAAAAGTTATAATTTCAGCACCTTCAAAAGATGCGCCAATGTTTGTAATGGGTGTTAACCAAGATAAATATACACCAGATATGAACATAATATCAAATGCATCATGTACAACAAACTGCTTAGCACCACTTGCAAAAATAATAAATGACAATTTTGGAATTAAAGATGGACTTATGACAACAGTACACTCTATAACAGCAACGCAAAAAACAGTTGATGGAGCATCTAAAAAAGACTGGAGAGGTGGAAGAGCAGCATCAGCTAATATTATCCCATCAACAACAGGAGCCGCAAAAGCAGTTGGAAAAGTTATACCAGAATTAAGTGGTAAACTAACAGGTATGGCATTTAGAGTACCAACAGTTGATGTATCTGTTGTAGACTTAACATGTAATTTAGAAAAACCAGCAACATATGAAGAAATATGTAATGCTGTTAAAAGAGCATCAGAAAACGAAATGAAAGGAATAGTTGAATACGTGGATGATCCTGTAGTTTCATCAGATTTTATACATGATGAGCATACATCAATATTTGATGCAACAGCAGGAATAGCATTAACAGATACATTCGTTAAACTAGTAGCATGGTATGACAATGAATGGGGATATTCAAATAAATTAGTTGATTTGGCAATATATATTGCGAATAAATGTTAATTGATGAAAAAATCGGATATTGCAGGGAAAGCCCAATATCCGCTTTCACATAACTAAGGAGGTACAAAATGAATAAAAAAACAATACGCGATGTAGATGTTACAAATAAAAAAGTATTAGTTAGATGTGATTTTAATGTTCCGTTAGATAAGGAGACAGGGAAAATCACAAATGATTTAAGAATAGTTGCAGCATTACCTACAATTAAGTATTTATTAGAAAATAATGCTAAAGTAATATTATGTTCGCACTTAGGTAAACCTAAAGGAGAAATCAAACCAGAACTTTCTTTAAAATCTGTAGCTAATAGATTATCTGAATATTTGGGATTTGAAGTTAAATTTTCTAAAGATATTGTAGGAGAAAATGCAAAAGAACTTTCAAAAGAACTAAAACCAGGCAAAGCTATTCTTTTAGAAAATGTTAGATTTGATCCGAGAGAAGAAAAAAATGATAAAGAATTTTCAAAAGAGTTAGCTAGCTTAGCAGAAATATATGTTAATGATGCTTTTGGAACAGCACATAGAGCACATAGCTCAACCGTAGGGGTAGCAGAGTTTTTACCAGCAGTTTGTGGATTTTTAATAGAAAAAGAAGTAGAAATGTTAGGAGACAATTTAAATAATCCAGAACGACCTTTTGTAGCAATATTAGGAGGAGCAAAAGTTTCAGATAAAATAAAAGTTATAGAAAACTTGCTTGAAAAAGTGGATTCAATAATTATTGGAGGAGGAATGACATATACATTTTTAAAAGCTATGGGATATGAAATTGGAAATTCAATTTGTGAATTAGACAGGATAGATATTGCAAAAGAAACAATAGAAAAAGCAGAAAAAAAAGGAGTTAAATTATTATTCCCAATAGACACTGTTTGTGGAAAAGAATTTTCAAACGAAGCAGAAACAATAGTTGTAGATTCAAAAGAAATACCAAAAGGATGGCAAGGATTAGATATAGGACCAAAAGCAATAGAAGAATTTACACAAGTATTAAAAAATGCTAAAACAGTTATATGGAATGGACCATTAGGAGTATTTGAATTTGAAAAATTTGCGAAAGGAACAAATGCTATTGCAAAAGTTCTATCAGAAATAAATGCAATAACAATTGTAGGTGGAGGAGATTCAGTAGCAGCAGTAGAAAAAGGTGGATTTTCAGATAAAATTACACATATTTCTACAGGAGGGGGAGCTACACTTGAATATTTAGAAGGAAAAGAACTGCCAGGAATTGAGTGTTTAGAAAACAAATAATATATAGGTCGGAGTTCGCGATGACTCATCCAAAAAGGAGATTTTATGAGAAAAAAGGTAATTGCAGGAAACTGGAAAATGAACATGCTTCCAAATGAAACTATAAATTTTATTGAAGGACTGTCACAAGAAATAAAAGATGTAAAAAATGAAATTATATTATGTGTGCCATATACAGATTTATTTTATGCACTTTTGACTGCTCAAAATACGAATATAAAAATTGGAGCACAAAATATGCACTGGAAAGAAAAAGGTGCTTATACAGGAGAAATATCTGGGCAAATGCTTAAAAGTATAGGAGTAGAATATGTAATAATTGGACACTCGGAAAGAAGGCAGTATTTTGCAGAAACGGATGAAACTGTGAACCTAAAAGTAAAATCTGCACTTGAAAATAATTTGAAACCAATTATTTGTGTGGGCGAAACTTTAGAACAAAGAGAACACGGTGAAACAGAAAAGATTATAGAAAGTCAAATAAAGTTAGCATTAAAAGATTTGACAAAAGAACAAATAAGAGCTATAATTATAGCTTATGAGCCAGTATGGGCAATAGGAACAGGAAAAACTGCAACACCAGAAGAAGCAAATAATGTAATAAAATATATAAGAAAACAAATAAAAGAATTATATAATGAGGAAATTGCAGAAAATATTATAATACAATATGGAGGAAGTGTAAAAGCTTCAAATGCAGAAGAATTATTTAATATGTCAGATATAGATGGCGCTTTAGTAGGTGGGGCAAGTTTAAACTTTAAAGAATTTTCTGAAATAGTGAACAAAGTATAATAAGCAAGGACTAAAGGTTGAAAGATTTTAAGATTTTCCAACTTGTTGAAGCCTTTAGGAAAGGAATAATGGTAGAAATGAATAAAAAATTAACAATGCTAATGATATTAGATGGGTTTGGCAATAACCAGAATAAAAATGGTAATGCAATAGAAATGGCAGAAATACCTAATATAAATAAACTAAAGAAAACGTGTCCTGTAACAGAGATATATACAAGTGGATTAGATGTAGGACTTCCAGAAGGACAAATGGGAAATTCGGAAGTGGGTCATACAAATATAGGAGCAGGTAGAATAGTTTACCAAGAATTAACAAGAATAACTAAAACAATAGAAGATGGCGACTTTTTTAGCATACCAGAATTTACAGAGGCAATAGAAAATTGTAAAAAAAATAATTCAAAATTGCATATAATGGGACTTCTTTCAGATGGAGGTGTACACAGCCACATAAGACATCTTTATGCATTATTAGAATTAGCTAAAAGAAAAGACTTTGAAAATGTTTATATTCACTGTTTCCTAGATGGAAGAGATACACCACCTGCATCAGGAGAAACATATATTATGAAATTAAATGAAAAATTGCAGGAAAAAGGAATTGGCAAAATAGCAAGTATTTCAGGTAGATTTTATAGTATGGATAGAGATAAAAGATGGGAGAGAGTTAAAAAATCTTATGATATGCTTGTAAATGGAATAGGAAACAAAGCGACAAGTGCGATTTCAGCAATAGAAAGCTCATATCAAAAAGAAATATTTGATGAATTTGTTGAACCAACATTAATTTGTAATGGAGAAGAGCCAATTGCAACAATTGAAAAAAATGATTCTGTAATATTTTTTAACTTTAGACCAGATAGAGCTAGAGAGATAACTAGAACTTTAGTAGACAAAGAATTTAAGGAGTTTGAAACAAAAGATTTGAATTTGTATTATGTATGTTTTACACAATATGATGAACAAATGCCAAATGTGAAAATAGCATTTAAGCCAACAGCACTAAAAAATACATTTGGAGAGTATATATCAAACAAAGGATTAACACAATTAAGAATTGCAGAAACAGAGAAATATGCACATGTAACATTTTTCTTTAATGGAGGAGAAGAAAAACAATATGAAGGAGAAGATAGAATTTTAATTCCTTCGCCAAAGGTAGAAACATATGATTTAAAACCAGAAATGAGTGCATATGAAGTTACAGAAAAAGTTATAAAAGCAATTAAATCGCAAAAATATGATTGTATAATATTAAATTATGCTAATCCAGATATGGTAGGGCATACAGGCAATTTAGAAGCAGCAATAAAAGCACTTGAAACAGTTGATGAATGTGTTGGAAAAGTAGTAGAAGCAGTCCAAATGGTAGATGGAACATTACTTATAACAGCAGACCATGGAAATATAGAGCAGATGATAGATTATAAAACAGGAGAGCCACATACTGCACATACAACAAATCCAGTTCCATTAATATTAGTTGGAAAAGATAATGTAAAATTAAAACCAGGAAAGCTAGCAGATTTAGCACCAACAATGTTAGATATTATGGGATTAGAGAAACCAGAAGAGATGACAGGTGAATCACTAATAATTAAGTAACTAACAAATTGCCAATAATAAATTGGCAATTTGTTTATGTTATAAAATAGAAGAAATGAAAGGAGAAAGAAAAATGATTTATTCAAAAGAAATAGAAGAAATGTGTAAAGTAGCAAAAGGAGTAGACCACGGACCAGCACCAATTCCAGAAGAAGGTAAATGGGTTAAAGCAAAAGAGATAAAAGATATTTCTGGATTAACACATGGAATAGGATGGTGTGCACCACAACAAGGAGCTTGTAAATTAACTTTAAATGTAAAAGAAGGCATAATACAAGAAGCTTTAATAGAAACAATAGGATGTTCAGGAATGACACATTCTGCAGCTATGGCAGGGGAAATATTAGTAGGAAAAACATTATTAGAAGCATTAAACACAGATTTAGTATGTGATGCAATAAATACAGCAATGAGAGAATTATTCTTACAAATAGTATATGGAAGAACACAATCTGCATTTTCGGAAGGAGGACTTCCAATAGGAGCAGGACTTGAAGATTTAGGAAAAGGAACAAGAAGCCAAACAGGAACAATATATTCGACATTATCAAAAGGACCAAGATACCTAGAGTTGGCAGAAGGATACATAACAGAGATAGGATTAGATGAAGATAATCAAATAATAGGTTATAAATATATTAACATGGGTAAAATGATGGATAATATAAAAGCAGGAATTGAACCAATGCAAGCAATAGAAAAAGCAAGTGGTCAATATGGAAGATTTAATGAAGCTGTTAAAGTTATAGATCCAAGAAAAGAGTAAATTAAAAACGGTATCTAAAAAACATAGAAAATAAGAAGGAGGAAAAACAAATGGCACTATTTGAAAGTTATGAAAGAAGAATAGAACAAATAAAACCAGTTATGGAAAAATACGGAATTAGAGATTTTGATGATGCACTAAATATATGTAAAGAAAAAGGATTTAATCCATATGAAATTACAAGAGGAGTACAAACAATCTGTTTTGAAAATGCTTGTTGGGCATACACATTAGGAGCAGCAATTGCAATAAAAAAAGGATGTACAAAAGCAGCAGATGCAGCAAAAGCAATAGGAGAAGGACTTCAAGCATTTTGCATACCAGGTTCGGTTGCAGATGACAGAAAAGTTGGATTAGGACATGGAAACTTAGCATCAATGCTTTTAACGGAAGATACAAAGTGTTTTGCATTTTTGGCAGGGCATGAGTCTTTTGCTGCAGCAGAAGGAGCTATAGGAATTGCAAAATCTGCTAACAAAGTTAGGAAAGAACCATTAAGAGTTATATTAAATGGACTTGGAAAAGACGCAGCACAAGTAATATCTAGAATAAATGGATTTACCTATGTAAAAACCGATTTCGATTTTTACACAGGTAAAGTAAATGTAATAGAAGAAATTGCTTATTCAAATGGAGAAAGAAGTAAAGTTAGGTGTTATGGAGCTAATGACGTTAGAGAAGGGGTTGCAATAATGTGGCTAGAAGATGTTGATGTTTCTATTACAGGAAATTCAACAAACCCTACAAGATTCCAACATCCAGTAGCGGGTACATATAAAAAAGAAAGAATTGAAGCAGGAAAGAAATATTTCTCTGTTGCTTCAGGAGGTGGAACAGGTAGAACTTTACACCCAGATAATATGGCAGCAGGACCAGCTTCATATGGAATGACAGATACAATGGGTAGAATGCACTCAGATGCACAATTTGCGGGTTCTTCATCAGTTCCAGCACATGTTGAAATGATGGGATTAATCGGAATGGGAAATAACCCAATGGTTGGAGCTACAGTTGCAATATCAGTAGCAGTAGAAGAAGCTATGAGATAAAAAAATGAATACAAGGAAAAAACGCACTGAATAAGTGCGTTTTTCCTTTTAGGAGCGGGACAGAAAGGGAAGGGCAAAGCAGATTTAAACGGACCCGCTCATATCACAATAAAGCAGTGAGTTAAAAAAGTGCAGAGGGACAGGAGATTGTTTGATTACTAAAGGCTGTCGAGAGGTTTCACACATGTTGTCCCTCTGCACTATACGAAACCCGGAGAAAACTCCAGGCAGGAACTGGCTAACCAGAACATCTCAACTACTCAAATAATAAAAAGCAATTGATAAACAATTGAAATACTATATGAGTTTCGGGAAATTTCCCTAAAAGACAATATTATTATAACAATATTACATAAAAATGTCAATATTATTTATACAAATTATGTAAAAAAATAAAAATCACAACTTCACACTATTTAAACTAGATAAAAAAACTATATTTTGAATTGAACTATAACAAAAAAACAAATAAAAATAAATTAATTGTATATAATATAATTACATGAAAATATTGAATAATATGTTTTGGAGGTAAAAATGAAAGATTATCTAGGAATCGAGAGTACAAGAGCATTAGAGATATTAGATTCTAGGGGAAATCCAACAGTACAAGTAGAGGTTGTTACAGAAGGTGGATTTTCTGGAGTAGCAATGGTACCATCAGGAGCATCAACAGGAAGTTTTGAAGCAATAGAGTTGAGAGATCAAGATGAAGAGAGATATTTTGGAAAAGGCGTTCAAAGAGCTGTAGAAAATGTAAATAAGAAAATTGCAAGAGTAATACAGGGCATGAATGTATATGAACAAATAAAAATAGATAAAAAGCTAATAGAATTAGATGGAACGGAGAATAAAGAAAGATTAGGAGCAAATGCAATATTAGGAGTATCTTTAGCAGTGGCAAAAGCAGCCGCAAACTCCTTAGGAATGAGTTTATACAATTATATAGGCGGAATAAATAGTAAAATGTTACCAATTCCAATGATGAATATAATGAATGGTGGAAAACATGCAGATAATGACTTAAATATTCAAGAATTTATGATAATGCCAACAGGAGCAACATCATTTAAAGAAAGCTTAAGAATGGGAGTAGAAGTATATTATAATTTGAAAAGAATTTTAAAATCAAGAGGATTATCAACAGCAGTTGGAGATGAAGGAGGATTTGCACCAAATTTATCAAATGAAGAAGAGGCAATAGAACTTATATTAAAAGCAATAGCACAATCAGGATATATACCTGGAAAAGATATAAGCTTGGCTCTAGATATAGCAGCTACAGAGATGCTAGAAGAAGCAAAAAAAATAGGAAAAGATGGATACTATTTTTGGAAAACAAATGAATTCAAAACAAAAGAAGAAATGGTAAATTTTGTAGTAGATTTAACAGAAAAATATCCAATAGTTTCAATAGAAGATGGACTAGCAGAAGAAGATTGGGAAAATTGGAAAAAGCTAACAGATATGATAGGAAATAAGGTGCAAATAGTTGGAGATGATTTATTTGTAACAAACATAAAAAGACTAAAAAAAGGAACTGATAATAAAATAGCAAATAGTATATTAATTAAATTAAATCAAATAGGAACATTAACAGAAACATTAGATGCTATAGAGTTAGCAAGAAAAAACGGATATACAGCAATAATATCACATAGAAGCGGAGAAACAGAAGATACAACAATTGCTGATATAGCAGTAGCCACAAATGCAGGGCAAATAAAAACAGGAGCACCATGTAGAACAGATAGAGTAGCAAAATATAATAGATTATTAAATATAGAAAATGAGCTCAATTAGGGACAGTCCCCAAATGTCCCATTTGGACAATTTGGGACACCCTTTTTTAATCTAAAGCACTTGAAAAAAGTTGCTGATTGATAACATATGACTGTGGTTGGGGTACTGTGATTCGAACACAGGAATGTCGGAGTCAGAGTCCGATGCCTTACCGCTTGGCGATACCCCAATTTAAAAATCCTTATATATAATAGCATACTTTTAAAAAAATGTCTATATTAGTTGACAAAGTATGTTATTATATTATATAGAAAGGATGAAAAAATTATGAATAAACAAGAAATATTAACAAGGTATAGCAAGGAAGAAGAAAAACTTCTTGTATCTAAGGTACTTGATAAAATTGAATTCGTTTTGAATAGAAATACAATAGAAAATACAGATTTTTTAGACTTATATCAAAAAGAGTTAGTGAAAGAACTATTAAGAAGTATAAAATTTAATAATTACATATTCTGTGGAGGCAATGAAAATGCAGAAAGAGAAATTTTAATAGTATTTCCAGAAAAATTAAAAGATATATTAAAAGAAGATAAAATAATAGAGAATATTCTAAAAGTTATACAAATCACATTACCAAATGAATTGACAGGAGAATATAATCATAGAGACTATTTAGGAGGTATTATAAAACTAGGTTTAAAGAGAGAAAAAATAGGAGATATATTAGTTAGAAAAAATGGAGCAGATATAATAATTATTAAAGATGTAGAAGAATATCTTTTAACAAATTTAGGAGAATTAACAAGATTTAGTAAAGCACAGATAGAAACTAAACAAATATCAGAATTAGAACCATCAGAGGTAATAACACAAAAATTACAAATAATAATTCCACAAATGAGATTAGATTGTATTGTTTCAGAGAGTATAAGATGCTCAAGAACTAACGTTAGTGAAATAATTAAACAGGAGAGAGTATTTGTAAACCATAAATTAGAAACAAAAAATTCTAAAATATTACATGAACAAGATATGATAACAATAAGAGGAAAAGGTAGATTTAAAATAAATAATATAATATCGAGAACTAAAAAAGATAAAATAGTATTAGAAATAGAAAAATATGTTTAAAAAACACTTGACACACAAGAACATGCGTTCTATAATAAACATAGGTGATGTCATGGAAAGAGAAATATTACATGTAGATGTTAATAATGCTTTTCTATCATGGACTGCTGTAGAGATGTTAAAAAATGGGTCATCATTAGATATAAGAACAATCCCGGCGGTAATAGGAGGAGACGAACAGCAAAGAAAGGGAATTGTATTAGCTAAGAGTAATCTAGCGAAACAAGTAGGAATAAAAACAGGAGAGCCCATATATTATGCTAGAAAAAAATGTCCTAATTTACAAGTTTATAAAAGTGATTTTAAAACATACCAAAAATATTCAGAAATGTTGTATAAATTATTATTGGAATATACAAATAAAATAGAACGTTATTCTATAGATGAATGTTTTTTAGATATGACAAATTGTATACCAAAAGGCTTTACATTATTAGATATAGGGAACCAAATAAATGAAAGGGTAAAGCAAGAGTTAGGTTTTACAGTTAATGTAGGAGTAGCACATAACAAATTATTGGCCAAAATGGCATCAGATTTTCAAAAGCCAGATAAGGTACATACCTTATTTGAAGAAGAAATAGAAAATAAAATGTGGGGGTTGCCAATATCAGAACTATTTATGGTTGGAAAAAAGAGTGCACTAAAACTAGAAAAATTAGGAATTAAAACAATAAAAGACTTGGCTAATATACCAAAAGAGAACATAGCAAAAAAGTTTGGAAAATATGGAAGCCTAATATGGGAATATGCAAATGGTATAGATTTTTCGGAAGTACAAGCTGTAAGAGAAGTGCCAAAAGGAATAGGCAACTCCGCAACTTTGCCATATGATATTTCAAATATAGAAGAAATGGAAAAAGTTTTACTAGTATTAGTAGAGCAGGTTTCGTATAGACTAAGAAAACATAAATTACTGGCAAGAGTGGTTAATGTACAAGTAAAGAATAAAAATTTTGAAACATACTCACATCAAAGAAAAATGACTATACCAACAGATAGTACAAAAATCATATATGAAGAAGCCAAAACATTACTAACAGAATTATGCAAAGGAGAATTTATAAGATTAATAGGAGTAAGAGTAGATAATTTATCTTCTGCAAAAGAAGTACAAATATCTATATTTGATAATGAACAAAATGATAAGCAAAAAAAATTAGATAAAACAATAGATATTCTAAACGAAAAATATGGTTGGAATAAGGTTAGCAGAGCTACAAGTATTGAAACAAGAAAAATAATTAAATTAAAAGAAGAATAAAGTATTGAAAAAAGTAACTATATATATTAAAATATATGTAAAATTTTTTAGGGGAAAAATAATGGCAAAAATAATTGAAGGTAAAATGTTAGCTAGCAAAATAAGAAAAAAATTAAAAGAAGAAGTAGATATATTAAAACAAAAAGGTATAAATCCAAAATTAGCAGTAATCATGGTTGGAAATGATAAAGCATCAGAGGTATATGTTCGCAACAAAAGTAAAGCTTGCGATGAAATAGGGATAAAATTTGAGGAGTTTTTATTAAAAGAAAATACTATAATGGAAGAACTGCTACAATTAATAGAAAATCTTAATAACAGAAAAGACGTACATGGAATATTACTTCAAAGTCCTATACCAAAGCATTTAGATATAAGAAAGGCATTTAATGCTATAAATTACACAAAAGATGTGGATGGATTTAATCCAATAAATGTAGGCAAATTACTTATTGGAGAAGATACATTTATTTCTTGTACACCATATGGAGTTATAAAAATGTTAGAAGAATATGAAATAGAAATAGAAGGGAAACACGCAGTAGTAATAGGAAGAAGTAATATAGTAGGAAAACCTTTGGCACAATGTTTATTAAATAAAAATGCAACAGTAACAATATGCCATTCAAAAACAAAAAATTTAGAAAGCATAACAAAACAAGCAGACATATTATTAGTAGCAATAGGAAGACCTAAATTTGTAACAGCAGATATGGTAAAAGAAGGTGCAACTGTAATAGATGTTGGAATAAATAGAAACGAAGAAGGAAAGTTGGTGGGAGATGTTGATTTTGATAATGTAGAACCAAAAGTAAAATATATATCTCCAGTGCCAGGTGGAGTAGGACCTATGACAATAGCTATGCTTATGAATAATGTAGTAAAAGCAGCAAAACAATGTGAATAAAATAAATATAAAAAGGGGGCTTGAATTTTTTCGAGCCTCTTTTTAGGTGAATACAAAAAGTGACTTTTACAGAGTAGTTGAAATATTTGAAATATGCCTACTGCAAGTAAGAAAAAAGAAAGGAACTATATGGAATATAAAACAATAAGAATAGTGGATAAACAATATCCAGAAAAATTAAAAAAAATATATGCACCTCCAGAACAATTGCATATAATGGGAAATGAGAATATACTTAATCAAAAAAGCATAGCAATAATAGGATGTAGAGAATGTTCTACATATGGAGCAAATTTAGCGAGAAAATTTAGTTATGAATTATCTAAAATAGGAATAAATATAATTAGTGGATTAGCAAGAGGAATAGATACATATGCACACTTAGGTACTATTATAGCTAAAAGAAGAACTATAGCAGTATTAGGAAGTGGACTAGATAAAATTTATCCTAGTGAGAACAAAAAAATATGTGAAGAAATAATAAAAAACGATGGAGCTATTATAACTGAATTTCCATTAGGCACAAAGCCAGAAAAAATAAATTTTCCTATTAGAAATAGAATAATAAGCGGATTATCTAACGGAATCCTAGTAATTGAGGCTAAAGAAAAAAGTGGAACGTTAATTACAGTAGAATATGGATTAGAACAAGGAAAAAACATTTTTGTAGTTCCACGGGAATATAACAAGCAAATTTTCGAGTGGAACTAATAAGTTAATACAAGAAGGAGCAAAATTAGTAACGTCAATAGAAGATATATTGGAAGAATTAGATTAAAATTTTATTAAAAAGCTTTTCATTTTTAATATTATAATATATAATATAATAGTAAAAATTTAATTTGGGAGGACTAAAATGCGTACCAATAATAAAAAAACAAAAGAATATGAAATAAAGGGAAAGAGAAAAAATAGAAAAGATAAAAAGAAACATTCAAAATTAAAGAAAGTAATATTAATATTTTTTATAATTATAATATTAATGGGACTGGCAGGTATTGGAGTATTTGCAGGATTATTCTTTAGTGATAAATGGAAAATAACTAAAGAAGATTTAGTTATAGGATATAATAATACAATGGTATATGATTCAGAAGGAAACTTTTTATGTGAATTATCTGGAGATGAAAATAGAAAGATAATTTCACTTTCACAAATGGGAAAATATATACCAAACGCATTTGTAGCAATAGAAGATGAACGTTTTGAAAAACATTCTGGAGTGGATATTAAAAGAACAGCAGGTGCAATAGTAAGTTTTATACTTAATGGAGGAAAATCTTCTTATGGTGGTAGTACTATAACACAACAATTAGTAAAGAATATGATGAAAGAAGATGAAGATGAAGGAATAGAAGGTGTAAAAAGAAAAATTAGAGAATGGTCAAGAGCATATCAGATGGAGCAAATGTTATCAAAAAGCCAAATATTAGAGATATATTTAAATCAAGTATTTATGGGTGGAGGAACTAATATTTATGGAGTAGAAAAGGCAGCTAATTATTATTTTAATAAGTCAGCAGCAGACCTAAGTTTAGCACAATCAGCATTTCTAGCAGGTATAAATAGAGCACCTAATGCATATAACCCATATGGAGAAGAAGATAATACAGAAGCAATAAAAAAAGTAACCAAAACAGTTCTTGCAAAAATGAAAGAATTAGGAATGATAGAAACAGAGGAAGAATATAACGAAGCAATTGAAACTGTAGATAAAGGATTAGTTTTTACAAAAGGGGAAATTGCAGATACAACAGATATGTCATATCACACAGCAGCAGCTATAGATCAAGTAGTAGAAGAATTTGCAGAACTAAAAGAAGTAAATACAAAAGAAGCAAGAAGAATGTTATATAGTGGAGGTTATAAACTATATACTACTCAAGTAACAAACATACAAGAAAGAATGGAAAAAGAATTTTTAAGAGATAAATATATATTTGATTCTAAAAAAACTAAAGATGAGAATGGAAAATATAAACATACACAAGCAGGAATGGCAATAATAGAACAATCAACAGGTAAAGTTGTAGGTGTTATGGGAGGCTTAGGAGAAGATTCTAGCCCATTAGGCTTAAATAGAGCTACGCAAACATATAGACAATGTGGTTCAACAATGAAACCTCTTGCAGCTGTGGCAGCTGGACTAAATGCAGGAGTAATAACAGCAGCAACAGTATATGATGATTCATGGACTAATTTTGGAAACTGGGCTCCAGGAAATTCAACTGGATATATGGGATTAGCATCTGTAAGAAGGGGAATAGAGCGTTCATCTAATATAATAAACTTAAAAATAATGTCTAATTTAGGACCAGAAAATTCAATAAAATTTTTAAACTCATTAGGTCTAGATACATATAATGAAGAAGATAATATGTTGTCTTTAGCAATAGGAGGAAGTACACATGGTTCATCTCCACTTCAAATGGCAGCAGCATATGCAGCAATAGCAAATGATGGAGAATATATTACACCTATATTTTATACAGAATTAAAAGATTCAAATGGAAACACAGTATTAAAGCCAAAACAAGAAACAAGAAGGGTTATATCAGCGGAAAATGCATATATTGTACAAAGTATATTGCTTTCTTCTGTAAATGTGGGAATAGCAGGAGAAGGTTGGATTTCTGGTATGGATTCAGCAGGAAAAACAGGAACTACAAATAACTATGTAGATAGATGGTATTGTGGATTTACACCATATTATACAGGGGCAACATGGTATGGATTTGACGAAAATGAAAAAGAACCATATGTAGGTAATAACCCTTCAGGAGATATCTGGGGAGAAATAATGAGAGATGTGCATAAAAATTTAGCAACAAAGAGATTTGAAAAACCAAGTGGAGTTGTAACAGCAAAAATATGTAAACAATCTGGTAAATTAGCTACAGATAAATGCAAAGACACATATTGGGAATATTTTGTTTCAGGAACAGTACCATCAGCATGCGAAGGGCATACAGAACTAAAAATATGTAAAGATACTGGAAAAATAGCAACAGAATATTGTAAAAATACAGAAACTAAAATATATACTAATAGACCAGAGAGAGAACAAAATCCAAATTGGAGTACAAGTGCTGGAGATAAATATAATGTGCCGACTGCAACATGTGACAAACATACTAAACCAGTAGTAGAGCAAATAAAAGTACCTAATGTTATTGGAAAAACTGAAACTGAAGCAAAATCAATGTTAAGCAAATTTTCTATTCAATTAGTTTATGAAGAAAACACAACAGCAGAAAATGGCATAGTATTAAGACAAAGTCTACAAGAAGGTACAGTTGTGGATGTTGGAACCTCAATTGTAATATTTATTAATAAAAAAGTAACAACAGAGCCAACTCCAGAAGAGCCAGAAGAACCGGATGAGCCAAATCCAAATCCAAATCCTAATCCTAATGTGAATAGAGTGAGAGAATAAAGAAATGGAGAGTTTTATGCAAATAAAATTATATAATACATTAACAAGAACAAAAGAAGAATTTAACCCAATAAATGACAAAGAGGTTAGAATTTATAGTTGTGGACCAACAGTTTATAGTTATGCACATATAGGCAACTTTAGAGCATATGTTTTTATGGATACAATACGTAGAGTTTTAGAATATAATGGGTATAAACTAAAACATGTAATGAACATTACAGATGTAGGACATTTAGAATCAGATGCCGACGAAGGCGAAGATAAAATGGAAAAAGCTGCAAAGAGAGAAAATAAAAATCCATATGAAATAGCAAAATATTATGAAGAAATATTTTTTAGAGATATGAAAAGGTTAAATATAGAGAGACCAGGTATTGTTGCAAGAGCAACAGAGCATATACCAGAAATGCTAGAATATGTAAAGAAATTAATAGAAAATGGATATGCTTATGAAACAAGTAAAGGAATTTATTTTGATATATCAAAGTTAGATAAATATCCTGTTTTATCAAATAGAAATATTGATGAACAAATTGCAGGTGCAAGAGTAGAAGTAGATATGGAAAAGAAAAATCCATATGATTTTGCACTTTGGATTAAAGCCCCAGAAAGCCATATAATGAAGTGGGAAAGTCCTTGGGGATTATCATATCCTGGTTGGCACCTAGAATGTTCTGCAATGTCATTAAAATATTTAGGAGATGAATTTGATATTCATACTGGAGGAGTTGACCATATACCAACACACCATGAAAATGAAATAGCACAAAGTAAAGGCAGAACAGGTAAGATACCAGCAAAAGTGTGGATGCATGTAGAATTTTTGCAAGTAGATAATGGAAAAATGGGAAAATCTCTAGGAAATGCATATACATTAGACCAGTTACAAGAAAGAGGAATAGAGCCTCTAGCATATAAGTTATTTTGCTATACAGCTCATTATAGAGCAAAATTGAATTTTACATTTGAAATAGCAAAATCATCGCAAATAGCATTAGATAGATTAAGAAATGGATACTTAAAACATTTAGAAGGTACAGAAATAATAGATAATTCTATCATTGAAGAATATAAACAGAAATTTTTGGAAACAATAAATGATGATTTAAATATTCCTTTGGCAATGGGAATTGTATGGGAAATAGTAAAGAACGGAAAGAAATCAAAACAATTTGCTGAACTATTATTAGAATTTGATAAGGTTTTAGGATTAGATTTAGAAAATTCTAAAAAATATGTAGACAAAAAAAATGAAATAGAGTTACCACGAGAGATAAAGGTATTAATAGAAGAAAGAAAAAAAGCAAGAGAAGAAAAAAATTGGCAATTATCAGATGAAATAAGAGATAAAATAAAAGAAAAAGGTTTTATAGTAAAAGATACAAAAGAAGGAATGACTATTGATAAAATATAAAGGAGAAACAAAAGTGGAAGAGCAAAAAATATCATTTTGGAAAAGAATAATTATATCTATAAAAAATATTGAGCAATACCAAATTTTAGCTGGAGAAAGCACAAAAAGTGCAATTAAATATCTTTTAAAATTAATGGTGGTTTTTACATTAGTAGTTGCAGGTGCTATAACAATAAAGTTTAATAATGCTGTTAATAATTTTAAAACTTTTATAGAACAGGATGTAGCAGAGCTAATATTTAAAGATAATGTACTAAATGTTAAGGCAAAAAAAGAAGACGAAACTTTAATAGTATATAAAGTAGAAGATATGGACATTAAAATAATGTTTGATACAAGTGAAATTTCACAAGAAAAAACGGAGGAGTATACTAATGATATAAAACAGGAATTTAATGGGATAATATTTTTAAAAGATAGAATAATTATGAAAAATCAAATGACAAATATACCTTCAACATATAATTACTCTGATATAACTAGTCAATATAATATAAATATGATACAAAAGCAAGATATAATAAATGCTTTATCTAACCAAAATCTTTTTACAATATGTAGTATATTTTTTATGACAATGTTTATATATTTGTATATAATTTATCTTTCTAGTGTATTGATAGATGCATTAGTACTAGCTCTTTTAGGTTATATAACTTCTACAATTTTGAAAGTAAGACTAAAGGTTAGTGCATTATATAATATAGCAGTATATGCTTTAACATTACCAATAATATTAAATTTAATGTATATAATAATAAATATGTTTACAGGATTTACAGTTAAATATTTTCAGGTCATGTATACAGCAATTTCATATATATATGTCATCTCATCAATATTAATAATAAAATCAGATGTGATAAAAAAACAGAGAGAACTTATGAAAATAATGAGTGAACAGGAAAAAGTTAAAGAAGAAATTGCTAGAAAAGAGCGAGAAAAGAAGGAACAAGAAGAAAAAGAAAGAATAAGAAAAAGAGACGAAGAAGAAAGCGAAAAAGAACAAAAAGAGAATGCAACTAAAAAGAAAAAAGCAAAAAAAGAAACAGATGTAGGAGAACAACCTGAAGGGACAAATGCATGACAAGAAAGGGGAAACAAAATGAACAAAGATAAAGAAAGAGAAAAAAAGAAAAAAATTATATATATAATTTTAGCAGTAGTGTTACTAACTGCTATATTTGCAGTACTTGGAATATATTTATTTAACTCTAATAATAAAAATAAGGAAAATGAATTAGCTTATACAGACCTAATAAAAGAAATTAATGATGGGACAGTAGAAGAAATAGAAATGACAGTAGGAAGCAATACAGTTAAAACAAAACTAAAAAACGTGGAAGAAAAGAAAATTACCAATGTTCCAAGTACACAAGCGTTTATAGAATTAATACAAAAAGAAAAAGTGGAAAAAAATAATGACATAAAATTAAATCAAAAACAGCAAAATGTGTTTATAAGGGTATTAAGTTCACTATATGGAATTTTGCCAACAATAATGATATTGGTGTTATTCTATTTAGTTCTAAAGATGCAAGGCTTAGGTGATAAGAGTAAAGTTTATGACTCGGAAACAAGCAATTCCAAAATTAAATTTGAAGATGTAGCAGGATTAGAAGAGGAAAAACAAGAATTAATAGAAATAGTAGATTTTTTAAAAAATCCAAAAAGATTTTACGAAATGGGTGCAAAAATTCCTAGAGGAGTATTACTTTGTGGTAAACCAGGAACAGGAAAGACTTTAATAGCAAAAGCAATAGCAGGAGAGGCTGATGTTCCATTTATATCTATGAGTGGTTCAGAATTTATAGAAATGTTTGCTGGTTTAGGAGCATCAAGAGTTAGAAAACTATTTGAAAAGGCTAAAAAAATATCACCTTGTATAGTATTTATAGACGAAATAGATGCAATAGGAGAAAGAAGAACTACAGGAAATGGTGCAGAAACAGAAAATAATCAAACATTAAATCAATTGTTAGTAGAAATGGATGGATTTGATACAGAAGAGACTATAATTGTTTTAGCAGCGACAAATAGACCAGAAATGTTAGATAAAGCATTGTTGAGACCGGGAAGATTTGATAGGCAAATAACAATAGCTCTTCCAGACTTAAATGGAAGAGAAGCTATTTTAAAAATACATGCAAAAGGAAAGAAATTTGCAGAAGATGTTAATTTAAGAAGTATAGCAGAGGATACAGCTGGATTTTCAGGAGCTGAACTGGCAAATATTTTAAATGAGTCAGCAATAATAGCAACTATAAAAGAACATAAATCAATCACAAACAATGATATAGAAGAAGCTGTAAAAAAAGTAACAGTAGGCTTAGAAAAACAAAGCAGAGTTGTATCAGATAAAGACAAAAGATTAACAGCATATCACGAAGCAGGACATGCAATAGTAAGTAGCCAATTAGAAACACAAAAAGATATTAAAGAAGTATCTATTATACCAAGAGGTGTAGCAGGAGGTTACACAATGTATAAAACAAATGAAGATAAATATTACATTTCTAAAACAGAAATGGAGGAAAAATTGGTATCTTTATTAGGTGGACGAGCTGCCGAAAAAATTGCACTAAATGATATATCAACTGGAGCAAGTAATGATATAGAAGTAGCTACTCAAATAGCGAAGGATATGATAACTAAATATGGAATGAGTGAGACATTAGGGCCAATATCAATAGATACAGAAAAAGATCCATATGAATTACAACTTTTAGGAGAAAAATTTGGAGATGCAATAGGTGCAGAAGTAAAAATAATGATAGATACAGCATATGCAAGAGCACAAACAATATTAATAAACAATATGCCAAAATTGGATAAGGTAGCAGAAAGACTATTAGAAAAAGAAATAATATCAGCAGAAGAATTTCAAGAATTAATAAAATAATGTTAATAAGGACGGAGATTCTGACAATATATTATTGTCAGAATCTCCGTCCTTATTGATAAATCATATTAAATCTTCCACTTTTTCAATATTATCTTCTAAAAGTTCAGGTTTTTTAATATATTTTTTAAATAATTTTATAGAGTTTGCAAAATAATATCCATCACAGATTCTTTCATCACAAACAATAGAAAAAGAAATACACTTTTCTTCTTTTATATTTTCATCATCATATATATAACTTTTTTTCTTTTTGCCCATTGCCATAAAAATACTAGTAGTTCCAAAGTTGTAAATGTGATGATAAATAGAATCAATACCAAGAGATGCTACATTTGTAAGAAAAGCAGAGGTGTGGAAAGGGCTGGCATCTATAATTTTCCTAGGTAGAAGGCCTCTGTTATCTAAAAACATAAATAAATTAACAGAAAGTTTTAATAGCCAATTTGGAATGACAGATAATGCTTTTGCTAAACTATCTGTACTATTAGAATTTAAGTCAGATTTATTTTCTGAAATTGCTGAAAGTAGTTTATCATTTATCTCAAAAATATTTTCATTCCCTGTAAAAGGTAATTTTATTGTTGTTTCAATACCCTCATCAGACAATTCTTTTTTTATTGCTAAAGATATAAAAATATTATTTCTAGAATAAGTAGTACCATTCATAACAAACCTGTTTAACTTAGGTCTTTGTGAAATAAGCCTAATTAAGGCAGCATATATTATACTCATATAAGATAATTTAATTCCTTGTTCAGCTTTTTTATCAATATATTCATCAAGAGCCGTAATAGAAATATCTTCTGAATAATATACCTGAGAATCATTTCTTTTTTTCATTATATGTGGAATTAATTTGAAAAATGGTGGAATATTTTTTAGCTTTTTACCATCACTCCTATATCCAAACATAGAATTTTCCTCCTATCAAAAAACAAATGTCAAAATTTATTTTATATTATTAAAAATAAAACTTATAAATAATATACTAAAGATAAATATATAATGATCTGAAAAATAATTTAGTAGTTGAGGAATAAAGCTAAATTGATTTTTAAAGATATCATATATCAATCTAAAAACAAAATAAATTATAAAAATAAATAAAGGTATTGATAATAAATTGTAGTTAACGGCATCTAAAAAATGAAGATGCAAAATACTATAAAAAGCCCTTGTCATACCACAAGCTGGACAAGAAATGCCAGTAACCTGTTTAAAAAGACAAACTACTGGCAAAAATTGTACTACAACAAAAAATAAAAATAATATTAATAAAATATATATATTTTTTATTCTATTCATAATTAATCTTTTAATGGAATACCTTGTGCATCAGTATTTATAGATCCAGTTAAAATTAATATTCCTTCAACAAATCCCCAAAGACTACCAATTCCACAAGTAACAATAGTTACAATAATTTGAGCAATACCTTTTCCAGTAAAACCTAAATAAAAGTTATGAATTCCCCAACCACCTAAAAATATACCTAATAAACCAGCGGCTAATTTAGATTTGGATTCTGGAGTCACAGTGCTACTATTTGATGTAGTATTTTGAGTTGCTTGTTGTGCATTAGCATTTTTAGCACAGTCTTCACAAAGTTCTTGACCATCATCTATGGGTTTACCACATTGCTTACAAAACATAATGTTTCCTCCTTTATTTTTTTATACATTTTAATTATACAATATTCTACAATTTTTGCAAGAGATTTTCTAATTTTTTGTTTATAAATGATATGGTAATATATTGAAATTTAGAATAAAATTAAATTTAAGAAATTTAATTTTAAATGTTGTAATATAATTATAAAAATGATAAAATCTGTTTTGAAAAAAGAAAGGAATTTTATAATGGAAGAATTATATAGTATATTAATTAAAAATATACCAGAACAAAATATATATTTAAATGAGCCAATGAACAAACATACATCATTTAGAATTGGTGGTAGTGCAGATATATTTATTAAAATAAACACGCAAGAAGAATTAAAATATATTTTAAAGGTAGTACAAAATGAAAGAATACCATTAACAATAATTGGAAATGGAACAAACATACTAGTAAGAGATAATGGAATAAGAGGAATTGTTGCTAAAATAAACATACAAAAATTCGAAATAGAAACAACTGGTGAAGATGTAATAGTAACATTAGGAGCAGGAGAACCTTTAGGCAAAGTTGCTCAAAATCTTGTCAAACACTCTATTCAAGGATTTGAGTTTGCTTCTGGCATACCAGGGACAATAGGCGGAGCAATAAAAATGAATGCAGGAGCTTATGGAGGAGAATTTAAAGATATAGTTAAAGATGTAACATATATGGATGCAGTTGGAAATATTGAAACAATACAAAATAACGAATGTAATTTTTCATATAGACATAGCTTATTTTCAAACAAAAATTATATAATTTTAGAAGCGACACTAATGCTACAAAAAGGAAATATTAATGATATAAAAAGCAAAATGGAAGAATATGCAGAAAGTAGAAGAACAAAACAACCAATAAATATGCCAAGTGCAGGTAGTACATTTAAAAGAGGAGAAGACTATATAACAGCCAAATTAATAGATGAATGTGGACTAAAAGGATATAGCATAGGAGATGCAGAGGTGTCTAATATTCATGCAGGATTTGTTGTAAATAAAGGAAATGCAACAGCAAAAGAAATATTAGAATTAATAGAGCATATAAAGTGTGAAGTATATAAAAAATTTAATAAAAAAATAGAATTAGAAATTCAAATTTTAGGAGAGTAGGAGAAAAAAATGAAGGGCTTTTTTAGATGGTTTAAATCAGGTGCAAAAATGAAAAGATGGATATTAATAATATTATTAGGGGTAACGCTTTGCTGTTATGGAATGATGAAAATACTAACAGGAAAAGAGTTAGAATTTATAGAATTATCAAAGATAATTGCTATATTTGTGATAGGATTTGTTTTACTTATTGTTGGAATAATATCAATTCAAAAAAGAACGTTAGAGCTACTAGTAGCAGAATCCGATAAAAGAAATAGCAGAAAAGATGGAGAAATAAAATCTTTAATATTTAATAAAAAAGTTTATAATCAAGGACCCAAAATAGTTGCAATAGGTGGAGGTACAGGTTTAAATTCCGTGCTAAGAGGATTGAAACATTATACAGATAATATAACAGCAATTGTAACAGTATCAGATTATGGAGAGCAAATAACAGACTCTAGGAAGATGCTAGAAACTATGCCACTAGATGACATAAAACAGAGCCTAATAGCATTATCTACAAATGAAGATGCAATGGGAGGCTTGCTAAACTATAAATTCAATACAGGAAAACTAAAATCACTTTCATTTGGAGATATATATTTATTAGGAATGAAAGAGTTATATGGTGATTTTGCAGAATCTATAAAACAATCAAAAGAAGTATTAAATATAACAGGAAAAGTGTTGCCGGTAACATTAGAAGAAATAAAAATATGTGCAGAATTAGAAGATGGCACAATTATAGAAAATAGAGAAAAAATACCAGAAGAGGTTACAAATAGAATTAGCAAAATAAATAGAATATTTATAAATCCAACAAATTGTAGACCAGCTCCAGGAGTATTAGAAGCAATACAAGAAGCAGATGCTATAATAATTGGACCAGGAAGTTTATATACAAATGTTATACCAAACTTATTAGTAAAAGGAGTAACAAAAGCTATTAAAGAAAGCAAAGCTTTTAAAATATATGTAAGCAATCTAATGACAGAACCAGGTCAGACCGATTCTTATAGTTTATCTGATCATATAAAAGCAATTAAAGAACATGTAGGAGAAGGAGTAATAGATTATTGCATATATGATACAGGTGAAATTGTTCCAGAATTCATAAGAAAATACAATATGGAAGGACAGGATTTAGTTGAAATAGATATTTCAAAAGCAAAAGCAGAAGGTGTAAATTTAATGCAAAGAGATATATCTTATGTTAAAGACGGATTTGTACGTCATAATCCAGATGCAATAGCTGCTTCTGTAATTCAACTAATATGTGATGATTTGAAATTTAATGATATGCAAAATAATACACAATATATGATGTTAAACGACAAATTAAAAGATGCTAAAAAATCATTAAAACAAGAGCAAAAGAGCAAGCCGAAAGTAAAAGAAAGAGTTCCAAGAGGAAAAAGTAAGTTTTATAAAAAATATCAAGATAGGATAAAGTCAATACAAGAAGCGGAAGTTAAGGAAAAGGAAAGAGAAAAGAAAAGAGCAATGCCCAAAAAAGGAAGAAAGAAAAAAGACGAGTCAAAGATAGAAATTAAACCACTAAGATAAAATATATTAGAAGGGAACGTAGAAATGAAATACGCAAAAGATAAATTGAATTTAGAAGAAGGCACAAAAAGAGATTGGATTATAACAAATGGACTAGGAGGGTATGCTAGTTCTACAATAATAGGAGCTAATACAAGAAAGTACCATGGACTTTTGGTGGCACCACTTACTCCACCAGCCAGAAGATATTTAATCCTTTCAAAAATAGATGAAAGCATAGAAACAAATGGGAAAAAATATAATTTGTATACAAATATGTGTAAAAATTATATTTCAAATGGATATAAATATTTAGAAAGTTTTGAAAAAGATTATATACCAACATTTGAATATAAGGTAGATGGAATAAATATAAAAAAATCAATATGTATGGAATATGGAAAAAATACAGTTGTAATACTATATAAAATTAAAAATAACAAAAATACATCAAAATTAATATTAGCACCAATAATGAATTTTAGAGATTTTCATATAGTTACAACAGATTGTAAATTTGATGTAAGGCAAGAAATAAATCAAAATAAAGTTAAAGTAGTAATAAATGGACAATCAGCAACTCCAATATATATGAACTTAACACAAGGAAAATATATAAAACATGACTCAGACCAATTTAACAATATGTATTATATAGAAGAAGAAAAAAGAGGAATGTCAGCAGAAGAAAACTTGGTAGTACCAGGAAGATATGAAATAGAACTAGAACCAAATACAGAAAAAAATATAACTTTTGTATGTTCTCTAGAGGAAAATATAGAAGAAATTAAGGGAACAGACATTATAAAAAATGAGATTGCAAGAGTAGATAAACTTATAAAAAATTCAAATTTATCTAATGCTCGAAATAAAGAATTAATAAAAACATATATAATAGCTTCAGATAATTTTGTAGTATATAGACCATCATTTGCACTACATACCATAATTGCTGGCTATCCTTGGTTTTTGGATTGGGGAAGAGACAGTTTAATTGCATTTGAAGGTTTACTTTTATTAACTAATAGATATGAAATAGCTAAAGAACTATTATTAACCTATATAAGAGATATAAAATTTGGACTAGTTCCAAATGGATATTCAGGATATGATAATAGACCATTATATAACAGTGTTGATGCTTCATTACTATTGTTTGAGCAAGTAAAAAAATTTCTTAATTATACAAAAGATTATGAGTTTGTAAAAGAAAAAATATATAATAGTTTGATAAAAGTAATAGATTCATATATAAAAGGAATAGATTATGACAATAATAATATATGGCTTGATGAAGATGGGCTACTAGTTTCAGGAACAGAGCATACACAAAATACATGGATGGATGCCAAAGTGGGTGAACATTGTGTGACACCGAGAAACGGAAAGGCTGTTGAAATAAATGCAATGTGGTATAATGCACTAAAAATAGCAGAAGAACTTACAAAATTATATGGTACAAAAGAGCAAACAAAAAAATATTCTAACTTAGCAGAAAAATGTAAAAAAAGTTTTGAGGTAAAGTTTTACAATAAAAAAAGAAAATGTTTATATGATGTTATAGGAGATAGTAAAATAAGGCCAAACCAGCTTTTCGCAATATCATTAACATATCCTGTGTTGGAGCCAGATTCTGAAATGGCAAAAGAGATGTTTGAAACAGTCACAAAAAAATTATTAAATAATTATGGACTAAAGACTCTTGCTAAAGGAGAAGCATTTTATAAAGATGTTTATGAAGGAGACGTTTTAAAAAGGGATATGAGCTATCATCAAGGAATAACATGGCCATGGCTATTGGGAGTATATGCAGACGGATTTAAAAATATAATAAAAGCAGAAAAAAATGAAACTCAAAAAAGTAAATTAAAACAAGAATATGAATCTTTTGCAAAAAATGTAGAAGAAACTTTTACAAAAGAAATGTATGAAAATTCAACAGTAGGAAGTATAAGCGAATTATATGACTCTAAAAAGCCATATCTAGCAAAAGGAGCTTTTGCACAAGCTTGGAGTGTATCGGAAGTATTTAAAATAATTTTGCAGAAAGGATAAAATAGTGAGAATATTAGGAATAGACCCGGGATTTGCTATAACTGGATATAGTATAATAGATTATATAGGAAATAAATTTGATTTAATAGCTTCAGGAGCAGTAACAACAAAAGCAGGAGAATCATTTCCTTTAAGATTGCTAAAATTGAATAACGACTTAGAAAATATAATAGATGAATATAAACCAGATGCAATATCTGTAGAAGAACTATTTTTTAATAATAATGCTAAAACTGCTATAAATGTAGCACAAGCAAGAGGAGTTATATTAGTGGTGGGATGCAGAAAACAAATACCTACATATGAATATACGCCACTCCAAATAAAGCAAGCGGTTGTTGGGTATGGACGAGCAGATAAAATACAGGTACAAAAGATGGTAAAAACAATTTTAAATGTAGAAAAATTACCCAAACTAGATGACACAACAGATAGCATGGCAGCAGCAATATGCCATGCACACTCTGCGAAATTTTCACAAAAATTATAGGAGTTATTAATGGTATATTTATTATATGGAGAAGAAAGATATCTTCTTGAAAATAAAATTAAAAGAATAAAAAAGGAATTTGGTGAAATAGTACAAGGAATAAATTATATACAAATAGATGAGACAACTGTAGATAATATTATTTCAGATATTGAAACACCTGCTTTTGGATATAAAAAGAAAATGATATTGGCTAAAAATACATCTTTATTTAAGAAAGAAAAGAAAACTACTAAAAAAGAAGAAAAGGTCAAACCAATAATAGATAAATTAGCACAATATATAGATGAAAATATACAAGAAATAAATCAGATTGTAGACTTGATTTTTCTAGAAGAAGAGACTGAAAAAAATTCGTTATATAAATCAATAGAAAAAAATGGAGAAATAATAGAATTTAAAGAATTAAAATTACCAGATCTTGTTAATAATATTAAAAAAATATGCAATGCATATAAAGTAAATATAGATGAACAAACAACAAAATATTTTATAGAATGTTGTGGCACAGATATGCAAGAATTGATTAATGAAATAAGAAAATTAATAGAATATGTTGGAGAAAATGGAAAAATAACAAAAAAAGAAATTGATATATTAAGTACTAAACAAATGCAAGCTATAATATTTGACTTAACTGATAGTTTGGGTAAAAAAGATATAAAGCAATCAATACAAGTATTAAAAGACTTAATTGTTTCAAAAGAACCAATACAAAAAATTTTAATAACACTATATAATCATTTCAAAAAATTATATATAGTAAAGATAGCAGAAAAATGTAATGAAGATTTAGCAATGGCTATGAAATTAAAACCAACCCAAATGTTTTTAGTAACTAAATATAAACAGCAAGCAAAATATTTTTCAGAGGAAGAGCTAAATAAAATTTTAAAAGAATTAGTAGAATTAGACAAAAATTACAAAGTGGGACTAATAGATTTGCAAATAGGATTAGAAAGTATACTTTGTAGATATTGCTCAAAATAAATGTATAAAAGATACCGATTTTTCTAAAAATAAAAGTAGAAAGAGAGGTATTTTTTATGCAAAATTTTAGAACAGATTTAGCATTAGAAAGAAGAGATTTATATAAAAAAGCTAATAATATAGAAGACGAAGTAGATGGAATAGAAACAGAAGAGGAAAAGGTAGATGAAGACATAAAAATAACAAGAGTAAAAGTCCTAAATGAAAATGGAGAAAATGCAATAGGCAAGAAAGTAGGAAATTATATAACAATAGATATTAATAATTTAAAAATAGCAGGAGAAGAACAGATTCAAAAAGCCTCGGAAGCATTAACAAAAGAATTAAAAGAATTATTAAAAAAACATATAGAAGAGCAAGAACCACTATTAGTAGTAGGATTAGGAAACTTATATGTGACACCAGATGCTTTAGGACCAAAGGTAGTGCAAGATATAGATGTTACAAGACATATATTACAATACATGCCAGAAGCATTGGATAAAAACACCAGACCGGTTAGTGCAATTTCTCCGGGAGTATTAGGGACAACAGGGATAGAAACACTAGAAATATTGAAAGGTATTGTTGATAATATTAAACCCAAATTATTAATTATAATAGATGCATTAGCTTCAAGAAGTATAGAAAGAATAAGCAGTACGGTACAAATAGCAGATACAGGAATTATACCAGGAGCAGGAGTTGGAAATACACGAAAAGAATTAAGTATAGAAACCTTAGGAATACCAGTAGTAGCAATTGGAATTCCAACAGTTGTAGAGGCGGCAACAATTGCGGCAGATAGTTTGGATTTATTTATTCAGAAAGTACAAGAACAAGCAAAATCAAACGATTTTCTAAACCAATTGCAAGAGGAAGACAAATACGAAATGATAAAAGAAGTACTTGCGCCAAATGACTATAATTTTATAGTAACACCAAAAGAAATAGATGAATTAATAGAAAATATGAAAGATATAGTTGCAAGAGGAATAAATTTTGCAACACAGAATTAAATTATCAAGAAAACACTCCCATTGCCCATACTAGGCAATGGGAAAATGATTATAAAAATCTTGACATAAAAAAGAAACTAGTATAAAATACAATTCAAAGGAGCTGAAAGAATTGAGGATATTAAAAGATTTTAAAATACCAGACTTTAAATTTCCAAAATTTAAAATGGAAGGTTTATCAGAAATAGATGAAGTAAATGTTAATTATGAAGATGTAAAAAAAGCCGAGGAAAATAGAAAAAGAAGAAAGAAAGAAAATTTTCCTACTACTTCATATAAAACTATAAAAGAAATTTTTGAAAAATCTACAAAAGAATATGCAGATAAAGAACTTATATTAGAAAAATTTGCACCAAAAGGCGAATTCACAGAAATTACATATAAACAATTTGGAGAAGATGTGATAAATTTTGGAACAGCTTTAGTTAGTAAATTAGGACTAAAAGACAAAAGAATAATAATAATAGGTGAAAATACATATCATTGGTATGTGTCATATATGGCTATGCTTTGCGGAGTAGGAATAGCTGTACCAGTAGATAAAGAACTACCAGAAAATGAAATAGAAAATGTAATAAAAAGGTCAAAAGCATCTGCTGTTATATATTCAACTAAAAAACAAGAAACAATAAAGAAAATACAAGAAAAAATACCAGAAGTACAATATTTTATACAAATGAATTCAGAAACTGAAATAAATGAAAGAAACGTAGGGATGAACTACTTAATAGAACAAGGAAAGCAAATTGTAGAACAAGGAGATAATTCATTTATAAATATTAATGTAGAACCAGATGAATTTAAAGTACTAATATTTACATCAGGAACTACTTCAAATTCAAAAGGTGTAATGCTATGTAATAGAAATTTAGCAGAGAATATAAATGATGTTCTAGCATATGTAAATCTAACTTCAGAAGATAGATTAATGTCAATATTACCATTACACCATACATATGAATCTACAATTGGATTTTTATTACCATTTGCAGTAGGAGCTTCAATTTCTGTTTGTCAGGGACTAAAATATATAGTTTCTAATTTACAAGAAACAAAACCAACTTCTTTATTAACAGTTCCACTATTAATAGAAAATCTGTATAAAAAAATTAATGCAAATATTCAAAAAAGTAAGAAAGAAAATCTTGTAAATTCAATGATACATCTTACAAATGCACTAAAAGTAGTAGGAGTTGATATTAAGAAAAAAGTATTTAAAGAAATATATGACAATTTAGGTGGAAGAATTAAATATATAGTTTCCGCAGCCGCACCAATAGATGCTAAAATAGGAAAATGGCTTGAGGACATAGGAATAATATTTTTACAAGGGTATGGACTAACAGAAACAGCTCCAATAGCTGCACTTACACCAGAATTTGATACAAAAGTAGGTTCAGCAGGTAAAGCTGTAATCGGAGCAGAATTAAAAATAGACAATCCAAATGAAAATGGCGAAGGGGAGATTTTAATAAAAAGCTCTACATTGATGCTAGGATATTATGAGGATGAAGAAGAAACAAATAAAGTTATAGAAATAGTAAATGGAGAAAGATGGTTCCATTCAGGAGATATAGGATATTTAGATAATGAAGGTTTCTTATATATAACTGGAAGATGCAAAAATGTTATTGTTACACAAAATGGAAAAAATATTTATCCAGAAGAAATAGAGCTATTATTAGGAGATGTTCCAGAAATTAAAGAAAGCCTTGTATATGGAAAAGAAGCAGATGATAAAAAGGATGAAAAAGAATTAATAATTTCAGTTAAAGTAATACCAAATTATGAAGAAATAGAAAAAATACATGGAAAAGATTTAACTGAGGAACAAGTATATAATATTATTTGGGAAAAAATTAAAGGGGTTAATAAAAAATTAACATCATATAAAGCTATTAAAAATCTGGAAATAAAACATGATGAATTTGAAAAAACTACAACAATGAAAATAAAAAGATATGCAGAGTTAAAAAAAGATAAAAATTAACTTGACAATATAAGATGTGTATAATAAAATTGTAATAGAAATGTAATAAAAAATATAGTAATCCTATTGTAATTTTATTTATAGCATTATATAATATTAATTGAAGTAGTAAAATAAATACAATACATAGGATAAAGGAGGTAATGTTTACAATGTCTAGATCTGGCATAGTAAACGTGAGAATGGTAATCACGGAAGAAAAAATATTATCAAATATTGATAAAGTAAAAAAATTAATTAATCCAAACAGTAAAAAACAAATAATACAATTAGAAGAAGACGCATATTTTAAAGATTTGATAGAATCAATTAAAACATATTTAATAGAATATCCTAAAAAGAAAAATTTTCCTAAAGAAGTATATAAAGCTGCATATCAACTAGTAGAATATACAACTAGTGAATTTGAGGAAAATACGAGAAAAATAGAAGAACTAATAAGACAAAGGGAAACAAATATTTCTTTGGCTGCAAAATTAAAGAAAACTTTGAATATGATTGTTAACAAAGAGGAAAATTGGAAACAAGCACTTAAAGAGATATCAAATGATTTTTCAGAAGATATAGTAGATACATTAAGCTTAATAGGAAGAGCAAAATCAAAAAAATCACAAAATTGTCAAGATGCAATGAAACTAATTAATGCAAGAATTGCTAATTTGGAATCAAATTTACATATAGAAATAGATATGGAAAGGATAGAGGACAGATCAAAAGCATTAAGCTATATAGGTATAGAAATTGCAGATGCGCTAAAAGCAATACCAGAGCCACAAGAAATAGAAAAAGAAACTCAAGCATGTGAACAAGAAATAGTAGAAAATGAACAATACATAGAAGAAACAAGAATGGAAGTAAAACCAAGCTTATGGCAAAGAATAAAAAATAGCAAAATTGTAAGAACAATAAATAAAATCATGAGAATAAGAATTGTAGTACAAATTCCAGCACTTCCAGAAGGAAAAGAAGAAAAATAATAAAAATTCATAATAAAACCCAAAATAAGAACAAAATAGTTTTTATTTTGGGTTTTTAACTGGTAAAAATACAGATTAATACATTTATAATTTTTTAAATTATTTGGTAATATTTGTATTTACAAATGCCCGAAGGTGTGATATAATGTTTCCGTTAAAATATAAACAAAAATATTTTATATAAAAGGAAGGGATAAAACTATGAAAAACCTAAAACTAAAAATGATAATTACTACGGTATTTGTTTTTTTTGTACTTTGTATATTATCAATAACAGTTAGTGCAACAAATGAAGAAATAGAAATATTAAAGAAAGGAGAAAAAGACTATATTATTTATACTCCAACAGATTCAGAATTTGAATTTGCATTTGCAAACAGCTCAGAAACAAAAGTAGAAGATTTAACATTTTTGCCATCAATAACAGATACTAATGGAAACAATGTAGCATACATGGATTCAACAATGCCAGAAGAATATTTTACTTCAACAATGTACTTATGGGTAAGAAATGCAACTGATGAAACAATGCTTATAAATGGAATAGCAATAGATTTAACAGATGTTATAACAGATGATATGGTTGAAGAAATATTAGACATAACAAAAAGAATCAAAGTCAATATGGATGGAAAGAATGAAGAAGAAAAAGTAATAGATGGAGTAAAAACAACAATTACAACAGGAAAAGTAGAAATAACAGATGACAAAGATTCAGAATATAAATATCAATTAATAAAAGTTACAGAAAATAATAAAGATTTTGTTACTTTAGCAGAAAATATAAATAAAGCAACAAATATGTTTGATAAATTAAAAGCATATAAAAACTTTTATAACAGATATCATGAATTAGAACCATCATTACGTGATACATCATGGCAAGAAGTAAACAATATGGTTATACCACAACCAGAAAGTTCAGAAAATGGAGACAAATATATTTTATGGTTAATGAAAGATGGAGATATCATAGATTTACAAATATTAACATGTACTAGACTAGAAGATAAAGGTCAAGAAACAGAAAAGGTTATAGTAAAAGAAACATCAAAATTACCATTTACATATGACAGCATAGCTTTATTCGTAATATTAGGAATTTTAGTTGTAATGTTAATAGCTTTAATTATAATAAAGAAGAGAAAAACAAACAATGAAAAATAAAATAATAAATATATTATTAGCAATATTAATAGTATCTATAATAGCAACAATAGTACTTATAATTATAAAATATGGAAGAAGCCAAAAAAATGAAAAAGAATTAAAAGAAGTTGTGGCAACAATAACAACACAGATACAAGAAAATAAAGAAGAAAATGAACCAATAGGAGATATAGAGGTAAAAGGTTATAAAGTTGTAGGAATAATTAAAATTCCTAAGATAAATATAGAATATCCAATATTAGAAAAAACAACAGATGAAGCTATGAAATATTCTGTTACACATTTTTGGGGAGACGAAGTAAATGCAATAGGAAATTACACAATAGCAGGACATAACAATATGGATGGTACAATGTTTGGAAATACAAGCGAATTAGACATAGGTGACATTATAGAGTTAACGGGATTAGATGGAAAAAAGATACAATACCAAATATTTAAGCAATATATTATAGACCCAGAGGATGTAAGTTGTGTAAAAAGCGTGAAAGCAGGAACTAGAGAAGTAACCTTAATAACGTGCACAAACGGACATAAAAATAGACGAGTGACAAAAGCAAGAGAAATAAATCAAAACCAATAAAAAATAAAAGAAAGGGGCAAAAAAATGAAAAGCAAGTTCAGCTATAAGAGCAAAAGAACCATCATAATTGCAGCAGTTATAACAGTGCTTTTAGCAGGAACAGCAACAGGTGTATACTTCTTTACTAAAGGTAATGCACAAGCACAAGCCGCTGGAGATGGTAATACAACAATGCAAGAAGAACAACATGGAGAGGCACCTATAGAAAATCAAAGCGGAGAACAAACAACTACTCCGTCAAATAATGAACAAGAGGAGACAAACCAAAATCAAACAGGAGAGCAACAAACAACAGAGGAACAACAAGAAAATCAAGAACAAACAACAAACACTCAATCAACACAAAACAACCAAACTACTACAACTGCAACAACAGGAGAAGTTCCAAACCAAGAATATGTAACAGAAAGAGAAGAAACAATTATAAATCCTTGGGAAACATTAACAGTAGGCTGGGGACCAACACAATTTGCACCTATAGTAGCAACAGCAAACTTAAATGCAAATAAATCAAATTTAACGATAGCAAAAATTGCAGATAAAGAAAATGTAAAAACAGGAGATACAATTACATATACAATAAGTGTAGAAAATACTGGAGACAAAGTAGCAAAAGCAATAATTTATGACAACATTCCAGAGGGAACAGTATTATTAGATAAAGATAATAAAGAAGATGAAAATACAAAAAAATTAACTTGGAGAGTAACAGTAGAACCAGGAAAAGTAGAAAAAGTTGAATTTACAGTAAGAGTAAAATCAACAGAAGGAACAATAAAAAATGCAGCAATAGTAAATGGAAAAACAACAAATGAAACAAAAACAGGGGTTGTAAATATTAAAACCACTAAAATAAGCACACCTTCAGCAACACCATTGCATGAAATGGATCAAATAACATATACATTAACAGCAAAAAATAGTGGCGATGGAGAAGGAATTGTTAAAATATCAGATATAGTACCACAAGGAACAACATTAGTTGAAAACAGCATAAAATTGGAAAATAAAATATATACAGAGGCTGAATTAAATGAAGGAATAGATGTTACTTTGGGTGGCAAAGAAGAAAAATCAATTACATTTACAGTAACAATTAATCCATTTAAAGAAGAAAAAATAATAATTAGAAATGCAGAAGCAAAACAAGATGGAGAAAATATTCCAGGAACAGAAGACGAAGTAGAAAAAGAATATGTTTCAATAAATATTAACAAAGAATTTGTTGACAAAGAGAACATCGACAAATATAGACCAACAGAAGTATTGTTTGGACTATATGCAAATGAAAATTCAAATGCAATTATTACAACAACAACACTAAATGAACAAAACAATTGGAAAGGTTCATTTACAGGACTTGACAAATATGACCTAGAGACAAAAGCTCTTATCAATTATGATGTAAGAGAAATAGAAGTTGATAAAAACTACACACCAACTTACGATTCTGAAAGAAAAGGAAATAACATAACATTTAATTTTACAAATATATTAAAATATGAAAATGTAATAACAAGCGTTACAGCAAATAAAATATGGAATGACAACGAAGGAAAAGTTGGTGCAAGAACCAGTGTAACATTTGAATTATACAAAGATGGTGAAGCAACAGGAATTACTCAAACTGCATCAGATAGCCTTAAGTGGAAAGTTACATTCCAAAACTTACAAAAATATCACAATGATGGAACTCCTATAAAATATACAGTCGTTGAAATTACAAAATTAGAACACTATAAAGAACCTTCATATACAAATATTGGATCAGTGCTATTTGTAACAAATACAATAGACTATACAACATTTAGCAAAGATGTAAAAATAACAAAAAAATGGGTTGACCCAGCAAATACAGAACATTCAGATATAACAATCGATTTATATCAGAGTGGAAACCAAAATGTATTTAGAACTGTTACACTAAAAAATGGTGAAACAGAATATACATTCACAAATTTACCAAAATATGATTCAGAAGGAAACGAATATATATATACAGCAGTAGAACAAAATGTGGAGGGGTACACAACATCATATAGTGATGATAAATTAACAATTATAAACACAATAAATCAAGAGAATACAGTAAAAGTTGAAGGAACAAAAACTTGGGTAGATCCACAAGGAACAGAACATCCAACAATAACAATTAATTTGTTGAAAAATGGAACAATTGAAGATGTAAAAACACTTGAAAATGGAACAACAACCTATTCATTTGAAAACTTACCAAAATACAAAACAAATGATGATGGAAGTTATATATTAGATGAAAATGGAAATGTTCAATTAAATGTATATACAGTTACAGAAAATGCAGTTGAAGGATATACATCAGCACAAAATGGAACAAACTTTACAAATACAATTAACCAAGAGAAAATTTCAGTAAGTGGAACAAAAACATGGATAGCCCCACAAGGAACAGAGCATCCAACAATAACAATTAATTTGTTAAAAGATAGCGTAAAAGTGGACTCTAGAGAGTTAACAAATGGAATAACAACCTATTCATTTGATAACTTAGATAAATACGATTTAACAGATGGACACGAATATGTTTATACAGTTAGTGAAGAAACAGTTAGAGGATATACATCAGCACAAGATGGAACAAACTTTACAAATACGATTAAGCAAGAAAAAATCTCAGTAAGTGGAACAAAAACATGGATAGATCCACAAGGAACAGAACATCCAACAATAACAATTAATTTATTAAAAGATGGAAACAAAGTAGATTTTAGAGAATTAACAAATGGAACGACAACATATTCATTTGATAATTTAGAAAAATATGATTTAACAGATGGACACGAATATGTATATACAGTTACAGAAAATACAGTTGAAGGCTATACAACAACACAAGATGGAACAAATTTTACAAATACAATTGAACAAGATAATTCAGTAAGTGTAGTTGGTACTAAAGTATGGATAGACCCACAAGGGACAGAACATCAAACAATAACAATTACATTGCTAAAAGATGGAGAAAAAACAGATAAAATTGTAACTCTAGAAAATGGAAATACACAATATTCATTTACAGGATTAGACAAATATGCACCAGATGGACATATTTATGAATATACTGTTGAAGAAACACCAGTTGAAGGTTATACAACAACTTATAGCCAAGACCATAAAACAATTATTACAAATACAATTAATCAAGAAAAAATCTCAGTAAGTGGAACAAAAACATGGATAGACCCACAAGGAACAGAACATCCAACAATAACAATTAATTTATTAAGAAATGGAGTAGAAATTGACTCTAGAGAATTAGCAAATGGAACAACAACATATTCATTTGATAACCTAGACAAATATGCACCAGATGGAAGTATATATAACTATACAGTAGAAGAAGAAAATGTTGAAGGATATACAACAACACAAAATGGAACAAACTTTACAAATACAATTAACCAAAAGAAAATTTCAGTAAGTGGAACAAAAACATGGATAGACCCACAAGGAACAGAACATCAAACAATAACAATTAACTTATTAAGAAATGGAGTAGAAATTGACTCTAGAGAATTAGCAAATGGAACAACAACATATTCATTTGATAACCTAGACAAATATGCACCAGATGGAAGTATATATAACTATACAGTAGAAGAAGAAAATGTTGAAGGATATACAACAACACAAAATGGAACAAACTTTATAAATACAATTAACCAAAAGAAAATTTCAGTAAGTGGAACAAAAACATGGATAGCACCACAAGGAGCAGAGCATCCAACAATAACAATTAATTTATTAAGAGATAGTGTAAAAGTTGACTTTAGAGAATTAACAAATGGAACAACAACCTATTTATTTGATAACTTAGACAAATACAATTTAACAGATGGACACGAATATGTTTATACAGTTAGTGAAGAAATAGTTGAAGGATATACATCAGCACAAAATGGAACAGACTTTACAAATACAATAGAACAAGACAATACTGTAGAAGTAGCTGGAACAAAAACTTGGGTTGATCCGGAAGGAACAACACTAGTTCATCCAGAAATAACAATAGACTTATTGAAAAATGGTCAACCAACAGATAAAAAAGTAGTTTTAGAAAATGGAACAACAGAATATAAATTTGAAAATCTTCCAAAATACAAAGTTGATGAAAATGGAGAATATGTATTAGACAACAATGGAAATGTTCAATTAAACGAATATTCTGTTAGAGAAAAAACAGTTAGAAATTATGATACATCTTATGATGGATACAACATTACAAACACATTTAATCAAGACATACAAGGAACAATAGAAATAACAACAACTACACCTTCACAAACATCTGTAAAAACACCACTTGACGTAGTATTTGTACTAGATGTATCTGAAAGTATGAATGATAATGATAATGATAAAAAGATGGTTAATGCTGTAAATAGTGCAATCACAACAATAATGAAAGAAAATCCAGATAGTAGAATTGGTGTAGTAGCATATAGTTCAAAAGAAGATTCTCAATATTCTAATACTGAGAATGCAATAACATTATTAGAGCTTGGAAAATATACTCCAAAGACTGCAGGAAAATATCTAACAATACAAGAAAATGTATACTATGATTATTATTGGAAGGAATATTATGACACTATATCTACAAATGTAAATGAAAAAAATAAAACAACTATAAATGTTTATGGTGGTACATTTACACAAGCTGGTATAAAAGCTGGAGCAAGTATACTTACAAATGCAACTACAACATACACAACAACAGTAAATGGCAAAGAAAAGACAATAACACGTACACCAGTTATGATATTATTATCAGATGGAGACCCAACATACTATAAAACAGACTTTAAAGGACTTACAGGCTCAAGACAAGGAAGTGGTAGTGACACAACTGAAAATGAAGCATATTATACAATTAGAACAGCTGACTACTACAAACAACAAATAACATCACATTATTATGGAACGACTGGAACAATGTCTAAATTCTACACAATTGGATTAAATATGAGTGGAACATTATCAGAAACAATATTAAATCCAACAAAAGCAAATTTAGAGAAATGTAATAAAGAAGGTACAGAGATAATCTCTCACTGGTGGGGAACAACAACTGAAAGAAATGTTAAAGGCAAATTATATGATAAAATAAAAAATGACGGAGATGCAGGGCAATATAGTTATGCAGACAAATCTTATCCAGGTTCTATGTCATCAGAAGATTTACAGTCTATATTCAACACTATAATAAATGATAACTCAACATCAACAGAGACAAGAGATATTACATTAGAAGAATCAAATGCTAGAAGAGTAAATCTAGAAGGAATTGATACATCAAAAGAGTTTAAACTAACAATAGAAAGTACAACATACAATTTTGAAACAGCTCAATCAAATGGCTATGTAAAAGGAAATGATACAGAAGGTTACTATGTTGATTTAACTAATGTAAAAAAAGGAACATCAATTACAATAAGTTATCATAAATAAAAACTTAAAAGGAGGCTCAAAAAGAGTCTTCTTTTTTGTACAAATTACAAAAATGTGATAAATTTAACAAAGAATCTTGTAAAAACGTGATTAATAAAACACAATAGTACTGTAACAAAACTGTAAAAAAAATATAATTATTTTGTAATAAAAACATTCAATATATATTATATAATACTTATTATAGGAGTAATATGCATATATGAATGATAAAAGAATATTTGAATTAACAGGAATAAAAGTAATAAAAGAAATTGAATATGAGTCTAAATTGTTAATAATAAATAATATAACAAACTTATTAACTCAAAAAATTAAAACAATAAATTATAGGCAAATAAAAGAAAAACTATTAGACACTCCAATATACCTAGCAGAAGTACCAGAACAATATTATGGAGTTGTATATTTACATGATAATTCTACTATATATATAGATTCTACAATAGATGTTTTAGAATTGTCAGAAACTGTTATACACGAATTTATCCATGCCATACAAACTAAAAAAGATAAAAAAAATAACATTCAAAAAGTGGGACTATGTGAATTCAATGAATTTAAAGCAACAGGAATAGGCTTAAATGAAGCAGCAGTACAATATATAACTTCAAAAATAACGAATAAAGAATATAAATACGTAAATAAATATGAGGTAGTAGCCAAAACATATAATGAAGAAAGATATCCATTAATGTGCAACCTGATTTTGCAATTGATTTATATAACAAGTGAAGATATATTTTTGGATAGTATATTAAACTGCAAAGAAGATTTTGAATATAAAATAATGGAAAATTGTGGAGAAGGTGCATATATAACAGTAGTAAATGGATTAGACAAAATGTTATATGCAGAAGAAGAAAATATACAATTATTTAAAATATTAGAAAAATATAAACAAACAAGTAATGAAAATACAGATTATACAACAACAGAACAAGAAATATATAAAACAATGGCAAAAATAGAAAATAACAGAAAAACAATAAAAGATACATATATAAAGTTAGAAAATTTAATATTAAGTTCATACTTTAATAGATATTTTTCAAAAATAGAAACATTAGATGATATAATAGTATATAGAAGAGACTTGTATAACTTCAAAGACATTTATGGTATGAGTAGTTTCGAAAATGAATATAACAAATATTATGCAAATAAAATAAAAGAATTAGAAGAAAAAAGAATAAATATAATGAGAAAAAGTGGGCAATTCTCTTTAGTAAAAACAGATAATAAAATATTAAATATTTTTTCAAAAATAAGAGCAACATTACTAAAATTGTTTAAAAGAAACATAGAAAAAGAAGAAAACAGATAAAGTTTTCTTCTTTTTAAACTTATAAAAACATATTTAAAAAATTTAAAACTATAATACTTAGACCAATTTTCCAAGTCAGAGTAGTGCCCTTATCAAACAAATTTCGTGCCAGTGCTAAACGATATTCTTTTCTAACAGTTAAGGCCAAGCAATTAGTATTATCTGTAGTTTCCTTTGGAATGTTTATATCTATATCATTCATATCAATCACATCCTATATTTTTTTCTTCAGTAAGTTTATAAATGTTATAAAAAGTATAACACAAAAGAAAAAAAAATGCAATTATTGACAATTAGGAAAAAATATGTTAAAATATATACTCGTAAGCCGCCTAGGTCGGGTAACTAAATATTAGCTATATGCTAATTACCTTGAATTTTATGCTTAGCGAGTATTCGAAAAAGAGGAGGTGTACATATAATGTACGCAATAATTGAAAGCTGTGGAAAGCAATACAAAGTAGCAGAAGGAGATGTAGTATTTTTTGAAAAACTAGATGCAGAAGAAGGAAAAAAAGTTACATTTGATAAAGTAATCTTAGTATCTAATGACAAAAAAATAGAAGTTGGTGCTCCTTATGTAAAAGGTATAAAAGTAGAAGGAAAAGTAGTTTCTCATGGTAAAGGTAAAAAAATCCTAGTGTACAAATATAAAGCAAAAAAGAATTATAGAAGAACACAAGGACATAGACAACCATATACAAAAGTAGAAATTACAAAAATAAAAATGCCAGCAGAAAAAGCTGAAGCAAAAGAAACTGCTGCAAAAAAAGAAACTGCTAAAAAAGAAGCATAGTAATATAAGAGAGATATATAAAGTACATGAAGGGAGTGAAAAAACATGGCTCATAAGAAAGGTCAAGGTAGTGTTAAAAACGGTAGAGATAGTGAATCTAAACGTTTAGGGCTAAAAAGAGCAGATGGACAAATAGTTCCAGCTGGAAATATATTAGTTAGACAAAGAGGCACTAAAATACATCCAGGAACAAATGTTGGAATTGGTAGTGATGACACATTATATGCAAAAGTAACTGGAAAAGTTAAATTTGAAAGACTTGGAAGAGATAAAAAGAAAGTCAGTGTTTATCCTGTGGAAGAAGGGAACAATTAGGGACAGTCCCTAATTGTCCAATCTGCCCAGTTTGGGACAGACTTTAGTGATATGAAATTTTATATAAAAAGCAGTAGAAAAAGTTCTACTGCTTTTTACCTTAACTTATGCTTGCAAATAAGCAAAATTTACCTTATAATTATATAAGGAAATCCAGAAAAAGGAGATTATGACTATGGAAAATAAAAAACGTGTTTTAACAGGAGATAGACCAACGGGAAGGTTACATATAGGGCACTATTTTGGTTCTTTAAAAAAGAGATTAGAAATGCAAAATAGTGGAGAATATGATTTATATATATTAATAGCAGATGTTCAGGCATTAACAGATAACTTTAATAATCCAGATAAAGTTAGAGAAAATATAAGGCAAGTAGCATTAGACTATTTGTCTATAGGAATTGACCCTGAAAAAACTACAATATATATTCAATCTATGATACCAGAAACAGCAGAACTTACGGTTTTTTATTCGAACCTAGTTACAATAGCAAGGTTACAAAGAAATCCTACGGTAAAAACTGAAATAGCACAGAAAAAAGAATTGTTTGGAGAAAGTGTAACATATGGATTTTTAGGTTATCCAGTAAGTCAAGCAGCAGATATAACAAACTTTGAGGGAGAACTTGTGCCAGTAGGAGAAGACCAATTACCATTAATAGAACAATGCAGAGAAATAGTAAGAAAATTTAATAGTATTTATGGAGAAACATTAATAGAGCCAGAAGCAGTATTATCCAAAGGAAAAAGAATAAAAGGATTAGACGGAAATGAAAAAATGGGAAAATCTTTAGGAAATGCTATTTATTTATCAGATAGTGAAGAAGAAGTTAATAAAAAGGTTATGAGTGCTGTAACTGATCCAAATAGAATAAAAAAGGATGATTTAGGAAATCCTGATATATGTATGGTGGCATATTATCATAATCTATTTACAAATCCAGAAGAGTATACAACAGTATGTGAAGAATGTAGAGCAGGAAAAAGAGGATGCGTAGCTTGTAAAAAACAATTGGCTAAAAATATTAATGAATTTTTAAACCCAATAAGAGAAAAAAGAAAATATTATGAAGATAGACCAGAATTGGTTGATGAAATACTTATGAATGGAACAAAAAAGGCACAACAAATTGCTAAGCAAACAATGAAAAAAGTAAAAAAAGCAATGAAATTAGATTATTTTGAGAAGGAGTAAAAAATGTTTACAGACTATGTTAAAATTATAGTTAAAGCAGGAGATGGCGGAAATGGAGCAGTTTCCTTTAGACGTGAAAAATATGTAGCAGCAGGTGGACCTGATGGAGGAGATGGAGGCAAAGGCGGTGACGTTTATTTTGAAGTAGATCCAGATTCTAATACACTTATAGATTTTAGATACAAAAAGAAATTTAATGCAGAAAATGGAAACAATGGCGAAGGTGGACATAGATATGGCAAAAGCGGAGAAGACCTTACTATAAAAGTACCATTAGGAACTATAATTAAAGATGCTAGTACAGGAAGAGTATTGGCAGATTTGTCAGAAAAAGGAGAAAAAGAGCTAATTATGTTAGGCGGAAGAGGAGGAAAAGGTAATTCTCATTTTGCTACATCTACAAGACAAGCTCCTAGATTTTCACAACAAGGGGAAAAGGGAGAAGAAAAAGAATTAATACTTGAGCTAAAATTATTAGCAGATGTAGGATTAATAGGATTTCCGAATGTGGGTAAATCTACATTTTTATCAGCAACTACATCAGCAACTCCTAAAATAGCTGATTATCATTTTACAACATTAGAGCCAAACTTAGGAGTTGTAAAAAGTGAATATGGTGATAGCTTTGTAATAGCAGATATACCAGGAATAATAGAAGGAGCAAGTGAAGGAACAGGGTTAGGGCTTCAATTTTTAAGACATATAGAAAGAACTAGATTACTATTACACGTAATAGATGTATCTGGTTCAGAAGGAAGAAACCCACTAGAAGATTTTAAGATTATAAATAGTGAGTTAAAAAAATATAGTGAAAAATTAAGTAAAAGAAAACAGATAATAGTAGCAAATAAAATAGATTCTATGCAGGATGAAAATTTATATAAAGAGTTATATGACTTTGCCCAAAAAGAAAAAATAGAGATATTTAAAATTTCAGCAGTTACTGGAGAAGGCATAAGAGAGTTATTAAATAGAGTATCTAAAGTTTTAAAAGAATTACCAAAAGAAGAATTGGTTGAAGTAGAAAATAGCAAAAAGATATATGAGTTAAAAGATGAACCAGAATTTACCATTTTTAAAGAAGGGAAAATTTTTGTTGTTGATGGACCGGCTGTACAAAAAGTTATGAGAAAAGTAAATATACAAGATAATGAATCTTTACACTATTTCCATAAATGCTTAGAAGAATTAGGAGTAAATGAAAAACTAAAACAGGCAGGTGTACAAGATGGAGATACTGTAAGAGTAGTTGACTGGGAACTAGAATGGTATGATTAAAAAAAGACACAAACTTAAAACTTTTGTTTGACATTTATTTGTTTGTATGATATTATATTGACAGATAAAAAAGGAGTGGTTTATAGTGAGAGAAAAAAAGTTAAAAACAGGAATTAATAAAAGAGAAAAAGCAATACTAAAATTTATTGAAAAACAAATAAACAAAAATGGTTATCCACCTTCTGTAAGAGAAATAGGTGAAGCTGTCGATTTAAAATCTACAGCTACTGTACATGGATATCTATCAAGACTTGAGCAAAAAGGATACATTAAAAAAGAAGAACAAAAAGGAAGAACTTTAAGACTATTAAAAGGCGAAGATGGAAAAGAAAGAAATAAGAAAACAGAAACTAAAAATTTATATACTGGTAAAGAAATGGTAGAAGTACCAGTTATAGGAAAAATTACAGCAGGAGAACCTATTTTAGCAGTAGAAAATGTAACTGATACATTTCCTATTCCATTAGACTTCGTTGGAAATTGCGAAAGTTTCATGCTTACAGTCAGAGGAGAAAGTATGATTGAAGCAGGTATTTTAGATGGGGATTACATTTTAGTAAAAAAACAAAACACAGCTGAAAATGGAGAAATTGTTGTAGCATTAATAGGAGATGAAGCAACAGTAAAAACATTTTATAAAGAAAAAGATCATATAAGATTACAACCAGAGAATAGTACAATGGATCCTATTATAGTTCCAAATTGTGAAATATTAGGAAAAGTTGGAGGAGTATTTAGAAAAATATAACTTACCTATAAAAAAGGGGGAGCTTTTTATGAGTAATTATATGGACTTCTGGTGTATAGATAAAAGAAATAGAATGCACAATATAATAATGTATGTGTTAATATTTGCTATATTGTTTGTATTTTCAAATTTAATGATTTACCTATACATAAATGGAACATATAAAACAATAGAAAATTGTGAAATAAATGTAGAAAATCCAAAAATAAGCATAGATAAGGCAAAAGCAACATATGTTAATGGATATGTAAATGGAAAAATAAAAAATGAATCTAATGAACCTATTACAAACAAATACATAAAATTCGAGTTTTCTACTCTAAGAGATGTAAACATAGGGAACAAATATGTTAAAATAGAAAACTTAGAACCAGAACAAGAATTGGAATATAAGGTTAATTTTAAGTATCAAGATATTAAGAAACTGAAAATAAGTGTAGCAGATGAAGCAGAAGTGAAAAATGCAACAGAACAAGAATTTGTAATAGATGAAGAAATGAAACAAAATGCTATAATAGGAACATTAATATTTTTATTAATAAAATAAGGCATTGCAAGGGCAGGGGTCCACCCCTGCCCAAGAAAAATATAATAAATACTTGAAAAATAAAGAAAAAAATGTTATGATAGTAACATCTATTTAAAAACTATAATAAAGGACACGGTATATATTTTAGTAGTATATAGAGAGCCAAATGTTAGCTGGAAATTTGGTATATGAAACAATATATGTTATCACCTTTTATGTTGTTTAATTGAACACAAATAAGTAGATTAAGCCGTAAATCTTGCGTTAAAGGATATTTTAAAGAGAGATAATTTAAAATAATTATCTAATTTAGGTGGTACCGCGGAAATATAGCCATTTCGTCCTAAAAGACGAAATGGCTTTTTAGTGTTATATACAGAAAGGGGAAATATAAAATGGAAGAAGAAAAAAAAGATTATGGTAAAACACTTAACTTACCAAAAACGGATTTTCCTATGAGAGGAAATTTACCAGAAAATGAACCAAAAATAAAAGAGGAAATATTTGATAATGGTTTATATGAAAAAATGTTAAAAAAGAATGAAGGAAAAACACCTTTTGTTTTACATGATGGACCACCATATGCAAATGGCGAAATTCATTTAGGACATACTTTAAACAAAGTACTTAAAGACACTGTTGTAAGATATAAAAATTTAAAAGGATATTATACGCCATTTATACCAGGATTTGATACACATGGGTTACCAACAGAAAAAAGAGCAATACAAGTTTTAGGACTAAATAAAGATGAAATAGGGGTTACTAAATTTAGAAACACTTGTCATGATTTTGCAATGGGATTTGTACAAAAACAAACAGAAGGATTTAGAAGATTAGGTGTATTAGGTGATTGGGAAAATCCATATATAACTTTAAAACCAGAATTTGAAGCAAGACAAATTGGCGTATTTGGCGAAATGTATAAAAAAGGTTATATATATAAAGGATTAAAACCAGTATATTGGTGTACTGACTGTGAAACAGCATTAGCAGAAGCAGAAATAGAATATGCAGATGTAAAAACTACTTCTATATATGTAAAATTTAAAGTAAGAGACGGGAAAGGAAAGTTAGATGAAAAAGATACATATATAGTAATATGGACTACTACGCCTTGGACTCTTCCAGGAAATACAGGAATAACTGTTGGAGAAGAATTTGAATACAGTGTTGTAAATACAGGAAAAGAAAATTTAGTAATAGCTACAGAATTAGTAGATAAAGTAATGAAACTAGCTGGAATAGAAGATTATAAAATTATAAAAAAATTAGAAGGAAAAGAACTAGAAGGAATATTATGCAAGCATCCATTCTTAAATAGAGACTCAAAAGTTGTACTAGGTAGTGAAGATACAATATTAGTAGAATTAGAAACAGGTACAGGAGCTGTACATACTGCGCCAGGTTATGGTAAAGAAGATTATTTATGTGGTATGAAAAATGGATTAGAAATAGTAGTGACAGTAGATGGAAAAGGGTACCAAACAGAAGATGCAGGACCATTCAAAGGACTATTTTATGAAAAATCAAATGCAGAAATAATAAAATGGTTAGAAGAACATGATGCACTATTACAAAAAGAAGAATTAGTTCACTCATATCCACATTGCTGGAGATGTAAAAATCCAATAATATTTAGAGCAACAGACCAATGGTTTGCTTCAATAGATGGATTTAGAGATAAAGCTATAGAGGAAATAAAAAAAGTAGATTGGATTCCTGCTTGGGGAGAAGACAGGATATTAAACATGGTAAAAGACAGAAACGACTGGTGTATATCAAGACAACGTACATGGGGAGTTCCAATTCCAATATTCTATTGTGAAGAATGTGGAAAGGAATATATTACAGAAGAAAGCATAGAAAAAATTCAAAAAATATTTAGAGAAAAAGGCTCAAATGCTTGGTTTGATATGTCAGAAGAAGAACTAATGCCAGAAGGTGCGAAGTGTGAATGTGGTCATACACACTTTAAGAAAGAAACAGATATTATGGATGTTTGGTTTGATTCTGGTTCATCACATCAAGGTGTATTAGTAGAAAGAGGGTTACCATATCCAGCAGATTTGTATTTAGAAGGAAATGACCAATACAGAGGATGGTTCCAATCATCTATGTTAACAGCTGTTGCAACAACAGGACAATCACCATATAAACAAGTATTAACACATGGATTTTTAATTGATATGGATGGAAGAAAAATGTCTAAGTCATTAGGCAATGGAGTAAATCCTCAAGATGCTATAAAACAATATGGTGCAGATATTTTAAGACTATGGGTAATATCTTCAGATTTTAAATCAGATATTACTGTATCACAAGATATAATGAAACAAATTGCAGAGGTTTATAGAAAAATAAGAAATACAGCAAGATTTATACTTGGAAATATATCAGACTATAATCCAGAAAATCCAGTAAAATATGATGATTTATTGGAAATAGACAAATGGGCATTGACAAGATTAAACAAACTTGTTAGAGAATGTACAAAGAATTATGATAAATATGATTTTCATATTGTATATCATGATATAAATCAATTCTGTGTAACAGATATGAGTAATTTTTATTTAGATATAATAAAAGATAGATTATATTCTTCTAAAGCAAATTCTATAGAAAGAAGAGCTGCGCAAACAACAATGTATGAGATATTAAATACATTGGTAAAAATGTTAGCACCTATATTATGTTATACAGCAGAAGAAATATGGAAATATATGCCTCATAGCAAAGATGAGCAAGTAGAAAGTGTTATGCTTACTTATTTCCCAGAAGAAAAAATTGAATATGAAAATAAAGAATTGGTAGAAAAATGGGAAAAAATACTAAAACTTAAAGAATTAGTAGCTAAAGACTTAGAGACTGCTAGAGCAAATAAAGTTATAGGACATTCATTAAATGCAAAAATAACATTATATGCAGATGATGAAGAATATAATTTTATAAAAGAAAATTTAGAAATATTAAAAACAGTGTTTATAGTTTCAGATTTACAAATAGATAAGAATTTAAGAAAAAATGAAGAAAAAATAGGTGTGAAAGTAGATGTGGCTGAAGGAGAAAAATGTGAAAGATGTTGGATGTATTCTACAACAGTAGGAGAAGATAAAGAAAATCCAACAATATGCTATAGATGTAGTGAGGTTATTAAGGAGTAAGCAAGATGAAAGTATCAGATTTTAATTATGATTTACCACAAGAACTAATAGCACAAGTTCCCATAAAAAATAGAGATGAATCAAGGTTAATGGTTTTAGATAGAAAAAGTAAAACAATAGATCATAAAATATTTAAAGATATATTAGACTATCTAAAACCAGGAGACTGCTTGGTAAGAAATAATACTAAAGTAATACCTGCTAGACTTTATGGAATAAAAGAAGAAACAGGAATAAATGTAGAATTTTTACTTTTAAATAGAATAGAAGGCGACTACTGGGAGGTTATGGTTAAACCAGGCAGACGATTGAAAAAAGGAACTAATGTAATATTTGGAAATGGATTATTAAAAGCAGAAATATTAGATATAATGGAAGGTGGAAACAGAAAGGTTAAGTTTATATATGAAGGAATTTTCAATGAAATTTTAGACCAAATAGGACTTATGCCATTGCCACCATATATACACGAAAAATTACAAGATAAAGATAGATATCAAACAGTATATGCAAAATATGAAGGATCTGCAGCTGCCCCAACAGCAGGGTTACACTTTACAGATGAATTGTTAGAAAAAATAAAACAAAAAGGAGTAGAAATTGCCAATGTAACACTTCATGTCGGAATAGGAACATTTAGACCAGTAAAAGAGGAAAATGTTGAAGAACATAAAATGCATACAGAACATTTTTATATAAAAGATGAAGATGTAGAAAAAATAAATAAAGCAAAAAGAACTGGACATAGAATAATAGCAGTAGGAACAACTTCTTGTAGAGTGTTAGAGAGTATAGCAGATGAAAATGGATATGTAAAACAAATAGAAACAGATACAGGAATATTTATATATCCAGGGTATAAATTCAAATGTATTGATGGATTAATCACAAATTTCCATTTACCAGAATCAACGTTGATTATGTTGGTATCTGCACTAGCTGGAAAAGAATTTGTTATGAAGGCATATGAAGAAGCAGTAAGAGAAAAATATCGTTTCTTTAGTTTTGGCGATGCAATGTTTATTTACTAAAAATGAAAGGTGAAAAATAAGAAATGAAAAATGAAGAAATTAAAAATGCGATAACATATGAACTATTGCATGTAGATAAAAGCTGTGGAGCAAGAAGAGGAATTATACATACTCCACATGGAGATATTCAAACACCAATTTTTATGCCAGTAGGAACGCAAGCAACAGTAAAATCTTTAACACCAGAGGAATTAAAAGAAGAAGTAAAAGCACAAATAATACTGTCTAATACATACCATTTATATTTAAGACCGGGCCATGAACTAGTAAAAGAGGCTGGAGGACTCCATAATTTTATGAGATGGGACAAGCCAATATTAACAGACTGCGGAGGATTTCAAGTATTCAGTTTAAGTGATTTAAGAACAATAACAGAAGAAGGTGTCGAATTTAAATCACATTTAGACGGAAGTAAGCATTTTTTCTCTCCAGAAAAAGTAATGGAAATAGAAGAGGCTTTAGGAGCAGATATAATAATGTCATTTGATGAATGTGTAGAATATCCTGCAAGTTATGAATATACAAAACAGTCAATGGAAAGAACAACAAGATGGGCAATAAGGTGTAAACAAGCACACAGAAACACAGATAAGCAAGGATTATTTGGTATAATACAAGGTGGATTTTATGAAGATTTAAGGAAACAAAGCACAGAAGACTTAATAAAATTGGATTTCCCAGGATATGCAATAGGAGGAATAAGTGTAGGAGAGCCAAAAGATGAATTTTTAAAGATATTAAATTATACAGCTCCATTAATGCCAGAAAACAAACCACGTTATCTTATGGGTGTAGGAAGTCCAGACTATTTAATAGAAGCTGCAATAGCAGGAATAGATATGTGTGATTGTGTATTGCCAACCAGAATTGCAAGAAATGGAACTGCAATGACTTCAAAAGGTAAAGTAGTTGTAAGAAATGCTACATATGCTAAAGACTGGGGACCTCTTGATTCAGACTGTGATTGTTATACATGCAAAAATTATACAAGAGCATATATAAGACATTTAATAAAAGCAAATGAAATATTAGGAGTAAGATTATTATCAATTCATAATTTAAGATTCTTGACTAATTTAATGGAAAGAGTTAGAATAGAAATAGAAAATGATAATTTATTAAATTTTAAAAAAGACTTTTACAATAAGTATGGCTATACAAAAGAATAAAAGGAGGATAATATGGACCTTATTAATAATACTCAAAAAGTAGATAGTAAAGAGGAAAAAATAAAAAAAGTTATTAAAACAACAATTATTGTATTAATTTTACTTTTTATTATTACACTCTTACTCACAATATATGTATATTCTGAAAAGAAAAAACAATTAAAAGTAAATGTGGATGACATAGATAAAGCCGAAACGATGAGCCAACTTTTTGTGTTTGAAAATGATAAAATTTATGTACCTATAAAAAGATTTGCAAAAGCATTTGGATATGAGACTTATGATGGAGAATATAAGCAAAATTATTTAGAAGATAAAACCAAATGTTATATAAAAGATAAAAACGAAGTGGCATCATATATATTAGGATCAAATCAAATATATAAAAAAATGATAGGGGAAAATAGTAATAACAGTGACTATGAATATTTTGAATTAGATGAACCTGTTAGAGAAATTAATGGAGAACTATACACAACAGTGCAAGGAATATCAAGAGGTTGTAATATTGCACTTAATTATTATAAAGATAATAATCAAATAGATATTTATACACTTGCAAAATTAGTTAGTAGCTATTCGGCAAGTTATCAAAAATCACAAATAAATGTAGAAACTGAAAATTTTAGTAATCAAAAAGCAATATTATATAATATGCTAATTGTTAGCAATCAAGATAAAGAATATGGAGTGAATAATTTAAAAGGGGAAACAATAATTGGAATAAAATATAGTAATATTAAATTTGTAGAATCATCAAAAACATTTATAGTAAAAACAAGTAATAACAAAGTAGGAATTATATCAAGTGATGCAACACCTATAATTGCACCAGAATTTGATGAAATAAAACAAATTACTAATGAATTGTATTTGGTAGCAATAGATAAAAAACAGGGAATTATAAATAAAAAAGGTGAAACGATAATATATCCGGAATATGATGCAATAGGTGTAGACGGTTCTAAATATACTAACATAGAAAATAAGTATGTTATATTAAATAATTATATTCCAGTTATGCAAGAAAAAAAGTGGGGACTTTACGATATAACTGGTAAGCAGATATTACCGATAGAATATGATGAGATAGGATGTACAGAAAAAACAAAAACAATTGCTAATTATGTAGTTGCAATACCTAAATATGAGCTAATTGTAGCTAAGAAAAATAAATTATATGGTATAGTAGATAAAACCCGGAAAAACAGTAATACCTTTTTCATTAAACAGTGTATATTCTGTTATAAGTTCAGGAACAGAAAAATATTATATGATATATAATAATCAGGAAATAGACATAGAACAATATTATGAACAAAATATTGCAAAAAATCATTAAAAATGAAATGAATCATTTTCCCTTCTAAAGTTCTAAATGCAGAAAATAAAGAATATGAATAAGTAAACAAAATAATAAAACTTTGGAGGAAAATATAATGGAAAAAGTCAGTGACTTAGAAAAAAATCAAAAGGAACGAAATGTTAGTAGAATTGTAAAAGGTAGTGTTTTTGCAATTCTACTAACACTTGTATTTTTACTTTTATTTTCTGTAATGTTAACATATACAAACATATCAGAAAAGACAATTACACCAGTAGTAATAGTGATAACAGCAATCAGCATATTAATAGGTAGTTCAATAAGCACCAAAAATATAAATAAAAACGGCATACTTAATGGGGGCATGGTTGGAGCAATATATATAATTTTTATTTATATATTATCAAGTATAATATGTTCGGGATTTTATTTGAGCCTTAAGTCAATATTAATGATAATATCAGCTATTGTAGCGGGAATGATAGGTGGAATAATAGGAGTAAACAAAAAAATATAAGTAAAAAAACGAAAAAATTTGAAAAATGTATTGACAATTTTTAATAAATTTAGTATACTAAGGAAGTCGTAGGAAATGGGCGCATAGCTCAGCTGGGAGAGCATCTGCCTTACAAGCAGGAGGTCATAGGTTCGAGCCCTATTGCGCCCACCATTTCTATATATTTTTTATTTATGGCCTGGTAGTTCAGTTGGTTAGAACGCTAGCCTGTCACGCTAGAGGTCGACGGTTCGAGCCCGTTCCAGGTCGCCATTTTTTTATTGTATAGGAAATCTAGACAATATATGAAAAGATAACTGGCTTGATAGCTCAGTTGGTAGAGCAGAGGACTGAAAATCCTCGTGTCAGTGGTTCGATTCCACTTCAAGCCACCATACAATATATGGGGCTTTTAATTTTGAAGTAATTTATAAGAATTAGAAAAATCTAAATAGATGGCGAGGTAGCTCAGTTGGCTAGAGCATTCGGTTCATACCCGACAGGTCGAGGGTTCGAATCCCCCCCTCGCTACCAAATTTATTTAAATGTCAGTTGTCAGTGGGACGGAGATTGTCAAAATCTCCGTCCCACTGACAATTCATCATCATTAGCAAGTAGTTCAAGTTCAAAGTCAATAGCTGGTATAAAACATCTAAAAAGTGTTTTGCACCAGCTTTTTAATTATACTTAATGTATAAAATCACAAGCTTTAAGTAAAAATAATATAATAATATTGACAAATGTAATACATTGTAGTACTATAAATATAAGAGGAGTTGATATATATGACTATTTCAGTAAGACTAAACGAAAAAGATACAGAATTAATAAAAGCTTATGCAAAAATTAACAATATTTCCTTATCTGATTTAATAAGAAATGCAGTATTAGAAAAAATTGAAGACGAATATGATTTAGAATGTTATAATAAAGCAATAGAAGAATACAGAAAAAATCCTAAAACATATACAATGGAGGAAGTAAAAAAGGAGCTGGGCTTATAAATGAAGTATAAAGTTGTATTTACAGATAAAGCTAAAAGACAACTAAAAAAAATAGACAAGTATACATCATCTTTGATAATTGGCTGGTTAGAAAAAAATATTGAAGGTTGTGAAAATCCCAGAGTACATGGAAAAGGATTAGTAGAAAATAAATCAGGACAATGGAGATACCGTATAGGCGATTACAGAGTGATATGTGAAATACAAGATGAAAAAATTATAGTGTTAATTTTGGAAATTGGACATAGAAGAGACATATATAATTAAAAAATTGACACTAATGCGCCAGTGAGGACGGAGATTGTCAAAATCTCCGCCCTCACTGGCAATCGTCCTTATTTATCGTGTGATATTTCTGTAACAAAAATGTAATACAAAATATAAGCATAAACTATTGAAATAAAAATTATAAGTAGTAAAATAAAGATATGGAAACAAAATTTTCAACAATAATAGGGGGTGAGAAGAATGAATAAAAAAACATCAATAATAATAGGTGTTGTATTAGTAGTAGCCATGATATTAGTAGCTGTTGGATATGCAGTAATAAGTAATAGAATATTAAATATTTCAGGACAAGCAACAGGTACACCAAACCCAGAAAACTTCAAAGTTAAATTTACAGGAACACCAACAGTTTCAAATGAAAGTTTAGCAACAGCAGAACTTCATCCAACAGATGAATTAAAAGCAACTATGAATGTTCAAGGATTAACAGCAAAAGGAGATAAAGTAACAGCAACATACACAATATTAAACAATAGTGAAGATTTATCAGCAAAATTATCTGCAACAACTACAAATGACAATGAAACATATTTTACTGTTACTCAAAAAATAGCAGATCCAACAACAATAACAGCTGGAAACACAACAACAATAGAAGTAACAGTAGAATTAATAAAAACACCAGTAACAGCAGATGAAACAGCAACAATAGGAGTTGAAATAACAGCAGAGCCACAACAACCATAGTGTAAAGAAAAAATAACCAAAGGAGGAAATATGAAGAACGAAAAAGTAAGATTATATACAATAGAATTTACGCTAATAATATTTCTTCTTTTGGCTATGATATTTAATGATACAATAACAAGACAAGTTACAGCGGTAGTATTATTAGTGTCTATGATTATTAGTGTAAAATTAATAAAAACAGACAAGACAAAGCTCACAAATAATAGGCAAATAATAATTTTATTAAGTGCATTTGGAATCCTATATTTAGCAACTATATATATATTAGGAATATTTGTTGGATTCTATAGTGCAACAGTAAAATTAAGTATATGGTCTATATTAAATTACATAATACCATATATAGTAATAATAGTATCATCAGAAATAATAAGAAAAAGTGTACTCTTAAAAGAAGATAAAAAATCAAAAATAATAATTCTCATAGCAATGGTCATGCTAGATGTATATTTAAGTACTAATATATATAGTTTAGAAACAGTAAATGACTATTTTGTGCTAATAGGCTTTATAGTATTCTCTTCAATAGCAAACAATCTTTTATATAATTATATAATAATACAATATAGAAATGAAAAAGCAATTATAGCATATAGGTTAATTACAACATTATATTCATACATAATTCCAATAATACCAGATATTTATATATTTTTTGAATCTATAATAAAAATGGTAGTGCCATATATTATATATATTGTTATGAATACATTATACAATAAAAATAGACAAATAATATCAGTAAGTCAAAAACGAAAAGAACATATTATTAGTATAATACTTTGCGCTATAGTAGCAATAATTATAATGCTAATTTCTTGTAAATTTAAATTTGGAGTGCTAGTAATAGGCTCAGGAAGTATGACAGGTACAATAAACAAAGGAGATATTGTGCTATACGAAACATATGGTAAAAATGATGAACTTAAAAATGGAGATATTATAGTATTTATAAAAGATGATCTAAAAATAGTTCATAGAATAGTAGACCAAAGAATTTTAGGAGAAGAAACAAGATATTATACAAAAGGCGACGCGAATGAGCAAGATGATGATGGATATAGAAAAACAGCCGATATAGTAGGAAAAGTAAAAGCAAGAATTCCATATATAGGATACATAACATTATGGGTAAATGATATATTGAAATAAAGAACGGAGGACAAAAGGAATGGAAGAACAAGATATAATATTGCAACATAAAAGAAAAAGAAAAAAACATAAAATAATATTAGCAATAGAAAGTATTGTGACAATAATAATAGCACTAATAATTATAATAACATATTTTACTTTAACCAAAAATGATTATAATAAATATTCGGAGAAAGCCAAAGTAAACTATAAAGTATATTTAAAAGAAAATGAATTCTATGAAGATAAATATATAGATGAAAAAACGAGTGTAGTAGCAAGTTTAATAGAAAATATAGAAGTGGATTTTAAATATAACTTAGACTTAGAACAAGAACAAGAATATATTTATAGTTATAAGATATTGGCTAAAACAAATGTAAAAGAAACAAAAAGAGCAAATTCAATATATGAAACAACAGAAGAGATAATAAGTAAAGAAAAACAAGAACTAAATTCAAAAAACTTAGAAATATCGGAAAGAGTCAATATAAACTATAATGAATATAATGCAAAAATAAATAAATTTATAAATATATATAATTTAGATAATACAACAAATACATTAGAATTAGATATGTATGTATATGTAATTAATAAGTATGATGGAGAGCAAATAAACAAAGAAAGTAAAGTAATGACCCTAAACATACCATTAACAACTAAAACAGTTGATATAAGTATAGGTTCAAATGTAATAGAAGATGAAGGACAAATACTTTTAAGAAAAAGTGAATATGAAAATTTAACTTATCTTATTGTAATAGGAATAATTATATTAATTATAGGCTTAATAATTCTAGTAAAATTAATAAAATATATGATAGATACAAGAAGTGCAGAAACAATGTATGACCAAGAATTAAAAAGAATATTATTTGATTACAAAAGTTATATTCAAACAACAAATAATGATGTAAACCCTAATAATTATAAAACTATACAAATAAATACATTTAATGAAATACTAAGAATGAGAGATATATTACAAGCACCAATATTAATGTATACAGAAGAAGGCAAAGAAAGAACAAAGTTTATGATAGTAAAAGATGGAATGCTATATATTTATGTATTAGGTGCAAAAGAAATTAGAAATGAATTAAGAGCCAAAAGTGCTGAAGAAAAAAAGAAGAAAGATGACAAGTAAAATTATGCATAAAGTAAGGAGGGAATAGAGTGAAACTTAGAATAAGAAAAAGTACTTCATGGCTATTCCTTTTATTAATGTCAATATTATTTATGGGAATAGGATATGCAACAATTAATTCTATAACTGGAGAAATAAAAGGAGAAGTAATTGCAACAGTTCAAAGTGGAGTTTTTATAACAAATGTAGAATATATAAAAGATATAGATGCAAACTTAAATACATCAAATATAGTGTACTATAAAGGTACAATGATGCAAAGCTTAATAGAATTATCAGATATAAACCCAAATTCAGAGATAGAATATAAAGTAACAGTATATAACAATTCTGAAAATACTTATCCATTTGTAGGAGTGTTATATGATGAAGAATTTTATGATAACCCAGACATTAATTTTGAAATAAGCGGATTTAATATTGGAGAAACAATAGGAGCAAAAGAAACAAAAGAAATATATATAACATTTAGATATAAAAATGGAGTGTTACCAGAAAAAACAGCATTAAGTTCATATATAAATTTTAAAATAGCAGAACCAAATAGATTAGTATTAGCGAATAGTGTAGCTGCAACTGGAAAATATTTAACTGGTACAATAACAAAAGAAAAGATAGAAACTATAGAATTTAAATTAGGAAAAGAGCAACCAGAAGGAACAGCAGAGATTTTTGATGCTTCAGAAAAACAAGATGAGAGTATAATTGGATATTATACAGATACAGACGGAAATAATTTATATGAGCTAACTTTTGCAAGTGATGAAGTGATTGCTACAAATAAAAATGCACAATATTTATTTCAAAATTTAACAAATTTAACAAGTATAGAATTTAATAATTTTAGTACTTATGGCGTAACAGGCATGCAACAAATGTTCTATAATTGTAGTGGATTGACAACAGTAAATTTAAGCAATTTTAATACAACTAATGTAATAGATATGCAATCTATGTTTGGTAATTGTAGTGGCTTAACAACACTAGATGTAAGTAAATTTAATACAAGCAATGTAACAAATATGCAATCTATGTTTGGTAATTGTAGTGGCTTAACAACATTAGATTTAAGCAATTTTAATACAAGCAAAGTAACAAATATGAACTCTATGTTTGGTAAATGTAGTGGATTAACGACATTAGATTTAAGCAATTTTGATACTAGTCAAGTAACGAAATTTGGTACTTATTCTGGATACTCATATGGAGGAATGTTTGAAAATTGTACTAATTTAGAAAATATAGATATGTCAAACTGGAATACATCTAAAGCAACAAGTTTTGTAAGAATGTTTATTGGATGTTCAAAATTGACAAGTCTTGATATAAGCAATTTTAATACAAGTAGTGCAACAGATATGGGGGACATGTTCAACAATTGTAAAAGCTTAACAACATTAAATGTAAGTAATTTTAATACAAGCAATGTAACTAGCATGTATCAGATGTTTTCTAGTTGTAGTGGCTTAACAACACTAGATTTAAGTAAATTTGATACAAGCAAAGTAACAAACATGCGATATATGTTTTATAAATGTAGTAGTTTAACAACACTAGATGTAAGCAATTTTAATACAAGTAATGTAACAAGCATGCAATATATGTTTGGATATTGTAGTAGCCTAACAACATTAGATGTAAGCAAATTTAATACAAGCAAAGTAACAGACATACGATATATGTTTCAAAGTTGTAGTGGACTAACAACATTAGATGTAAGTAAATTTGACACAAGCAATGTAACAAACATGCATAATATGTTTAATACTTGTAGTAGCTTAACAACATTAGATGTAAGTAATTTTAATACAAGCAATGTAACTGATATGGTTGGTATGTTTGGATTTTGTAGTAGCTTAACGACATTAGATGTAAGCAAATTTGACACAAGCAAAGTGACAGGAATGGCATACATGTTTCAAACTTGTAGTGGCTTAATAACACTAGATATAAGCAATTTTAATACAAGTAGCGTAAAAAGTATGGGGAATATGTTCGATGCTTGTACTAGCTTAACAACAATATATGTAAGTGAATTTGATTCAGAAACAAATTCAGGATGGACAACATCAGCAGTAACAAACTCAACAAAAATGTTTGGTCTCTGTACCAAAATAGTAGGTGGAAATGGAACAACATTTAATTCGAGTTACACAGATAAAACCTATGCTGTAATAGATACAGCAGAAACACCTGGATACCTTACAAATATTAATGGAAACCAGCAGGTGAATAGATTAATATCTGCTAGCAGTGTAGCTGCAACTGGAGCATATTTAAAAGGTACAATAAAAAAAAATAAAATAGAAACAATAGAATTTAAATTAGGAAAAGAACAACCAAGTGGAACTATAGTAGAAAGTTTTGATGCATCAGAAAAACAAGATGAAAGTATAATGGCATATTACACAGATACAGATGGAGATGGATTATATGAATTAACTTTTGCAAGTGATGGAATAATTGCTGCAAATGAAGATGCGAAATATTTATTTCAAAATTTAATAAAATTAGCAAAAATAAATTTTGAAAACTTCAGTACTTATGGCGTAACAAATATGCGATATATGTTCTATTATTGTAGTAGCTTAACAACATTAGACTTAAGAAAATTTGATACAAGCAAAGTAACAAGCATGAAATTTATGTTTTATAATTGTAGTAGTTTAACAACATTAGATGTAAGTAAATTTAATACTAGTAATGTAACCGAAATGATTAGTATGTTTGGTGGCTGTAGTGGCTTAACAACATTGGACGTAAGCAAATTCAATACAAGCAAAGTAACAAATATGACTAGTATGTTTTTTGGTTGTACTAGCTTAACAAAACTAGATCTAAGTAGTTATAGTACAAGTAGTATAACAGCCATAAGTGGTATGTTCCAAAATTGTAGTAGTTTAACAACAATAGATTTAAGCAAATTTGACATAAGCAAAGTAACAAACTTGAACGCAATGTTTTCTGGCTGTAGTAGCTTAACAACAATATATGTAAGTGAATTTAATTCAGAAACAAATACGGGTTGGACAACATCAGCGGTAACAAACTCGAGCAATATGTTTAGTAACTGTACTAAAATAGTAGGTGGAAATGGAACAACATATAATTCAAGCTATGTAGATAAAACCTATGCTGTAATAGATAAAACAGGAACACCAGGATACCTTACAAACATTAAAGATAAACCGTAAGGATGTAAATTTGGACGGAGATTTTAACAATTTCTTGATTAATAAGAAAATGGAGGCAATATGAAAGCATTAGTAACAGGAGCATCTTCTGGAATAGGAAAAGATATGACAAAAGTCTTAGCAAAATTAAATTATGACTTGGTATTAGTAGCAAGAAATAAAGAGGGCTTAGATAAAGTGAAATTAGAATTACAGAAAGAAAATGCTAAAATAAATATAAAAACATTTGAAATGGATTTAAATATAAAGGAAAATTGTTATAAATTATATGAACAAGAAAAAAATATTGATTTATTAATAAATAATGCAGGCTTTGGACTATATGGAGAATTTACAGAAACAGATTTAGAAAAAGAAATAAATATGATTAACACAAATATTACAGCTGTTCATATTCTTACAAAATTATATTTAAAAGAAATGGTAAAAGAAAACAAAGGGCATATATTAAATGTAGCATCAATAGCAGGATTTATGCCAGGACCATTAATGGCAACATATTATGCTACGAAAAACTATGTGGTTTCATTAACAAGAGCAATAAGAAAAGAACTAAGAAAAAATAAATCAAAAGTAAAAATAAGTCTGCTTTGCCCAGGACCAGTAGATACAAACTTTAATAATGTAGCAAATGTAAAATTTAAAATACCAGGACTTACAAGCGAATATGTAGCGAAATATGCAATAAAAAAAATGCAAAAAGGAAAATTAATTATTATTCCTGGAACATTAATAAAAATAGTAAGATGGTTAACAGAAATAACACCAGACGTAATTGTAGAAGAATTCTCATACCATACACAAACGAAAAAAAGATAGTGTCAGAGGGGACGGGGAATATTGGCACACTTTTTCAAATAAAGTGTGCCAATATTCCCCGTCCCCATTGACAAATGAAAAAATATGTGATAATATTAAAAGTGTAATTTAAGAGTTTACCTAAAAGATAATAATTCTTGAGCGGTAAAGGGTAATAAAAATATTGCTTACACTAGAAAGTAAGATGAAATATAGAAAGTCTTACTAAGGAGTCTTAAAAGATTTCTTAGTGAGGCTTTTTTTCATACATATAGGAAAAATTTACTTTAATATAGTAGATATATAAATAATGTGGCAAATATAATAACTGATAGTGTAAATGATATTAATATTTCTGGAAAGAGAGGAGAAAAAAAGATGAGCATAATAGAAGTAAAAAATCTTAATAAGGAATTTAAAATTCAAGAAAAAGAAAAAGGAATAAAAGGAAGTATAAAATCCATAGTAAAGCCAAAGTATAAAGAAATTAACGCAGTTGATAACATCAGCTTTTCAGTAGAAAAAGGGGAAATACTGGCATTTATAGGCCCTAATGGCGCAGGAAAGTCTACTACAATAAAGATGTTAACAGGAATTTTGTATCCTACTTCTGGAAATATTGAAGTAATGGGTTTAAATCCATCAAAACAAAGAAAACAATTAGCATATAAAATAGGAACAGTTTTTGGACAAAAGGAACAATTATGGATGCACCTAACACCATATGATAATTTTAAGTTTTTTGGAGCAATATATGATATACCAGATAGCATTGTAGAAAAAAGAATTGAAGAACTAAAAAACACCTTTGAATTAGAGACATTTATAAATACACCAGTAAGAAACCTATCATTAGGTCAGAGAATCAGATGTGAAATAGCTGCAGCTTTAATTCATAAACCAGAGATATTATTTTTGGATGAACCTACTATAGGCTTAGATCCTGTTGTAAAAGAAAGCATAAGGACCCTAATAAAACGAATGAACAAAGAATATAAAACAACAATATTTTTGACGAGTCATGATGTGGGAGATATAGAAAAACTTTGCAAAAGGGTTATTATAATAAACAATGGCAAAATAATAATGGATGATACAATGGAAAACTTAAAATATCATTATTTAAATAAAAAAATAATAGAAGTAAAAATGAAAAATAAAGTAAATTTACAACCTCAAGAAGGTATAACGATATTAAAAGACAAAGGCTATAACTTAAAAATAGAATTAGATTGCAAAAAGAAGGCTGTAACAGATGTAATAAAAATGTTAGATGCAGATAAAATTGTAGATATAAATATATCAAGTATGCCACTAGAGGATATAATTACCCAAATCTATAAAGGTACAAAAAATAATTATTAAATAAAAGAGGGTGAAGAAATGAAAAAATACTTATATATTTATAAATCAACACTAATAGAAAACCTAAGTTACATACCAAATATAATGCTAGGATTTATAACTTTTTTTATAACAATGTTTGTATTAATAAATCTATGGCAATATATATACTCAGATCCAAATGAGGTTATAAATGGTTATACAATAGAACAAATGATGTGGTATGTTTTAATAACAGAAACATTGTGGTATGGAACAAAAAACAAAATACTGACTAATGAAATAAGTCAAGATATAAGAACAGGAAATATAGCATATAACATAAACAAGCCATATCATTATATCTTTTATATTATGGCAAAATATTTAGGAGAAATAACAATAAGGCTTGTATTATTTAGCATAGTGGCAATAATAGCTGGAGTATGTTTTATAGGACCTATACCAAATTTTAATTTTGCGAATATTCCGTTTATTCTAATTATTGCATTATTTCGGAATAATTATAAACTCAATTATAAAAATATTAATTAGCGTAATTTCATTTTGGATAGAAGATTCGACGCCATTTCACTGGATTTACGATAAATTAATACTAATAATAGGAACAATGTTTCCAATAGAGATGTTCCCAAAAGTTCTAAGACCAATAATAAAATGTACACCAATATATGTAGTGACATATGGACCAGCGAAGTTATTGATAAATTTTAGCTTTGAAAATTTTATACAGGTTTTCATAGCTCAAATAATCTATTTAGTAATTACAATAATTTTAACAATAATATTGTATGAGAAAGGAGTGAAAAAGCTAAATGTTAACGGTGGTTAAAAATCAAATAAAAGTTATAATATTGTCTATTAAATATAATATAATGAGGCAAATGGTTAATAAAGTAACATTTATAACAAATATATTATTTATGATATTAAACAATGCAAGCTTTATAATTCAATGGATAATTTTATTTAATATAAGAGATGAAATAGGCGGATACAATATAAAGCAGATTGTATTATTATGGGGACTTGCATCAAGTGTGTATGGAGTAGCAAATATAATATTTGGAGAAGCATTTGAAATATCAGACTTAATAATAAGAGGAAAGTTAGATACCTTTTTGGTTCAACCTAAAAATGTATTTTTAAGTGTATTAACTTCTAAGACTAAAATATCAGCAATAGGTGATTTAATATATGGATATATTTGTTTAGCTATATATGGATTTACAATAAGAAATTTAGCTTTATTCACAATATTTTCTATTACTGGAGCATTAATATTAACAGCATTTGCAAGTATAGTAGGAAGTTTTTCATTCTGGATAGTAAAGGGAGATATTATAGCAGATTCATTAAATAATGTTATGCTTCATTTTGACACATACCCAGGGACAATATTTAAAAATGGTGTAAAAATAATATTATATACAATATTACCAGTGGGTATAGCAAATTATATGCCATTAGATATGATAATAAGCTTTAATGTAAAAAATTTCTTAATAGTAATTGTTTTTACAATATTAATTTCAATTTTAGCATATACTATATTTAATAGGGGATTAAAAAGATATGGTTCGTCAAATTTGATGAGTTCAAGAATTTAAACATATATATTAAAGTAATTTAAAAACCTTCTAAACATATAATAATTTAGGAGGTTTTATCTATGATACGTATTGGAATTTGCGGATATGGAAACTTAGGAAAAGGTGTAGAAAAAGCAATTAAATATAATCCGGATATGGAATTAGTAGGAATTTTTTCAAGAAGAGATATACAAACAAAAGAGCCATTAATAAAAATAGAAGAATTTGAAAAAAATAAAAAAAATATTGATGTTGTAATTATGTGTGGTGGCTCTGCAACAGATTTACCAGAACAAGTGCCAATGTTTGCAAAATTATATAATACTGTGGATAGTTTTGATACACATAAGAATATACCAGAATATTATGATACTGTTGACAAAATAAACAAACAATCAAATACAGTTTCACTCATATCTGCTGGATGGGATCCAGGATTATTTTCCATAAACAGACTATATTCAGAAGCAATAATTCCAAATGGAAAAACATATACCTTTTGGGGAAAAGGAGTAAGCCAAGGGCATTCAGATGCAATAAGGAGAATAAAAGGAGTAAAAAATGCTATACAATACACAATACCAATAGAAAAGGCAATTGAGCAAATAAGAAATAAAAAATTGCCCGAACTCACTAATAGAGAAAAGCACATAAGGGAATGTTATGTTGTATTAGAGGAAAATGCAGATAAAGATGAAGTACAAGAAAAAATAAAAAGTATGAAAAATTATTTTTTAGAATATGACACAATAGTACATTTTATAACAGAAGAGGAATTAAAGACTAATCATAGTAAAATGCCACATGGAGGTTTTGTAATTCATTCTGGTGCTACAAGTGAAAAAAATAAACAAGTAATAGAATATTCGTTAAAATTAGATTCAAATCCAGAATTTACAGCATCTGTTTTAGTAGCATATGCAAGAGCAGTTTATAGACTAAGCCTAAAAGGAGAATATGGAGCAAAAACTGTGTTAGATATATCTCCAGTTTTAATATCACCTAAAACGAGGCAGAGAATTATAAAAGAATTATTATAAATAAAGCGAATAGGGACTTCCTAGACTTAATAAAATTAAATATAAGTATAGGAGGTCAATTTAATGTTGCCTTAAGAAAGGAAAGTGATTAAAAGTGGTTATAAAATTAAAAAAAAGTGTAATATTTAAAATAAGTGCACTAATAATTATGATAATTACATTATCAGTAGTAACAATATCTTTAGGAATGGACCATTATTACAATATAGATTTTACAACTGGATTGGTTACAGCAAGTTTATTAAATGTTAGAAGCGGACCAGGTACAAAATTTCCAATTGTTGCTACAGTTAAGAAGAATGAGTATATTAGAGTATTTGCAGGAATTGGAGACTGGTATGTAGTTCAAATAGATAGTAACTACATAGGAGCAGTTAGCAAAAAATATATAAAACCAATTTATCCCAATACTGGCTCAGGAGGAGGTTCAAATACCAATAATACCACAAATAACACTACGAATAATACAAATTTAACATCAGATGAATTAGAAGTATTTAACTTAATAAATGAACAAAGAACACAAAATGGACTAAAGGCACTTAAAATAGATGCTGAAGTACAAAGAGTTGCAAGAATTAAGGCACAAGACATGGTAGATAATAACTATTTTTCACACAATTCACCAACATATGGTTCACCATTTAACATGCTAAATAATTTTAGAATAGCATATAATACTGCAGGAGAAAATATAGCAGGAAATTCAAGCAATAGTGCAGCAGTAACAGCTTGGATGAATTCATCTGGTCATAGAGCAAATATACTAAACAGTAGTTTTAACTATACAGGCATAGGTGTAGTTAATGGTTCAAAATATGGAAAAATATATGTACAAATGTTCATAGGAAAATAGTGTCAGAGGGGACGGGGAATAATGGCACACTTTTTTTAAAAAAGTGTGCCATTATTCCCCGTCCCCTCTGACACCCTCTGACATAAAATTTTGAAGGAGATATTGACAAATAGAAAAAAAGTGCTATAATATCTTATAGTGTAAGATAAAAGATAGGAAGTGAGTACAATGGAACATGATTCTTTAGTAGATGAGTTATTTGCTATTATGCGAGAGTTTTCAAAAGTACCATTTCAAGAACATTCAAGAAATTTTGCGACAGGCGAAATGGCAATATTATTTTATCTAAATTCTATTCAAGATGGAGCAACAGCAGGTGATATATGTAATTATTTACAAGTTACAACAGGAAGAATTGCAAGTGCTTTAAATAGTTTAGAAAAAAAGAATTTTATACAACGTAAGACTCACGAAAAAGATAAGAGAAAAGTCAAAGTATGTATTACTTCCTACGGAAGAGATTATGTATTGCAAAATTATGATAATGGTATAGTTATATCCAGAAACGTTTTAGAGAACTTAGGAGAAGAAGATACTAAAGAGTTTATAAGAATTGTAAAAAAACTAATGGATATATAAATGGCAGGTAAAAACTGCCATTAAAAAAGGAAAATATCTTACAGTGTAAGAAAAAGGAGGGGTTTATATGAATATTCAAAAATTTACTCAAAAATCAATTGAAGCGATTCAAAAAGCACAAAGCCTAGTAATAGAAAATGAAAATAGCCAAATAGAGCAAGAACATTTATTATATGCACTTTTAATTGGAGAAAATAGTTTAATTAAAGAACTACTAAAGAAAATGAATGTAGGTGAAGAATTCCAAAAGACAGTCAAAAATGAAATAGATAATAAACCAAGAATGCATTCAGAAACAAGGCAAATGGAACAAGTATATATTTCAAGAGATGTAGATGAAGCACTAGCAGATGCAGAGAATACAGCAGATAAAATGAAAGATGAATACGTATCTGTAGAACATATAATGCTTGGACTAATTGATAAGGCTAATTCAAAGTTAAAACAATTATTTAAAACTTTTAATATTGATAAAAATAACTTTTTAAAAGTTTTATTAGAAGTAAGGGGGAATACAAGAGTGACGAGTGATAATCCAGAAGAAACATATGATGCTTTAAAAAAATATGGTACAGATTTAGTAGAACTAGCAAGAAAACAGAAATTAGACCCAGTAATAGGCAGAGATGACGAGATAAGAAATGTAATAAGGATACTTTCAAGAAAGACAAAAAACAATCCATGCTTAATAGGTGAACCTGGTGTTGGTAAAACAGCTATTGCGGAGGGATTAGCAATAAGAATAGTAAGAGGAGATGTACCAGAAGGATTAAAAAATTGTACAATTTTTTCACTAGATATGGGAGCTTTAGTCGCGGGGGCAAAATATAGAGGAGAATTTGAAGAAAGACTAAAAGCTGTGTTACAAGAAGTAAAAAAGAGTGAAGGTAAAATAATATTATTCATAGATGAGCTTCATACAATAGTAGGAGCAGGAAAAACAGATGGCGCAATGGATGCAGGAAATTTACTAAAGCCAATGCTTGCAAGAGGAGAACTTCATTGTATAGGAGCAACAACATTAAATGAGTATAGACAATATATTGAAAAAGATCCAGCACTAGAAAGACGTTTTCAACATGTTTTAGTGGACGAACCATCAGTAGAAGATACAATTTCAATTTTAAGAGGACTAAAAGAAAGATACGAAGTATATCATGGCGTTGAAATAAGTGATAATGCTATAGTTGCAGCAGCAACATTGTCACATAGATATATTACAGATAGATTTTTGCCAGATAAAGCAATTGACTTAATAGATGAAGCTTGTAGCATGATAAAAACAGAGATGGAATCAATGCCAACAGAACTAGATGAAATTTCTCATAAAATAATGCAACATCAAATAGAAGAGGCAGCACTAAAAAAAGAAAAAGATGAACAATCACAAAAACGTTTAACTGAGATTCAAAAAGAAATTGCAGAAATGCAAAGTCAATTTAATGAAATGAAAGCAAAATGGGAAAATGAAAAAGGTGCAATATCAAAGGTACAAAAAATTCGTGAGGAAATAGAAAAGGTAAATGGAGAAATAGAAAAAGCAGAAAGAAATTATGAGCTAAATAAAGCAGCAGAATTAAAATATGGTAAATTACCAGAATTACAAAAAGAGTTAAAGGAAGAAGAAGAAATTGCTGCAAAATCAAAAGAAAGTAGTTTGTTAAGAACTAAAGTTACAGATGAAGAAATAACAAAAATAATAGCAAAATGGACAGGAATACCAGTTGCAAAATTAATGGAAAGTGAGAGAGAAAAAATACTAAATTTAGGAAGTATTTTGCATAAAAGAGTTATTGGCCAAAACGAAGCCGTAGACAAAGTTACAGATGCAATTATACGTTCTAGAGCAGGTATTCAAGATAGTCGTAGACCAATAGGTTCATTTATGTTCTTAGGACCAACAGGTGTTGGTAAAACAGAACTTGCAAAAGCTTTAGCAGAGAGTTTATTTGATGATGAACACAATATTATAAGAATAGATATGTCTGAATATATGGAAAAATTTTCAGTATCAAGATTAATTGGTGCACCTCCAGGATATGTTGGATATGAAGAAGGAGGACAATTAACAGAGGCAGTAAGAAGAAAACCTTATTCAGTAATATTATTTGATGAAATAGAAAAAGCTCATCCAGATGTGTTTAATGTATTATTGCAAGTGCTAGATGATGGTAGAATAACAGACTCTCAGGGAAGGACAATTGACTTTAAAAATACTATTATAATATTAACATCAAATTTGGGCTCAGAATATATACTAGAAGGAATAAATGACAAAGGAGAATTAACAGAAGAGGCAAAAGAAAAAGTAGAAAAACTATTAAAACAAAGCTTTAGACCAGAATTCTTAAACAGATTAGACGAAATAGTCTTCTATAAACCATTAACACAAAACGAAACAGCTAAAATATTAGACTTACTTATAGCAGATTTAAATAAACGATTAGAAAATCAAGAAATAACAATAGAATTAACAGATAATGCAAAAGAATATTTAATAAAAAATGGATATAACCCAGTTTATGGTGCAAGACCATTAAAACGTTTTGTGCAAAAGAAAGTAGAAACACTAATAGCAAAAGAAATAATTAAACAAACAATATTACCAAAACAAAAGGTAATTATTGATTGTAAAGAAAATGATTTAATAATTAAATAATTTGTTAGGAGGACGGAGATTTTTAAAATTTCTGTCCTCAATTTATATATTGCTAATTATATACTTTTATGATATTATACTAATCAAAAAAATAATTAAGACAATTATTAATTAAATAAAGATGGAGGGATAATGAAAGAAATAAATATAACAAGAAAAATTTCACAAGGAATGTATGTATTAACAACGATTGATGGAGGTTGTATAGTAGATGCTGTATCTCAAATTAGTGGAGGTGATAATCCATTAATTGCAGTGTCTGTGATGAAAAAAAATTATACAAATGAATTATTGAAAAATAATAGTAAATTTGCAATATCTGTATTAGGTGAAAACGTTAATGCAGAAATAATAAAAACATTTGGTTTTAATTCTATGAGAAACATTAATAAATTTGAAAAAATAGATAAATTTAAAGTAGAAGGAGTAAATATTATAAAAGACTCAATAGGATATATGGTATGTGAAATAATAGATTCTATTGAAAATGATACACACACATTATTTATAGGAAAAATAATAGAAGCAGATATGTTTAATGAAAAAGAACCAATGACATACCTATATTATCAAAAGCATAAAGATGAATTATTAAAGGTTACTACTGAGAAGGGAAAGACATCATGGGTTTGTACAGTATGTGGTTATGTTTATTATGGAGAAGAAATACCAGAAGATTTTAAATGTCCACTGTGCGGAGTTGGCAGAGAACTTTTTAAGAAGAAATAATGTCAATTGGTGAGTAGATTTTAACAAAAAAATTGCTAAAATCTACTTACCCATTGACAGAAGAGAAATTTCAATAAATTATTCTACTACTGGTGCAATAAAATTTTCAATAGCATCACGAAGCTTAGGATGATGTATAACAAAATGAATGGCAGGATGAGTGTTTTTTGAAATCATTACCCATTTACCAGAATGAATAGTAATGTTAATATTTCTAAATGTATTTGTTTTATTATTTAAAATTTTATAATTACCATGACTACTCATATATTTTTGAGTATCAGTTAAATGCTCTAAATATTCTTCGTAATTATAACAAATGTCATTAGTATAGAAAGTATCTGAAAGAGAAAGAAAAGGAGGATAATTTTCAAAATCTTCTTTTGATAGTTTTGGTATTTCATCTTCTAAAATATTGTCCTCTAGAATCTTTTGAATTGTTTGTCTTTGCTTTTTTACAGAATCTATTATTACTTTTGTATTTTCATTATTAACTTTATTGCGTTTTAAAATTTTCAAAAGTAACTCATCAGAAATTGTATGAATAGGAAGTGAAGATAAAATTCTTCTACGATTTCCTTTAATACTTGCATCAGATGAAATAAAAGCATCAAAATCATTTCTATTTTCTACTCGATAAATGTCCATAAGTGGTTTTGCTTTATTTAGTAAGCATTCAGATTTTGTTCTATAATATGTAACATCGGTTTTGTTACTTGTTAAATGATATTTTCCCTTATTATGATAGCCCTTAATACATTCACCATTAAGTGCAACAGCACCTGATACATAATTAAAATGACAATATATAGAGTTTTGCAATCCAGTTAAATAATATGGAGAAACTTGACCTGTCATATAAATTGGAATCCAACTTTCTAATCCTAACATCATTTCATTAAAAGGTCTATCAAGATTATGAATTATATTTAAATGAAGTCCTTTTTTTAATGTCATTGCAATAGCAAACATCCACTTTTTTCCGAAATCTACATCTTCTGCCATATCCTCCATAGGCATATCACTACACATAAAAACAGGCTCATTAGATTTTGAAAGGACAGTAGCTTTGAAAAAGTCCAATTCTCCTTGTTTCATTTCGTCGATTCCATAATAGTTTTTTGAGCCAGACTTATAAAAAGGAACAAAAGGAACTTTCATTTCATTAAAATGTATTGCCTTTATATATGTATCTAGATTAAAGTTATCTAAATTATTTAAAAATGTATCAATTTTATTGTTACTAGGAACTGAATAGGTGACGAAGCTTCCGGCAGTACAACGGGTGGAAATCAAACCACCTCGCGATATATGCAGGTTGACGGTGATTACGGTAAAAAAGGTAACTATTCCGTTACCATGACAGTCGAGGTTCAGGCTGTCGGAGAGATACCTTCCTATAGTATTATCGAAGGAGCAAATGGAGTTTGGATACAAAACAGCGACGGAATACTTACATTCCGTGCAAACGGTGATTTCAGCAAATTCACAGGCGTGAAGATCGATGGTACGTTGATTGACGTTAAGAATTATACGGCAGTTTCTGGCTCCACTGTTATCACATTGAAAGCCGATTACCTACAAACACTCTCTGTCGGCAAGCACACCATGACCATTGTCTATAATGATGGTGAGTGCAACACGGAGTTTGAAATCAAGGCGGCAAGCACGACCCCGGGCGAAATAACAAACCCACAAACAGGAGATAATATAATAATTTTTAGCATTATATTTGTAATAGTCTTGACAGGAATTCTAGTAATATTTATAATAAACAAGAAGAGAGTTAAAAATAACAAATAATAATGATTAGAAAGAAGACTAGCTAAAAAATGTTAGTCTTTTTTTAAAAAGGAGAACATAAATGTCTAGAGCTAAGCATTATAATAAGAAAAAAAGCAATATTCCAAGTATAATTTTAATGTGCTTTTTTACTGCACTTTTAATTTATTCTGGCACGAAAATAGTTATATGGTATATGAATAATCAAAATAATAAAAAAATATCAGATGAGATAGCAGAATTTGTTACAGTTGATGAAACAAAAGAAGATGATGAGGAAAAATATGTAGTAGATTTTGAGAAATTAAAAGAAAAAAATTCGGATATAGTAGCATGGTTAAAAGTAAAAGGAACTAATATTGAAACAACAGTTGTAAAGAGCACCAACAATGATTATTATTTAACACATAATTTTAATAAAGAATATAATTCTGCTGGTTGGATATTTGCAGACTATAAAAATAAAGTTGATGGAACAGATAAAAATATTGTTATTTATGGTCATAATATGAGAGACGACTCAATGTTTGGAAGTTTAAAAAATATCTTAAATTCTGACTGGTATGATAATGAAGAAAATACTAATATTACTTTATATACTGAAAATGAAAAATGTATTTATAAAGTTTTCTCAATTTATAAAATAGAAAGCGAAGATTATTATATAACAACAGAATTTGAAAATGACAAAAAATTTGAGCAATTTGTAAACACTATAAAGAAAAGAAGTATAAAGGAATTTGATATAGATGTTTCAGAAAGTGATAATATTCTAACATTGTCAACATGTGCTAATAACAATAAATACAGAGTTGTTTTACATGCTAAAAAAATATAAGAGGGGGAAAACAAATTGAACGAAAATAAGAAAAGTAAAATATGGATGATAATTGCTCTTATTGCAATAGTAATAATTGTTATTCTTGGAGTAATGCTTTTAAATAATAACAAGAAAGAAAGTGATGAAGTGGGAAAAACGGAAAAGAGTGCTACAAAGGAAGATGTAAAAATAGTAGCAAATGAAGCAAGTAAATTAACACTAGAAGAATATAAAACAGATAATTTTACAATGAAAAAGCCTACCGGTTGGACTGTTGAAACTGGTGGCACAGGAATATTTTATGTGATTAGAGTTTATGATCCACAAAATACCAATAATCAAGTATATTTAATGCTAAAAGTTCAGCCATTATTAAAAAATACATCAGCAAAAACTAGTTGGCAGAATTATTATAGTATGAGTGGAAATAATTCTCAATATAAATTGTTCGCAGATGCAGTAGTTTTAGATAATCCAACAACAGAGGGATTTTATAAAAAATTTGATGAAATATCAACATATCTTAGTTCACTAGAGCCTACACTTTCTACAATGAAATTTCCTAAATTTAGTAATTTTACAAAAATTGAAGAATTTGAGTCTAGTGCTAGTATGAAAAGTGTTGCACTAGATAGTAAAGTATTAAGAGGGACATTTACAGGCGAAAACTCAAAAGAAGGCGAAGGTTTATTTATGGCATCAGTAGTAAACTTTGGAAACCAATACCAAGGTGGAGTGGATATGGGATATTATATGATATATGATATAATGTCAATAACTTCTGCTAAAGATGAGTTTATAGACTACAAAGACATTTTATTAGAATCAGTTAACTCAATAGAATTTACAGATAGCTATGTAAAACAAACAATAGATGATAGTAATGCACAAACACAAAAAGCACTTGAATTAAACGCTTCAATGCAAAAAGCATTTGATTCATATATGAGTGCTTGGGAAAATAGACAAAAATCTTATGACATTATGAGCCAAAAACAAAGTGATGCAACACTAGGATATGAAAGAGTTTACGATACTGATACTGGAGAAATTTATAAAGCATATAATGGATTTACTGATGACTATACAGGAGAAAGATACCAAACAATTACCGATAATATGTATACAGAAAAAGTAACAGGATATATTGAAAAATAGAAAGACAGGTAGAAATGAATAAAAAAATTATATATATAATTTTCATTATAATAGTAACATGTTTAGTAGGGGTTATCTTATTAAAAATCAATAAAAAGCAAAGTAATGAAGAAATACCAATAAGTACAGAAAATAATATAGATAAATTAAAGAATATTGATACAAAAGATATAGAAAGTATTAAATATATCTTTTATACATAAGGTGGAGCTCAAGAAAACACTATAACAGATAAAGAATCTATTGGAGAAATATGTACTAGAATAAAAAATATAATAATAGAGAAGAAAAGTAATTTAGGAACAACTGATGATGGACTTGCTATTATAATAAAATTAGAGAATGAAGAACTAAAATACATTTTTGAAGGGAAAAATATTATTATTAATAAAGAACAATATGAAGTAAAGAATCTTCAGCAATTGAAAGGTTATTTAAGTACAATATAAGATTTAATAAATTGCAAGTTATAGAGCAGATAGACCATTATCAGTATCTACTTATACTAATGATATATAAAAAACTAATATGCCAATGGATGTCAATATGGACTGATATTTTGACACAAAAAATAAACCGCTTTCATATAATATAGCGAAATATGAAGGAGGTTTATTTTTATGAATAATTATGAAATTATGATGAACGGAAATGTTAAGATAGGCGAATATGCTCCAGATTTTGAAGCAATAACCACAATGGGAAATATAAAATTTTCAGATTACAGGGGGAAATGGGTAGTATTGTTTTCACATCCTGGAGATTTTACCCCCGTATGAGCATACAATTTGGGGAAATATCAGAAACGCTTGATATTGCTTAACATTTCTTTAATCGATAACTTACTCTAAAATGAACAAAAATTGCCACAAAATCGATCGTGAGGCGACTGATTAGGAAGATTTAGCAATCATAATTAAAGATGAGTGGATATGTAAGTAGTGTACATTCAATTACCGAAAAGCCTAATAATGAAACAATAACAGAGATTACTAACTTTGATTCTAAAAAAGTAGTAGGATTATATGTACAGTAAATGTTAAAAGTCTTTGACAAAGTTCTAAAGACTTTTGGTAGAGTTCTTACAGTAACACTTATATAATTGTATCTGAAAGGGGGAAGAATATGAAATTAGGAGAAAATATTTTTAAATTATGAAAAGAAAAATTAAAGTTATAAAATACTAGCTATAAAAGGCTAGTATTTTGCTTTATATTGAAAAAAAACTAAAAATCTGTTATTATATTGTAGACAAATAAAATTTATAGCAAGATTAAAAATAAAAAGGGGTAAATATGACACAGACTCAACAAACGGTATTAGCATTGGCAATATATACAATATGGATAACACTATTATATATAAGAATATTTGATAAAACACTAAAAAAATATGTATTATCAATAGGTGTTCTATTAGCATTTTGGATGGTAGTAAGAATGCTTAAAACATATACAACAGGGTATGCAACAGAAATATTGTGGTATTTGTATTATATACCACTATTGCTGATTCCAACATTTTATTATAATTGTAGTAGTTATTTAATAAACAGTAAGAATAAAAAAAGAAGAATTGCCACAATAATTATATCAACAATACTATTCTTATTAGTAATTACAAATAGCCTACATAATATTGTGTTCAAAATAAAAAGCAATATAAATGATTATAATCATAATATAGGGTATTTTATAATAGTTGCTTGGATTCTATGCTTAATAGTAGTAGCAATAATAAATCTAATAAAATCAAGCAAAAATAAAGGGTACAAAAACATAATCTCAATATCAATAATTATTTTAATTGGTGTAGTATATACAATTTTATATATAAAAAATATTCCAGTAATAAGAAAAACAAATATGTCGGTAATAATAGGAACATTATTTTGTGTGGGATTAGAAATGATGCTTGACTTTAATTTGATACCAAATAATTTCAGATATAAGAAGATATTTAAAAATTCAAATTTGCCATTAGAAATCATATCACAAGATGGAAAAACTAGAATTGCAACAAATCATTCCATAAATCTAAAAGAAAACATAATAAATGATATAAAAGATAATAAAGTAAAAAATACATATAAAGATAACAACATTGTAAAAAATGTTAAGGCTATAAGTGGTGGTTATTCAATAGAAGAAAAAGATTTTAGTAAAATAAACGAATATGAAAAAGAATTGAAATTAATACAACAAGAGCTTATAGAACAAGAAACAATATTACAAAAGCAAAGAAAGATTGCAACAGAAATATATGAAACAAAATTAAAAAGCGAAATCATAGAGCTACTAGATGAAAAGATAGAACAGAAAAGAGACTTAATAAATGAACTAATAAAAGAAATGAAGATAACAGACATAGACAAAATGCAAAATATAAAACTACTACTAAATTATTGTAAAAGAATGAGTAGTTTAGTAATATCAAGCTATAACAAAGAAAAATATGATAATAAAAGACTAGAAATAATCATAAATGAAATGTTAATAGAAGCACAAGCACTAGGAATAAATGGAGTTTTGAAAACAAATAATTTTGAGATAAGTAGTGGTGAAACAGCAAATATTTATGAGATCATATTTGAAACAATAATGCAATTTAAAGAAACTAATTTTATTCTATATATACAAGTAAACAATTCATATACAGAAATAAAATATTTATTTGATAGCAAACATAAGAACTTCAAAAAAGAAATAGAAAAATTACAATTAGAAAAATTATTAAAAATTGAGCAAATAGTAGATGAAGATGGAACAACTATAAAATTGAAAATTTTAAGAGGAGAAAATTAGTATTATGGTAGCAATTATAGGAATACTGTGTCTTTTGTTAGTATGCCAGATTCTAAAAATCATACTAAAAAAAGGAATAATAAATAAAAATATAACAGATTATGCACTAGAATATATTGTTTCTATAACAATATTTATAGCATTGTTTATGCAAGAAAGCATATCGAGAAATAGCTTATTTATAATTGCAATATTAAGCATAATATATGAAATAATTTCACTTACATATATGTATTTTAAATATTATAAAAAGGAAACTATGACGGATTTTTCAATAAAAAAAGTTATTAATGAATGTGAGTTTGGTATTCTTGTATTAAAAAGCAAGAAAGCAAAATTAATAAATAATAAAATGTATGAAATACTAGACAAATTAAACATAAAGAAAGACTATATAACAAATATAATAAGCCAAAGTATAGACCAGCTAGATAAAAATTATTGTGTAAAAGTAGAAGATAAATATTATGTATTTGTGATAAATAATAATGAAATAATTACATTTGATATAACAGAAGAATATAAATTACATCAAAAGTTAAATGGGCAAAATAAAAAGTTAAAAGAGAATAATAAAAAAATATTATTAAGTATTGACAATATAGAAGAATTAGAAAAGGAAAAGAATCTGCTAAAATTAAAAAACAAATATCACGATATATTAGGACAAAATCTTTCCATACTGCAACAATATTTAAATAAAGAAAATATAACCCAAGAAAATTTTGAAGAAATAAAATTTATGATACAAAAAATGTTCATAGATATTGAAGATACAGATGACACAAATGCAAACCTAGAAAATTTAATAAAAATACACAAGAAAAATGGAACAGACATTATTATAGATGGAAAACTACCACAAAATAAAGAAACTGCAAAAGTGTTCTTTGAAATAATAAGAGAGGCAACCACAAATGCAATAAGACACGCAGGGAGTTCAAAAGTATTTGTAAATATAAAGGAAACATTAGAAGAAACATATATGATAATAACTAATGATGGAAGAAAGTCAAATGAATTTATTACAGAAAATCAGGGAATAAAAGATATGAGAAGAAAAGTAAAAAAACTAGGTGGAATGTTCTATATTTCAACAGTTCCAGAATTTTCGGTAAATATATCAATAAAAAATAACTGCTAACATTGAAATAGCAGTTATTTTTTTTACTCTTTTGGAGTTTCGAGGGTTGGAACTATTAAACCATTACCTACACAATATATTGCAAGTTTTGCTAAATTATTATAACCAGTTTTTTCATAAATAGATGAAATATGTGATTTTAAGGTTCTTACAGATATTCCAAGTTTTTTTACAACTTCATCTCTATCTAATGTTTTACAATACTCAGTTAGAACACCTAATTCGGTATCTGTTAGATCCTTTAAAACATCAGGAATATTGGATTTAGGACTATTAGAACTTGGATATAAAGAATAGCCATCAATAGTATTTTGGATAGTAGTTATAAGAGAATCACTACTAATATTTTTATAAATAAAGCTATCAACATTATTAGCTTTTGCCTTGTCTATAAATGTTAAATCTGGTACACCTGTCATAAGAATAATTTTCACACTTGGAAAGTTCTCTTTTATTATTTTTGAATATGCTAATCCACTTGAATTGTTTTCAGTACAAATATCCATTAAAATTAAGTCATAAAAGCCTTTGGAAGAGGAAGGAGGAGAGAAATAGATGTCAGCAGTGGCTGTCTTTATCCTATTTGCAATTTGTCTGGTCATTGCGATTCCGGTGTCTATCTCTCTTGGCATTGTTGCGGTTCTTCCCGGAGCATTTGATCCTTCTTTTACTGCGAGTGCCAGTTATGTGATCCGTTCCATGTTAGGTGGTATTGACAGTTTTCCTCTGCTTGCAGTGCCGATGTTTGTGCTTGCAGGAATCCTGATGGCACACGGAAAGATCTCACAGAAGTTATTCGATGTGTTTGTCTATCTAATCGGAAAAAGAACTGCAGGAATCCCTTGTGCGGTGATCATCACCTGCCTGTTTTATGGCGCAATTTCCGGTTCGGCACCGGCGACCGTAGCAGCTGTCGGAAGTATGACGATCCCGCTTCTGATCGAGCTCGGTTATAAAAAAGATTTTGCAACTGCGATCGTTGCAGTTGCAGGAGGGCTGGGCGTTATCATTCCTCCGAGTATACCGTTCATCATGTATGCAATGGCAA